>Ga0209952_1000158_pt1 | contig 229188 bp, 190 predicted proteins | sample ThiBiot_750_biof_2_FD_183951 | JGI IMG/M metagenome (GOLD analysis project Ga0209952, IMG submission 183951) | Wastewater bioreactor microbial communities from Cape Town, South Africa - Thiocy_cont_750_biof (SPAdes) | ecosystem: Engineered > Bioreactor > Thiocyanate-remediating >...
AACACGCTATTCTGGTGCGCCACGGCGTTGCTCCTCGCTGATGCCTCGATTCGCTGTCACCCGAACCGAAGCCAGTAGAATCAACGCCGTGGTAGAAGTACAGCAAAATCGAACCGGACAGCCGTGGGACGAGCCCGGGGATGACACAAAACGGCGCGAACCCGGGGAACGGCCCCCCGAACCGTCAGACCTCGACCTCGTGCTCGCGGTCCGATCCGCCCTCGTCGTCGCTCTCCGGCTTCGGCAGTGCGGGCAGTGCCGCTTCGACGATCTCGAAGTCGAGCTTGCCGTCCTTGAGCGTCACCTTCACGGAGCCACCCTTCACCAGCTTGCCGAACAGCAGCTCCTCGGCCAGCGGCTTCTTGATGTACTCCTGGATCACCCGCGCCAGCGGACGGGCGCCGTAGAGCTGGTCGTAGCCACGCTCCGCCAGCCACTCCTTGGCCGCGGACGACAGCTCGATCGTCACGTTGCGGTCGGCGAGCTGCGCCTCCAGCTGCATGACGAACTTCTCGACCACGCGGCCCACGATCTCCGGCGTCAGGCCGGCGAAGGGGATGACCGCGTCGAGCCGGTTGCGGAACTCGGGGGTGAACAGGCGCTTGATCGCGTCCGCATCCTCGCCTTCCCGCTTGTCGCGGCCGAAGCCGATTGCTTCCTTCGCCAGGTCGGAGGCCCCCGCGTTCGTGGTCATGATCAGCACCACGTTGCGGAAATCGACCGTCTTGCCGTTGTGGTCGGTCAGCTTCCCGTGGTCCATCACCTGCAGCAGGATGTTGAACAGGTCCGGATGAGCCTTCTCGATCTCGTCCAGCAGCAGCACCGCATGCGGATGCTGGTCGATCGCGTCGGTCAGCAGCCCGCCCTGGTCGAAGCCCACATAGCCCGGCGGCGCACCGATCAGGCGGGAGACGGAGTGCCGCTCCATGTATTCCGACATGTCGAAGCGGATCAGCTCGATCCCCATGGTGGAGGCGAGCTGGCGCGCCACTTCGGTCTTGCCGACGCCGGTCGGGCCCGAGAACAGGTAGTTGCCGATCGGCTTCTCCGCCTCGCGCAGCCCGGCGCGGGCCAGCTTGATGGCCGCCGAGAGCGCCTCGATCGCCTTGTCCTGGCCGAACACCATGGCCTTCAGGTCACGCTCGAGGTTCTTCAGCGTCTCCTTGTCGTCGGCCGAGACGGACTTGGGTGGGATGCGGGCGATCTTCGCCACGATCTCCTCCACGTCGCGCAATGTCACCGTCTTCCGCCGCTTGTGCTCCGGCAGCAGCATGCGGGAGGCACCGACCTCGTCGATCACGTCGATCGCCTTGTCGGGCAGCTTCCGGTCGTTGATGTACTTGGCCGACAGCTCCACCGCGGCGCGGATCGCCTCGTCCGTGTAGCGGACCTTGTGGTGCTTCTCGTAGTTGGTCTTGAGCCCGCGCAGGATCTTCACCGCGTCTTCCAGGTTCGGCTCGTTCACGTCGATTTTCTGGAAGCGGCGGACCAGCGCGCGGTCCTTCTCGAAGTAGTTGCGGAACTCCTTGTAGGTCGTCGAGCCAATGCAGCGCAGCGAGCCCGAGGCGAGCGCCGGCTTCAGTAGGTTCGACGCGTCCATCGCGCCGCCGGAGGTCGCGCCGGCGCCGATCACCGTGTGGATCTCGTCGATGAACAGAATCGCGCCCGGCTGGTTCTCGAGTTCGGTGACGACGGCCTTCAGCCGCTCCTCGAAGTCGCCGCGGTAGCGGGTGCCGGCGAGCAGCGAGCCCATGTCCAGCGCGTAGATCGTGCTCTTGATCAGCACCTCGGGAACGTCGCCCTCGACGATGCGCTTGGCCAGGCCCTCGGCGATCGCCGTCTTGCCCACGCCCGGATCACCCACGTAAAGCGGGTTGTTCTTCGTGCGGCGGCACAGGATCTGGATGGTGCGCTCGATCTCCTGGTCCCGGCCGATCAGCGGGTCGATCTTCCCCGCCATCGCCTTCTTGTTCAGGTTCACGCAATAATTGGACAGCGCGTCCTGGCTGCGGCGGCCGGATTTCTCCTCCCGCTCCTGCTCCGGCGGGGTGCCGCCTTCCTGCGGATTGGAGCTGCCGGTGACCGGGCGCTGGGTGGAGCGGCCGGGCGCCTTGGCGATGCCGTGGCTGATGAAGTTGACCGCGTCGAGCCGCGTCATGTCCTGCAGCTGCAGGAAATACACGGCATGGCTCTCGCGCTCCGAGAACAGGGCCACGAGCACGTTGGCGCCCGTCACCTCGTCCCGGCCGGAAGACTGGACGTGGATCGCCGCCCGCTGCACCACGCGCTGGAAGCCGGCGGTGGGCTTGGGATCGCCCGGACGGTCGGTCGCGAGGCCGGCCAGATCCTTGTCGAGGAATTCGGACAGGTCGCTGCGCAGCTTGTCGAGATCGACTCCGCAGGCCCTGAGCACGGTGGCCGCATCGCTGTCGTCTGCCAGGCCGAGGAGCAGATGCTCCAGCGTCGCATATTCGTGGCGGCGCTCGCTGGCGAGCGAGAGGGCGCGATGCAGCGTCTGTTCGAGATTACGTGAAAGCATGACGTCGACGCTCCTACGCGCTGTGGCCCGGGACCGGACCCGTGTCTCACCTTGCCGTTCGTCGGGCGGCAGAAAGCGAAGCCGCCCCTCCAGGAGGTAGGGCGCAAACCCCGAACCTGGTCATCATTCCTTCTCGATCGTGCATTGCAGAGGGTGCTGGTTCTGCCGCGCCAGGTCCATGACCTGGGTCACCTTCGTCTCGGCCACCTCGTAGGTGTAGACGCCGCAGACCCCCACCCCGCGCCGATGCACGTGCAACATGATGCGCGTCGCTTCCTCCCGGGATTTCTGGAAGAAGCGCTCGAGGACGTGCACGACGAACTCCATCGGCGTGTAGTCGTCGTTCAGCATCAAGACTTTGTACATCGCGGGCTTGCGCGTCTTCGGACGGGCCTTGACCACCACACCGGTGTTCGGTCCCTCCGGAGTGCCGCCTCCGCGCTTGTCGTTGTCGCTCATCGCCCTACCGCGTCCATTCGTCGCGCGTCTTCCGCACCGTCTGGTTTGCTCCATAGCGCCGCCGTCAGGGCTGGCGTCCTGCTGCACCGTCGTCGAAGTGCAAACCATATCGGAAGCCAGCCGCAGGTTAAAAGAGCGGAGGTGCGCGCCCGCCCGCCAAGCCTTCGCCCCGCGCGGCCGCTCCCTCCGCCACGAGCACGCGACCGGATGTCCATGCCCGCCGTGGCCGCCCGCCCCGAACGCAAAACGTCCCGAACCGAGGTTCGGGACGCTCCGAGTCCCGGGATGACCGGGCAATGAGGTAGGGAGACGAGGGCCGGGTTTTCAGGGGGGAGGAGTCACCCGACCCTCGTCCCGCCGGCCTCAGGCCGACTTCGCGAACTTCTCGACCGCCAGCGTCACGCGCGCCGTGATCGGCGCCAGCGCCTGCTCGGTCAGCTTGAACGACGCATCGGTCAGGCGACCCGACTCGGCCAGCGTCTTCTCGAGGGTCGCGCGGGCGAAGCTCGCCTGCAGGTCCATCGCGTCCTTCAGGGACTTCACGCCGCTGATCGCCTTGAACGTCGCCATGCTCTCGTCGAGCGAGGCCTGCGCGGTGGCGGCCATCTGCTTCGACAGGTCCTGCAGACCCGTCACCCAGATCTGGCTGGACTTCACCAGCGCCTCGACGTTGCCCTGGCCGAAGGCCACCATCTCTTCCGCGGTCTTCATCGCCTTCTCCACGCCTTCCTTCATTTTCGCCTGACCCTGATCGACGCCCGCCGACGCCTTCGTCGTCGCCTCGGTCGCCGCAGCGATCCCGGCTTCGATCGTCTTCGCAGTCGCGTCCGCGCTCGGCATGGCGACGTCCATAACCTTCGGCTTGATGCTCATCTTTGTTACTCCCGCTGTTCTCGGCGCCTGCCCTCGACCGGTGAGCAACAGGCGGGCGGCGCTCGAACGAGCCGGCGCATCCGATGATGCCTCATGCCTCGTCCGAACCGATCGTCACGGCCCCGGTGCCGGAGCCATCAACCGTCGCGGCCTTTTGCTGCACCGCAACACGACCCGCGATATAGGCCGAGGCTCGAACGCGATCAAGGGAATTTTTGTGCGTCGCACAAAAACCCTGGCGTGTATCGAGCGGCCCGATGCACCCGATCGCTCCATCCACACGATCACCTTACGTTCCGCGCCGATGCGCGCGGCGGCTCCCGTTCCAGCCGCTTACGCAAACGTTGCATCGTAAGCCCTTCACATTTTACGCTTTTCACACCGTTTCCGGCTGGACATCGGCCCGGAACGGCTCGTAAGGTTCTTACAGCCGGTTCACGAGGGATCCAGATGGCGGCCGACGCCCTGCAACGCACCAAGCTCTTGCGTCGCCTCGTGCGGTGCGCCGCTGCTCTCGTCATGGTGGCGATGCCGCTTGCGGCACACGCCCAGATTGGGTCCGCGCGTTACAGTTCCATCGTCGTGGACGCGAGCAGCGGGGAAGTGCTGGAGGCCGCGAACGCCGACGCGCTCCGCCACCCCGCCAGCCTCACCAAGATGATGACCCTGTACATGGCGTTCGAGGCGCTGCGCGACCGGCGCGTCACCCTCGATACGCTCGTCCCGGTCTCCGCCCACGCCGCCGCGCAGGAGCCGACGAAACTCGGCCTCGTGCCCGGCACCCGGATCACCGTCGACCAGGCGATCCTCGGCCTCGTCACCAAGTCCGCCAACGATGCCGCCGCCGCCCTGGGCGAGCTGCTGGGCGGGTCCGAGGACCGGTTCGCCCAGATGATGACGCTGCGCGCCCGCGCCCTCGGCATGAGCCGGACCACCTTCCTGAACGCCTCCGGCCTGCCGGATCCGGACCAATGGACGACCGCGCGGGACATGGCCTCCCTCGCCCGTCACCTGGTGGCCGACTTCCCCGGCTATTACGGATATTTCTCCACGCCCAGTTTCGTCTGGCAGCGGCGGGTGATCTTCAATCACGACCGCATGCTGAAATCCTACCCCGGCGCGGACGGGCTAAAGACCGGCTACACCGACGCCTCCGGCTATAACCTCGTCACCAGCGCGGTGCGCGGCGGCGTGCGCCTGATCGGCGTCGTCCTCGGCGCGTCCTCCAGCGGCGAACGCGACCTCCACATGGCGGCGCTGCTGAACCAGGGCTTCGGCCAGATGGACGTGCCCACCGAACGCACCGTCCAGGCCTCCTCCCGCATCGGCCTGATCCCCAGCGCGCATGCCGCCACGATCGAGACGCCGCGCAAGGCCGCCCATGCCGCGGTGGCCAGCGCCGGAGCGGCCGCCGGATGGGGCATCCAGGTGGGCGCCTACGCCACCGAGAAGGCGGCGCGCTATGCCGCCAGCCTGGGCCGCCGCGCCGCGGATGGGGGCGACGCCCATATCGAAAGCACGGTCATCAACAAGAAGACGCTGTACCGCGCCCAGGTCACCGGTCTCACCGCCGGCGATGCCCAGGACGCCTGTGCGACCCTGGCCAAGAAGAAGGCGCCCTGCGTCGTCTTCCGCCTCACCGCTCGGCAGGTCGCCAGCCGCTGATCCGGGCCCGCGCCCCGACCAGGGCACCCGCCGGCACACTCACGCACATGGCAGCCCGAACACCTGCCGGGGCGCCGGAAGCGGCGGCCTGGTCCGCGCCCGCAGGGGGCGCCGACCACTGCGGCCGTGTCAGCCGCGCACGCGGGTGATCGTACGGATCGCCCCGCGGGACCGCCCGGATGCGAGGGCGATGTCGCGATCCTGCGCCTCGATCGCCGCCCGCACGGCGGCCTCCCCTTCGAAACTGTCCACCACGGACTGCAGGACCTTGCGGCGGGACGTCAGGGTCCCGTCCGCGTAGACCACGTCGAACTGCACGAAACTGGTTTCCGATCGCCGTTTCATCAGACACACCCTTCTGCGCGGCGGCCCATCCGCCACGCGCCATCGACCGACGGCGCCTGCCGTCGGTTGTCCAGTGGACGCTACGTCTGGAAGCGCGGGGCATTCGCGACGCCCCGTCAGGCCCCCTTCCGGTCGGACCCGCGATGCCGCAACGGGAATTCGCCAACGGGAATTCGCCAACGGGAATTCGCCAGCAGAAACTCACCAGCGGAAATGTGCCGGCGGAAGTCCGTCAGCGAGACATCGTCATCGGAACCCGTCCCCGGGAGGGACGTCAGGGGGCGGTGCCGGCTGGCCGGCCCCTCCCCCGTTCCGGCTCAGGCGGCCCGCAGATTGACCGCGGACGTCTTGCCCTGCTGGCCACGCTGCTCGTCGAACGTGACCTTCTGGCCCTCGTTCAGCGTGCCGAGGCCGGCATGCTCGACCGCCGAGATATGCACGAAAACGTCCTTCGACCCGTCATCCGGCTGGATGAAGCCGTAGCCCTTCTGGGCGTTGAACCATTTCACGGTGCCTTGCGACATCGCGTCTCTCCATGTGTTGCGGCGGCCCGCCGGATGCGAGCCAACATACTTTCCGATTTTGGGGAGCGACGGATGCGGACGTGCCGCATGACAGGCCGACTAGCCAAGGCGAAAAGCGCCGTGCCGAACATATGCGCATGGCCGCGCCGAATTACCAGACCGGATCAGCCCGGCGCCGCCGAACGCTGCCAGCCCAGCCAGTCGCAGACCCCCTGCCCCATCACCCGCTCGAGCGCCGGACCCGAGAGCCAGGGCAGCTCCTCCGTGAACAGGGTGATGCATTGGCGCCAGGAACAGGGCATCCGGGTGATGTCGGTGCCCCAGAAGAACCGGTCCGGCCCGAACGCGTCGTAGATCTGCCGCAGCCCGTCATGGATGTCGCGGAACGGGTAGGCCTCCATCGAGTAGCCGGGCGCCCCCGTCGCCTTGATCGCGACGTTCGGCAGCTTCGCGAGGGGCAGCAGGTCGGGCAGCGTGGCGAAGGCCGCCGCCCCCTTGGCGGACCGCACCAGGCCCAGATGGTCGATGATCAGCCGCAGATGCGGATGCCGTTCGGCGATGCGGTGGAACAGCGGCAGGAAACGCCAGGCCATGGTGGCGACCGGCGTGCCGGCCGCCTCGGCCGCGGGCCACAGCCAGTCCATGGTGCCATCCTCGTGCCAATGCTCCTGGCCGGGCCGGGTCAGCGACCAGCGCAGGCCGCGCATTCCGGGACGCTGCAGCCAGCTGTCGATCCGCCCGCGCTGCGCCGGGTCGTCCAGCGGGAACCAGCCCAGGATGCAGAACCGGTCCGGATGCGCCTCGGCGGCCGCGACCGCCATCTCGTTCGACCCCGGATCCCAACTCGGCGGGTGCAGCACGGCGCCGTCCACGCCGGCGGCCTCCATCTCCGCGATCAGTTCCGGCGCGGTGAAGGCCGAGGTCTGGCGATGGTCGCCACTCGGCTGGCCGCTGCCCCAGATATGCACCTGGGCGTCGATGATCTGCATGGCGTTCCTCCCCGAACGTTCGACAGGCCGAGGCGCATGGTCGCCCCTTGCCGATCCCGGGGCAACGGGCGACAACCGCGGCCTTCCTTTCCGAACGGAGCTTCCGCCCGTGCTCGAGCGAATCCTGCTGACCAACGACGACGGCATCGACGCCCCTGGCATGGCGGTGATGGAGCAGATCGCGGGCGAGCTCGCGCGGGAGGTCTGGGTGGTCGCACCCGAACACGACCAGAGCGGCCAGTCGCACGCGATCAGCCTGCATCATGCGCTCCGCGTCACCGAACGGGGTCCGCGCCGGTTCGGCGTCACCGGCACGCCGGGCGACTGCGCGGTCATGGGGATCTGCCACCTGATGAAGGAGGCGCCGCCGGAACTCGTTCTGTCCGGCGTCAATCGTGGGCTCAATCTCGGAATGGAGACGGTGTTCTCAGGCACGGTCGGCGGCGCCATGACGGCGATGATGCTGGGTGTGCCGGCGATCGCGCTGTCGCAGGCCTTCACCGACCGCGCCAACGTCCCCTGGGACACCGCCCGCACCCTCGGGGCCGCGGTCGTGCGCCAGCTCCTGGGCCTCGGCTGGGCCAAGACCGCCTGCCTGAACGTGAACTTCCCGCCGGTGCCCGCCGCCGAGGCGGGGCCGCTGACGCTCGCGCGCCAGGGCGAGGGGATGATCGCCGGCATGGCGGTCGAGACGCGGGTCGACCCGCGCGGCATGACCTATCACTGGCTGAATTTCCGCCGCGGCGATCGCCCGCAGCGGCCGGAGAGCGATTACAGCTGCCTGCGCGCGGGCAACGTCGTCGTCACGCCGCTGCGCTACGACCGCACGGACGAGGACGCCTACGGACCGCTGGCCGCGGCGCTCCCCCGCTTCGGGAGCTGAGACCGGCCGCGCCCCTCGCGGCAGACGATCGCCCGCCGGGCGTCAGCCCGTCGCGGCACTGGCGCACCATCCCATCGCGCCACCGGCGCGTCATCCCATCGCGTGCCAGCGGATCAGGCGCAGGCGGCCATCGCTGATCAGCCGCAGGCGCATCAACCACAGCTCCGCCTCTGCCACGATCTGCGCCGCCTGCCGGTGCGTGGGCTTGTTCGCCTCCAGCCCCTGGACCATGCGGCGCCAGCCGATCATCGCCTGATGCACATGGCGCTGCGACAGGTCCTCGACGATGCGCACGTCGTAGCCCAGCCGCCCCATCACCCGGGTGATCGCCCGTTCGTTCGGCAGCACCAGGCTGACCCGGCGCTCGAGCCGCGCCCAGGCGGCGACGAACGGGTCGTCCGCCGAGAGCGGCGCCCCGGCGACGAGGTCCAGCATGACGAGCTGCCCGTTCGGCTTCATCGCCGAGGTCACGGCGGCCAGGAACGATTCCGGCTGGGCGCCCCGCATGCCCTCCAGCACCATGGCATGGTGGAAATAGTTGCGCGGGAAATCGGGCTCCGCCGGCTCCCACGTCTCGACCTGGACGCGGCGGGCGAGGTTGGCGCGGAGCACGCGTTCGGTGGCGATCACCGCGAGATCGGGGTCTGCCTCATAGCCGCTGACCCAGGCGCCGAAATGCGTGGTGATGCTGCAGGCCGGCCCGCCCGCGCCCGCGCCGATCAGCAGCACGCTGGAAGCGGCCGACAGGCCGAGGGGCTTGGCGAGCCGCAGTGTCTCGATCTCCCCGCCCGGGAAGACGTAGCCGTCGCCCCACAACGCGTCGTTCACCCACATCCGCTCGACCGGCCAGGGCGACTTCGCCGCCGCCGGGGCGGGATCGGGTTCGATCGGCCCGATCGCCGCCGCCAGCAGGTCCACCGGGGCCGGTTCGGCGGGCGAGTCCCGGTGGAACCACTGCCGCAACGCCGAGAGCATGCACACCTCCATGGCGAGGGTGCGCGGAAAGCGTTGAGGAAGGGTGAACGCGGTCAACCGAACTTGCAGGCGTCCGCCAGGTGGGGGCCGAGGGCGCGGTAGTCGGCCGCGCGCGGGGCGTTCGGGCGCCAAGCGAGGCCGATGGTGCGCCAGGCCCCGGCCGCGGCGAGCGGCCGCAGCGTGAGCGCCGTGCCCTGGGTGATCCCCGCGTCCACCGCGAGCCGCGGCAGCAGCGTCACGCCCAAGCCGCCGGCCACCATCTGCACCAGCGTGTGCAGGGAGGTCGCGGCGAACCCGTCCTGGTCGTCGCGGTTGCCGGCCAGCAGGCCGCAGACCGTCAGCGCCTGGTCGCGCAGGCAATGCCCGTCCTCGAGCAGCAGCAGGCGTTCGGCGCCGAGCGCGGCGGGGGGGATCTGGGCTTCTCCGGCGAGACGGTGGTGTGGCGGGAGGGCGACCAGGAACTCGTCCTGCACCACCGGCAGCGCGTCGGCGGCGCCGCAGTCGCAGGGCAGCGCCACCAGCAGCACGTCGAGCCGGTTGGCTTCCAGCCGGTTCACCAGGTTGGCGGTCGTGTCCTCCCGCAGGAACAGCCGGAGCCGCGGGAACGCCGTCCGGAGCGCGGGCATCAGCTTCGGCAGCAGGAACGGGCCGATCGTCGGGATCACCCCCATGCGCAGCGGACCGCTCATGGGCTCCCGCGCGGCGGTCGCCGCCTCCGACACCGCCTCCAGCGCCGCGAGCGCGGTGCGGGCGCGGTCCACGAGTTCGAGGCCGAGTGGGGTGAAGACGACGTGACGGCCGGCCGCGCGGTCGAGGATGGCGGCGTCGAGTTGCCGCTCGAGTGCGAGCAGCCCGGCCGAGAGGGTGGATTGGGTGACGGCGCAGGCCAGGGCGGCGCGGCCGAAATGGCGGCATTCGGCGAGCGCGACCAGGTAGCGGAGCTGCTGGGGGCTGGGCAGGATCATGGTGGGATGATCGACCAAATCGATCAAAACGTCAAAAAGCATTCATTGGAACGCAAACGGTCTGGGCGCCATAAAAGGGGGGCAACCCGCCGTCTTTGGGAGACCTGAATGCTGACCGTTGGCGACACCTTCCCCTCTTTCGCCCTCAAGGCCGTCAAGCCGGGCGCCGCTGGCCTGGACATCAAGACCGCCTTCACCGACATCGACAGCAACACCGATGCCGGCAAGTGGAAGGTCGTGTTCTTCTGGCCGAAGGACTTCACCTTCGTCTGCCCGACCGAGATCGTGGCGTTCGGCAAGCTCACGTCGGATTTCGCCGACCGTGACGCCGTCGTCTATGGCGTGTCGATCGACAGCGAGTTCGTGCACCTGAACTGGCGCCTGCATCATGACGATCTGCGCGACCTGCCGATCCCGATGCTGGCCGACATCAAGCGCGAGCTGGCGACGGCCTGCGGCGTGCTGGACAAGAGCGAGGGCGTCGCGCTGCGCGCCACCTTCGTCGTGGATCCGGACGGCATCGTGCGCTTCGCCTCGGTGAACGACCTGTCGGTCGGCCGCAACCCGGCCGAGGTGCTGCGCGTGCTGGATGCGCTGCAGACCGACGAGCTGTGCCCGTGCAACTGGAACAAGGGCCAGGACGTGCTGCGTCCGGCGGCCTGAGGTCCGCGCCTGCCTCTCCCGCCCGCGTCCGGCCTCCGCCGGCGCGGGCGGTTCCATCTCGACTGGCTGATCGCGTGATTCACGACTCCGGCGAACGCCTTCGCCGATCACGCTCTGGTTTGATCGCGTGATTCACGGCTCCGGCGAACGCCTCCGCCGATCACGCTCTGGTTTGATCGCGTGATTCACGGCTCCGGCGAACGCCTCCGCCGATCACGCTCTGGTTTGATCGCGTGATTCACGGCTCCGGCGAACGCCTCCGCCGATCACGCTCTGGTTTGATCGCGTGATTCACGGCTCCGGCGAACGCCTCCGCCGATCACGCTCTGGTTTGATCGCGTGATTCACGGCTCCGGCGAACGCCTCCGCCGATCACGCTCTGGTTTGATCGCGTGATTCACGGCTCCGGCGAACGCCTCCGCCGATCACGCTCTGGTTTGATCGCGTGATTCACGGCTCCGGCGAACGCCTCCGCCGATCACGCTCTGGAGGACCCCGATCGATGTCCCTCGACACCCTGAAGAATGCCCTGCCGGAGTATGCGAAGGACATCCGGCTGAACCTCGGCTCGCTGGCCACGGAGCCCGCGCTGACCGACGAGCAGCGGGCCGGCACCTTCGTGGCCGCAGCGCTGGCCGCGCGCAACGAGACGACGACCGCGGCGATCCTGGCCGAGTTCGGGCCCGCCCTGTCCGCCGAGGCGTTGACCGCGGCGAAGGCCGCAGCGGCGGTCATGGCGATGAACAACGTCTACTACCGCTTCACCCACCTGGTGGGCGGCGACTATCCGAACATGCCGGCGAAGCTGCGCATGAACGTCATGGCCCGTCCCGGCGTGGACAAGGGGACGTTCGAGCTGTGGTCGCTCGCCGTGTCCGCGGTGAACGGCTGCGGCATGTGCATGGAGAGCCACGAGAAGGCGGTGCGCCAGCACGGGCTGACGGCGGAGCAGGTGCAGGCCTCCGTGCGGATCGCGGCGGTGGTGCATGCGGTGGCCGCGGTGCTGGACGGCGTGGCCGCCGAACAGGCCGAGGCGGCGGCGCTGGCCGCCTGACCGGCAGCCTTTAGGCCGACCGATGCAAAACCCCCTTCCAGTCCGGGAGGGGGTTTTTCGTCGTGCGGCTTGCCAGCCGATCGCGCGGGCTGTTCGATCCGCGGCTAGCGCCGCTCGACCGCGCCCCCGTCGGCCTGGGCCACCCAGGGGTTGATGCAGCCCCCGGCCGCGCGCCGGTACACGACCAGCCCGTCGAACGCGTCGATCTGCTTGTAGCGCGACCAGGCGCGGGCGAAGGCCGGGTCGGAGGCGCTGAGCACGCCGATGTAGTTCACGCCTTCCCGCGTATCGACCACCGCGATGTCCGGGCATCCGGCGATGAAGTCGTGGGCGACCCAGCGGCGGATCGGCCACTCCTTGGAGGCCTTCGGATCAAACCGCGCCCGCCACAGCTCCCCCTTCAGTGCCCACATGGAGTCGAAGCGCGACGCCCAGGTCACGCCCGTGTTGTTCACCACCGGGAACCCCAGCGCGATCCACTCGGAGAAGGCGATGTAGGTGCGGGCGTGTTCCCGGCGCACCAACTCCTCGAGCCGCGTGACGGTGGACCGGTCCGGCTCGACCGCCAGCACGACCTCGGGCTCGAGCCGCTGGAACGCGGCGACCACGAACACCAGCATGGCAATGCCGGCGGCGATGATCGGCAGGCGGGTCCGGCGCTCCTGCAGGGGGCGGTAGATCAGGATCGACACCGCCCAGCAGAGCAGCGCCAGGATGGTCACGACCGTCGCCGGCAGGCGGTGGTAAAACCAGTCCTTGCCGTCCACGAAGCAGATCACGGTGCTGGTGACGGCGAAGACCAGCAGGGTGAGCAGCAGCGTGCGCTCCCGCAGCTTGGCCCAGCGCACCCAGCACAGCGCGATCGCCACCACTTCCCCGAAGATCAGGCGCGCGCTGTCCAGCAGCAGGTGCAGGAACGGCACGTCGGTCGCACCGTACAGGGCGACGGCCAGCGGCACGGCGCGGCGCACATAGGCGGGGCACAGCAGCACGACCAGCCCGGCATAGAGCGCCATGGTGGTGCCGGCCGCGAGCGGCATCGCGCGCCAGGGCCGCAGCCCGCGGGTCAGCGCCAGCGCCTCCAGCACCACGAACACGCCGGCGTAGCGCGGCTTCAGCGCGCAGCCGAGGCCGGCCAGCACGCCCGACAGGATGGCGTCCCGCAGCGCCGGCTTCGCGCCGTCGAGCGAGCGGGCGAACAGCACGAGATAGGGCAGCATGGCCGCGACCAGCAGGTGCTCCCGCTGGCCGAGGTCGCCCGCGGGCACCACCAGCAGCACCGTGCCGATCGCGGCGAAGACCGGCACACGGTCGGTGAACATCCCGCCCATGGCGCGCAGCAGCCCGGCCGTCCACCAGGCGCAGCCGAGGACCGCGGCGACGAAGAAGGGCATCGCGACGAACTGGGTCTCGACCCCGATCCAGGCGGCGAGCTTGAGCGGGATCGCCGAGATCCAGACGATCAGCGGCGGGTTGACCTCCACCACATCCACGTAGAGTTCCCGTCCCATCATCCAGCGCCGCGCCACGTAGAGCAGCCAGGCGATGTCGTCCTTCAGCGGCGAGCGGAGGGCGGTGAACAGCACCAGCCCGAGGACGATGGCGAGGAGAAGAAGGCTCGCGATCGCAATGATGCGACGCGAGGCAGAGGCCGGCGCGACGACGCTGGGATGTGCGTGGGACATCTGGGGACGGGTGTGGCCGCTCGCTGGAAGGGATCCGCGTCCACGACGGTGCGGTGACGCTTGTTGCCATACAGTTAACGCGTGGCCAAGTGTCATAAATGAGGCCACGTCTCGGCCGGCGTGGGGCGGCTGGCGCGCGGCACCCGCCCCTTCCCGGCGCGGGCCGCCCGCCCCTGGCGCGGCGGCCCTCGCCCTCCTGGCGCGGCGGCGCTCGGCCCTATCGCGGCAAGGCGGCGCCCGTCCCTTCCCGGCGCGGGACCGCCCGCCCCTCCCCTGGCGCGGCGCCGGCCGTCAGTCCTTCAACCATACATTGTAGAGCCGCGGATTGTAGAAGGGCACGAAATGCTCCACCCGGGTGCGCACGCCCTGCACCTTCGGCATCACCCCCATCGGCACCACCATCGCATCCTGCAGCGCGATCAGCTGGGCCTGGGCGAACGCCTTCTGGCGGATCTCCAGCGTGGCGCCGTTCGCGACCTGCTCGAACGCCGCCATGAAGGCCGGGTCCGTCTTGTTGTCGGGCGGGGTGTACACCGGGTTCGGTTCGGCCATCGGGCGGAGGGTCTGCATGCCGCCCACCGCCACGTAGGTGATCCAGCCGGTGAAGAAGTAGTTCCAGTCCGGCGTGCCCTTCATGCTCTTCTGCAGGGCCGTGGGCCAGTCCAGCACCTGCAACTCGGCATTGATGCCGATCGCCTTCAACTGCTGCGCCACCACCAGCGCCGTGTTGTAGAGTGACGGGTAGTCCTTGTTGGTGAGCAGGACGACCTTCTCACCCTTGTAGCCGGACTCGGCCAGCAGCTTCTTGGCCTTGGCCGCGTCGTGCTGGTTCAGCAGCTCCTTCCCGGCTTCGGTGTAGTAGTTGGTGCCGGGGTATTGGAAGCTGGGATTGGGTTTGTAGTCGCCGTCGCTCGCCGCATCCATGATCTCGTCGAAGTCGACGGCCGCCATCACCGCCTGGCGGAACGCCTTGTTGTTGGTGGGCGGCGCCGACCAGTTGCCGAAGAACACGTTCAGCCAGAAGTTCTGCAGCTTCAGCAGCTGGATGTCCTTGTTCTTGGCGATCCGCTTCTGCGCGATCGTGGGCACGTCCTCCACGCCCTGCAGCTCGCCCGTCTCCAACCCGGCGACCCGCGCACCCGGTTCGGGCACCATGCGGAAGGTCACGGTGTCCAGGCAGGCCACCTTGTAGCCGCCGAATCCGTCGCGGTCGGTGAAGCGCTTGTCGGGTGCATAGCCCTCGAACCGCTTGAGCTTCACGTACGAGTCCGGGACGAACTGCACGAGCTGGAACGGGCCGGTCCCGACCGACGGCAGCTGCTGGGCGGGAACGTCGCGGTTCTCGGCCGGGATGATCACGATCGGCACCGTGATCGAGGACATCGCCTCCAGGAAGGTCGGCCGCGGCTCCTTCAGCACGATGCGGAACGTGCCGGAATCGGGGGTCTCGTAATGGTCGACCGGGGCCAGGATCGACCGGTCGATGCCCACCCGCGCATACCGCTCGTAGGAGGCGAGGACGTCGGCGGAGGTCATCTTCTTGCCGTTGTGGAAGGTCACGCCCTCCCGCAGGGTGAAGGTGATCGTCTTGCCGTCCGCGCTGGTGTCCGCCGCGCTGGCGAGCTGCAGCAACGGCTTCATGTCGTCGTCGCGCGTCATCAGCGTTTCGTAGGTGTTCATCGCGATGTTGCGGACGGAGGCGGCGCTGCTGCTGTGCTGGTCGAGCCCGGCGACGTTCGCCTCGAGCCCGAAGGTCATGTCACCGCCCACCCGTCCGCAGCGGAATGGTTCGGCGGCCTGGACCGCCATGCCGCCAAGTCCGATGCACGCCGCGACGCCCGCGCCGGCCAACACACGGTTCCCGCGCATGGCGCCCCCTTGTCGTTGATTGTGTCCCGATCATGCGGGGCGGTGCGCGCCAGCGTCAACACGCGCGGCCGCAGGCTGCGATGGGAAGCGCGACAAGAAACGAGACGGAAATGCCGGCTTGGACGCGGCGGAAACTCAGTTCTGCGGCGGATCTTCCAGCAACGCGCGGATCCGGCGCAAGACATGAGCCTGCGAATAAGGCTTCTCGATCAGCTTCACATCCGGCGCCGGCGCCCCCAACTGCCGGGTGGCGTAATAGCCCGACGTGAGCAGGACCGAGACTTCCGGGTGGTGGCTGCGCAGCCATTGCGCCAGGGCGAACCCGTCCATGTCGCCCGGCATGCGGACGTCGCTGAACACCACGTCGACGCTCGTCGCACCCTCGACGAGGGAGATCGCCTCGCGGGCGTCCCCCGCCTCGAGCACATGATAGCCGCAGTCGCGCAAATACTCGGCGATCGGCTCGCGCACGAAGATCTCGTCCTCGACGACCAGTACGGTCGCCGAACCGGAGCTCGAGAGGGGTTGCCGATCGGAAAGCATCACCGTGTCCATACCCCTGATCTAATCCGTTCGGCAGCAGAAGTGGGGCCGTTCTCCGCAAGTTTATCGAGAGTAGGGTTGGAACGGTTCCGGTGCGGAGGCGGCTCACCTTACGGAGAGCGCGAACAACCCCGTGATTCACACGAATTGTTAATGAACACTTCGTCGATTCGATCCGAAATGATGACTACGGCATCGCGCATCCGTGCGCGTTGTGTCGCCAGACCCGAACCAGGTGTGTCGCCATGCATTCCGCCGTGCCTCCCGATTTCGACATCGCCATCGTCGGCGGCGGTCTCGCCGGCTCGCTCCTCGCCACCCTGCTCGGGCGCGCCGGGCGCCACGTCGCCGTCATCGACCGGCACGCGGTCTATCCATCTGATTTCCGCGCCGAACAGATCGTCGGTGCGCAATGCCTGCACTTCCAACGCCTGGGCCTGCTGCGCGCGGTGGTGGGCGACGCGCCCCCGGTCACGCGGGCGCTGGCGGCAATGGGCGGCAAGGTCATCGGCCAGGTCGAGGCGCCGCATTACGGCCTTCCCTATGAGGCCCTGGTCGCGCGGGTCCGCGCCACGGTGCCGGAGTCGGTGCCCTGGCTGACCGGCCGCGTGGTGGAGGTCGGAACCGGGATCGAGACCCAGGCGGTCACCCTGGCCGACGGACGGCGGCTCACGGCACGGCTCGTCATCCTGGCCAACGGGCTGCAGCGCGCCCTCCAGCGCGAACTGGGGTTCGAGCGCCGGGTTCTGCGCGCCGGTCACTCGCTGAGCTTCGGCTTCGACCTGGTCCCGACCGCGGATCACGGCGCCCCCTGCCCCGTGCTGGTCCATTTCGGCGGAAGGCGGGACGGGGTGGACTACCTGACGACCTTCCCGATGGGCGGGGCGACCCGCGCAAACCTGTTCACCTACTGGGACCATCGCAGCCCCCCGGCGCGGGCGTTCCGCCAGGACCCGGAGCCGGTGCTCCGGCAGATCTTCCCGCGCCTGTCCGCCGTGCTGGGCGGATGGCGCGTCGGCGGGCCGGTGCAGGCGCGGGTCACCGACGTCGAGACGGTCGCCAACCCAATCCGCGACGGCGTGGTGCTGGTGGGCGACGCGTTCCAGACCTCCTGCCCGGCGACGGGCACCGGCATCTCCCGCCTGCTGACGGATGTGGAGCAGCTGTGCACCGTCCATCTGCCGGCCTGGCTCGCGAGCCCCGGCATGGCGGCGGAGAAGATCGCCGGGTTCTACGCCGACCCGGTGAAGCTGGCCGCGGACCGGGAGGCGCTGCAGGCCGCGGAGTATCGCCGCGCACTGGCCACCGCCGCGGGCGCCGGCTGGGCCGCCCACCGCACGCTGCTGGGCGTCCGCCGCCGGATCGGCGGCTGGATCGGCGGGCCGGAGCGGCTGACGACCGGCATCCGCCCGCTCGCCGCAGCACCCGCGATCCACGCCCCGCCCCCGCCCGACTTCCTGCCGATCGGGTCGGCGCCCGTCAGCAGCCGCTGACCCGGGTCGGCCGGCCGGGTGCTCATCGCGGGGCGACCACCCGGCCACGACCGGTCGAGCGCCCCGCGGGGCGCCGACCTCCGCCGGCGGGGCCGTCAGTAGCCGCTGAGCGCCGCGTAGCGGTCGCGGTGGAAGGCGGCATCCCCGAACGTCGCCTGGGCTACGCGCGCGCGCTTCATGAAGAAGCCGATCTCGTGCTCGTCCGTCATGCCGATGCCGCCATGCATCTGCACGCCCTCGTTGCCGCAGAGGTAGAACGTCTCGCTCGCCTTGGCCTTGGCGAGGCTCGCCAGCAGGGCCGCGTCATTCGCGCCCTCATCGAGAGCCGCGGTCGCGGCCATGACGGCGGAGCGGGTGATCTCCACCTCGCAGAACATCTGCGCCGCGCGGTGCTTCAGCGCCTGGAAGCTGCCGATCGCCACGCCGAACTGCTTGCGGTCCTTCAGATACTGCACGGTGCGCTCGAACGCCTCCTGCGCGCTGCCCAGCATCTCGGCCGCGAGCCCAGCCCGGGCCCGGTCGAGCACGCGGTCCAGCAGGTCGGCCCCGCCATCCACCCGGCCCAGCACCGCCTCCTGCCCGACCGACACGCCGGTCAGCGTCACGATCGCGGCGTTGCGGCTGTCCACCATGATGGTGCGGGTGCGGGTCACGCCCGGCGCGTCGCCGGGGACCAGGAACAGCGTGATCCCCTCGCGCTCGTCCCGCCCGCCCGCGCTACGCGCCGCGACGACCAGGTGGTCGGCCACGTGCCCGTCCAGCACGAAGACCTTGCGTCCCTCCAGCACCCAGGCCGCCCCGTCGCGCTTCGCCGCGGTCGCGTTGCGGGTGGGCGCATGGTGCGGCGCCTCCTCCAGCGCGAGCGCCATCACCGCCTCCCCGGCCACCAGCGGCGGCAGGTACTCCGCCTTCTGCGCCTCCGTCCCGCCCAACTCCAGGAGGCTGGCCCCGAGCAGGGCTGTGGACAGGAGGGGAGAGGCGGTGAGGGTGCGGCCGGCGGCCTCCATCACCTGCGCGAGGCCGGTGACGCCGAAGCCGGAGCCGCCGTGGTCTTCGGACACGAGGAAGCCGGTCCAGCCGAGTTCGGCCATCTGCTGCCACAGCGGGCGGGAGAAGCCGGTCGGGTCGGCGTCGTCGCGGAGCTTGCGGAGTGCGGTGACCGGGGAGCGTTCGCGGAAGAATTCCAGGGCGGTCTCCCGCACCATCTGGGCTTCTTCGGACAGGATCATGGGCATCGGGGGCGTTCCTTGGACGAGGAGACGGGCGCGCCTGGACGAAGGTGGCGGCCGCATCTCGGAGTACGAGGCCGGGGCGGCATGCCGCCGTCGCGGGCCGGGGCTGGGCGTGCGGCGCCGGATCCGGCGCCGGTGCGGACCGTCAGTCCGGCAGGGCGAGGACACGCTTGGCGATGATGTTGAGCTGGACCTCCGAGGTGCCGCCCTCGATCGAGTTGGCCTTGGAGCGCAGCCATTCGCGGGTGATGCGCAGCTCGTCCTCGGTGAAGCCCTCCCCTTCCCAGCCCAGTCCCTGCACGCCTTCGGCGGCGAGCAGCGCCTCGTAGCGGTCCTTGTTCAGTTCCGTCGCGTAATACTTGAACATCGCCGAGAGCGGGCCGGGCGGTGCGCCCGCCTCCGCCGCCTCGGCCGCGCGGCGGCGCGTGAGCTGGAACGCGTGGTTCTTCATCTGCCAGCCCGCGATCTGGGCGCGCAGCGCGGGGTCCGCGATGCGGCCGTTCTCCTCCCCGGCATAATGCTTGGCGATGTCCTGCATCGGCCGCTCGAACCGCGCCTGGGCGCGCGCGCCGATTCCGCCGATGCCCTTGCGCTCGTGCTCGAGCAGGCGCTTGGCGATGGTCCAGCCCTTGTTCAGCTCGCCGACCAGGTTCTCCTTCGGCACGCGGACGTTCTCGATGAAGGTTTCACAGAATACCGACTTGCCGCTGATCAGCCGGATCGGGCGCGGACGGACGCCCGGATCGTCCATGTCGATCAGCAGAAAGCTGATCCCCTCGTGCTTCTTCGCCGCCGGGTCGGTGCGCACCAGGCAGAAGATCCAGTCGGACAGATGCGCGTTGGACGTCCAGATCTTGTGGCCGTTGACCAGGAAGTGGTCGCCCTGCAGCACCGCGCGGGTGCGCAGGCTGGCCAGGTCCGAACCGGCTTCCGGCTCGCTGTAGCCCTGGCACCAGCGGATCTCGCCGGTCACGATCTTCGGCAGATGGGTGCGGCGCTGTTCCTCGGTGCCGTATTCCAGCAGCACGGGGCCCAGCATCGAGAGGCCCATGCCGCGCAACGGCGGACGGCAGCCGAGCGCCTGCATCTCCTCCTCGAGCACGAGCGCTTCCTCGGGCGAGAGGCCGCCCCCGCCGTATTGCTTGGGCCAGGTCGGCGCCGTCCACCCTTTCGCCGCCATCCGGTCCAGCCACAGCTTCTGCTCGGGGCGCACCCAGACGGCCCGCTTGCCGCCGGCGACCTGCTCCTCCTCCGGCATCAGGGTCCGCATGGCGGGCGGGCAGTTCGCCTCCAGCCAGGTGCGTGTGTCCGATCGGAATGCGTCCAGTGCGCTCATGCACGTTTCCCCTGCGTTTCTGGTGCAAGCCAATCATCGTCCGACGCGCCGGGCAAGCAAGCCCGATCACATGTTGTCCGGCAGGCACGCGAGAGCCCTGGGCAAGTCCGGCGATCCGGCGGATACCGCTCCCATCGGACACCTTCACGGTGTGGCAACGGCGACAGGAGCGGCCATGGCACAAGCGGCGCAATCCGGCGGGCAGGGCTCGCCTGGGGATCCGACCGGCATGCTGGAGCGGGAGACGATCCGTCGCGTGGCCTGGCGGCTGATGCCGCTGCTGATGATTGGTTACTTCTGTGCCTATCTCGACCGCGTGAACGTGGGCTTCGCCGCGCTCACCATGAACAAGGCGCTGGGCTTCACCCAGGCCGAGTTCGGCTTCGGATCGGGGATCTTCTTCCTCGGCTACTTCCTGGCGGAGCTGCCGAGCAACCTGGTGCTGGCGCGGGTGGGGGCGCGGCGATGGATCGCGCGCATCCTGCTGACCTGGGGGATCATCTCCGCGCTGACTGCTTTCGTCTGGAACGATTGGAGCTTCTACGGCGTCCGCTTCCTGCTGGGGCTCGCCGAGGCCGGGTTCTATCCGGGCATCGTGCTGTACCTGACCTGGTGGTTCCCGTCCGCCTATCGCTCCCGCATGCAGGCGATCTTCCAGTCGGCCAGCGTGATCTCGCTGATCATCGGCCCGCCGGTGTCGGCCTGGCTGCTGACGCTGCACGGATGGATGGGGCTGCAGGGCTGGCAGTGGCTGTTCATCCTGGAGGCCGTGCCGCCCATCGTCATGTCCGTGGTGGTGTATTTCTGGCTGACCGACAAGCCGGCAGACGCGACGTGGCTGCGCGCCGACCAGCGGTCGTGGCTGACGGCGCGCATCGCCGAGGAGGAGGCGCAGCGTGAAGCCGTGCACCGGTACGAGCTGAGCGAGGCGCTGCGCAATCCGCGCGTCTGGTGGCTGACGCTGATCTATTTCGGGCAGAACGTCTCCAATTACGGGCTGCTGATCTTCCTGCCGCAGATCGTCAAGGCGTTCGGCATCTCGACCGAGATGACGGGCCTGGTCAGCACGATCCCGTTCATCTTCGCCGCCTTCGCGATGATCCTGTGGGGGCATTTGTCGGACCGTTCGGGCCGCCGCACGACGTATCTCGCCTCGGCGTGCCTCGTCTGCGCGGCCGGCCTTGCCGCCTGCATCTTCATCGGGATCGAGCAGCCGGTGCTGATCATGGTGGCGCTGGTCGTCGGCGTGATGGGGCAGCAGGCGATCGCGCCCACGTTCTGGGCGTTGCCGACGGCGATGCTGTCGGGCGCCGCCGCCGCGGGCGGGATCGCGCTGATCAACTCCGTGGGCAATCTGGGCGGGTTCGTGGGCCCGTACATGTATGGGCTGATCAAGGACGCGACCGGCGGCAACAACATGATCGCGTTGCTCGCGCTGGCCGCCTGGCCGGTGATCGCGGCGATCGTGGCGATCGCGCTGGGCCACGACAAGCGGCTGGAGCAGCGGACGAAGGCCGCGGCGTAGGGGGCGGGCGATCGCGGCGGGCCCGCCTCGCCTCTCACCGCCCTGGCCGGGCTCGACCCGGCCATCCTTCGCCTCTCACCGTCATGGCCGGGCTCGACCCGGCCATCCCCCCAGCACCCTGCCGCAGGGATGGCCGGGTCGAGCCCTGCCACGACGGCAGGGGCGGGCCAGACGGGCCGGCCATGACGACGGGGGGACGGGCGGCGCTGCCTCAGGGCTGCAGCATCACCTTCGAGGCGGCCCGCTGGCGTGACAGCTCGAAGCCCTCCAGTCCATGCGACAAGGGCATCCGGTGCGTGATCATCGGCCGGAACCGCTCCGGTCCCTGCCCCATCACCGTCAGCACCTTGTCCCAGGTCGAGCGGTCGCAGCCATGCGTCGCGCGAAGCTGCTGGCGGGCGCGGACAAAATCCGTGAGCGGCAGGGACACCGGGCCCGGATGAATCCCCGCCACCACAAGCACGCCGCCCTTCTTCAGCACCGACAGCCCGTCCAGGATCGCCGGCGGATAGCCCGTGGCCTCGATCACCACGTCCACCGGACGTCCCCCGGTCGCCGCGCGCACCAGGTCGGCCAGCGGCGCCTCCGCCACGTCCAGCAGCGCATCGAACCCCAGCGCGCGGCAGACGTCGAAGCGCGGACCGTCCGCACGGCCGCTCACCAGCACCGTCGCGGCGCCGGCGGCGCGGGCGAACAGCGCGGCGCCCTGGCCGATCGTGCCGGGCCCCATCACCAGCACCGTGTCGCCAAGCCCCACCTCTCCCACCAGCACCGCCTGCGCGCTGACGCCCAGAGGTTCGGACAGTGCGCCGATCTCGGTGTCGACGCCGTCCGGCAGCGGCAGGCAGTTGGCGGCCGGCACCGTCACGTGCCGCGCGAAGCCGCCGGCGCGGGTCAGCCCGACCGCCCCGCGCGCCGTGCAGTTGCGGGGATCGCCGCGCAGGCAGGCGGCGCACGTGCCGCAGGCGAGCGCGGGCATCACCGTGACCGCCGTTCCCTCCGCCACCCCGACGCCCTGGCCCACCGCGGCGATGCGGCCGGCGAACTCGTGGCCGAGTGTGACGGGCATGTGGCGGGTCATGAAGTCGTAGCCGTCGGTCCATTCATAGGCGTGGACGTCGGAGCCGCAGATGCCGGCCGCCTCCACCCGGACCGTGACCTCTCCCGCGCCGGGCGGCGGCGCCTCGGCCGCCTCGTCCAGCGTGAGGCCGAAGCCGGGCTGCTCCTTCTTCAGGACGAGCATCGCGTTCCCTCCCTCGTGATGCCCCGCAGGATGCGGGCGCCGGATCGTCCTGGCCAGGGGCGGAGGCGACCGGCTATGCAGCGCCCCATGTCCTCCGCCCTGACCGACCTCACGGCGCGTCCGCCGATTGCCGCGCGCGTGGCGATCTCGGCCGTCTTCCTGACCTGCGGCGTGAACATGGGCGTCTGGGCGACGCAGATCGCGCGCATCAAGCAGGAATTCGACCTCACCGATCCGGGTCTCGCGACCGTGGTGCTGGCCTTCGCCTGCGGCTCCATCCCCATGATGCCGGTGGCGGGCGCGCTGTCGGCGCGTTGGGGCGCGGTGCGCAGCGTCACCGCCGCCTGCCTCGCCTGCGGCATCGCGCTCGCCCTGCTCGGATTGGCCCCCACCGTCCCGCTGCTACTGGCGGCCGCGCTGGTGGCGGGCGCCGCGGTGGGCACGCTGGACGTCACGATGAATGCGCATGCGACGGCGCTGGCGGCGGGGTGGCCGCGGCCGATCATCTCCTCGATCCATGGCTGGTTCAGCCTGGGCGGGCTGGTCGGTGGGGTCGCGGGCGGCGTGCTCACCGGCATCGGCCTGTCGATCGCCTGGGTTCTCGGCCTGAATGGCATCGCCATCGCCGTGACCGGGCTGGGCGCGGCGGCGTTCCTGCCCTTCCCGGGGGAGCGGGCGGAACCCGGCCCCGGCTTCGTCCTGCCGCGCGGACCGGTGCTGGGGATCGGCCTGCTCTGCCTGCTGTCGCTGATGATCGAGGGCGGGGTCGCCGACTGGACCACCGTCTACCTGCACGAGACCGCGGGTGCGACGCTCGGTTGGGCGGCGTCCGGCATCGCCGGGTTCTCGATCGCCATGGCGATCGGGCGGTTCGGCGGCGACCGGGTGGTGGGCCGGTTCGGCGCGGCGCCGGTGCTGGTGGGCAGCGGCCTGGTGACCGCGGCGGGAATTGGGATCGCGGTCGCCGTGCCGCAGCCCGTGCCGGCGACCCTGGGCTTCGTGCTGACGGGGTTCGGCATGGCGAACATCGTGCCGCTGATGTTCGCCGCCGCGGGACGCGTGCCGGGCGTGTCGCCCGCGGTGGGCGTGGCGATGGCGGCCACCATGGGCTACGGCGCCTTCCTGATGGGCCCGCCGCTGATCGGCTTCCTCGCCGGGGCGGTCAGTCTGCGGATCGCGTTGCTCGTCCTGGTCGGAAGCGCCCTGGGCATCGCCATCGGCGGGTGGCTGCGGCGCGAACCGGCCTGATCGCACCGCGCGGACGCCGTCGAAGCCGCGACGGGAGCGGCCAGGACCGCTTCGCTTGTATCCGGGACCGCACGGCCCCACGTAAATTGTATCGTCCGCCGACGGTCCCGGCGCGGGCGGCTGAGAGAGGCGTGTGCTCCCGCCGACACCTGTCGCAGCAGCAGGCCGTGACACTCGCGAAGGACGTCATCCCGGTACCGCGCAACCGGCTGCTCGCCGCGCTGCCGCCCGCGGAGCTGGGCCGCCTGATGCCTCAGCTCGAACGGATCGAGATCCCCGCCCACCACACGCTCGTCGCCGCGGATTCGCCCATTCCCGCCGTGCATTTCCCGGAAGAGGGTGCCTTCCACCTGCTCGCCACGCTGCAGGCCGGCGACTCGGCCGAAGCCGGGGTGATCGGCCGCGAGGGAATGGTCGGCCTCCCGCTCCTGCTCGGTGTGGACAGCTATCCGTTCGAGGCGACCACCCAGGCCGGCGGCATCGTGCTCCGGCTCGACGCGGCCGCCTTCCAGGAGGAGCTGGAGCGCCCCTCCGCCCTCCGGCCCCTGTTGATGCGCTATGCGATGGCGTGCTTCGTCCAGGCCGCGCAGACCGCCGCCTGCAACGTCCGCCACCATCTCGAGCACCGGCTGGCACGCTGGCTGCTGACCGCGGACGATCGTGCCGACGGCGACCCGTTCTCCATGACCCACGAGGGTCTCGCCATGATGCTCGGCGTGCGCCGCGCCGGGATCTCCGTCGCCGCGGGCAGGATGCAGAACGCCGGCTTGATCCGCTACGGCGCCGGCCGCATGCAGGTGATCGACCGTTCGGGGCTCGAGGCGGCGTGCTGCGAGTGCTACGGCGTCGTCGACCGCGCCTTCCAGCGGCTGCTCACACTGCACTGACCGGCGCCCGCCGCCCCCCGACGCACCACGCCATTGCCGGGCCCCACTGTTGCCCCCCGTGAGGGAGCACCAGTGGACAGGGGGCCGTCCCGGGTCGAACCTTCCCTGAACGAAGGAAGGAGGACGTCCATGACCCCGTTGCCCCTGCCCGCCGCCCTGTCCCTGCAGAACCGCCGCGTGATCGTCACCGGGGCCGCCTCCGGCATCGGCCGCGCCACGGCCCTGGTGCTCGCGCAACTCGGGGCCTCGCTGCTGCTGGCCGACCGCGCACCGCTCGCCGCCACCGTGGAGGCCGCGACGGACGCGGGCGCGACCGTGGAGACGCGCGAGGGCGACCTCACCTCCGACGCGTTCGTGGCCGAACTGTTCGAGGGCGACCGGGTCCATGCGCTGGCGCATTGCGCGGCGGTGCTGGAGGGACGGCCCTGGCGCGAGGACACCAAATGGCACGAGCGGTTCCATCGGGTGATGGACGTGAACGTGCGGATGCCGCTGCAACTCGCCTCGGTCGCGATCGACCACATGGCCGCGCATGGTGGCGGCCGCGTCGTGCTGGTCGGGTCCGTCGCGGGCAAGATGGGCGGCACGTCGGCGAGCACGCCGCCCGACTACTCCGCCTCCAAGGGGGCAGTGCATGCGCTGATCAAATGGTTGTCGCGCAATGCGGTGGGCCACGGGGTGCTGGTGAACGGCGTCGCACCGGGTCCGGTCGAGACGCCGATGACGCGCGGCTTCAACCTCGCGCCCACGCTGCCGATGCGGCGGATGGGCAAGCCCGAGGAACTGGCCTGGCCGATCGCGTTCCTCTGCACCGACGCGGCGAGCTACCTGTCGGGCGCGATCCTGGACGTGAACGGCGGGGTCTACATGGGGTGAGACTCGGGGGGCGGCGACGGGCCTCCATCCGAGGATCGTGCCGCCTCCACCGTCTCGCCGGGCCTCGACCCCCTCCACCGTCGTCGCCGGGCCCCGACCCGGCGATCCGCGCCCCCAGGACCGTGCCGCCTCCACCGTCATCGCCGGGCCCCGACCCGGCGACCCCCGCCCCAAGGACCGTGCCGGTGGGGATCCGCGGGTCGGGGCCCGCGGATGACGTTTTTGGGGGGCCCGCGGACGACGTGGGTCGAAGCCCGCGGGTGACGTTTTTGGGGGGCCGCGGACGACGTTGGTCGAGGCCCGCGGATGACGTTTTTTGGGGGCCCGCGGATGACGTTGTTTGGGGGGCCGCGGACGGCGTGGGGCGGGGCACGCGGACGACGTGGGTCGCGGCCCCCGGCGTGGCGACCGAGCGGGGTCAGCCCATGGTCTGCACGGAGTCGGGCGTGATCTCGTACATGATCCGCTCCTCGCCCGCCTGGCGGAACGGGTAGGTCTTCCCGAGGTATTTCTGCGACAGCGCGTCGATGTGCGCGTCGGCACCGTCCTCGGTGGCGCGCGTGACCTCGCCGCGGATCTGCACGTAGCGATACGCGTTGTCCGGATCGAGGATGGACAGCGCCACTCGCGCCCCCTCCTTCATCGTGTGCGCCTTGACGCGCCCCTTGGCCGTGTTGACCCGGATCTTGCCGCCGTCCGTATCGAACCAGACCGGCGTGACCTGGGGAGAGCCGTCGGACATCACCGTCGCCAGATGGGCGAAGGCGCGGTTGTCGGACAGCAGGGACTGGAACGCGGCGGGGACTTCGTCGGCCATGACATGCTCCTGAAACGGATGCCCCGGAGCGCCGCGTGGCGCGGTCGCGATCGGGGCGGCGCTGTCAGAGCGTCGGGCGACGGGTGCGGGTTCCGGCAGCCGCCTCGAAGTGATGACCGACCCGCAGCACCGTCGCGTCGCCCCAGGCCGGCCCCATGATCTCGAGACCGAGCGGCAGGCCGGCGGCGGTGAAGCCGCCGCAGACCACCAGGGAGGGGATGGCCGCCACGTTCGCGACGGTGGTCAGGAACGGCTTGGAGAAGCCCTCGTCCGGCCGCTGGTCACCCAGCAGCGGGGCGGCGCCGGCGGTCGGGGCCGAGACCAGGACGTCGAACTTGCCGAAAGCGGCCGCGGTCTGCGCGATCAGGTCGGTGCGGCGGCGCTGCGCGGCGATGTAGTCGGCCGCGCGGATCAGCGCCCCGCCCAGCACGCGAATGCGGAACACGCGGGAGTACTCGGCGAGCCGCGTCTTCAGGGTGGCCTCGTGCAGCGCGAAGGCCTCGGCGGAGATCAGCACCCGGCCCACCGCGTTGTACTCCTGCACCGGCGGGAGCACGGCGTCCTCCACCCGGCAGCCGAGGTCCCGCAGGGTCGCGGCGGCCGTGTCGAGCATCTGGCGTGTCTCCGGGGAGACGGGCACCTCCCGCTCCCAGGCGCGGCGGAGCAGGCCCACGCGCAGGCCGGTGAGCGGTGTCCGCAGCGCGGCGGTGTAGCTGCCGCCCGGTCCGGGGAGCGAAGCCGGGTCGAGCGGATCGTGCCCGGCCAGCACGTCGAGCAGGATGGCGCAGTCCTCGGCCGTCCAGGCCATCGGGCCGACCGTGTCGAGGCTGGGGGCGAGCGCGATCACGCCCCGGCGGGAGACGAGGCCGGGGGTGGGCTTCAGCCCGGCGATCCCGCAATAGGCGGCGGGCAGGCGGATGGAGCCGCCGGTGTCGGAGCCGAGGGCGCCGAGTGCCAGGCCGGCCGCGACGGCGGCGCCGGAGCCGGAACTGGAGCCGCCGGTGAAACGGGCGGTGTCCCAGGGGTTGCGGGCGGGCGGCCAGGGCAGGTCGGTGGCGGGGCCGCCGATGGCGAATTCGTGGGTGGCGAGCTTGCCCAGCATCACCGCGCCGGCCGCCTGCAGGCGGCGGACCGTCTCCGCGTCCTGCTTCGGCACGTTGTCCTGCAGGATGCGCGAATGCGCCGTGGTGCGGATGCCGGCGGTCTCGAAGATGTCCTTGTAGGCGACGGGGATGCCCAGGAGCGGCGACTTGCGGCCCTCGGCCAGCGCCTTCTCCGCCGCGCGGGCGGCCGCGAGGGCCTGCTTCGCCGTGACCAGCAGGAAGGCGTTGAGCCGCGGGTCCACCGCCTCGATCCGCGCGAGCAGGGCGCGGGTGAGCTCCACGGGCGAGAGTTTGCGGCTGGCGATCAGCCTGGCGGCGTCGGCGATGGTGAGGACGGGAGGAACGTCGCCCTTCATCGCCGCCGTGGGCTCCGTCGTGGGGTGGCGTCGCGGGTGGTGCGCGGGGCGGCGCCCTGGGCGCTGCGCGGGGTCGCGGGCTTGCCGGCGGCGCCTTTGCGGGCCGGCGCGGGTGCGGTGCGCGGCTTGGCGGCGGCCTGGGCCGGCCGCTTCGACGGGGCGGGCCTGGTGGACGCGGTGCGGCCGGCGGCTTTGCCAGCCCCCTTCCCGTCCCCGCCGGACTTGGCACGCGTGCTGCCTGCGCCGGCGGTCTTGCCGGCCGGCTTGCCCGCGGCGGACGCCCTGGCAGCCGCCTTGCCCTTGCCACCCGGTCTGGCCGCCCCCGCTCGGGTCGGCGCGCCCGCCTTGCGGCTGGCGGCCGCCTTGCGTGCCGGCGCGGGCGCGGCGGGGGCGTCCGGCGCCGCGGGATCGGGGGGCGGGAGGAGGAACCGGCTGGCGAGGTCGTCAACCAGGGCGCGTTCGTGCGGGATGCCGGCGATCAGCCCCTCGAGCTGGCGCCAGGCCAGCACCAGGTCGGCCATCTGGCCGGGATTCAGGGTCAGGCCGGCCCGCGTGACCAGCATCTGCATTTCGGCCACGGAAATTGTGGGCATCGGGGGCGGCGGCTCCGGCATCGGCGCATCCGTTCCACTTGCAACGACGCGCGAACCCTACTGGTCCGATCCGGCAGCGACAAGGCGCGGTGCGCCGGTTTCTGCCCCGATTGGGGGCAGACGCCGTCCGGTTTCGTGGTCGAACACGTGCATGTGCTCCGGCAGGAGCGCCACTTGCACCGTTTCGCCCCCGGGCGCATGGCCGGGATGCTTCACCACCAGCGGCACGCCGCCCTGGAGATGGCCGTGGATCAGGCTCTCGGACCCGAGCGGCTCGACCAGTTCCACGGCGAGGGGCAGGCCTTGGGCGGCGAGGGCCAGGTGTTCCGGGCGGATGCCGATGGTGAGGCGCCGTCCCTCCGGACCGGGCCGGGGCCCGTCGGGGAAGCGCAGCACCGGCCCCACGGCGAGCCGCGCCGCGCGACCGGACTCGGTCAGGGTCGCGTCCAGGAAGTTCATGGCCGGGGCGCCGATGAAGCCCGCGACATAGGTGTCGGCGGGCTGCTCGAACACCTCGATCGGGGTGGCGAGCTGGGCCGGATGGCCGTTGTGCAGCACCAGCAGCCGGTCGCCCAGCGTCATCGCCTCCACCTGGTCGTGGGTGACGTAGAGGGAGGTGACGCCCAGCCGGCGCTGGAGGCGGCGGATCTCGGCGCGCATCTGCACACGGAGCTTCGCGTCGAGGTTGGACAGCGGCTCGTCGAACAGGAACAGCTTGGGCTCGCGCACGATGGCGCGGCCCATGGCGACGCGCTGCCGCTGCCCGCCCGAGAGCTGGCGCGGCTTGCGCTGCAGCAGCTCGCCGAGACCCAGCAGGCCGGCGGCCTCGTCGACGCGCTGGCGGATGGCGTCGCGCGACAGGCCGCGGATGCGCAGGCCATAGGCCATGTTGTCGAACACGGTCATGTGCGGGTAGAGCGCATAGTTCTGGAACACCATGGCGATGTCCCGTTCGGCCGGATCGCGGGCGGCGACGTCGGTGCCGTCCAGCAGGATGCGGCCTTCGGTCGGGGATTCGAGCCCGGCCACCAGGCGCAGCAGCGTGGACTTGCCGCAGCCGGAGGCGCCGACGATCACCAGCATCTCGCCATCGGCGAGGGTGAGGTCGATGCGGCGCAGCACCTCGGTCTCGCCGAAGCTCTTGCGCAGGCCCTGCAGTTCGAGGGTCGCCATGGCGCTATTTCTCTCCCTCGGTGAGGCCGGCGACGAACCAGCGCTGCATCAGCAGGACGACGATGACGGGCGGGACGAGGGCGAGCGTGGCGGTGGCCATCACGGCGCCCCAGTCGGTCTGGTTCTCGACGCCGATCAGCTTGACGATGCCGATCACGATGGTGTCGAGGCGCGGGTCCGTCGCGACCAGCAGCGGCCAGAGATACTGGTTCCAGCCGTAGACGAACAGGATGACGAACAGCGCGGCCACGTTGGCGGCGGAGACCGGCAGGGCGATGTCGCGCAGGAAGCGCAGCGGGCCGGCGCCGTCCATGCGGGCGGCCTCCACCAGTTCGTCGGGGATGGCGGTGAAGACCTGCCGGAACAGCAGGGTGGCGGTGGCCGAGGCGATCAGCGGCAGCCACAGGCCGGTGAAGGTGTTGATCAGCCCGAAGCCGGCCATGACCGCATAGGTCGGGATGATGCGCACCTCGACCGGCAGCATGAGCGTGATGAAGATCGCCCAGAAGGCGAGCTGCCGGAACGGGAAGCGGAAGAACACGACGGCATAGGCGGAGAGGACGGAGATCACGATCTTCCCGACCGCGATCGCCAGCGCCATGCCGGTGGAGACCAGCAGCATGTGCCAGACGGGCTGCGACCCGGGCGCGCCGGCGAACAGGACCCGGGCGTAGATGCCGAGGCCGGACGGGTCGGGCAGCAGGGAGAGCTCACCGCGCGCGATCGCATCGGAGTCCTGGGTCGCGCCGGCGAGGATCAGCCAGACCGGGAGCGCGAAGAGGAGGACGCCGAGGATGAGCACGGCATGGGTGACGTAGTCCGGACCGCGCTTCATGGGGCCGCGCCCCCGGTGTCCTTCGTGTCATGGCCGCTGTCGCTCCCCGTGTCATGGCCGCCGAAGGGCGGCCATCCACGACTTACGGTGCCGCATGAAGTCGTGGATGGCCGGCCTGCGCCGGCCATGACACGGGGATTCTGGGGCGACACCCCCCTCATGCGCTGGTCCGCCGTCCCATGAACCGGAACTGCACCGCCGTCACCACGATCACCCCCAGCATCAGCACCACCGACTGCGCCGAGGACCCGCCGATGTCCTGGTTGATCATCCCGTCGCGGTAGACCTTGATCACCAGCGTCTCCGTCGCCTGGCCCGGACCGCCCTTCGTGATCGCGTAGATCGTGCCGAACGTGTCGAATGCCGCGTAGACCAGGTTCACCACCAGCAGGAAGAACGTGGTCGGCGCCAGCAGCGGCAGCGTGATCGTGCGGAAACGGCGCCAGCCGCGGGCCCCGTCCATGCGGGCGGCCTCCACCACCGCGCGGGGGATCGACTGCAGGCCCGCCAGGTAGAAGATGAAGTTGTAGCTCACCTGCTTCCAGGCGCTCGCCAGCACCACCATCAGCAGCGCCTGCCCGCCGTCCAGGTGGTAGTCCCACGGGATCCCGTGCCGGTTCAGCCACCGCCCGATCAGCCCCACCTGCGGGTTGAGCAGGAACAGGAACAGCACTGCCGACAGGGCGGGCGCCACGGCGTAGGGCCAGATCAGCAGCGTGCGGTAGATCGCCCGCCCCCGGATCTCCCGGTCGGCGAACACCGCGAGCAGCAGCGCCACCGCCATCGCCAGCACGCTGACCGCGAGGCAGAAGCCCACCGTGCGCAGGATCGCCTGCAGGTAGAGCGGGTCGGAGAACAGCTCCGCGAAGTTCTCCAGGCCGACGAAGACGCTGCCCTGCCCGAACGGGTCGGTGGTGGTCATGGACGACCACACCGCCTCGGCCGCCGGCCAGTAGAAGAAGAACAGCGTCAGCACGAGCTGCGGCAGGACCAGCAGCGCGGGCAGCAACTGTCCGCCGAAGATGGTGCGACGATCCATCGCTCAGGCCGCGCGCCGCAACGCCGCCTCCCCCCTCGCGGGGGAGGGTCGGGGTGGGGGGGAGACGCGTGCAGCCGCCCCGATCGCCCGCTTCCCCTGGCCTCCTCCCGCGAGGGGTGGGGGGAGATCGCGTTCGGCCACCTAGGCCTTCACGGATTTCTGGAAGTCGCGCAGCACCTTGTTGCCGCGGGTCGTGGCCGCGTCCATCGCCTGTTGGGCGCTCTGGCCGCCCTGCAGCGCCTTCTCCAGCTCCTCCTGGATGATGTTGCGGATCTCGGGCAGGCGTCCGAGCCGCAGGCCCTTGGAGTTGGGGGTGACGTGGCCGCGGGCGAGCTGCTTCACCGGCAGGTCGGCGCCCGGGTTCTTCTCGTAGAAGCCCTGGGTCTTCGACAGTTCGAACCCGGCCAGCGTCACCGGGACGTAGCCGGTGGCCTGGTGCCAGGCGGCATCGGTCTCGGGCTTGCCCAGGTAGGCGAGGAACGTCGCGGCGGCCTTGTATTCCGCCGGCGTGCGGTTGGGGGCCGTCATGGTCCAGAGGCTCGCGCCGCCGATGATCGAGTTGAGCGGCTCCTTGATCAAGCTCGGGTCGTAGGGGAGATAGGCGACGCCCCAGTCGTACTTGGCCGACTTCACCAGCGCGCCGCGCATCCCCGAACTGTTGAAGTGGATGCCGGCCTGGCCGGACAGCAGCAGCGGGTCGGGCGCATTGTCGCGGCCGGCGTAGCGGAACGTGCCCTCCTTCGCCATGTCCAGCAGGCGCTGCACCTGCTTCACCATTGGCTTGGCGGCGATCTCGAGCTGGGTGTCGAGCCCGGCGAACCCGTTCTCCTTGGTCGCGTAGGGCAGGTTGTGCAGCGCGGCATACTGCTCGAGCTGGATCCAGACCGGCCAGGAGGTGGTCATCGGGATTTCCGCCGCGCTCTTCTCCTTGATGGCGCGGGCGGCCGCCTCGACCTCCGGCCAGGTCGCGGGCGGCTTCGCCGGGTCGAGCCCCGCCTTGCGGAACGCGTCCTTGTTGTACCACATCACCGCGGTCGAGGAGTTGAACGGCATCGACGCCATCCGCCCGTCGCTCAGGCTGTAGTAGCCGCGCACGGCGGGGATGTAGGCGGCGGGGTCGAGCTTGACCCCGGTCTCCTTCGACAGTTCCCAGACCTGCTTCACCGCCTTGCCGGCCGTCAGCATCGTGCCGGTGCCGACCTCGAAGATCTGCACGAGATGCGGGGCCTGGCCGGCGCGGACGGCGGCGATCGTCGCGGTCAGGGTGTCGGCGTAGCCGCCCTTGTAGACCGGCTGGACCTCGATCTCGTCCTGGCTCTTGTTGAAGCTGTCGGCGATCCGGTTCACCTCGTCGTTCAACTGCGCCGTCATCGCGTGCCACCACACGATCGTGGTCTTCCCGGCCGCTCGGGCGGGCAGCAACGGGGCCGCCGCGAGGGCGGCGGAACTGGCAAGCAGGGTGCGACGGCGCATGAATGGGTCCCTCACCTTGGTGGTGGCCGCGGCGTAGCGGCACCGCGTTGCGCTTCTCTTACAAGGGCGTGACGGCTGGATGAAAGAGGGGACGACGCGCCCTCAATATCCCGTTCGCGTGGCGGCGACCTGGTAGTGCTTGCGGGGAAATTCCTCCGTGTGATGGCGCAGGCCCTTGCCGGCGCGCATCCCCATGTCCCGGTACGGCCGCGCCTTGAGCTTCGCGACATCCAGGTCGATCCCCATTCCCGGCGTGGTCGGCAGGTCCACGAACCCGTCCGCCACGGTCAGGGGCACCACCGCGATCTCGTCGCAGGCCGGCTTCAGGTTGATGAAGCACTCGGCGATCCAGAAATTCGGGATCATCGCCGAGAGCTGCACCGTCGCCGCCAGCCCGACCAGGGTGGAGTTGTAGTTGTGCGGCGCCACGGCCACCGCGTGCGGCTGCGCCATCGCCGCGATGTCCAGCATCGCGGTCATTCCGCCGCAATTGCAGATATCCGGGTTGATGATGTCGGCCGCGCGCGCCGCCAGCGCCTGCGCGAAGCCTTCCCGGGAATAGATCGCCTCCCCGGTCACGATCGGCATCGGCAGGGCGCGCCGCACCTCCGCGACCAGCTCGATGTTGTCGCACAGGCACGGTTCCTCGTACCAGCCGATGTCGAACTCGGCGATGCGCCGTCCGATGCGGATCGCGTGCATCGGCGCGAGCCGGCGGTGCACCTCGACCAGCAGCGTGAAGTCGGGGCCGAGCGCCTCGCGCATCACCTTGACGTAGCGGACGACGTGGTCCTCGTCCTCGCGGTGGATGAAGCTGCGCCAGGGGCCGGGGAACGGGTCCCATTTCAGCGCGGTGTAGCCCATCGCCTTGACCCGCAGCGCGCGCTCCACGTTCTGCTCGATGCTCTCGGTCCCGCTCGACCAGCCATTGGCATAGACCTTCACCTGTCCCCGGGACGCGCCGCCCAGCAGGTCGTGGACGGGCAGGTTCGCGTGCTTGCCGACGATGTCCCACAGCGCGAGTTCCAGCGCGCTCCAGGCCGAGAGCAGGTCGAGCGAGGCGCGCCGCATGGCGAAATCCTCGAACATCACCTGCGCCGTGTGCCGGATCGAGAAGGCGCTGCGGCCGATCACGTACTGGGCCATGTGCTCCAGCAGGTGCGCGATCACCGGCTCCTTGCCCGGCGTGACGTAGGCCTCGCCCCAGCCATGCAGGCCGCTGTCGGTCTCGACGCGGCAGAACAGCAGGTTCTTCGCGGTGCCCGGATCGAACAGGAACGTCTCGACGCGCGCGATCTTCATGGCCGTCTTCTCCGTCTTGCTTGATCGTGACGCTAGGCCCTGGCGGACACGTGCGGCAATGCGCGTGTTCCCGGCCTTGTGAGCGACACGCCGTGTGGGGCGGGCGCATGATCCGCCCGCCCCGGGGTGCCAACGCCGGGGCCAAGAGATGGAGGAACGGAACGATGCCCCCTCACGCGAACCTCGCGTCGCGGCGCCACGTCCTTTGCGCCGCCGGCGCGTTCGGGGCGACGGCGATCGCCGGCCGCGCCTTCGGGCAGACCGCACGCGCCGATCTCGGCACGCCGCCCAGTGTCGTCACCAGCCCGCCGCGGCAATGGGGACCGCACGCCCCGCCCTCGATCTATCCCGATCCCGACATCCTCGTGCTCGATCCGTCCTTCAAGCCGCTGCTGCTGGGGATCACCGCGATCCACCGCGTCGCGACCGGCTTCCTGTGGGCGGAGGGGCCGGCCTGGTCCAGCGAGGGCCAGTATTTCGTGTTCAGCGACGTGCAGGCGAACACGCAATATCGTTTCCTGTGGGACAATCGCCGCATCTCGACGTTCCGCAAGCCGTCCAACAATTCCAACGGCAATTCCTTCGACTTCCAGGGCCGGCAGCTCTCGACGGAGGATTTCTTCCGCCGCGTGATCCGCTGGGAGCATGATGGCACGATGACCGTCATCGCCGACAATTTCGAGGGCAAGCCGCTGAACTCGCCCAACGACCTCGTGCCGCACCCGGACGGCAGCATCTGGTTCACCGATCCCGCCTACGGCGACACGCTGTCCGAGGGACATCCGGACGAGGCCGGCGGTCCCACCAACCCCGATGGCGTATTCAACCCGCGCATCGGCGCGCCGAACGCGGGGGCCATCGGCGGCACCAAGCGCGCGCTGCCGACGCAGACCTATCGCTGGGACCCGAGTGGCCGGCTGGACGTCGTGATCGGGGAGGACCAGTGCCCCGACCCCAACGGGCTGTGCTTCTCGCCGGACTACAAGACGCTGTACGTCTGCAGCACCGGCAAATCGCCGGGCGACACCGGGCCGGGTGGCAAGGGCGTCATCCTGGCGTTCGACGTGCAGGACAACAAGCTCGCGAACATGCGGCAGTTCACCGACATGGTGGTGGACGGCGTGCATTGCGGACCGGACGGCCTGCGCGCCGACGTCTTCGGCAACCTCTGGTGCAGCTCCAACGCCCCGCTCGGGTACGCCGGCGTGCTGGTGTTCAACCCTGCGGGCAAGCTGATCGGCCGCATCCGCCTGCCGGAAGTGTGCGCCAACGTCTCGTTCGGCGGGCCGAAGCGCAACCACCTGCTGATGTGCGCGAGCCAGTCGCTGTACATGCTGCAGGTGCAGACGCAAGGCGCCGCGCCGGGCTGAGCACGTCGCATCCGGGGTCGCGCGGGCGGGCGGAGTGGCCACGCGCGCCCCGGGTGCTACGCTTCCCGCCAGAGCGTGATCGGCGAAACCGGCCCCAAACGGCCGCGGCCCGTCCGATCCAACAACGCGCGGGAGGAAATCCATGGACTTCCAGCAGATCACCTATGCGGTGCAGGGCACCACCGCGGTCATCACCCTCAACCGGCCGGAGAAGCGCAACGCGCTCAGTGCCCAGCTCCTGCGTGAGCTGAACGCGGCCCTGCTCGAAGCCGACGAGCACAACCCGGTGCATTGCGTGGTGCTGCGCGGCGCCGGCCCGCATTTCTGCGCCGGCGCCGACCTCAACGAATACAGTTCGGGGCGCGGACCGGAGTATCGCGGCCGGCAGGAGATCGACGACGATATCTGGCGGCTGGAATACGGCCAGCGGCTGCGCATCCAGCTCTTCGACATGCACAAGCCGGTCATCGCCCAGGTGCACGGGACCTGCATCGGCATCGGCACCGAACTCGCGTGGTTCTGCGACATGGTGATCGCCGCCGACGATGCGCGGATCGGCTTCCCGCCGGTGCGCGACCTCGGCACGCCGCCCGGATCCATGTGGCTGTATCATTGCGGCCCGCAATGGGCGAAGCGGCTGCTGCTGACCGGCGACAGCCTGAGCGGCGCCGATGCCGCGAAGATCGGCCTCGCGCTGAAATCCTACCCGGCCGGGGAGCTGGAGGCGGAGGTGATGCGGCTCGCCGACCGCATGGGACTGGTCGACCCGCACCTGCTCTCCGCCAACAAGCGGCTGGTCAATCTCGGGCTGGAGCTGATGGGCGCGCGCACCCTGCAGCGCATCGGCGCCGAGATCGACGCGCGCGGCCACATCGCCCCCATGGCGCGGGAATTCCGCGCGACGATGAAGGAGCATGGCGTGAAGCACGCCTTCCAGAAGCGCGACGCGGCGTTCGGCGCCGGCACGGTGCGCGTGGAAGGACGGGATCCGGACTGATCCCGGATGCGCGCCCGACGCATCCGGGACCGCGGGACGGGGTGCAGGCGCCCGTGCCGGCCCCGATACAACAGCAACCAGGACGACACCGACCAGGACGACACCGACCAGATGGATGGAGCGCATGTCATCACGCGCCGGTGCATCCGCACGGCGCGGCGCGCATTACACTCACGGGCGCCGGTCGGACCGCGGCGGCGATGCAACGGGCTGCGGCCCCTGTCCGAGGACGGCGCATGTTCTTCGATTCCTGGACTTCGCTGCTGCGCGTCGTGGTGGTCGGGACGCTGGCCTATGTCGCGCTCGTCGTGCTGCTGCGGATTTCGGGCAAGCGCACCCTCGCCAAGCTCAACGCCTTCGACCTCATCGTGACCGTGGCGCTCGGGTCCACCCTGGCCACGGTGCTGCTGAACCGGTCCGTGTCGCTGGCCGAGGGGATCGTCGCCTTCGTGCTGCTGGCGGGGCTGCAATATCTTGTTGCGTTCCTGTCCGTGCGATGGTCCGGGTTCGACGCGCTGGTGAAATCCGAACCGACGCTGCTGCTGCATCGCGGCCGGTTTCTCGACGTCGCCCTTCGCGATCAGCGCGTGACGCGCGAGGAGGTCGCCTCGGCGCTGAGAGCCTCGGGAGTGGCGAACGTGGAGGATGCGGCGGCCGTGGTGCTGGAGACGGATGGCAGCCTGAGCGTGGTGCCCAGGGCGGCGGCCGGTGACGGCGCGCTCAGCGTGCTCGACGGCGTCCGCAACCCGGAGGCATCGTCCCGGTGACCACCGCGCGGCTGCGCCAGCTCTGGGCGGACCTGCTCGCCTCCTTCTGGGTGCGGCCGGTGGTGATGACGGTCGCCGCCGCCTGCCTGGCCGAAGGACTGGTGCGCATCGAGGGCGCGGTCAGCCTGCCGTCCTGGATCGAGGCCTGGGTCTATGCCGGCGGCGGGGCGGGCGCGCGCGACGTGCTGGGCGCCATCGCCTCGGCGACGATCGGCGTCGCGGGCACCACCTTCTCCATCACCGTCGCGGCGCTCAGCCTCGCCTCCAACCAGATGGGGCCGCGGCTGCTGCGCAACTTCACGCGCGATCCCGGCAACCAGTATTCGCTGGGCGCCCTGCTCGCCACCTTCGCCTATTCGCTCGTGGCGCTGCGGTCGGTCTACGAGACGGACCAGCACACCTTCGTGCCGCAGATCGCGGTTTCGGTCGCCCTGCTGCTCGCCTTCGTCTGCGTCGGCGTGCTGATCTGGTTCCTCCACCACGTCGCCCTGTCGATCAACGTGGATCGCGTCGTGGCGCTGGTGCATGGCGATCTCGCGGAGGCGCTGCGCCGGCTGCCCGACGTGACGGAGGAGCCCGAGACGGAGGACGCCGAACCGATGCCGGACGGGCCGCGCGCGTCGCTGTTCGCGCCCGAGGGCGGCTATCTGCGCGTGCTGGACGACGCGGCCCTGGCGGACTGGGCCGAGGAGCACGACGCCTGGGTGGAACTGCGCACCCGGCCCGGCAACTTCGTCTTCCCCGGCAGCGTGATCGGGGAAGTCGCGCCGGCGTCGCTGCGCGCCGACGCGCAGAAGGCGGTCGCCCGGACCCTCGCGCTGGGCGATTCCCGCAGCGTGGAACAGGATCTCGAATACGCGGTCCGGCAGCTGGTCGAGATGGGGCTGCGCGCGCTCTCCCCCGGCATCAACGATCCGATGACCGCCATTGCCGTGCTCGACCGGCTGGGGGCCGCGCTGTGCGAACTCGCGTCACGCCAGCTGCCGTCCGGCGTGACCGTGCGCGACGGCAAGCAGCGGCTGGCGCGCGGCGCCACGGACTACCCCGGCCTGGTGGACGCCATGTTCCACATGCTGCGCCAGGCCGGCACGAACGTCCCGGCCGTGATGATCCGGTTGCTGGAGGTGCTGGCCGAGGCCGGCGCGGTCGAGCGTGACCGCGCACGGATCGAGTGGCTGCGCGTGCATGTGGATCTCACGCGCGACGCGGCGCTGCGCGGAACGCAGGACGCTGCCGCGCTGGATGCGGTGCACGAACGGTATCGCACGGCGCTGGCTGCGATGCAGCCGCCGGACGCGGCGGATCGGCGCGCGGCGGCGGCGCACCAGGCGTCCGGCTGACGCCGAACGCGCGGGCGACGATGGGATGTGGCGTCGCGCGGGCGACGACGGCCCCGATCAGCGATAGGCCAGCGCGTTCGGCAGCAATCCCAGCGCGGAGACGGTGGCCGGATTGAGCTGGCCGTTCGGCTGCAGCCCGCGCCCCTGCTGGAAGGACTGGATCGCGTCCTGCGTCGACTGCCCCCAGATGCCGTCCACGTTGCCGCGATAGAAGCCCAAGGCGGCGAGCCGCGACTGGACGGCGCGCACCGAGGAGGGACGAAGCTGGTCGGCCGGCTGCACCGCCGCGGTGGCGCCGGCGTTCGGGGCCAGCAGCGACACCGGATCAAGGCCCAGTGTCGCCGCGGTCGCCTGGTTCAACTGCCCGGTCACCTGCAACTGGTGCGTCTGCTGGAAGCGCTGGAGCGCCGCCGCGCTGTCCGGTCCCCAGATGCCGTCCGCCTGGCCGGCATAGACGCGGGCCGCCCGCAGCCGTTCCTGCACCGTCATGATGCTCGAGGGCGGCAGCGGCTGTTCGTAGCTCAGCGCCGGTGCATTCTGTGCCGCGACGGGGCCGGCCAGCATGGCGGCCAGGACGGCGGCGCCGCCCAGCAATGAGAGCTTGCGCATGGGACCTCCTCTCTCCGGTTTTCGCGTCGCGGAACGTCGTGGCGCCGAGTCCGGTTCGCCTGCCGCGCGGTGGTGATGCGGAGCGACGGAATCGTACGCGGGCGGGCGGCGTGGGCGGGCGCCGGTTTGTCCGCGCGGCGCCGCCCGGCTACGGTCGGCGCGCATCCCGACCCGGAGGACCGCCCATGCCGGCCGAGACCGTCTCGCCGCTCACCACCTACATCGCCCATCTCGAACGCGGCGAACTCGCCTATCAGTTCAGCCCGTCCTCGAACCGTGCGGTGTTCTACCCGCGCCTCGCCTGCCCGGAGACGGGCGCGACGGACCTCGAGTGGCGCGTGAGCCAGGGGATCGGTTCGGTCTACGCGACCACCGTCGTGCATCCGCAGCAGGGCGCGCCCTACAACGTGGCGCTGATCGACATGGACGAAGGATTCCGGCTGATGAGCCGGGTGGAGGACGTCGATCCCACCACGGTCGCGATCGGCCAGCGCGTGCGCTTCCGCGTGCATCCCGCGGAGGGCGAGGAGCCCCCGTACCCCGTGTTCACGCCGGCGGAGGGCGCCTGACATGACCGGACCGACCCGTAGCGGACTGACCCGCGGCGGCGCCGCCATCGTGGGCGCCGCCGAATCCGACCTGGGCGCGGTCGCCGCGCTGATGAGCCCGATCGACCTGATGGCGCAGGGCATCGTGCGCGCGCTGGACGATGCCGGCCTGACCCTGCGCGACGTGGACGGGCTGTTCTGCGCGACGACGCAGGGCCGCACCAGCGCGATGTCGCTGGTGGAATATCTCGGCCTGCCGAACGCCTACACCGACAGTACGATCGTGGGCGGCTCCTCCTTCGAGATCCATGTCGCGCACGCCCAGGCGGCGCTGGAGGCGGGGCTCTGCACCGTCGCCGTGATCGCCTACGGCAGCACGCAGCGCACGATCGGCCGCCGCGCCGCCTCGGCCCGCGAGTACAACCCGTACGAGACCCCGTTCAAGCCGTTCCTGCCGGCCTCGGCCTACGCGATGGCGGCGTCGCGCCACATGCATGAATTCGGCACGACGCGCGAGCAACTGGCCGAGGTCGCGGTGGCGGCGCGGGACTGGGCGCTGCTGAACCCCGCGGCCTGGGAGAAGAAGCCGCTGACCATCGAGGGCGTGCTGAACGCGCGCAAGATCAGCGACCCGTTCACGGTGCGCGATTGCTGCCTGGTGACCGACGGCGGCGGCGCGATCGTCATGACCACGCCGCAGCGGGCGCGGTCGTTGCGACGGAAACCGGTCTGGGTGCTGGGCTGCGGGCAGTCGATCACGCATGCCTCGATCTCCTCGATGCCGGACCTGACGAAGACCGGGGCGATCGAGTCGGGCCGGCAGGCCTATGCCGCCGCGGGCGTGACGGCGGCGGAGATCGACGTGCTCGCGCTGTACGACGCGTTCACCATCAACACGATCCTGTTCCTCGAGGATCTGGGCTTCTGTCCGAAGGGCGAAGGCGGCCGCTTCGTGGAGGGCGGGCGGATCGGCCCCAAGGGCGACCTGGCGGTGAACACCAATGGCGGCGGGCTCTCGTACTGCCACCCGGGCATGTACGGGCTGTTCCTGCTGATCGAGGCGGTGCGGCAGGTGCGCGGCGAATGCGGAGAGCGGCAGGTCGCGGACGCGGAGACCGCGATCGTGCACGGCAATGGCGGCGTGCTGTCGGCGCAGGCCACGGTGGTCCTGGGCGCCGATGCGACGGTGTGACGCACCGTCGTGACACGACGGCGTAAGGCGAGCGTGTGACGCGACAGCGTGACGCGACGGCGGGGGGCACCGTGGCGGCGCACTGTTCCGACGCGACGGCGTGACGCACCGTGTCATGGCCGCGCTCGTCGCGGCCATCCACGACTTTCCGAGCGGCACGAAGTCGTGGATGGCCGGCCTGCGCCGGCCATGACGCGGGGTGGCCTGCGCCGGCCATGACACCAAGGCGAAGCGCGGCCATGACATGGGCCGCCGTGACACGGGGAAGGCGGTCAGCCGGTCATGTGCGCGAGCGCGACGCGCATCGCGTGGCTGGAGATCATGATCACCCCGTCGAACGGCGAATCCATCTCCGAGATCAGGAAGATGCTGGAGCCGAGTGCACCGGCGCAGGTCAGGAAGGCGATCGTCACGATCGGGTTGCGTGGCGCGTTGAAGCCGAAACTGACGAAGATCAGCGTGATCCAGCAGATGAGGACCCACAGGAACACGGGTTGGATGGACGTGCCGGAGCGCGCGATCAGCAACGAGCGCGTCTGCAGCAGCGTCGCGATCATCGACGTCGCGTTCGTCCGCAGGCCGACGGCACGCGGGCTATCTCCCGGAAGGTCGAAGATCTGCAGGCGGACCTGCTCCAGCAGCTTCCCGGAATCCTTGTCGTCGGTTCTGATCCCCGCGTCCGGCTCGTCGGGCCACTGATCCTGGATCGCGCGCGCCGTGTAGCTGCGCAGCGTCGCGCGGGCAGCGGCGGCAGCGGGCCCGTATTCCTCCAGCGTGTCGTTCAGCAGCATCAGGTCCGCCGCGAAGCTGCGGATCTCCGAATTGGTCGTGTCGTACGCGCTCTTCACGCTCGCAGTCAGCAGGCCGAGCACGAGGGAGGCCAGGACGGAGATCATGCCGATGCCCAGCTTGATCGTGTCGTGGGTGCGGGAGTCGCGGTGTTGCGGCGGGACCGTCTGGCTCAGCCAGATACCGAAGAATGCGCCACTCGAGACCAGCACGAACACGATGACACCGAGCATAAACGAGGACATGGAGCGCCTTCGATCGGGGAGTGGGATGAACTGCGACGGCTGTGGTGCAACATGTCAATGCCGAGGCACACGCGCCATGCCGCGGCGCCTCACGGCCGGCCGGCGGCCAATCGCCCCGTTCGCGTGACGCACCGCGAGCGCGTGGATCACCCGACCGGCGCGGGCCTCGCCGCGTAGTCGGCATCGGAGACGGGCTCGAACCAGGCGGTGCCCTCCCCGCGATCGTTCAGTTCCGACATCGCGAGATGCGCGAACAGCCGGTCGGGCGCGGCGCCGTGCCAGTGGCGCACGTCGGGCGGGATCACCACGACGTCGCCGGGGCGGAGTTCCTGCACCGGCTCGCCCTCCTTCTGCACCCGGCCGGCGCCGGAGAGGCAATACAGCGTCTGGCCCACCGGGTGGCTGTGCCAGAAGGTGCGGGCACCGGGGGTGAAGGACACGACCGAGGCGCGCATGCGTGAGGGGGTGCTGCCGGTGACCACCTCGTCGGAAAACACGGTGCCGGTGAAATTGGCCGCGGGTGCCCGCTTCGTCGGGCGCGCTCCGGCGCGGATGACCCTGAGTGTGCTCATGGACTGGTTCCTCCCTGCCGGGGAGCTTAGGAGCCGCCGGAGGGAAGGCAAGCGCGTCAGCCGGCGGCGGCACCGCGTCGGGCCAGCCTGTCACGCGGCGAGGGCGAACGTTCCCGCGAGCGCGTGGGGAGCGATGGTCTGGGCGCGGAAATCGACCCCGGCCATCGCCTGGTATTGCGCCAGCGTGCGGGTGGTGCCGAGGTCGTAGCCCGAGAGGTCGACCGCCTCGTCCCCCGGTTGCGGGACCATGTCGAGCAGGCGGCGGATGCGGGCGAGCGAGAGCGCGTCGAGCTCGCTCCAGTCCCGGTTGTCGCTCCAGTGCAGCGGGCGGACGATCTTGCCGTACTGGTGCCAGACGATGGGTTCGGTCGGGCCGAAGAAATCCCATCCGCGGGTCCAGAGCCGCGTGGCGAGCGTGATCTCCTCTCCATGGAAATACAGCTTGGGATCGTACGGCGCCTCCTGCACCCAGGCGGCGGGGCCGAACAGGAATCCGGCGGCGAGGAAGGCGGTGGGCTTGGGCGTGGGCGGCGGCGGCTCCACCAGCCCCTGCTGCAGCAGCACGCCGTGCGGGTTGAACTCCTTCGCCGCCAGGAACGCGGTATCCATGCTGGTCAGCGTGTCCGGCGGCTCGTAGCCCGGCGGGTAGGCGGTGATGATCGGCTTGCGGGCGTTGCAGGCCTGCAGCTGGCGCATCAGGCGCACGTCCCAGTCCGGGGCGAAGCGCATGTGGCTGTCGATCTGCAGCACGAAGGGCTCGCCTTGCCACAGCAGGTAGCCCACGGCGCGGGCCCAGCACGCGCCCATCGACCGGTCGGCGTCCACCCGCGCGACGCGGACCTGCGGGTGGGCGACGTCGATGCCGTCCCCCGGCACGGTCTGGAGCACGACCCCGGCGGTGATGCGCTCCGGATGGCGGGCCTTGCGGAACATGTCCGCGACCGTCGGCACGATTTCGGCGTCGCGGTAGCAGGCGATGTTGACGAAGATCATGCGCGCAACCCCCAGGTCGCGCGCGGATCGAGGAGCACCAGCCGCATGCGACGGATTGCGCAATAAACGCGCAGACGAGCCGAATTCCACGAAAAACCGCGCCTAGCGGGTGATCGTCGCGCCGCCGAACCGGACGCGCCGGTTCGGGAGCCGATTAGCCTGCGGCGGCTTGGATCAATACGATTTCGGCTGCTCCAGCACGCGTTCGGCGATGAAGCTCAGGATCAGCTCGCGGCTCACCGGCGCGATCCGCGGCAGCATGGCTTCGCGGAACAGCCGCTCGACATGGTATTCGGCCGCGTAGCCCATCCCGCCATGGGTCATCACCGCCTGTTCGGCGGCGCGGAACCCGGCCTCGGCAGCGAAGTATTTCGCGGCATTGGCTTCGGCGCCGCAGTCCTGTTTCGTGTCGTAGAGCCAGGCGGCCTTGTAGACCAGCAGTTCGGCCGCGGTGAGTTCGGCCCAGTTGCGGGCGAGCGGGTGCTGGATGCCCTGGTTCTGGCCGATCGGCCGGCCGAACACGACGCGTTCGCGGGCGTAGCGGCTGGCGCGGGCCAGCGCCGCGCGGCCGATGCCGACGGCCTCGGCGGCGACCAGGACGCGTTCGGGGTTGATGCCGTGCAGGATGGCGCGGAACCCCTCGCCTTCCTGGCCGATGCGGTTCTCCTCGGGGATCTCCAGCCCCTCGAAGAACACCATGTTCGAGTCGACGGCGTGGCGGCCCATCTTGTGGATCAGCCGGATATCCACGTTACGGCGGTCGAGGTCGGTGTAGAACAGCGTCAGGCCCTGCGTCTTGCGCGTCACCTTGTCGAGCGGGGTGGTGCGCGCGAGCAGCAGGATCTTGTTGGCCTCCTGCGCGGTCGAGGTCCAGATCTTGGTGCCGTGCACGACGTAGCGGTCGCCGCGCTTCTCCGCGCGGGTGGTGATCTCGGTGGTGTTGAGGCCGGCATTCGGTTCGGTCACGCCGAAGCAGGCGCGGTCCTTGCCGGCGATCAGCGGCGGCAGCATGCGCGCCTTCTGTTCCTGCGTGCCGTGGACCACCACCGGGTGCAGGCCGAAGATGTTGATGTGGATCGCGCTGGCGCCGCTCATGCCGGCGCCGGATTCCGCGATCGCCTGCATCAGGATGGCCGCTTCGGTGATGCCGAGACCGGCGCCGCCATACTCCTCGGGCATGGCGATGCCCAGCCAGTTGGCCTCGGCGATCGCGTTGACGAAGGCGTCGGGGAAGGTCGCGGTCTGCTCGCGCTCCAGCCAGTAGGAATCGTCGAACCGCGTGCAGAGGCGGGCGACCTGCTCGCGGATCTGCGCTTGTTCGGGGGTGAGGGCGAAATCCATCGCGGACCTTCCTGGCGTTCCTTGCTTGCCCCATATTCTTCCATGGCGAGGTGGGGATGGCCACCCCGGCGCCGACAAGGACCCGGAGGGTTCCGGATGGATGAGAGCCTCTACGATCGCGACTTCTACGCCTGGGCGAACGAGCAGGCGGCGCTGCTGCGCGCCGGCAAGCTGGCGCAGGCCGACATCGCGAACATCGCCGAAGAGATCGAGAGCATGGGGCGGTCCGAGAAGCGGGAGCTGGTGAACCGGCTCACGGTGCTGTTGCTGCATCTGCTGAAGTGGCAATACCAGCCGGCGCTGCGCGGAAATTCCTGGCGGCTGACGATCGAGGAGCAGCGGCTGCGCCTGTCGAGCCACATGGAGGACAATCCCAGCTTGACGTCGCGCCTCGACGAGGCGCTTGGCGACGCCTATCGGGTGGCCGTTCTGCGCGCGGAACGCGAAACCGGCCTTTCGCGATCAACCTTCCCCGCCACCAGTCCCTACGCCTACGACCAAGCCATCGCCGCCGATTTCTGGCCCGAATGACCAGATGCCCCGCGTGATCCGACGCCCGGAGTGAGCGCATGTACAGCCAGGCCCTGAACACCCCCACCAAGCTCGCCGACACGAGCCCCGAGGCCACGCGCTTCCAGGACCGCATCGACGCGGAGGAGCGGATCGAGCCGAACGACTGGATGCCGGAGGCCTATCGCCGCACCCTGGTCCGCCAGATCAGCCAGCATGCGCATTCCGAGATCGTCGGCATGCTGCCCGAGGGGAACTGGATCACCCGCGCCCCCTCGCTCAAGCGCAAGGCCGCGCTGCTGGCCAAGGTGCAGGACGAGGGCGGGCACGGGCTCTACCTCTACGCCGCGGCCGAGACGCTGGGCGTCGCGCGGGAGGAGCTGGTGGACCAGCTCCTGTCCGGCCGAGCCAAGTACTCCTCCATCTTCAACTACCCGACGCTCACCTGGGCGGATATCGGCGCGATCGGCTGGCTGGTGGACGGCGCGGCGATCATGAACCAGATCCCGCTCTGCCGCTGCTCCTATGGCCCGTATGCCCGCGCCATGATCCGCATCTGCAAGGAGGAGAGTTTCCACCAGCGCCAGGGCTACGAGATCATGCTGACGCTCAGCCGCGGCACCGCCGAACAGAAGGCGATGGCGCAGGATGCGCTGGACCGGTGGTGGTGGCCGTGCCTGATGATGTTCGGGCCGCCCGACGGGCAGTCGAACCACTCCGACACCTCCATGCGGTGGAAGATCAAGCGGTTCACCAATGACGCGCTGCGGCAGAAATTCGTCGATGCGACGGTGCCGCAGGGTCACTACCTCGGCCTGACCTTCCCGGACCCGGACCTGCGCTGGGACGAGGCCGCCGGCCACTGGCGCTTCGGCGACATCGACTGGGAGGAGTTCCGCCGCGTGCTGGCCGGCGACGGGCCGTGCAACCGGGAGCGGCTGGCCGCGCGGCGGCAGGCGCACGCGGACGGCGCCTGGGTGCGCGACGCGGCCCGTGCCCATGCGGCCAAGCAGCACGCGAAGGCGGCCTGAGCCATGACCGACGCCGCCCCCCCGCCCGAGGCGCCCATCCCGCTCTGGGAGGTGTTCCTCCGCTCCCGCAACGGCCTCGCCCACAAGCATGTGGGATCGGTGCACGCGGTGGACGCGACGCTCGCGCTGCAGGCGGCGCGCGACGTCTACACGCGGCGCGGCGAAGGGCTCTCGATCTGGGTCGTGCCCTCGGCCGCGATCGTTGCCTCCGACCCGGCCGACAAGGACACGCTGTTCGAGCCGACGGGCAGCAAGATCTACCGCCACCCGACCTTCTACGAGGTGCCCGAAGACGTCGGGCACATGTGACGTGGCGAGCACCTCCATCACCGTCGAGGAGACCGCGGAGCGCGGGCTGCTGCTGGCCCGCGCCGACGATGCGCTGGTGCTGGGGCATCGGCTCAGCGAGTGGACCGGCCGCGCCCCCCTGCTGGAGGAGGAGCTGGCGCTCGCCAACGTCGCGCTCGACCTGATCGGCCAGGCACGCGCCCTGTACCAGGCGACGGGGCTCGACGAGGATGCGCTGGCCTATCGCCGCGACGCGAGCGGGTTCCGCAACGCGCTGATCATGGAGCTGCCGAACGGCGATTTCGCGGTCACCATGGCGCGGCTGTTCCTGGTGTCGACCGCCACCGACCTCTACTGGCGGGCGGCGGTGGCCGATGAGCTGCTGGGGCCGATCGCCGCGAGGGCGGAGAAGGAGACGGCCTATCACGTGCGCCACGCCGCCGAATGGCTGGTCCGCCTGGGCGACGGCACCGCGGAGTCGCACCGCCGCGCGCAGGACGCGCTCGACCTGCTCTGGCCCTATACCGGCGAGCTGTTCGAGCCCGCCCCGCTCGGCCCCGATCCCGCGGCGCTGCGGCCGGCCTGGGAGGCGGCCGTCGCGCCGGTGATCGCGCGCGCGACGCTGCGCCGCCCGGCGGACGGATGGATGCAGTCCGGCGGGCGATCGGGCCGGCACACCGAACATCTGGGGCACATGCTGGCCGAGATGCAGGTGCTGCCGCGCACCTATCCGGACGCACGCTGGTGAGCGGCGAGCGCGCGCCGGCGCCGGACGGGGCGGCGTCGACGTCCGGGGCGGGGACTGGATTGGGCGGAGAGGCGCTTGGCGGGTCTCCATCCCGGCACCCCCTCACCCCGTCCCTCTCCCGCGAGGGGAGAGGGGGCGTCGGCATGCAGGGCGACTCTCCTGGCGGAGAGGCCGCGGAGGTGGCGGACCGGCTCGCCCTCGCCCGCGCCGCGGTGGAGGCGGTGGCGGATCCGGAAATCCCGGTGCTGACCATCGCCGATCTCGGCGTGCTGCGCGACGTGCGGCTGGAGGACGACGCGGTCGCGGTCACCATCACGCCCACCTATTCCGGTTGCCCCGCGATGGACGTGATCGCGCTGGAGATCGAGACGGCGCTGGCCCGCGCCGGGTTTGCCGCCGCGCGTGTGCGCACCACGCTCTCCCCGGCATGGACCACCGACTGGCTGACCGAGGCCGGACGCGAGAAGCTCCGCGCCTACGGCATCGCCCCGCCACCGGCCGGTGCCGGACGCGCCGCGCTGGTCGGCGCCCCCGCCCCCGCCTGCCCTCTCTGCGGCAGCGCCAGGTCGGAGCTGATCAGCGCCTTCGGCTCGACCCCCTGCAAGGCGCTGCACCGCTGCCTCGACTGCCGGGAGCCGTTCGACGCGTTCAAGTGCCACTGACCGGGAGGTGCCGCTGACCTATGGGTGCCGCTGACCGGGAGGTGCCGCCGACGCCGCGGCGCGCTCGCCCCACCCGTCCGCACGGCCGGCCTGCGAGCAGCCCAGTCCCGCGCCCATGGTCATCGTGTCGTGCTTGCGGACTCGCCGCCAGCAGCCTATGTGGACGCGCCAAGGTTGCGGAAAGGCCCCGCCCATGGCTCCCGACATGTCTGCCGACGCCCTCGCCGAGACGACGCGCCGCGCCGCGTCCCGGATCGAGGAAGCGTTCGCCTTCGACGACGTCCTCCTGGTTCCCTCCTACTCCCAGGTCCTGCCGTCCACGACGGACACGCGTACCAAGCTCACCCGCACGATCAACCTGAACATCCCGATCATCTCGGCGGCGATGGACACCGTCACCGAGGCGGACATGGCCATCGCCATGGCCCAGCTCGGCGGCATCGGGGTGGTGCACAAGAACCTCAGCCCCGAGGAACAGGCCGCCCAGGTCCGCCGGGTGAAGAAGTTCGAATCCGGCATGGTGGTGAACCCGCTGACGGTCCACCCGGACCAGACCCTCGCCGACGTCAAGGCGATCATGGCGGCCCACCGGATCAGCGGCGTCCCGGTGGTGGAGCGGGAGACGAAGCGCCTCGTCGGCATCATCACCCATCGCGACGTGCGCTTCGCGACCGACCCGAACACGCGGGTCTATGAGCTGATGACGCGGGAGAACCTGGTCACCGTCACCGCCGACGTCGATCCGAACGAGGCCCGCCGCCTGCTGCACAAGCACCGGATCGAGAAGCTGCTGGTGGTGGACGACAGCTATCGCTGCATCGGCCTGATCACCGTCAAGGACATGGACAAGGCGGAATCCCACCCGCTCGCCAACAAGGACGAGCTGGGCCGCCTGCGCGTCGCGGCGGCGACCGGGGTCGGGCCGGAAGGCCAGGCCCGCGCCCGCGCCCTGATCGGCGCCGAGGTGGACGTGATCGTGGTCGACACGGCGCACGGCCATTCGCAGGGCGTGCTCTCGGCGGTGGAGGCGATCAAGAAGGCCTCCAACGCCGTGCAGGTGATCGCCGGCAACGTCGCCACCCCGGAAGGGGCGCTCGCGCTGATCGCGGCGGGGGCGGATGCGGTGAAGGTCGGCATCGGGCCCGGCAGCATCTGCACCACCCGCGTGGTGGCCGGCGTCGGCGTGCCGCAGTTCACCGCGGTGATGGAGACCGCCGCCGCCTGCCGGGAGAGCGGCGTGCCCGCGATCGCCGATGGCGGCATGCGCACCAGCGGCGACATCGTCAAGGCGCTGGCCGCCGGGGCGGATTCGGTGATGATCGGCTCCCTGCTCGCCGGCACGGACGAGGCCCCCGGCGAGGTGTTCCTCTATCAGGGCCGTTCCTACAAATCCTATCGCGGCATGGGCAGCATCGGCGCCATGGCGCGCGGATCGGCCGACCGCTACTTCCAGCAGGACATCAAGGACCAGCTCAAGCTGGTGCCCGAGGGCGTGGAGGGTCGGGTCGGCTACAAGGGGCCGGTCGGCAACGTGGTGCACCAGCTCGTGGGCGGCCTGAAGGCCGGCATGGGCTACACGGGCAGCGCCGACATCCAGGCGCTGCAGACCCATTCCCGCTTCCGCCGGGTCACCGGCGCGGGCCTGCGGGAGAGCCACGTGCACGACGTCGCCATCGACCGGGAGGCCCCGAACTATCGCCAGGACTGACGCGTATCGGCCTCGTCACCCCAAGGATCACGCCGATGCCAGCGATGACGCCCACCGCGGCCGGACCCTCCGCCCTCAAGGCGGTGGTGTTCGATGCCTACGGCACCCTGCTCGACGTCGATTCCGCCATGCAGGCCCATGCGAGCCGGCTGGGTCCGGACTGGGCGGCGATCAGCACCGCCTGGCGGCTGCGCCAGCTGCAATACAGCTGGATCCGCAGCCTCGCCGGCGCGCATCGCGATTTCTGGCAGCTCACGGCCGAGGCCCTGGCCTGGGCCGCGGCGGCACATGGCATCACCGACCAGGCGCTGCTCGACGACGTGCTGCAGGCCTATCGCAAGCTCACGCCCTATCCGGACGTGGAACCGGCGCTCCGCCGGCTTCATGCGCAGGGGAAGGCGGCGGCGATCCTGTCGAACGGCGAGCCCTCCATGCTCGCCGATGCGGTGGCGCATGCGCAGATCGGCGGCCTGCTGGACGCCGTGCTGAGCGCGGAGGATGCGGGCGTGTTCAAGCCGGATCCGCGCGTCTACCGGCTCGCGACCGCGCGCTTCGGGGCGCAGCCGGGGGAGATCGGCTTCGTGTCGAGCAACGCCTGGGATGCGTTCGGGGCGGCGCGTTTCGGCTTCCGCGTGTTCTGGCTGAACCGCAAGGCACAGCCGGTGGAGTTCGGGCTGGAGACGGACGCGACCGAACTGCGCAGCCTCGCGGACCTGCCCGACGCCCTCGCGTGACGTTTCCGCTGGACCGCGCGGGCGGCGCCCCCGCTCCGTCCCTGCCCCGAACGGAGCCTCCCCCCACCCCATCCCTCCCCCGCGAGGGGGGAGGGGGTTTCGGGTGACGCCGGCGGGACGCAACCAGGCGGCGATCGAGCTGCTGGAGGCGGTCGAGGACGCGCCCAAGCGGCCGGCCGACGCCGTCGCGAATGATTTCTTCCGGTCCCGCCGCTACATCGGCTCCGGCGACCGCCGCGCCGTGTCCGATCGCGTCTGGCAGGTGCTGCGCGCGCGGCGGCGGCTCGACTGGTGGCTGCAGGGCAACGCGACGCCCCGGCTGCTGGTCGGCGCCTCGCTGCTGCTGGAGGGCTGGACCCTGTCCGGCCTGGCGCAGAGCTATTCCGGCGGGCGGTTCGCCCCGGAGATCCTGGGCCGCAACGAGCATGCCCGCCTGGCGCGGCTCGAGGGGCACACGCTCGACCATCCGGCCATGCCGGAACCGGTGCGGCTCGAAGTGCCCGACTGGCTCCACCCCCGCCTCGCCGCACGCTTCGGTCCGGCGCTCGCCACGGAGATGGCGGCGATGGCGGAACCGGCGCCGCTCGACCTGCGGGCGAACCTGCTGAAGGGCACGCGGGAGCAGGCGCAGGCCGCCCTCGCCGCCGAGGGCTGGCAGGCGGAGCCGACGCCGCTCTCGCCCTGGGGCCTGCGCATCGCCGGCCGCCGCCCGGTCACCACCGGCCCCGCCTTCCAGTCGGGCCTCGTGGAGATCCAGGACGAGGGCAGCCAGCTCATCGCCCTGATGGTCGGCGCGCAGCCCGGCATGCGCGTGGTGGATTGGTGCGCGGGCGCCGGCGGCAAGACGCTCGCCCTCGCCGCCACCATGCAGAACAAGGGACAGGTCGTCGCCTGCGACGTCTCCGCGCCCCGGCTGGACGGCGCCGTCCGCCGGCTCCGCCGCGCGGGCGTGCACAACGTGGAGCGTCACCTCGTCGTGGCCGGCGACAAATGGGCCAAGCGGCGGGCCGGCGGGTTCGATCGCGTGCTGGTCGACGCGCCCTGCACCGGCACCGGCACCTGGCGGCGCAACCCGGATGCGCGGCTGCGGCTGCGCGAGGCCGATCTCCTGGAATTGCTTCCCAAACAGGCGAGCATCCTCGATGCGGCGCAAGCGCTGGTTCGCATCGGCGGGCGCTTGGTCTACGCTACCTGCTCATTGCTCGCAGAGGAAAACGAGGGGCAGGTGACCGACTTCCTGGCTCGACACCCGGGGTTCGTGCCGGTGCCGCTGGCGCGGGCCTGGCCCCTGGACACGCCGGCCCCCGGGGCCGGAGACTGGCTTTCGCTCACGCCGGCCCCCGGGGCCGGAGACTGGCTTTCGCTCACGCCGGCCCGCAATCGCACGGACGGGTTCTTCGCCGCCGTGCTGGAGCGGGTCGCATGACGATCTCGCTGCGCAAGGCACGGCCGGCCGACGCCATCGCGATCGCCGCCGTGCACGTCGCGGCCTGGCGCAGCACCTATCCCGGCATGCTGCCGGACAGATACCTCGCGAACCTCTCGGTCTCCCGCCAGGCCGCGCATTACGACGCGGCGATCCGTGGCGGTACGGGTGTCACGGTGGCGACCGCCTTCGGCGCGGACCTGCCGCCCGGCGCCACGCCCCGGATCATCGGCTTCAGCACCGCCGGCCGCGCCCGCGGCGGCGAGATCGGCGGCAAGCGTCTGGCCGAGGGTGAGGTCGAGACGCTGTACGTCCTCGACGACTGGCGCGATCGCGGCGTGGGGCGGCGGCTGATGCGCGCCGCGGCGGCGCACCTGATCGAGGCCGGCTGCAAGTCGGCCTATCTGTGGGTGCTGCGCGACAACCCGTCCCGCTGGTTCTACCAGCGCCTGGGCGGCAAGCCCGCCGCCGAGGCGCAGATCCGCTTCGCGGGCCAGATGCTGATGCAGACCGCCTTCGTCTGGGACCCGATCGAGCGGCTGCTCGCCGCCTCGCCCCAGGCGTCCTGACCGCGCATCCCGGTCACCCCGGCTCCTCGGCCCGCCCGCCTTCGGCGTCCGGACACGACACGTCCAGCCTCACGGGGCCGGCCGCGAGGCCGAACCGGCGCGGCGCCCCGTCAGCTCCGCGCGGACGCGAGCGGCGGGCGGGACGGCGCGAGCGGCGAGAGGTCGGGCATCTCCACGTCGATCTCGAGCGTCGCGATCTCGTCGGCGCGGTCGACCTTGATGTGGACCTGCTCCTTGGAGACCTTGATGTGCTTGGCGATGACCTGGAGGATCTCCTCCTGCAGCTTCGCCAGCAGTTCGGATTGCCCGTGCGCCCCGCGCTCATGCGCCAGCAGCACCTGCAGGCGTTCGCGCGCGACCGGCGCCGAGGGCTTCTTTCGGAAGAGGTCGAGGAGGTTCATGCGACCCTCCGTCCGAACAGCTTGCCGATGATGCCGGTGCGCTGCAGCGGCACCACGATCTCCACCTTCTCGCCCTTGAGCCGGCGGGCCGCGTCGAAATAGGCGCGCGCCGCGGTGCTCGCGGGGGAGTTCAGCGTGACCGGCGCGCCGATGTTGGAGGCACGCAGCACCTCCTCGCTCTCGGGAATGATGCCGAGGAGCGGGATCGACAGGATCTCGAGCACGTCGTCGGTCTTCAGCATCTCGCTGCGCGCGGCGCGGGCCGGATCGTAGCGGGTGAGCAGCAGGTGCTTCTCGATCCGCTCGCCCTTCTCGGCCTTGACCGTCTTCGAGTCGAGCATGCCGATGATGCGGTCGGAATCGCGCACCGACGAGACTTCCGGGTTCGTCACCACCACGGCCACGTCGGCGTGGCGCATGGCGAGCAGCGCGCCCTTCTCGATGCCGGCGGGGCTGTCGCAGATCACCCAGTCGAACTTCTCGCGCAAATCCGCGATCACGCGCTCGACGCCCTCTTCGGACAGCGCGTCCTTGTCGCGGGTCTGCGAGGCGGGCAGCAGCGAGAGCGTCTCGACCCGCTTGTCGCGGATCAGCGCCTGGTTGAGCTTGGCATCGCCCTGCACGACGTTGATCAGGTCATACACGACGCGGCGTTCGGCGCCCATGATCAGGTCGAGGTTGCGAAGGCCGACGTCGAAATCGACGACGACGACGTTTTCCCCGCTCTGTGCGAGGGCGGCGCCGAGTGCGGCGGTGGAGGTCGTCTTCCCGACGCCGCCCTTGCCGGATGTCACGACCAAGACCTTGGCCATCGGTGTCGTCTCCCCTTGGATAAGTCGCGCGGGTTCAGTCGAGAGTCGTCGAACGGGATCAGTCGAGAGCGGTCATCTTCATCTGCTCGCCGTCGAGCCAGGCCTGGACGGGCCGGCCGATCAGGGCAGACGGCATGTCGTCGGCGGTCTGGTAGACCCCGTCGATCGCCACGAGTTCGGCTTGCAGCTTGCGGCAGAAGACGCGGGCGCGGCCGTTGCCGGCGATCCCGGCGATCGCGCGGCCGCGCAGCGTGCCGTAGATGTGGATGGAGCCGCCGGCCATCACCTCGGCGCCCGAGGCGACGGAGCCCAGGACGGTCACGTCGCCGCGCTCGAACACGATCGACTGGCCGGAACGGACCGGCTCCGCGATCACCAGCGAGTTGGGCTCGCCGGTCTGGTCGACGGCGGCAGCGGCGGCACCGCGCGGCTCGTCCGGCACCTCGATCGGGCGGCCCGGCTTGCCGGCGTTCGGCAGCGGACGACCCCAGGCCTCGATGCCTTCCCAGGACGGGTGGGCGCCTTCGGTGCCGATGATGTGGATGCCGCGGCGCTCCAGCTCCTGCAGCAGGCCGGCGGCATCGGGAAGCTCCCGCGGGAGGCCGGCGAGGTCGACGACGACCGGCCTGCCTTCGAAGAAGCTGGGAGAGCGATCGATCTGCGCGTCCAGCGCCGCCAGCCAGTCGCCAAGCGGCAATTCCGGGGCGAGGACCAGCGCCATGAAGGAGCGGCCACGCAGTCGAATGAAGGGATGGGACTCGACGGTTGTCACATCTCGGACGTACCCTGGGGTTCGGGATCGGTCAACGGGATTCAAGACCCCACCTACAAAATGCTGGGGATATCCCCCTCCGTTACCCCTAGGTATTGATCGGGGCCGGATCCCGCGGCGCTGCCCCCCGGTCGGCGTGGCGCCCGTCCCGCGCGGCGGTGTAGTGTCGGCGCAATGCTACCCCGCAGAAGCCCGCCGCGCTATGACGACCGCCGCATGATCGCCATCGCCGCACGCATCGGCCGCCGCGTGATCGCCATCGCCGCCCCCTCCACCCGGCGTACCACGATGGCCGGCGCACCATGATCGCCGGCGCACCATGACGGCCGCGGGCGCGGAGACGACGGGCCACGCGTTCGCAGCGCTGCGCGATGCCGCCGCCGCAGCCCGCACCGAGGGACGGGTCGCCGACGCGATCGGCTGCTACGCAACGCTGCGCCAGGATTTCCCCGACCGGCCGGAGCCGTTCGTCGATTCGGCCGCCCTGCTCGCCGAGATCGGTTCCCCCGCCGAGGCGAAGATCGTGCTCGCAGCCGGCCGCATCCGCTTCCCGACGGAGCGGACGATCATCGCGGCGCAGGCGGCACTGGGCGACGAGACCGCGGCGGCGGCCCTGCCGGACGAGGCGGAGCGCCGGTTCGCACCGGGGCACCTGCCGGCGTCCGCGGACCTCCGTTCGGACCCGTCGCGGACCGCAGCGCCGTCCCCACCCGCGCCGGGTCGGCCGCCGGCCCCGACCGACTGGACCGGCGCGCGCCGGCTGCTCGCCGGGTTCGTCAGCCTGGGCGCGGCGGAGGGCGGCGGGGAACTCGCCCGCCTGCGGCGTGCCTACGGTGTGGGCGACCGCGGCCTTCTGGACGGCGCCGACCTCTCTCCGGACCACCTGACCGCCATGCTGGATGCCGGGTTCGCCGGCGTCGACGCACCGGAGACGACCGACCTGCGCACGCTGCCGCCGGCCGTCGAGGGCGAGGCCGCGTCCTGGGCGCTCGCCGATCGTCGCGGCTGGTTCATCGCCCGCACCGCCCTCGCGCCGGCGACGCTCGACGGTCCGGTGGCACTCGCGGCCGGCAGGGCGTGGCTGCGGGCTGGCGCCGCGGCGCTCGCGACGGAACTGCGATCCGGGCGGCGCTGCTTCGTCTACCGCATGACGGCGCTCGCCCCTGCGCCGGTCCTGGACAGGTTGCGACGGGCGCTGCGCGGGCGCCGGCTGGTCGTGCTGTGCGCACCCGACGCCGCGCACCCGGCCGGTTCGGTCACCCGCCAGCCCGACGGCCTGCTGGTCGGCCGCGTCCCTACCCTTCACGCCTTCGACGAGGCGCGAGGCGCGGACCGGATCGCCTGCTGGCTGGCGGTGCTGGCCGCCGCCGCGCGCGACGAAGTCAGGCAACCCGCCGCTGTTGAAGAGCATGCCGATCAACTGTTAGAGACCGCCTGACGCAGGGGACCGAACGGCGGCCCTGCGCCGACCACCGGATGGGATCGCCCCCGTGACCGAGCTCCATTGGCTTCCCACCATCGCGGATTGGCGGCCGAGGCTGCGGGCCCTCGGCGCCGACCCTGGCAAGGCAGTCGACCCTGGCAAGGCATGGGACGAAGCCGTGGCCCTCGCGAACGGCCGCATCAACTTCGTGCTGACCAACGCGCTCGACGAAGCATCGCGCCGGCTGTTCCCCACCCCGCCCGCCGGACTCGCGACCAAGCCCGTCCGCCTGGCGGTCCTCGGCTCCAGCACGCTCACGCACCTGCTGCCCGCGATCCGGGTCGCCGGGCTGCGCCGCGGGATCTGGGTCGAGGCCTACGAGAACGATTACGGCCAGTACCTGCAGGAGCTGTCCGATCCAGACTCCGCGCTGTACGCCTTCCAGCCGACCGCCGTGCTGCTGGCCTTCGACGCGCACCACCTGACCGCCGGCGTCACCGCCGCGCTGGACGCGGCCGCGGCCGACGCGCAGCTCACTGAAATCGTTGCGCATGTGCGGGAGACGTGGACGCGCGCGCGGGACGCGTTCAAGGCCCCGATCCTGCAGCAGGCCGCATTGCCCATCCACCTGCCGGTTCTCGGCAGCAACGAACATCGCCTGCCCGGCTCGCGAGTCCGCTTCGTCGCACGGCTGAACGAGGCGCTGCGCGCCGCGGCCGAGGCAGACGGCGTCGACATCCTGGCCGTGGACGAGCGCGCCACCCGCGACGGCATCGCCAGATGGCACGATGCCGGCCTGTGGCACCGCTCCAAGCAGGAAGTGGCGCCGCCCGCCGCACCGCTCTACGGCGACCTGGTGGGCCGCTGGATGGCCGCGAAGCAGGGCCGGTCGTTCAAGTGCCTCGTGCTCGACCTCGACAACACAGTCTGGGGCGGCGTCATCGGCGACGACGGCCTGGAAGGCATCGCGCTCGGCCAGGGCAGCGCACTCGGCGAAGCCTATGTCGCGTTCCAGGACTATGCACGCGAACTCGCGCGCCGCGGCATCATCCTCGCCGTGTGCTCGAAGAACGACGAGGCGAACGCGCTCGAGCCGTTCGAGAAGCACCCGGACATGGTGCTGAAGCGCGGCGATATCGCGAGCTTCGTCGCCAACTGGTCGAACAAGGCGGACAACATCCGCGCCATCGCGCAGGAGCTGAACATCGGCATCGACTCGCTGGTGTTCGTCGACGACAATCCGTTCGAACGCAACCTGGTGCGCCAGGAACTGCCGATGGTCGCGGTGCCCGAAGTGTCGGACGACCCGACCTCCTACCCGCTCGCGCTCGCCGATGCCGGCTACTTCGAAGGCCTCGCCGTCACCGAGGAAGATCGCGAGCGCACCGCCCAATACCAGGGCAACCGTGCGCGCGAGGCGCTGAAATCCGCCACGACCGATCTCGAGGGCTACCTGCGCGGGCTCGAGATGGAGCTGATCGTGCGGCCGTTCGACCGCATCGGCCTGCAGCGCATCGTGCAGCTCATCAACAAGTCGAACCAGTTCAACCTGACGACGAAGCGCTACACCGAGGAGGACGTGCTTTCCGTCATGGCCGACCCCGACGCGTTCGGCCTGCAGTTGCGGCTCACGGACCGGTTCGGCGACAACGGCGTGATCGCGATCGTCATCGGGCGGCTGCAGCCCGACAAGGACCTCACCATCGACACCTGGCTCATGAGCTGTCGCGTGCTCGGCCGCCAGGTGGAACCGACCACGCTGAACCTGATCGCCGCCAACGCGCAGCGGCTGGGCGCGCGGCGACTCGTGGGGGAATACATCCCCACCAAGAAGAACGGCATGGTGAAGGAGCACTACGCGAAGCTCGGATTCACCCTGATGGAAACGACACCGGAAGGCGGGAACCGCAACATCCTCGATCTCGGCACGTTCACGCCCGCCGAGACCTTCATCCACGTCGTCGAAGGATAAGCCGATGGCCACCGAACCCGAGATCTACGCCGCGCTCAAGGAAATCTTCGCCGACGTGTTCATGCGCGACGATCTCGAGCTGACGCCCGCCCTGACCGCGAAGGACGTGAAGGGCTGGGATTCGTTCAAGCAGATCGAGATCATCATGGCGAGCGAGGAGCGCTGGGGCATCAAGTTCAACACGCGCGAACTCGACAGCCTGCAGAGCGTGGGAGACCTGGTGAAGGTGATCGCGGCCAAGACCGCCTGAGGGTCGTTGCAGGCGCGCTTCTCGTCGAGGTTGCGGGGCGCCTTTGGGGGCGTGAAGTCGTGGATGGCCGGCCTGCGCCGGCCATGACACGGGCGGGTGCTGTCCCCCCCGTCATGGCCGGCGCAGGCCGGCCATCCACGACTTCCAATCCCCGCCTGCATCCATCCGCCCCCGCCAGTCACCAAACGATCACACACCACCACACCCCCCGCTGCTATTGCCGCCGAGCCGCCGGCTCGGGAGAGTGGGCGATCGCAAACGATGGGGCATGGCGTGCTGGAACTGGACCATCTCACCCGCCGGTTCGGCGACAAGGTCGCCGTGGCACACGCCTCCCTCAAGATCCAGGACGGCGAGATGGTGGGCATCATCGGCCGCTCCGGCGCCGGGAAGTCCACCCTGCTGCGCCTGATCAACCGGCTGATCGAACCCTCCGAAGGACGCATCCTCGCCGACGGGCGTGACGTCACCGCGCTCACCGGATCGGACCTGCGGGCGTGGCGCGCGCGCACCGCGATGATCTTCCAGCAGTTCAACCTGGTCAGCCGGCTCGACGTGCTGACCAACGTGCTGACCGGCCGGCTCAACCGGATGTCCGGCCCCCGCGTGCTGCTCAAGCTGTTCACGCAGGAGGAGCGGGCGCTGGCGATCCGCGCGCTCGACCGGCTGGGCCTCGCGGACGTCGCGCTGAACCGCGCGGACGCGCTGTCCGGCGGGCAGCAGCAGCGCGTCGCCATCGCCCGCGCGCTGATGCAGGAGCCACGGATCCTGCTGGCCGACGAGCCGATCGCCTCGCTCGATCCGCTGAACGCCAGGATCGTGATGGACGCGCTGGCCGACATCAACCGGCGCGACGGGATCACCGTGCTGACCAACCTCCACACGCTCGACACCGCGCGGACCTATTGCCGGCGCATCATCGGCATGTCCGCCGGCCGCGTCGTGTTCGACGGCGCGCCCGAGGATCTCACCGAAGCCGCCGTACGCGCGCTGTATGGCGAGCACGGCGCCGAGGGGATCGACGAGCGCATCACCTCCACCAGCCTGTCGGGCGCCGCCATGCCGGCCCTCGCCCGCTAGCCCTGCGCCGGTCTTCCGGCCAACGCGCGTCACAATAGTTTCATATGTAACGAAATGGAGATGATCAGGATGCGTCGCAGCACGTTCACCCGGCTCGCGCTGGCCGCGCTCGTCGGCCTCGGCCTCGGCGGCCTGCCGGCCAAGAGCCAGGCCCAGGACTGGAAGTCTCAGGTCAAGGAGTTCCGCATCGGCATCCTCGGCGGGGAGAACACCCAGGACCGGCTGAAGCGCTATGACGGCTTTCAGAAGCTGCTCGAGGCGAACCTCGGCGTCCCGGTGAAGCTGTTCCCCGCCGCCGACTATGCCGGCGTCATGCAGGGCATCGCCGCGGGCCAGCTCGATGCCGCCGAGTTCGGCGCCTCCGGCTTCGCCGGCGCGTGGCTCGACTGCAAGTGCATCGAGCCGATCATCGTCCCGCAGGAGAAGGACGGGTCGACCTTCTACTACTCGGTGATGGTGACCCGGAAGGACAGCGGCATCGACTCGCTCGAGAAGATGAAGGGCCATTCGCTGGCCTTCGCCGATCCGAACTCCACCTCCGGCTACCTGATCCCCAGCGCGACGCTGCGTTCGAAGGGGATCGATCTGACCGACGGCAAGTATTTCTCGCGCACCGGCTTCGCCGGCGGGCATGAGCAGGGCGTGGTCGCGGTGCTGAACAAGCAGTACGACGCCTGCGTCACCTGGACCTCCGGCCAGGGCGAAAAGTCCGAGGGCTACAGCCGCGGCAACCTGCGCTCGATGGTCGATCGCGGCATGCTCAAGATGTCGGACGTGAACATCATCTGGCAGTCGGGCAAGATCCCGAACGGTCCCTGGGCGGTGCGCACCGCGCTGCCGGCCGGCCTGAAGAAGCAGTTCGCCGACTTCCTGATGGACCTGCCGAAGTCGCATCGCGACGTCTACGACGCGATCGAGCAGGGAGCGGGCGTCGGCTACGTGCCGGCGACGATGGACCTCTACAAGGACATCATCGACCTGCGCGAATCCGAGAAGCGCGGCTCGCGGTCCTGAGGCTGGCGGGGCGGGCGCACGCCCGCCCCAGACGCGCATGAGCACGCTTCATCCCACCCAGGACCCGTCCTGGCGGCTGTTCCAGGACCGTTTCGGCGGCCTGCAACGCGCCCGCCGCGTCGAGACGCTGCTGCTGGTCGCGATCGCGGCGCTGCTGTTCGTGATCGCCGCGGTCTACACCGATTTCTCCCCGGCGCATGTCGCCGCCGGCCTGCCGCGGATCGGCGAGTATTTCGGCAAGCTCTTCTCGGTCGAGCCCGCGCGCGGCGCGGCGCCGGTCCCCGTGCTGGCCTGGGACCACCTGTTCCAGGGCGAGAAGCAGCCGCAATCGATCGCCTACTGGTTCTATCGCATCAACGTCTATCTCGTGCTGCTGTGGCAGACGGTGCAGATGGCGATCGTCGCGACCGTCATGGGATTCACCGCGGCCTTCGTGCTGTCCTTCCCGGCCACGCGCACCCTTCTCGGCACCGGCCTCGTCGCGATGCTGGTCCGGCGCGTGCTGGAGGTCGCCCGCAGCATCCCGCAGGTCGTCCTGGCCTTCATCCTGGTCTGGCCGTTCGGCGTCGGCCCGCTCGCCGGGATCCTCGCGATCGGCATCCACAGCACCGGCGCGCTGGGCAAGCTGTTCTCCGAACTGAACGAGAATGCCGACCTGCGCGCGGTCGAAGGCATCCGCTCCGTCGGCGGGTCGTGGATCGCGCAGATCCGCTACGGCATGGTGCCGCAGGTGCTGCCGGGCTTCCTCAGCTATGCGCTGCTGCGCTTCGAGATCAACGTCCGCTCCTCGACGATCATCGGCTTCGTCGGCGCGGGCGGCATCGGCCAGGAGCTGCGCCGCGTGATCGGCTTCAACATCTACGAGGAAGTCAGCGCGATCTGCCTGCTGATCCTGGTCATCGTCGTGGCGATCGACCTGCTGTCCGAACGCATCCGCCACCGCTTCATCGGCAATCTAGGTGGCACGCCATGAGCGACCACGTCCTGTTCGCCCGGGGGCCGGCCCCTGGCACCATCCGGCTCGACGCGATCACGCCGGCCGACATCGCCGCGACCCGTGCACGCCTGCCCGCCGCCTTCGGCGCGCCGCCGCGCACCCGCGCCCTGCGCTGGGGCATCGGCCTCCTGCTCCTCGGCTATCTGCTCTACCTGCACTGGCTGTTCGATTTCGAGCGGGTGTTCACCAACCTACCGCGCGTCTGGGTGATCGTGCGGCTGATGCTCGACTGGTCGCAGTTCGCGACATGGGACCATGCGGAGCTGTTCCGCTCCATGATCGAGACGGTCGCGATGGCCTATCTCGGCACGATGCTGGCGGCGCTCGTGGCGGTGCCGCTGGGCTTCCTCGGCGCGCGCAACGTGATCCCGTCGCGCATCTTCCGCTTCGTCATGCGCCGCATCTTCGACGGCTGCCGGGGCCTCGACCAGTTGATCTGGGCGCTGGTGTTCGTGCGCGCCGTCGGGCTGGGGCCGATCGCCGGCGTGCTCGCGATCTTCGTGGCGGATGTGGGCGTGCTCGCCAAGCTGTTCGCCGAGGCGATCGAGACCGCCGAACGCAAGCAGATCGAGGGCGTGCAGGCCACCGGCGCCGGCCGCGTCGCCGCGCTGCGCTACGGCATCCTGCCGCAGGTGCTGCCGGTGATGATCAGCCAGACGCTGTACCAAATCGAGTCGAACTCACGCGAGGCGACGATCCTGGGGCTGGTCGGCGCGGGCGGCATCGGGCTGCGGCTGTCGGAACGCATCCAGATCAACGCCTGGGACCAGGTGGCGTACATCATCGTGCTGATTCTGATCACCGTGGCGCTGATCGACAACGTGTCGAAGGCGCTGCGCATCCGCCTGATCCGGGGCGGCTGATCCGGGGCGCCTGATCCGCGGCGCTTGCTGCGAATCGGCGCCAGCCGGTCCAGTCGCAGGATGGTCCGTTCCCGTTCTGCCCTGTTGCTCTGCCTGCTCCTCGCCGCCCCGATGGCGCGGGCGGAACCCCTGCTGCGCGACCCCAACCTTCCGAGCGTGCCGCCGGAGGTGCTGAAGCAGGTGGCGGAGATGCGGGCGCGGCAGGCGATCATGGAGGAGAGCCAGGCGCCGTATGCCGGCCGCTGCGTCTGTCCGTACCAGACGGAGGATTCGAACGGCAAGTCCTGCAAGGGCCGCATCGAGAAGATCACCACCAAGCCGGTGCCGATCTGCCGCCCGCAGGACGTGACGCGCCAGATGCTGCACGCCTGGTGGCGCAAGCAGGCCTGATCCCGGCGCGCTCCACGTTCGGCTCGCATGCAGATCACCCCGGCGCGCGGCAGCCTCGTGGCTTGGGCGTGACCGCCCCACCAACCCCACGCCGCCATAGCGATGAGCGAAGAGGCCAATCGGGATGATCCCGGCCGGTTGCCTTTCCGCCCTGCTTGGGGAAACTCGGTCCGACAACGCGGAGGGGAACGTCATGGGCTTCAGGATCGCCATCATGGGCACCGGCGCCGTGGGCGCCTATGCCGGCGCGCACATGGCGCAGGCCGGCGAAGACGTCACCTTCATCGACGCGTGGCCGGAGAACGTCGAGACGATGCGTGCGCGCGGCCTCAAGGTCTCGCATATCCGCGACGTGCCGGAATGGACCACGCCGGTGCGTGCGCTGCACCTGACCGACGTGCAGTCGCTGGCGAAGGAGCAGCCGATCGACATCGCTTTCGTCTGCATGAAGTCCTACGACACCGAATGGGCGACGACGATGATCGCCCAGTACCTGTCGCCCAACGGCTTCGTCGTTTCGCTGCAGAACTGCATGAACGAGGAGACGATCGCCGGCGTGGTCGGCTGGGGCCGCGTGGTCGGCTGCATCGCGAGTTCCATCACGGTGGATCTCTGCGCCCCCGGCCACGTGAAGCGCGCCGCCGGCAAGAGCGGGACGAAGCACACCGTGTTCCGCACCGGCGAGGTGCATGGCCGCATCACCGACCGGGTGCAGGAGATCTGTCGGCTGGTATCGCTTTCGGATTCCGCGCTGGTGACGAGCAATCTATGGGGTGAGCGCTGGTCGAAGCTGGTGACCAACGCGATGGCGAACGGGATGTCCGCCTGCACCGGGCTGATCAGCAAGGAGATCCTGCGCAACGACGTGCTGCGCCGGTTCGGCGCGCGGCTGGGGTCGGAGGCGATCCGTGTCGGCCAGGCGCTGGGATACGAGCTCGAGGAGATCCACCACATCGACCCCGAGGTGATCGCGCGCGCCGGCGAAGGCGAGCCGGATGCCGTGCGGGAGTACGACGCCCACCGGCTCGAGGAGGTCAACAAGGCGGGCGGCGGCGAGCACCGGCCGTCGATGGGTCAGGACATGGTGAAGGGACGGCGGACCGAGATCGAGTTCCTCAACGGCTTCATCGCCCGCAAGGGAGAGGAGGTCGGCCTGCCCACCCCGGCGAATGCGGCGCTGACCGACATCGTCAAGCGGGTGGAGCGCGGCGAGCTGCAGCCCGACCCGAAGCATCTGATCGACCTCCGCCTGAACTGACCTGCCCCCAAAAACCCCCTCCCCCTTCGCGGGGGAGGGCTGGGGTGGGGGGGGGCCGGCCCGTCTGAAGCTTGGCGGGCGTGACGCTCGCTGGCGGGCGAGCGTCCGAACGCCGAATGCGGTTCAGGTGTGCTTCGGTCGGAGGATGCGAGTCGGAGCAGCCCGGCGGTCGCTCTTGCTTGCCGGATGCACGTGCGCCAGCCTCGTCCCATGACACAGCCAGGATCAAGCCCAGCCGGGATGCCGGTCCACGTTCTCTCGGACCTGATCGCCACCCGGCGGCTTTCACCGGTGGACATCGTCGAAGACTGCCTCGATCGCATCGGGACGCTCGAGCCCAAGCTGCAGTCCTTCGTCGAGGTCTACGCCGCCGATGCACGACTTGCGGCCGAAGCGGCGGACAAGGCGATCCGCTCGGGCCACGCTGTCGGGCCACTGCACGGGATCCCAATCGCGCTGAAGGACCTGGTCGAACTCGAGGGGAAGGTGGCGACCGGCGGAAGCGCCGTCTGGCGGGCACGCAAGGCCGCGCGAACCGCCACCCTGGCGCGTCGCGTGATCTCCGCCGGAATGATCGTCATCGGGAAGACCCACACGGTGGAGTTCGCCTATGGCGGCTGGGGCACCAACCAGCACATGGGCACGCCGCACAACCCCTGGGATCCGGCTGACGCCCGCACGCCGGGCGGGTCGAGCAGCGGATCGGGCGTGGCCGTCGCGGCGCGGCTGGTGCCGTGCGCCATCGGGACCGATACCGGCGGATCGGTGCGGCTGCCGGCCGCCTGGTGCGGCATCACCGGGCTGAAGACGACGATCGGGCGGATCAGCACGTATGGCGTGCTGCCGCTCAGCCCGACACTCGATACGCCAGGCCCGATGGTTCGGAGCGTGGAAGACGCGGCCATTCTGCTCCAGGTGCTGCAAGGTTCGGATCCGATGGACCCGAGGACCCTCGGCCGGCGGAATGCGGAGCCGATGCCTGGATTGCGGCGTGGCGTGAAGGGCCTGCGCCTCGCCCGCATGCCGGAAGCCGAACGGGGCGGCGTGGATGCGGAGGTGCTGGCCTGCTACGACCGGTCGATCGAGGTGCTGCGGGGCCTCGGGGCGGAGATCGTCGACCTCTCTCTTCCGCACGGCTTTGCCGAACTGGGCGCGCTGAGCGGGCGCATCATGTCCGCGGAGGCTTACGCCCTGGTGGGCGACCTTGCCGACAACAATGCGCTGCCGCTGGACGAGGCCGTGCGGCCGCGCATCCGTGCCGGCGCATCGATCTCCTCGCGCGACTACCTCCACGCCCTGACCGAGCGTGAGCGGCTCAAGGCGGTCTTCGCGGAGGCCATCGATGGGGTGGACGCGGTGCTGACGCCGGTGGCGCGGACGCCCGCGCTCAGGCTGGGTGAGGTCGACCAGAGCACGACGCCGGCGCTGCTGACGCGTTGGGTCAACCTGCTCGATCTCTGCGGGCTTTCCGTGCCGAACGGCTTCACCGCCGGGGGCCTGCCGGTCGGCCTGCAGATCGTCTGCCGCGGCGATGACGAGGCGACGGCGCTGCGGGTCGGCTGGGCCTACCAGTCCGCAACCGATTGGCATGATCGCATCCCGCCGATGGCGGGGGGCGCGCCGCACGCATGATCAGGTGCCGGCTGACCGGGCGGAGGGGGCGGACCGAGCCCTGCGCTCGGAGCCGGCAGACCCGCCGCGCGACACGGAGGTGACGCGCCGCCTCCGTTCATCGCCCGTTTACCCCCGGCGCGCTATCTTCTGACGGCGCAACGTCCGGAGACACCGATGCCCGCCACCGCCTCGCCACGCGCCGCAGCCGGGGCGATGGGGCGCGTGCGTCCGTGGATGGGGCTCGTCCTCCTGCTGCTGCTCTGCGCGGCCAAGGGGATGTGGTTCGCCGGGGACCTGACGGTGCCGCCGGACGAGGACATCCTGCGGGACCTCGGCTTCATCCAGGGGCTGCGCGACGGCAAGCTGTGGGACGACCCGGTGCAGGCCGGCGCGTGGCGATGGTACCCGCCGCTGGTCCACGCGCTCGCCGCGGCCGCGTTCCGGCTGACCGGCGCCGATCTCCTGCCGGCCTGGGTGCGCGCCGGCGCCTGGCTCAACCTCGCGACCCCGCTGTGCTTCTACCTGCTCGTCCGCCGCATCGGCGGCGCCTGGGCCGCGTTCGGGGCCACCGCCGTCCTGGTGCTGTATGGCGGCGCGACGATGGCGGGCGACGAGGCGGCGGGCTACACGCCCTGGACCTACACCCCCGCGCTGGTGTGGCCGGCGTTCTTCCTCACCGCCTGGCTGCTGATCGACCGGGTCGGCGCGCTGCGCTGGCGTGACGCGCCGTTCCTGGGTGCGGCCATTGCGCTCGTCTTCCTGGCGCACACCGTGCCCGCCCTGCTGCTCGCCGGCATGACCGCCGCCACGGTGGTCGGGACGCATGGCCTGCGCCCGCGCGCACTCGCCTGGCTGGCGCTGACGGGCGGGGTGGCGCTTGCCGGCAGCCTGCCGTTCCTGCTGCCGCTGCTGCTCGCCTATCGCCTGGCGATCGCCAACCCGATCCCCGGCGCCTGGGTGCACGGCCTGCTGACGCCGGAGAGCGCGAGCCGAACGCTGCTGCTGAACCTGCCGGGCCTGCTCGCGCTGCCGGTGCTGCGCAGCCTGCCCCGTCCGGCTGCCGCGGCGATCGCGGCCTGGATCAGCCTCTGCCTGCTGGGGCTCGCGCGGCACTACGCCTGTCAGGCGGGCATCGGCGCGGGCTGCCGGGTGCTGGTGATCGCGCCGCATCACTACCACGTCTATCTCCAGGCCGCCTGGGCCTGCCTGATCGGCATCGTGCTGGCGCGCTGGCTGGCGCGGGACGCGACCCGCGTCGCGGTGGGCCTCGTGGCAGCCGCGGCGGTCGTCGGCGCGATCGGTACCTTCCAGCACGCGGTGGATCTCGACCGCCGCCGCCTCGCGCAGGACGCGCCCGACCTCGTGCTCGACCGGACCGCGCATGCATGGATCCTGCGCCACACCTCGCCGGAGGCCCTGTTCGCCACCCCGTTGCCCGACGCACCCGACCAGCTCGGCCCGACCGTCGGCACCGTGTTCGCGGCGGGGCGGCGGCTGGTTGCGCCGCCCGCGGTGCACAGCAACCCCTATCTGCCATGGTCTCCGCGGGAGACGCAGCGCCAGGCCGCCCTGGCCGGCACGAAGGAGGGTCTCTGCGCCCTGCACCGCGCCGCGACGCCGGGGGCCGGCGCGTGGCTCCTGCTGCCGCGCGATCATCCGATGCCGGCCTTGGACGTGGCGCTGGAAACCGCGCACCATCGCCTGTTCCGGGTGCCGCAGACGGTCTGCGACCCCGGCCTGCGCTGAGCCCGCCTTGCCCCATCGGGTCGGGCATGCTTGGCTCCCCGCGCTGTTAGCGCGACCACACGCGCGGGAGGAAACATGAAGATCGCGTCGGTGGAGACGCTGCAGGCCGACGCCGGCTGGCGGATGTTCTCCTTCCTCAAGGTCACCACGGACGACGGCATCGTCGGCTGGTCGGAGTTCAATGAGAGCTTCGGCAGCACCGGCCTGTCGGACGTCATCCGCGGCCTCTCGCCCGTGCTGATCGGCCGCGATCCGCGCCGGTTCGAGCAGGTGACACAGCACCTGCACGTGCTGACGCGCCAGTCGCGCGGCGGGCTCAACCAGCAGGCCATCGCGGCGATCGAGAACGCGCTGCTGGACGTGGCGGGCAAGGCCTATGGCGTGCCGGTCTACGCCCTGTTCGGCGGGCCGATCCGCGACCGCATCCCGGTCTACTGGTCGCATTTCGGCACCTATCGCGCGCGCAGCGCCGCGATCATGGGCGTGCCGGAACTGCGCAGCTACGACGACCTCGCGCGCCACGCGCAGGAGGTGCAGAAGCAGGGCTTCCGCGCGCTCAAGACCAACATCATGCCGATCGTGGACGGGCGGCTCACCTCCTATGTCCCCGGCTTCGGCCGCACGCCGGGCTGGCCGGAGCTGAACTGGGACAACAGGCTGCTGCGCGGCACGCTCGCGCAGTTGCAGGCGATCCGCGACGCGGTCGGACCCGAGATGGGCATCCATCTCGACATCAACTTCAACTTCAAGACCGAAGGCTTCAAGCGCATCGCCGAGACGGTCGCGCCGATCAACCTCACCTGGCTCGAGATCGACACGCACGACGCCCCCGCCCTCGCGGAGATCAAGCGCGGCGCGCCCTGCCCCATCGCCTCCTGCGAGACGCTGCACGGGCGGCGCGAGTTCAAGCCGTTCCTCGATGCCTACGCGACGGACGTCGCGATCGTCGACGTGATCTGGAACGGGCTCGTGGAATCGCTCAAGATCGCCGCGATGGCGGACGTGCACGAGGTGAACGTCGCGCCGCACAATTTCTACGGCCATCTGTGCAGCGCGATCTCGGCCACGTTCAGCGCGCTGGCGCCGAACTTCCGCGTGATGGAGATCGACATCGACAGCGCGCCCTGGCGCGACGAATTCTACACGGTGGTGCCGGTGATCGAGGACGGGCAATTCGTGCTGCCCACCGGCCCCGGCTGGGGCATCGACGTGAACGAACGCGCCGTGCGCGCGCGTCCGCCGAAGCACTGACCCGGCACAACTCCGAGTTCCACGAAAGAGGAGACGACCCTTGGCCAAGTTCAAGATCGCCACGCCCGCGGGCGCGAGCTTCACCGTCGCCGGCGGCGGCTACGACTACGAGATGGAGCCGCTGGAGGGCATCGACTGCGAGATCGTCGAAGGCCCGACCGACGAGGACGGCTTCATCAAGTTCGCGCAGGACGCCGATGCGATCTACGCGAAGGGCATCCGCTTCACCAAGAAGATCATCGACGCCCTGCCGGAGAAGTGCCGCGGCATCATCCTGGGCAGCGTCGGCGTGGACAGCGTGGACGTGAAGGCGGCCACCGCCCGCGGCATCCCGGTGACCAACTGCCCCGACACCTTCATCGAGGAAGTCGCCGACCACGCGATGATGCTGCTGCTGGCCGCGCATCGCCGCACCATCGAGCAGGACCGCATGGTGCGCGAGCACCGCTGGCGCGAAGGCCGCCCTGCCCTTCTCGGCATTCCCCGCCTGATGGGCCAGACGCTCGGCCTGATCGCGTTCGGCCACGTGGCGCGCGCGGTCGCCAAGCGTGCCAAGCCGTTCGGCCTGCGCGTGATCGCCTATGACCCGTTCATCGAGGAACTGGTCATGATCGAGCACGGCGTGCTGCCCTGCACCTTGGAAGAGGTGCTGAGCCAGTCCGACTTCGTCTCCATGCACGCGCCGGCGACGCCCGAGGCGGAAGGCATGCTGATGGAGAAGCACTTCCGGCTGATGAAGAAGACGGCGATCTTCATCAACACCGGCCGCGGCCCCACGGTGCAGGAAGCCGGCCTGATCAAGGCGCTGGAGGAAGGCTGGATCGCCCATGCCGGCCTCGACGTGCTGGAGATCGAGCCGCCCGGCGACAACAACCCGCTGCTGAAGATGAACAACGTGACGCTGAGCGCCCATACCGCCAGCGCCTCCGCCCGCTTCGACCCGGCGCGCAAGCGGCATGTCGGGCGGGAGCTGTCGCTGGTGCTGCGCGGCAAGTGGCCGATGAGCTGCGTCAATCCGGCAGTTCTGATGAACAGCAAGCTGCAGCGTTGGCAGCCGATCTCGATGGAACGCGGCCCGAACAGCTGACGCCGTTCGACAGGACACCCCTGGATGGCCGCGCCCGTCGCGGTCATCCAGGGCGCGTGCATCCCTGACGCCCTCGCCACCCGAACCAGCGTGGCGCCGAGGACGAGGCGCAGCGGTCTCAGACCGCCAGCGCGGACCGCACGATGGCCCAGCCGCCGAGGCTGATCAGCACGAAGGCCGCGATGCCGTTGACGTTGTCGAGCATGCGGCCGGCGAGCCGCACGCGGAGCGCGGCGGTGGCCCCGCTGAGCGCGACCCACCAGGACATCGAGCCGATCATCATCCCCGCGATGGTGATGCAGATCATGAGCCGGTCGATCCGGCCGAGATCGATCAGCGACGTGATCGCGCCGGTCAGCAGGATGACGAGCACGGGGTTGGTCAGGCTGAACGCCGCGGCCGAGAGATAGGTCTGCAGCAGCGACCGGGTCGCGACGCCGCGGCCGCCGCCGGCGGACCCGCGGCGCGCGAGGATGCGCAGGCCGAACAGGATCATCAGCAGGCCGCCGACCGCGTTCAGGGCGCTCTGCGCCGAGGTGACGGTGGGGATCAGGTTCTGCACGCCGAAGAAGACCAGCGCGCCGTAGCCGGTCATCACCGTCACCTGCCCGGCGCCGGTGGCGATTCCGGCGCCCCATCCCGAATTGAGCGTGCGGTTGATGCAGAGAAGGCCCATGGGACCGATGGGCGCCGAAACGGAGAGACCGACGACCATTCCGGTCAGAGCGGAAAAACTGCCGACCATTGAAGACCTCTTCTCAAATCGCGGGACCGAATGCTGGTCACGCCAAGAGTTCATCCCGTTTCGCGGGGAGGAGGTGTGATCTACCGCACAGTTTTCGGCATTTCGTTGTGAGTATCACAAGATCCGTTTCCGCACCGGTCCCCGGGGCGTCTCCGCGTCCCGCCCTGTCCGGCAGATGGCCGCGCGGCGGTGCCGTATCGCGGCATTCCGTTTCGTGGCCGTGGCGGTTGAGGGCCGCGCGGATCGGGTGCGCGACATCCGCCCGGCTGCCGGTGGCGTTGTCCTCGCGGTCCCGACCGGCTCACCGTCGCCCTCGCCCCGGGATCAGGCGGCGCCCCTCCGCTCGGGCGCGCGGTCTTGACGGCGTTTGGGGCGAACCGGGGGAGGCTGGGCCGCGTTGTCGGGATCCGCTCACGACGAGGATCCGGTCCTGGCTGACCCCTGCGCCTTCCCGATGGTCCATCGCAGCCGGGTGCGACGTGGTGGCCGCGGCGCCTCCCTTCAGCGCGTCAGATCCGATCCGCCGGCCTGGTCGGCGGGGTGGCGGGTTCGGTGGGCCGCATGGCGTCAGGCCTCGGCCGGTACGGCGTGTTCCGCCTGGCCGTCGTGAGGCTTCGCATGCGGGGCATCCTGCTGATCGCGGTCGTGCTGACCGGGTGCAGCCGCGGGTTGACCGTGCCCGAGGTGGGACAAGGCGGCCCGGACTTCGATCCGGTGCGGTTCTTCAGCGGGCATGTGCGGTCCTGGGGGGTGATGGAGGATCGCGGCGGGCAGCCGACGGGGATCGTCACCACGGACTGCGAGGGGGTGGCGGACGGGCCGGACGGGCTTCTGATGACGCAGCGGCTGGTTGTCGATGGACGGCCGAGCGTGCGGGTGTGGAGGATGCGGCGTGTCGGGGCGGGGCGGTTCGAGGCGACGGCGAACGACATGGTGGGGATTGCGACCGGGGAGGCCTCGGGCCGCGCGTTCCAATGGCATTGGACGCTGGCGTTGTCGCCGGGCAACTGGCTGGAGAACGTGGACATGGAGCAGTGGTGGTACCTGCAGGACGACGGCTCCATGCTGAACCGCACGATCATCCGCAAGGTTGGGGTCGTGGTGGCGGAGGTGACGGAGCACTTCGTGCCAGTTCGGTGAGGGTGTTGTCAGACTCAATTGCCACGTAAGAAGCGGCATGAACGCGTGATGGAAGTCATAATGCAGCTCAACGCATCGATCAGACTACAGCTCGCGATCTTGCCAGTTCAAATATCCCGATCGACCGGACCGCCTCCCTCGTTACGGCGTGGATGATGTTGTTCGCGAAAAAGATTACAGCTCTCTCGCTTCTCGCTGATATCAAGAAGTCGACAGCGTTGTATCCCGCTTGGACTCTTTAATTTGAAGAGATGCACTCATAGATCGCATCATTGTGGCGCAGCACCAGTCTGAGGCTTTCCGACCACTTTGCCCTGGTTGAAGCGCGCAAGAAGTTCGTCATGATACTTGTCTACAACTGAACTGACACCAACGAACATGCCCCATTCCTCACGAAATGTTCGCCCAGGATCACCACGGAACGACAGCCAGTTAAAGCTTGAAACTACGAACCACTCGCTATCTTTAAGCAAGATTTTCGCGTGAGTGTTGCCAAGCCAAACAAATTCGAGAGCACTATTACGAGTAGAGATTTCAGACAGAGCTTTTTCGGCGTCATTCGGTTTCGGCCGGGCTTGCCTATGGCTGTGCAATCCGTACCCAATTCGCACTTTGACGCCTCGCTCGAGCGCAGCGCGTAGTCGTCGGACGAAATGTTGGTCTACGACTGCAGGCGTGATCCATGGAGAGATTATCAGAAGTCTGGTTTGCGCGGTGTCAAGAGCTTGCTGGAGAAGAGGTGGGTGCTCGTATACCGCGATGGGTCTCACTTTGAGCGTCGCAAGCTCCCTCTCCGCGCGTTCCGCCTCCGCGATTGCAGCAGCATATGCGTTCCCGCCAGCATCAGCCATCGCCGGATTTACTGGCCGCTCCTGGCGCGAAACCTCGGCCCTAAACCGCGCGATCGAAGCTCGTAGCTTGAGCTTTGAGCCATCGTCGCTCGAAGATAAATGGCGGGAAGCTTCTGCAGCAAGCTCAGTCCCAATCAAGGCGGGTAGCTCTGGGCGCTGGTCCGACTGCACTACCGAGTCGCGTATTCCAAGTTTTTCGATACCACCTGCAGTCAAGAACGCCTTTTCATGCTCTGTGGAAAGGCGTCCATCCACAGCAAACCGGACCCTCACCTCCTGAGTACGCTTAGAGAGGTAAATCAGCATGACAGCGGGGAGGAAGTGATTCTCCTTACGGCCGACCTCCTTGACGCGGAGGACTTTGACCCTCTGCTGCCGAGTTCCGGCCTCTCGTTCGAGAGCTTCCTCGAGATCACGAACATCGATCTCATCGGCTTCCGGCTTCCTGGCTGGAAAAGCTCGAATCTCTCGCAGTCCCCTCCACTGAATCTCGGTTCGCCCCAGGAGGGGAATACCGAAATATTTCGGACGTCGCGTTATTGCATCATAGGTAACTACTGCGGCTTGCTCTCGCGGTTTGATTAGTTCCTCTCCACTTAGGATTGATTTGCTCTTCTTGGTTAAGGAGATAGAGCCGTCCGGGGTGACGAAAATGGCATCGTCGCGGATGAGATTTGTAAGACACCCCTCCACCACGCGAGCTTCGATACCCAACAAGCCTGAAATCTCCTCCGCGGTGACCATACCCGCTTCGATACTTTTAAGAACAAATTCTTCTATAGGAGGATAGGTTTTCGGTTCCAGGACGAGAAAAGTGACTGTCAGGCGGTAGACAGGCAGCCCCACCTCCGCGAAATCCACCAGCGAGAATGCTGGCTTCAGATCATCGAAAAGAGCAGCCACTTCAGCCGGGGTCCTCATGCTGATGCGTCCTCAATCGAGCAGTCCCCAGGATGGGCTCTGATGTACGCGAGCACGTCGTTGAAAGGATTTTCACCTCTGACGTGATCACAGAAATGCGAATCACCGACAATGGCTAAACCAACTTTGGCCCGCGACAGCGCTACGTTCAAGCGCTCACGCTCTTTCAGAAAACCGATCTCGCCGGAGTCATTCGACCGAGTCACAGAGTATATCGCGACGTCCGCTTCGCGACCTTGGAACGAATCGACTGTACCCGATAAAATTCTAAGGTCCGGAATTTCATGCGTGATGCGCAGCGTCAAGTGCTCCAACTCTCTGACTTGAGCACCGTACCCCGACAGCATCACAACTTCATAGCCAGCGCCTCGTTGCGATGCTGCGAATTGTAGGCGGCGCAGTATCTTCTCTATAACGTGAAGCTCAGCAAAATTCCGGAACTCTCGCCGCCCCCCATCGCGCCTTTCGTCTTCCCTTCGGTCCTCGCACTTAGCGGTAGAAAACCAGGTTACAGGTTTGGGCATCACCTGACCGCGAACCAACCACGGATCAGGCTTATCATTCACATTCTGAAGAGAACCATTGTAGAAACAAGCGCTCACCAAATCACCAATCGGACGGATCATCCGGTGCTGCGTCAGCAGAGATGTGCGGGCGAACTCTGGCGCTTGTGAAATCAAATGATCTAGCAATGTTCTTCTTACTTCGTCACGGTTCAGCCCAAACTGATCTAGCAGACGAGGACTGTCCAATATGTCACCGACATAGGGAGGCAACTGTCGAGAATCACCAACTACGATCCAACGCTTCGCCTTCGCAAGCGGCACAAGCGCCTCCGTAGGCGTCGCTCGGGATGCCTCATCAACAATGCAGAGATCGAAATCGACCGACTGCAAGCCCATTCCCGCAACACCGATACACGTTCCAGCCACGACATCGCATCCTGCTAGATAAGCACTGTTGAAATCTGCGGATCGTCCGAACCGGTCTCGCCACTCCTCTAGGATGCCAATCAGCTTTCGGCACTTTTCGCCTCCAGCGGCGTGGTCGAGGTACGCCTGTTCCAGACTCGCCATATCGGCTTCGGTGAGGATCTTTAAGTCACCCTCTAGGTCCGGAAAGCGCGAGGCTTCCTCGAACGCCCTCTTACGCGCACCACGTCGCTCCACCAACGCCGCCTCGGCTGCGGAAAGATCACGGAGACAGAGCTCCAGCCTATCGTCCGCCTCGCGGAACTCGTCACCCTTCTCAGGAGCATTACGTAAATTTCTAGCAATCTCCTCTAGACTATCTCTAGAGTCACGAAGCCGCGCCGCATCATTCTCTGCTTCCCGCAGGCGCACCGTAGCCAAACGAAGATTCGCCAAAGCCATCGCGATGCGGACATACTCTATGTTTATTCCGTTCCTATTCGCCCAAGCCTCCATAAATGAGCGAGACTTAGTCTCAGCTTCGTCCAGCCAACTTATCACACAATTCTCTACTATTAGATCCGACACGTCGGCAGCGATCTTCTCATCGCCGCGTCGCCCTATCCTTGCAAGACGCAGGGGAATTTTCTTCTCTGCAGCAAGCAATCTCACACGCTGGAGCGCGTTATCGAGGGCATTATGAGTTTGGGACGACAGCAGGATTCGACTGTGGGGATGTCTTTGCGCAACCTGTAGTATAATCTCCGTAATGAACTTAGTCTTACCTGTGCCGGGAGGCCCCTCGACCACTAGGAAGTCGTGAGTACCTAGCGCGACTGAAACGGCACGCTTTTTGTCATCATCAAGATCTTCCTGGAAGCATCTAAATTCCTCTACCATTCCTGGCACTCGGAATTCTTGCGCACCCACGAGCAAGCCTCGTAAATCCGCCCGAGCGGCACGATCAAAGCGAACTGCATCCAGTGAGGCGAATTGGCGCCGGATAGAGACATTGGCTTTTCTTGTATCGTAAACCAGAGCACCCGTGTTTGGCACCAGGTCTGGCGCGTAGTGGTCGTCGCAGTAGAGAACCAGCCTGCGACCTTCCGCGAACTCGATAGTTCCCGTGAACGTCGCTCCGTCTTCGCCTCGAATCATTCGCGGCTGACCGACGAATTCCGGAACCAATGTCACAGTAGCGTTTACCTCAACCATCAGTCGCTGCCCAACGACGCTCGCCCGCGAGTAAGAGATCGGGGCCTCCCGCTGTTGCTCCACCTCAGATTTGAGCTTCAAAAGAGACGTCCATCGATCGAATAGCTCAGACTCCCTGTGGAGGGCATCTTGCCTCCTCCGCTCCGACGCAAACTCGTCAAACCCATCCAGGAGCCAAGCAATAGTCTCTTGCCCTCGACCCTCGTCCCCCCTACTCCAGAGCTTAAAGTCGAGAGCCGGTTGCCACGCCCGCTCTCGAAGTCTCTCCAACCGGGAAGGAATCCCTCGCAGTGACTTGACAATGACGAAAGCGTCGGACTTCACAGCAATTTGGAATCGGAACTCCGCCGTGATCAAAACATAGAACGATGTGTCCTCACCGTCGTGCTTCCATTGATCGATCCCACACTGCTCGTTTAACTCTGCAATCAGTCGGTCTTTGGCCTTCTGCTCCCGCTCCTCACTTGTCTCCAACATCCAGGTTTGCAAAGCAGATCTTGAAATGCGCAGCAGACACACGCGTCGTCGCGCGACAACTCGTTTTCTTTGGCGCTGGGCCGTTTCGATTTCGTGTTGAAGATCAGAAACGTTTCGGATTCTGTCTTCCGGATTCCGCGCGAGCGCGCGGACGAAAATCCCGTAGATCTCTTCAGGTAAGTCCGCGTCATTCTGGAGAAATCGATCGACATCCGCGTATGTGGAGAAGGACCTCGGCGCTAGACACTCCAGCACCAACACTGCATAGCTGTATACATCTCGTGCATCCGCAAATTCTTCAGTGTCTATCTCAGGTGCGTACGGAACTGTACGGAAATGAGCAAGCGTTATGCCCGGACGATAATATCTCCGGAACTTCGAGACCCCAAAATCAGCCACCTTTACACACTGCTGCTCATCAAGCAGCACGTTCTGAGGCTTCACATCGCGGTGGATTATGTCTCGCGAGTAAGCAAACGCGAGAGCAGTCAGGGTAGGACGCCCAAACCGGTCGTAGAAATCATCCCAACCCGCAGGCGGGTTTGTTCTGACAAAATCAACTAAGTTGGATGGCGCCCAAGCAAGGGCAATGTATTTACGCTCGCTATCCAAGTCAGTCCCAAAGTCGATCATCCGCACAACATTTGGGTGGCTTCCGAGTTCAGCAAGTGACCTACATTCGCGCGAGAACGCTTCCAAGACATAGGTGGGGCCGAACATGCCCTCTCGAAAGAGCTTGATGGCAACCCGCTCCATCGAATTCTCAGAATCGAACGCGCAAAATACGTCGGCCATCCCGCCTTCGCGCGGTGCGGTCTTCTTATCAACGAAAAATCGCTTTGCGAAGTTCCTCATCGACACCGTTTCCTCACACCCCGACTGCATCGAGACGTAGCAACTCGCCCCGCTACCAGGCCCTTAGGCGTAGCTGCAACTGGTGACTCAGTCCATATCTCGAGGCGGTGCCTGCTCTTCAACGTGGATTGTGATCACTCTTCGGGTGCTGTTTGTCTGCTGTTCAAAGAGCTCAGGCAGCAAATCTACCCTCTCGACAAAGACTGAGATAATCTACGGCCTGTGATTTTGAATTGAGTGCCTTGGCGGTGCCCCTACCTTCTCTCCCGCTCCAACCGATGCACGTCGTGCACCGTGATCCCCGTCTCGCTCGAACTCCCCAGCCACTCCCCGTGCCGCAGCGTCCGCGCCGTGTCGCGATAACCGCTCGCCCAGTGCTCCTTCATCGAGGCCGCACTGAAGTCGTAGTCCTTCGCCTGCCCCTCATACGCCGTCTGCTGGTAGATCAGATGCAGGATCGTCGTCTGCGGCAGCCGGTGCAGCCGCTCGCGCAGCGCGCGATCCTCCTCCGTCAGCTTCTCCTCCGGCATGCGGTCCAGCAGCGATTTCAGCCGCCGGTCCTGCTCGTAGCGCTTCAGGTAGTAGTCGGTGACCAGGCGCGTGCGGCTCGAGTATCGGATGTCCTTCTCCCGCGCGAGCACGTCGTGCATGTCGCGCGGCAGCGGGCCGAGGGCACTGAACAGGTCCACCTGGAACACCAGGGAGGACTGGCACGACAGATGCTCCAGCAGATGCTGCAGCGGCGTGTTCGAGACGAGGCCGCCGTCCCAGTAATGATCGGTGCCGATCTGCACCATCGGGAAGGCGGGCGGCAGCGCGCCGGAGGCCATGACGTGTTCGGGCAGGATCTCGGTGTCGGCATTGTCGAAGTAGTAGAAGTTGCCGGACACGACGTTGACCGCGCCGGCGGCGTAGCGCATGCGCCGGTCGTTCAGCACCTGGAAGTCGATCAGCCGCAGCAGCGTCTCCCGCAGGGGTGCGGTGTCGTAGAAGCTTGTGGCGGTGGGGCTGCCGCGCAGGCTGAACCACGGGTTCCAGTGCGGCGTGAACAGGCCGGGCTGGCCGAACAGCAGCGCCATGGTGCTCGCCCAGGTGTTGCGCAGCTTGCGCGGGTCGTCGCCGTTCCAGGGATCCGGGATCGGCAGGGTCGGCCAGGTGCGGCGGTCGGTGATGGCGGACCAGAAGTCGCGCAGGCGGGGCAGCCGGTTCTCGGGCCGGTTGCCGGCGATGATCGCGCCGTTGATCCCGCCGATGGAGACGCCGGCCACCCAGTCGGGCTCGAACCCGTGCTCGTGCAGCGCCTCGTACACCCCCGCCTGGTAGGCGCCGAGCGCGCCGCCGCCCTGGAGGAGGAGGGCGATCTGGTCGAGATGCTGGGGCGGGGTCGGCGGGGTCGGGGGCGGCAGCGGGCCGGCATCCATCGGGCAGTCTCCGGGTGGTCGGGCGCCCGCATATCGCGGAACGGGGGCGGAGGGCACCCCTCGGGGCGGATTGCACGACGATCGTCGGGCAGACGGCCCCACGATCGTGGTGCGGTTTGCCCTATCGAAGGTTAATCGAGCGCTGCCAGCTCAGCCCCCGTTCATTGCCGCGCGGATCGCCCCCGGGGTGCTCGCGGCGATGCTGTCGTGGGAGCTGGGGCGGGCGGCGCGGATGAACCCGTGGGCCGGGAATTCGGTGATGCCCATCTGGCCGGAGGGCGGCCACCAGACGCGCACCAGGCTCCAGTCGTTGGCGGCGGAGACGTCGATCACCGGCTGGTCCTCGGTCACGCGGTGGTGGACCCAGTTGGCCTGGGTCACCAGGATCTGGCGGGAGGACAGGACCTGGGAGACGACGGCGACGTGGCCCGACCGCAGCCGGCCGGTCCGCTGGAAGACGAAGACGCTGCCGATCTCGGGCGTGTAGCTGCGCTGGTAGCGGCCCTGCGCCTGCCACCACCAGTCGGCGGCGGCGCCGCGGATCTGCACGCCGCTGAGGGCGCGGGCGAAGGGGGCGCACTCGATGGGGGCGCTGGTGCCGCCGCCGAGCCGGGCGGAGCCGCCGGCCGACCCGCAGGCGGCGAGCAGCAGCAGGGGGAGAAGCGGCAGGAAGCGGCGCATGCGGTCCTCGGTCCGGGAGGGGCGAGCCTCGCAGCGGTATCCGACACGATGGCAAAAAGATGCAAGAACCGTCTGATCGGGCGGGATTTTCCGGATCCCGCCCTGTCGGTCGGGTGGGGGGTCAGGGGCTGGGTCGGGCGGCGGGTTCGGCGGGCCGGTCCAGCCAGTCGCGCAGCACCTGCCGGGTGTGGGCGCCGGGGGCGGGGCCGGTCCAGGCGACGACGCTCTCGGGCGGGTCGCCGTCCAGGCGGATGACCGGGCCGGGATGGAGGGTACGGCCGATCAGCGGGTCGTCGACCTCCTGCACGGATTTGCGGGCGCGCAGATGCGGGTCGGCGGCGATGTCGGCGATGTCGTAGAGGCGGGAGCACGGGACTTCCGCCGCCTCCAGCACGGCTTCGGCGTCCTTTGCGGGCAGGGTGCGGGTCCAGGCGGCGATGGCGGCGTCGAGCGGGGCGCGGTTGGCGCAGCGGAGCGCGTTGGTGGCGTAGGCGGGGTCGTCGGCGAGGGCGGGCTGGCCGATCGCGGCCATCATGCGGCGGAAGATGAGGTCCGAATTTCCTGCGATGCACAGCCACTTGCCGTCGGCGCAGGGGTAGGTGTTGGTGGGCGAGGCGGTGGGGATCGCGGCGCCGGCGGGCTGCCGGATGCGGCCGTCCATGGCGTATTCCGGCAGCATGCCCTCCATCAGGCTGACGACGCTGTCGACGAGGTTGACGTCGACGATGCGTCCCCGTCCGGTGCCGGCCGCGTCGCGCTGCCAGAGGGCGGCGAGCAGGCCGATCGCGGCGTACATCCCCGCCAGGTCGTCGCTGATCGAGATGCCGCAGCGCGGCGGCGGCAGGTCGGAGGCGCCGGAGGGGTGGCCGGTGAGGTGGCGCAGCCCGCCGATCGCCTCCCCGATGGCGCCGAAGGCGGGCTTGTCGCGGTAGGGCCCGTCCTGGCCGTAGCCCGAGACGCGGGCGATCACGAGGCGCGGGTTGGCGTCGTGCAGCACGTCGGGGCCGAGGGCGAGCCGTTCGAGCTGGCCGGCGCGGAGGTTCTCCACCAGCACGTCGGCTTTTGCCGCGAGGGCGAGGACGGTGTCGCGCTCGCGCTTGAGGTCGAGCACGACGGATTTCTTGTTGCGGCCGTGGATGCTGAACCAGACGGGGTGCCCGTCGATGGCGGCGCCCCAGCCGCGGATCGGGTCGCCGCCGGGGGGCTCGATCTTGACGACCTCGGCGCCGAGGTCGGCGAGGATGCGGGTGCAGAACGGGCCGGCGATGTAGTGGCCGATCTCGAGGACCTTGAGGCCGACCAGGGGGCCGGTGCGCGGGGGCGTGGTCATGCCGCGGCGGGGGGCTGGGGCGGGAAACGGCAGGTTCCTGCGGAAATCCGGAGCTCGTTAACCATTCGGAAAAGTGCCCTCCCTAGAGTGATCTTCGGAACCGGTGCGCCGGGTCCTGTTTCCTCCCCGATGTCGCGCAATGCGCGGCCACCTTGGGCGGGCGAGCCATCCGGCTGCCCGCCCCCTTTTTTTCGCCCGTCCGTCCCGGCAGCTCGGTTCGCCGCGTGGAAGCGGCATTCTGCGCATGCACCGCGGCCGATCAAGCCCGCCGGTCCGGGGCGGGACGCTGCTGGATGGCTGGGAATGGGGAGCGTTTGCGGGAGCCGGGGCATGGGGCGGCGGATGAAACCGCAGATCCACGCTGATGAACGCAGATGAAACGGTGCCACCTCCGGCAGTGGCGGCCGTCGATGCGCGACAGCACTCCACACACACACACGCGTCCGGATGCCAGACACACGCGTGCGGATGCCAGCTCACGAATCTTGGGACGGGTATCCCGCCCGTCCCGAGTGCCATCGGCAACCCACAGAGCCCCTGGCGCACAGCGCCCTCATCGCCGCTTTGCCGGGGTCGTCGCACACGCCTGACCGCCGGCACCGGCCCATCCGCGTGCATCAGCGTGCATTTGCGGTTTCATCGACTGCCCCGTCCGGCTTCATCCGTCGCCCCTCCCCCGGCTTCATCCTCCCGACTGCTCCACCCCAGCCCGGCCGCCCCTTCCACCCCGCGCCCCCATCGGCAATCATCCTACCCACACGGAAAACAGCGGGGGCTGACGCATGGACGAGACCCTTCTCGCGGCACTGGCAAAGGCGGCCGGCCTGGACAAGGCCTGGCAGGACCACCCGGAGGACGTCGCCGCCGCCGCCGCACAGGCGCTCAACACCGCCAACGCCATCCAGGCGCCGACCGACCCCGCCGCCGAACCCTGGCCGCCGATGCGCGCGGGGGTGGGGCTGTGAGCACCGACCTCGCCTACCTGTCCGCCGCCGAGGCCAGCCGCGCCTTCGCGGCCCGCACGCTCTCGCCCGTCGAGCTGATGCAGGCGCTGCTCGCCCGCATCGAGCGGCTCGATCCGCAGATCAACGCCTTCATCCGCCTCGACGCCGAGGCGGCGCTGGCGGCCGCCCGCGCCGCGGAGCAGGAGATCACCGCGGGGCGCATCCGCGGCCCGCTGCACGGGGTGCCCGTCGGCATCAAGGACATCATCGACGTGGCAGGCCTGCCGACCACCTGCCACTCGAAGATCCTGCTCGACAACGTGGCGCAGCAGGATGCGGTCGTGGTGCAGAAGCTGCGCCAGGCCGGGGCGATCGTCATGGGCAAGCTCTCGACCCATGAGTTCGCGATCGGCGGCCCCTCCTTCGACCTGCCCTTCCCGCCCGCGCGCAACCCGTGGAACCGTGACCACCATCCGGGCGGCTCCTCCTCCGGCTCCGGCGCCGGCGTCGCCGCCGGCTTCTTCCCCCTCGCGCTCGGCACCGACACCGGCGGATCCGTGCGCAACCCGGCCTCGGCCTGCGGCATCGTGGGGCACAAGCCGACCTACGGGCTGGTGTCCCGCCGCGGCGTCTTCCCGCTGTCCTTCACGCTCGACCATGTCGGGCCGCTGACCCGCACCGTCGCCGACAACGCGCTGCTGCTGGACGCGATCGCCGGCCACGACCCGGCCGATCCCGGCAGCACGCCCACCCAGGCCCGCTATTTCGGCCGCTTCCTCGACCGCGGCGTGCGCGGTTTGCGCATCGGCTTCGTACGCCACTTCCACGAGACCGACATGCCGGCCGACCCCGAGGTCACCGCGGCGCTCGAGCACGTCGCCCGCGTGCTGGAGGCCGAGGGTGCGGAGGTCCGCAGCGTCACCCTGCATTCGCTGGGCGAGTTCTCCGGGCTCAACCGGGTGATCCTGTGCAGCGAGGCCTGGTCGATCCACGCCCCCTGGCTGCGCAGCCGGCCCGGCGATTACGGCCAGCTCGCACGGCGCCGCCTGCTGCCGGGCGCCTTCATCCCGTCCGGCGAATATGTCGGCGCGCAACGCCGCCGCCTGCAGGTGATCGCCGGGGTGGAGGACGTGTTCCGCGACGTCGACGTACTGCTCTGCGCGAGCTCCATGGACCCGGCCAGCCGGATCGAGGACGCCGAGGAGACGGGCCGCACCTATCCGCGCCAGGCGCGCCTGCCGTTCAACGTGACCGGCCACCCGGCGCTGGCCATGCGGTCGGGATTTTCGCGAAACGGACTGCCATTGTCTGTGCAGTTCGTCGGCCGATACTTCGACGATGCGACCGTATTCAGGGTTGCCGCCGTATGCGAAAAGTCAATGGTTGATAAAACGTTACGCCCGCCGTTGATGTGATGTTATAGACCCCGGACCCGCGGTCGCTGGATGGCCCCGGGCCGGGAGACGACGCAGTGGCCAGCACCTACTCGTGGATCGGCGGCACACTCGGGGCCTGGGCCGATCCCGCGGCCTGGACTCCGGCGGGCGGCCCTCCAGGCGCGACGGACCGTGCGGATCTCAACGACGGTTTCGCCGTGACGAGCAGCGGCGTGCCGGGCGATGGCGCGGCCGGCGCCGTCAACTCCGGTGCGGGCACCTTCACTGGGAGCTTCACGTTCGACAGCCTGTACGTCGGAGACGTGTTCGAGCACGAGACGACCTTGACCTCCGGCGTCGATCGGATCGGCGCGATCCAAAGCCGCGGCACGCTGGTCGTCACCCAGGCCACCGTCGCGGCCGGACCCGTGATGCTGGGCGAGCCCCCGGTCGAAGGCCCATTCCTTCCACGCCCGCAGACCGGCAAGCTCATCCTCCGCGACCATGGCACGCTGACGGCGGACGCCTTCGTCCTGTATCAGGGCACCGACCTGACCATCCTCGGAATGGACGCGACGTCGCTGTTGGAGATCGGCAGCGCCGGCACGGGGGCCGTCGGCACGCTCACCGTGGATGCCGATGGGAGCATCATGGGCGCCGGCGTCGTCGTCGCCCCGGTCCTGCTCAATCGCGGGACCGTCGCCATCAGCTACATCGAGGGAACGGTGCTGAACGACGGTACGCTGTTCGCCGGCGTCTCCGCCGGCGTCAACAACGGCGTCATGTCGGGCAGCATCAGCAACGTCGTCAACAACGGGACGATCACCGGCGGCTCGATCCGGAGCGTCACCTCCACCTGAACGATCCTGACCGGCAGCCGCCTCGACGTCGAGGGCGGCAACTCCGGGACCGTCACCTTCAGCCAGCCGGGCGGCACGGTGGCGATTGCGAGCACCCACGCGCTGGACGGACTGGTCCTTGAAGGGTTCGGCCCAGGGAACTCGATCCTGGAAGACGGGCTGATCGCGACCGACGCGAGCTGGTCCGCGACCGGCGACGGCATCGGGACGGTCACGCTGACGCGCAACGGGACCATCGTCACCACCGCCACCCTGGCCGGTACGTATGACGGCGCGACGTTCGTCGTCCTTCCCCTGCAACCGACCTGGCAGTCCTCGACGGCGCTGTACCTCGCCGAAGGCACATTCGGGGCGGGCAACGCACCCCCCAGCGCCGGGGTGGCGACGGCGGATGCATTGGGCTGGGTGGGGGGCGCCGGCGATTGGGGCGACGCGACGCATTGGCGCGACCTGGTGACCGGCGGTTCGGTGGCCGCGGCGCCCGGGATCGGCAACACCGCGACGATCGCCCTGCAGGATGGCGCCAACGTGCTGAGCGGCCAGGGCGAGGCCGCCAGCCTCTCCCTGTTCGGACAGATGATCCTGAGCGGCAACGTCACCACCGGCACGCTCACGCTGGGCGATCTCGGCAGCTCGGGCCGCCCCGTCGTCTGGCAGGGCGGGACGCTCGTGGCGGGAGAACTCGACGTGCCGTGGGGCGGCGTCTGGGCGCATGGCGGCATGGTCTCGATCGCGGGAACGGCCTCGGTCGGCAACGTCGACATTTCCGTTCCGGGGAACACCTGGATCGAAACGGGGACGCTGGCGGCCGTGAGCGGGGGCACGTTGCATATCGGGGGGCCGGTGTCGCTCGCGGCCGGACTGATCACGCTCGACGACGCCTCCGTGCTGGAGATCGGGTCGGGCACCACGGCCACGGCGGGAACCCTGACCGTCGATGCCGATGGCTGGATCGGCAGCGGATCGTGGCATGTCGGCACGATCGCCGGGTCGGCGATCCGCAATGCCGGCACCATCGCGTTCGCGACGCTCGAAGGGGACGTGGCCAATCTGGGGCTGCTGCAGGGGGTGACCGCCCAGGCGGTGCGCAACGACGGCACCGTGGTCGACGGCGTGATCGGCCAGGTGACCGGCACCGGTCGGATCGAAGTGGCGGACACGCTGGAATTGGGAGCCGCCGCCGAGCAGCACGTGGCCTTCCAGGATGACTCGGCGACGCTGGTGCTGACCGCGCCGGACCAGGCGCCGGTGCTGGACGGGTTCATCAGAGGCGACAGGATCATCCTGAAATCCGTGATCGCGACCGCGGCCACCTATGCCCCGACCAGCGACGGCATGGGCAGGCTCGACCTCCTCAACGGCGACACGATGGTCGCGTCCCTCACGCTCAGCGGCGACTACACGGGCCAGACGTTCTATATGGGCGGCAGCAACGTGGTGACCTTGGCGCCGCCCGCGCCACCCCCCTGTTTCGTCACCGGCACCCTGATCCGCACCCGCCGCGGGGAGGTCCCGGTGGACGCGCTGCAGGTGGGCGACGAGGTCGCGACCCGCCTGCCGCTGGGCTTCCGCCCGATCCGCTGGATCGGCCGCCGCACCCTGCGTCCCGGCGCGCATCCGGACCCCGCCGCGGTCCGCCCGATCCGCATCCGCGCCGGTGCCTTCGGCCGCACCCTGCCGCGCCGCGACCTGCTGCTCTCCCCCGACCATGCGCTGTATCTCGACGACGTGCTGATCCCGGTGAAGCTGCTGGTGGACGGCGACGCCATCGCACCGGTCGACCTGCCGCAGGTCACCTACTGGCACGTCGAGCTCGACCAGCATGACGTGCTGCTGGCCGAGGGACTGCCCGCCGAATCCTACCTCGATGCCGGCGATCGCCACGCCTTCGGCGAGGACGGGATCGTCACGCTCCACCCGCGCTTCGGCTGGCTCGCGCGCGACGCGGAAAGCTGCGCCCCCCTCGTGGTGACCGGCCGCGTCATCGCGCGCCTGCGGGCCGATCTCGGCCGCCGCGCCGCGCGGCAACGCGCACGGCTGTGCCGCTGACTCGGACCGGTTGCTCCGCTCACCGGCGCCCGTCCTCGCGCCCGCCGCCAAGAGCCGACGGATCGGGGCCGGCCGGGGCGGCCGTCACGTTCACTCCGGCACGCCCGCCGCCGAGAGCCCCGCCGCGTAGATCCGCGCGACCCGCTCCAGCGGCATCGGGATCCGCGCGAGAAAGCCCGAGACGGTGAGATCCGGCTCGATCTCCAGCAACGCACGCGCGGCGGCGCGGGCCCGCGCCGGCTGGCCGCATCTGCCGCAGGCGACGACCAGCACCCGCAGCGCCACGGCGAACCGTCGGTTCTGCCCCAGCGCGAGGTCGGCCCAGCGCAGGGCGGCCGGATAATCCTCGTCGACCAGGGCGGCGACGGCCATCGCCCCGGACATCAGCCAGCCCCGCGGATCGCGCGGATTGAGCCGCTGGGCCCGCGCCACCATCGCGCGACCGGCTGCCGTGTCGCCGCACATCGCCTCGATCCAGCCGGCGAGGGTCAGGGCCATGGCGGCGTTCGGGTTGACCAGCAGGGCGCGCCGGAACAGCGGCCGCGCACGCGCCCGTTCCGTCGCGGCCAGGTTCCAGATCGCGAACGCCGCCATCCACAGCACCTGGCCGTCGTTCGGCGCGCGCTCCACCGCCTGCCAGGCGCGACGTTCCGCCGCCGCCGCGGCTTCCTCGTCCGGTTGCGCCCAGCCCTGGAAATGCATCTGCGCGCGGCAATATGCGGATGCCGCCAGCGCCGGGGCGTAGAGCGGGTCGAGCGCCAGTGCCTCGTCCAGGCAGACGAGCGCGGCGGCAAGGCTCTCGGCCGTGAACGTGCCGATCAGGCCCTGGGCCCGCAGCAGCAGGTCGTAGGCATCGAGCCGCGCGGGTGCGGCACGCTCGCGCCGTGCGATCTCGGCCGACTGCAACGTGGGCTCGATCGCCGCGGCAACGCTCTCGGCCACACGATCCTGCAGCGCGAACACGTCCGCCAGCGCGCCCTCGAACCGGTCGGACCAGAGCGTCGCGCCCGACGCCGTGTCGACCAGATGGCCGGTGATGCGCAGTTCGGTGTGGCTGCGGCGGACGCTGCCCTCCAGCACGTAGGCCACGCCGAGTTGCCCCCCGATCGCGCGGACGTCCATCGGCTGGCCCTTATAGGCGAAGGCCGAGTTGCGGGCGATGACGAACAGCCCGCTCAGCCGGGAAAGCGCCGTGGTGATCTCCTCGGTGATGCCATCGGCGAAATCGTCCTGCGCCGGATCGCCGCCGAGATTGGCGAAGGGCAGTACGGCGAGCCCCGGCAGCCCGCCGCCAGTCCCCGCCGCCGGCCAGGCCGGGGGCGCTTCGGCGCGCGCGGCGGGACCGGCCTCGTGCGACGGATCCGGGAGGGGCGGAGCCGGCTCGGGCGCGGTCTCCCGCACCTCGCCCACGAAGCGCACGCCCTTGCGTGGCAGCGTGCGGATCAGCCGCTGCGCCGCACCGCTGTCGCCGATCGCGGCACGCGCCGCGGCGATCCGGCTGGCGAGCGTGGCTTCCGACACGATCCGCCCGCGCCACACCGTGTCGTGCAGCTCGTCCCGGGTCACCACCCGCTCCCGCGCCGCGAGCAGGACGAGCAGCAGATCGAACACTTGCGGCTCGACGGCGACCGGCGTTCCGTCGCGACGGAGCTCGCGGCGGTCGGCATCGAGGATGCAGGTCCCGAAGGCGTAGATCACGACGGGGCCGATTGCCGCGCGGCCGGGGCCGGCGTCGGCGGCGGGACGCGGCCGAGCCGGACGGCCGTGGCAAAGCGGTCACTCATGCGATCGCACCGGGCGCACGCGCCGCGCCGCCGGACGGACGCGCACCGAAGATCCATCGCGCTGCGCGGCCCGCCGCAAAAATCATGCGCATCTCCAGGCGTTCTCCAGGTCATCTCCAAGCGGCGCTCCCGCGCGCCGCGCAGTGTGTCGGCATCGAGAGAGCGAAGGGATTTCTCATGTCGTCCAGCCCCCTCCCCCATCCGCGCCGCCATTTCCTGCACGCCGCGGCCGCAACCCTCGCCGCCGCCCCGTTCGCCTTGGCCGGCGGCGCTCGTGCGGCGACGGCCCCGAACGCAGCATCGGCCCAGAACGCAGCATCGGCCCAGAACGCGGCGCCGGCGAACGTAGCACCGGCGACGAAAGCGGCAGCGGCGAGCACGGCACCGGCCGGGTTCGCCGTCCCGCCCCGTCAGGTCGAGGCCGGGCTGCTGAGCGTCGGCCTGATCGAGGCCGGACCGTCCGACGGCCCCGCGGTGATCCTGCTGCATGGCTGGCCCTACGACGTCCACAGCTTCACCGAGGTCGTGCCACCGCTGGTCGCGGCAGGCTACAGGGTGATCGTGCCGTATCTCCGCGGCTACGGGTCGACACGGTTCCTCGACCCCCATGCCGTGCGCAACGGACAGCAGGCCGCGCTGGCCGAGGACGTGATCGCGCTGATGGACGCGTTGCACATCCGCCAGGCGATCCTCGCCGGCTTCGACTGGGGCGCACGGACGGCCGACATCGTCGCCGCACTGTGGCCGGACCGGTGCAAGGCGCTGGTCTCGGTCAGCGGCTACCTGATCGGCAGCCAGGAGGCGAACAAGGCACCGCTGCCGCCGGCGGCGGAACATGCGTGGTGGTACCAGTTCTACTTCGCGACCAGCCGCGGGCGCGCCGGCTACGAGGCGAACCGACGGGCATTCGCGCGGCTGATCTGGGAGACGGCCTCGCCGCGCTGGCAGTTCGACGACGCCACGTTCGACCGCAGCGCCGCCGCTTTCGACAACCCGGACCATGTGAGCATCGTGGTCCACAACTACCGCTGGCGTCTCGGCCTCGCCGATGGCGAGCGTCGCTACGACGCGCTCGAGGCGCGGCTGGCCGCGGCGCCGCTCATCCGGGTGCCCAGCATCACGCTGGAGGGCGACGCCAATGGCGCCCCGCATCCACCTCCGGCGGCCTATGCGCGGCAGTTCGCCGGCCCCTACCAGCATCGGCTGATCACCGGGGGCATCGGCCACAACCTTCCGCAGGAGGCACCGCGCGCCTTCGCGCAGGCCGTGCTCGATCTCGGCGCCGCCTGAGCGCCCGCCTGTCCGTCGGAGGAACCGCACATGCCGACCCGCCGCTCCTTCCTGTCCCGCGCCGCCGGCGGCGCCCTGGTTGCCGGCCTCGTGCCGGTCCTGGGCGCAAGAGCCGCCCCGGACGCACCCGCGTTCACCGGTCTGGACGGATGGCTCAACACCGATGCGCCGCTGCGGCTCGAGGACCTGCGCGGCAAGGTGGTCCTGGTCGATTTCTGGACCTACTCCTGCATCAACTGCCGCCGCACCATCCCGTACCTGAACCGCTGGCAGGCGCAATACGGGGCGCATGGGCTGCAGGTGATCGGCATCCACACGCCCGAGTTCGGCTTTGAGCGCATGCGGCCGAACGTGGCGGCCGGGGTGCGCGCCCTCGGCATCCGCTATCCGGTCGGGCAGGACAACGCGTTCCGCACCTGGCGGGCCTGGGGCGTCGAGGCGTGGCCCTCCTTCTATCTGCTCGACCGCAACGGGCGCATCGTTCTGGTGCGCGAGGGCGAAGGCCATGCCCATGAGCTGGAATCCGCGATTCGCGCGCTTCTCGGTCTTGCGCCAGGGGTGAAGCCGACGCCAGGCGACGATCCGGATCTGTCGGGCGTGCGGACGGGCGAGATCTATTTCGGCGCGCTGCACCCGACTCCGCAGGACGGCGTCCAGCGGCCGCGCACGGGGCAGGCCACGTACGCCCTTCCGGCCACCCCGCCGCGGATCGGTGCGTATCAGCTGGACGGGACCTGGTCGCGCGGACGGGAGGCGCTGGTCCTCGACTCCCCGACCGGGGCCCTGCGCCTGCGCTTCTGGGCCGCGAAGCTGCATCTGGTCGCCGGGGCGCCGCAGCCGACCCGGGTGTCCGTTCGTCTGGACGGAGGAGCGCCGCGGGAGGTCGAGATCGGGCAACCGACGCTCACCACCCTGGTCGACGGATCGCAGTACGGGCCGCACGACGTGACGCTGGCCGTCGCCTCCCCCGGCCTGTCCCTGTTCAGCGCCACGTTCGGCTGACGCGATGCGCCGGGCACACCGCGCGACGCCCCGGGGCGCCGCGCGACGCGGCGGCGGCGGCCTGCATGCGGCGAGATGCAGCGCGCGGCGGCGGTTAATTCTTTGGCAAGCAACGGCCGGTAGAACCGTTCCCACCATCGCATTCAGTGCGGCGCAGGGGGTTTCATGCCAGCCACGTTCACCTGGTCCGGCAACACCAACGGGCTCTGGAGCGACCCGACCAACTGGACCGACGTCACCGCCGGATCCGAACCCGCCGCCATGGCACCGGCCGCGGGAGACGTCGTGACGCTGATCGGCGGCGCCAACAGCCTGCGCATCGTGAACGGGCCGGGCGACGCCGAGGACCTGACGCTCGGCGCCCAGGTGGAACTCGCAGGCAGCTTCAACCTGGGCACCCTCACCCAGACCGGCACGCTGGGGCTCATCTCCGGCAGCGTCGTCGCGGGTGCGGGCAGCTTCGGCGGCTATGTCGGCATCCTGGGCGGCGGGATGATGATCGGCACGCTGACGCTGGACGGCGGCACGCTCGCGGTCGATCCCGGCGGCTGGATGGAGATCGGGTCGGACGGCACGGCCGACGGGTCCAACGGGCTGGTGGTCGACTTCAACAGCAGCCTCACCGGCATCGCGGCCACGCTCGACATCGCGACCGTGCTGAATCGCGGCGCCATCAGCGGCAGCTTCACGGCCGGCTCCCGGATTGGCGGCATGAATGCCGGCGTGATCAGCGGCCTTTCGGTGGACGCGATCCAGAACGACGGCACGATCATGACCGGCGACGGCCAGTCGATCACCGCGCGCGCCGTGACCGGGACCGGCACGCTCGGCATCTCCGCCGGCGGCACGCTGGAGATCGCGCAGGCCGTCAGCAACACGGTCACCTTCGCCGCGGATACCGGCACGCTGGTGATCGACGGCGGCGGGATCGGCGACCTGCTGTCCGTGCAGGGCTTCGCCGGCGGCGACATCATCCGGATCGGCGGCGGGATCACCGGTGCCCAATACGTCTCCGACGGCTGGGGCCACGGCACCCTGACCGCCAGCACCGCCAGCGGCAGCGTCGCGATCGAGCTGGCGGGCGCGTACGACGTCGACCCGGTCGCCCTGGTGCAGGGCGGCGCGGTCACCGTGGGCTTCGGCCTCGCCCTGCCCTGTTTCGTCACCGGCACCCGGATCCTGACTGATCGTGGAGAGGTCCCGGTCGAGGACCTGCGGATCGGCGACCGCGTGGCGACCGTGCTGAGCGAAGGCTTCCGCCCGATCCGCTGGATCGGCCAGCGCACGCTGCGCCGGCCGGCCGCCGACCTGCTGCCGGTGCGGATTCGCGCGGGCGCCTTCGGGCCCGGCCTGCCAGCGCGCGACCTGCTGCTCTCGCCCGACCACGCGCTGTATGCCGAGGGCGCGCTGGTGCCGGTGAAGCACCTGGTGGACGGCGCGGCGGTCGCCCCGATCGCGGTGAAGGGCGTCACCTACTGGCATGTCGAACTCGACGGCCATGACGTGCTGCTGGCCGAGGGGCTGGCCGCCGAATCCTACCTCGACACCGGCAACCGGTCGGCGTTCGTGAATGCCGGTCCCGTCGCCGACCTGCACCCGAGTTTCGCCGCCCTCACCTGGGAGGGCGAGGGCTGCGCCCCGGTCGCCGTCACCGGCCCCGCGGTCGAGGCGCTGCGTGCGCGGCTGAGGCATGCCGCCGCGGAACGGGATTCCACGGACGATGCGGGGGAGCGCGACGCCGCCTGAACTTGCCGAACCCGCTCCCGCGCGGAACACTGTCGGGCCGTTGCGGCACGAGGCACGACATGCGCTCCCCCTACCCGTTCCCGGTGCGCGAGGCGCGATGAGCCTCGACGGCACTGGCCCGGTCTCCCGGGTCTTCTTCTCCCAGCGGCTGCGGCTGCATTACGTCGACTGGGGCAACCCCGACGCCCCGCCGCTGCTGCTGGTGCATGGCGGGCGCGACCATTGCCGCAACTGGGACTGGGTCGCGGCCGCGCTGCGCCGCGACTACCACGTGATCTGCCCGGACCTGCGCGGGCATGGCGATTCCGCCTGGAATCCCTCGGGCCACTACGCGATGGCCGATTACGTCTACGACCTTGCCCAGCTCATCCACCAGCAGGCGCTGGCGCCGGTGTCGATCATCGCGCACTCGCTGGGCGGCAACGTCGCGCTGCGCACCACCGGCGTGTTCCCCGAGGCGGTCCGCAAGCTGGTGGCGATCGAGGGGCTGGGTCCCGGTCCGCGCACCAAGGTCGCCGCCGACCGCAAGCCGGTGGCGGAGCGCATCCGCGGCTGGGTGGAGGAGATGCGCGCCCAGGCGGGACGCCAGCCGCGCCGCTACGCCTCGATCGAGCAGGCCTTCGCCCGCATGCAGGAAGCCAACCCCCATCTGAGCGCCGCGCAGGCGCGCCATCTCACGGAACAGGGCGTCAACCAGAACGAGGATGGCACCTACACCTGGAAGTTCGACCCCTACGTCCGGTTGTGGCCGCCCTACGACATGACCCGGGAGGCGATCGCCGACCTCTGGGGCCGGATCACCTGCCCCACCCTGCTCGTCCATGGCACCGAGAGCTGGGCCACCAACCCGGCGGTGGACGGCCGCGCCGAGCATTTCCGCAACGCCCGCGTGCTGGGAATCGAAAAGGCGGGTCACTGGGTCCATCACGACCAGCTCGACGTGTTCCTCTCCGCGGTGCGCGATTTCCTGCGGGAGCCGGACGGCGCACAGGGCTAGGCACCGCGGGAGCGGGATCCGCGCGCGAGCCGGCACAACGTTTCAATTCTGCATCTTCGTCTCTTTCATAGGCCCGATCCGCGTGCAAAAGTGAGGTACCGGACAGGGACCGTGTGCCGCCCACGGCCTCGCCACGCCTGCTGACCGCCTCCACCACGCGCCGCCCGTCTCCGGTACGGACGGCACGCCACCTCGATCCAGCACCCGGAAGCGAATGCCCCCACCCCCAAGTGCCGTCGGCGCCTCCTCCGGATCGATGCAGGGCGACGGCCGCGGCGAGCCTGGCGCGACCGCGCTGCGGAGCCAGGCGCGGCGGCAGAGCGTGGGGATCGTCCTGCTGGTCGTGGCGCTATCCTTCGCGACCTGGGCCGGCGCGGTGGTGCTGCGGCACGACGCCCAGACCGCCGCCCTGGCGCGGGCGCGGGTGGAAAGCGAAAATCTCGGGGCGGGGATCGCCGACCAGGTCGGACGGGAGCTCGACGAGCTGGACGGCGCGCTCGAGACGGTCGTGCAGCGGCTGCGCGTCGACCCGGCGCAGCTCGAGCACCGCACTGGCTGGGAGCGGCCGCTGACGGCGATCCGGGGCGTGACGCATGTCGCCGTCATCACCCCCGACGGGCAGGTGCAGGGCGGTCCCGGACAGGTGTCGGCGCCGCTCCGCGATGCGATCCTGCGCGAGCACATGCCGGCCCATGCCGCCGGGCGCTCGGCCGGCATGCTGGTCGGCCGCGCCGTGACCGATCCGGCGACCCGCCAGCGCGTCATCCCGGTCTCGCGGCGGCTCGAGACGGTGGATCACCGCTTCCTGGGCGTGCTCCTGGTCTTCGTCGCCGCCGAGGCGTTCGGGCCGTCGCTGCCTCAGCTCGACCTGGGACCGCGCGGCCTCGTTGCGCTCGTCGGTGCGGACGGCACGCTGCGCGCGGTTCTCCGGCCGCCCCGGCCCGGCGCGCCGCCGACGGCGCAGGACAGATGGGGGCCGGCCTCACCGGCGGCCGCCGGCCAGGCGGGAGAGGAGGACGAGCGCGCGCTGACGGTGCGGCCGATTGCGGCGCATGGGCTCTCGGTGCTGGTCGAGCCCGATCTCGATGCATGGCTGGCCCCCTTCCGCCTGCAAGGCAGCCTGATCGCGGCCGGCGCGAGCTTCGTGACCCTCGCCTGGATCGGGATCGGCTGGCTGCTGCTCTCGGCCGTGTGGGACCGGACCCGCCTCGTCACCCGCCTCATCGACATGCGCACCGAGATGAACGCCGCCCTCGCGGCGGAACGTGGGGCGCTGGCGGCGACCCGGCAGGCGCTGGACCAGAGCCGTGTCCAGGCCGAGGCGGCCACGCTCGCCAAGTCGCGCTTCCTCGCGCAGATGAGCCACGAGTTGCGCACGCCTCTGCACGCGATGATCGGGTTCGCGGAGATCATCCGCGACCAGGCACCGCCCCAGTCCGCGGCCACGCTGCGCGGCTATGCGCAGCAGATCTGGTCGGCGGCGCGGGGGTTGCTCGAGCTGATCAACGCCATGCTCGAATTCGCCCGGATCGAGGGCGGTTCGGCGCAGCTGGTGGAAAGCGTCGTGCGGGTGCCGGACCTGGTACGCGCGACCATCGCCATGCTCGCGCCGCAGGCGGCGGCGCGCGGCGTCACCCTGCGGTCGGCGGTGCCCGACCAGGTACCCGCCTTGCGCGCCGATCCCGGCCGGCTGCGCCAGATCCTCGCCAACCTGCTGAGCAATGCGGTGCGGTTCGGGCGCGCGGGATCGGTGGCCACGCTCTCGGTGGCGGAGACGCCCGCCGGCGGGCTGGTCTTCATCTTCGCCGACCAGGGCGAAGGCATGACACCGGTCGAAATCGCGATCGCGCTCGAGCCGTTCGGGCAGGTGGATGCCTCCCTGGCGCGCCGCGAAGGTGGCGCCGGCCTCGGCCTGCCGCTCGCCAAGGCGTTGGTCGAGCTGCATGGCGGGACGCTGCGGATCGAGAGCCGCAAGGGGGAAGGCACCACGGTAGAGGTGGCGTTCCCCCCCGAACGCACGATCCGGCACACGGTGTCCTCCGTCCAGACGTGAGCGTCGGAGGGGCCGGCCTCGTACCGCCGCTCGGTGTCATGGCCGCGCTTGTCGCGGCCATCCACGGCTTCGTGCCGTTCGATGAGTCGTGGATGGCCGCCCTTCGGCGGCCATGACACGGGGGGGTGCCGCGCCGACACGGGCGGGCACCACGCCGCCACGGGCGGGCGACACGGGCGGGCACCACGCCGGCACGGGGGGGGCAGCACCGCGCCGGCAAGGGGGCACCGCGCCGGGACGCGAATTGCACAGCCGCGCAGGATCGGTCAGCATCGCTGCGCTTTTCCGGCTGGAGCGCCCGCATGGATCTGATCCTCCGCCAGGCCCGTCTGGCGCATGCGCCCGAAACTCCGCCGATGGATATCGGTGTGCAGGACGGCCGTATCGCCGCGATCGAACCACACCTCACAGCGGAGGGCTCGGAGTACGACGCCGCCGGCCGGCTGGTCTGCGCCGGGCTGGTCGAAACCCACATCCATCTCGACAAGTCGCGGATCATCGACCGCTGCGCCCCCGAAGCCGGCCGCGATCCCGCCGCGGTGCCGCGCGTCGCCGCCGTGAAGCACGGCTTCACCACCGAGGACGTCTACGCCCGCGCCCGCGCCACGCTCGAGACCTGCCTGGTGAACGGGTGCACCCGCATGCGGACGCATGTGGAGCTGGATGCCGGCGTGGAGATGCGCAGCTTCGAGGCGCTGGAGACCCTGCGCCGAGATTACGCCTGGGCGATCGACATCGAGCTCTGCGTCTTCCCGCAGGAAGGACTGACCGAGAACCCCGCCTCGGACCGCCTGCTGGTGGAGGCGCTGCGGCGCGGCGCCCCGGTGATCGGCGCCGCGCCGAATTTCGACCGGGACAAGGCGGGCCAGATCCGCCGCATCTTCGCGCTCGCCCGTGAATACGACGTCGGCCTCGACCTGCACCTCGACTCCGGCGACGCGCCGGTGGACATGGATATCGACCTGGTCTGCGACCTCACCGAAGCCCATGGCCTGGGCGGGCGCGTCGCGGTCGGGCATGGCTGCAAGTATGCGAGCCTGCCGCCGGACGGCCTGCTGCGCCTCGCCCGCCGGCTCGCCGATGTCGGCGTCGCGGTCACGGTCCTGCCGGCCACCGATCTCTTCATGCAGGGGCGCGACCAGACGCATGACATCCGGCGCGGGGTCGCGGATGCGAACCTGCTGGTGACGCAGGGCGTGAACTGCTCGATCTCCACCAACAACGTGCTCAACCCGTTCACGCCCTATGGCGACGGCTCGCTGCTGCGCATGGCCAACCTGCAGGCCAATGTCTGCCAGGTGAGCCGGCCGGACGCCTTGCGCGCCTGTTTCGACATGATCACCACCCGTTCGGCGCGCCTGATGAACCTGCGCGACTATGGGATCGCGGTGGGCAACCCGGCCGATCTCGTGGTGCTCGACGCCGCGACCCCGGAACAGGCGGTGGCGGAGATCGCGGCGCCGCTTGCGGTGTTCCGGCGCGGGCGGCGCACCGTCACCCGGCCGCGCGCGGTCCTGCATCGGCCGGACTGACCCAGGGCGGCGCGGCGCGCCATGGCCGCGGCCTATCGGCGCGACCGCGCCCAGAGCGGCAGGACGTAGAGCATGAGGATGAACCCGGCCGCGACGCCGGCGGTGGCGACCAGCGCCAGAGCCTCGCTGCCGGCGATCTTGCGCACGGTCACGTAGGCATCTCCGGTCATGCCGAGGGCAAGGAACCCCAGCGCCCAGAGCATCACCTTCCCGGTGTAGTCCAGCACCCGCTGCTCCGCGTTGCCGTGCACGGTGAGCCGATGAAAGGCGGCGGGGGCGATCAGCAGGATCACGCTCAGCGCCACCGCGGCCAGGCTCGCGAGATGCACGGCCTTGGAGCTGGGCGGCAGGGTGGCGAAGCTCTGCGTCAGCACCGCGGTGAACTGGAAGCCGAACAGCGCCTGGGCGCCGGGCACGATGACGCGGAGTTCCGTCAGGGACTGGACGATCCGCGTCTCGAGCGGCAGCTGCTTGTCCTGCATGGGCTCTTCCGGCGATTGGCGGGCGATCAGCATGGGGAAGCCGTACCAGGCGAAGCCGGCCCCCAGCACGAAGGCGCCGCCGGCGAGGCCCGCGCCCCAGGGGCCGACCGGCCGCACGAAGCCGATCGCGGCATCGAGGCCGAAGGCGAGCGCGAAGGGCAGCAGCGCGAGCTTCAGATGGAACGACGCGCGATGCACCATCGCGACCGAGGCATGTCCGTCGTCGGCGATCCGGTGCAGCGCCGGGGTCCCCAGCAGCAGCGCGGTGGTCGCGAGGATCAGCAGCAGGGCCGCGGCGTCGAGCGTCTTGAAGGCGGGCGGCAGGCTGTCGAAGGTCTGAGCGAACGCGGCGCGGTATTGCAGGCCCAGCAGGAGCTGCGAGCCCAGCATCACGAGCCGGGTTTCGCCGAGGAGGTCGCTGAGGCGGGAGTCGATCAGCGGCGTTGCCATGAGACGCTCTTCCTGGCCGGGCGAGCGGCGCACGTCCATGGCGCACCCAGGCCGGGCGGCGACACATGACGGTGAGAGCGCCCGATCGGCGTTCTTGCCGCCTGCCCGCCAATGGGCCTAGCAGAAGGCATGGCACAGACCCCCGTGATCGGCGTCACCCTCGATTCGGAGCAGCCGGGCGGCTACTCGAAATACCCCTGGTATGCGCTGCGGCAGAACTATGCGGACGCGCTGCTGGCCGCCGGGGCGCTGCCGGTCGCGCTGCCGCACGATGCGGGCGCGGCGGAGGCGTATCTCGACCGGCTCGATGCGCTGGTCGTCACCGGCGGGGCGTTCGACGTCGACCCTGCCCTGTATGGGGCGGACGAGCGGCATGGGAGCGTCACGCTCAAGACCGGCCGCACGGCGGCGGAGCTGGCGCTGACGCGGGGTGCGATGGCGCGCGGGCTGCCGATCCTCGGGATCTGCGGCGGCGAGCAGTTGCTGGCCGTGGTGCTGGGCGGAACGCTGATCCAGCACATCCCGGACAGCATCGCCGACGCGCTGCCGCACGAGCAGCCGAATCCAAGGCACGAGCCCGGCCACGCCGTGACCGTGGTGCCGGGAACCCTGCTGCACCGGATCGTCGGTGCGCCGCGGATGGAGGTGAACTCCTCCCACCACCAGGCGGTGCGCGAGGCCGGCCCGCGGGCGCGGGTGAACGCCACCGCCCCGGATGGCGTGATCGAGGGCATCGAGGATCCGGACGCCCGCTTCTGCCTGGGCGTGCAGTGGCATCCGGAGTTCTTCATCGATCCGGGCGACCGGCGGATCTTCGACGCGCTCGTCGCCGCCTGCGGCTGAGCGGGACCGCGTCGGCTTCTGCTTGCGGAACGAGACCTGCGCGAAACGGTGATGTCGGCCGGAGTGGTGCGGACGGGTACCCGCCCCCAATGTCATCGGCATGCACCATGCAAGTTCGCCGCCCCGGCGACGTCCGCCCCGGCTTCGGGAAAGCTTCGATGCGCTGCGCGCGCGGTCGGGACGCTGGCGGGAGCGGCTCACGCCCAAGCGGGTGCATGCGCCGTCCCTGGACTGGCTGAACTTCCTCGTCGCCGACGTGCGCGGCGCCCTTGGCCCGTTCGTGGTCGTCTATCTCGCCTCCGAGGCGCATTGGGACGCGGCGACGGTCGGCCTCGTGACCTCGATCGGCGGCTGGATCGGGCTGTCGGCGCAGACGCCGATCGGGGCGTGGCTCGATCGCACGCCGCACAAGCGGGGATTGCTCATCACCGCGCTGGTCCTGCTGTCCGTGGGCGCGGTGATGGTAGCCTGGTGGCCGCGCTTCTGGCCGGTGCTCGCGGCCAACAGCCTGATGCAGGTGGTGAGCGGCGTGTTCGAGCCGGCCATCGCCGCGCTGACCCTCGGCCTGTGCACGCGGGAGACGCTGACGCGGCGCATGGGCCGCAATGCCGCCTGGTCGCGCGCCGGCAACATCGTGGTCGCCGTGACCTCGGGGCTGCTGGCCTGGCTGGTCTCGGCGGAAGCCGTGTTCCTGCAGGTGCCGGTGATCGCGGCGCTGACCGTGATCGCCGTGGTCTCGATCCCGAAGAAGGCGGTCGATGGCCGCCGCGCGCGCGGCCTGGAGACCGGTGAGGGCCATGACGAGGGGCCGGCCGGCTGGTTCGCCATCCTGCGGTCGGGGCCGATGCTCGCCTTCGCCGCGTGCAGTTTCCTCTACGAGCTCGCCAGCGCGCCGCTGCTGACCCTGGTCGGCCAGATGGTCGGCCAGCAGCGCCCCGGCAGCGGGCTCACCTTCACCTCCGGCTGCATCATTGCCTCCCAGTTCGGGATGCTGGCCAGCTCCATCCTGGTCGGGCGCCGCGCCGATGCCTGGGGCGCGCGCGGGATGCTGGCGGCGGGGTTCGTGCTGCTGCCCGTCCAGGCGGTGCTGACCATGCTGACGACCGATCCCGGGTGGTTGTTGGCGATCCAGGTCGTGGGCGGGCTGGGCGGCGGCTTCCTCTTCGCGTTGACGCCGATCTGGCTGGCCGACGCGACCAGGGGCAGCGGCCGCTACAACCTGGCGCAGGGCGTGGTGGCGACGGTGCGGGCGCTGGGGGTGACCAGCAGCGCGGTGCTGGGCGAGTTCGTGGTGGACCGGTTCGGCTACGCCCCGGCCTATGGCGTCTGCGGCGGGCTGGGGATCGCGGCGGCGGTCCTGATCTGGGTGGCGCTGGCGGAACGGGGCCAGCCGGCGGCGGCGCCGGCCCGCGCGTGAGGCGCGTTGCGCGCGTCAGATCGCGCGTGATGGGTGTGAGGGGCCGTCATATGGCGCGCCAGAACGGCCGGGCGAGGCCGAGGACGAGCAGCCCCGTGAGCCCCATCGCGGCCGTCGCCCAATGGGCGCCGATCGCGTCCGCCAGCAGGCCCAGCCCCACGAACCCGACCGGCCCGATGCCGATGCAGACGGAGAGCACGCCCAGGATCCGGCCGCGCATCTCGGGCGGCGCCGAGAGGTAGACCAGCGTCGCCTGCATGATGCTGAACCCCGCGCCGCCGAACCCGGTGAGCAGCAGGGCGGCGCCAGCGACCTCCGGGACGGGCACCAGGGCGAAGAGGGTCAGCATGACCATGTAGAGCGTGACGCCGCCCAGATAGGTGCGCGCGTACCAGGCGGGCTTCAGGAACACGGCCAGCAGCATGGCGCCGCAGAACGCGCCGATCCCGTCCATGCTCGCGAGCACGCCGATGCCGGACGGGCCGAGCCCGAGGCGGTCCTGACCGATCACGGGGATCATCGCGGTGAAGGGCCAGGCGAACACGTTGTAGACGATCGTGACCACCAGCGTGCCGGACAGGCGGCAATCGGTGCGGACCAGCGCCAGGCCTTCCGCGATGCGCGCGAGCACGGACCCCGATCCCGACGGCGCTGCGTTGCGGTAGCGGACCCGCAGCGCCGCCACCAGCGCCCCGAGATACAGCAGCACCGAGAGGGCGAAGGCTCCGTCGATGCCGATGCCGGCCAGCAGCAGCCCGCCCACGGTCGGCCCCACCATGCGGGAGGCGTTGTTGGCGCCGACGTCGATCGACATGGCGGTGCTCATCTGGTCGGCGCCCACGACCTCCCCGATCATGACGCGCCGCACCGGATTGTCGGTGGCCCAGGCGAGGCCGTTCACGAGGCAGCCGATCGCGAGGTGCCAGACCTCGAGCCGGCCCGCATAGGCGAGCCAGGCGAGCGCGGCCGAGGTGGTGCCCAGCATCAGCACGACGCCAATCAGCGTGGTGCGGCGCTCGATCCGGTCCGCCCAGGCGCCGAGGAAGGCGCCGAACAGCCCCATCGGCAGCAGGCGCAGCATGGTCATCATGGCGACCAGGAAGGCCGATCCGGTGCGCTGGTAGACGACGACGCCGATCGCCACGGTCTCGAGCCAGCGGACCACGAAGATCACGAGGCCGACGCTCCAGAGGCGCCAGAAATCGGCACACCCCGCAAGACCCAGGCGATGCCAGGCGGCGGCGCGGCCGGTCGGCTGCGCGTCGGCGGTGCTCACGGTTCGGACGTCCTCTCCTTGGAGCTCTTCCGGCTCACTTTCGCTCGCGGGAAACGCTTCAGCTTCTTGTCTGGTCGCGTGATTCACGGCTCCGGCGAGTCCGCCTCCGCCGATCACGCTCAACGGGACGAGGACAGCACGCGGGCCGCGCCGTCGGGAAGTCACGCAGGCGTATTGCAGCGACGCGCCATGCGAGGGACGATTTGTCGATAGTCAGGGGAGGAGGGCGGCATGGCACGCACCATCGCGGTGGGCATCGGCCTGATGGAGTTCCCGTTCGAGACCGTCGACGGGTTCTGGCGCTGGGTGGATCTGTGCGAGGCCGGCGGGATCGACTCGATCTGGCAGACCGACCGGCTGGTCAGCCGCACGCCGATCCTGGAATGCATGACCGCGCTGGCGGCGATCGCCGGGCGGACTCGGCGGATCAAGTTCGGCGTGAACGTCGTGTCGGTGGCGATGCGCGATCCGGTGCTGCTGGCCAAGCAATGCGCCACGATCGACGTGCTGTCGCAGGGCCGGCTACTGCCGGGGTTCGGCATCGGCAGCCCGCGCGGGCCGGAATGGACGGCGATGCACCTGGACGCCTCGACCCGCGGCAAGCGCACCGACGAGGCGCTGGAGATCATCGCGCGGCTCTGGGCGGGGGAGAAGCTCGACTATGCGGGGAAGCATTTCCGGCTGACCGGCGCGTCGATCTCCCCGGTGCCGGTGCAGCCGGACCTGCCGATGTGGATCGGCGGCGCGTCGGAGGCGGCGGTACGGCGGACCGCGAAATACGGCACCGGCTGGCAGGCGGGGCCGGAGACGCCGGCGCAGGTGGCCGAGGTGGTGGCCGCGATCAGGACGGCCGCCACGGCGGCTGGCCGCACGATCGACGAGGACCATTACGGCGCCGCCTTCGCCTTCCGCTTCGGACGCTGGTCCGATCCGGGGATGGCGCGCGTGGCGGAGGCCTATAAGGCGCGCACCGGGCGCGACGCGGCGGAGGCGTTCGCGGTGGGCGGCGTGGCCGAGGTGATGGCGCGGCTGTCGGACTACGTGGAGGCCGGTGCCTCGAAGTTCATCCTGCGCCCGGCCGCGACGGGGGATGGGGACATGCTGGCGCAGACGCGGCTCCTGATCGAGGAGGTGCTGCCCGCCGTGGCCGCGCGCTGGCCGCGGGTGCGGGCCGCGGCCTGAGACCCGGGACTGCGGTTCGGGGGACTGGGGTTCGGGGGGCTCGGGTCCGGGGCTCCGCGCCAGGCTGGTGCCGGGGGGTGCGGTCGGTTGGAACCGCAGATGCACGCGGAGGGCCGTTGCGGGCCGGCGGGCGCATGTCGCAGGCCATGCCGTCCGGCTGACGCCCCCGGACGCGAGGGGTCGCCGCGGACCAACTTGACTCGACCGTAGCCGGTGCCACCTTCAGCCGGACATGCAATACGTCAATCTTGGCCGTACAGGTCTCCGCGTGTCCCGGTTATGCCTGGGCACGATGACCTTCGGGCTGCAATGCGACGAGACCCGAAGCAACGCCATTCTGGACGCCGCATTCGAAGGCGGCATCGACTTCATCGATACCGCCGACGTCTACCCGCTGGGGGGCGATCAGGGCACACGCGGCCGCACCGAGGAGATCGTCGGGCGGTGGCTGAAGGGTCGCCGGCACGAGGTGATCCTGGCCACCAAATGCGTCGGCGCCATGGGACCGAAGCCGTGGGACCAGGGCATGTCCCGCAAGCACATCCTGGACTCGATTGATGCGTCCCTTCGCCGATTGGGTACGGACCATGTCGATCTTTACCAGTTGCACCTCTACGACGCCGCGACCCCGCTCGATGAGGCCCTGAGCGCGCTCGACACGGTCGTCCGCAGCGGCAAGGCACGGTATGTTGGGGTGTCGAACTGGCTGGCGCACCGCGTCGCGCGCGCCCTCGGCCGCTCCGAGTTGAAGAACCTGGTCAGCATCGTTTCCGTACAGCCACGCTACAATCTGCTGTTCCGCAGCTACGAGCGTGACCTGCTGCCCTTGTGCCAGGAAGAAGGCATCGGGGTGATCCCGTACAATCCGCTCGCCGGCGGGTTGCTGACCGGCAAGCACCGCCAGGCCGCGCCCCCACCCGAGGGATCGCGATTCACACTGGGATCGGCCGCGGCCGCCTACCAGGCGCGGTACTGGAACCAACGCGAATTCGAGACCGTGGAAGCGCTTCGAGGTGCTGCGGCGGAGGCCGGGATGAGCATGGCGACGATGGCCATCGCCTGGGTGCTGAAGAACCCGGCCATCACCGCGCCCATCATCGGCGCGAGCCGCCCGGAGCAGCTTGCCGACAGCCTGGCTGCCGCGGATGCCACGCTGCCGGACGACCTCCGAACCAGGCTCGATGAGCTCACCCATGGATGGCGTGCCGTCGACGCGGAGCGCTGACGGCCGGCACGATTGGTAGCACACGACCTCCGGCCCTCGTGCAGTCATGCGCGAGGGCCGGAGGGTGTTCGTGAGCCATCAAGGCGTGACGACCCGCGCGGGTCAGATCACACCATTCGTCCGCAACGCCTCCAGCTCCGCCGCGCCGAGGCCCAGCATGCCGCCATAGACCGCCTCATTGTGCTCCCCGACATGCGGCGAGACGCGGGTCGGCACCTTGTCGGCACCGTGGAAGCGCAAGGGGCTGTTGGGCATCACGACGGGGCCGAAATCGTAGTGGTCCACGACCTCAAGCGCGCCGCGGGCGTGCATGTGCGGGTCGTGCATCACCTCCTCCAGCTCGCGCACCGGGGCGCAGGGGATGCGATACCTGCTCGTCGCGGCGAAGATCTCGGCGCGGGTGTGCGCGGTGGTCCATCCGGTCACCAGCGCCTCGGTCTCCGCGTAATGCGCGGCGCGGGCCTGGTTGCGGATGAAACGAGGATCGTCGCGCAGATCCTCCCGCCCCATGGCGCGCAGCAGGTTCTGCCACTGCGTCTCGGTCACCAGGATGATCGCGACATGCCCGTCCTTCGCCGGATAGACGTTGTAGGGCGCGCGGGCGTGGTTGGCGAAGGCGTTGCCGGTGCGCGCCGGCACCTTGCAGCCGGCCTTGAAATACTGGTCCTGCGCGGTGGCGAGGCAGGGATACACCGCCTCCACCATCGCGACCTCCACCAGCCGGCCGCGCCCCGTGCGCTCCCGCTCCAGCAGCGCGGTGACCAGGCCGCCATACAGGGTGGCGCCGCCCAGGATGTCGACATAGGGCGCGCCGGTGCGCAGCGGCGGCCCGTCCGGCATGCCGGTCAGGCTCATGACGCCGGACGCCGCCTGGATGGTGAAGTCCATCGCCAGGTTGTCGCGATCGGGACCGGACAGGCCGAACCCCGTCGCGGTCGCGTAGACCAGGCGCGGGTTGAGCGCGCTCAGCACCGGCCAGCCGACGCCCAGCCGGTCCATCACGCCGGGGCTGTAGTTCTCGACCACGGCGTCGACCTGCGGGATCAGGCGGCGGAGCAGGTCGCGGCCGGCATCGGTCTTCAGGTTGAGCGTGATGCCGCGCTTGTTGGCGTTCAGCATGGCGACCGGGAAGGAGCCCTCCTTTCCCGGGGCGGCCATGGCGCGGAGGCTCTCGCCGCCGGGCGGCTCGACCTTGATCACGTCGGCGCCGGCCTTCGCGAGCAGGAAGGTCGCGTAGGGGCCCTGGTAGAACTGGGTGAAGTCGAGAATCGTGAAGCCGGCGAGCGGCGTGTTGGCGGTCATTATCTCTCCGTGGTCCTCAGTGACCCTCGTGCTTCCTCCGTGGTGAACGCTGTCGAGCCCGCGGCTTCATCGTCACCCTCGCGACCCCTCGTCAGGTGGTCGCACCGCCGCGTCGTCCAACACGGAGAAGCCGGAGGACCACGGAGGGCCACAGGAGCGTCTTCCTAGACCGCCGCGCCCACGCGCGCCCGAGCGGCCGCTTCTCGCGCCATCTGGGCGCATAGGCCGGTATAGGCCGTCGGGTCCAGCAAGCCCCGGATCGCCTCGGGCGCCATGTGCGCCGTCACGCGCGCATCCGCCGCCAGCACGTCCGAGAACGAGCGGTGTTCCACGAACGCCGCCTGCGCCGCGTCGTAGACCACGTCATGCGCGTGCTGCCGGCCAATCGCGCGGCCGAGGTCCAGCATCACCGCCTCGGCCATGATCAGCCCGCCGCCCAGCTCCAGGTTGCGCCGCATCCGGTCGGGATCCAGCCGCAGCCCGCGCACGATTTCCACCACCCGGCTCAGCGCATCCCCCAGCGCGATACAGGCGCGCGCCTCGGCGCTGTCCATCATCAGGTCGGTCGTGCGGTCGGCCTCGTGCTCCGTCGTCATCGCCTCGAGCGCGAGCGGCACCATCGCGCGCACCTCGGCGGCCGCGGCGATCACGTCCTGGCAGAGCTTCGGGTTGCGCTTCTGCGGCATGGTGGAGCTGCCGACCGTGCCGGGCGGCACCGGCTCCTCCACCTCGCCGAACTCGGTCTTCATCAGCGTGTAGATCTCGCGCCCGATCTTGCCGCAGGTGGCGGCGATCAGGCCCAGCACGCAGACGTTCTCGGCCAGGTGGTCGCCCAGCGCGCGCGAGGGGACCGGCATGGAGCCGAAGCCCAGTAGCCGGCCGATCGCGGCCTGCACCGGCGGGCCCTGCTCGCCCAGGGAGGCGAAGGTCCCCGCCCCGCCGCCCAGCATGGCCACGAAGATGCGCGGGGCCGCCTGGCGCAGCCGCTCCTGGTGACGCAGCAGCTCGTCGATCCAGACCGCGACCTTGTAGCCGAACGTCGCCGGCACCGCGTGCTGCCCGTGCGTGCGGCCCGGCAGCACCATCTCCGCGCTGCGCTCCGCGAGATCGGCCATGGCGCCCAGCGCCTGGCGGAGCAGGTCCTGGAAGATGCCGTGCGCGTGGCGGAGAACGAGCAGGTCGCCGGTCTGGGTGATGTTCTGCGTGGTCGCGCCCCAATGCACCCAGCCGCCATGCGGCTCGCCCACGATGCGCGCCAGCTCCCAGACCAGCGGCACCAGCGTATGGCCGGTCCGCGCGAAGCCCTCGTCGATGCGGGCGCGGTCCATCAGCTCCAGCCGCGCGGCCGCCGCGATCGCCTCCGCCGCCTCGGGCGGGATGATCCCCAGCTCCGCCTGGGCGCGGGCGAGGGCGACCTCCACGTCGAGCCAGGCCTGCCAGCGCGTCTCCAGCCGGTAGAGGGCGCGCACGCCCGGGTCACGCACGCGGGCGGCGGTGGGCAAGTCGCTCATGATCGGTCCGTTCCTGGCGTTTCCTCGGTCCCGCACGGTAGGACCCGATCGCGCGGCCGGCAACGCGCGCCGCCGCGGCGAGCCGGATGCCGGACGGCGCCGGCATGCTCGCGCTGGACGGCGGCTTTCGTCGTGCGCCCGATACCCCTCAGAGTTCCAGCCGCCCCTCCATCATCGGCACGCAGTTGCCGGCGATGGTGGCCAGCACCGGCCCCTCCGCCGTCTTGCGCGCCGAGGCGATGATCAGGCTGGGCCGCCCCATCTCGACGCCCTGCTCGATCTCGTAGTGCAGGTCGACGTTCTCGCCCGGGGCGAGCGAGGTGAGCAGCGCGGCGAGCGCGGCGTTGGCGCTGCCCGTGGCCGGGTCCTCGAGGATGCCGCCGAGGGGCGCGAACATGCGGGCGCGGAGATGCGTCGCGTCGCCGTCGATGCGGGCATAGAGGTGCAGGGAGAAGCGCCGGTCGTCGTCCGGCATCGCCGCCGCGGCGCGACGGAACGCGGCGATGTCGGGTTCGGCGCGCGACAGGGCCTCGACCGAGGCGACTTCCGCGATCACGAACCGCGTGCCGACCGAGGCCACCAGGGGCGTGTGCGCCGTGGTCAGGATCTCCGACACTGCGAGGCCGGCACAGGCCGCGACCGCTTCCGCCGGCACGTCGATGTCGATCGACAGCGCGCGCGGCGCCGAGATGCGGGCGCCGCAGATCGCCTGCGCCTCGTCGCGCAGCACATGGACGCGGACGAGACCCGCGATCTCCTCGAACACGTAGTGTTCCGGCGGCGTCGGATCGCGCCGCGCGAGCACGTAGCCCGTGCCGACATTCGGATGGCCGGCGAAGGGCAGCTCCGTCTTCGGCGTGAAGATGCGCACGCGGGCATGATGCTGCGGGTTCTGCGGCGGCAGCACGAAGGTCGTCTCGGAGAGGTTGAACTCGGCGGCGATGGACTGCATCTGCGCGTCCGTCAGGCCGGTCGCGTCCGGGAACACCGCGAGCGGGTTGCCGCCGAAGCGCTTGTCGGTGAAGACGCCGACGGTGACATACTCGTAGACGGCCATGCTGCCCTCCTGAAACCGGGGCGGAGAATGCAACAGCCGCGGCCGGGGCGCGAGGGAGGAACGGATGACGGAAACGCAGGGGCCGCCCGCGTGGCGCGCGGTCGCGGAGTGGTATCGGCACTATTTCGCGGCGCTGGTGCTGCGGACCGTCGCGCAGCGAGGCGCTCGCGACGCGGCGGAGCTGGTGTTCCGCACCTTCCGCCGCCAGCACCACGCCCGCTTCCTGCCGGGGCTGCGCAAGCTGGGGCTCGACGGGCTGCCGCATGCGGTGGCGGCGGCGAGCTACCACTACCTGTCCAACCGCATCGGCGGCGTGTCGGTCGAGTTCATGCCCGAGAGCGACCGGAAGGCCTGGGTGCGCTTCCCCCCGCCGCGCTGGGTCTGGCCGACGGTGACGATCGCGGCGATCCCGACGGAGGTCTCCGCCGCCATGCTGCGCGGCTGGCAGGCGCATAATGGCGTCTCCCTCGGCAACCCCCGCCTGGGCTTCGTCTGTACCGGCATGACGCCGGACGGCCAGCCGGGGCTCGAGGGCTATTTCCTGGAACACGACCGCGACCTCGCCCCCGAGGAGCGGCTGCGCTTCGCGCGGCACGAGCAGGCGCCGGAGTTCGACCCGGAGCGTGCCCCCCGGCTCGACCCGGCGGACTGGCCGGCGGACCGGCTGGCCAAGGCGCACCGCGCCTATGCGATGGAATACGTGCGGTCGGCCTTGCCCGAACTGCTGCAAGCCTTCGGGCCGGAGGCGGCGCAGTTTCTGGGCGGCGGTGCGGCGCGGCTGGTCGGCATGCAGATGTATCCCGAAATTGCCGCGGGACTGGGCGGCGGATTCGAACCGGGCCCGGCGGGATTCGCACGCTTCATGGTGGCGCTGGCCGCCGCGCAGGGCGACCGCGCGATGGCGGAACCGGACGGGGCGACGATGGTGGTCCGGCAGGAAAGCGTGCGGCTGATGGACGGCGTGCCGGAGGCCGGTCCGGTGCTGCTGGCCTGCTGGGCCGCGCTGCTGGAGGGCGCCGCGGCCGCGCATGACCGGCGCGTGGTGCTGGAGCGCACGGGACTGTCCTGGCGGGTATCGCGGCGGTAGGCGCAGGCCTCGCCTGCGGCACGTCACGGACGCTGGACGCGAGGACATGCACCGCCTCCCCCCTGCGCGCGGACGACTTCCCTGCACGCGGGCGACTTCACACGGCGGTCACTTCCGGGGGGGCGGCTGTTGCTCCCGAACCGGGAGTTGGTTATGCTCTGCCGGACTTTGCGAGTCATTCGCAATCTTGGAGGTGGTTCCCTCGATGGGTCAGGACAGTCGCATCACTCGCCGCTGCGAGCGTGCCGTGGTCACCGCCTATCGCGAGCTCCGCGCCCATGGCTCCGACGATCTCGCCGCCTTCCAGAGCTGCACGACGCTGTATCGGATCCACCACCCCGAGGCCTCCATGCAGGAGGCGCGGCTGCTGGTGTCGGAGTGGATCGACCACCACCTCGTACGCGGCGACCTCGGCCCCACGCCCGGCTGCGCCTGCCACTAAGGCTGCCGCTCCCGCTCAGCGTCGTCCCCCGCCCCCCGTCATTCGCGGGCCGCGCCCGACGTCATCAGCGGGCCCGCGCCCACGTCATCCGCGCGCCCACGTCATCCGCGCGCCCACGTCATCCGCGCGCCCACGTCATCCGCGCGCCCACGTCATCCGCGCGCCCACGTCATCCGCGCGCCCACGTCATCCGCGCGCCCCGCCCGGCATCGTCCCCCGCCCCCACGTCATCCGTGGGCCCCGACCCGCGGATCCCCCCCGGCACCGTCCTCACAGTCGGGATCGCCGGGTCAAGCCCGGCGAGAACGGTGGCGGAGCGTTGGGAGCGTCCTCACCAAGCGCCAGAGAAGACCACTCAGAGAAGCTGGCCGCCATCCACGACAATCGTCTGGCCGGTCACCCAGTTCGCAAGCGGTGACGCGAGGAACAGCGCGACGTTCGCGACCTCCTCCGGATGGCCCAGCCGGCCGAACGGAATGGCGCGCAGCACCGCGTCATAGACGGGCGAGCCCTCCTTCTTGCGGCGATCCCAGACCCCACCCGGAAACTCGATCGAGCCGGGAGCGATGCCGTTCACCCGGATGCCCTTCTTCGCGTACATCGCCGCCTGCGTGGCGGTGTAGTGGATCACCGCCGCCTTGATCGCCCCGTAGGGCGGCTGGCGCGCCGCCGTCCGCATCGCGGAGATGGAGGAGGTGTTGATCACGTTCCCCTTGCTCTTCTCCAGGAAGGGCAGCGCGGCCTGCGTCGCGTGGACCACCGCCATCATGTCGACCGCCATGCTGGCCATCCAGCCCGCCTCGTCGTCGGAGGAGCCGAAGGCGGAGGCGTTGTTCACCAGGATGTCGATGCCACCCAGCGCCTCGGCGGCCGCGGCGACGTAGCTGCGGATCGCGGCGGCGTCGCCGAGGTCGGCGCTGCCGGCATGGGCGCGATGACCATGGGCGGCGATCTCCTGGCGCGTCGCCTCCAGCGCCTCGGCCCCGCGGGCGCAGATCGAGACATCCGCGCCGGAGGCCGCGAGCCCGAGTGCGATGGAGCGCCCAATGCCGCGGCTGCCGCCGCAGATCACGGCCCGCTTGCCGGTGAAATCGATGATCATGCCCCGCCCCTTCTTGCTGCGCGCCGCACGGTGGCGTGGTTCACGACAGTGCGCAACGTCCTCCCACACCGGCGCGCCGAGCGGCTCATGCCGGCGCGCTCAATGTTTGACTCGCATGTCGCTCACCTCGGCGCGCGGTATTCCCTTGGTTTGGGCGCGGCCGCCCCACCAACCCCACGCCAGGTACCGACGAGCCAAGAGGCTCATCGGTATCAGCCGTAGGCGCGGGTGATCACGGCATCCACGGCGGCAACCAGACGGATCGCGTCCGCATCGCTCGCAAGCGAGGCAACCGGATCTCCGAGCAGGGCGCGGCGGACGGCTTGCAGTTCGAACGGGTTGAGGAAGAGGCGACGCCCGTCGATCAGAAAGTCCGGCACGAGTCCCGCGTCGATCCCGCGGTCGGGAACCGTCACGATCAATGGCACAACCAGCCGGGACGCCAGCGCGGCGTAGCGCGCAGATTGCACGTCCACGCCGTACGGAATCGTGAGCCGGTGCCGACCGGGTGAAACATAAACGTCGAACTGAGCTATCAGAGCGTGGAGAACGCCTCGCCCCAGAGGCCGTGCTCATCCTGATGGGCGCGGATCCAGGCAATCGTCGCGTCGATTGCTTGTTCCCGCTCCGCTCGGCGGCTGCTCTCGGCCGCGACATGCGCGGCGAGCAGGGTCTCCACCGTTTCTGACAAGTTCGGGGTCAGGGCGCGCACCTCCCGCACCAGCGATTCGCTCAAGGTGAGGTTCACTGCACGCTTGCGGCTGCGCGCGGCAGGCGGAGCACGTTCATTCATGCCGAGCCTCCTCACGCGCATGCTGTGCGCATGAGGAGGTGGCCGCAACTGACGCCCCGTGTCACATCGCGGTTTCGCGCACCCATTCCGCGATCTGCGCATGCGTCGCGAACCAGCAGCCACCCTTCGACTTGCAGTGCGCGATCAGCCGGTCGAGCACCGGCAGGCGGGAGCGGTGGCCGCTGATATGCGGGTGCAGGGTCAGCAGGAACATGCCCCCTTCCTCCCACGCGCCGTCGAACTCGGCCTTGAAGATCTCCTCGACAGCCGAGGGCGGCGTGTAGGGCCGCAGCGCCGAGAACCGGACGAAATTGTAGTAGACCGCGTCGTCGCGGATCCACTCGGGCGGCAGCTCGATGATGCCCGTGGGTTCGTCCTGCTCCAGCAGCTCGTACGGGTCGTCGTCGGCCATCAGCGAGCTGTCGTAGAGCAGCTTCATCTCGCGGATGATGTCGAGCGTGTTGACCGAGAAGTCCCAGCTCGCCGTCCGCATGCCCACGGGTTCGGTTCCGGCGATCTTCGCCAGCGTGTCGCGGGCGCGGAAGGTCAGCTCCCGTTCGGCCTCGCGCGGCAGGGTGGTGTTCGCCTCGTGGATCCAGGAATGGATGCCGATCTCGTGCCCGTCGCCGGCGACGGCCCGCACCTCGTCCGGATGCAGCAGGGCGGAAACGGCGGGGTAGAAGAAGCTCGCCGGCACCGACTCGCGCGCCAGCAGCTTCAGGATGCGCGGCACGGCCTGGCGGTTGCCGTACTGGCCCTGGCTGATGCGCATCGGGCTTTCGTCCGCATCACGCAGCGGGATCGTCTCATGATCCGCATCGAAGCTGATCGCCACCGCGCAGCGCGCGCCGTTCGGCCATTTGGACGGCCGCAGGCTGCGGCCCGCTCGGGCGCGGCCGACGATGCGCCGCCAGGTGGGTTCGGCCCACTGCCAGGGCTCGCCGTCGGGATGCTTGCTGCTCATTCGGTCTTCCTTCCTCGCCGAGGGGGGACCATGCTGCGCGCCCCGAGACCGTGGGAAAAGAGCCTATGCCCGAGACCGACCCTGCCCTGCTCTCCGCCGAGGAGATGCTCGCCGCCTATGCCAGCGGCCGGCTGAGCCCCGTCGAGGTGCTGCAGGCGGTGACCGAACGCGTGGCGCGGTTCAACCCGGTGCTGAACGCCTTCGCCGTGCTCCATCCGCGCGCGCTGGAGGCGGCCGGCGAGAGCGCCGCGCGCTGGCGGGCGGGACGGCCGATCGGGCTGCTGGACGGCGTGCCGGTGACGGTGAAGGACCTGGTCGACGTCGCGGGCTTCCCGACCCGCCGCGGCAGCCGCGCCACCCCGTCGACGCCGGTCACCGAGGACGCGCCGCTGGTGATGGGGTTGAAGGCGGCGGGCGCGGTGATCCTGGGCAAGACCACCACGACCGAGTTCGGCTGGAAGTCGCCGGGCGACTGTCCGCTGCACGGGATCACGCGCAACCCGTGGAACCCGGCCCACACCACGGGCGGCTCCTCCTCGGGCGCCGGCGCGGCGGGGGCGGCCGGGTTCGGGCCGCTGCATGTCGGCACCGATGCCGGCGGATCGGTACGGATCCCCGCCGCCTGGTGCGGGCTTGTCGGGCTCAAGCCCTCATACGGGCGCATTCCGCAATGGCCGGCCGGCGCCTTCGCCTCGGTCGCCTGCGCCGGCCCGATGACCCGCACGGTCCGCGACACGGCACTGATGCTGTCCGCCATGGCACGCTACGACCTGCGCGACCCGTTCTGCCTGCCGGATGATGCGCGCGACTGGCGGGACGGGATCGAGGATGGGGTCGAGGGCCTGTCGATCGGTGTGCTGCAGACGCCCGGTTTCGATGCCCCCGCCGATGCCGACGCGATCGCCGCGGTTGAGCGCGCCGCCGAATTGCTGGCCGAGGCGGGTGCCACGGTGGAGCTCGCCAATCCGGAGCTGCCCGATACGAGCGCGGTGTTCGGCCGCGTCTGGGGGGCGGCGCTCAGCCGCCTGGTGGCGACGTTGCCCGAACAGCTCCGCGGCGTGATCGACCCCGGTATCCGCGAGGTCGCCGAGACGCTGGGCGGCATGAGCGCGGTCGCGTTCATGGATGCCGAGGCGATGCGCGCCGCCGCTGGCCACGCGATGGCGCGGCTGCACCAGCGCTTCGACCTGGTGCTGTGCCCCACCGTGCCCGCCGGCCCGCCGCTGGCCGATGCGCCGACCGTGGATCCGGTGCGGGCGCTGTGGACCGCCTGGGCGCCCTGGACCTTCACCTTCAACCTGACCCGCCAGCCCGCGATCAGCGTGCCGCTAGGGCTGCGCGGGGATGGGCTGCCGAACTCGGTGCAGCTCGCCGCCGCGCAATACCGCGACGACGTCGTGCTGCGCGCCGCCCGCGCCCTCGAACGCGCCCTTCCCTTCCCCGTCCCGGAGCTTGGCTGATGTCCACGGAGTCCCAGATCACGGCGTGGCTCGCCGACCAGCACGACGCCATGGTCGCGCTGCTGCGCGACATGGTCGACATCGACAGCGGCAGCTACGACAAGCCGGGGATCGACGCGGTCGGCGCCGTGGTCCAGCGCTTCCTGGCCGGACACGGAATCCCGGTGGAGGTGGTCCCGCAGCAGAAGCACGGCGACTGCCTGCGCGCCACGGTGGCGGGCGGCGACGCCGTGGGAACAGGTTCGAACGCCGGCAGCGGAGCGCGAGGCGCCTCCAACGCGGGCGCCAACATCGTGTTGATGGGGCACCGGGATACCGTCTTTCCCGCGGGCGAGGCGGCGCGCCGTCCCTTCACCATCCGCGACGGCATCGCCTACGGGCCGGGCGTCGCCGACATGAAGGCGGGGCTCACGATGAACTGCTTCGTGCTGGCCGCCTTCGCGAAGTTCGGCGGCGCGCCCGCCCCGCTGGTCGGGCTGTTCACCGGCGACGAGGAGATCGGCAGCCCCGAGGGCCGCGCGGTGATCGAGGCCGAGGCGCGGCGCGCCCGCGTGGTGTTCAACAGCGAGCCCGGCCGTGTGTCCGGCAACGTCGTGACCGGCCGCAAGGGCGGCGTGTTCATGGGCTTCCGCATCACCGGCAAGGCCGCGCATTCCGGCGGCAACTTCCAGGAGGGGATCAGCGCGATCGAGGAGCTGGCGCGCAAGATCCAGGCGCTGCACGCGCTGACCGACCTCGATCGCGGCATCACCGTGAATGTCGGCCTGGTCTCGGGCGGGCAGAGCGTGAACACCGTCGCACCCTGGGCCGAGGGTCAGATCGACCTGCGCTACGTCCAGCCCGAGGACAAGGAGGAGGCGATGAGCGCGATCGCCGCCATCATCTCCCGCGCCTACGTGCCGGGCACCTCCGCGGAACTGGTGATCAAGGGCGAGTTCCTGCCGCTGACGCAGACGCCGGCCGCGAAGCAGCTCTTCGACCTGTATGTCGACGCGGCGGCGGAAACCGGGTTCCGCACGGATGGGGAGTTCACCGGCGGCTGCGCGGATTCCGGCTTCACCGCGGCGGTCGGCGCGCCGACGCTCTGTGCCGTGGGCCCGGTCGGCGGCAAGGCGCACAGCCCGGACGAGTTCCTGCGCCTCGACAGCCTGGTTCCGCGCGCCCAGGCCTGCGCGCGGGCGATCCTGGGGCTGGAGCGGGCGGGGCTGTAGGCGGCGCCCGATCGCCGCCGGTTCACGGGCCTGTCGTCCGCGCGATTGGTTGCGTCGCCACGCGCGGGTTCAGGCGGCGGAGGAATGGTCCCCGGTCGGCCGCCGGGCAAACCGCGACCCGTGCGGCAACCGCCAGGCCGCGATCACCTGCCTCCGGTCGTCACCAGCGGTGCCACCCGTGATGCCAGCCGCCGCCGTAGCCGCCATAGTAGTACGGCCCGGACGTGTAGGCGTAACGCGGGCCATAGGCGTAGCCGTAGGTCGGATAGGCCGGGTAGGCGACGCAGCCCGCCAGCGCCCCGGTCATCCCGAGCAGCGCGAGCGGCACCAGCCAGGTGCGCACGATCTTCGACATCGCGGTTCTCCTCTCCGTACGGCTGCCAGACATGATCCTGCCCAAGGGCGGTTCGATGGTCGGCGTGCGTCAAATCCATGGTGATCGCTCTCGATCCCGCCACAGTCCGGTCCCGCTTCCGCCATGCCGCGGGCCGATCTGTCAGCTGAACCAGGGTGGAGGATTGAGGATGCACCGACATCGATCACTGTTCCGCTCGACCGCGCTCGCGAGCGTCGCGGCGCTGGGGCTGACCGCCGCCCCTGTGCCGGGACTCGCCCAGCCGGCACCGCCGCCGGATGCCGCCGCGCTCACCTCGGCGGATCCGCCGGCGCGGGTCGGGCGGCTCGCCGCCCTGAGCGGCACCGTCTCCACCCACGGCGCGCAGGACACGAGCTGGAGCGCGGGCTTCGTCAACGAACCGGTGGCGGCCGGCACCGGCCTGTGGACCCCGCCCGACGCCCAGGCGACCCTCGAACTCGGCTCGGGCCGCCTGGCGATGGCCGGCGGCACCGGCCTCGACCTCACCGGGCTCGACGATGCCGGCCTGCGCGCGACCCTGTCACAGGGAGAGGTGTACCTGCGCGTCGCGCGGCTCGGTCCGAACGAGACGTGGCAGATCGAGACCCCGCGCGGGCAGGTGACCCTGCAGGCGCCCGGGCGATACGTGGTGGTGGCCGGCACCACCGACTCTCCCACCCTGGTCACCGCGCTCGAGGGGACGGCCGCGGTCAGCGCGCCCGGCGTGGATCTCGGCGTGCGCGCGCGGGAGACGGCGGAGATCGATGGGACCGATCCGTTCCAGGCCACGGTCGGGCCGGCGCAGCAGGATGCGTTCGCCACCGCCATGCTGGCGCGGGAGCGGCCGCCCAGCCCGCCGGCCGTCCCGCCGCCGCCGGTGGTCGCGGCGATGCCGGGCGGTGCGGACCTGTCCGGCTACGGCACCTGGGCGGCCGCGCCCGAGTACGGCACCGTCTGGTATCCGCAGGTCGTGGCGGGTTGGGTGCCGTATCGGGACGGACGCTGGGCCTACATGGCCCCCTGGGGCTGGACCTGGGTGGACGCCGCGCCCTGGGGCTTCGCCCCGTTCCATTACGGCCGCTGGGTGCAGATCGACAGCCGCTGGGCTTGGGTGCCGGCCGCCGTCGCCAGCGCACCGACCGCAACGCCGGTCTACGCCCCGGCCCTGGTCAGCTTCTTCGCCGTGGGCACAGGCGCGGCGGTCGGAGCCGGACTCGGCGCCGCACTCGCGACGGGCGCGATCGGCTGGTATCCGCTGGCCCCGCACGAAGAGTATCGGCCGTGGTACCCGGCCTCCCCGCGCTACGTGCACGCGGTGAACGTCTCCACCCGCGTGACGAACGTGACGAACATCACCAACGTCACAGTGATCAACCGTGGCGCCGCCACCGTGGTGCCCGCGAATGCGATGCTGGACTCGCGCCCCGTGCGCGGCCTGGTGCGGCCGATAACGCCGCAGGCCCTGGCGGCCGCACGCCCGATCGTGGGGCAGCAACCGCTGCGCCCGACGCTCGCGACGGTCGGCGTGACGCCATCCGTCGCACGGCGGATGGACCTCAGGCCGGTGCCGGGAGCGCCGGTCCCGCGCGCGATTCCTGGCCCGATGATCCGGCCCGTCGCGATGGGCACGTCGGCGCGTCCGCCCCTGCTCGGCGCCGCGGCGCATCCGGTGCCCACCTCCGGCGCGTCGCCCCAACCGCATCATCCCGCGACCGACACCATGGTCGCCGGCCATCCTGAAGCGGCATCTCCGCATGACGCCAGAATGGGGCAGCCTGCCCCGTTGGGTGCGCCGCGCCACGGGCCAGCCGAGACGCTGTCGGGCGCGGCACCCGCCCATCCACCGCCATTGCCGCAGACGCACGCAGCCGCGCCGCATCCGACCGCGCAGGTGCATGCCTCGCCGCCATTCCCAGCGCCGCACGAGACGCTGCATGGGGCGGTCCACGAAACGCCTGCACCGCGAGCGCCGGAACCGCGTGTCGAGGCGCCGCACCTCCAGGCGCCGCATGTCGAGGCGCCGCAGGTTCAGGCGCCGCACGTCGAGGCGCCGCACGTTCAGGCACCGCATGCACCGGCGCCGCATCCGCGGCCGGAGCATGCGGTGGGGGCGCCGCAACATGGGACGCCGGCCCACGAGCCATCACCACCTTCGGAGAAGCGGCCGAGCTGACGGGGGCGGGTGGGGGCCGCTCAGCCCATCACGATGCGCGGTCCCGCCCCGGCCGGCTGGTCGAGCTTCGCCCACACGCGCTGCGCCAGCGCCGCGAACGCCTTCGCGGCGTCGCTGTCGGGTGCGGCGGCGGCGATCGGTGTGCCGGCATCGGAGGCGGTGCGGATATCGAGCAGCAGCGGGATCTCTCCCAGGAAGTCGGTGCCGAGCCGCGCGGCCTCGGCCTTGGCGCCGCCGTGGCCGAAGAGATGGGTCTCGTGGCCGCAATTCGGGCAGCAGAAGAAGCTCATGTTCTCGACCACGCCCAGCACGGGCACACGGGTCTTCTCGAACATGCGCACGCCGCGGCGCGCGTCGATCAGGGCGATGTCCTGCGGGGTCGAGACGATCACCGCGCCGGTCAGCGCGACCCGCTGCGCCATCGTGAGCTGCGCGTCCCCCGTGCCGGGCGGCATGTCGACCACGAGCACGTCGAGCGGGCCCCAGGCCACCTGCCCCATCATCTGCTCGAGCGCGCCCATCACCATGGGGCCGCGCCAGATCATCGGCTGCTCCTCGTCGACCAGGAAGCCGATCGACATGCAGGACAGGCCCCAGGCCTGCAGCGGGATCATCTTCTCTCCCCGCACTTCGGGCTTGCGCGCCAGCCCCAGCATCCGCGGCAGCGAGGGGCCGTAGATGTCGGCGTCCAGCAGGCCGACCCGCAGCCCCTGGCGCGCGAGCGACACGGCCAGGTTCACCGCGACGGTGGACTTGCCGACGCCGCCCTTGCCGGAGGCGACCGCGACGATGCGCTTCACGTCGGGCAGCAGCGCCGGCGCTTTCTGGCCCGGACCGCCGGCGGGCCCCGAGGGCTGGCCGTGGGAATGCCCGTGGGAATGTCCGGGCGAGTGCCCTTGGGACGAGCCGCGTGCCTGGGGCGGCGGCGCGGCGGGCGCCGGTCCCTTGTGCGCGGTCAGGACGGCGGTCGCATTGGTAATGCCGGGCTGGCGCCCCAGCAGCTCCTCCACGGCCCGGCGCACCGGCTCCATCGCCTGGGCATGCGCGCGGTCGGTCAGCAGCGCGACCTGCACGAGGCCGCCGCGCAGCTCGATCCCCTCGACCCGGCCGGCGGCGACGATGTCCTGTCCCGATGTCGGGTCCTTGATGGACCGCAAGGCCTCGCGCAGGGACTCCGGGGAGGAATTCGTCATTCGCTTGCAAACCTTTCTCTGCCGGCCGATAAGCAGGCGGCACGCGCGCCCGTCCTTCGGCGATATGGCGCATGACGCACGTTCCGCCAACGCCCCGCGAACGCGGGACCTGACAGGAGCAGCAGCTTCCCCATGCCTTGGAACAATGGTGGCCCGAACCCCTGGGGCTCCCCCGGGGGCTCGTCTGGTGGCGCCCCTGGCGGCGCCTCGGGCGGCGGGGGCGCGAACGGCGGACAGGGAGGCTCGAACGGCGGCGGACAACCGCCCCCCAACGGCCCGTGGGGCGAGGGCGGCGGTCCGCGCCGGCCCGGCGGCCCGTTCGGCGGCGGCGGTGGTCCGTTCGGCGGCGGCGGCGGTGGCGGCGGCCCGTTCGGCGGCGGCCCGCTGCCCGAACTCGACCGGCTGATCGCGGGCCTGCAGGCCTGGGTGCGGCGGCTGCTGCCCGGTGGCGGCGGCAGGGATGGCGGCGGTCCCCTGAGCGGCGGCCGCGGCATCGCGCTCCTCGGCCTCGCGATCGTCGCGATCTGGCTCGCGACCGGCATCTACCGCGTGCAGCCCGACGAGCAGGGCGTGGTGCTGCGCTTCGGCGCGGTCAATCGCACCGCCCTGCCCGGCCTGAACTATCACCTGCCCTGGCCGATCGAGACGGTGCTGCGCCCGGCGGTCACCCGCATCAACCGCACCGAGATCGGCTACCGGTCGGGCGCGACCGGCACGCTCGAGAGCGGCCGTGACCGCGGCGGCCGCGACGTGCTGGCCGAGAGCCTGATGCTGACCGGCGACGAGAACATCATCGATATCGACGTCGCCGTGTTCTGGCGCATTCGTGACGCCGAGGCCTGGCTGTTCAACATCCGCCGGCCCGAGGAAGTGGTCCGCGCGGTGGCCGAGAGTTCCCTGCGCGAGGTGATCGGCCGCACGCCGATCCAACCGGCGCTGACCGAGGCCCGCGCGCGCATCGAGACCGACGTGCTGCACCAGGTCCAGGAAATCCTCGACCGCTACAAGGCCGGGGTGGAGATCACCCAGGTGCAGCTGCAGAAGGTGGACCCGCCGGCCGCGGTGATCGAGAGCTTCCGCGACGTGCAGCGCGCCAACACCGACGCCGAACGCCTGCGCAACGAAGCCGAGTCCTATCGCAACGACATCGTCCCCCGCGCGCGCGGCGACGCGGCCCGCATCCTCGCCGAAGCCCAAGGCAGCCGGCAGAGCACCATCGCCCAGGCGACCGGTGAATCGCAGCGCTTCGACAGCGTGCTGAAGGCCTACCAGGCCGCCAAGGACGTCACGCTGCAACGGATGTATCTCGACACGATGCACGACGTGCTGGCGAACGGGCAGCCGCTCGTGGTCGACGACACGCTGAAGGGCCTCGTCCCGTTCCTGCCGCTGAACGTGCCGCCGGCCTCGCAGACGGGCGGCCCCGGGACCGACCAGTCCGGCGCCGGCACCGACGCGGCGAGCCCCGCGGGTACGGATCGCTCGGGCACGGACCGCTCGGGCACGGATCGGTCGGCCACGGATCGCTCGGGCAGCGGCACGCCTTTCACGAGGACGCCAGCCTCGACGGGAGGATCGCGATGAGCCGCCTCGCCACTGCCGGCATCGCCCTGCTGATCGTGCTGGGCATCCTGGCCTACACGTGCCTGTTCACCGTGCAGCAGACCGAACAGGTGCTGATCACCCAGTTCGGCAAGCCGGTGCGGATGATCACCGCGCCGGGCCTGCACGTGAAGAGCCCGATCCAGACGGTGATCAGCTTCGACCGCCGCCTGCTCAACGTCGAGCTGCCGGGCGAGGAGGTGATCCTGGGCGACCAGCGCCGCCTGATCGTCGACAGCTTCACCCTGTTCCGCATCAGCGATCCGCTGCACTTCTACCAGGCGGTGGGCGCGCAGCAGGACATCGTGCGCGGACGGCTGAACTCGATCGTCACCTCGGCGTTGCGCCGGGTGCTGGGCAACCACAAGCTGATCGACGTGCTCTCGGCCGACCGCGACGCGATCATGGCGGCGATCCGCACGCAGGTGAACGCCGAGATGGGCAATTTCGGCGTCTCGGTCGAGGACGTGCGAATCCGCCGCGCCGACCTGCCGGAGGAGAACACGCAGGCGATCCTCGCGCGCATGCAGTCCGAACGCCAGCGCGTCGCCGCCCAGGCCCGCGCGGAGGGCGCGGAAGCCGCCGCGCGCATCCGTGCCGACGCGGAACGGGAACGGACCGTGCTGCTGGCCGACGCGCGCGCGAGCGCCGACCGGTTGCGGGGCGAAGGCGAGGCCGAGGCGACCCGCATCTACGCCAGCGCGTTCGGGCGCGACCCGGACTTCTTCAACATCTGGCGGACCCTGCAGGGCTATCGCGACGTGTTCGGGACCGGCAAGGCACGCCTGGTGCTGACCCCGAACAACGACTACCTGCGCTATCTCCAGGCTCCGCCCGCGCCGCCATCGCCCTGAACATCACCGCGAGAACGGCGCCCGCGGCGCGACGGCCCCTTGACGTTCCCTCCGGGGCCGTTGCCCTCTGCGGGCGACCGGGCCATATGCGGCTCCTATCGCCAGGAATTCGAGATGATGCGCCTGTTCCGCTCCACCCCTGCCCGTGCCGCCCTGCTCGGGGCCGCCGCCCTGCTCGCGCTGCCCGGCGCCACCCTGGTGCCCACGGTGCCCGCGATCGCGCGGCCGGCCCCGGACAGCTTCGCCGATCTGGCGGCCAAGCTGCTGCCGGCCGTGGTCAACATCTCCTCGTCGCAGAGCGTGCAGGCCCGCAACAACGCGCCGGGCGGTCCGGACATCCCAATGTTCCCGCCGGGCTCGCCGTTCGAGCAGTTCTTCAAGGATTTCCTGAACCGCAACCGGCCCGGCCAGCGCGGCGGCCCCGGTGACCAGCCCGCGCCGGAACGGCGGATGCAGAGCCTGGGGTCCGGCTTCATCGTCGATCCGTCCGGCCTCGTGGTGACCAACAATCACGTGATCGAGGGCGCGGACCAGATTACGGTGACGCTGCAGGACAACACCACCCTGAAGGCGGAACTGGTCGGGCGTGACGAGACCGGCGACATCGCCCTGCTGCGCGTGAAGCCCGAGAAGCCACTGCCGGCGGTGCAGTTCGGCGATTCGGACCAGGCGCGGGTGGGTGACTGGGTGCTGGCGATCGGCAACCCGTTCGGCCTCGGCGGTTCGGTGACGGCCGGCATCGTCTCGGCGCGCGGGCGCAACATTCACCAGGGCCCCTACGACGACTTCATCCAGACCGATGCGGCGATCAATCGCGGCAACTCGGGCGGCCCGCTGTTCAACATGGACGGGCAGGTGATCGGCATCAACACGGCGATCTACTCGCCGTCGGGCGGATCGATCGGCATCGGCTTCTCGATCCCCGCCAACATGGCCAAGAACATCGTCGCCCAGCTGCGCGACTACGGCCATCCGCGGCGCGGCTGGCTGGGCGTGAAGATCCAGCAGGTGACGCCCGACATCGCCGAGAGCCTGGGCCTGAAGGAGGCCACCGGCGCGCTGGTCGCCGGGGTCACGGATGGCGGGCCGGCCGAGAAGGCGAAGCTGCACAGCGGCGACGTCATCCTGAAGTTCAACGGCCAGGACGTGAAGGACATGCACGCCCTGCCCCGGATCGTCGCGGACTCGGAGGTCGGCAAGGAAGTCCCGCTGGTGATCTGGCGCGACGGCAAGCAGACGACGGTGCAGGCGACCCTGGCCGAGAAGCCGGACGACACGGCCCTCGCCGCCGCCGACCAGGCCCCCAAGCAGAACGGCGCCGCGACCAAGCCGACCTCGATCGCCGGGCTCGGGATCAAGATCGCTCCGCTCAGCCAGGAGCTGCGGGACAAGTACCAGATCGCGGCGGATCAGAAGGGCGTGGTGATCACCGACGTGGCCTCCGGCTCGTCGGCCGCCGAACGTGGGCTGAAGCCCGGCGACGTGATCGTCGAAGTGGCGCAGACCGCGGTGGACACCCCCGCGGACGTGCAGAAGCAGGTGGACGGCGTGCGGAAGTCCGACCGGAAGTCGGTGCTGATGCTGATCCAGGGCCAGGACGGCGCCCGCTTCGTCCCGCTGCCCTTCTCGACGCAAAAGGACAAGCAGCCCGGGTAGGCCCGCCGCCGCCGTCATGGCCGGCCGTCGAGCCGGCCATCCCCGCCTGCAATCGTTCGCGCGCACCCGGCAGAGTGCCGCAGGAGATGGCCGGGTCGAGCCCGGCCATGACGAGATTGGTTCAACCAGCCCACCTCCGGCCATGACGAGGTTGGGTGGTTCAGCCGAAGACCGCTCCTCTCAGCCGAGCTCCGCCAGTACCGGCCGCAAATACTCCGCGAACAGCTTCGGGTTCTCCGCGAACGGGAAGTGGCCGATGCCGGCCATCGCCTGGAATTTCGCGCCGGGGATCTTCGCCGCCGTGGCGGCGGAGGCTTCCACGGTGCAGGAGTAGTCGTACTCCCCGGTCAGCATGAACAGCCGGCAGCGGTTGGTGTCGATGCGCCCGACCCGCTCCCGGGCGTCCCAGTCGCCCGAGTAGAATGCGATGTCGCCGAAGAACACCGCCGGCCCGCCCTGGCCGTAGTGCCAGCCGATCTGCTCCACCCATTCCGCCGGGCTCTGCGGGGCCGACAGGGCGCGGATCCACTCGGGCACGAAGAACGCCTGGTTCACCTGCGGGTGCGCCGCCCAATGGGTCTGGCGGCGGTCGATCTTCTCGCAGGCTTCGCAGGCGACGATGCCGTGGAACGCCTCGGGATGGCGGTAGGCCAGCTCCAGGCAGATCTCGCCGGACATCGAGGCCCCGAGGGCGATGGGCTTGTCCAGGCCCGCGGCCGCGACGAAGCCCATGATCAGCGCCACGTAGAGGTCGGTGTCCAGCCGCCAGGCGCCGGGGATCGCGCCCTCGGGCGGCGGCGACTTGCCGTGGAACGGCAGGTCGAAGGAGACCAGCCGATACTGCGCGGTCAGCGCCGGGTCCGCCATCAGCCCGTGGAACTGCCGCCCATCGGCGCCGGCGGTGTGCATGCACAGGATCGGCCGCCCGGTGCCCGCGGCCTCGGTGTAGATCTGGTAGGTGGTGCCATCGACCGTGACCGGCACGTAGCGGGCCTCGACCTGCGGCGCGGGCCGCTTGCCGCCGCGGGGGCCGATCTCCGCCGGCACGGGTTCGCCGCGGCCCAGCGCGAGCCATTTGCCCACTTCCAGCACCCGCCGCACGACATGGGCGTGCTGCATCAGCGTGAGCTGGTCGCCCTGCACCTGGAACGCGGGAACCCGATACATCATGGCGAACAGGCCGTGATGGTGCCGCGGCGGAACCGGCTGGAGGAACTTCGCCCAGACCGTGGCGGGCGCGTCCAGCGTGAAGGCCGGCGTCCCCTCCCCGCTCGTGACCTGTCCGTCCTGCAGGGCGAAGACCGTCGGCGCACCGTCGACGGAGATCGCGAAGCAGACCGACCAGGGGCCCGCCCAGGCGGCTAAAGTGGCGTCCCGCGCGCAGGCCGCGCGCCAGGCCGCCGCATCCGGGAACGCGCTCATGCGGGGTCGATCACGCGGATGGCGACCGGGTGGTATTCGTCGCCGAAGCCCTGGCGGACCGTCTCCTGCAGGCGCTCCATCGCGAGCCGCGCGCCTTCGACCTTCAGTCCGGCCTCGTCGGCCATCTCGAGGGCGTAGGCGAGGTCCTTGATCGCATAGCGCGTGGAGAAGGCGCGGGTCGGGAAGGCGCCGGTCAGCATCGCCTTCATACCGTGGTTGCGCAGCACGAAACTGTCGCCCGATCCCTTCGCCAGCGTCGGCAACAGCACGTCCGGCGCCACGCCGTTGCGACGGCCGAGCGCGATGGCTTCGGCGAGGGCGTGGCAGTGTTCGAAGACGAGCATGTTGTTGAGGATCTTCACCACCTGGCCGCAGCCGATGCCGCCGCAATGGGACACGTCGCTGCCCATCGTCTCCAGGATCGCGCGGACATGGGCGAACACGGCGTCGGAGGCGCCGACCATGATCGACAGGTCGCCCTTCGCAGCGGCCTCCCGCGTGCGGGCGACGGGAGCATCGGCGAACAGGATGCCCTTGGCCTCGAGCCGCGCACCGATCTCCCGCGTCAGCGCGACGGAGCTGGTGGAGGTGTCGACGACGCATTGGCCAGCGCCGAGATGCGGCTCGAGCGCGGCGACCACGCCCGCCATCGCCTTGCCGTCCGGCAGGGACAGCAGGATCAGGTCCGCCTTGGCCGCGACCTCTTCCAGGCTCGCGGCCGTCACGCCGAATTCCGCCAAGCGCTGCGCCGGTTCGGGATTGAGGTCGCAGCCGAGGATGGTGAGGCCGGAGCGACGCGCGAGATGGCCGCACATCGGCTCTCCCATCACGCCGAGGCCGATGAATCCGATGGTCCTGATGGGCCGGGGCGCTGTGTCGCTCATGGGGTCCTCCGCTGGTTGCGGCGTTTGTCCAGCACCCTGCGCGGGCTGTCAAAGCCGCCGCGGCTCTGGAAGGATGCGCCAACTCTGGGAGATCGAGCATGTATGCAGACATCCGCGGCACGCGCCTGTTCTTCGACGTGGAGGGCGCGGGATTGGTGCCGGACGGACCGGTGCTGCGCGTGCACAGGCCGGCGCTGGTGATCCATGGCGGACCGGGGGGCGACCACAGCGGCTTCAAGCCCGGCATGTCGCCGCTGAGCAGCGCCCTGCAGCTGGTGTATTTCGACCATCGTGGCAATGGGAGGTCCGGCCAGGCCGATCCCGGTGCCGATCCGCGCCGCTTCACGCTGGACGAGAACGTGGAGGACATGGAGGCGCTGCGCCGCCACCTCGGTCTCGGCCAGATGGTTTCGATTGGAACGTCCTATGGCGGCATGGTCGCGATGGCGCATGCCGCGCGCTATCCGGAAGCGGTGTCGCATCTGGTCCTGGTCGTGACGGCCGCGCATGGCGGGTTCGTGCCGATGGCGGAGGCATTCGTGCGCGCGCATGGCACGCGCGACCAGCAGGCGGTCTGCGAGACGTTGTGGGCGGGCGGGTTCCGCAGCGCGGCGGAGTTGCAGCGCTATTACGAGGTGATGGGTCCGCTGTATTCGCGGCGCTTCGATGCGGCGGCGGCCGCGGTGGCGCGCGCGCGGGCGATCCACTCGCCGGTGCCGCTGAACCGCGCGTTCGGGCCGGACGGGTTCCTGCGCAGCTTCGACCTGCGTCCCGAACTCGCGCGGATCACGGCGCCCACGCTCATCCTGGCCGGCCGGCACGACTGGATCTGCCCGCCCGTCTTCTCCGAGGAGATCCATTCGCTGATCCCCGGCTCGACCCTGCGCATCTTCGAGAACAGCAGTCACTCGATCCGCGCGGACGAGCCGGAAGCGTTGCACGAGGCTGTGCTGGGCTTCGTGGGCGACGCCGGGTAGCGCGGCCATACGCCGCATTCCTGGCGCAAGGCCGCCCCATTGCCCCGAGTCCCGCTCGGACGCCGGGATCAGGCGCCCGCGGCGGGTCGCGAGAACAGCTTCTGCCGCAGGCGGCGCATGCCGGCGAGCCAGCGATCCGGATCGGCCGCCTTGCGCTGCATGTATTCGTGCACCGTCCCGTGCGGGAGGATCAGGAAGCGTTCGGCCTCCATCGCCTCCAGGATCATGCGCGCGACGTCATCCGCCTCCATCACGCCGTCCATGCTCGCCGTGCTCGTCTGGCCGGAAAACATCCCGGTCCTGACCGCCTGCGGGCACAGCACGGAGACGCGGATGCCGCGATCGCCGTACTGGATCGCCAGCGACTCCGCGAGCGCGACCGCGGCGTGCTTGGTCACGGTGTATGGCGTGGAGCTCAACGAGGCGAGCAGGCCGGCGGCGGAGGCCGTGCTCAGCAGGTAGCCCGATCCGCGGGCCAGCATGCCGGGGAGCAGCGCGCGCGCCACGTAGACATGGGTCATCACGTGGACGCGCCACATCAGATCCCACTCGTCGTTGCCGATCTCCTCATGGCCCTTGCGGGACAGGCCGGCGTTGGAGAAGAACACGTCGACCGGCCCGTAGGCCTCCTCGGCCGCGCGGATCAGCGCCTGGATCGCGTCCTCGCGCCCGACATCCGTGGGCACCGCGAGCCCGCCGATTTCCTGGGCCACCCGCGCGAGCGCCTCCGCATTGGTGTCGGCGACGACCACGCCGCGGGCGCCCGCGGCGGCGAACGCCCGAGCGGTCGCCGCGCCGATGCCGCTTGCCGCGCCGGTGACGACGCAGACTTTTCCTGCCGGATGCATTCCTTGGACCCCTGTCATTCGTTCGATTGCGGGGAGTGTAGCCGGGACGGCGGCTGCGTCGAGGCCGACCGCCTCCGCGCGCGGCGTGACCCGGTCCCGTTCCGCGCGCGTCAGGCCCGCCGACGCAGGCGGCCGATCCCCCACAGGGCGATGCCGATCACCACCGCGGACAGGAGCGTCGTCGTGGTGCCGAGGGCGTAGAGCACGGGCGTGGTCACGCTGGTGGTCATGCCGAGGATCTCGAGCGGCAGCGTGTTGTCGCTGCCCGCGGTCAGCAGCGTGCGTGCGAACTCGTCGTAGGACAGCGTGAAGCCGAACAGCGCGATGCCCACGACGCTGGGCGCGATGATCGGCAGCACGACGTGGCGGAAGCTCTGCCACGGCGTCGCGCCCTGGTCGCGTGCCGCTTCCTCCCACGCGCGATCGAAGCGGTTGAACACGGCGAACATGATCAGGAGGCCGAAGGGCAGCGTCCAGGTGAGCTGCGCGCCGAAAGCGGAGCTGTACCAGGCCGTGTCGAACCCGGTCTGGCTGAACAGGAGCCCGACGCCCAGGCTCACCAGGATCGACGGGATGATGAGGCTCGCCACCGTCAGGGTGAACAGCGGCCCCGATCCGCGGAAGCGCCGGCGGAAGGCGAGGCCGGCGGCGAGGGAGACGACCACGGTCGCTACCATCACCATGGTCGCCAGCATGAGCGAGCGCAGCAGCGATCCGCCGATATCGCCCACTGCCTGTGCCTGGAACAGGCGCACGAACCAGTGGAGCGAGACGCCGTTCATCGGGAAGGTGAGGCCGCCATCCGGCCCCTGGAACGACAGGATCAGGATCGTCAGCGTCGGCCCGTACAGGAACAGGATGAAGGCGCCGAGGAAGCCCAGCAGCAGCAGGCGGCGCAGCGGCATCAGAGGTCCCGCCTGATATCGACGATGCGCAGGATCGCCGCGACCAGCAGCAGCACCACGGCCAGCAGCACGACGGCGTTGGCGCAGGCGGCCGGATATTGCAGCAGCGCGATCTGGTTGGAGATCATCAGCCCGACGGAGGCGCTCTGTCCGCCGCTCATGAGCCGGACGGTGGTGAAGTCGCCCATCACCAGCGTGACGACGAAGATCGAGCCGATGGCGAGGCCCGGCTTGCACAGCGGAACGATCACCCGGGTCAGCACCTGCCAGCCATTGGCGCCGTTGTCGATCGCGGCCTCGATCAGGCGGCGGTCGATCCGCATCATGGTGTTGAACACCGGCGTGACCATGAACAGCGTGTAGAGATGGACATAGGCGAGCACGACCGCGAAATCGGAGAACAGCAGGAATTCGAGCGGTTCGTGCACGAGGCCGAGACGCAGGAGGGCGGTGTTCAGCAGCCCTTCGCGGCCGAGGAACGGGATCCATGAGATCATGCGGATCATGTTCGACGTGAGGAACGGGATCGTGCAGACCAGGAAGAGCACGAGTTGCGCGGTGCGGCTGCGGATCTCGAAGGCGAGCACGTAGGCGACGCCGAATCCCAGCACGCCGGTGATCGCCCAGACGATGACGGTGTAGCGCAGCGTGTTGAGGTAGGTGCGCCACGTGACTGCCGATCCCAGCACGTCGGTGTAGTTGGTGGTGACGAAGCGCGGGATGATCTGGACGCTGTCGTAGTCGAGGAACGACACGACGATCAGCGCGCCCATCGGCAGCAGCAGGAACACGCTGAGGATCAGGGCGAGTGGTGCGGCCTGGAGGTAGGGAGTCCAGGCTCCGATCGCCCCCTCACCCCGTCCCTCTCCCGCGAGGGGAGAGGGGGCGTTGGCCGGGGAGTCCCCCCTCCCCTTGCGAGAGGGGGTCAGGGGGAGGGGGCCGTCGGGGTGATGTCCGGTTGGTGCGTTCACCCCGCTCGCCCCCTCACCCCGGCCCTCTCCAGCGAGGGGAGAGGGGGTTTCCTGGGCCTGCATCAGGCGGCGATGAACTCGTTCCATTTCTGGACCATGTAGCGGTCCTCGGTCATCACCGAGTTCCAGCACGCGACATGGCCCATCCGCTCCTGGAAGCTGCCGCCGTCACGTACCGCGCCGGCCTTCTCCATGACCTTGCCCTCGGGGCTGAGGATGTCGCCCTTCGCGGGCTTGCCCTCGATCCAGTAACCCCACTCGTCCTCGGACATGTACTTCTTCGCGGTGTCCAGCACCGCGCTGTAATAGCCCTGCCGGTTCAGATAGGCGCCGGCCCAGCCCGACAGATACCAGTTGATGTATTCGTAGGCGGCATCGAGCTCGAGCCCGCTCAGATGCTTTGCCAGTCCGAGGCCGCCGGCCCAGGCGCGATACCCCTCGGCGAGCGGCTGGTACGTGCAGGCGATCCCCTTCGAGCGCACCGCCGCCACGGCGGGAGACCACATGGACTGGATCACCACCTCGCCCGAGGCCATCAGGTTGACGCTCTCGTCGAAGCTCTTCCAGAACGCGCGGAACTGGCCGGACTTCTTCGTCTCGATCAGGAAGGCGATGGTCTTGTCGATCTCCGGCCGGGTCATGTTGCCCTTGTCGCCGTATTTGATCGTGCCGAGCGATTCCATGACCATCGCGGCATCCATGATGCCGATCGAGGGGATGTTGAGGATCGACGCCTTCCCCTTGAACGCCGGGTCGACCAAGTCCTTCCAGTTGCCGATCTTGCGGCCGACCAGGTCGGGGCGGATGCCCAGCGTGTCCGCGTTGTAGATCGTGGGGATCAGCGTCATCCAGCCGGTTTCGCCCTTGGCGAAGGTCTTGGCGGACGGGCCGTCGACATAGCCCACCGAATAGGGCGTGGTGCCTTGCGCGACCGGGCTGTCGGGCGTCAGCCGGCCCTTGGTGAAGATCGGCACGATCTGGCCGGCATACTTGATCTTCTTCACGTCCATCGGCTGCAGCACGCCGGTGGGGAACACCTTCTTCACCGAGAAATACTCGATATCCGCGATGTCGTAGCTCCGGGGCTGCGTCACCGCCTTCTGCGTCACCGCATCGGTGTCGAGCGCCGTCATCTGCAGCGTGAAGCCAAGGTCAAGCTTCACCTTCTCCGCCAGCGCATTCAGGTTCGACACGCCCGTGCCGAACTGGCGCAGCGTGACGTTCTTGATCTGCTGCGCCCAGATGGTCGGAAAGCCGGTGATCGCCCCCGACCCGATCGCGGCCCCGCCGATCGCCGCACCGGTTCCCTGCAACAGCCGACGGCGGCTCAGAGGCCGCCGTGAGTCGGTGGTCATGCGTTCGTCTCCCATACCCCAGTCGCCATGATCGCACGCGCGCACGCCGCGGCGCAGGTTCGGCAGCATCCGCGCAGGCCGAGTTTGCATCGGCGCGCCCCCCGGTTTTGCACGTCGCGTGCCACGCTCATTCGGCCGATCGGGATCGCGCGGCCTGATCGGGGGTCGGCGCCGGCCCGCGGCCTCTTCGCCGGTGCCGCGGCGGCCGGCTCGTCCGAGCGAGGCGGCGCCCGCGCGCGCTCGGGGGCACGTTCCGCGCATTGCCCATTAAAGCGGCATACAACCGCAGGTTTTGCACCCCAGATAGGCGTTCGCGCCCCGTTCCCCCTTTTGCGAGAGACACGGACGTGTCATGCTGCGTTGCAACAGGATCGCACGAGCGATTGGAACCGGTAGAGGAGTGCCGCGGTGAGCGAGAGCATCGAAAGGCTGTACCCCTCCGAACCGGCGCTCGTGTATCCGGCTCCGGAAGGCGCCGACGCCTGGATCGTGGAGGCGCCCGCAGAGGCGACCTCCACCCGGACCCCGGTGAGCTTCACCGGCCCGAATGCGGTCAACCTCGCGCTCCGCTACGCCTACGAGGAATTCGGCAGCGCCCGCTTCTTCCCCTTCTGACGCGCCCTTCTGACCCCCGCTCCTGACGGCGGGAACATGGCTACGATGATCGGATCGGCTCCGGCCGACGCCCGCAGGAGGGCGCTCACGATCGCGCGCGCCCCTGAACCAGCTTCTCCGCTCGCTCGTTGACCACCGGCGACCGCGTCGCCCCGGCGCGGCCCAAGAAACCAGAGCAGGGCGCCCGCCTGCATGGCCGCAATCTTCCCGCCGGAGGCGAACCTCGCCGCCAAGCTGGTGCTGCTGAGCCTCGCGGGCGCCATTGCCGCGGGGATCGGCTGGTGGTGGCTGTTCCCGCGCACCGACTACGCGCGCCACGTGGACTGGACCGTCCAACAGCCCGTGCCCTTCAGCCACCAGCATCACGTCGGCGGGCTCGGCATCGATTGCCGCTTCTGTCACGTGACCGTCGAGGTTAGCGGCAATGCCGGCCTGCCGCCGACCTACACCTGCATGACCTGCCACTCGCAGATTTGGACCAACGCCGCCCTGCTCGCCCCCGTGCGGCAAAGCCTCGCCGACAACGTGCCGATCCGCTGGCACCGGGTCACCGACCTGCCCGACTACGTCTACTTCAATCACGCGATCCACGTCGCCAAGGGGGTCGGCTGCGAGTCGTGCCACGGGGCGGTCGCGGACATGCCGCTGATGCGGAAGGTGCGCAGCATGACCATGAGCTTCTGCCTGGACTGCCACCGCGACCCGGCGCCCCATCTCCGGCCGGCCGAGGCCATCTTCGACACGAAATGGCAGCGCACCCCGGACACGCCGTCCCCGGCGACGCTGATGGCGCAGTACCACGTGGGCGGCCGCAACCTGACCGAGTGCTCCATATGCCACCGATGAGCCGGCAATGGCGCGCCCTTGACGCGCTGGCCCGCGACCCCGCCTTCGTCACCCGCGCCGAGGCCGAATTCCCCATGCTCGCCAGGGCCATGGCGGCGCAGACCGACCGGCGTGGGATGATGCGGCTGATGGCGGCCGGGCTGGCGCTCGCCGGCCTGACCGGCTGCGACGCCGGGGAACAGGGCGGCATCCTGATGCCGCCGGTGCACCCCGCCCCCGGGACGGTCGGCGCCGGCAGCGACCTGTTCGCGACCGCCCACCTAGCCCAGGGCTATGCCGAGGGAGTGCGCCTGCGCCACGCCGCCGGCCGACCGATCAAGGTCGAGGGCAATCCGCTGCATCCGGCGAGCCTCGGCGGCACCGACGCGATCGCCCAGGCGGAGATCCTGGGCTTCTACGATCCCGACCGCGATATCGGGCTGCGCCGCGGGCGTGTCGCCCAGGCCTGGCAGGACCTGCTCACCGCCATGGCGGCGCGGCGCACGCGCGCAGCCGAGGATCGTGGCGCCGGCCTGCGCCTGCTGACCGGGCGGGTCACCTCCCCCACCCTGGCGCGGCAGATCGCGGACCTGCGGACCACCTATCCCGAAATGCGCTGGCATCAATGGGAGCCGGTGACGCGCGACTCCGTCCGCGCCGGCGCCCTGCTCGCCTACGGGCAGCCGGTGCAGGTCCGGCCGCATCTCGCCGAGGCCGACGTGATCGTGGCCTTCGACAGCGACCTGCTGAGCAGTGCGCCCGGCCATCTGCGCTTCGCGCGGGAATTCGCCGCTCGCCGCAACCCGACCCGCACCGACCGCATGAGCCGGGTCTATGCCGTGGAACCGGCGCCGACGCAGGTCGGCCTCGCCGCGGATCACCGGCTGATCGCCGGTGCGCGAGACCTCGCGCGCCTCGTCCCGATGCTGGCCGCTTCCGTGCTGCGCGACGAGGCCCCCGCGGACGCCCCGCCCTGGCTGGGTGCCATGGCCGCGGACCTCAAGGCGGCGCGCGGCCGCGCCTTCGTCCATGCGGGACCGGACCTTCCGCCCGAGTCGCTCGCCCTGGTCCACGCGATGAACGAGGCGCTGGGCGGACGCGGCACGTGCTGGACCCTGGGCGCGCCGGCCGAGGCGGACTCCGCAGCGCTGGGCGAGTCGATGCGCGCGCTGCTGGACGACATGCAGGCGGGACGCGTGCACACCCTGCTCGTGCTCGACGCCAACCCGGCCTTCACGGCGCCAGGGTTCGCCGATGCGCTGCGCCGCGTCGAGTTCTCGATGACCATGGCGGTCGGGCCGACCGAAACCGCGGGCGCGACGCACTGGCTGGTGCCGCAGCGCCATGCGTTCGAGGACTGGAGCGACGCCCGCGCCTTCGACGGCACCGCCACGATCCTCCAGCCGCAGGCGCGGCCGCTCTTCGACGCGATCAGCCCGCACACGCTGCTGTCGCTTCTCGCCGGCCCCGCGCCGGCGGGCAGCCAGGACGCGGTGCGCGCGACCTGGGCGCCGCAATGGGGCGATGCCGCGGCGGCGCGCTGGCACGATGCGCTCGCGACCGGCCTGGTCGCCGGCACGGCCTCGCCCCCGATTGACGTGCGCCTGCGGGACGACGCCGCGCGCGCCGCCCCGGCGGTGCCCGACCAGCCCCTCACGCTGTCGCTGCGGCCCGATCCGTATGTCTGGGACGGGCGGTGGGCCAACAACGCCTGGCTGCAGGAACTGCCGCGCCCGACGACGAAGCTCGTCTGGGACAATCCGCTGCTGATCTCCCCTGCGCGCGCCCGCGACCTCGGCGTGCGCAACGGCGACCGGGTGGAGGTGCGGCGTGGCGACGCGCACCGGGTCCTGCCGGTCTGGGTGGTGCCGGGACAGGCGCCCGAGATGGTGATCGCCACGCTGGGCTACGGGCGCCAGGACGTGGGCGCGGTCGGGAGCGGCGTCGGCTGGAACGTGTACCCGCTCGCCGGCGACGGCCCGGTCTCGCTGCGCAAGGCCGACGGGCAGGACGAGCTCGCCAGCACCGAACATCACGACCCGATCTTCTCGGATGCCGGGGAATACGTGCGCCACGCCGGACTGGACGCGTTCGAGGCCGATCCGAAGGTGCTGGCCCGCGAACCCGCGCTCGAACACCTCTACCGCATGCACCCGCCCGGACCCGCCGCCTGGGGCATGAGCGTCGACCTCAATGCCTGCATCGGCTGCAACGCCTGCGTCGTCGCCTGCATGGCCGAGAACAACATCCCGGTCGTCGGCAAACAGCAGGTCATGCATCAGCGCGAGATGCACTGGCTGCGGATCGATCGCTACTACGAGGGCGACCCTGAGGATCCCGAGATCCTGCTGCAGCCGATGCTGTGCCAGCATTGCGAGCAGGCGCCTTGCGAAATCGTGTGTCCGGTCGAAGCGACCATGCACGATTCCGAGGGGCTGAACGTCATGGTCTACAACCGCTGCATCGGCACGCGGTTCTGCTCCAACAACTGCCCCTACAAGGTGCGCCGGTTCAACTACTACGGCTACACGAAGGAGGAGCACCGGCCCGCCCTCGCCCGCAACCCCGACGTGACCGTTCGCGCGCGCGGCGTGATGGAGAAATGCACCTTCTGCCTGCAGCGGATCGCCGCCGCCCGCATCGTCGCGGATATCGAGAACCGGCCCGTCGGCGCCGAGGAGGTGGTCACCGCCTGCCAGGCCGCCTGCCCCACCCAGGTGTTCAGCTTCGGCAACATGGCGCAGGGCGGGACGGTGGTGGAGCGCAAGCAGAGCCCGCTCAGCTACGCGATGCTTGCGGAACAGAACACCCATCCGCGGCTGACCTATGAGGGCGTGATCCGCAACCGGAACAAGGACGTCGGCGCGTGACCCGCCCGTCCCCCGGCGATCCGGTCGCCCTGTCGACCAGCAACGAGGCGATGACCGCGCACGTCTCGGCCGTGCCGTTTCGTGCGCAACCATTCGCGCATTACTGGCTGGCGGTGGCGCCGTTCGGCGCGCTGACCGGCGTGCTGCTGGGCTCCATCCTGTACCTGTTCTACGCCGGCGTCGGCATCTGGGGCATCGACTGGCCGGTCGCCTGGGGCTTCGCGCTGATCAACTACGTCTGGTGGATCGCCATCGCCTCGGGCGGCACCTTCATCTCCGCCCTGTTCTACCTGACGCGCTCCGAGTGGCGGAACGCGATCAACCGTATCGCCGAGACGATGACGCTGTTCGGCGCGGCCTGCGCGGGCATCTACCCGATCCTGCATCTCGGCCGGCCGTGGTTCTTCTACTGGCTGTTTCCCTATCCGAACACGATGGGACTGTGGCCGCAGTTCCGCAGCCCGCTGCTGTGGGACTTCTTCGCCATCCTCACCTACGTCACGAGCTCCGTCCTGTTCTGGTATTTCGGGCTGCTGCCCGATCTGGCGACGATGCGGGACCGCGCGACCAGCCGGCGCTGGCAGGTCTTCTACGGCGCGCTCGCCCTCGGCTTCCGCGGCTCCTCGACCCAGTGGCGCCACTACCACGTCACCTACGGCGTGCTCGCCGCCATCATGGCGCCCCTCGTCTGCTCGGTGCACAGCATCGTCGGCCTCGACTTCGCCGGGGCCGCGACCCCCGGCTGGCATTCCACCCAATTCCCGCCCTTCTTCATCTTCGGTGCGTTCCTCTCGGGCTTCGCCACCGTGCTGCTGCTGGTCATGGCGCTGCGCCGGCTGCTGAACCTGCAGGCCTGGATGACCGGCCGGCACCTCGACGTGCTGTGCAAGCTGATGCTCACCAGCAGCCTGTTCGTCGGATACGCCTACGTCATGGACGGGTTCACGGTCTTCTACGGCGGCGAGAAGGCCGACATCGTCAACTACACCGCGCGCCTGTTCGGCTACTACGCGCCGGTCTACTGGGGCGCGGTGCTGTTCAACGTGATGCTGCCGCAACTGCTGTGGGTGCGCGCGCTCCGCGTCAACCAGCTGCTCGTCACCCTGCTCTGCTGCGGCGTGATCGTCGGCATGTGGTTCGAACGCTACACGATCGTCGTCATCAGCCTGCACCGCCCGCATCTGCCCTCCGCCTGGGGCCTCTATCACGGCTCGCTCTGGGACTGGCTCACGCTGATGGGCACCGCCGGCCTGTTCGTCTTCGGCATCCTGCTCGCGATCCGGATCATCCCCGCCATGTCGATGTTCGAGATGCGCGAGACGCTGGAGCAACGGCGATGAGGATCGTGGTCGGCGCCTTCCCCGACGAGACCGCGATGCAGGCCGCGCTCGGCCGCCTTCGGGAAGCCGGCTTCAACGCGATCGAAACCTACGGGCCGAAGCCGGCGGGGGAAGGCCATTCGCCGCTGCCGCTGGTGATCCTCGCCGGCGGCCTGTTCGGGGCGGCGCTCGGCTTCTGGTGGCAGACGCACGAGACCGTGCAGGCCTATCCGCTCGATATCGGCGGCCGCCCGCTCTTCTCCTGGCCCGCCTACGTGCCGATCGCGCTCGAGATCGGCATCCTGCTCGCCATCGCGTCCGGGGTGTTCGGGTTCTTCGTCGTCAACCGCATGCCGCGCCTGTGGGAGCCGGTGGACGACGCGCCTGCCATGCGCCGCGCCACCTCCGACCGCTGGTGCATCGCGATCACCACCGAAACCCCCGAACAGGCCCGCCATGCGCTGTGGCGCTTCGCGGCGCTCGAGGTCGACGAGGTGGCGGCATGAAGCGCGCGGCCCTGCTGCTGACCCTCGCCCTGCTGTCCGGCTGCGACGACATGCTCGTGCAGCCCTATGCGAAGCTGTACGACCCCGAAGCGGGCCGCGTGCAGCCGGTCGCCGAGGCGGTGCCCTGGCAGGATGCGCCCGTCGCGCCGCCCCCTCTCACGCTGGCGCTGCTCCAGCGCGGGCAGCAGCGCTTCCGGATCGACTGCACGCCGTGCCACGGCGAACTCGGCAATGGCGACGGCATGATCGTGCAGCGCGGCTTCTCGCCCCCGCCCTCCTACCACTCGGCGCGGCTGCGCGAGGCGCCCACGCAGCATTTCTACGACGTGATCACCCACGGCTACGGCGCGATGTACTCCTTCGCCGGCCGCGTCGCGCCGCGTGATCGCTGGGCGATCGCCGCCTATATCCGCGCGCTGCAGCACTCCCAGGACGTGCCCGTCGCGGCGCTGACGCCGGAACAGAAGCAGGCCCTGCCATGAGAGACCTGGGCGCGCGCAACTGGGCCTGGATCCTCGGCGCCCTCGGGTTGCTGCTGGCGGCGCTGGGTTGGTTCGTCGATCCGACGCGCTTCGCCTTCGCCTGGGTCGCCGCGCTCGCCACCTGGATGGGATGGCCGCTGGGCTGCCTCGCGCTGCTCTGCGTGCATGCGCTGACCGGCGGCCGCTGGGGTGATGCGATCCGCCCGGCCCTGCATGCCGGCCTCGGCACGCTGCCGCTGCTGCTGCCGGCGCTCGTTCCCGTATTGCTGCTGGCCGGACGGCTGTATCCGTGGATGCGGCCGGACGTCGCGGCGGACCTGCACAACACGTTCTATCTCAATCCCACCTTCGCCGCGGTACGCTGGCTCGTCTTCGTCGTCGCCTGGTTCGGGCTCGCCGCACTGGTGCTGGCCGGACGCAATCGCGGCGGACCCTCGCGCGGGCTCGCCGCGTTCACGCTGATCGTCCTCGGCTACACCGTCACCTTCGCCGCGATCGACCTGCTGGTGTCGCTCGAGCCGCATTTCAAGTCGAGCGAGTACGGCATGATCATCGGCGCGCAGGACGCGCTGTTCGCCCTCGCCGTCACGCTCTGGCTCGTCACCGCCATCCTGCCCCCGCCGCTGACCGCCCTGCCCGATCTCGGCCGCATCCTGTTCGGCTTGCTGATCCTGTGGGGCTATCTCGACTTCATGCAGCTGCTGATCATCTGGCAGTCCGACCTGCCGCATGAGGCGGCGTGGTACGTGCGGCGGATCGACGGTCCCTGGGGCGCGCTGACGGTCGTTCTCGCGCTGCTGCATTTCGCCCTGCCGTTCTTCGCCCTGCTCTCCCCGCGGCTGCGCCGCAGCCCCCGCGGCATCGGCGCGGTCGCGGTGCTGCTGATCGTGATGGAGATCCTGCGGGGATGGTGGCTCGTCCTGCCGGCGCACGACCTGTCGCCGAACTGGATCGACCTCGCAGCCATGCTCGCCTTCGGCGGCTGTTCGGTTGCGCTCGCACTGCCCCGCCCCCCGCTCGTCCGCGCCGCGAGGCATCATGCGTGAGGCCGAACTCCAGATGCCGCCCGCCGCACGGGAACGGCGGGACGTCACCTTCCGCTTCGCGGCACTGGCCTTCGGCGGCCTCGTGCTCGCCCTGCTCGCTTCCGCGGGCGTGGCGCTGTGGATGTACCCGCGGACCGCGAGCGACCACCGCCTGCAACGCCCCGTGCCGTCCTTTCCGGCGCCGCGCCTGCAGGTCTACCCGCAGCAGGACCTCGCCCGGTTCCTGCGGCAGGAACACGAGCGGCTGGATCATGTCGGCTGGGTCGACCGCGCGCGGGGGATCGCCCACATCCCGATCGACGATGCGATGCGACAGGTCGCGCATGACGGCATCCCGGACTGGCCCGCACGATGAGCCGGACCGCGCTGCTGCTGATCCTGCTGCTCGCGCTGCCGGCCCGCGCCGCGCCGCCGGACCTGAGCGATATCCGCTACGACCAGCGCCCCGGCGCGCAGGTGCCGATGCAGGCCGCGTTCCGCGCCGCGGACGGCAGCGCCACGACCCTCGGCGCCGCGATGGACGGGCGCCCCACGGTGCTCGACCTCGGTTATTTCCATTGCACCACGCTGTGCGGCGTCGTGCGCGCGGATGTCCTGTCCGCGCTGGCGGAAAGCGGGCTGCGCATCGGCCGCGACTACACGCTGGTCGCGCTGTCGATCGATCCGGCGGAAACGCCGCATGACGCATCGAAGGCCTTGGCGCAGGAGCGCGCGCGCTACGCGTTGCAGGGTGCGCCGGAGGGCTGGCGCTACCTCACCGGCGCCCAAGCGGCGATCGGCGAGGTCGCGCGGGCCGTCGGATTCCACGCCCGCTTCGATGCCGCGAGCAAACAGTTCTACCACCCGGCCGGCATCGTCGTGCTGACGCCCTCGGGTTCGGTCTCATCCTACGTCCTCGGCGTCGGGTATCGCGCCGGCGACGTGCGCGCGGCGCTGCTGCGCGCACGCGGCGGCGGCATCGCCAAGGCGGCGTTGCCGATCCTGCTGCTGTGCTTCCACTTCGACCCGACCACAGGCCGCTACACGCTTGCGATCTGGCGCCTCATCCAGCTCGCCGGCGGGCTCACCATCCTCGTCGTCGGCGGCACGATCCTGCTCGCATTGCGGCGGGAGCGGGCGCCATGATCTGGAAGTTCCTGCCCCAGGCCTCCTCCAGCGCGTGGGAAACCGACGGGCTGCTGATCGGCCTGACGCTGGTGACGGGCGCCGTGCTGTTCCTCGTGTTCGGGCTGATGCTGGTCTACGCGGTGCGCTACCGCGATTCCAGCCCGATCGACCGCGGCAAGATCGCCGAGAAGACCTTCCGCTTCGAGATTTCCTGGACCATCGCCACGCTGGTGATCTTCTTCGGCCTGTTCGTCTGGGGTGCCGACCTCTACGCGCGGCTGATGATCCCGCCCACGGACGCCGTGCGGATCTACGTCGTCGCGAAACAATGGATGTGGAAGATCGAGCACCAGGGCGGGCAGCGGGAGATCGACACGCTGCACGTGCCGGTGCACACGCCGATCGAACTGGTGATGACGTCGCAGGACGTGATCCACGACTTCTTCGTGCCCGCCTTCCGGGTCAAGCGCGACGTGCTGCCGAACCAGTACGAGACGATGTGGTTCACCGCCGAGAAGACCGGGACCTATCACCTGTTCTGCGCCCAGTTCTGCGGGCTGGACCACGCGGTGATGACCGGCCAGGTCGTCGTGCAGACGCAGGCGGACTACGCGGACTGGCTCGCGCGGAACGGCACGTCGCAGACGCTGGCGCAGCAAGGGGAGCCGCTGTTCATCCGCTATGGCTGTTCGGGCTGCCATTCCGGAAACGGCACCGTGCGCGCCCCGTCGCTCGCCGGGCTGTACGGACGCCCCGTCCCGCTGTCGGACGGCAGCGTCGTCACCGCCGACGACCGCTACATCCGCGACTCGATCCTGCAGCCGAAGCGCCAGGTGGTGGCCGGCTTCGCCCCCGTCATGCCGTCCTTCGACGGGGTCATCCCGGAAGACGACCTGATCCGCCTGGTCGCCTTCATCCAGTCCCTCGCACCGGAGCGTCCGCGATGAGCCAGACGGTCACCGCCACACGCGTCCTCAGCTATCTCGAGGACGGCAAGACGCTGAGGAGCTGGCTGCTCACCACGGACCACAAGCGCATCGCGATCCTGTACGCGCTGTCGATCACGGTCTTCTTCTTCATCGGCGGCACCGCGGCCGCCCTGATCCGCTACAACCTGGTCACGCCGCAAGGCGCCCTGCCCTCGGCCGAGACGTACAACCGGCTGTTCACCATGCACGGCGTGATCATGGTGTGGTTCTTCCTGGTGCCGGCCGCACCGGTGACGATCGGCAACTTCATCATCCCGCTGATGATCGGCGCGCGCGACCTCGCGTTCCCGAAGATCAACCTGATGAGCTGGTACCTGTTCATGGCGGGTGGCGCCTGCGCGCTCTACGCGCTGTTCGCCGGCGGCGTGGACACGGGCTGGACGTTCTACGCGCCGCTGTCGAGCAACTATGCGCAAGGTCACGTCGTGGCGGTGGTCGCCGGGATCTTCATCTCCGGCTTCTCCACCATCGCGACCGGGCTGAACTTCGTCGTCACCATCCACCGGCTGCGCGCGCCCGGACTGACGTGGTACCGGCTGCCGGTGTTCATCTGGTCGTTCTACGCGACCAGCGTGATCTTCCTGCTCGCCACGCCGGTGCTGGCGATCACGCTGATCCTGCTGTCGTTCGAACGGATCTTCCATGTCGGCGTGTTCGACCCGCGGATCGGCGGCGACCCGCTGCTGTTCCAGCACATGTTCTGGTTCTACTCGCATCCCGCGGTCTACATCATGGTGCTGCCGGGCATGGGGATCGTCAGCCAGATCATCCCCTGCTTCAGCCGCAAGGAGCTGTTCGGCTACAAGTTCGTCGTGTGGTGCAGCGTCGCGATCGCGGTGATCGGCTTCTTCGTCTGGGGACACCACATGTTCGTCTCGGGCCAGTCGCCCTATGCGAGCATCGTGTTCTCGCTGCTGTCCTACTTCGTCGCCGTGCCCTCAGCCATCAAGGTCTTCAACTGGCTCGGCACGATGCACAAGGGGCGCATCCACTTCAACGCGCCGATGATCTACGCCCTGGGCTTCGTCGGGCTGTTCACCTCGGGCGGGCTGACCGGGCTGTTCCTCGCCGCCCTCGCGGCCGACGTGCACCTGCACGACACGTATTTCGTCATCGCGCATTTCCACTTCATCATGGTGGGCGGCATGGTCTCGGCCTATTTCGCCGCGCTGCATTTCTGGTGGCCGAAGATCACCGGCCGCATGTACCCCGAGACGATCGCGCGCGGCGCCGCGCTGCTGATGTTCCTCGGTTTCAACTTCACCTTCCTGCCGCAGTACATCCTCGGCTATCTCGGCATGCCGCGGCGCTACCACTCCTACCCGCCCGAGTTCCAGGTGCTGAACGTGCTCTCCTCGGCGGGAGCGTCCATCCTGGCCGTGGCCTACGTGCTGCCGCTGTTCTACCTGGGCTGGTCGCTGTTCCGCGGCGAGCGCGCACCGCGCAACCCGTGGCGCGCCACCGGGCTGGAATGGACCACCGACTCCCCGCCGATCACCCGCAACTTCCTGGTCGTGCCGACCGTCACCAGCGGTCCGTACGACTACGCCGATCCGCACACCAAGCTCGCCGATGTCTGAGAACGTCGCCCCGCACACGCACTTCCAATACGAGGATGCGCGGCACCAGGCCGACTCGGCGATCGCGGGCATGTGGCTGTTCCTGGCCACCGAGGTGCTGTTCTTCGGCGGCCTGATCCTCGCCTGGATCTTCTGCCGTCACTGGAACCCGGAAGGCTTCGCCGCGGGGGCCAAGGAGTCCGTGCTGTGGATCGGCACCGTCAATCTCGCGCTGCTGATCACCAGCAGCTTCGTCTACGGCCTCGGCCAGGCAGCCATCGAGGCCGGACGGGTCCGCATGCTGATCTGGTGCTGCCTGCTGACGGCGGGAATCGGGGTCGTGTTCCTCGGCCTCAAGCTGCTGGAATGGCACGTCGACCTCGACGAGAATCTCTGGCCGGCCGGACCGTTCAAGCTGCACGGGGCCGAAGCGGATGGCGGCCGGCTGTTCTGGATCTTCTACTTCGTGGCGACCGGCTTGCACGCGGTGCACATGCTGGTCGGCATCGTCGCGGTCTGCTGGATCGCGCTGCGCGCCCGCCGCGCCGAATTCACCGCGGACTGGCACACGCCGGTCACGGTGGTCGGGCTCTACTGGAGCTTCGTCGACATGGTGTGGATCGTGCTCTACCCGCTGATCTACGTCGTGGGGCGGCTGTCGTGACGGCCCGGATGCGGCATCTGCTGTGGATGTGGCTCGCGCTCGTCGCGCTGGGCGCCTGCGCGTTCGGCGGCGCCTTCCTTCCCCTGCCGGCCGGTTTGCGGCCGCTGCTGATGCTGCCCAGCCTGGTGATGGTGGCGATCCTCGCCCTCGGCTTCATGGAGGTGCGGCGCGGCGGCGCGCTGCCCGGTGCCTTCGCGCTCGCCGCCATCTTCTGGCTCTTCGTCCTTCTCGGACTCGGGAGCGCCGATCCGCTCACGCGGCGCGTCTACCCGGCGGACCAGGGCGGCGCATCCGTGCCCGGCCCGCCGGAGATTTCGCCGCAACGGTGATCCGCCGCGTGAACCGGATCACGCGGCGGCCGTGATCCTCCGGCTTTGCGTCAGTTCCCGTACACCGCCTGCGGCAGCCACATGGTCAGTGCCGGCACGTAGGTGATGATGCCCAGCACGATCACCAGCAGGATCAGGAACGGGAAGATGCCGCGGATCACCTCGCCCACGGGCGCGGTGGAGATCGTCGACAGCACGTAGAGGTTCAGCCCGACCGGCGGGTGGACCAGCGCGATCTCCATGTTGTGGGTGAAGATGATGGAGAAGTGCACCGGGTCGACGCCCAGCGGCTTCAGCGCGGGCGCCAGGATCGGCATGACCAGCAGCAGCGCCGCCACCACTTCGAGGAAGCAGCCCAGCACCAGCAGCAGCACGTTGATGGCGAGCAGGAATTCCCAGGTGGCGAGGTTGTGGTTCAGCGTCCAGCTGACGAGCTGCGCCGGCACGCCGGACTCCGTCATCCAGTGCCCGAAGGCCAGCGCCGTCGCGACGATCAGCATGATCGTGCCGGCGCTGCGCAGCGCATCCGCGATCACCGTCAGCGTCGCGGTCCAGCGGAAGCCGCGATAGAACACCAGGCTCACCAGCAGCGAGACGGCAGCGGCAAGCGCCGCGGCTTCGGTCACCGTGACCAGGCCGCCATAGATGCCGACCAGCACGATGATCGGCACCGCCAGCGCGGGCAGCGCGCGCACCGTCACGCGCAGCCGGTCGGAGAACGGCAGCGACGGCTCCATCGGGAAGTTGCGGCGCCGCGCGTCGTACCAGACCCAGGCGAAGAATGCGCCGGCCTGCAGCAGGCCCGGCAGGATGCCCGCCAGGAACAGCCGCGGGACGGATTGTTCGGTGACGATGCCGTAGAGGATCAGCGACAGCGACGGCGGAATGACGATGCCGATCGTGCCGGAGGCGCCGATCACGCCCAGCGCGAAGGAGCGCGGATAGCCCCGCTCCAGCATCGCCGGCAGCAGGATCGTGCCCATGGCGAGCGCCGTCGCAACCGAAGAGCCGCAGATCGCCGCGAACAGCGTGCAGGCCACGACGGTGACGAGGCCGAGGGAGCCGCGGATGCCGCCCAGCCACGCGGCCGAGACGTCGACCAGTGCCTTCGCCACGCCACCTTGCCGCATGAACGCGGCGGCCATGACGAACAGCGGCAGCGACATGAGGGTCGAGGAGTTCAGATGGTCGATGACCACCTGCGCCACGCCCACCAGGCCCTGTCCCGACACGAGGTACAGCACCGACGCGCAGGCCCCGAGGACCAGGAAGATCGGCATGCCCAGCGAGAGCAGGCCGAAGAACATCACGAGGAAGAGGAAGGTCCACATGGGGCAGGTGATCCGGCTGTCAGGACGCAGTCAGTCGTCGGTCTCGGCGGTTGATCGTCGGGATCGGCCCGGCCGGAGGGAGGGCGGTGGTCAGTCGTTCGGAATCGGCGTGCCCATGTTGGTCGGCATCTCGTCGGGCAGCACGTGCCCGACGGTCATCGTCGCCGGATCGAACCGGAACAGGTACCGGTAGAGCCGGATGAGGTAGCGCACCGTCATCAGCGCACCGCCTGCCGGCAGAGCCAGGTAGTAGATCCACATCGGGAAGCCGAGGTCGGTCGAGCTGCGCTCATCCAGCAGCAGCGACGTGTCCACGATCTGCCAGCCGTACCACACCATGCCGATGCAGAAGGCGAGGGCCACGATGCAGTTGAACGCTTCCATCCAGCGCTGGCCGCCGGGCGGCACGAGCCGCAGCACGAGGTCGGGACGGACATGGCCGTCCGTCCGCACGAGCTGGCTGGAGATGATCATCACGCCCCAGACGACCAGGTAGACGATCACCTCCTCGGCCCAGGAGATCGCATGCTCCGGGAAGAAGTAGCGCCCGGCGACCTGCACGATGCCGACCAGCATGGCGATCGCGCCGAGCAGGCCGACCAACGTGCGTTCGATGGTGTCCCAGATGCTGTCCTTCCGCGGCGCGATCATCCGGTCAGCCCACCACGGACGCCACGGCCGCGTCGGCGGCCTTGACGATGTCCTGCGACAGCTTCGCGTCCTTGATCAGCTGGCCGACATTCTCCTGGAACATCTTGCGGTCCTTGTCGAGCTGGGCGGCCGGCGGGTCGAAGAAGGTGACGTTGTTCTCTTCCATCAGCTTGCGCGCATGCTGCTGGGAGGCGAAGGCGTTCGCGCGATAGGTGCCGATGTTCTGCGCCCAGATGTCCTTCATGATCTTCTGCTGATCGGCGCTCAGCTTGCTCCAGAACGCGCCGCTGATCATCGGGATATACTGTCCGACGTACTGGTGGTCGGCATAGGAGTAGCGCACGCCCGCTTCCCACAGCTTGGCGGTCGCGCAGCTCTCGTCGGTGGAGACGAAGCCGTCGAACGTGCCCTGCGACAGCGCGAGCGGCACGTTGGGCCAGGCGGTCGTGTTCGGGATGCCGCCGACCAGGGAGATGCGCCAGGAGATGCCGGCGCCGCCGGGGCTGCGGATCTTCAGGCCCTTCAGGTCGTCCAGGCTGCGCACCGGCGTCTTGGTGGTGTACCAGTTCTGGAAGCCGAGATCGATGAAGTCGCCCAGCACGTGGGTGCGCAGCTTCGACTCGAGCTGGCTCGCCACCATGTGGCCCGGCTTGCCGTCCGAGGCGGCATGCGTCGCCTCGATCTTGCGCCCGTAGAAGGCGGGAAGCTGCACGTAGTCGCAATCGGGCACGATGCCGGTCTGGGTCCAGCCGCCGGGGCAGGCCATGTCGACCTGGCCCTGCAGCAGCGCCTTGGCGACGTTCAGGTCCGCGAAGAGCTGGCCGGCATGGAACACCTCGCCCACGACCTTGCCGCCCGTCGCCTTCTCCACCTTGCCCAGGTAGTCGACGATCGAAACGTTGCGGACGTGACTCGGCGCGGTGTCGAGGGAGCAACGCAGGCGCAACGGCTCCTCACCGCGCGCGTGACGCAGGATGGCAAAGCTACCGATGGTTGCAGCCACTCCGGCCGCGGAACGGCCGAAACCGCGACGGGTCATGCCAGTCTGCATCGACGTCTCCTCTTGACAATTGATAGCGCTCCCGAGGGCGCCTGATCCGGAGTGATGGCGCCTCGGCGCTGTTCCGTCAATGTCCAACGAAACCAACGTTTGGAGGCCGGGAGACGTCAATGCGCCCGTTGCATCAGGGCAGCGGCGGGCGCGCGCCCTCGACCGCTCCGCGAATGCGCGGCAACAGGATCATGTCCCACGGGCTGGGCATTTCGCCGACGGGAACATGGATCAGGCCGGGTGCCTCGCGCGCGAACGCCTCCCGCAGGGCCGCCTCCAACGCGTCCGGCGTGGTGGCGCGCCATGCGGCCATGCCGAAACTTTCCGCGAAACGCACGAAATCCGGATTGGCGAGATCGGAGGCGATGAGGCGGTTGCCGTATTGCTGCTTCTGGATGCGGCGGACGTTGCCGAATGCGCCGTCGTCGAACACCACGACGACCAGCGGCAGGCCGTGGCGCATCGCGGTGGCGAGTTCGGTGCCCTGGAACATGAACCCGCCATCGCCCGTCGCCAGCACCACCTTGCGGCCGCGCGCGGCGGCCTGCGCGCCCAGCGCGGTGCCGTAGCCCCACCCCAACGTGTCCTGGTAGCCCGGCGAGAGATACGTGCGCGGCGCATGCACCGGCAAAGCGAGACGGCTGGCGAAGCCGATCTGCGTGACCTCCTCCACATAGATGCCATCGTCCGGAAGGGCGGCGCGGATCGCGTGCAGGAAGCTCATCGGCGGTTCGTGCTGCGCGAGCCGGTCGGCGAACGCCTGCTTCACCGCGGCGATCTCGGCGAGCCGATCGGACGTGGGCGCGCGCGGCGCCAGCGCGGGCAGCAATGCGCGCAGCGTGGCGGCGGCGTCGCCCAGCAGCGCGCAGGCGGGATGGCGGAATCGCGTGATCTCCTCGGGATCGATGTCGAGGCGGATGATCTTCATCCGTTCATCGACTCCCCAGTTGCTCTGCTGCCAGTAGAGCCGTGTGCCGATCCCCAGCACGACGTCAGCCTGCTTCCACAAGGCGTGGCCCTCGGTGAAGGACACCGCGAGCGGATGGCTGGTGGCGATCGCGCCGCGTCCGCGCCGGAAGGAGGACACCGGCGCGTGCAGCCGTTCGGCGACGGATTGCAGTTCCGGCTCCGCGTCCAGCGCACCCGCGCCGACGACGATCAGCGGGCGTTCGGCCTGGTTCAACAGCGCCGCCGCCGCCTCGATCGCTTGCGGATCCGCGACCGGCGCGGGCACCGGCGCGGGTGGCGACGGCGTCGGCAGTTCCGCCTGCTGGCCCCATACGTCGATCGCGCATTCCAGCGCGACGGGGCGCGGCCGGCCGGTGGTCGCCTGCCGCAGCGCTTCCACCGTCAGCGCGGCGGCGTCCTGGGGCGCGCGGATGCGGGCCGCGAACTTCGTGACGTGGCGAAGGAGTCCGATCTGGTCGTGGATCTCGTGGAGATGGCCATGTCCCTGGTCGATGGCGAAGGAGGGGATCTGCCCGACCAGCGCCAGCACCGGCGCGTTCAATCCGTAGGCGGTCAGCAGCGCGCCCGCGGCGTTCAGCAGACCGGGGCCGGGCACGACCGCGAAGGCCTGCGGCCTGCCGGTGGCCAGCGCGGCCCCGAGCGCCATGTAGGCGGCGGTCTGCTCGTGGCGGGGATGAATGACGCGGATGCGGTCGCCGGCCTGGAACGCGGCATCGAACAGGTGGTCGTTGTGGACGCCGGGAAGGGCGTACAGCGTGTCGATGCCGTGGGCGAGCAGGGTCTCGAGAACGGCTTGGGCGGTGGTCATGCGCGGCATGGCGGATCCTTTGGCCGTGGCTGAGGCGAGTGCCCGTGGCTGAAGCGAGTACCTGTGGCGCGGCTAGGCCGACTTACGGGCCGGCTCCGTTCATCCGCGTTCGAAGACCAGCACGCGGCTCCGATTGCCGGCGATCCGCAGCCTGTCCCCGTCCAGCACCAGGCAGGCGCGTTGCCGCCACGGGCCGGCGGTGCGGTCGGTCAGCGCGCGGCGCTCGTCCAGCGGATCGAGCGGCAGCGTGACCCGCAGCGGGCCGGTGCCGATCGACAGCGTGGGCGCCTCGCCGGCCGCGATCTCGAAGCGCGCGGCGTGCTGCGCATTCACCCAGGTGCCGCCCCAGGCGGGGCCCAGCACCGCGTCCGGAACGATCGGGCGGAACCGGCGGTGGACGTGGCCGATCTCGCCCTCGATCGCATCACCGACGAAGCGCAGCGCAACGGGCAGATGCGCGGAGCGGGAGACCGCGGTCTCCTCCGGCCCGCGGAACAGCGTTTCGCTGGCGCCCATGAAGGTCAGCGCGCCGCCTTCCTGCTCGATCCAGAACGGGCCGGACTCGGTGACGAAGCGGCCTTGCGGCAACAGTCCCGCCGCCGGCTCCGGCAGGTCGGCGCCGGTCAGGGCGGCGATCACGCGCAGCGCAAGGCCGTGCGCGTCCGCGTCCTCCCGGTTGGTCAGCACGACCACGCCGGCCCGCTGGGCAGGCAGCAGCAGGAAGTGGTGCTTGTAGCCGGGCAGCGAGCCGCCATGGCCGACGGCGATATGCCCCGGCACCGGGGAGCGCGCGAGGCCCAGCCCGTACTCCGTCGGCCGTCCATCGGCGAGATGGCGGCGGGCCCCCAGGTGCGGCAGCAGGCCGGAGGCCGGCGGCGCGTCGGTGAGCAGCGCCTGCAGCCAGGTGACGAGATCCTGCGCGGTGCCGGTCAGCCCGCCCGAGGCGGAGACGTGCAACCCGTAGCGTCCGCGGCGCCAGCCCGCCGCGGTGCGATGATACCCGACGGCGAGCGCGGGGACCGGCACCGTCTCATCCTCCGGCAACGTCATCGTCAGGCCGAGGGGCTGGAAGAACCACTCCGAGAGCAGCGCGCCGTAGTCGCGGCCTGACTGGTGCAGCGCCGCCTCGAGCAGGCGGTAGCCGGTGTTGGAGTAGGAGATCTCGGTGCCCGGCGCGAAGTTCAGCGCATCGATGGCGGACACGAAGTCACGCAGCGCGGTGCGGGAGAGATCGGCGGTCCAGGGCACGCCCAGCAGCCACAGCGTCTCCATCGCATCCGGCAGACCGCTCGTCATGTCGAGCGCGCGGCCGATCGGCACAGCGGCGGGCAGGTCCGCAAGCCCGGACAGATGCCGGCCCAGCTCATCCTCGAGCGAGAGCACGCCCTGCTCCTGCAGGCGGAGCAGCGTCGCGGCCATGAAGTGCTTGCTGATGGACGCGTAGCGGACGGCGGTGCTGGCCGTGAAGGGCAGCATCAGTTCGAGATTGGCGAGCCCACCGAACGCCTCGGCGCGGATGCTGGTGTCGTCGAACAGCAGGATGGCGCCACCCGGTCCGCCATCCGCGGTCCAGCCCGCGGCGATCTCCGCCGCGGTCTCCATTGCCTTGTGCCAGCGCATGTCCCGATCTCCGTTCAGTGGCCCGCCACGACCTGATAGCGGCGCCGTTCGACGACGTGCTGGTCGCCGCGCAGCACCTCGAAGGTCGTCTCCTCCCCGTCGCGCTGGAAGCGGATATCGAAGTGCCGCCGGCCGAGGCGCAGGTCGTAGAGGGTGATGTCGGGCAACCAGGCGGGCAGATGGGGGTCGACGTAGAGCCGCTCGTTCGGCGCATCGGGGATGATCCCCAGCATGGCCTGCAGCAGCGCGAAACACGAGCCGGCGGCCCAGGCCTGGGGCACGTTGGCGCCGAGATACTGCACGGGGAAGCTCGCCTCGGTGCGCTGCACGCCGGAATAGAGTTCCGGCAACTGGTTGAGCAGGAAATGGCTTGCCGCCTCGGAGATGTCGCGGGCGACCGCCGCGGCCTCCCGCTCGAACCCGTATCGCTTGAAACCAAGCGCGATGAGGCTGTTGTCGTGCGGCCAGACGGAGCCGTTCTGGTAGGAGTACGGGTTGTACGCCGGATGCTCCGCCGACAGCGTGCGGATACCCCATCCGCTGTTCATGTCGGGCGCCATCAGCCGCGCGACCACGCGCGCCGCCCGTTCGGGGGGCACCAGGCCCGACCACAGCAGGTGGCCGGGGTTGGAGGCGACGGTCAGCACCTTCCGCTTCTCACCGTCGAGCATGTAGGCGTAGAAGCCGCTCGCCTCGTCCCAGAACGCGTCGTTGAACTTCTCATACAGGGCGCGCGCCTTCGCCCGCAGCGCGATGGCGCGGTCGGGCTTGCCGATCGCGTCGAAGACCTCGGCCATGCGGAGCCAGGCGTCGTAGACGTAGCCCTGCAGCTCGCACAGCGCCTTGGGTCCGCGCACCGGCGTGCCGTCGTCGTAGACCATCGAGTCCCCGGCGTCCTTCCACGCCATGTTCTCGTAGCCGACCGGCGAACGGGTCTGGTACTCCTGGAACAGGTCGCCGTCGCGGTCACCCTCCTGGTCGATCCAGCGCAGAGCGGCTTCGGCGTGCGGCAGGTGCCGTTCCAGCAGGCTGCGGTCGCCCGTGGCACGCCAGGCGGCATGCAGCGTCACGAGATAGAGCGGGGTGGCATCGGCGGTGCCGTAATAGGGGGTGTGCGGGATCAGCTTGAAATGCGCGAGCTCCCCGTAGCGGAGCTCGTGCATGATCTTGCCCGGTTCGGCATCGCGGTATTCGTCCCGTTCGGTCGCCTGCCAACGGCCCAGCACGTCGAGCGAGCCGCGGGCGAATTCCGGGTAGACGAGCATGTTCTGCAGGGAGACGATCAGGCTGTCGCGGCCGAACGGCGCCATGAACCAGGGCAGCCCGGCCGCCGGGACGAACACCATGTGGTCGGTGCCCTCGATCGGGAGGCGGAGCGCCGCCATGTCGTCGATCGCCTGGTGGAAGAAGCGGTAGAATTCCTCGTTGCTGGTGGTGATCTTCAGCACCGTCTGCCGCCAATCCTTCCGGTCCGCCGCCTGCTTGGAGCGTTCCGCCTGGTTCGCGCAATCATGCGGCGCACGATAGCGCTTGTCTCCCCGGCTCAGTTCGTAGAGCAGGCAGGCGTGCCAGGAGCCGCCGGGCGGCAGCTTCACCTCGAAGCTGAGCCGGCCGTTGGCGAAGGCGGCCGGGCTGTCGCTGCGCCCGACCGAGACCGCCATGGAGCGGAAGAAGTCGCGGTTCTGGTACGTGCTGCGCAGGGTCTGGTGCGCCTGCGACCACTCCGACGCGATGCGTCCCCGGCGCAGCGACCGGCCCGACTTCACGTCGAACACGTCCGCGAAATCGGCGCGCATGCTGATCTCGAGATTGAAGCGGATCGGCTTCTGGCCGTGGTTGGTGATGTCGAAATCCTCGTGCAGCCCGCCATCGATCATGCGGGACAGCACGAGCGAGACGCTGCGGGCCGGCACGGGCCCATCCTCGGTGAGGAAGGCGCGGTTCGTCAGGAAGATGCGTGACGCGTCGTAGTTCACGGCGCCGCCGTTCAGCAGGTCCCATGGCGTGCCGTCGGCATAGAGCGACCAGACGCTGAGCACGCGCGTGTCGAAGAAATACAGCCCCTTGTCCGAGGGCCATACGACCTGCCCGTCGGGCTCCGTCACCAGCACCGTCATGGCCTGGTGAATGGCGATCTGCGGCGGACCGACCTGGACCTTGAACGTCATGGGGCTTGGTTCTCCCTGTCGCCGCCAGTCTATAACCTGGGTGGCGATCTCGATCACGTGACAGGACCGTATGGCACATCCGACCGACTGGACGCTGGAGCACGTGCGCCGCCACATCGAGGAGGGGTTGCCGCTCGTGCCCCTGTTCAACCTGGAAGTGGTCGAGGCCTCCCCCGAACGCGGCCTGCTGCGGCTGAACGAGGGGGCGCCGGTGCGTCGCCCAGGGGGCAGCGTCGCCGGGCCGGTCCAGTTCGCGCTGGCGGATGTGGCGACCTATGCGCTGATCCTGGCGGTGAAGCGCGATCCGGCGGCGGTCACGGTGGACATGGCGATCAATTTCCTCCGCCCCGCGATGACGCTGCCGCTGCTGGCCGAGGCGACCACGCTCCGCGCCGGGCGGCGCCTGTTCACGGCGGACGTGCGGATCAGCGAGGAGGCGAGCGGGAAGCTGGTCGCGCAGGCGACCACGACCTACGCGCTGTCGGATTGGGCTGGCCAGTGACGCCCCGCCCCTCGCCGCAGCCGGGTCCGGGTCGACCAAGCCCTGCTCCGCGAGGCCAGGGACATCCTGGGCACGAAATCTGCCGCGGAGACTGCACGCGTCGCCCCGCGGGCCGCGATCCGTGCCCAAGCCACCCTCGCCGCGCCACGCGCAGCGGCCCCAACGGGAGAGCTCGGGACGAAGCCCGCCAGGTTCGACTGACCCGGAGCCGATCTGGACGCCCCGCCCCTTCCGGCGCAAACCTGCGCCGTATCGTCCAGCCGAAGCGGAGCACGCCCATGAGCGACCTGCCGACATCCGTCGAGATCCATGAGGAAGGCCCCCGCGAAGGCTTCCAGATCGAGCCCGGCCCCATCCCGACGGAAGACAAGATCCGCCTGATCGAGGCGCTGGCCGAAACCGGCCTGCACCACATCCAGGTCTGCTCCTTCGTCAACACGCGCCTCGTCCCCGGCTGGGCCGACGCCGAAGCCGTGGTCACCGGCTTCACCGCCAAGCCCGGCGTGCACTACACGCCGCTCTACTTCAATGCGAACGGGCTCGAGCGCGCGCTGGCCTTCGCCGACAAGCTGACGATCACCGGCTCCATCTCGCTGACCGCGTCCGAGGCGTTCACGCGCAAGAACCTCAACCGCAGCCACGCCGAGAATGTGGAGGCGATGCGCAAGCAGGCCGCGCTGCACCTGGAGAAGGGCATCGCCGTCCCGCGCCTCGGCGTCATGGCCGCGTTCGGCTGCAACTACCAGGGCGACATCACCCCCGCCCAGGTCATCGCGACGATCGAGGACGGGATGCGCATCGCCGCCGAGACGGGCGCGGAGATCCGCCTGTTCTCGCTGGCCGACACGATGGGCTGGGCCACTCCCGTGCGCATCGAGCGGACCGTGGGCGCGGTGCGGGAGCGCTGGCCCGACATGACGATCTCGCTGCACCTGCACGACACCCGCGGCCTCGCCGTCGCCAACGCCCATGCCGGCCTCAAGTTCGGTGTCACCCGCTACGACAGCACGGTGGGCGGCCTGGGCGGCTGCCCCTTCGCCGGCCAGAAAGGCGCGGCAGGCAACATCTGCACCGAGGAACTCGTGCTGCTCTGCGAGGAAATGGGCATCGCGACCGGCGTCGACCTGGACGCGCTGATCGAGGTCGGCCGCATGGCCGAACGGATCGTCGGGCACCCGCTGCCCAGCGAGCTGATCCACGCCGGCAGCCTGGATGCGTTCCGGCGGCAGGCCGCCTGAATGTCGGCGACGCCGCTCGCAGGACTCAAGGTCCTGGAATTCAGCCACACCGTCATGGGTCCCACGGCCGGCCTGATCTTCGCCGAACTGGGCGCCGAGGTGACCAAGGTGGAGCCCGCCCCCAAGGGCGACCACACGCGGGGCCTGCACGGCTTCGCCTCCGGCTTCTTCGCCGCGTTCAACCGCAACAAGCGCAGCCTCGCGGTGGACCTGAAGCGGCCGGAAGGCCAGGCGGTGATCCACCGCCTCGCTACCCAGGCCGACGTGGTGATCGAGAACTACGGGCCCGGCACGATGGAGCGGCTGTGCTGCGGCTACGCCCAGCTCGCGCCGCACAACGACCGGCTCGTCTATCTCGCGCTCAAGGGCTATCTCGCCGGCCCCTACGAGCACCGTCCGGCGCTCGACGAGGTGGTGCAGTTCCAGACCGGCCTCGCCTACATGACGGGCCCGCCCGGCCAGCCGCTGCGCGCCGGTGCGTCGGTCATCGACATCATGGGCGCGGTGTTCGGCGTGGTCGCGGCCCTGGCCGCGCTGCGCGAGCGGGACCTGACCGGCAAGGGCCAGCGGGTCAGCTCCGCCCTGTTCGAGAACGCCGCCTTCCTCATGAGCACGCACATGGCCGGCATCGCCGTGACCGGGGAGGACATGCCACCGATGCCCGCCCGCCGCGGCGCCTGGGCGATCTACGAGGTGTTCCCGACCGCCGACGGCCAGCTCTTCATCGGCGTCACGAGCGACCAGCAATGGACCCGCTTCGTGGAGGAGTTCGGCCTGCAGCAGCTGGGCAGCGACCCGCGGCTCGCCACGAACGTGATGCGCGTGCAGGAACGCGCCTGGCTGATCCCCGCGCTCAAGGAGGTGATCGCGCCGCTGCCCCAGGCCGAGGTCGAGGCGCGCTGCGAACGGGCCAACGTCTCCTGGGCGCGCGTCGGCACGCCGCGCGACCTGTTCGAGGACGCGCATCTGATGGCGACCGGCGGGCTGCTGGACGTGTGGATGTCGCGGATCGGCGGGGAGACCGGCGTGAAGACCGCCCTGCCCGCGCTGCCGATCGAGTTCGGCACGGAACGCTTCCGCCCCGGCATCCGCCGCCAGCCCCCGACCCTCGGCCAGCACAACGCCGAGGTCCTGGCCGAGGCAGGGTATTCTCCCGCCGAGATTGCGGCACTCGGCAGCGCCGGGGTGCTCGCCGGCGGGTGAACCCGGCGCGGGGGCGCGTCGTTCTCCTTCCAGCCGAGGAGAAACGACCATGGAAGACCGTCCCCCGCCCGACACCACAGCGACCCATCCGCCGGCCAACCCGCTGACGCCGACCGATCCGGCGAAGCAGCCCGGCCCCGATCGCCTGCCCGGCCGCCGTGACGCGCTGCCGGAAGGCGCGCTGGGCGGCATGCCCACGGAGCCGACCGGCGACGAGAACCGCGACCCGCCGCAGAACGCGCCCACCCCGCCCCCCTGAGCCGACCGGCATCCGACCGGCCCGCGCGCGACGGCGCCGGGCCGGACAGCCGGTGCGGTCCGGCACCGGCGAGCGGGGATGACAAAGGCGCGGCCGCGGGTGCATCCTGCCGGCGCCGCACGCGGCCCAGCGACTGCGCATGGCCGCCCCGACGACCGGACGAGCGTCGATGACCAACCCCGAACCGCCCATCTCGGACCGTTCAGCCCCGGAGCAGCCCGCTTCGGCAGGCCCTGGCCTGGAGCGTCCTGCCCCAGAGCGCCCCACGATAGAGCGCCCTGCCCCAGAGCGCCCCGCGAAGGAGCGTCCCGGTCTGGAGCGCCCCGGCCTGGAGCGCCCCGGCCTGGAGCGTCCTGGTCTCGAGCGTCCTGGCCCGGGGCGGCCCGCGCCGGACGACCTGCTCACCCGCTACGGCTGCGGGCCCATCCGCTTCTCCGGCCATGCCGACGCGCTCTACGAGCGGCACCTGCTGTTCGACAGCGTGGTGGCGCCGGAGTCCGCCGGTCCGCGCGAACGCTTCGAAGCCGCCGCCCATGCGGTGCGCGACGTGCTGTCGCAACGCTGGATCCTGACGGAAGCCACCTACGACCGGCAGAACCCGAAGCGCATCTACTATCTGTCGATGGAATTCCTGATCGGCCGGTCGCTGTCGAACAACGTCACCAACCTGCTGCTGGAACCCTTCGCCGAGGACATCGCCCGGCGCCTGCGCGTCGATCCCTTCACCCTGGTCGAGCAGGAGCCGGATGCCGGTCTCGGCAATGGCGGGCTCGGACGGCTCGCCGCCTGCTTCCTCGACTCGATGGCGACGCTGCAGCTCCCCGCGATGGGCTACGGCCTGCGCTACGAATACGGCATGTTCAAGCAGACCATCGTGGATGGATGGCAGCACGAAGGTCCCGACAACTGGCTGCGCCGACAGGATCCGTGGGAAGTGGCGCGGCTCGGCGAAGCCGTCGAGATCAAGCTGAACGTCTCCTTCCGCGTCCAGAATGGGCAGCTGACGCCGGTGCCGAACGGATCGGCGTCGCTGATCGGCATCCCCTACGACCGCCCGATCGTCGGCTACGGCGGCAGGACCATCAACACGCTGCGCCTATGGGCCGCCGCCGCCGCGAACGCGTTCGACTTCCAGGAGTTCAGCACCGGCGACTTCGTGGGGGCCCTGGCGGGACGGCTCGCGGCCGAGTCGCTGACCCGCGTCCTCTACCCGGACGATTCCACCAGCCTGGGCCAGGGACTTCGCTTCGTTCAGGAGTATTTCCTGGTCGCCTGCGCGATCGGCGATCTCGTGCGCCGATTCCGGCGGGGCAACGCGGACTGGACGACGCTGCCGGACAAGGTCGCGATCCAGCTCAACGACACGCACCCGGCGATGGCGGTTGCCGAACTCATGCGCATCCTGCTCGACGAGGCGCAACTCGGTTGGGACCAGGCCTGGGACCTCACGCGGCGGACCATGGCCTACACCAACCACACGCTGCTGCCGGAAGCGCTGGAGAGATGGCCGGTCGCCTGGTTCGAGATCTTGCTGCCGCGGCACCTGGCGATCATCTTCGAGATCAACGAGCGGTTCCTCGCCGACGTGCGCGCCCGCTATCCCGGCGACGAGGCGCGCGTTGGTCGCATGAGCCTGGCCGAGGAAGGGTCGGTGCGCCGCATCCGCATGGCGCACCTGGCGATCGTCGGCACCCACAGCACCAACGGCGTCTCCGCCATCCACACGAAGCTGCTGCGCAGCACGACCGTGCGCGACCTGGCCGAGATGTTCCCCGAACGCTTCAGCAACCAGACGAACGGCGTCACGCCCCGCCGCTGGCTGCAGCTCGCCAACCCGCACCTCGCCCGCGCCATCACGGCGGCGATCGGCCCCGCCTGGGTGACCGATCTCGACCAGCTCCATCGCCTTGCGCCGCTGGCGGACGACCCCGCGGTGCAGGAAGCGTTCCGCCGCGCGAAGCAGCGGGCGAAGGCGCATTTCGCCAGCTGGCTCGCCGCCACGACCGGCCAGGTGGTCGATCCCGCCACGATCTTCGATTGCCAGGTCAAGCGCATCCACGAGTACAAGCGGCAATTGCTCAACGCGCTGCGCATCGTCGTGCTGTATCAGCGCCTGCGCCGGGACCCGGCCCGGACCGTCACACCGCGCACCTTCTTCTTCGCCGGCAAGGCCGCGCCGGCGTACCGCCTCGCCAAGCTCATCATCAAGTTCATCAACAACCTGGCCGGCACGATAGACGGCGACCCGGCCGTGCGCGGGCAGCTGAAGGTCGTGTTCCTGCCCGACTATTCCGTCTCCCTCGCCGAACGGCTGATCCCGGCCGCCGACGTGTCCAACCAGATCTCCACCGCGGGCTACGAGGCGAGCGGCACCAGCAACATGAAGTTCATGATGAACGGGGCGCTGACGATCGGCACGCGCGACGGCGCCACGATCGAGATGGCGGAGGAAGCCGGGGAGGAGAACCTGTTCCTGTTCGGCCTCACCGCCGACCAGGTGACGGAGACGCGGGGCTGGTACGACCCCCACTGGCATTACCGCAACGAGGCGGAGACCCGCGAGGCGCTCGACCTGATCTTCTCCGATCATTTCAGCCGTTACGAACCGGGTGTCTTCGCGCCGCTGCGCGACGCCTTGCTGACGCAGGGCGACCGCTACATGCACCTCGCCGATCTCACATCCTATCTGGAAGCGGACGAGCGGCTCACCGCGCTGCATGCGGACCCTGACGCCTGGGCACGCAAGGCGATCCTGAACGTCGCGGCGTCGGGCAAATTCTCGAGCGACCGGGTCATCGGACGCTACGCGGCGGAGATCTGGGGCGCGACGCCCTGCCCCATCCCCTGAGCCGCGCCGGTCCGCCGCGCCGCGCGTGCGACGGTTGTCGCGCGTCCGATGGTCGTTGCGCGTCGGATGGCTGGCTGACGCGGCGACGGGACGTGGCGCCGCCTTGATGTCACGTCGGCTGGACTCCCCGCCCCGCCCTCGTCGCCCGCCCTATCGGACGGTCGACTTCGGTGTCGGCACCATCCGCGTGACGACGATCGCCGACCGGTCGAGATACTCCGGCACCCGGGGCGCGATCTGGGTCTTCCAGTGGTCGCTTTCGTAGACGGCCTTGTAGAGCGCCTCGCGTTCCGCCTCGCTCTCGAAGCGGCGCAGCCAGATATACACGGACGCATCCGTCTCGCCCTGGAAGCTGCCGCAGATCACCATGCCCTTGGACACCTGGAAGGGGATGATCTCCTCCTCCATCATGCGGACCCAGCCCTCGAGCTTGCCCGGCAGCACCTTGTATTGGCGCAGTTCGTAGAACGCCATGTGATCGTCTCCCCCTGCAGAGGCGGAAATCCTGGCGCGTCGCCGTGTCGGTGTCGAGGCCGCGCGGTCGGCCCGACCACGGCCGTCGGATCGCGTCGCTACGCCGCCTTGACCGCCGATATGAAGGTTCCGAGCTCCACGCCGAGGCGTTCGGCTTCGTGCGAGACGATCTCGGTCGCTTTCAAAACCTCTTCCGCGGATTGCTGCGTCTGCGTGGTCGCCTGGCTGACGCCGGCGATGTTGCGGGTCACCAGCTCCGCGCCACCCGCGGCTTCCTGCACGTTGCGCGCGATCTCCTGCGTCGCGGCCCCTTGCTGCTGCACGGCACTGGCGATCGTGGACGTGATCTGGTTGACCTCGTCGATCGTGGCGGTGATCGCGCGGATCGCCTCCACCACGTCGCGGGTCGCGGACTGGATCTGGCCGATCTGGCTCGCGATTTCCTCCGTCGCCTTCCCGGTCTGCGAGGCGAGCGTCTTCACCTCCGAGGCCACCACCGCGAAGCCCTTCCCGGCCTCCCCGGCGCGCGCCGCCTCGATCGTCGCGTTCAAGGCCAGCAGGTTGGTCTGCCCGGCAATGTCACTGATCAACCGCACCACTTCGCCGATCCGCTGCGCCCCGTCGGCCAGCGTCTGCACCGTCTGGTCGGTGCGACGCGCATCTGCGGCCGCGCGGCTGGCCACCTGCGTCGATTGCGACACCTGCCGGCCGATTTCCGAGACGGACGCCGTGAGCTGTTCGGTCGCCGACGCGACCGCCTGGACGTTGCCATTGGCCTGGCGCGCGGCCGAACTAACCGCCTCCGCCTGGCGGCCCGCGCTGTCCGCGCCATTCGCCATCGTCCGCGCATTCTGCTGCAGCACCTGCGCGGAACCGGACAGCGCCGTCGCCAACTGGCCCACGGAGCCTTCCAACTGGGACAGCAGGCGTTCGGTGGTGGCGCGACGGTCGATCTCCGCCTGCCGCGCCGCGTGCACGTCGACCAGGGAACCACAGGCTCGGCGCGCCACCCGGCGCTCGTCCAGGATCACCCCGCCCGTCGCGCGGAACCAGCGGTAGTCGCCGCTCTTGGTGCGGAGCCGGTAGGTCACGTCGTATTGGCCGCCCGTCGCCAATGCCTTGCCGAATGCATCGAAGGTCGGCTGCGCGTCCTCCGGGTGCAGGCGGTCCGACCAGGACTGCACCACGTCGGGGAATTCCGCCGGCGAGCCGTAGCCGCACAGGCGACGGAACTCCGCCGACCATGTCCAGCGGGACTGCGGGTGCATCGCATCACCCTCATGCAGCACCGCATCCCACAGGCCGACCCCGCAATGGGCATCCAGCACGTCCAGCCACTCGGCCCTGTCCTGGATCGCTTTCAACCCGCTTCCCGAAACCAGTCGCATGGTTGCCATCCGCCCACCAGTGTGCGGCGGGATGCTGCACCCGGGCGGGTAAACGCATCATGAACTTCGCCAGCGGGGGCGGTGTCGGCGACCGGCCGGGAAGCACCCGTCACGCGCGCCGCTGCGGGGGGAACGGCGGGGGGCGGCGCCTACCGCCCGTAGCGGATCACGAGGGCGCCGTCCTCCTGGCCTCGCACGCGCGCCTGGAACGACGCGTCGGCACCGGGCTGCTGGCCCATCCAGCCTTCGTACAGCCCTTCCAGCACCGGCGCGAGCCAGGCGCCGGGCGGGGCGCCTGCCGACCCCACCGGCGGCAGGCCGGCATGCATCAGCAGCACGCAGCGTTCGGCCTCGCTGAGATGCAGCGCCACCGATCCCCAGCCGATCTCGTCCAGGACCGCGTTCATCTCGTATTCGAGCGATTCGAGCGAGTCGACGGGCGGGAGCCCCAGCAGCGTGGCCATGCGCAACCCGGTGCCGCGCAGCACGGCGGCGGCGCGCTCCGGCCCGGCCTGGGCGTCGAGCTCCAGCGCGAGCCCGCGCAGGAAGGCGCGCCACGTCCCCGAACGGCCGCCGCCCGACCCGTTCGGCTTCGTCCCCCCCGTCTCGCTCCAGCCCATGGTCAAAAGGATCCCCCATCGAAGATGTAGCGCGCGAACAGCCGCGCGACCGTCTCGCTCCAGTCACCCGCGTGCTGGTAATGCGCCTCCCCGCCCAGGATCAGGGAGTTGTTGACGCGGTATTGGATGGACCCCTCCGCGCCACCCACCAGCCCCGATGCGCTCTTGCTCGGGAAGCTGGTCTGGATCGGGGTGGTGCTGGAGGCCGCCTGCGCCACCAGCGCGCTCTGCAGCGATGGGTTGTTGGGGAAGACCGGCGACGAGTGCTCGTTGTAGGTCTGGTAGCCCAACGCACCGCCGATCGACCAGGTCATGTTGTCGGTCTTGGAGGTGTACCGCACCGGGAACAGCGTGGCGAAGTAGGATTGCGGGCTGAAGTAGCCGCCCTGGCCGAGGGTGAAGTAGCGCAGGTTCTTGTCGTAGGAGAAGTAGACGAGATCCACGCCCACCCGCACCTCGTCCGTCTGGCCGCGCCAGATCGGATAGGAGCCGCCGGCGCCGAACTCGTATTCGTGGTTCTGCGCGACGTTCGTTCCGTCGAGCACCGCGTAGCCGCCGCCGAAGTAGAAATTGGCGTCCTGCACCGATCCCTCGAGCTGCGCATGCGCGCGGGAGCGGGTCACGCCGCCCCATTTGGTGCCCGTCGCGGGGTCGGTGGTGCCGGCGTAGGACAGCAGGCTGTCGGTCACCGCGCGCCGCTCGCCCACCACGCGCAGGCGCACGTTGTCGGTCAGCGCCGGGGACAGTTCGATCCCGCCCAGCAGGTTCTGCTCCTGGAAGCCCAGCGGGCTGGTGCCGATGTCGAGTTTCGCCCAGCCGATCTGGTAGGCGAGCGACAGGCCCACGCCCTGCGCGCTCTGGCTGCCGGGGGTCGGCGTGCCGCCGAACGCGCCGGTGCCGAACGAGGCCTGGCTGTTCGTGTCCAGCGGCAGCGTGCCGGCCGAGAGGAAGGTCGGCGTCGCCTCCGCGGTCAGCGTGCCCTGGCCCCACGGGCGGATCAGCAGCGTGGTCGGCATGCTGACCTCGTTCAACTGGTCGAGCCCCTGGGTGCCCGTCCGGTTCCGGTAGGTGGGGCCCAGCGTCAGCTTGGGGGCGAGGTCCTCGCGCAGCGCGGCCATCTGGCGGTCGATGTCCTGCAGCATCGGGTCGCCCGGCGCGACGGCCGCGGCCGGGCCGGTTGCCGGGAACGAGTCCATCGACGGCGTGCTGGTCGGCCCGCTGCGGCGGAACGGATTGGCGTCCACCGGCACGGAGACAGTGGCGAAGCTCTGGCGCGAGGCCGCCAGCGGCGAAGCGAACGCGGTCTGGTCCACGCCGATCTCCTGCCGGCGCAGCGACTGCGCGCGCTTGAGATCGTCCATCGCGGCGCGGAGGTTGCCACGCGCCTTGTTGAGCGTCGCCGACAGCATCCAGGCGCGGGGGTCATCCGGTGCCGCGGCCAGGCCGTCGCGCACCAGCGTGCGCGCGCGGCTCCAGTCGTTCGCCTGGATCGCCGCATCCAGCGCGGCACCGCGCGCGGACATGTTGCCCGGATCGCGCGCCAGCACCGCGTCGTTGATCGCCAGCGCCTTGCGCGGTTCGTCCGCCGACGCGAACAGCCGGCCGACCGCGAGGTTGAGGTCCGGGTTGGAAGGATCGCGCGCGAGCGCCGGGGCGAGCACGTCGTACGCGTCGGCCTGCCGATGCTCCTGGTTGAGCGTGTCGGCCTCCCGGATCGCGACGCCGGCACGCAGCCGGTTCAGCGACGTGGTCTGCTCCGGCGTCAACCCGGATGCGCCGTCGAGCGAGGCGATCAGCGCCCGCGCGCCGCGGTCGTCGCCGGCCTGCAGCAGTACGCCGGCATAGGCGATCCGCTGCGCGGCGGTGGGCTTGGGCGTGGCGGCCTGGGCGGTGGCGAGCGCCTCCCGCGCGCCGGCCGGGTTGCGCATCTGCAGGAAGGCGCGGGCGATCGCCGCACCGCGGGCGCCGTCGGGATCGGGCTGCGCCGCGAGGGTCAGCAGCTTCTCCCGCGCGGCCGCCGGGCTGACCGCGGCCGTGCTCATGGCCGCGCGGATATCGCCCTGCAGCGCGGCTTGCGCGAGCAGCGCGCGCATGTCCGGCGTGCGCGCGGCGGCGGGCAGCCGGTTGATCAGCGCCGCCGCCTGCGCGGTGTTGCCGACCTCCGCCGCGAACAGCGCCCCGGCGCGCAACGCGTCGGTGCTGGGCCTCCCCCCGCCGGTCGCCTGCGCCATGACCTGTTCGGCGTCCGCCTTGCGGCCCGCCGCGACGAGCGCGCGGGCAAGGTCGAGCCGCGTCCACGGATCGCCGGGATCGGCGGCGACGGCGGCGCGCAGCAGGGCCTCCTTCGCCGCGGGATCGGTCGTGGCCGATGCCTGCTGGCGCAGCGCATCGGCACGGATGCGCCCGACGGCGCGGGTCGCCCCGGCGCTCTGGGCGCGGTCGAGCAGGGCCTCCGCGTCGGTGGCGCGTCCCTCGCGGTTGAGCACCTGCGCGAGGCCGACCAGCGCATCGGCGTTGTTCGGCTGGCGGGACAGCACGGCGCGATACTGCGCCTCCGCCCCGGCGAGGTCGCCGCGCCGGCTCAGCACGTCCGCCAGCATGGACTGCGCGCCCGCCACGTCGCCGCCATGCGCGATGATGGCGCGAAGCTGGCGTTCCGCCGCGTCGTACTGGCCGCGCTGGATGGCGGCGCGGGCGGCGGCGTAGTCCTCACCCACGTTGGCGCCCTGCAGCGCCTGCTCCCACCGCTCCTTGTGCGCCGGATCGGCCGCGATCGCGCGCGACAGATAGGTGCGCGCCTCGCCCGCATTGCCCTGGCGCAGCCGCACGAGGCCGATGCCGCCCAGGCTGTCCGCATCCGCCGGGTTCAGCGTGAGGGCCGCGTTGAAGTCGGCCTCCGCCTCGGCGAGCTTGCCGGCGTTCAGCGCGGTGAAGCCCGCGGCCCGCTTCTGCGCCGCCTGGTCGGCCGGCGTCCGCGGCGGATTCCGTGCCTGTTCGAGCTTGCCGGAGATCACGCCGTCGCTTGGATGGCCCGTGAGCCAGGCCTGGTAGGCGGGGATGCTCTGCGTGTCGACCGGCAGCCACTCCAGCGCCTGGCGCCACGCCTTGTCGGCCGAAGGTCCGATCGTCGGGTTCTGCGCGAGCGCCGCGAGCCGCTGGATGCCTTGGGTGCGCGTCTGTTCCCGGTAGGTCAGCAACTGGGCATAGGCAAGCTGCGCCCGCAGGTCGTTCGGATCGGCGGTGACGACCTGCGCGAGCCCCCGTCGGGCGGCATCCCAGCCGCCTTCGGTGCCCGACAGGGTCTGGTAGTATTCGACCGCGAGATTGGGCGGCGGCGTGCCGCCCTGGAACAGGCGCTGGTAGCGGGCGATCGCTTCCGCCGTGCGTCCCTCCTGCGCGAGTTGGCGCGCCTGCGCCAGCGCGTTCGGGTCGATGCTGCCGACGCGGATCGACTGCTCCACGACGGGGATGCGCGGATCGTCCGGCCGCACCGCGCGCAGCCGCGTGAGCGTCGCCTGGGCGCGTGCGCGGTCCCCGCCTTCGGCCTGCAACTGCGCCAGCAGGCCGAGCGCGTCGGGATTGTCGGGTTCGATGCGGAGCAGCCGCTGCAACGCCGCCTCGGCCTGCTTCGGCTGGTTCTGGGTGCTCCAGAACGTCGCCTGGTCCAGCAGCACCTTGGCGGTCGGGCTGGTGTCGGCCTGCGCCGCCGACCCGAGGCCGATCAGCAGCGCGGTGAGCGGGAGGGCGGCGCGACGCATGCGGCTCTAGCTCCTTCCGGCACGCAGTTGGCCGGTCCGTCGGGCCGCCCGCCACCGCAGCAGCCGGTAGAGGCAGAGCCCGAGGATGAAGGCGGCGACGATCATGCTGATGACGATCGCCCCGGACTGGTCCTGCAGCCACCATTCGGGCCACAGCCACAGCGGCAGGTCGCCCACGGTGTAGGTGCCGCCGCCGCGATAGCCCGAGGTGGTGCCGCCGGCCAGGACCGTCAGGTCGCCCTGGATGTTGGGCACCAGCTTGGTGTCCTGCATGGCGTCGAGCATGGCATCGAGCCCCTGCGGCGTGCCGGCCAGCAGCGCGACGACCGACCGGCCGCGCGCGAGCGGCGATTCCGCGCCGATCAGCACGGCGGACCGCTCGCCGAGACCGGTGTTCACGACCGTCGCGGCCTTCCGCCGCGCCTCGGCCGTGCGGTCGCCGAACAGGTGCCAGATGTCGTCGAGCGCGGTCGGCAGCGCGACCTTGAGGCTGGTGCCCTGCACCGAGTACGGGCTGCGGCGCAGCAGGTCGGCCGCGCCGCCCACATGGGCGAGCGTGCTCACCACCAGCACGTCCTTGTCGCCCAGCGTGGCCGCATCGGTGGTGCGGGCGATCGTCACGCGGTTCACCGGCAGCCCGGTGAGCGCGCCGAGGCTGCCCATCAGCCCGAGATAGGCGCTGATCTCGACGGAAGCCGGCTGCACGGGCAGCACGACCACGGTGTCGGACAGGTCCGCCATCCGGGTGAAGGGGAACCCCGAGTTGATGAAATACGCGAGGTTCGGCAGCGACCCCAGGTGGTACGCCCGCGTCAGGTCGAGCATCGAGTCGGGGTCGACCGACATGTGGATGTCCTCGGGGATCGCCGTGCACTCGCCGCGATGCATCGGCCGCGCGTCGAAGAACATCTGCAGGTCGTTCTGGCCGAACACGGTGTAGAGCGGGATCGGGGTCGCGGCGCGGCGGACCGGCTGGCTGTAGCCGAGGTTGCGCAGCACCCAATCCCAGCCCGTGTCGGTGGGCGCGAGCGAGTAGCTGCGCAGGTAGATCCCGTTGATGCTGACGTCGAGCCGCGACGCGGCGACGTCCACCACCGGCCCGGGCGGCGCGCGGAACTGCAGGTCCGCCTCGAACGGACGGCGGCGCCAGGTGTAGAGGTCGGGCGCGGTGCGGAACGGCACGTGGAAGGTGCCGGGCACGTAGCCGACGCCCTGCAGGCTCGACGCATCCACCAGCTCGCCCAGCCGCACCGGCCGATCGGTGGGGATCCAGGCCGGCGCGTCATACGGCTTGCGCGGCGGCAGCGCGTCGATCTGCGCGGTCGTCGCCTGGCCGCTCATCACGCGGCTGCCCATGGCGAGGGCGGTCGCGGCGGTGATCGCCTCCCCGCCCGTGCGCCCGGCCACCACCAGGATGGTGGAGAGCGGGTCGTTCGGGTTGGGGATCTCGGCGACGGTCGGGCCGTTGATCGCGGGCAGGCCGATGCCGGCCGGCGCCTCACGCCCGGACAGCACCAGCACCGCGTTCCCCTCGCGCGGGATCTCGCTCGAGACCGGGAAGCGAGCCGTGCGGAAGTCGGCGAGCTTGCCGAACCAGGAGGCGACGATGCCCGCGGCCTGCAGCGTCTCGTTGTTCGGATTGCCGGTCAGGACGAACGGGAGGACGAGGCGCGTGCGGATGTTCTCGTCGAACAGCGGGCGCGGCAGGCGCGCGAGGTCGCGCTGCGGCGGCAGGCGCGCGATGGTGAGCGTGAGGGTGGAGCGGTCGGAGACCGTGGCCCATAGCAGGCCGCTCAGCGGATCGTTGCAATCCTGCGTGTAGCGGCCGGTGAAGCGGAAGTTCAGCCGGTTCCGGTCCTGGAAGAAGACCGGGTTCACCGGCATGTCGAGCGGGCCGAACTCGGCATGGCCCTGGGTCACCGGGATGGTGCCCACATACTGCTCGTTTAGCGTGACGGTGACGTTGCTCTGGTCCGGGATCAGGGAGGGCGAGACGGCGCCGCTCAGGCTGAGCCGCGCGTCGGTCACCACCTCGTCCTGGCGGACGCCGAACAGCACGCCCTGGATCGTACTCGAGCCGCGCATCGTCATCGGCCCGAACGCGCCGAGGTCGCGCAGGCTCAGCACCTCCGTGCGCACGTCGGCGGTCTGCGTGGTGGCGGGCGTGCGCAGCGTCAGCGGCGGCGCGGATGGCGGGATCGCCGGCAACCCGCCGGCCGGGGCCGCGCTGCCGGCCGCCCCCATGCTGCTGCCGGCCGCGGCGGCCGGCCCGGTCGGCGCAGGAACGCCGCTCGCGCCACCCGTCCCCGGACTGCCTGCTCCTGGAACGCCCGCCACCGGGACGCCTGCCGCACCGGCTCCCGGACTGCCCGCGGCGCCCGAACCCGATCCGGCCGGCGCCTGTGCGAGCGAGGGCAGCGGGACCGGCGGCAGGACGATCGCGGGCGGCTGGCTGGCCTGCGTCCCCTGGGCCGCCGCCCCGTTCGCCGCGGTCTGCGCGGTGCGCGCGCCCTGCGGTGCCTGCGCCCAGGCGGAGCCCGTCCCGGCCAGCAACCCCGCCAGCAGGATCGCGGCCGCCTTCGAAAAGGACCGCGGCTGCAGGACCATGGTCTGCCGCGCCAGCGTGCCCGGATTGACCGCGACCGGCGCGGTCGCCGCCTGCGGCAATTCCGGCCCGGTCAGCATCTGCCCGGGACGACGGAACAGGCCACGGATGCTCACCAGCACGTTCCAGAGACTCACCAGCGGCCGGTCCTTCGGATAATTGCCCCAATCCACCCAGGCGTCCGCGCGGCCGAACACCGCCTGCACGACCTTGCTCTCGTCGGCGATCGTCTCCACGGTCCACATCACCTGCAGGAAGCGCCCCTCCCAGCGCTGGATCCGCGCCGGCAGGATCAGTCGCTGATTGTCGAGGCTGAACTCGATGTCGATGTCGGAGGGGATCTGCACGTCCTCCGGCCGCTCGAGCGCGAAGCCGCCGCCACCCAAAGAGAGGTTCTGGCTGGTGCAGGGCAGCACCCGTCCATCGGCCAGCCACACCACCGCCGGCAGCCGCGCGCGGATGCGGGCGCGGTTGCGCACCTGCCGCGTCTCCCGCCCGACGGCGAGCGCCGCCATCACGATCAGCAGGCTGAGCGTCACCCAGATCGAGTTCAGCAGCAGCGCCTGGAATTCCAGCCGCGTGGTCTGCTGGAAGATCATGCCGAACAGGCCGCGCAGCAGCCCGATCAGCAGCACGCCGCACAGGATCAGGTTGGGGTACACCGCCCCCATGTCGAAATAGCCCTTGCTGAGCAGCCCGCCCTTGTCGGTCACGTTGAACTTGCCGCGGCGCGGACTGACCATCGTCACGAGCGTGATGCGCACCAGGAACAGCGCCATCACCGTCTCGTAGATCTCGCTCCAGAAGGAGTGGCGCCAGTTGCCCTGGATGCGCGCGTTGGTCGCGACCGAGTGGAAGATGTGCGGCAGCGCGTAGGCGATGATGGCCAGCGGCGAGGCCGCGATGATGTTCTGCCCCAGCAGCAGGAACGCGAGCGGCGAGGTCAGGAACACGACCCGCGGCAGCGCGAACATGAAGTGGAACATCGCGTTCATGTAACAGATGCGCTGCCCGATGCTGAGGCCGGGCCCGAACATCGGCGTGTCGAGCCGCAGGATCTGCAGCATTCCGCGCGCCCAGCGCACGCGCTGGCCGATGTGCAGGATCAGCCGCTCCGTCGCGAGGCCCGCCGCGAGCGGCAGGCGCAGGTAGCAGGACTGCCAGCCCCGGCGGTGCAGCCGCAGCGCGGTGTGCGCATCCTCGGTCACCGTCTCGGTCGCGAAGCCGCCGATCGTCTCGAGCGCCGCGCGGCGGATCACCGCGCAGGAGCCGCAGAAGAACGAGGCGTTCCAGAAGTCGTTCCCGTCCTGGATCAGGCCGTAGAACATGTTGCCTTCGGCCGGGACGCGCGTGCCGGCGGCGAGGTTCCGCTGGAACGGATCGGGCGAGTAGAAATGGTGCGGCGTCTGGATGAAGGCCATGCGCTTGTCCTTCACCAGCCATCCCATCGTCATCTGCAGGAAGGCCCGCGTCGGCATGTGGTCGCAGTCGAAGATGGCGACGAACTCGCCGTCCGTGACCTTCATCGCGTGGTTGAGGTTGCCCGCCTTCGCATGCGCGTTGTCGGGCCGGATGATGTAGCCGGCGCCGCAGCTCGCGGCGAAGTCGCGGAACGCGCGCCGCCGTCCGTCGTCCAGGATGTAGACGCGCAGCTTGTCGCGCGGCCAGTCGATCGCCATCGCCGCCAGCACGGTGGCGCGCACGATCGACAGGTCCTCGTTGTAGGTCGGCACATAGATGTCCACCGTGGGCCAGGTGGACGGATCCTCCGGCAGCGGGATCGGCTTGCGCTCCAGCGGCCAGACCGTCTGCACGTAGCCCAGCGCGAGGACGCAGATCGCATAGGCCTCGGCCAGCGCGAGGCCGATGCCGAGGAAGCCCTGCAGCAGCGTGTTGAACTCGAGCGTCTCGGTGAAGCGCCAGACGATGTAGCGCAGCGACACGATGGCCGAGAGCATGGTCAGGAACAGCGTCATCGTGCGTCCCTGCCAGCGGTTGCAGATCAGGAACACGATCATCGTCGCGATCGCGAGCGCGGTCTGCTCCCACGGATCGAGCACGACGGTGGCCGCGACGAACACGACGCAGAGTCCGACGAAACCGGTCAGCGCGAGCAGCGTCCACCCGATCGGGCCGGGCAGCGCGTCGCTGCCCTCCATGATGCGTTGGAGGGTCCGCTTCATGCGCGTGCCGCCTCGGTCTCGGGTCCGTCCTGGCCGGCCGATCGCATCAGGGCGAGCACACCCCGCGCGATGGCCGCGATGTCGTGCGTCGCCTTGGAGGCGGACGCGTAGTCGGCCAGCAGTTTCTGCGCCGCGATCGATTCCGCCACGTGCTCGTCGCGATAGACGACGCCCAGCAGGCGGTCGCCCAGGTGCTGGCGCGCGGCGTCCAGGATGACGCCGCCCAGCCGGGTGCGGGGATCGAACTGGTTGAGCACGAAGCGCGAGGGCACGCCCGCCTGCGCGGCCCATTCGTCGGCCAGCATTCCCCCGCGCTCGAGCGAGGGGATCAGCGACACCGAGGCGGCATCGGTCAGCAGCACGGTGACCAGCAGGTCGGTGCAGCGAAGCAGCGCCTCCAGCAGCGGGGACGGACCGGGCGCCGTGTCGGCGACGAGCCAGATCTCCGGCGTGGCCAGGATGTCGCGCAGCGGCTGCAGAAGCAGGTCGGGATCGGCGGTCACGGCGGCGTCCAGCGCGATCGTCTCGTGCATGCCCGCCGCGCCGTAGGCGAGCAGCGGGATGCCGGCCGGGGTCTCCCGCACGCAGCTGCGCCAGTCGGGCCGCTGGGGGAGGATGTGGGTGAAGCCGGCCCGCTCCCGCAGCGGCAGGCCAAAATGCAGGCGCAGCGCATTCTGCGGATCGAGATCGAGCGCCATCACGCGGCACCCGGCGCGCGACAACTCGCTCGCGACGTTGGCGGCGAGCGTGGTCTTGCCGACTCCGCCCTTGGGCGAGGCGAAGGTCAGCAGCGGCATACGGTCACCCCCGTTCCGGGCTCGCGCCGGGTGGCCCAGGACGCACGGGCCGGCGACCCGTCACGGCCCCCGGGGAGGGATTGCCGGCGCGGCGACACCGCCACCCTCACAACCGACCGAACAGGTCCTGCAGTCCGGATCGCGGTTCCCCCCGTTCGGGCTGCGAGACGGCGCCCTGCAGGGCTCGGAACACGCCGGACAAGGAGGTGCGTCCCGGCGCCGCGCGGGCGGCGAGGCGCGGGTCGACGGGCGCGGCCTGCGGCGCGGCGGCCGGACGCCCCGGCCCGCTCCAGCCGCCCGAGGGAACGTTCATGGGGGCGTTCATGGGGACGTTCATGGGCGCGTTGCTGGGAGCGTTCATGGGCGCGTTCGGGTAAGCGTTCGGCGGAGCCATCGGAGCAGGCGCGGCCGCGTGCCACCCCGGCGCCTGGGCGGGCGGCATGCCGTATGCCGGCGCATAGGCGGGCGCGGCCGGCGCCGGCACAGGTGGGTGGGGCGCATACCCCGGCGGCGCATAGGCGCCCGGCATCGGCGCAGCCGCCGCATAGGCCGCCTGCGGATGCGCGGCCGGGCCGTAGCCGGCAGGCGCATAGCCAGGCGCCGCATGGACCGCCGGCGCTCCGCCTGGTGGCGCGGCGCCCGGGGCGGACCATTCCTGCGCGTACTCCGGGGGACGGCCGTAGTCCGGCGCCCGCTCGCGCGGCCGCGCCGGCGCGTGGTCCCGAGTCGGCTCCACCGCGCGCGCCGCTGCTCGCTCGACCGGCTCCGGCGCGCGCGTCTCGACCGCTTGCGGCGGGTCCGGCATGCGGGTGGGGGCCGGGGGCGGCGGCGGAAGCGCCGTGATCTCGCCCATTTCCGGCAACGCGGCCGCGAGCAGCGGGAAGGCAGCCGCCCGCGCGGCCGCCCGTTCAGGATCTACCGCCCCCGCCGGCGAGGCCGCGAAATTCCGGTACGAGATTGCCGATCCACCCAGGGCCGCCATGGCACGGCCCACGTCGTTGTTGGACTCGCTGGACACCCGCCCAAATCCCCCACGCGCAAATCACACGTCACAATGGGGGACATATGACACACTTTGCCGCGAGCAATATGTCTCTTTTATCGAGGACGGTTCGTCACCGTGTTTTTTCCGCCAGGGCGAGGCGGCAGAGTAACACCAAGGCCGCATCGTAGTATTTCGTTGCATCTTCGATTGACGGCAACGGCCGCGCCGGTTGGCCCAGCCACTGCCGCAAGGCGCTCATCACGGCCGTCATCCCGACCGTGAGCGGATACGGCGCGAGTTCGTTGCTGCGCAGATCCACCCAGGCGGGCACCGACCCCATCGGGTAGGCCGACCAGAACCGGTCGATCGCCGCGCAGACCGGCCGCCCGGCGAGCCCCGCCCAGCCGAACCAGAGCGGCACCCGCACCGCGTCGAAGGAGAACCGGGACGGGAAGCCGGGTGCCGGCACCAGGGCGCCGTTCGACTGCGCGACCCGCAGCCAGTCCGGCGGCAAGGCCCAGGGCCCGAATCGCCCCTCGTCGATCAGCCGCAACCCGTCGCTGCGCAGCGTCGCCCAGACCGGCGAGGGGACGATCGCGGCCAGTTCGGAGATGAACGGGAACGTGTAGTAGGACGGGTTCACCACTACGGCGTCCTTGGCCGTGAAGCCCTGCAGCGCCGGCAGAAGGACGGTGTACGGGCCCGCCTGCTTGACCAGCAGGCGCAGGATGTCGCGCGCGATGGCGCCGGCCGCCTGTATCCGGTCGGGCTCGCCCCATTGCAGCCCGGCGCGCGCCAGGCCGGCGGCGATGAAGATGTCGCCGTCCGTCGCGTTGTTCGTGTCCTTCACCGGTGGCGTGTCCTTCGGCACCCACCGCCACGCATGCAGGGAGTCGTTGGGCCGGCGCAGCGCCTCGGCCGTCCAGTTCTGGATCCGATCGAACGCCGCCCTGTCGTCGGCGGCGGCGGCGAAGATCAGGCCCCAGCCCTGGCCCTCGCTGTGCGAGACGCCGCCGTTGCCGTTGTCCACGATGCGGCCGTCCGGCGCGAGGAAACGGGACTTGAACGTCTCCCACTCCGCCGCCGGCAACGTGGCCGCGCGGGCGGGTGCCGGCAGCGTCGCCGCCGCGAGCCCACTCAGCACGCCACCGACCAGCCCGCGCCGCCCGAGCGCGAGGGCGGCATCGGCGCGGGCCGGGACCGCCGGTACGAGAGGGTGGCCGCGGCTTGTCCACGGCGTCGGCGAAGTCGTTTGATTCGGAGGCGGGACGTGCGGAGCGCTGTCCGGCGCGGTGAGATCATCGCGCATCGGCGCGTTTCTGGCGTGCAGCGGCGGATCCTTTCCCGACCTTCTCGACAGGCGCTTCACGCCGACGCGAGAGCAGGCATGCGTTCACGTTCGTCCTATGCGAGCGCGACGGCCGGCGCAACCATGACGGGCAACCCACTGACAAAACTCTCGTTGAGTCTTCGTGAGCTCTCAGGAGACGGATCGAATGAGAAACAAGAAGCAACCATCCACCGCCGCACCGGCCGGTGTCGCCACCACCGTGCGGACCCGCGCGGTGACGGGCGACACCCACACCGCCTCAGGCGCCCCCACCGACGTCGCCCATCAGGCAGCCGGCGACGGGGCGCTGACCGGCGCGACCCCGGCCGGCCTGACCGCCGACGAGCTGCGTGCCCTGTCCAAGGATCGCGGACGCGACGACGCCGGATCGGAATAGGGCCGGCTGCGGTCCGGGACCGCCCGGCGACATGGCCCGCGACGACGCGGCGGCCGCCTCAGCCCTGCGGCGGCGCCCCTTGGGCTTCCGCCAGCAGGAACGCCTCCAGCTGGCCGACATGCGAGTCCCGCTCCGCGCCAGGGCGCCGGCGCAGGACCACATCCCAGGACCCGGGCATCGCCGCCGCCCCGAACGGGCGGACGAGCCGGCCGCTCGCCAGGTCCAGGTCGACCAGCGGCGCACGGCCCAGCGCGACCCCGGCGCCCGCGATCGCGGCCCCCACCACCGCGTTGAACGTGCTGAACCGCACGACGTTGGCCGGTGCGCCCCGGCCCAGGCCGAGATGCTCGAGCCAGGTGGGCCACTCCTTCTCGGGGCTCGACTCCACCCACTCCTGCAGCAGGTTGTGCCGGGTCAGCGCCGCGGCGCCGCCCGCGAGGTCCAGCGCCGGGCTACAGACCGGGAACACCGTCTCCCCGAACAGCGTGCGGTCTCCCTCCGCCACCGTCCCGCGCCGCGTGCGCAGCAGCGCGAGGTCCAGCCCGTCCCGCCGCAGGTCGGGCGTGGTCTCGATCGCCACCATCTGCCACTCGACCGAGGGATGCAGCGCGGCGAAGCGCGCGAGCCGGGGTCCCAGCCAGAGCGAGGCGATGGAGCCGTTGGCCGATATGGCGAGGCGGGTGCGGCTGCGGCGTGCGCCGTCGCGCACGCGCTCGCAGGCCTCCGAGAGCTGGGCGAAGCTCGCCTCGATCGCTGCGAGCAGCGCCTCGCCGGCTTCGGTGGGCACGCTGCGCCCGGCGCCATTCCGCGCGCGGGACAGCAGCGGCGTGCCGAGATCCTGCTCGAGCGCGCGGACCTGGTGGCTGATCGCGCTGGTCGTGACATGCAGCGTGGCGGCCGCGCGGGCGAAGCTGCCCGCGCGGGCGACTGCCGCATAGGCGCGCAGTGCAGGCAATGGGGGGATCCGGTCGCGCATCGCCGTTTAATGTAGCTCAACGGCGGATGAAAAACCCGCGTTTGCGCGGCGACGCGGAGCATCGCCACCATGCCGCACCGGCCCGCCGAGGCGCCGGGAGCCGACGGAGACCGCGCGATGCATTTCGACCTGACACTCTGGCGCATGACCGCGGGACTGCGCGGGCGCATCGGACTCGCCGTCGCGCTGGGTCTCGCCGCGCTCGCGATTGGCATCGCGCGCTTCGCCTTCCTCGGCCTGTTCCTGGCCGGGGTGTTTCGGGGTGCGCCCTGGCCGGCGCTCGCCTGGCCGCTCGCCGCCACCGCCGCGGCCATCCTGCTGCGCAGCGGGCTCGACCATCTGCGCACCATGGTGGCGAACCGCACCGCGGTGGCGGTCCAGGAACGCCTCCGCCTCCAGCTCTTCGACAAGATCGTCGCGCTCGGCCCCGCCTGGTTCGGGGCGGAGCGCACCGGCGGCGTCATGCTCTCGATGGTCGACGGGGTCGAGCAGCTACTGACCTTCTTCGGCCAGTACCTGCCGCAGGTCACCGTCGCCTTCCTCGCCCCCTTCGCGATCTTCGCCTTCATCGCCGCCTGGGACCTGCCGGTCGCCGCGGTGATGCTGGCCGCCGCGCTGTTCAGCCTGGTGATGCCGGCCGCGGTGCATGCGCGCAGCGCCGCCGCGTCCCGTGCCCGGCAGCGCGCCTTCAAGTCGTTCGGGGAGGAATTCCTGGACGCGGTGCAGGGCCTGCCCACGCTGAAGGCGTTCGGCCAGAGCGGCACCTATGGGCAGATGCTGGCCGCCAAGGCGCGCGCCCTGAGCGAGAGCACGTTCTGGGTCCTGTCCGTCAGCGTCGCGACCCGCGGGCTCACCGACCTCGGCATCGCGCTGGGCGCCGCCGCCGCCCTCGCCCTCGGCGCCTGGCGGGTGACCCACGGCGCCATGAGCCTGGAGGCCCTGCTGATCGTGCTGATGGCGGGCACGGAGATCTTCCGCCCGCTGCGCGACCTGCGGGCGGTGCTGCACCAGGGCATGAACGGCGAATCGGCGGCCGCCGGCATCACCGCCCTGCTGGCGACGCCCGAGACCGCGCCCGCCACGCCGGCGAAGCCGGTGCCGGTCACCGGCCTCGCCCCCGACCTGCGCTTCGAGGACGTGCGCTTCGCCTATCCGGGCGGGCGACGGGCGGCGCATGCCGGCCTGTCCTTCCGGATCGGCGCCGGGGAGCGCGTCGGCATCGTCGGCCCGTCCGGCTCCGGCAAGTCCTCCATCGTGCGGCTGCTGCTGCGGCTGCACGACCCGCAAGAGGGCACGATCCGGCTGGGCGGGCAGGACCTGCGCACGCTCGATCCCGCGGCACTGCGCGACATGATCGCGGTCGTCACCCAGGACACCACGCTGTTCCACGGCACCATCGCCGAGAACCTCCGGCTCGGCCGGCCGGACGCGACCGAGGCGGAGCTGGTCGCCGCCGCCACCGCCGCCAACGCGCACGGTTTCGTCCGCGAGCTGCCGGACGGCTATGACACGGTGATCGGGGAACGCGGTGCGCGCCTGTCCGGCGGCCAGCGCCAGCGTCTCGCGATCGCCCGAGCGCTGCTGCGCGATGCGCCGATCCTGGTGCTGGACGAGGCGCTGTCGTCGGTGGATGCCGAGAACGAGGCGATCATCCAGCAGGCGCTCGACCGGCTGATGCAGGGACGCACCACGCTCATCCTGGCGCACCGGCTGTCCAGCGTCATCGGCGCCGACCGCATCCTCGTCCTGCAGGACGGCACCGTCGCGCAGGAAGGCACCCATGCCGCGCTGATCGGCGCGCCCGGTCCGTATCGTGACCTGATGGGTCCGCAGCTTGCCGAAAACCCCGTCACGGCGGCGATCGCGCCTCCTGTCGCCGGGGCCGCCGCGCCCCAGGCGGCCCCGGCGGAGAGCACCCCGGAGGTCGAGCCGCTGGCCGAGGCGGCCCGCCAGGTCGGTTGGCCGGAGACGATCCGCACGCTGATGCGCGTCGTGCGCCCCTATGATGGCCAGCTCGCGATCACGGTCGCCTGCGGCATCGGCCGGGTGATCGCCTTCATCGGCGTGGGCGTGCTGGGCGCGCTGCTGCTGGCGGCCGTCCGCGCCGGGGATGCGACCGGCGCGCTGACCGCGGCGCTGCTCGCCGTCGCCCCGCTCGCGGCCCTGCTGCACTGGATCGAGTCGTGGATCGCGCACGCGATGGCCTATGCGCTGCTGGCCGAGATGCGCGTCGACCTGTTCCGCAAGCTCGACGCGCTCGCGCCCGCCTACCTGCTCCGCCGCCGGTCGGGCGACCTGGTCGCGCTGGCGACCCAGGACGTGGAGACTGTCGAGTATTTCTTCGCGCACACGATCGCCCCGGCGGTGGTGGCGGTGCTGGTGCCGGCCGCCGTGCTCCTGGGCCTCGCGCTGATCGCCTGGCCGCTCGCCCTCGCGCTTGCGCCCTTCCTGCTCTACGCCGCGGCCTCTCCGCTGCGCGGACGGAGCCACATCGACCGGCTGGGGGCCGCCGCGCGCGGGGCGCTCGCGACGCTGGGCGCGTCCGTGACCGAGACGATCCAGGGACTGGGCGAGCTCGTCGCCTTCGGCGCGACCGGCCGGCGCCGGGACGCCTTCCGCACCCAGCTCCGGGAGGCCCAGGGCGCGCGGCTCGCCCTGCTGCACGACCTCAGCCTGCAATCCGCCGCGCTCGAGGTGGCGACAGGGTTCGGCGGCCTCGCGGTCGCGGTGGCGGGCGCGGTCCTGGCCCGCGACGCCGCTCTCGCCCCGTCGCTTCTGCCGCTGGCGGTGCTGATCGCGACCGCCGCCTTCCTGCCGGTGTCCGAGATCGCCCAGGTCGGGCGCCAGCTCGCCGACACGATCGCGTCCACGCGCCGGCTGCATGTCGTGCATGCCGAACCCGAACCCATCCGGGACGGCAGCCGCCTGCCCGCCGCGCCCCAGGCCGGGTCGGCCGTCAGCTTCGAGGACGTGCGCTTCACCTATCCCGGCCGGACCCGCCCTGCCCTCGACGGCGTCGCCTTCGACGTGCCGCCCGGCAGCACGGTCGCGCTGGTCGGTCCGTCCGGCGCCGGCAAGACGACGATCGCGAACCTGCTGCTGCGCTTCTGGGATCCCGACCAGGGACGCATCCGGCTGGACGGGATCGACCTGCGGGACCTGACGCTGGATGGGCTGCGCGGCCGGATCGCGCTGGTCGCGCAGGACACCTACCTGTTCAACGACACGCTGGAGGCGAATGTCCGCCTCGCCCGCCCCGACGCGACGGAGGCGGAGCTGCGCCAGGCGCTTGCCCGCGCCGCGCTGGAGGGGTTCGTCGCCGGCCTGCCGGACGGGCTCGCCACCCGGGTGGGGGAGCGCGGCGTGCAGCTTTCGGGCGGGCAGCGCCAGCGGATCGCGATCGCCCGCGCCTTCCTCAAGGACGCGCCGCTGCTCGTCCTGGACGAAGCCACGTCCCACCTCGACACGATCAGCGAGCAGGCGGTACGTGCCGCGCTCGATGCGCTGATGGTCGACCGCACGACCCTGGTCGTGGCACACCGGCTCTCGACGGTCCGCGCGGCCGACCTGATCCTGGTGCTGCAGGCAGGCCGGGTGATCGAGGCAGGGCGCCACGCCGAACTGCTGGCGCGCCGGGGGGTCTATGCGAAGCTGGTGGAGCACCAGATGGCGGGGGTCACGGAGCCGCGGCGCGCCGCCGGCTGAGCCGGCGCACCGGTGGTGGGTGCCCTCCATCCGCGTGCTGATGCTGGGGCTCACCTTCGCGATCGTCCTGCCGCTGATGAGCTTCTCCGCCTATTTGGTGATGGAAGCCGCGCAGCGCGCGCAGTCGCTGATGGAAAGCGAGCTGCGCGAACGCGCGCGGCTGACCGCCGCCTCGATCGACCAGATGCTCGTGGTCGTGCGCAGCCGGCTGTTCGCCATGGCGGCCAGCCCGTCGCTCGCGAGCGGGGATTTCGACGCGTTCCACGACCGGATCGCGGATCTCGTGCGCCCGCGCTCGCTGATCGTGGTGCTCACGGACGCGGCCGGCCACACGATGCTCAGCACCGCCGTCCCGTTCGGCACGCCCCTGCCGGACTTCCCGCTGCAGGCCGGGTTCCGGCGCGTGATCGATTCGGGCGTGCCCACCATCTCCGGCTTCGTGCCGGATCCGATCACCCACCGGCCGGCGCTCTACATGTCCGTGCTGGTGCCGACGACCGAACATGGCCCCTGCGTCCTGAGCATCGACGTGTCCGGCGTGCTGCAGGACCTGCTGGAACAGGACCGGTTGCAGGACGGCTGGGCCGCGGCCGTGGTCGACCGGGAAGGCTACGTCATCGCGCACAGCCAGGACGCCAAGCGGTTCGTCGGGCGCCTGGGCCAGCTGGACGCCGTCGCGCGGGTGCAGTCCGCGAACGAAGGCGGGTTCACCTATCGCTCGGTCGATGGCGAACTGCGCGACGTGGCGTTCACCCACGTGGCGCTGTCGGGCTGGGCCGTGGTGATGGGCATCCCGGACGCGACCCTGATGGCGCCCGTCCGCATCTCGACCCTGCAGCTCGCCTGCGGCGGCCTGGCGACCCTCGCCGTCGCCTTGATCCTGGCCGGAGTGGTGGGCCGCCAGGTGTCCCGCCCGCTGCGCGAACTCGCCGAACGGGGGGAGCGGGTCGGGCGCGGCGAGCGCGTCCCGCTCACCCGTACCGGCCTGCGGGAGACGGACTCGCTCGCGCAGGTCCTGCACACCGCCGCGGAACGTCTGGTGCAGCACGCCGGGGAGCGGCAGATGCTGCTGGAGCGGACGGTGCAGGCGCAGCAGGACGAGCGCCGGCGCATCGCGCGGGAGCTGCATGACGGGCTGAGCCAATACCTGACGGCGCTGCGCATCGGGCTCACCGGCCTGGAACGCCGCTGCGAACTGGACGGCGACGCGCCCCGCCGCCTCTCCGCCCTCAAGCAACTCACCGACCAACTCGGCCAGGCGCTCGGACGCATGGCCTGGGAGCTGCGGCCCACGGCGCTGGACGACCTTGGCCTCGAGAAGGCCATCGCCCAATATCTGGAGGAATGGGCGGAGCGTTACGAGGTGCGAATCGACCAGGACATCCACATCGGCCCGGCGCGGCTGCCCCCGGTGGTCGAGACCACGCTGTTCCGGGTGGTGCAGGAAGGCCTGACCAACGTCGTGAAGCACGCGGGGGCCGAACACGTGGCGGTGATCCTGCATGCGGATGCCGCTGAAGTCCGGCTGATCCTGGAAGACAATGGGCGCGGGATGACCCCGCCGGACGTCGCCGCGCCCGGGCGGCAACTCGGCATCGTCGGCATGCGGGAACGCGTGGTCCTGGTCGGCGGCTCCATCGATATCGAATCGCTGCCGAACCAGGGCACCACGATCTACGTCCGCATCCCTCTGGCCGCGGCCGCGCCGGCCGTATCGTCCGCATGAGCGAGGCCCGCCGCCTTCGCGTGCTGATGGTCGACGACCATCCCGTGGTGCTGGCCGGGCTGAAGGCCGTGGTGTCCAGCGATCCTCACCTGGAGATCGTGGGCGAGGCGCGGGACGGCCGCACCGCGCTCGACTGCGCCCGCCGTTTGCGGCCGGACATCGTCGTGCTGGACATCTCCATCCCGGAACTCACCGGCGCCATGGTGATGGCCGCGCTGCACGCCGAACTGCCCGACACGCGGGTGCTGGTGCTGACGGTTCACGAGGACCGGGCCTATGTCCGGCAGATGATGGAGGCAGGCGCGGCGGGCTACCTGCTGAAGCGCTGCGCCGCCGAGGAACTGACGCGCGCGATCGGCATCGTCGCGGCCGGCGGCGTCTACCTCGACCCCGCCATCGCCGGCCGCGCCGTCGGCCGCCCCGACCCGGCCTGCGCACCGGCCGGCAACCCGGAGGTGAGCCTGAGCGAGCGCGAGACCGACGTGCTGCGGCTGGTGGCGAGCGGCCACAGCAACAAGGAAATCGCCGGCACGCTGGAGATCAGCATCAAGACGGTCGAGACCTACAAGGCACGCGCGATGGAGAAGCTGGGCTTCCGCAGCCGCGTCGACCTGGTGCGCTACGCCGCCGCGCGCGGCTGGCTGGCGGACTCCTGATTCTCCTGACGTCGTCAGGGTTTTCCTGACATTCCGTTTCCCAACTCCCCGACTGCCGTCCCGCGCGTGATTGCGGCCTTCTGGACGCAGCGACCGGACCTTTGCGGGCAGTCCTGCGGCCATGGCGTGACGACGTCACGCGCGTTTCGGCCCTGACCTGACTTCCGCAAACCCCGGTCCGGTGTGGAACGGGAGATTGCGCGAAGATGGATGTGGCCGGCGCGCACCTGCTGGATGGGCATGCGGGCGAGCGGATGTATCCGTCCGCTCCGGACGATGCCGCCGCCCAGGCGAGCGCCAGCGCGGCGGACGCCGCCGGTGTCCGGCCTGACGGGGCCGGCTCCGACGACACCGCGCTGCTCGGCCGTTCCCTGCTCAACCTCGATGGCCGCCCGCTCGAGCTGCGGGAGATGCGCTGCTTCCTGACGGTCGCGCGCATCGGCAATTTCGGCCGTGCGGCGCGGGAGCTGGACATCGGCCAGCCCGCCATCTCGCACGCGATGCAGAAGCTCGAGGCGAATCTCGGCACGCAGTTGCTGGTGCGCCACGGACGCGGCGTGACCCTGACCCGCGCCGGCATGCGCCTTCGGGACCGGATCGAGCAGGTCATGCAGCTGCTCGCCTCCCCGCTGGGCGACGCGCCGGCACCGGCCGGCCGTGACGACGAGGGCGATGCCGGTCTCGAGACGGCGCCGGCTGCGATCGCCCGTGGCGCGGACCGCCCGCTCGGAGCCGCGGCCTCCGGACGCGTCGTGCTCGCGGTGCCGGCCGAACTCGGCCCGTTGCTGGTGGCGCCGCTGGTCGAACGGTTTCGCACCGCCTGGCCCGACCTGCAGCTCGAGCTGCAGGAAGGCAGTGGCGGCGCACCGGAGGAATGGCTGCTCGCCCGGCGGGTCGACGTCGCCGTGCTGCAGGACCCCGCGGCGCGGGACGAGCTGCAGATCCGGCCGGTGCTGAGCGAGACGCTGGGCCTCGTCGTCTCCGTCCGCTCCGCGCTCGCCGACGAGTCGCGTCCGCTGCGGATGCGCGAGATCGCCGGCATGAAGCTGATCCTGCCGACGCGGCAGCACTGGATCCGCCGCCGGCTGGAGCAGGCGGCGTTCCAGGCCGGCGTCACGCTGGACGCGGCGATGGAAGTCGACAGCTGCACGCTCGCGAAGGCGATGGTGCGCAATGGGATCGGCTGCACGGTGCTGCCCAGCACCGCGGTGCAGGAGGAACTCGCGCGCGGAGCGCTGGCGTTCCGCGCGCTGATCCGGCCGTCGCTGTCCACCACGCATGCGATCGCGCATCGCCGGAGCGGCGTCACGCCGGCCATCCGCGACCTCGCGCGGATGCTGCACGGCGCAATGGTTTCGCTGGTCGAGCAAGGCGCGTGGACCGGCGCACAGGTGATCCGGACGGAGACGGACGAGCGTCCGGGCTTCGCGGAGTCGTCCTTCTTGGAGACGGGAGAGCGGATGGGCTGAACACGCGGCGCGGACGCGCGGCGCGCGGATCCGAAGCGACCTGATTTTCAAGTCGGCCCCGATCGGGGTGTGCGGGATTGCGGACAGTCGCAATGCCGCATTTCGTGTTGGCTTTTACTTAGACTTTAGTTTCACTGGACGCACCAAATCTCTGTTGCGACCCGGCCACACTGTTCCATTATTGCCCAATTACCGGCTTCTAGCCGTTTTTTCACAGTCAAGCTCGGCGCATAGTCTCCCCAGGTCCGGGCGGCCCTCGCCCACGCTCATTCCGGTGCCTGCGCATCGGGCGAACGTGAGAGTTCGAAACGGACCATGTGTCACGCCGGGAAAGTTTCCGGTGCAACAAGGAGGATCAGATGCGCAAGTACCTGCTGGCGAGCGCCGCCGTTCTGGGAGCGGCAAGCTGGCTGCCACAAGCTTACGCCCAGACGCCCCCGAGCAACCCGGTCACCGGGACGGTCGTGGAGATTCCGAAGACCTACACGCATGGCGTGATGCCGACGATTCCGACCGCGTCGCCGCCCGCCGGTGCGAACAACAACAACAATACCGCCGTCGTGCCGCGCCCCGGCGCAGTGGCGAACCCGACGCCCGGCACCGTGGTCATCCACGTGAACGGCCGTGTGACGACGGGCCTGTACGCGACGTGGTCGAGCCTCGACACCTACACGACGTCGGCCGGCACGTTTAAGACCCAGCCGACCAACCTCTCGACTTATGCTCGTATCTACACGGGCCTGGACGGCATGGCGGCGAACGGGCTGCGCTACGGTGGCGCGATCGAAGTTCGTGAGAACTTCACCGCCCAGAGCAGCAGCAACGCCAGCACCGGCGCGTCGGGCTACAGCTCGGGTGAAACCCTGTTCGTGCGCCGCGCCTTCGCCTACATGGCCGCCGACAACGTCGGTCTGCTGCGCATCGGCCAGGCCGACGGCCTGATCTCGCTGTACGACAATGGCGTCACCACCTTCCAGTTCCTGCCCTCGGCCAACCTGAACGGTGGCGATCTCAACTTCATGACGGCGTCCAACACCGTCGTGCCGTTCGCGTTCTCGGCCGTCGCCGGCAACGAGTACGCGAACACCAAGATGGTCTACATGTCGCCGCAGTTCTACGGCTTCGATGTGGGCGTGCAGTGGGCGCCGAACGTCTCCAACAGCTTCGCTCCGTGCTCCGTGCCGGCGTCCGGCTGCGCGAGCCTGAGCTCCTCCCCGGTGGCGCTGGACGGCTCGCGGCAGATCAATCAGACCGCGGTCGGTGCGCGCTACCAGGGCAAGTTCGCCGGTGTCGGCCTGCTCGCCTATGGCGTGTATGAGTTCAGCGGCAAGGTCAACTACACCGGCCCGACGGCCGGCGTGACCACCTACAACCCGCTGAGCATGTACAGCGCGGGTGCCGCGGTGACCTATGCGGGCTTCACCGTGGGCGGCAACTACGTCGGTGGTGCGGTGAACGGCCAGATGGGCCTGAAGCCCGACGGCGGCGCCAACATGAACGGCTACCTGCTGGGTGCCACCTACAAGACCGGGCCGCTGACGGTCGGCGTGGTCGGCGAGGTCATCGACAGCCAGGGCGCGCCCGCGCTCGTCGGCAAGACCCAGCGGCACGAATACGCGGTCGACTTCGGTGCGAGCTACGTGATCGCGCCGGGCCTGGTGGGCTGGGCCGAGTACATCTACCAGAACCGCAAGCAGAGCGGCTTCAACTTCGCTTCGGGCTCCACCGGCGCCGCCTACAACTCGGTGCAGATGCAGGGTGCGATGATCGGCACGACCGTCTACTGGTAAGCCGAAACCGACACGACACGACGGCAACGGCGGGGCATGTCCCCGCCGTTTGCTTTTCCAGGCGTCCCCCGCGACGCGCACGATCCCACGCATGCCGAGGCAGCGGTCGGCACTTCTGTGGCGCGTGAGACGCCGGATGGGCGAAAAGGAAGTGGTGGGCCGGGGAGGAGTTGAACCGTCCGCCCTCACGCTTATCAAGCGTGCGCTCTGTCGCTGAGCTACCAGCCCGGAAAAGACGATAGCCCAGTAGATCGATCCGAGGAACGCACGAGTGCGTCAGATGGCGGTCTGCCTCTGGGCTGCGGCTGGGCTGCGGCTGGGTCTGCGCGGTCACGGCGAAGGGCGCGCCGGGTCATGGCCGCCGTCTCAGTGTTATGGCCGCCGCCCTCAGTGTCATGGCCGCCGGCCTCAGTGTCATGGCCGCCGCCCTCAGTGTCATGGGCGCTGTCCTCATTGTCATGGCCGCCGCAGGGCGGCCATCCACGACTTTCGGTGCGGCGGGCAGTCGTGGATGGCCGGCCTTCGCCGGCCATGACACTGGGGTATGGTGCCGCCTCCGACACGAGGTCGTCGGCCATGACACTGGGGGGCGGTGCCGCCTCCGACACGAAGTCGCCGGCCATGACACTGGGGGGCGGTGCGGCCTCCGACACGAGGTCGCCGGCCATGACACTGGGGGGACGGTGCCGGCCACAGCACGAGAGGCGCGCGGCTAGCCGTCCAGCCCGGCCAGCGTGCGCCACTCTGCCTCGGTGACAGTGCGCACGCCCAGCTCCGCCGCCCGCCGTGCCTTGGAGCCGGCATCGGCGCCGATCACCACGAGGTCCGTCTTCTTCGAAACCGAGTCGGTCACCTTGGCGCCCAGCGCCTCCGCTCGCGCCTTCGCCTCCGGGCGGGTCATCGTCTCCAGCGTGCCGGTGAACACCACCGTCTTGCCGGCCACCGGGCTGTCGGCCGTCTCGACCCGCGCGGCCTCCTGGATCTCGCGCAGCACGCCCACGAGCTCCTCCAGCAGGTCACGGTTGCGCCGTTCGCCGAAGAAGTCCGCGAGCTCCTCGGCGATTGCCGGCCCGATGCCGAGGATGCTGCCGAGGGCGCTGCGCTCCTCGGAGCCGACCGTGGTGGCGCGGATCATCTGGTCGCGCCAGGTCTCATAGGTCCCGTAGTGCCGCGCCAGGAGGCGGGCATTCGCCTCCCCGATGCGGCGGATGCCGAGGGCGTAGATGAAGCGCTCGAGGGAGATGGTGCGGCGGGCCTCGATGGCGCGGCTGAGATTGGCGGCGGACTGCTTGCCCCAGCCGTCCCGCGTGGCGATCTCCCCTTCTCGCTTGGGCAGGCGGAAGATGTCGGCCGGGCTGTCGAGCCAGCCCGCGGCGTGGAACTCCTGGATCGTCTTCTCGCCCAGGCCTTCGATGTCGAAGGCGTTCCGGGAGACGAAGTGGATCAGGCGCTCCACGAGCTGGGCCTCGCAGATCAGCCCGCCGGTGCAGCGGCGCACCACCTCCCCCGGCGGGCGGACGGCGTGGCTGTGGCAGACCGGGCAGGTGTCCGGGAAGACGAAGGGTTGGGCGTCCGCGGGGCGGCGATCGGGGACGATGGCGACGATCTGCGGGATCACGTCGCCGGCGCGCTGCAGGATCACGGTGTCGCCCACGCGCACGTCCTTGCGGGCGATCTCGTCCTCGTTGTGCAGGGTGGCGCGGGTGACCAGCACGCCGCCCACGTTCACCGGCTCGAGCTCCGCGACCGGGGTCAGCGCGCCGGTGCGGCCGACCTGGATGCGGATCGCCTGCAGCACCGTGGTCGCCTGTTCGGCCGGGAACTTCCAGGCCGTGGCCCAGCGGGGCGCGCGGCCCACGAAGCCCAGCCGGCGCTGCAGGCCAAGGTCGTCCACCTTGTACACGACGCCATCGATGTCGTAGGGCAGGCCCGCGCGCGCGGTGCCCATCTCCGTCTGGAAGTCGGCGGCCTGGGTCTCGTCCTCCAGACACCGCGAGAGGTCGTTGACGGTGAAGCCCCAGTCCCGCAGCCGCTCCAGGTAGTCCCAATGCGTCGCGGCGACGGGCTCGCTCGACTCGCCCTGGGCGTACGCGAACAGCGACAGCGGGCGGCTCGCAGTGATCTTGGCGTCGAGCTGGCGCAGGCTGCCGGCCGCGGCGTTGCGCGGATTGGCGAAGACCTTGGCTCCGGCCGCCGCCTGCGCCGCGTTCAGCGCGAGGAAGTCGGCCTTGGTCATGAACACCTCGCCGCGCACCTCGATCAGTCCCGGCGCCTGGCCCTTGAGCCGCAGCGGCAGGGAGCGGAGCGTGCGCAGGTTCGCGGTGACGTCCTCTCCCTCCTGCCCGTCCCCCCGCGTGGCGCCACGCACGAAGCGGCCGTTCTCGTAGGTGAGGTTGATCGAGAGCCCGTCGATCTTCGGCTCCGCCACCAGGGCGAGGGTGCCGGACAGGCCGAGGAACCGGCGCGCGCGGTCGCAGAACTCCTGGAAGTCCGTCGCGTCGAACACGTTGTCGAGCGACAGCATCGGCACGCGGTGACGCAGCTTGGCAAAGCCGCTCTCGGGCGCCGCGCCGACGCGCTGGGACGGCGAGTCGTCGCGGATCAGTTCGGGGAAGCGCGCCTCGATCGCGGCATTGCGCCGGCGCAGCGCGTCGTAGTCGGCATCCGGGATCTCGGGCGCGTCCCGGCGGTGATAGGCCTCGTCGTGATGCGCGATCTCGGCGGCCAGGCGGGCGAGTTCCTCCGCCGCTTCCTCCTCGGTCAGGGTCTCGACCGGGGTGGTTCCGCTCATGCCGCCCCCAGCAGGTCGTCCGCCGCGGCGCGGGCGGCTTCGGTGACGGTCTCCCCGGCCAGCATGCGTGCGATCTCCTCCCGCCGATCGGGGCCGCGCAGCGGATCGACCCGCGTCGCCGCGCGCCCGCGTTCCGCCGCCTTCATGACCCGCAGATGCGCCCCGCCGCGTGCCGCCACCTGCGGGCTGTGGGTGACCACCAGCACCTGCACGCCCTCGGCCACGCGCGCGAGGCGGTCGCCCACCGCCGCGGCGGTCGCGCCGCCGATGCCGGAATCGACCTCGTCGAACACCAGCGTCGGCACGGCGGAGCCGGCGGTCAGCACGACCTTCAGCGCCAGCATCAGCCGCGACAGCTCGCCGCCCGAGGCGATGCGCGCGAGCGGGCCGGGCGGCTGGCCGGGATTGGTAGCAATCAGGAAGCGCACCGCGTCCGCGCCGCCGCCCGCCCAGTTCGCTTCCGGCAGCGGCGCGACCTCGGCGAAGAAGCGCGCCTTCTCGAGCCGGAGCGGCGGCAACTCGCGCGCCACCGCCCGCTCCAGCCGCTGCGCCGCTTCCTGGCGCGCCGTGGTCAGCGCGGCGGCGGCGGCGGCGTAGCGTTCGCGCGCCGTGCGCACCGCCTCCTCCAGCGCGACGATCTCGGCGGCGCCGGTTTCCAGGGCCCCGAGCCGCGCGGCGAGCGTGTCGAGCAGGGCCGGAAGCTCCGCCACGGCGACCGAATGCTTGCGCGCGGCGCCGCGCAGGGCGAACAGCCGCTCCTCGGCCTGTTCCAGCAGGCGCGGATCGGCCTCCGCCTCCCCGGCGAGGCGGGTGAGCAGGGTTTCGGCCTCCGCCAGCGCCTCCTCCGCGCGTTCCAGCGCCGCGAGCGCCGGTCCCGCCGGGTTCGGCGCGTCCGTGTCCTCCGGGCCGGCGACGGGGACGAGGCGCTGCAGCGCGCGGGACGCGGCGCGCAGGGCGGCGGCGGGACCAGAGCTGCGGCGGTCGCGCGGGGTCAGTTCGGACAGGGCGGCCGCGATCGCCTCGGCACGGCGCTCGCCCTGCTGGAGGCGCTGGCGTTCGGCGGCGAGCCGATCCTCCTCGTTCTCCTGCGGTGCGAGGCCGGCGAGTTCGTGCACGGCGTGGCGCAGCCACTCCTCGTCGCGCTCCGCGGCGGCGATCGCTTCCTGCGCCGCGGCCAGCCGGTCGCGGGCGCCGCGCCAGTCGGTCCAGGCGGCGGTCACCGCATCGCGCAGGCGGGGGGCGACGCCGAACGCATCCAGCAGCGCGCCGTGGCCGGCGGGATCGGCCAGGCCCATCTGCTCGTGCTGTCCCTGCACCTCGACCAGCAGCGCGCCGGCGCGGCGGAGCATGGCGACGCCGACCGGCTGGTCGTTGACGAAGGCGCGGGAGCGGCCGTCCTTCCCGACGACGCGGCGCAGCACGACGTCGTCCTCCGCCTCCAGCCCCTGTTCGGTCAGCAGCGCATGCACCGGGTGGGCGGCGGGCGGGGCGAAGCAGGCCGTCACCACTGCCTGTTCGGCGCCGGCGCGAACGAGGCCTGCCTCGGCGCGGGCGCCGAGGGCGAGTCCCAGGCTGTCGAGCAGGATGGATTTGCCGGCCCCGGTTTCGCCGGTGAGCACGGTCAGGCCGGGGCCGAACGACAGGTCGAGCCGTTCGATCAGCACCACGTCCCGGATCGATAGCGCGGTGAGCATGGATCGGCCCGCGCCGGCCGCGTCAGAACAGCGAGTTCCAGGCGCGCGAGAAGAACCCCGGGCGGCTGCCGTTCGCCTTGGCATTCGCGATCAGCCCGTCACCCGCGAGCTGCCGGTAGCTGTCCTCGTACCACTCGCTGCCCGGATAGTTGTAGCCCAGTACGGCCGCGGTCTGCTTCGCCTGCTCGCGCAGGCCGAGCACCAGGTAGATCTCGGTGAGGCGGTGGAGCGCCTCGGGGACGTGGTTGGTGGTCTGGTAGTCGTCCACCACGCGCTGGAAGCGGCCGATCGCCGCCTCATACAGGTGCTGGGATTCGTACCAGCGGCCGATCTCCATCTCCTTGCCGGCCAGGTGGTCGCGGCAGAGGTCGATCTTGAGCCGCGCATCGGTCGCGTAGGTGCTGTCCGGGAAGCGGTTCACCACGTCGGTGAGCGCCGCCATCGCCTGTTCGGTGCCCTTCTGGTCGCGCTGGATGTCGGCGATCTGCTCGTAATAGCAGAGCGCGCGCAGGTAATACGCATAGGCCACGCTGCGATGCGTCGGGTGGAGCTGGATGAAGCGGTCCAGCGTCGCCAGCGCGTCCGTGTAGTGGTTCTGCATGTATTGCGCGTAGCCCTGCATGAGCTGCGCATTCACCGCCCAGGGCGAGTAGGGATAGTTCTGCTCCACCGACGCGAACTGGTCGGCGGCGGCGGAATAGCGCTTCGCATTCAGCGCATCGACGCCGTTGTTGTACAGCTCCTCGACCGGCGGCGGCTGGATCGTGGCGGCCGTGTCCTCCGACTTGGAGCCGCAGCCGGCGAGCAGCGGGACCAGCACCAGCAGCAGGAGGGCGTGGCGCGGCAGGGAGCGCGACAGGGTGCGAATCTTGTCCATTGCGGCGCTTATAGCATGCGCTTCGGCGGCGCGAAGGCCACTCGGATCAGCCCTCCACCAGCCGCGCGACGCCCAGCAGCCGCGCCAGCGTGCCGGCATCGGCCTGGCCGGTGACGGCCTCGGGGCGCCAGTGCCGCTGGAAGGCGCGCAGCACGGCGGCCAGGGCGGGATCGAGCGCGCCGGACGGGTCCACCCGGTAGCCGATCTGCGCCAGCGCGCGGCGCACCGGCGCGAGTTGCACCGCATCCCGCACCACGCCCCCGGTGCCGAGATCCGGCACGTCGAACGGCCAGAGGCCGACCCCGTTGCGGGCCAGTCCCTCCCAGTCGAAGCGCTCGCCGGGATCCTCCTTCCGATCGGGGGCGACGTCGCTGTGCGCGACCACGTTGCGCGCCGGAATGGGATGGCGCGCCAGGATGTGCAGGCAGAGGTCGCAGACCGCGGCGAGCTGCAGGACGGGGAAGTCGCGATAGCCCCATTCATGGCCGGGATTGACGATCTCGATCCCGATGGACCGATCGTTGAGGACCGTATTGCCACGCCAGAACGAGGCGCCGGCATGCCAGGCCCGCACGGCTTCGGGGACCAGCGCGAAGACCAGCCCGTCCTCGTCCACGACGTAATGGGAGGAGACGCGCGCGACGGGGTCGCGCAGCCGGTCCAGCGCCGCCTGGGCGCTCTGCATGCCGGTGTAATGCAGGATCAGCGTATCGACCGGCATGCCGGCCGGGCGCGCGTCCCAGTTGGGGCTGGGCAGATCGCGGACGGACAGGCTCACGCGCGGCTGCGCTCCATGGGCCGCGCCACGGGGCGCGCCAAGCGTCGCGTCGCGCGCGGTGCCCTGGGCCGCGTCACCGGCCGCACTCCCGCTTGCGGCTCACAGGCCGCGTTCACGCTTGATGCGATCCCAGGCAGCGTTGATGCGCGCCACCTTGTCGCTGGCCCGGGCGATGAACTCCTGCGGCACGCCGCGGGCGGCGAGCGTGTCCGGATGGTTCTCCCGCATCAGGCGCTTCCAGGTGGTGCGCAGCACGTCCTCCGACGCGGTGCGGGGCAGGCCCAGCACCTCGTAGGGGTCCGGCTCGTCGGACCGCGCGGGCGCCTGGCGCGGGCCGGCGCCGCCCCGCGCGCGCTCCCACACGGTGCGGTCCAGGCCGAATGCGGCATGCACGCGATGCAGGAACTCCTGCTCCCGCAGGTTCACCGGACCGTCGGCGCGGGCGATCGCGAACAGCGCGAGCAGCACGTCCTCGAGCATGCCGCGATTGTCGGCGAACGCCTCCCCCAGCTGGGTGGCATAGGCCTCGAACCCGTCGGCGCTGTCGCGCGCCTGGTCGAACAGCCGGCCGATGTCGCGCACCGATTCGGGCGGGATACGGAACTGGCGCTTGAAGGCGTCGATCTCCTCCCGCACCACGGGCCCGTCGCATTTGGCGAGCTTCGCCGCCAGCACCACGACGCCCACCGCGAAGAGCTGGTCGCGGCGGCCGAACATGGAGGCGAGGCGGGCGGGATTGACCGCGTCCCCGAACGGCAGGCCGAGATTGGACACCGCCCCGCTGTCGGCCGCATGGCCGAGGGCTGCGCCGACCACCGCGCCGAACGGGCCGCCGACGGCAAAGCCCGCCATGCCGCCGATGATCTTGCCCCAGTATCCCATCGGCTCCGATTACCACGCAGAGGTTGACGCCCGCAAAACACGAACGATGCAGCAGCGGGACGGGTTGAGGTCCGTGGCACCGCTGATCCCTAACGCGGCCGCGCGGCACCACGTGTCCGCTCACGGAATGTTAAGCTCGCCACCGGCATTCTGGTAGCCATCGCCCGTGCCGCGCATGCGACAAGTCGACCCCTGCAACGACGTGGAGCCTCATGACCGGAGAAGACCGACAAGCCCTCGTCATCCTCGGCATGCACCGGTCCGGCACGTCCGCCCTCGCCGGTCTCTGCACCCGGCTCGGGGCCGCGCCGCCGGCCCGCATGCTGGCGCCGGCGGCGGACAATCCGCGCGGGTTCTGGGAATCCCGGATGGTCATGGGCGTGCTCGACTCGCTCCTCAAGGCCACCGGCCACAGCTGGTACGACTGCCTCACCTTCGGGGTTGCGGAGGTGCCGGACGCGATGCGCGCCGCCCTGCAGGCGCAGCTCGCCGAGACGCTGGAGGAGGAGTTCGGCGACGCGCCCTGCTACGTGCTGAAGGATCCGCGACTCTGCGTCTCCGCCGAGATCTGGCGCCCGGTGCTGCCCGCGACGCGCGCGCTGTTGATGCTGCGCCACCCGACGGAGGTCGCCCGCTCCCTGGAAGCGCGCGACGCGTTCACCCGGGAGCTCTCGCTGGCGCTGTGGCTGCACCACATGCTGGAGGCCGAGGCCGCCACGCGCACAATGCGGCGGGGCTTCGTCACCTATGACGGGCTGCTGGCGGACTGGCGGGGCATGCTGACCCGCGCCGGCGCCGCGGCCGGGATCGCCTGGCCGGTGTCTCCCGCGACGGCGGATCTCGGGGCGGAGGACCTGCTCGACACCGACCTCCGCCACCACGCCGAACCGGCCGAGGCCGCCATCGACCTTCCCGGACCGATCGGAAGCTGGGTCGAGCGAAGCTGGTTCCTGCTGCGGGAGGTGGGTTCCCTCGGGCCGGACCCGGACTTCCTGGCGGAACTCGACGCGATCCGCGCGGCGTTCGCGCTGTGGCGGGACGCGACCACCCCGCGGGTGAGGCGGAGGGCGGCCTGACGCGGCTGCCTGCGCCCCGGGGCCGGATAGGGCGACCTATCGTGGATGGGGGTGGGTCCGCAGGGTTGGATGAAACCGCTGATGCACGCTGATGTACGCTGATGGGCCCGTGCGGCGCGGTATGACCCAGCGCCCGGTCAGGGATCGGAGCGCTTAACAATACGCGCGCAGGGCGCCTCGCCTCTGCAGCCTCGGAGGCATGCACCCCGCGACAACCCGAACCGGCCCATCAGCGTACATCAGCGTGCATCAGCGGTTTCATCCGCCCCCGCGAGCCCGCTCCGCACGCCGGGATTTCGTTCAACCCTGCGAACCCGCTCCGCACGGCGGGCTCGCTCCAATCCCGCGCCCCCGCTCCGCACGCCGCGCTTCACCCCGTCCGGCCGACCCGCTCCGTGCGCAGCAGCGTGGGATCCTGCAAGGTCGTGTCCTGCCCCACCACCGGATCGGCGATCGCCGCCTCGAGCGACGGCGCGCCCTTCCACTCGGACGCGGGCCGCGCCCGACCGTCGGAGCCGATCTGGTCGATGCCCCAGTAGATCTCCAGCCGGTGGCCGTCCGGGTCGCGGAACTCGACCGCGATCTGCACCCCGGCCCGGCGCCGGCCTTCGAAGTCGATCGGCACGCCATGGGCGCGCAGATGGTTGCGGGCGCGCACCACCTCGTCGAGCGTGCCGACCCCGAACGCCATGTGGTGCTGCCCGCTGCTCTCGTTCGGCGCCCCGTCCGCCTTGAACAGGGCGATGCCGTGATGGTCGGCGTTGCAGCGCAGGAACACCGCACCGCCGGGCATCATGTCCTCGCCGTAGACGTCGGAGACCGAGAACCCCAGCACCTCCGTGTAGAACCGCGCCGAGCGGGCGAGGTCCTGCACGTGGAGCGCGACGTGACCGATCCGGCCGATCCGGAATGGCAGGCCCTTGGGGCGCTCCAGGGCACGAAGGGCGTCGGTCTCCATTGCGGCTCCTCCTCGTCCGTCAGTGCTCGATCCAGAGATCCTCGAAGCGGTAGCCGTTGTAGGAGCTGTTGGTCATGGGCGTGTAGCCATGCACCGTCGGCTGCCAGCAGGTGCCGCCCCGCGTGTGCAGGATGATCGGCCGCGCCACGTCCTCCTGCAGCTTCTGGTCGATTTCCCACACCAGCTTCTTGCGCTTCTCGACATCCGTCTCGGCGGACTGCTTGTCGAACAGCTTCTCGATCTCCGGATTGCAGTAGTGGGAGTAGTTGCGCTCCGACTTGCAGGCGTAGTTCTCGTAGAACGCCTGGTCCGGATCGTCGATCGAGTTGCCGGTCAGGTTCATGCCGACCGAGTAGTCCTTGCGCGCGACCTTGGAGAACCACTGGCTGGTCTCGACCGGGTCGAGCTCGCCGTCGATGTAGATCTCCTTCAGGTGGTCGATCAGGATCACCGCCGGATCGCGGTAGCTGGGGATGTTGCGCGTGGACACCACGACCTTCAGCCGGTGGTCGGGGCCGTAGCCCAGCTTCTCCATGATCTTGCGGGCTTCGGCGCGGTTCTTCTGGATGTCGGGGTTGTAGCCCAGCATCTGCTCCATCTGGTCCTTGGGCATGCCCCAGACGCCGTCCGGCTGCGGCAGCAGCGTGCCGCCGATATCCGCCTGGCCCTCGAACAGGATGTCGATGAACGCCTTGCGGTCGAGCGTCAGCGCCATCGCACGCCGGATGTCCGGGTTGTCGAACGGCGCCTTCTCACGATTGATGATCAGGTTCTCGTTCACGTTCTGCGGGCCGAAATAGCAGATCGCCTTCGGCACGTTCGACTTGATGTCGCGCATCAGCGGCGGCGTGACCTCCATCGGGAAGGTCATGTCGAGCTTGCCCGCCATGAAGGCCAGCATCGCGGTGGAGCGGTTGGTGATGATCGGCATCTCGATCGCGTCGAGATACGGCCGCCCCTTCTTCCAGTAGTTCGGGTTCTTCACCAGCCGGATCATCTCGTTCTGCTTGAACTCGGCCAGCATGAACGGGCCCGTGCCGATCGGCTTCGTGCGCATCTGCGCCGGGCTGACATGGCAGGGGTACATGGCGCTGTAGCCCGAGGCGAGCATCGCCAGGATCGAGGGCTGCGGGCGTCCGAGCTGCAGGGTGACCTCGTCGTCGCCCTTGACCACGACGTCCTTGACGTTCTGGTACCAGAGCTTGCGCGGGTTCTTGCGGAAGTGCTGGTCCCCCTTGTCCTGGATCAGGTCGAAGGTGCACTTCACGTCCTTGGCGGTGAACGGCTTGCCGTCGTGCCACTTGACGCCCTGCCGCAGCTTGAAGGTGAGCTGCGTCTTGTCGTCGCTCCAGGACCAGGAGGTCGCGAGCTCCGGCCGGATGCTGGCGTCGCTGTTCTGCGGCACGTGCTGGTCGTAGATCACCAGGTTGTTGAAGATGCTCATGAAGGGGACGTTGGTGGAATACGTCGCCTCCTCATGCACCGACGCCGATGCCGGGCTGTCACGCTGATACATGTGCAGGGTCCCGCCGCTCTGTGGCTGCTGGGCCAGGGCGGGGCCGGACACGATTGCGGAAAAGCAAGCGAGGAAGGCGGACGCGCGAAGCGTTCGGCACGGCATGAGGCGTTTCTCCCAGATCGTCCGCCGTTCGACGCGGCGGCTGGACGTTTCTAACCCGTTCGGCGTCCGGATGCGAGACACTCGTCACGCCCGCGCTCCTCCCGGTCCGCGGCGCGGCCGGCTCGCCAGGTCGGCCCCGGACGAGATGCTGACGCTCGGCGGAGTTCCGGGACTTCGCCGCATCACGTCCATGCCATGCAGCGATTTCCCGTCTCGGCCGTTTCGTCTGGACGCATGGAGGCCTGGATGAACGACGAGACCGCCCCTTCGCACCCGCGGATCGAGGACTACGCCTTCGTCGGCGACTGCACGACCGGCGCGCTGATCGGCAAGGACGGCGGCGTCGACTGGCTGTGCTGGCCCCGCTTCGACTCGGCCGCCTGCTTCGCCGCCATCCTGGGCGGTGCCGAACATGGCCGGTGGCGGCTCGCACCGGCCGCTCCGGCCCGCGTGGTGCGCAGCTACGATCCGGGAACGCTCGTGCTGCGGACACGGTTCGACACCGAGGATGGCGCGGCGGAGGTGATCGACTTCATGCCGCTGGGCGGAGAGGGCACTCACCTCGTCCGCATCGTCCGCGGGCTGCGCGGGCGCGTCGCGATGGAGAGCGAGCTGGTCCTGCGCTTCGAGTATGGCGCCTCGGTGCCCTGGGTCGAGCGCCTGTCCGACGGCACGATCCGCGCGATCTGCGGCCCCGAGATGGTGCTGCTGCGCAGCCCCGTGACGCATCGCGGGGCGGACCGCACCACGGTCGCCACCTTCACGGTCGCGGCGGGCGAGACGATGCCGCTCGTGCTGACCCACGCCTCCTCGCATGCCGCGCTCCCGGCGCCGATCGATGCCGCCGCCGCGCTCGACGCGACCATCACCGCCTGGCGGACGTGGTCGGACCGCTGCCTCGATGCCGGCCCGCTGAGCGACGTCGTGAAGCACTCCCTGCTCGTGCTGAAGGGGCTCACCTATGCCCCCACCGGCGGGATCGTCGCCGCGCTCACCACCTCCCTGCCGGAACAGGCCGGCGGCACCCGCAACTGGGATTACCGCTACTGCTGGCTGCGCGACGCGACCTTCACCCTGATCGCCCTGGGCGGCGCGGGCTACGCGGAGGAGGCGAAGGCCTGGCGGGACTGGCTGCTGCGCGCGGTCGCCGGCAGTCCGGAGCAGATACAGATCATGTATGGCATCGGCGGCGAGCGACGGCTGACGGAGTGGGAAGCCGACTGGCTGCCCGGGTTCGGCGGCGCCAGCCCGGTGCGCATCGGCAACGCCGCGGCCAACCAGTTGCAGCTGGACGTGATCGGCGAGATGGCCGACGCCATGTTCCAGGCGCGCATGCAGGGCATGCCGGGGAATGCGCGATCGCAGGCGATCGGCTTGGCGCTGCTCGACTACCTGGAACGGCACTGGCGGGAACCGGACGAGGGGATCTGGGAAGTGCGCGGCCCCCGCCAGCACTTCACCCACTCCAAGGTCATGGCCTGGGTCGCGTTCGACCGCGCGGTGAAGTCGGTGGAGCGCCTGGGGATCGCGGGCCCGGCGGAGCGCTGGGCGAGCGTGCGCGACGAGATCCATGCGGACGTCTGCGCGAAGGCATTCGACCCCGAGCTGGGCGCCTTCATGCAGGCCTATGGGTCCAAGGCGCTGGATGCGAGCGTGCTGCTGATCCCGCTGGTCGGGTTCCTGCCGATCGACGATCCGCGCATGCAGGGCACCTTGCGGGCGATCGAGCAGCGGCTGATGTCGGACGGGCTGGTGTTCCGCTACGACACCGGCTGGACCGAGGACGGGTTGCCGCCCGGCGAAGGCGCGTTCATCGCCTGCAGCTTCTGGTACATCGACAACCTGATCCTGGCGGGGCGGCGCGTGGAGGCGTGGGAGATGTTCGAACGCATCCTCGCGCTGCGCAACGACGTGGGGCTGCTGGCCGAGGAGTACGATCCCGCGAGCGGCCGGCAGATGGGCAACGTGCCGCAGGCCTTCAGCCACGTGGCACTGGTCAACACCGCACTGAACCTGACGCGCCCGCCGCGGGGTTGAGCCAGCCGGGAGTCGAGCCCCCGGGGAGCTGAGCCCGCCGTGGAGCTAAGCGCGCCGTGGAGTTGAGGCCGGCGGGAAGCTGAGGCCGCCGGGCGGCTGATCCCGCCGGCGCCTCTGCGCTTACGTCCCGTGGTCGTGCACCAGCATGGACTGCACGCGGCGGGCCAGCGTGTCGAGGTCGAACGGCTTGTCGATCACCTCGCTGCCCGGCGGCAGGTCGGTGCCCGCATACCCGGTGATGAACAGCACCGGCGTCTCGGGATGGCGCTCCCGCACCGCTTCCGCGACCTGCCGGCCGTTCATGCCGTTCGGCAGCCCGACATCCGTGATCAGCAGCGCGACGTCCACGTCGCTCTCGAGCAGTTCGAGGGCCGCGGGACCGTCGCGCGCCTCGAGCACGCGGTAGCCGAGTTCGCCCAGCCGCGCGCCCACCGCCTCCCGGGCGATGGTCTCGTCGTCGACCAGCAGCACGGTCTGGCCCGGCCGGGCGGCGCGCGGATCGGGCGCCTTTCCGGGCGTGACGTCCGGCACCGGCCTGGTCTGCTGGGGCAGGCAGATCCGCACGATCGTGCCCTGGCCCGACGTGCTCTCCAGCCGCACCACGCCGCCCGATTGCTGCACGAACCCGTAGACCTGGCTCAGGCCGAGACCCGTCCCCTGGCCCAGCGGCTTCGTGGTGAAGAACGGCTCGAAGGCGCGGTCGAGCACGTCGTGGGACATCCCCTTGCCGCTGTCGGACACCGAGATCATCACGAAGTCGCCGGGCTGGGCCGCCTCCTCCTGCGCGAGGTCGGCCGGCCCGAACGTCACGTCGGTCGTGGTGAGGCTCAGCACCCCGCCTTCCGGCATGGCGTCCCGCGCATTGATGCACAGGTTGAGCAATGCGCTCTCGAGCTGGTTGGGATCGCACAGCACCGGCGCACGCCCGTCGCCGAGACGGAGATCGAGCCGTACCGACGGGCCGACGGTGCGCCGGATCAGGTCCGCCATCCCGGCCACCAGCGCGTCGGCATCGACCAGCCGCGGCTCCAGCCGTTGGCGCCGTGCGAACGCCAGCAGGCGCCGCGTCAGCCCGGCCGCCCGGTCCAGCGCCTGCTGCGCCGGCCGCAGGAAGCGCAGCGTCTCCTCCGCGCGTCCCTCGCGGGCGCGTCGCTGCGCCATCTCCAGGCTGCCGGCGATCCCCTGCAGCATGTTGTTGAAGTCGTGCGCGATCCCACCGGTGAGCTGGCCGACCGCCTCCATCTTCTGCATGTGACGCAGGGCGCCTTCCACGCGCTCGCGTTCCATCATCTCGTTCTGCAGGCTGTCGAGCGCGCGGCTGAGATCGGCGGTGCGCGCCGCGACCTCCGCCTCCAGCGCTTCCCCGTGCAGCGCCAGCACCTCCCGCGCGCGCACCTGGTCGTCGATCTCGGTCGAAGTGCCGAACCACTCGATCACCCGGCCCGCCTCGTCGCGCAGGGGAGTCGCGCGGGTCTGGAACCACGAATACTGGCCGCGCGCGGCATCGAACGTCCGGTGCTCGATCGCGAGATGCCCGTCCTGTTCGGCCTCCGCCCAGGCCGCCAGGGTCGCGGCGCGATCGTCCGGGTGGATGGCGTCGAGCCAACCGAGACCGAGGCTGCCTTCATCGGTCAGGCCGGTGTAGTCCGTCCATTGCCGGCTCGCCCAGATCCGCTCGCCCGAACTGCGGGACCGGAAGACGAGTTGCGGGATGCCTTCGACGAGCGCGCGCAGACGCGCCTCGCTGTCCTGCATCGCGCGTTCGGCCTGCTTGCGATCGGTCACGTCGAGCACGAGTTCGACGCCAACCGCCGGGTCCAGCATGCGGGCGGCCGACAGGCCCCACCAGCGGGATCCGTCGCGACGCATGTATTCCCGCTCGAGCGGTGTCCGCTGGCCTGCCCGCCCGAGGTCGTCGAGCGCCGCGCGTGTCGCCTCGAGCCATTCGGGCGGCGTGAAATCCTCCCACTGCACCCGACCGGCGGCGACGTCGCCATGCGCGACACCGACCATCCGCAGGAACATCGTGTTGGCATCGAAAATCCGGCGGTCCGCGTCGAAGAAGACGACGCCCACCGTCTCGATCTCCGAGATGCGGCGGAAGCGGTTCTCGCTCTCGCGCAGGCGCGCCTCCCGCTCGCGCAGGTCGGTGGTCGCGGCGAACCGCTGCACGGCGGCGGCGATCATGTTGGCGTAGGTGCTGAGGAAGGCGGTGTCGCCCTCCCCGAACTCGCAGGGCGTGCGGCTGTCGACCTGCAGCACGCCATACGGGCGCTGCCCGTCGGCGCCGAGGATCGCGACGTTCGCAACCGCCTTGACGCCCTGTTCGATCAGGAAGCGGGGAAAGCGGAAACGCTCGTCGTGATCGAGGTCGGTGGAGATCAGCGGGGCGCCGGTGCGCAGGGCATGGCCCTCCGACGTGCCCTCCTCCGATCCTGTCGTGACCACGCCGACCACGCCGGGTCCCCACCCGACGCCGGCGCGCACCAGCAGTGTCTCGCCGTCGGCTTGCAGCTCCATGACCTTGGACATCTCGGTCCCGAGCGCCTCGCTGACGAGCCGGCAGGCTTCAGTGAGGATTTCGTCGAGATCGTCCGAACGGAGAGCAAGTTCGCCGAAGCGCGCGAGAGCCGTTTGTTGCCGCAGCAGTGCGTCGCTGCCTCCGTCGTGTCCAGGCACGGGGTCCTCGTTCGATGCTGCGAAATGGCCCGCACCCGACCGGGCCACCCTCTCGCGCCCCTGTAACGCCGATCATCCCGGCCCGTTCGCCGTCCGGCATCCACGCTTCGATCACGACATGGACGGCAGAGGTGGCGCCGGACGGGACGCCAGCCGGGGCGCCAGACGGGGCGCCAGACCGGATGCCACACGGGACGCCAGCCGGGGTGGCCCGCGCGGTGGCGGACCGGGCTGCGCCGCATGCCGTGCCCGCGCTTGCCGCCTGGGACGGCCGGCGTCACAGTCTCGGCGCTGCCGGCCGGCTCGATCCGGCGCGGCGCGAGCGGGAGGACTCCGATGGATCTCACGGGCACGGTCGCCCTCGTCACCGGCGGCAATGGCGGGCTCGGGCAGCGCATCTGCCACGCGCTTGCGCGTGAAGGCGCGCATATCGCGATCGCCTACGCGCAGAGCCGCGAGCAGGCCGAGTCGGTCGCCCACGACATCGCGGCCGCGCATCAGGTGCGGGCGGCGGCGTTCGCCTGCGACGTGACGGACCCGGCCGCAGTGGTTCGGCTCGTCGAGGATGTGACCGGCCGGTTCGAACGGCTCGACATCCTGGTGAACGACGCGGCCTACAACAAGGCGATCCCGTTCCCGGATCTCGACTCCCTGACGCACGACGTCTGGGAGAAGATCATGGCGGTCAACCTGACCGGCCCGATGCACCTGTCGAAAGCCGTCGCGCCCGTGATGAAGGCGCAGGGCCGGGGCCGCATCGTCAACATCGCATCCGTGGCCGGCCTCTCGCCCACCGGGTCGTCCATCGCTTATGCCGTGTCCAAGGCGGGGCTGATCCACCTCACCCGCTGCATGGCCGTGGCGCTCGCGCCCGAGACGCTGGTGAACTGCGTGGCCCCCGGCCTGCTGGAGGGAACGCGCGCTACCGCCAACCTCCGCCCCGAACAGATCGAGCGATCGGCGGCCGGCGCGCTGCTGAAGAAGGCGGCGGACAAGGACGATTGCGCGGAGATGGTCGTGACCATGTGCCGGACCGAGACGATGACCGGCCAGACCGTGGTGATCGACGCCGGCCGCATCTTCCACTGACACCGGCGCGCGCCGCGGCGCGCTCCATGCTGCGAGAGGCGCGCCTCGGCCGCAGGCCCATCCGACGGTTCACGATTCCGTCGTCAAAGGAACCCTTTCCATTTTGACGACGGATTGTCATTGCATCCCGCCGCGGCAGCCGCTACCCACCGCGCCCGCCGGCGGGGCGTGCGAACACCGTCCGGATCAGAAACGAAAATCTGCCGTTCGGAGTGTTTGATCGCCAACGGCGCAGGTGGGGGACCCGGCATGTCGATGACGATGGAGGGGCGCGTCAGCACGCGTCCCCGCGGCGAATCGATGTATTTCGGAATGGCGGTGCTGTGCGCCGTGATCGCCTTCGCGGGCTTCGCGCCGACCTACTGGCTGCCCGTCAGCCAGGGGCGCTTCGCGGCGAACCCGATCGTGCACATCCACGGGCTGGTGTTCTCGGGATGGTCGCTGTTCCTCGTGTGGCAGACCTGGCTCGCGACCTCGGGGCACATCGTGCGGCACCGGCGCGTGGGGCTGATCGGGGTGGTGTTCGCCACCGCCATGACGATCTTCGGCGTGCTCGCCCGCATCAACCTGATGCGGGTCGGCGCCGCGGCGGGGCAGGACGCGGCGGCTCGCGCCTTCGGCTTCGTGCCCCTGAGCAGCATCGCCTTCTTCGCCATCGTCGTGACGATCGCGATCGTCCGGGCGCGGCAGCGGGACGTGCACAAGCGTCTGATGCTGGTCGCCTCGGTGTCGATCGTGGACGCGGCGATCGCGCGCATGTTCTTCGTGCTGCTGGCGCCTCCCGGCGCGGCCGGGACGGTCCCGCCGGTGATGGCCGACGTGGGCCCGGGGCTCGTCACCTGTGCCCTGCTGCTGATCCCGATGGTGCAGGACTGGCGTCTCTACGGCCGCCCGCACGCGGCCTATGTGTGGGGCGGCCTGTCGCTGTTCGCGCTCAAGGTGCTCGAGGTGCCGATCGCCGAGTCCGCCGCGTGGCAGTCGGTGGCGGGCGGCATCCTGGCCCTGGCCGGTTGATCAGCTCCGCCCGAGCGCGGAGAGGACGATGGCTTCGGTGAGGATCTGGGGCAGGATGACGGGTCCGCCCCCCTTGGGCGGGTAGTAGACGTAGAGCGGCACGCCGTCCCGCCCGTTCTGCCGCAGGTATTCGGTGATGGCCGGATCCTGCCGCGTCCAGTCGCCCTTGAGATAGACGATCTGGCGTGCCGCGAACGCGTCCTGCACCGCCTCGCTGGAGATCGCCACGCGCTCGTTCACGAGGCAGGTCACGCACCACGCCGCGGTCATGTTGACGAAGACCGGCTTCCCCGCCTCGCGGGCCGCCGCGAGCTTGGCGGCGGAGTAGGCTTCGGAGCTCGCCCCTTCGCCCCGCGCGGCTTCGACCGGGGTGGCGGCGATGCCGGCGAGCACGGCGAGCGCGAGCAGGACCGCGGCGGCGGCCGTGGCGTGGCCGAAGCGGCGGTTGCGCCCCTCGGCCTGCTGGCTGAGCCCCAGCACCCAGGCGGCGAAGCCCAGCAGCACGGCGCCGGCGGCGGTGCCCAGCACGCCGGCGGGACCGGCCTCCTGGCTGACCACCCAGAGCAGCCACACCGCGGCGCCGTACATCGGGAAGGCGAGCGCCTGCTTCAGCACCTCCATCCAGCGTCCCGGCCGGGGCACGAAGCGGGCCACGCCGGGGATGGCGGCGAGGGCGACGTAGGGGGCGGCGAGGCCAAGCCCCATGGCGGCGAACACCGCCAGCGTGACCGCCGGCGGCGCGGCGAGGCCGGCGGCGATCGCCACCCCCATGAACGGCGCGGTGCAGGGGGTCGCGACCAGCACCGCGAGCAGGCCGGTGAAGAAGCTGCCGAGATGGCTGTGCCGGCCGGCGATCCGGCCGCTCGCGCCGTTCAGCCCGAGGCCCAGGCCCACTTGGAACACGCCCGAGAGGTTCAGCCCGACCGCGAACAGCAGCCAGGCCATGGCGGCGACGAAGACGGGGGACTGGAACTGGAAGCCCCAGCCGGCGGCCATCCCCGCCTCCCGCGCGACCAGCAGCACGACCGCGAGCGCCAGGAAGGTCGCGAGCACGCCGGCGGTGTAGGACACGGCATGCCCCCGTGCCGCACCGTGCGCCGCCCCCCGCGCGAAGGCGACGGCCTTCATCGCGAGCACCGGGAAGACGCAGGGCATCAGGTTCAGGATCGCCCCGCCCAGGAAGGCGAGCAGCAGCAGCCGAGGCAGCGGCGGGCCGGCCGGACCGGGCGCCGGGCCGGGCTTCGCATGCAGCACCACGTCGGTCTGCAGGCCGGAGCGGTCGCGCACGGAGAGGATGCCGTCCAGCCCCGCATCCGGGGAGAACCCGGCCGCTGGCTTCAGCGCCAGCACGAACCCGCCGTTGCGCACCGAGAGCGGCTGGGCGGCATCGTCGTGGATCCGGTCCGAGTTCTCCGGGATGAACCAGGCGTCCATCACCGTGGCGGGCGAGAGTTCCGGGCCCTGCACATAGAGCGCGCCGTTGGCGGCGACGGTCGCGGTCCAGGGCGAGGGGCGCGGCACGTTGCGGTCATGCGCCTGGAACAGCGGCGTCTGCGCGTTCGGGCCGGGCACCCCGGACGGCAGGTCGAGCCGGAACGTGCCTTCCTCGGGGATGCAGACGTCCTTGCAGACGAGCCAGGTGGCATGCGCGGTCACGGTCAGCGGGTCCGCCCCCTTGGGCGGCGTAACGGTGATGGGAAGGAGCACCTCGCCCGTGTAGGCGTAGGTCATCAGCGGCCCTTCGGGCACGCGCCTCGGCGTGGGCCAGTCGATGCCGGACTGGTGCGCGCCGGGCGGCAGGTCGAGCGTGACCTCCGGCGCGACTCCTGCGTCGCCGGGGTTGCGCCAGTATGTATGCCACCCGTTCGCGAGCTTCAGGCGCAGCGCGATCCGGAAGGGCGTTCCGCCCTGGACCGCGTCGGTATCGGAGACCAGCGTCGCCACCGCCCGCGGCGAGGTGACGGGTGCGCTCTCGAGCGCGCGCGCGGGGTGGAGGCCGAGGAGCAGGAGGAGGAGCGCGAGGAGCCTGGTGAGGGGAAGGAGGCGCGAACGTCGCGCCGCCCCCGTGTCGCCGGTGCGTTGCGCAGCTCCCGTGTCGCCGGTGCGTCGCGCTGCCCCCGTGTCGCCGGTGCGTTGCGCCGCCCCCGTGTCGCCGCTGTGTTGCGCTGCCCCCGTGTCGCCGGTGCGTTGCGCCGCCCCCGTGTCATGACCGCGCTTGTCGCGGCCATCCACGACTTCGCCGCATCCGGCACCGCAAATCGTGGATGGCCGGCCTGCGCCGGCCATGACACGGGGCGCGGTCGTGGCAGGGAGGGCGGCCATGGCACCGTGACCATCCTGTGCCGTCGCAAGGGTGACCCGCATCGTCTCTCCGCAGCATGCCACGCTGGCGGCAGCATATGGTCCATCGCCCCGGAAAGGGCCAGACCATCCCCCCTGCCCCGCCGCTCGCCCCCAGCCCCACGGCTCCCGCCCCCGCCGCCTCCCTCCCGACTCCCCGCGCCCCCACACCCGCCCCCTCGACACGCGCCGCCCGAACCACGACAACCCGGCGCATGACCGCTCTGCCGGACCTGCCCGTGACCGAGGCGCTGCCGCGCCTGCACGCCGCGCTCGACGCCGGACGCAACGCCGTGCTGGTCGCGCCGCCCGGCGCAGGCAAGACCACCCTCGTGCCGCTCGCCCTGCTGGACGCGCCCTGGCGCGGCGACCAGCGCATCCTGATGCTGGAACCGCGCCGCCTCGCCACCCGCGCCGCCGCCACCCGCATGGCCTCGCTCCGCGGCGAAGCGGTCGGGGGCAGGATCGGCTTTCGCACGAGGATCGAAGGCGCCGGCTCCCCGGCGACGCGCGTCGAGGTGGTCACCGAAGGCCTGCTCGTCCGCCGCCTGCAATCCGACCCCGGCCTCGACGGCGTCGCCGCGGTGATCCTGGACGAGGTGCACGAGCGCTCGCTGGAATCCGACCTCGCGCTCGCGCTCTGCCTCGACCTGCAGCGCATGCTGCGGCCCGAACTGCGCCTCCTCGCCATGTCCGCCACAGCCGACGGCGCACGCCTGTCCGGCCTGATGGAGGCCGAGGTGGTCGAGAGCGCCGGGCGCATGTTCCCGGTCACCGTCCAGCACGCGAGCCGCGACATCGCCACCGCCCGCGACCTGCCGGAGGCGATGGCGCGCGCGATCCGCGCCGCGCTGGCGGAGCATGCGGGCGACATCCTGGCCTTCCTGCCCGGCATGGCGGAGATCCGCCGCACCCAGGCCGCGCTCGATCGCTGCGGCGCGCTGGTGCTGCCGCTGCACGGGGAGCTGCCGCCGGCCGACCAGGACCGCGCCCTGCGCCCGGCAGAGGGGCGGCGGGTCGTGCTGGCGACCTCGATCGCCGAGACGTCGCTGACCGTGCCGGGCGTGCGCATCGTGGTGGATGGCGGGTTCCGCCGCGCGCCGCGGCTGGACCAGGCGACCGGCCTCACCCGGCTCGCCACCCTGCGCATCTCCCGCGCCGCGGCGGAACAGCGGGCGGGCCGCGCCGGGCGGGAAGCGCCGGGCGTCGCGATCCGCCTCTGGAGCCAGGCGCTGCATCGCGGACTGCCGCCCTTCGACCGGCCGGAGATCCTGGAGGCCGAACTGTCCGGCCTCGCGCTGGACTGCGCCGCCTGGGGCACGCCGCCCGCCGACCTGCCGTTCCAGGACCGCCCGCCCGCCGGGGCGCTGGCGGCAGCCGGGGCGCTGCTGGCCGATCTCGGCGCGCTGGACGCGGCCGGCCGCATCACCGCGGCCGGTCGCGAAATGGCGCGGCTCGGCGCGCATCCGCGGCTCGCCGCCATGCTGCTCGCCGCGGACGGCCCCGACGAACGGGCCATGGCCGCCGACCTCGCCGCGCTGCTGGAGGAGCGCGACCCGCTGCGCAGCCCCGAGGCGCCCTGCGACGTCGCGCTCCGCCTCGCCGCGATCGCGTATGGCGACGCGGAGGCCGACCGCGCCGCCCTCGCCCGCATCCGCCGCGCCGCCGACCAGTACCGCCGCCGGCTGCGAACCCCGGCGGGTGCACCCTCGTCCCCCCTCCCATTTCGGGAGGGGGCCAGGGGGAGAGGGCCAGGGGGCCAAAATCCGGATCATGCGCCCACCCCGATCGCCCCCTCACCCCATCCCTCTCCCGCGAGGGGAGAGGGGGGCGGCCATGGTCCCTCCCCCCTCCCCTCGCGGGAGGGGGCCAGGGGGAGGGGGCCGGCCATTCCCGACGACCAACCCAGTCCCGATCCCGGCCGGCTGCTCGCCGCCGCCTTCCCCGACCGGATCGCGCAGCGGCGCGGCGAGCCGGGCTCGTTCCGCCTCTCCGGCGGGGGGGGCGCCAAGCTGCCGCGGCTCGATCCGCTGGCCAACGCCCCGCTACTCGTGGTCGCCGCGCTCGAGATGAAGGCCTCGGCACGCATCCGCCTCGCCGCCCCGCTCGATCCCGATGCCCTGCCTCCGGTGCTCGCCGGCCGTGTCACCGAACAGGTGGAGGGCGGTCTCGACCCAGCCACCGGGTCCGTCCACGCGCGCCGCCGCCGGCGCCTGGGCGCGCTGATCCTCTCCGACCGCACCGAACCGGCCGACCCGCAGGCGATCGCCGACGCGCTGGCCCGCGCCGCGGCGGCCGACCTGCGCGCACTGCCCTGGACCGAGGCCGCCCGCCAGTTCCAGGCCCGGATCGGCTGGATGCGCGAGGTCGATGCCGGGTCCGGCTGGCCCGACCTGTCGGATGCGGCGCTGGCCGCGACCGCGGCAGACTGGCTCGCGCCGCACCTCCTCGGCCTCGCGAAGCTCGCGGACCTCCAGCGCCTCGACCTCCTCGGCGTGTTGCGCGGCCTGCTGCCCTGGCCGCTGCCCGCCACCCTCGACCAGGCCCTGCCCACCCATCTCGCGCTGCCGGGGGGCCGCGCCGCGATCGATTACGCGCAACCGGTGCCGCAGGCCGAGGCGCGGGCGCAGGCCTTCTACGGCCTGACCGAAACGCCGCGCCTCGCGGGCGGGCGGGTGCCGCTGCGCCTCGCGCTGCTCTCGCCCGCCGGACGGCCGGTCGCGGTCACCGCCGATCTTGCGCAGTTCTGGACCGGCGGCTGGGCCGACGTGCGGCGTGACATGCGCGGGCGCTATCCGAAACACCGCTGGCCCGAGAACCCGGCACGCGCCGACGACGCCTGACCGGCCGCACGCGCCCGCCGAAAACTGATCCGCACGATTCTTGTTGCGCGGGCGAGGGCATGCCATGTCCCTCCGTCACCTCGGTCCAGGTACATGGGATCCCCAATGTCCGCGCTCCCCGCCTTCCGTCTTCGCCGGATGCCGGTCTCTCCGGCGCGGCCGCATCACCCCGAACGCCGGTCCGCCCGTTCGGCCCCACCCCGTGCGACCCGGCTCCGCGGCATCGTCCTCGGCATCGCGCTGCTGATGACGGCCTGCTCCGCCGGCCCCAATGGCGCCGCCGCTCGGTCCGCCCCCGAGAGCTTCGCGCCGCTGGTGAAGAAGGTGCTGCCCGCGGTCGTGAACATCGCGGTCACCGAGACCGTGTCGGGCAACGACATGGTGGGCGAGCTGCCGCCCGAACTGCGCGACACGCCGCTGGGCCGGGAGTTCCGCCGCCGCTTCGGCAACCGGCGGGAGCAGATGCTGGGCGCCGGGTCGGGCTTCATCATCGACCCGTCCGGCGTCATCGTGACCAACAACCACGTGGTCGGACATGCCGACAAGATCCTGGTCTCGCTCTCCGACGGGCGGCAGCTCCCGGCGACGGTGATCGGCCGTGACGACCTGACCGACATCGCGGTGATCAAGGTGAACGCGGGCGGCGGCCTTCCGGCGGTGACCTGGGGCGATTCGCGGCGGGTGGAGGTCGGCGACTGGGTGCTCGCCGCCGGCAATCCGTTCGGCCTCGGCGGGTCGGTGACGGCCGGCATCGTCTCGGCCCAGGGGCGCGACCTCGGCGCCGGGCCGTTCGACAACTTCCTCCAGCTCGACGCGCCCATCAATCCGGGCAATTCGGGCGGCCCGATCTTCAACATGGACGGGCAGGTGATCGGCGTGTCGACCGCGATCGTCTCGCCCTCCGGCGGATCGGTCGGCATCGGCTTTGCGATCCCCTCCGAGATCGTCGGCCGCATCGTCTCGCAGCTCGCCGCCTCCGGCAGCATCGAGCGGGGCTGGCTGGGCGTCTCCGTCGAGGAGCGCGACGGGCGCGTCGTGATCGCCGGGATCGACCGCACCGGCCCGGCGGCCCGCGGCGGCGTACGCGCCGGGGACACGGTGGTGGCGATCAACGGCGATCGGGTGGAAAGCTCGCGCGGGCTGATCCGCAGCGTCGCCGCGGTGGCGCCCGGCAATACGGTCAAGCTGACCGTGCGGCGGCAGGGGCGCGAACTCGACATTCCTGTTACCGTGGGGCGCCGCCCGCAGGAATCGGCAGGCTGAGGACGCTGGACTGACGACGCGGGCCAAAGGGCGCGTGATTGAGGACGGGGGAGTTTCGCGGATGCGCATCCTGGTGGTCGAGGACGACAAGGACGTGGCCGGCTTCGTGGTGCGCGGGCTGCGGGAGGCCGGCCACGTCGTCGAACACGCCGACAACGGTCGGGACGGGCTGTTCCTCGCGGCGAGCGAGAGCTTCGACGCGGTGATCCTGGACCGCATGCTGCCGGGCGGCATCGACGGGCTGAAGATCCTGGAGACGCTGCGCGGGCAGAAGAACACCGTCCCCGTGCTGATCCTCTCGGCGCTCGCCGACGTGGACGAGCGGGTGAAGGGGCTGAAGGCCGGTGGGGACGACTACCTCACCAAGCCCTTCGCCTTCGCCGAACTGCTCGCCCGCGTCGAGGCGCTGGCGCGCCGCGGCAAGGGCGAGGGGCCGGTGACCAAGCTGGTGGTCGAGGATCTGGAGCTCGACCTGCTCTCCCGCCAGGTGAAGCGCGCCGGGCAGAAGGTCGACCTGCAGCCGCGCGAGTTCCGGCTGCTGGAATACCTGATGCGCCATGCCGGCCAGGTGGTCACCCGCACCATGCTGCTGGAAGGCGTGTGGGACTATCATTTCGACCCGCAGACCAACGTGATCGACGTGCATGTGTCCCGGCTGCGGCAGAAGGTCGACAAGCCGTTCCCGACGCCGCTGATCCACACGGTCCGCAACGCCGGCTACATGCTGCGGGCCGACCAGGTGTGATGCTCCCGACCGGGGGCGGACATGGGCTTCCCTCCGCCCCCGACGGGGTCGGGTCCGGCGACGGGCGTGGCCGGGGCGAGCCTCCCCCCGTCCCGGAGACGCCAGGTTCGGCAGGGCCCGCGACACCCGATCCCGCCGGTTCCCCCTTGGCCGGTTCCCAATCGGCCGATTCTCCCTTGGGGGCAGAGCAGGCCGGCATCGACCCCGAATTCCCGCCCGCCGCCGGCCGTCACCAGGATCCCGACCAGGCGCACCGCCTGCCGATGTTCCGCTCCGCCGGGTTCCGGTTCGCGGCGATCTATGCCGTGCTGCTCGCCGTCAGCGCCGGCTCCATCGGCTATTATGTCTGGTGGGCCACCGCCGGCCTGCTCGACCGGCAGGTGGAGGCGGCGATCGGCACCGATTGGCAGGGCCTCGCGGAACGCTGGGCCGAACGCGACGTGCCCGGCCTGGTGCAGACGATCGACGACCGGCTGATGCAGAACGTCGACGACGATGCGATCTACCTCCTGGTGGGGCCCGGCCTCCATCCGCTCGCCGGCAATCTCGAGCGCTGGCCGATCACCGTGCAGGCCTCCGGCCCGCTTTACGAACTCGACGTCTCGCGGGCGGGGATCCGCTCGCTCGCGATGGTGCGCAGCTACGACCTGCCCGGCGGCTATCACCTGCTGATCGGCCGGGACGTGCAGGTGCGCGCCCAGCTCCGCCGGCTGCTGACCGATGCGATGCTCTGGGCGCTGGTCATCCTGGTCGCCCTCGCGACCGTCGGCGCGCTGGTGGTGCGCAGCCTGTTCCGCCGCGCGATCGCCAACGTCTCCGCCACCGCCACCGCCATCGCCGCGGGCGATCTCGGACAGCGCGTGGAGATCTCCGGGCGCGGCGACGAGTTCGACCAGCTCGCCGAGGTGATCAACGACATGCTGGACCGGATCGGCCGGCTGATGGATGGCGTGCGGCAGGTCTCCAATGCGATCGCCCACGACCTGCGCACGCCCATCACCCGCGCCCGCACGCGGCTCGAGGACGCCGCCCTGCATGCCGAGACGACGGACGACCTGCGCGCCGCGATCGAGCGGGCGACGCAGGACCTGGACGGCATCGTCGCGGTGTTCCAGGCGCTGCTGCGGATCGCCGAGATCGAGGCGGGCTCGCGCCGCGCCGCCTTCACCCGGATCGACGTGGCGCCGCTGCTCGCGGACCTGGCGGAACTCTACGGGGCGGTGGCGGAGGAGAAGGGGATCGCGCTGGAGACCGACCTGCCCGGCGCGCTGCCGACGTTCGGGGACTCCACGCTGATCCAGCAGGCGGTCGCCAACCTGCTGGACAACGCCGTCAAGTTCTCCCCCGCCGCCGGCACCGTCCGGCTCGGCGCGGCCCTGGGGCCGACCGGCGTCGCGATCCGGGTGGCCGACCAGGGACCCGGCATTCCCGCTGGCGACCTCGATCGCGCGACCCAGCGCTTCTTCCGCGGGGAGGCCGCCCGCCACACGCCGGGCTCCGGCCTCGGCCTCACGCTGGTGCAGGCGGTGGCGCACCTGCATGGCGGCAGCCTGCGGCTCGAGGCGAATCCTGGGGGCGGGCTGATGGCCGTGTTGTCTTTGCCACTCCCGGAGGACGGCGAGCAGTCTAACCGCGATGTCACTCGTTCCCCACTGGCCTGAGAGGCCGGACGGTGGATACTCGTAAGTATGGCCGTTACCGCTTCGACCTCCGTCCTGGCCGGGCTTGCCTGCTGCCTCGCGCTCACCGTCCCATTCGGCGTACCTGCCCAGGACGCGCCTGAACGGGTCACCAGCGACACACCGGAGTTCTGCCTGCACCTGCTGGACCAGGTGAGTTCGATCGTGCGTGACGCCACGGCGCCGCCCTCCGCGGAGGTGACCAACCTCTCGGCGGAAGGACAGAAGATGTGCGCGCACGGCCAGACGAAGGGCGGGATCATGCGGCTGCGCCGCGCCCTGGTGCTGCTGCGCAGCCAGGACGCCGGCCGCTAGCGCGGCCCGGATGGCGGCTCCGCCCGCCTGCGCTGATGCGCGCGGCCGAACGCGTGCTATCTAAGGGCAATGGCCGCACCTTCCGCCCCGCTCGATCCCGCCGAGGACCCCTCGCTCGAGGAGCTCGTCGTCGCCCGCCCCTTCCTGTCGCGCCATGCCTTCGACGGGCTGGTGCTGGAAGACGTGCCGCTCTCGTCCATCGCCGACGCGGTGGGCACGCCCACCTGGGTCTACGGCGCCGGCACCATGCGCGCCCGCGCCCGCCATCTGCGCGCGGCGCTGCAGGCGAGCGGCATGGACGTCCATGCCCATTACGCGGTCAAGGCGAACGATCACTTGGCGGTGCTCTCCCTGTTCGCGGCCGAGGGGTTCGGCGCCGACGTGGTCAGCGAGGGCGAGCTTCGCCGCGCCCGCGCCGCCGGCGTGCCGGCGGACCGCATCGTCTTCTCGGGCGTCGGCAAGAGCGTGAGCGCGTTGCGCCTCGCCCTCGGCGAGGAGATCGAGCAGATCAACGTCGAGAGCGCCGAGGAGCTGGAGATGATCTCGGCCCTCGCCGCGGCGATGGGGCGCACCGCGCGGGTGGCGCTGCGGGTGAACCCGGACGTGGATGCCGGGACACACGAGAAGATCTCGACCGGCCGCGCCCAGGACAAGTTCGGCATCCCCTTCGCCGAGGCCGCCGCGCTCTACGCCCGCGCCGCCGCGCTGCCGGGGGTCCGGCCGGTCGGTCTCGCCGCCCATATCGGCAGCCAGATCGAGACGCTCGAGCCCTATCGCGCCGCCTTCGCCCGCCTCGCCGACCTCGTGCACACCCTGCGGGCGGCCGGCCATGCGGTGGAGACGGTCGATTGCGGCGGCGGCCTCGGCATTCCGTACCGCAACCAGCCGGTGCCGCGCCCCGAGGGCCTCGCCGCCGTGCTGCGCGGCGCATTCCACAATCTGGACGTGCGGCTGCTGGTGGAGCCCGGCCGCTGGCTGGTCGGGCCCGCCGGCCTGCTGCTCGCCTCGGTGATCCTGGTGAAGCAGACGGAGGGCGCGCGCTTCGTGGTGCTGGACGCCGGAATGAACGATCTGGTCCGGCCGGCAATGTATGATTCCTGGCACGGGATCCTGCCGATCGCCGCGGCGGACCTCGTTCTTCCGGTGGAACCCGCGGACGTCGTCGGACCCATCTGCGAATCCTCCGACACGTTCGCGCGACGCCGCCGGCTGCCCCCACTCGGCCCCGCCGCGCGCGTGGCGATCCTGGACGCCGGCGCGTATGGTGCGGTCATGAGTTCGGCATACAATGCGCGTCCGCGCGCGGCCGAGGTGATGGTCGACGGCGACCGCTGGACGGTCATCCGCGAGCGCCCCCCGCTCGAGGCGCTCTGGGCGGACGAACACGTGCCCGCCCCCGCGACACAGACGGCGCCGCTCTCGCGCGCCCCCGCCCCGGCATGACCGAGGGGGCCGCAGACCGGCTGCTGCGCCGCCTCGCGGGCCGGCGCGCGCTGGCGCGGCTCGCCATTCTCTTCGAGCGCGTCTGGCCGGTGCTCTGGCCGCCCCTCGCCGTGATCGGCGTGTTCCTGTTCCTCGCGCTGCTCGACATCCCCCGCCTGCTGCCGCCGCTCGCCCATCTCGCCCTGCTGCTCGTCGCCGGCGCCGCGGCCCTCGTCCTGCTCGTCCGGGGCCTGCGGGGCGTACGGCCCGCGGCGGAGACCGAGGCCGACCGGCGGCTCGAACGCGCCTCCGGCCTGCGCCACCGGCCTCTCGCCGTGCTCACCGACCGGCCGGCGACCGGCGACGCGGCGGGCGAGGCGCTGTGGGCCGCGCATGTCGCGCGCACCGCCGGCCAGATCCGCCGGCTGCGGGTCGGCCTGCCCCATCCCGGCCTCGCGCGGCGCGACCCGCGCGCCTTCCGCGCCGGGCTGATCGTGGCGTTGATCGCGGCGCTGGTGATCGCCGGGCCCGACGCGCCGTCACGCGTCGCCGCCGCGCTCGAGCCCCAGCTGCCCCGCGGCCCCGCCGCCCCCGGCACCGAGGTGCAGGCCTGGATCACGCCCCCGTCCTACACGCGGCTCGCGCCGATCTTCCTCAGGCAGGGAGACGACGCGGCGGGGTCGGCGGTCAGCGTGCCCGCCGGCGCCCATTTCACCGCCAGCGTCACCGGCGGCAACGGCACGCCGACGCTCCAGATCGACGGGCAGTCGACCAGCTTCGCCGCGCTCGATGCCGGCAGCTTCCAGGCGGAGCAGGACCTGACCCGCGGCGGCCGGCTGGTCATCCGGCGCGGCGGACGCGATCTCGCCGCCTGGGACCTGACGGTCGTGGCCGATCGCGCGCCGGAAGCCGCCTGGACCGAACCGCCCGGCCGCGCCGCATCCAGCCAGCAGACCCGGCTGCCCTGGCAGGTGAGCGACGATTACGGCGTGACCGGGCTGCAGGCGGAACTGCGGCTCGCCGCCCGCCCCGACGCACCCCCGCTCACGGCGGCCATCCCGCTCGCTTCCGGGGCGCCGCGATCGGCCCGCGGCGTCGGCCAGCAGGACCTCACGGCGCACCCCTGGGCCGGCCTTCCCGTCACCGCCACGCTGGTGGCGCGCGACGCGCTGGGCCAGACCGGCCGCAGCGCCGCGGCGAGCTTCGTGCTGCCCGAACGCCCGTTCCGCAACGAGGTCGCGCGGGCGCTGATCGCCATCCGCAAGGGGCTGAGCCTGCGGCCGGACGACCGGGAGAGCGCGCTGGCCGCCCTGGATACGCTGCTGATGACGCCCCAGGCCTTCGGCCGCGACAGCGGCGCCTACGTCAACCTTGCCGCCGTCTACTACCTCCTGGTGTTCGACAAGGCGGACGACGCCGTCGCGCAGGCGCAGGACCGGCTCTGGCAGCTTGCCCTGCACATGGAGGAAGGCCAGACCGAACGGACCGCGCGCGCGCTGGAAGCGGCGCGGCAGGCGGCGCGGGAAGCGCTCGAGCAGGCGACCCGGGACCCGTCCGAGGCCAACCGCCAGGCGCTCGACCAGAAACTCAAGGAACTCGAGCAGGCGATCCAGCAGCACATGCAGGCGATGGTCGAGGATGCGCGCCGCCGCAACGAGGCGCTGCCCTACGACCCCGATGCGCAGCCTCTGTCGAACCGCGACCTCGAGCGCATGGCGGAGCAGGCCCGCGAGGCGGCGCGCCAGGGCCGCATGCAGGACGCCCAGCAGCGCGTGGCCGAACTCGAGCGCATGCTCGACCAGCTGCGCAATGCGCGGCCCCAATCGGCGGAGGCGCAGGAGCGGCGCAACGCCCAGCGCCAGCGCGGGCGGCAGCAGATGGGCGCGCTGCAGGACATGATCGGGCGCGAGGGCGGCTTGCTCGACCATGCCGACCGGCGCACCGAACAGACGATGCAGCTGCGCCCGCCCTCCGCCCCGAACCTGGGTCCCAACCTGGGGCCGAATGCACGCCCCGACGGGTCACCGAACGCGCGCCCGAACGGGACCCCGAACGCGCCCCCCAACGGCTCGCCGGCCGAAGCCCGGGATCCGAACGCGGAGCGGGAGACGGACCAGCGCGTGCAGCAGGCGCTGCGCCGCGCGCTGGGCGAACTCATGCAGCAGTTCGGCGACCTCACCGGCGAAATCCCGCCCGGGCTCGGCGAGGCGGACCAGGCGATGCGCGACGCGGCGCGGCAACTCGCGGAAGGCAAGGACAAGGCGGCCGGCGACTCCCAGCGCGCGGCGATCGCGGCCCTGCAGAAGGGCGGCCGCGAGATGAGCCAGGCCATGCAGAAGCAGTTCGGCGCGGGCCAGCCGGGCGAGGAAGGCGACCCCGACCAGGACGGCCAGGGCGGGATGGGCCTGTCGCTGCAGGATGGGCAGAACGACCGCAACGGCCGCGGCCCGCCGCTGCCAGGGGCACCGGGGCGCGCCGACTCGCGCGGCCGCGATCCGTTCGGGCGGCGCTACGACCAGGGCCGGTCCGAAGCCGGTGACGTGGTGGTGCCCGAAGAACGCGAGCGCCAGCGTACCCAGGCGATCCAGGAGGAGCTGCGCCGCCGCGGCGCCGATCGCGAGCGCCCGCAGCAGGAGCTGGACTACATCGACCGGCTGTTGAAGCAGTTCTAGACCGGATGGGCTTTCGCCGGCCGGCATTTCCCGCTATGAGAGGCGTGTTGGACCCGTAGCTCAGTTGGATAGAGCGTCGCCCTCCGAAGGCTGATGTCAAGGGAATTTGGCTTGGAAGAAAGTGGAAAAAGGCAACGAGTTTCAGTAGGTTGAGAGCCTCTTGGTGAGCTGCCGGATCTGAAAAAATCTTCGCGTAAGCACCGCGTAAGCAGTTTTCGGAGAACAACGGCGAACGAGCGCGTAGCGAAGCGTGCGCCAGCACGGCGGTTTCAGCGTTCGGAATGAGAGGCTCGATTGAAGGCGTCCGACTCCGTTGACCTTTGAAGGTCGGACGGGCTAGGCGAATGAGAGATGCACCCGTAGCTCAGCTGGATAGAGCGCCACCCTCCGAAGGTGGAGGCCACAGGTTCGAATCCTGTCGGGTGCGCCATCTCTGACATGAGAGATTGGACGTTTGCTGGCGCCGCGCATTGCGGCGCGGCTCTCCCTAAGGACGTTGCTTGTCCTATCCATCCTTTGCGCCAGGAAGGCACGTCCGGCGGCCCCGACTTGAATTCGTCTCACAGCCACTCCAAGGGCTGAGGTGTCCCGGTTTCTGAGACCGCGGGGTAAGGTGGATTTGATGAAAAGGGCAATCCACCATGAGGACACGTAGACGGTTCACGGCTGAGTTTCCGTTTCGTCCGACGACGCACCTCATGAAGCTGTTGAAATGATGTGGGAGAGGCTGCAAGGGGGCGACACGGAAGCGCATGTCGAGTTGGCGTCAGCGCATCGGTCACATGTCGGGGAAGACACTATAGCATGGTAACGAAGCCTGACCCTCGCGCCGCAGCGTGTGGGTACGGAAGCTGATCACGGTAATCGTGTGCTGGCAGGATGCTGAACTTGCGACGGGTGCGGACGTCAGCTGATGCGCGGCGAAACCAATATTGGCCCATAGATGGCGGCGAACAGTAGGAAACTCATCACCCATAGCAAAGCTGAGAGATCGAGCAGGGGCACCGCGTATGAGACTGCAAACGCGGCCGCGATTCTCAAGAGACCCGCAACCGTGATCGTTGCATAGATCAGCGTCGTGACTCGGTCGGCTTCGAGCGCGCGGCCGGTGTGTCCGCGCGCCACGCGCGTCATGACGGCGAGCACCATCGTGCCGACGGCCCCGGCTGTGAATGCGTGGATTGCCGCCGCTTCCGGCACGATGTTCGTCAGCAGGCTGGCGCCGAGCAACGCCGCTCCCAAAATCACCCAGGCATATCCCATGTGCAGGATCGCGAGCAGTGGCTCGGCGATCGTGGCGAAGCCACGCCAACGCCAGAGCCGCCAGAGATTGAGCACGGTGCCCGCTACCAGGATCGCGCCGACCGGCTTCGAGGTGGGAAAAATCGCCCAGCCGAGAAGACCGGTATGGAGGATCGCAAGTGCGAGACGGTCGATCATGTCATGAGCGGCGGGAAGCACGGTGGCGCCGCGCTTCACCAGCCAGTTGCGGGTGAAGGCCGGAATGATGCGACCGCCGATCGCCGAAATGAGCGCGACGATGGCGACGATTCCGAGTCGCCATCCGAGACCCATCGGCAGGTCGTACCCCGCGAGTTCCAGATACATAAGCAGGTTTGCGAGCACGAGCACGGCAATCGGGACCGGCATGATCAGGTTGCGCCAGTTTCGCGCCGCCACGATCTCGCGCGCCGCGACGGCACAGAGCATGACGGGAAAGGCCAGATCGGCTGCGGCGGCCATCCAGAGCGGCATTATTGCCGAGACGAGGCAGGCGATGCGACCGAGCAGCCAGAGCAGGACCAGCGCAATCAGCCGCCCGCCCTGGATCGGCGGGCGGCCGGTCCAGTTGGGAATCGCGGTCAGCATGAAGCCGGCAATCGCCGCTGGCACGAAACCGAACAGCATGGCGTGGATGTGCCAGGAAAGCGGATCGAAGCGGCTTGGTAAGATGCCGCCGGTCATGAAGACGACGATCCACAAAGCGAGCGCCAGCGCCGCCCAGATTGCCGCCGCCAGGAAGAATGGCCGAAAAGCCAAGGACCATAAGCTGGCCGGAGGTTTGCTCATCGAAAGGGGCGCCGCTGTGGCCACCATACACCTCGTTCGCTGGTGGATTCCTCTCCGTCGCGGTTCCACCGAGACCGCACTGGCGTCGCGAACAGACACGGCCGCCGCACGGTTCAACAATATGGCGCGAACCGGCGCGAAGGTTTGCGCCAGCGCAACCCTGCTTACGGCGCGATGTCAGTCGGGCGCTTCCTCCGAGATTCTTAGAATCTCCGAGGGTTGACGGATCGTCAGGCGTCGGTCGCGCGTCATTAGGAAGCCCGCCTTTTCCCAGCTGGTCAGAATGCGGCTGGCAGTATGGAGCGTCGTGCCGGAGATATCCGCCACATCCTTGCGCCGCAGAGGAAACTCGATCGCCGTCCCATCAATCGTACTATGGCCGGCCTGACGCGCCAGCCGCAGCAGCGCGTGGGCCACGCGCCGTTCTGCGCGCTGGGTCGCGAGCTCGCGCACTCGTTCCTGCACCTCCTGCAGGCGCCGCCCGATGATGCGGATGACGTTGACGCCGATCTGCGGGTGACGGTGGATCAGGTCGAGCAGTTCAGCCTCGCTCCAACTCGCCTCCAGGGTTTCGGCCAACGTAATCGCGTCGGCGGGATAGCGCCCGTCAGTGAATAGCGAAACGGTCCCGAACATTTCGCCGGGTCCGATGAAGCGGATGACGACTTGGGCGCCGTCGCTGCCGGATTGAGTGATTCGCACGCCACCCTCGATCACGGCATGTGCGCGGACCTCTTCGTCGCCCTGGCTGAAGATGCGCAAGTCCTTTGATAGCCGCCGCACCCGCGTACGGGCGGCAATCGTCTCAAGCGCCGAGACCGCGAGTCCTTGGAAAAGCTCCATTGCGGCAAGGGTTTGGGGGGCGAGCGCAATGTCCATTGTGGAATACATTACCTGCCTCAGGCGCGGAAGGGGAGCAGTTTGCTCCAGCGCAAACTCGCGGATCCGTGTCCACCGTAAGATTGCGTCAGATAAAGGGTGGATTTGATGGATGGGTACTTTGGATTGGCGCTCTGAGCCCGGGGCTCGCCCATGCAGAGGCGGGTTACCTCGTGACTGACGTCATCGTCGCCCGGGCGTTGCATGTGCTCGCCATCGTCATCTGGATCGGTGGCGTGTCGATGGCGACTACCGTCGTGCTGCCGGCCGTGCGGAGGGGCGATCTCGGCGAGGACCGGATGCGCGCATTTCAGGCGATCGAGCATCGGTTCGTCTGGCAGGCGCGGACGGCCGTCATCACGGTCGGCTTGACCGGCCTTTACATGACTTGGCGGCTTGATCTCTGGGAACGGTTCCGCAGCGCCGGCTTCTGGTGGATGCATGCCATGGTCTGTCTTTGGCTGTTGTTTGCCTTCGTCCTGTTCATCGGCGAGCCCTTCATCCTGCACCGCCATTTCCGGGGATGGGCGATCGAACGGCCGCAGGCCGCCTTCGCCTGGCTACATCGCGCCCATTGGGTGCTGCTGGTGCTGAGCGTCGTGACAATTCTGGGCGCGGTCGCCGGGAGCCAGGGATGGTCGATTTTCTGAAACCGGACACCGGCGCCGAGTCCGTGGGCGGGCGGGCGATCGAGGCAACAGGAGGGAGCGCAACATGACCTTGGATGCCGAACGGATCGATCCGCCGGTGACGGATGCTGTGAGCGCCGTCCTCAAATGGGTGCTGCTCGGCGTCGCCATCGCCACCTTCGCGCTGCTTGCTTGGGCGACGACCGCGACTTATCGGCTCGCGCCGCCGCAGCCGGACCGCTTCGTAAGCGCGGATGGCGCGGTGCTCATGACGAACGACGACATCGTGGCCGGTAAGGGCGGCTTCCAGAAAGCCGACTTGATGGATTACGGCAGCCTCTACGGCATGGGCTCCTATTACGGCGAGGACTATACGGCTTCGACGCTGGTGCGGCTCGGCACGGCCGCGCGCGAAAACGTCGCGCAAATCGCGAACGGCAAACCATTCGCCAGTCTCTCGCCCGACCAGCAGGCGGCGGCGACTACGCTCATGCAGCGTGACCTGCAGAGCATCGATCTCACGAAAACGGAAGTCGTCCTGCCGCAACCCGTCGCCGCCGCCGTGGTCAGCGTGCGCGACAATCTCGCCAAGGCGCTCAACACTGCCGACCCGGCGAGCGGCTGGACGCCCGCCTATAGCCTTGATCCCCAGCTCGCCCGCCAGACGGCGGACTTCCTGGTGTTCTCCGCGCTCACCACGGTCGCGCGCCGGCCGGGCGTCACTTGGTCCTGGACCGAGAACTGGCCTTATGAGCCGTTGGTCGGCAATACGCCTACAACGAACACCTTCAAATGGACTTGGATCAGCTTCTGTTTCACCTTCTTCGCGTTCGGCGTCGTGCTGTTCATCTATGAGTTCTTCCTCAACAATCCCGACGACGCGCCCATGGATCCGGTGCTCTCGACCTTCCGGCCGCTGACACCGAGCCAGAAGCGCGTCTGGAAATATTTTCTGGTCGTCGCGGCGCTGCTGCTTGTGCAGATCGCGGCCGGCACGATCATGGCCCATTCCTATTACGACCGGACGGGCTTCTACGGGTACGACATCAACCGTCTCTTCCCTTTCAACTTCTTGCGCGACGTTCATATCCAGGCGCCGATCGTCTGGATTGGTCTCTCCTGGATCGGCGCGGCGCTGTTTCTTGCGCCCGCCATTGCAGGCGGCCAAGAAGCCAAGGGTCAGCATTGGCTGGTCGATCTACTGTTCTGGGTCACGCTGTTCATCGTCGCTGGCGCGCTGATCGGCGACTATCTCGGCATCATGGGTGTGATCGACCAGAATTGGTTCTGGTTCGGCAATCAAGGCCTCTCTTACATCCAACTCGGTCGCTTCTGGCAGATCGGCTTCTTTATCGGCTTGGCGCTGTGGAGCCTGCTGGTGATGCGCGCTCTATGGCCGAGCACCGCACAGTGGTGGAGAGCGGCCGGGCAGTTCTGGACGGGCCGCATCCGGCTCGAGCATCTGATCTGGGCGTCCACGATCAACATCGCGGTGCTCTATGTCTTCGGCATGATCCCGCTGACCGGTATCGAGAAGTCCTTCACGTTGACCGATTTCTGGCGCTGGTGGGTGGTCCATCTGTGGGTCGAGCAGTCGTTTGAGTTCTTCGCTGCGGCTATGAGCGCCTATCTGTTGATGGCGGTCGGGCTGGTGTCGCGCAAGCTCGCCGAGCGGGCGACCTATTTCGAGATCATTCTGATCTTCCTCGGTGGTGTGATCGGCACTGGCCATCATCTTTATTGGGCCGGCGGCCCCAGCATGTGGGTGCCGATGGGCAGCATGTTCTCCTTTATTGAGGTGCTGCCCCTGGTGCTGTTGATCATCGAGGCGATCAACCATTACCGGCTGATCAAGGCGCATCAGGAATTCAATTATCGGCTTGCCTACACCTATGTCATCGGCGCTGCGTTCTGGAATTTCGTGGGCGCTGGGGTGTTCGGCGGCGGCACGCTGAATGCACCGCTGGTGAACTACTACGAGCACGGCACCTTCCTGACACTGAATCACGCACACACCGCCCTATTCGGCGCTTTCGGCGAACTGGCCATTGGCCTGATTTACTTCTGCCTGCGCTATATCCATGCCGAGCGACCCGCTTTTAGCGAGAAGCTCGGGCTATGGGCTTTCTGGCTCTACAACGGCGGGCTGGTGCTGTGGATCCTGTTGAACTTCTTCCCAATCGGCTGGCCGCAGCTCGATGCCGTCTATGAGCATGGGCTCGCCTATGCCCGCAGCGCCGAGTTCTACAATACGACGCTCTTCTGGCAGTGGATGCGCCTGCCGGGCGACGTGGCATTTGCGATCGGCGCGCTGCTGATGGCGTGGGACTTCATTGTCAAGCTGCGCCCGCTCTATCCTCAGGCGATCGACAGAGTGATCTTCCGCAGGCCGCTCCCGACCAGTCCGCAGGCGGCGGAGTGATCATGGAGAGGGATGCGGCCTTCGCAGGTTGGATGTCGGAAGAAGAATAGGAGGACCACGGCTGATGGCGCTGCATCACGCAAAACCCGGTGAAATCGTCGATCTGCGCCCTATCGGCCCCGGGCTGCGGGACGCCAGGACTGCGGCCATCATCAAGGGCGACAATTTCGAGACCATCCGGTTGATCGTTCACGCGGGCGGCGAGATCCCGCAGCACAAGGTCTCCGGCGAAATCACGCTGCATTGCCTCGAAGGGCACGTCGAACTCGGCATCGACCCCGCGCCCGTCGCCTTGAAGGCTAACCAGTGGGTCTATCTCGAGGGCGGCGCGCCGCATTCGGTCAAGGCGATCGAGGACTCGTCCCTTCTTCTGACAATCTTCCTCAACCACGTTCCAGCAGGAATAGACTGAGCTTCGCGAACATGGCCCATGCCGTCTCGGACATCCGCATCAAGCGTGTCTACGATCCCCCCGCCAAGGACGACGGCGTGCGCGTGCTTGTGGACCGGTTATGGCCTCGCGGTTTGCGCAAAGAGAACGCCGCAGTGACGCTCTGGCTCAAGGAAATCGCGCCGAGCGCGGAATTGCGCAAATGGTTCGGGCACGATCCCGCGCGCTGGACGGAGTTTAGTCGCCGTTACCGCGCCGAGCTGGTGCACAACAAAGAAGCAGTCGCGCAACTTGTGGCGTTGTCGGCTCGCGGTCCGGTGACGCTGGTCTACGGCGCACATGATATCGAACATAACCACGCCCTCGTGCTGGCCGACTACCTACGGACCCACCGAAAAGGTGCCCATGGTCACCACTCTGCATAGGCCGGTCTGCGATATTCTCGGATGCACGGTTCCGATCGTGCTCGCCGGCATGGGCGGCGTCTCGAGATCGGAACTCGTCGCGGCCGTCACCGAAGGCGGCGGTTTCGGCTTTCTTGGCATGGTGCGCGAGCCGGTGGAGCTGATCCATGCGGAAGTAGCGGCGCTGCGGGCGCGCGGGGTCGCACGCTTCGGCGTAAATTTAATTCCTGCCGCGACCGATCCCAAGGTTCTCGAGGCGCAGATCTTGGCCTGCATCGATCTCGGCGTGCCGATCGTCGGCCTCTTCTGGGACGTGCCCTTCAGGTTGCTGGCGCGCCTGCGAGCGGCCGGGATTATTGTGGCTTGTCAAGTGGGCTCACGTGCCGAGGCCCAGGCGGTGGAGCAGGCCGGCGTGCAGATCATCATAGCCCAGGGCGTCGAAGCCGGCGGCCACGTCCGGGGCGATCGCCCGTTGCATGATCTCGTTCCCGAGATCGTCGCCCAAACGGAATTACCCGTGCTCGCAGCCGGCGGGCTTGCCGACGGCGCCGATCTTGCGACCGTATTGTCGTTCGGGGCGCAGGGCGCGGTGTTCGGGACGGCGCTGATCGCCACGCCGGAATCGTTCGCCCATGACTATCACAAGCAGCGGCTGTTGGGCGCCCATGGCGCCGACACGGTGCTGACGGACGCCTTCCACATTAACTGGCCGCTTGGGAGCAGGGTGCGCGTGCTCGCCAACAGCGTCACCCGTGGGGAGCGTGGCGATCCCTTTGCTCAAACCCGGACCATAATTGGCGACGAGGCGGGTCGGCCCATCTATTTGTTCAGCACGGAGTCGCCGCTGCGCGCGATGACCGGCACGTTCGAGGCGATGGCGCTCTATGCCGGCACGGGCGTCGGCCGGATCACGGATATCGTCGGGGCGGCGGATCGCGTGCGCGCCATCGCCGGCGAAGCCGCGCGGCTTCTCGATGCGCACGCTGCAGCACCGAGCGAACCCGCTGAGCTGGCGTCGCCGGCCTGCCTGGCTCACGAGATGGATGATAGCTACATGGGATTCGCGAGCCGCGAGGAGCTTCTGCCCGCGCTAAACGAGCTGCTCGAAGCCGAGCGCGCGGGCGCACGTGTCACGCTGGCTACAACGAGGGAGATGACCGGAGATAATCAAACGGCGCTCATTCTATCCATCCATCGCGATGAGGCGCGTTGGTGTGGCGTATTAACGAAGGCGATCCGCCGGCTTGACGGTGCGCCATCGGCGAAGACGGGCGCGTTCTACGACAAGGCGATGTCGATTTCCGACCAAAATGAGCGGCTCACCTTTCTCAATCGCGGCCAGGGCTGGGTGGTGCGCAAACTCAAGGCATTGCTGCCGACGATCCGGGATCCGGCGATTCATGCCGATCTGGCGGCGATGCTCGCTTCGCACGAACGCAACATCGATCGCGTGGCGGCGAACTTGCCAGCGACGAAATCCCAAGGAGCGTTGTCATGAGCGCGGATGCCCAGACCGCAGCCGCGCGGCGCGCGGCGATCACCGCGCAAATCCAGGCCGAGACGGGGATCGATGAAGTCATGATCGAGCGGCTCGTGCGCGGCTTCTATGCGAGAGTCCGGGATGACGCGACCCTTGGTCCAATCTTCGCCGCGAGAATCGACGATTGGGAGCCGCATCTGCAAAAGATGTTTGCCTTCTGGTCTTCCGTCGCGCTCATGAGCGGTCGCTATCATGGCCAACCTATGGCCAAGCATCTGCCGCTGCCCATCGACGCCCGGCATTTCGATCGCTGGCTGGCGCTCTTTGCCGAAACTGCCCGGGATGTCTGCCCGCCAGCCGCCGCGGAACGCTTTATCCTTTTATCGCAGCGAGTAGGGGAAAGTCTCGAACTCGGAATTGCCAATGCCAATGGAGTGCTGCTGAATAAAGGCCAACGATATTTCAAAGACGGTGGAAGATCGACGCTGGGTTATGCCCGCGAGTCGATCGACGGCAATTAAGGAACGGGCACCCAATGACACAAGAGGCCTTACTTCTGTCCCGACTGCAATTCGTTTGGGTTATCGCCTGGCATATTCTGCTACCGGCTTTCACGGTCGGTCTCGCCTCCTTCATTGCGTTCATGGAGGGTTTGTACTTCGCGACGCGGCGCGAGACCTATCTTCGCATATCGAGCTTCTGGACGAAGATTTTCTCGGTCTCTTTTGCGATGGGTGTGGTGTCCGGCATCATCATGCCTTTCCAGTTCGGAACGAACTGGAGCCGATTTTCGGACGCGACCGCCAACATCATTTCACCGCTGCTGGCCTATGAAGGGCTGACTGCCTTCTTTCTCGAAGCTGCGTTCCTTGGCGTCCTGCTGTTCGGGCGCAGCCTCGTCCCGCGCTGGGTGCATTTCTTTGCCGCCCTGATGGTGGCCGCCGGCACCTTGTTTTCGTCCTTCTGGATTCTGGCGGTCAACAGTTGGATGCAAACGCCGGCGGGCTATGAAGTGATCGACGGCCGATTCTTCCCCAAGGACTGGATGGCGATCATCTTTAATCCGTCCTTTCCCTATCGTCTCGCGCACACCGTCACCGGCTTCTACGTGACCACGGGCTTTGTGGTGATCGGCGTTGCGGCGTGGCTGCTGCGCAAGGGGCGCGCTGCGGATGAAGCCAGAACCATGCTGTCGACGACGCTTTGGGTGCTGCTCGCGCTGGTGCCCTTGCAAATCTTGCTCGGCGATATGCATGGCTTGAACACGCTTGAATATCAGCCAACCAAGCTTGCGGCCATCGAGGCGCATTGGAACAGAGAGGCGCGCGCGCCGTTGGCGCTGTTTGCCATCCCGGACGAGAAGCAAGAGACCAATCGTTTCAGTGTCGACGTGCCGGTGCTGGGCAGCCTGATCCTGACACATGATCCCAACGGAGTTGTTCCCGGCCTCAAGGAGGTGCCGCCCGATCAGCGCCCGCCAGTCGCAATTCCTTTCTTCGCTTTTCGCATCATGGTCGGGATTGGTTTGATCATGCTGGCCGTGGTCATCGCGGGAAATGTCCTCCGCCGCGGCGGACAGCTCTACAACAGCGCCGTGTTCCTGCGCATCTGCGAATGGGCTGCGCCGCTGGGCTTCATCGCGGTCCTGGCCGGTTGGACCACAACAGAGGTCGGCCGGCAGCCATGGACGGTCTATGGTCTGCTGCGCACCGCGGATTCGGTGTCGCCGTCGCTGACTGGGCTCGATGTCGCACTATCCTTCGCCGGATACATCGTCGCCTATCTCATCATGTTCCCGGCGGGCGTGCTGTTGATGGCAAGGATCGTGCGCAGAGGCGTGGAGGCGACTACAACCGAGGGGCCGGTCGAAGGCGGCCGTCCCGATCTGCCGGTGATCGCGCTGCCAGGCGCACGCGAAGAGGGAGGGCGGTCATGATGCCGTTCACGCTCGATCTCGTGCCGATCTGGACGTTCATCCTGGGCGTCGGCGTCTTTCTTTACGTCCTCCTGGATGGCTTCGATCTCGGCGTGGGCATCCTGTTCGGCTTCGCGCCTGACACGCGCTCGCGCAACCTGATCATGAACTCGATAGCGCCCATCTGGGACGGTAATGAAACTTGGCTGATTCTTGGCAGCGTCGGCCTCATGGCGGCGTTTCCGCTTGCCTTCGCGATCATCATTCCCGCCGTCTATTTTCCGATCGCGATCATGCTGCTCGCGCTGGTGTTCCGGGGCGTGGCCTTCGAGTTTCGCTATCGGGACGCCGACCACAAGAGTTTCTGGGATCACGGGTTCTCCTGGGGCTCGATAATCGCAACCTTCGCCCAGGGCATCGTACTTGGCGCTTTTATCCAGGGCTTCAAAGTCGATGGGCGTCATTTTGTCGGCAGCAGCTTCGATTGCTTCACGCCGTTTTCGTTGCTGACGGGCTTGGCGCTCGTGTTGGGGTATGCCCTGCTGGGCGCTGGATGGCTCGTGCTCAAGACCGATGGTGATATCCAGTTGACGGCACGCCGGTACGGCCGGATGGCGCTCGTCGGCGTCCTCATCGCAGTTGCCGCCGTGAGCATATGGACGCCACTCGCCGATCCGGACATTGCCCATCGTTGGTTTTCCTGGCCGAACCTTATCTTCCTGGCGCCCGTTCCCGTCGTCACCGCCGTGATCGCGTTCTTCGTCTGGCGTTCGCTGAGCGGCCCAAGCGAGGCAGGTCCCTTCATAGGCGCGATCGGGCTTTTCCTGATGTCCTACCTCGGCATCGCCATCAGTCTATGGCCGATGATCGTCCCGCATCACTACACCTTGCGTGAAGCCGCATCGTCCCAGAGCACCCAAGCCTTTCTGCTTGTCGGCACGTTGTTCTTGCTCCCGATTATCCTTCTTTATACGGCGTGGTCGTATTGGGTGTTTCGTGGGAAGGTGAGAGCCGATATCGGGTACCATTGAGATGCGGATCGGGGCGGACGCGAAAGCAATGCTTACAATTTGAGGGTGCGCCCCCGTCGCTGGATTTGCGCCTTGTGGTGCAACACGGATTCGGTTGGCCGAAGGTTCGAAGATGTCGAGCCAACCGACATCCCTCCTGTCGTGCTCCCCAATCGCCGCCCGTGCGGATGTCGCGGCACACCGGCAGCCTTGAATCAGCCCCACCCGCTATTAAGATATATGGCGATATGCTTTAATAGCGGCGAAGCTAATTAAAGGATCGCGCGTGACGGACGGAGAGAACCAAAGGCTCGGGGCCTATGTCGAGACGAGCACGGGAGGCGAGCGCGTGCGCGCCTATGTGCCTGCCCCGCTGCCGCCAAAGCCGCCGCTCGAACTGGGCCGGTTCATGCACGTCTACGAACGCGCCATCGCCGCGGTCGGGCGCCTCGACGGCGTAACCACGATCCTGCCCTCCACGCCCTTGTTCCTCTACATGTACGTCCGCAAGGAAGCCCTCCTGTCCTCGCAGATCGAGGGCACGCAATCCTCGCTGTCCGATCTGCTACTGTTCGAAAATCACGAGGTGCCAGCGGTCGAACTCGACGACGTGACCGAGGTTTCGAATTACGTCGCGGCGATCGAGCATGGCGTCTCCCGGATGCGGGGCGGATTTCCCTTGTCGCTCCGGTTGATCCGCGAAATGCACGCCATCCTGCTCAAATCAGGGCGAGGCGCAGCGAAGCAACCGGGCGAGTTCCGCCGCTCGCAGAACTGGATCGGCGGAACCCGGCCCGGCAACGCGCTGTTCGTGCCTCCGCCGCCGAACCGGCTGGACGAATGCCTCGATGCGCTCGAGCGCTTCCTGCACAGCGAGGATGCGGCGCTGCCCCCGCTCATCCGGGCGGGCCTGGCCCACGTCCAGTTCGAGACGATCCATCCCTTTCTCGACGGCAACGGACGTCTGGGCCGGCTGCTCATCACGCTGATCCTGTGTGAGGCAGAGGTGTTACGCGAGCCGATCCTCTATCTCAGCCTGTTCCTGAAATCCCGGCGCGACGACTATTACCGCCTCCTGCAGGAGGTTCGGCAGGCCGGGACGTGGGAGACCTGGATGGAGTTCTTCCTGACCGGCGTCGCGGAGACCGCCGAACAGGCGGCCGCGACGGCTCGCGATCTGATCGCCATGTTCGACGCCCATCGACAGGAGATCGCTGGCCTCGGCCGAGCGGCCCCGTCGGCGCTACGAGTCCACGAACTCATGCAAGCCAGCCCGATCGTCACCATCCAGACTGTCTCCGAGAAACTCGCCGTCTCCTTCCCGACCGCCAGCACGGCGCTGGAAAATCTCGCCAAGATAGGGGTCGTGCGCGAGACCACGGGACGGCAGCGCGGCCGGATCTACGCCTATTCGGACTATCTGGCCTTGCTCGACCGCGGCACCGATCCGTTGCCGACCTAAGAAGTTAAGAGCTTCTAAACAGCGACCGCATAGCGTGGCGGTGGAATTGGTTTCGGGATGGGGAGGCGAAATTTTCTGGGAGGCGGCCCGTTGCGGGCCGACGAAGTGAATTGTGGACATAGAGCTTCGAGATTTGCGTCTGGCGGTCGTAACGTCACAGTACCGCAGCCTGAGACAGGCGGCGGAAGCCCTGAACATACGCCAATCGACCTTGAGCCGCCGGCTGCACGAGATCGAGCGCCAGCTTGGCGTGGTGTTGTTCGAAAGGACGAATGGCGGCACCCGCCTCACCACGGTGGGGCTGGAGTTCGTCGCGAGCGCCAAGCGGATACTCGATGATGTGGACACGGAACTCCGGCGGCTTAGGAGCAGAAGCCGTGGCGAACTTGGCCTATTGACGATCGGCGTTCATGCCTCCCCTTCGGCCGGGAACATGCACGCGACGCTGGTCGAATACCATCGGCGCTTTCCGGATGTGGATGTACGCACGGTCGATGGGAGCCATGATCGACTGCTTTGCGCCCTCGCGGGCAACGCCGCCGATGTCGCGATCATGACCGGCCAAGCGACGGCATGGGACGGCCGGATGCTTCCGCTTTGGAGCGAACGGGTGATCGTAGCTTTCCCCGAGCATCATCCGCTTGGCCATAATTCGAGGATTCGTTGGGCGGATCTTGCAAACGAAAAGTTCCTCGTCCCGCAGCAAGGTCCCGGACCAGAGCTTGAGGGGCTGCTCGTGGCGAAGCTCCGTCATGCCATTGGTTCTCAGCATATCATCCATCAGGACTCGTCACTGGACAGACTGCTGAGCCTAGTCAGTGCGAACTATGGCACGCTCTTGATGTTCGAGGGCGCGACGGGGGTGCGCCACGAAGGCGTGGTCTATAGGGAGGTCTGGGACGACGACGGCCCGACCCAGACCAATTTCATGGCGTACTGGCGAGAAGCGAACAGCAATCCCGCCTTGGGATCGTTCCTGGCCATGTTGCACGAACACTATCCCGATTTCTCGGCCGAACCGAAAGCGACCTGACCGCTCCGATCGCGTCGCGCCTTCGCGAACGCGCGGTCGGTCGCCATGAATCGCTCGACCATCGGCACGATGAGCTTCGAGGGGTCGGGAGCCGTTTGGCCAGTCGTCCGGCCGAGCACTTGAGCATAAGCGACAAGATCCCGATGCACGGCAGCGGGCAATTCGATGCTGATCTTGACCGGCTTGTCGTCGGCCAGCGGCCCAAGCTTTAGCTTCGTCATGGATTCCCTCCGTGTCCGTAGGGCGTCAACACCAGATCGCGGGTGACGATGACACGAACCGGGAAGCCCGGGCGGATGGTCAGCGTCGGCTGAATATTGAGCTGGCGCTGAACGATCTGCTGGCCGGTCTGGCTGATGCTGTTCGAGGCGCCGCTGCGGATCGCCTGCACGAGATTGTTCTCGTTCTGGCTGGTGCCGGCTTCGGCACCGACACTGAGTAGCGTCGACAGCAGGGCGGCCTTGAACAGCATACCCCAATGGTTGTCGACCGCGTCCTCGAGCCCGGCATAGCCTTCCGTGTCGGCGCCAGGCTGGCGCTCCAGCACGATCGACGTGCCGTCCGGCATGATGATGCGGGTCCAGACCAGCAGGATGCGGCTCTGACCGAAGGCGACGGAGCTGTCGTACTGGCCGATCAGCTTCGCACCCTGCGGGACCAGCAGATATTGGCCCGTAGGGCTATCGTAGACCGCCTCCGTCACCTGGGCGGTGATCTGTCCGGGGAGGTCTGAGCGGATGCCGGTGATAAGCGCCGCGGGAATAACCGTTCCCGCCTGTACCACGTAGGGCGAGGCTTTAGCTTCGATCCGATCCGGACTCACTGTACGCTTGTCGGTCGAAGCATTGAGAAATGCCGTCTTGCGGTCCTGCATGTTCTGCGCAGCGCCGGCGTCGACCGGCGGTGTGGGCGTCGGACCCACCGTGGTCCCCGTCGCAGCCGGCGTGGCGAGCCCGACCGGCTGCGGCTGCTGATTGGTCTGGGCGAAGAGACGGCTGAGCCGCGCCGCCTCGATCTCTTGCGCCCTGCGCTGTGCCTCCGGATCAGGCGTCGTCCCGGGAGTCACGGTATTGGGCGCAGCCCCGGCATTGAGGATCGGCTTGCCGAGATCGCCGGGCAGCGGCGGCCCGAGCGGGGGCGCCTGGCGCGGTAGGCCGGTGTAGTCCTTCGGTAGGCCAGCGAGGCCTTCGGCGGAGGGACGGTTCTGCGTGCTGAGCAGCTCCTGGCCGGTCTGCGCCGCGTTGCGAGTCTGGAGCGCGTAGCCGAGCGCGCCGGCAACGGCGAGCGCCGAAACTGCGCCCAGGCCAATCAGCACCCTGCGCGACAAGCGCGTGACGCGCGGCCGTTCGCCCCGAAGCCGCAGATCGGGCGGTACGACGGGCGTCGGCGACGGGGGTTGTTCTTCAGGACCTTCCGCCGTCATGACCGCGGCCTTCCATCGGTGCGGACGATGCGCACACGCCGCTCGCTATCCTTGTCGCCGAGACGCAATTCGGCGGCTGCGAACAGGCGGTCGACGATGTAATAGTTGCGGTTGACTCGGTAGTTGACCAGCTCGGAGCCGCCGGCCGGTCCGATGACGAATAGTGGCGGCATCTCGCCCTGGGCAATGCCGCTCGGGAACTCGATGTAGACCTTGTGCCCGTCGTCGAAGGCGCGCAGCGGACGCCAGGCCGGGTTGTCGCCCTGGATCGCGTAACGGAAGTTGATCGAGGCGAGATCGACGCCGCTGGCGATCGGCGCGGCTGCGTCGGCCTCCTGGTTCTGCCGCCGAAGCGCGATGAGCTGATCTTCGGGATACTGCCAGGAGACTGAGGCCATATAGGTCTTCTGGGTCGAGCGCAGCTCGAGGAGGTAGGTCCGCCGATCCGTGTTGATGACCAGATTGGTGAGCAGCTCGGGTCTCGTCGGCTTGACCAGGATGTGAACTTTCTTGGTGGCGCCCGTGCCGCTCTCGGTATCGCCGATAATCCAGCGCACGGTGTCGCCGGCGGCGACGGGGCCGGAGCCGACGAGCTGCTCGCCGTCCTGCAGCGCGATGTCGGTGATCTCGCCGGGCGCCGTATAGACTTGGTAGAGCGCCCCGCCGGAGAACGGATAGACCTGGACCGCGTTGATGAAGCCGTTGCGCACCGGCTGAATCCGCGCGGCGGCGTTGGCCTGGTTGACGCGCACGGTCGGGTCGGCGGCTTCGGGTGTCGGCTTGCCACCGTCGATCGGCTTCAGTTGCCCGGGCAGCGGCAGCAGCTTGGGCAACTCCACGATCTTGACAGGCGCTGGCGGATCGACGGTGAGCTTTGCCGGCGCCGCGCTGTCGTAATTGATGTCGGGCGGAATGAAATTGTGCGCGCAGCCGCCCAGCGTAGTGGCGGACATCAGCAAAGCCGCCAGAGCGGCTTTACGGAAAGGCGCAATCCCTCCTTTCCGGCTCTGCTGAATGGTGAAGTGACGCGAAGCCGGACCGCCGGCTTCCATGGAAATCGGCGAGGTCATTGTCCCAGCTCCTTCGACCAGTTGATGGCGGTGACGTAGATGCCGAGCGGGTTCTTGCGGAGCACGTCGGCGGAAGTCGGCGTCTGGATCGCAATGGTGAGGATCGCGGTCCAACGGGTGTTGTCGGCGAGCGCGCCGTCCTGGTAGCGATGCTCGACCCATTCGACGCGGAAGCTCGATGGCGACGCGCGGATCACGCTAGATACGTCGATGGCGATCTGCTGCTTGCCGAGCTTGGCGAAGGGGTCGTTGGCGCGCGCATAGTCGTTGAGCGCCTGGGAGCCCGAGGTGGTGGTGAAGTCGTAGGCCTGCAGCCAGTTCTGCCGCACGATGATCGGATCGGCCGGCAGCGACCGGACGATCTGGATGAAGTGCGCAAGATACCAGGCGATTTGCGGATCGCTGGGCGTGTAGTCGGCGGCGGCGGGCGCGACGGCCTGCGCCTGCCCGAGCTTATCGACCTGCACGACCCAGGGGACGATGGTGCCGTGGGTCGATTGCCAGACGAGACTGCCGGCGAGACCCATGGACAGCGCGAGCGAGCCGAAGGCCATCAGCCGCCAGTTCTTGGCCTGCACCCGAGCCGAGCCGATGCGGTCGTCCCACACCTGGGCGGCGCGCTGATAGGGGGTTTCAGGCTCGGGCGTTCGACCGTAGCGAACGGTGGGGCGGCGAAACAGCGCCATCTCTTATTCTCCTCCTGAGAGATCGACGGAATGGCCGCCGCCATGGCTGTCGCCGGACTTGAGGACCTGTGCGGCCGTCTGCGCCCCGTGGACCATCGACTGGTTGCGCTTCATGCGCTGGGCCCAGGCGGGCGGCCCTGAGTCGGCTGACCCGCCCCCGGCCGGCGCGGATCCGCTCGGCGGATTGCCGCCGACCGTTCCTGCGGACGACGAGCCGCCCGTGGCGGCGAAGCTGGACCGGGCGCCGGCGGCAAAGCTTTGGCGTATAGAGCCGGCGGCCTGGGCGGCTGCGCGCCGCACTGGGCCTGATGCAGCCGAAGCCGCCGCGCGTCCCACCCCGCCAAGCCCCGCCGCCACGCCCGACGCACCGGACCGGCCGGCTGAAGCCAGGCTGTAGGCGGAGGACGCGCCGCCGGCCATCGCCGCGCCGCCGCGTGCGGCGGCGGCCGTGCCGGAGGCGGCGGCCATCGCTCCCCTCCCGGCTAGGCCGAGCGCGCCGGCGCCGGCCATCGCCGTACCCGCGACGGCCAGGCCAGTCCCGACGGCGGCGCCCGCGCCGAGCTGGGGCGCGCCGGAGACCAGGCCGGTGGCGATGCCGGGGCCGAAGATGC
>Ga0209952_1000164_pt1 | contig 222462 bp, 176 predicted proteins | sample ThiBiot_750_biof_2_FD_183951 | JGI IMG/M metagenome (GOLD analysis project Ga0209952, IMG submission 183951) | Wastewater bioreactor microbial communities from Cape Town, South Africa - Thiocy_cont_750_biof (SPAdes) | ecosystem: Engineered > Bioreactor > Thiocyanate-remediating >...
GCCAATAGCGTCGCCGAGTTGCTCCCGTGGAATTGGAAAGTGACCCAACAATCCAAAGCGGTCGCTGCCTGAGCGCTCCCGCAGACCAGCGCAGCATACCTGTACGGGGTGCTGGCCGGATGCGTACGTTCGCAGGACATCCATTCAAAATCAAAAGGAGTGTCGAATGACTTTGCGCAAAGTTGTCCTGACCTTGGCCGCGGCTACCAGCGCTCTGGCTCTTAGCTCCTTCGCCGCGTCGGCGGCGGTCGTTTGTTCCGGCGACGTGTGCTGGCATACGCATGAACGATACAGTTATCCGCACGATGCGAAGGTCGTCATTCACGAAGATAATTGGCGTCCGGGACCGCATGTAACGTTCCGCGAACATGAAGGCCGAGGTTACTGGAGAGGCGATACCTGGAGGACCTGGTAATTAAGTTCATCAGAGGAGTGCGACTTGAATTGGTATGCCGCCAGCGAACCCGGCTGGCGGCATTACCAACAAAAGCGTTTTGCCAGGAAGAGGAACGCCATTGCTGAGGTTTCAATTTCTGGCTTCGGGAACTTGTTAGGTTATTGGGAGCGGCGCTGCTTCGTCTGTCAATCCAGGAGAGACTTCCGTCGGCGCCAATGCCACCGAACCGCCGCGCCAACTCCCAGCGCTACGAACAGGACCAGAACAACAATCAATGCGGAACTCTCAATCCACGCAATCGCCGGAATGCTCAGGGCCATGATGAGTCCGAGAATACAGACTTGCCAAGAAGCAACGTGGATGCCGGCGGTAAACGTACCAAGTGCCAGCAAGGTGAAAATCGAAAGTCCCGTTACATTCGCATTGAGAATTCTCTGCACGCTCGGTAACAGCAACATGTTCATCACGAGCAGAAATGCGCACCAGTGCAGCACCTGCGTCCAGACCAACCGCCATCGTGCGTCTTTGTCGTCCGAACTCGGCCATCGGGTGCCGATGCAGAGGGCTCCGATCACCACCGCCAGAATTTCCCAATAGACAACGATCGGCCGTCTCAAGAAGCTCGTATAGGCAACGCCGATTATGGTCAGAACCAGAACGAGACTATAAGGGAGTTCTTTCATCCAAAGGGTCGTCCGTTCGGGTTCAACGGACGGAGCCCGTAGATCGGCTGGGGGGGCCTGATCGCTCACTTCTGCGCGCATGGCATGTCTACTCCGGAGCGACGGTCATCGCCCACTATGGGTCAATTGAGCCGGGCAATTCCGCGCGCGCCTGATGATGTCACGTGTCCGGTCGTCCGATAGCCTTTGTAAACGCCGGCATCGCCTGCAGGTTCCGGTCGCGGGTTGCAGGCCGCCGCTCGTTTTCTCCCAGGCAAGCGACGACTGCGTCGGCTATGCTTGCATTTTGGAGACCAGGTCGGCGCTGAGATTGGCGGCAACACGCAGCGCGGGGACATTGTCGGTATTGCAGCGTTGTGTATGTGGAGTAATCGCGATGGTTTACCGAACTCCGAAAGATCTTGCCGGCCGGATGGCTTCTCGGCGCCGACGGGCGAGGGCTGATGACGGGTTCGCGCGTGAGACCTTCACCCAGCCCCGAGACCAAGCCCGCCGGACGGCGAGGGCGTTCCTCGATCGCTGGCCGGCCGCGGCGTATATGTCAGCCGTCGAATCCTGGCGCGAACTGCCCGGCGACGAAATCGAATTCACTATGAAACGTCTGCGCAGCGCTGATTAGGCATGGGCGGTGAATGCTCACGCAAAACCCCTTGGCGTCCGGCGCTGTCTGGACGACGGGTCCATCTCATCAAACTACCCCGCTCCAAAAAGAGCCCGCATTTTATAGTGTTGCCCGTTTTGTCGTTTCAGGGTCGGCGCCGCGTCTTGATCCGGGAACTCCGTGTCGCTGGAGCTGTTGAATGCGCCTGTGATTAGGGAGGAGACCCATGCACCGCATATTGGTCATGACCGTCTGTACGGCGTATTTTGTCGGGATTGCTCAGGCTCAGACAATCTCGGAACCCAAACAACCGCACAAGTCCGAATATAATACTGGTCGGACCGTCACGCCGGAAACTAAGGGCCAGGTGCAGCCGCAAGGCCGGACCGGTCCCACTAATACCGGCTCTGGTGGCGCTAATCCGGAAAGCCCGCAGGGCGAGAGCCCGCCGGGCATGCAGCCCGCGCCGGAAGGATCTTCTAAAACGACGGTCGAGCCGAAGTAGCGCCAAGAGCGACCATCGAGAATTTCAAGGAAGAGCTTCCGGTCGGACCGATGTGAGTCGCCCGACCGATTGCTGTGACGCGACATTGGTTGCTCGCGACGATCCATGCCGTCCGCTGCCGCCCTCAGAATGTTTCGCTATGAATGGGTTTGGGAAAGGAGGCTGTTGATGCCAGCGTGACCTAGCATTGCGAAAAGTATCAGAGCAGCGACGAATAGCAGCGCGGCGATCGATCCCGCCCAGGCAGCCCACCTTTCGGCCCTCTTGTCCTCAATTGAATCGAACATCCACCTGGCGCAACCAACCGCAAGTCCAAGGCAAACCAGACTGCCGAGGAGTTGGTTGAGCGTAATAGACCCGAGTGGCCGGTTTCCGATAGACAGGGAACTGTAGGCGAGAATAGTCGCAAGACATACTATGAAAACAAACCGGATGCTTTTGCCGGTCCAGATTAGCCACCGCCTGCGCGGCTTTGGTGGTAAAGACGCCATAACGTCGGTGAGTTCGTCATCCTGACGAAATCCCAAGGCCTCCGCTCCCATCGCCGTCAGTTTCGGACTCCCCTATGTTGACCGCGGTGATGCGCGTTACCAATGTACGGTCGGGCTTATCGTTCCAACGGCTTTTCGTAAGCTGCAACTCCACGAAACGACGGATCGACGGGAACTTTCAGATGCCGGTGATCGAAAGAGAGCCGCCTTCGGTGGCGGCCCTTTTCGCAGTCGACCTTCGTGAGTTCTACTTGCTCATTCCGTTCTTCTTCATGTGGTTCTTGGACCTGCCATGCTTCGACATCGTGCCGTTCGACATTCCCGTCGTTCCCGAGGTGTTGCCCCTGGTCTCGGAGGCGCCGGCCGGCGGCTGCGCGGGGTTCTTGCTTGAGTCCTTTATACTTGGTCGGCTGTTTCCGGTTTGAGGTGTTGTCGTCGGTGTCTGCGCCAAAGCTCCCGCCATCGTCAGTGCTGTGACTGCCGCCGCAGCGCTTCCGATCAAAATGCCTCGTCTCATGATTGCGTCCTCCGTGTTGACATGAGGCAAGACAATGCCGGGTTCAGTGCAATGTTCCTATCTCGGCCTGGAACCCGAGGCCGCGGCTGCGCAAGAGGAGGAATCCTGGCTCAGGCTGATACGGCATCCACCACGTCTCGGCGGAATTTTCTCGCCGCAGCGGCGACGCAACGGGGATGCGGTTCCGCGGTGCATTAGCCGCAATTCAGTTTCGGGGCCACTTCGACGGGCGATAGCTTCGCGGCGCTTCGCGAGCCGTCGGACATGTTCAAATTAGCTGTCGAGCTTGAGGTAGGGGCGGATCACACAGACCCGCCCCCGAAACGATAAGCGAAACGCAAACGCTTCTCGGAACGATGACCGGATACTTAGGTGAGGAAGATCGCCATCAACACGACAACGGTGGCCACGGCCCCTGTTGCGATCATTCCGATCTTGATGAAAGTTTTATACTGCCGCTCATGCGCCGGATAATCCATTCCTTCCGACGTCGAGTATACCATTTCGCTATGGTCTGACATGTCAAGTCTCCCAGATAGGGTTGAGCTTGCATTGTGAGATTAACGCAATCTCAATTGCTGTCGATCCTGCGGTCCCTCACGATCCTGTGACACATGGGTAATAGTGAAGCGGCGAAGACTGTCGTTCAACTTAGCTATGTAAGTCGCTAACGCATTGATCCAATTGGCACGCCGTCTCGAGTGATGATGCGAACTCTGTCTGCTCCATAGTCCTCGGAGCAATCGTTTTCACACCCGGAATCTCAGTGTCTCCACCAGCAGCGTGAACGCTGAGGAAGCGTGCCGCCGGTGCGGATAGTAGAGGTGATAGCCGGGAAGGTCGGGTGTGAACTTTCTCAGCACTTGAACGAGCCGTCCTTCATCCAGATGATGCTGGACCTGATCGAGCGGGAGGTAGGCGAGGCCGTGTCCGTCGAGTGCAGCATCGAGGATGAGATCGATGGTGTTGAGGATCAGCGGTCCCTCGACCCGCACCCGGACATCGCGGCCACCATGTTTCAGACGCCAGCTATTCAGTGTGCCGGAAGTCGGAAGCCGCAGATTGATCGCACGATGATCGATCAGTTGCGCCGGTGACGCCGGAGCGGTCTGTTTGCGGAAGTAAGGCGGTGCGCCGACGATCGCCATCGGGATATCGGGACCAATGCGCATCGCAATCATGTCCTTGGCAATTTCCCCGCCAAGGCGGACGCCGGCATCGAACCGATCAGCCACGACATCCACCAGCCCATAGTCGATGGTGATCTCAACCGTGATGTCGGGGTTGTCGATCAGCAGCCGCTTCGTGGCTGGAAGGAGAATGGTCTTGGCGGCATGCTCTACCGTCGTGATGCGGATCGTGCCGGACGGCCGGTCGCGCAGTTCGCCCAGCGAGGCGATCGCGGCATCGAGATCGTGCAGCATCGGGCCCAGCGTCGCGAGCAGCCGTTCGCCTGCATCGGTCGGCGCCACGCTCCGCGTCGTGCGCGACAACAGTCGCAGCCCCAGCCGCTCCTCGATCCGCCGCACGATCTGACTGAGCGCGGATTGCGCCATGCCGAGACGCACCGCCGCTTTGGTGAAGCTGCGCTCCTCGGCGACCACGACGAAGGCCGCTAGATCGGCAATCTCGTCACGCCGCATTTATCATCTCAATGATAGGCCCAAGACAAATTACCTATCTAATCGACCCAATCGGTTTGACCTAGATTGGCCGTATCAGCAAGGGGATTTCCCGGAAGCGGCTGGCGGCCAACCCGGAAACCCGCTGTTTCTCGACAGGTTCACCCTCTTCGGACAGACAAGGAGTTTCGCCCATGACCGGAATAACGAAGGAAAGAATGCAGAAGGCCCTGGAACAGGAAAAAACCATTTCCAGGGACGATCATGCCAAGGTCAAGGCGCTGGCCGGCATGGTGAAGATGCCGCGCAGCTTCATTTTCAAGAACCCCGATGAGTACGGCATGGAAGGCTGGCATGATCTGTCCATTCCGTCGGACGATGGCACGCCGCTTGAAGCTTGGTACATCCCGGCCAAGGGCGGCGAGAGCGACAAACTCGTCATCTTCAATCATGCCCTTCCGATGTGCCGCGCCGGCTATCCCGGACATATGGGCGAGCCGTGGAGCAACTTCATCGAGCCGGTCGAGATCGACTTCGTCATCCAGTACAAGCACCTGACCGACGCCGGCTACAACGTGCTGACATACGACTTCCGCAACCATGGGCAGAGCGGCGCGGCGAATGGCGGCGTCTGCGGGGTCGGCCAATGGGAATGGCGCGATTGCGTCGGCGTGAAGACGTTCGTCGATGCGCATCCGCGCCTGGGCAAGATGAAGGTCGCTCTGTTCAGCCAGTGCCTGGGTGGCGTTTCGCAATATGCGGCCATCACCAAGCGTCCGGAGTTGTTCGAGAACGTCACGTGCCTGTGCAGTCCGCTAGTGCCCAACATGGAGTCGGTCTTTGGCAAACTCTCGGGCAAACAAGGCATCGGCCAATATCAGGAACTGATCGACCTTGAGATCATGAAGCTCGGCGGTTTTCCTGCGGCGGATATGTCGGGCAAGCTGTGGGCTCCAAACGTCAAGCTTCCTGTCCTGATGTGGCAGGTGCGCGACGACGCGGTGATCGACAATCCGACCGACGCGCAGCGCACGTTCGATGCGTTGGGCAGCAACGACAAGGAACTGCACTGGATCGAAGGCACGACCAAGCGGTTCAAAGACGGCTACAACTGGTTCGGTCGGCATCCCGAAAAGGCGCTGGCGTTTCTCGATGAGCATATGAACTAAGCCCGGCGGGCAGGCCGCCGATTGCGTCGTGCACCCGGCGGTTTTCTTTCAGGGGAAACGACGTGAAGTCCGTTCAGACCAACCAATCGGGCATCGCCTAGCACCGCCAACATTCTGTTCCTCTTGGAACGCGTTGCTGCTCCTTGCGTCTCCGTCATTCTTGGCGGTGCGGTCGTACGCGAGACGCTGGAGCGCGGGATCATCTCCGGCGCGTGGATCGGCGGCCCCGAAATCCGTGCAGTTCGCGTAGCGCGCCAGTAGCGGGCTGATGGTGGTCAGAGCGGGTAACATAGGGGGCTCAGACGTGACGTCTCTCTGTAACAATGGAACGGAGGTTCCTCAGGAACGCATTGCGGAGCGTGCCGTTATCTCCGTACGCTCAGCAAAAGGAGATGCAGATGGGCAGCGATAGCAGCACGAACTTTCCTCCTGCCGGACAGCCGAAGGAGGATCCGAAGAAGACCCTCGGCAAGAGTATGCAAGAGCTGACGGACGAGGCGGATAAGCAACTCTCCGAGAAGGAGAAGAAGAGCGGCGAGAGCATCAAGCACGCCCCGCCGGGCAGGAGCGACATCATTCCGTAGAACCTGAAACTAGTGCAAAGGCCGTCAGCGCTCGTAAGGGGGCTGGCGGTTTTATTTAGCACGAATCGGTTTGGACGGCGGTCAATGGGGAGAATCTAGCAATGCGTTTGTTGGAGTTCGGCTTCTATTGTGCGGCGCTGATGCTCATCGGAATAAGGACGTTCTGTCTTGCTCTGTTGCATGGCTGGTTTCGCGATCCGAGATTTCGTGCCGTCCCGATCAGTGACGATGCTGTATTCAACGATGTTTTCTACCCAATGTAGGACGAACGCGCCGCGATCGTTTCCTTCGGTCCGCTCATCGATCAACACCAGTTTCTTCATCGCAGCCTCCTTTCATGAGGGTCGCTTTTAGTTACCGTGGCGCGCGTTGCCAGACGGCAACTCATGCACCTTCCGGCCGGTAGCGTGAAGATATCGCCGCTGCAGATCGGGCATTCGCTATTGTCATAGTCGTGCGATACCGTTTGCAACGGATGTGTCATGAACCCAACATTCGATAGCACTCTGGCAAACCTCGCCACGCACAACGATATCGACTTTGATCGCTCGCTGAATATATCTCCGGATCATCTCAACGACGACACGCTGCGTTGGACGAAGCGATTCAACAATGGGAATCGGCGCGGTGTCTCACTCGAGAGGTGCTCGATGCAGCCGTCGATGCCGAGCAAACTGCGCTGCAAAATATGAAGGAGACCAAGCCGACGACACGTGACGGCGCGCTGGCTTTACTTGACCACTATCTGGAAAGGCTAGCTGCACGCCAGCCGGCCTAAATGCGCTCTAGGCCGACGCAGCCTAGCGCATGGCAGCGTGGCCTGCGGTGTCGCGAGATCCATTCCACGATGAAACGGTTGCGTGGCGCGGATTGCCTCTCGGTACGCAAAACCCGCCGTTGCGGTGGGGCACGGCGGGTTCGGGATGGGGCGAGGGGATTAAAGAAGGAAAATTGCCAACAGCACGACGATGGTGATCACCACCCCGGCGCCGATCGTCCCGATCTTGACGAAGGACTTATACGTTTCCTCGTGCGCCCGGTAATCCATTCCTTCTGCGGTCGAGTACGTCAATTCGCCATGATCAGACATGTCAAGCTTCCCAAGTTGCGGTTGATCTTGTGTCTTTCACGACGGTGACCAGTGAGACCGATATAGCTGACCGCGGTCGCCGCCGATTATGCAGTTCTGCGAACTTACTTTTGCGGGTGTTCGCGGCGGTGAGCCGTGCTCTGACGTTGGCCATAAGCTATAGCGAGAGAGAATATAGTTATGACGCCGGTAACTAACGCGGTCGCAAGGATTGATTCGCTCGGCATGTCGATCTCCGTTTTTTGTTTCGACGAGCCAAGAATACATTCAAATCACACGTATGTTTTCGTCTAGCGCAAAGACGCCGTTATTTTCTGATGCTCTGAAGACGTCAGGAATGGAGATCTCTTGGCGCAATGCGCTGCGGCGTTTCCTGCGGGAGGACCGTTCCCTTTAGCCGATGCATTGGCGAAGCGCTTCGAGATCCAGAACGTTGATATGACGGTGCGAGGAAATCTGAATCACTCCGGCGCGCCGCAGCCGTGTGAACTCGCGCGAAACCGTTCCAATCGTCAAACCAAGAAAGTCGCCAATTTCGGCGCGCGTAAGCGGAAGATCGAAAGCCGTAACGGCGTTGCCTCCTGCAAACGGATCGATCTGCCGAACCATCATCATAAGAAAGCTGGCTACCTTTTCGGGTGCCGTCTTTCGTCCGAGCGCCAGCATCCACTCGCGCCCCTGATCGACCTCGCGCAAGGCCTGGTGTAGCAGTTTTGCTTCGAGGGCCGGATTTTCCTCGAGCATTTTCCGCAGCGCGTTCCTGGTTATGCTGCAGATTTCAACGTCCGAACAGGCTTCGACCCGGACATGGCTCTCGTCTTGATGAAGTCGTCCGACGAAATCGGGCGCAAATTGAAGTCCGACGATTTGTTGGCGACCATCGGCCAGAGTCTTGGTCAGCTTGAGCACGCCGCGCATGACATTGGCATAGGATCTGATCGGCCCTTGCTCCTGCAAGAGAACGTCACCGGCGGATATCTTTACCACACGTGTGAATTTGGCGAAATCCACCAATTCGTTGGCGTTGAGCGCGCCGCACATACCCTTGTGCCGTACATCACAGCTCTGACAGAGCTTCGGTACATTGGAGTTATGGATGTCCTTCCGGGGCGTGTTCATGTTGTTCTGGCTTGGAGACAGCGCCTCTTTTCGACGAGCTATCGATCGTCCAGGCGGACCCTGCATCCCTTAAACTGTCGTGTCTTTGCGATCGCGCAAAGGCGGGCGTAAATTGTTGCGTTACCGCAATGTGCAGCGCTGGAATCGCAATCTTTAAAGTACAACTTCCAAGGCTGTGCAGAGCCGGCCGACGCCGTTCAAGCAAGATATTGAAATCACTTCGCTAGCTGCGAAAGTTTGGCTTAGAGAGAAAGGGCTTGTCCACGCCGATCTTGGCGCAAATGTTTCCCGGGGAGCCGGAAATTCCCGAGCCTTGAAGCCCGAATCCAATGCCCCGCTTCATCGACCATTTCATACGAAACCCTATCGGTCGACTCCGCCCGCACATTGACGCTCTGAATTTATCAAGTGCTCAAGGAGGGAGGCTACGCCTTGGTTGAAGCGACTGTCAGTCGTCAGATGAAGTCTGCGAACGAGTGTTCAACGGGGCGGTATCGCGCGACGTTAATAGCGGAGCGGAGGCGTGCCACACCCGGCATTTGTAAGATTGGCTGGGCGCACTTCGCCAGCCCCAAAAGATATTCGAACAAGGATCGAGAAGCGTCGCGTCGCGTCTCCCGCGAGTGGTCATTCGAAAATCGTGAAGCGCTTGGACGGAAGATCAGAAGGCCGAAGCTGGGCTTGCTGCTTTAGACGTTCGGCTTAGCCGTCATCGCATTCGATCAAAACGAAGGTGAACTATGGCTTTCGTCGTTATGCGGCGAGTGGCTCTTGGATTTCGAGGCCGGTCATGGCCTTGAAGCTTTGTCCCTCGGCCCGCGCCATTCGCTCCGTAGAAAGTCGCTCAACGTTACTAGCGTTCTTTCCCGGCAATTTGTAAGCTGGGGCGTTTTCTATGGAGGCGCGAATGGAACTTTCGCAGAAAGAACTGAAAGCCATTCATCAGGCCCTTGTTATCGCGGCCTATCAACTCGAAAAGCAACCAGCAACAGAACGGCCTCAGTACGACTGCATGAAGAGTCTGATTGCCAGGTTTCCCCCGCGGTACACGGCTATGTATTTTTGCGAGGCCAGCATCATGTTTGACCCCCCAAAGAGTGCCGAGGAAGCTCTTGCTCGTTATGAGCAGTATGGCGCACAGGCTACTTTCGCCGATATTTCACGGCTTTTTCCCGGCCCTCCTTAAGGTCGGCTATTCTCCATCCATGCACCCCGCCTCGGATATGCCCGGTTCACTAGATCGCGTCATTATCGGTCCAAGCAAAATTTCCGGCTGGAATTTTTGATGCTTTTTTCAGCTGCTGATGGACAATTGCTGTCGATCAAAGGCGGCGCAAAAATATCGTGTCTGATTTGCCTTTGCACCAATGAGTGAAAAGCTGCGCTCGCGATGCGCCCGAAGCTTTCCAGCCGTGTCGCTGACGGGCGGCTACTTATCGTCGTCACCCACCGTTTCCGAGCGCAAAAAACTCAAATGGCGAACGCCGCTAAGGATCTGATTTAATTGGCGCGCTCGGAGAGATTCGAACTCCCGGCCCTCGGAATCGAAATCCGATGCTCTATCCAGCTGAGCTACGAGCGCCCCCGCACCCTTATAGGAAGAGCGACGACCCGATGTCACGCGCTTTGCCGAGCCAGGTCTTATCGTCCTGGTGGATAGCGTGCTCTGATTGGCCGGAGCAGGGGCGGGAACGGAGCAGGGGTTGAACCTGTCTCGATCTTCCCCTTTTGGTTTATTTGCGTATCGCTAAGCCATTGATTTTTCTTGCTCAATGTGTGGTAAAAAGGTGACGCCTCGCCGAAATTGCTGGGCGCGGCGGCTATCGTCGTTCCAATTGCGCCCGCCGACGCTAATCTGGCGTCCATTAGGTCGCGGATTTCCTCGTAATTCCACGGAGATGGATCGGAAGTCTCGCATCAAAGATAGTTTTGGGTGGCGGCGTGAAATTTTTTAAGTCGGTGAAAACCGTATTCGTTTTGCTGACGACGATCGCCTGCTGCTCGATGGCCGCGGCGCAATCGCCGGCGCCGTCCGTCACAGCGGCGACCGTGGTCCAGCAGGACTACGACGCGCTGTTTCAGGAAATGTATAAAAATCCATCCAATCTGGAGGCGAGTTTCAAGTTCGCGGAGCAGGCCGTGAAGCGCGGCGACTATGAAGCGGCCATCGGCGCGCTCGAGCGTATGCTGTTCTTCAATCCGAATCTGCCGCGGGTAAAACTCGAACTGGGCGTTCTGTATTTCAAGCTCGGCTCGTACGAACTCGCACGCAGTTATTTCCAGGAGGCGATCAAGGCCGCAGATGCCCCCGATGAGATCCGGGCGCAGGTCCTCGCTTATTTGACCGAGATTGACCGCCGACTGGCGCGATACGAGTTCAGCGTGTTCACCACCGCGGGTTTCCGTTATCAGACCAACGCCAATCTCGGTCCGTCGAGCCTCATGGTGCGGGCCCTGGGGCAGGATGCTCTTCTCGACGGCGCGTTCGGCAAGCGTCCGGACTGGAATTTCTTCCAGACTCTCACAGCCAACTACGCCTACAAGATCGGCACGCGGGGAGACGCCATCGAGGCGAGCTTCCTCGGCGTCAATTCACGCCAATACAAGCTCAACCAGTTCAATCTCGGTCTGGTCGAACTCGTAGTCGGACCGCGCATCGCGATCGGCCAGAACGCATCGTTCAAGCTTTACGGCATCGGCGATCAGGTCTGGCTCGGGGACGCCAATTATTTCTCGGCCGGCGGCGGCGGCTTATCCGCGCGCACGACGGTCGGCGATCGCGGGCTTCTGGAAGCGTTCGTCGAGGAACGCCGCCGCGATTTCTCCGATTCGAACAACTTTCCAACGGCCAGCCAGCAGAGCGGAGACCTGCTTTCGGCGGCTGTGACGTCGGATTTGCGCTTCGGAGCGCTGCACTGGACGGCGCGTGCCGGATTCGATCAGAACCGCGCGATCTTCGATTATTACTCTTACAAGCGTTACTCCATCGACATGGCGTTCCCGTATGCATTCGCCCTGCCGGTGTTTGGCACGCCGCATCAGTTCGTGATCGCGCCGACGATCGGCTTTAGCTGGGCCAATTATGATGCGCCCAATGCGATCATCGATCCCGTCACGGTGCGGAACGACAGGGAGCAGCGTTACGGCGCGATCTTTGATGCGCAGGTGTACAAGAACGTCGGCGTGCGAACGCAGGTCCAATACATCAAGATCGACTCGTCGCTGCCGAACTACACGACCGACAATCTTTCAGTCTCGATCGGACCGACCGCGCGGTTTTAAACCAACCCGTTCTCTGGCGGTTCGCATCACAGGGCGGCGGCGGTGTATCCGCGCATGTGGACGATCTGCGGGACCGATCGGCCGTTTTTTGCAGGAACATATCGTGCGGTTGCGGAGGCCTGCATTCCTTTGCCGGCATCTTCCACGACGACCGACATCGTCAGGGCATCGACAGACGGGTGGAGTCTTTGGATGACGCGCGGTTGCGATGCGATGACGGCCCTGGCTGCCGCAATGGCTTCGGCCGAACTCACGTCGGCCGGCTGATCGATGTTTGCTGCCAGCGAGTTGACGCCGGCCAGCGCTGCGTCGTCGGCAATGTCCTGCAAGCGGGTGCTCGTTCCGGCGTGGACGGACAATGCGAAACAGGCGCCCGCCGCAAAGGGGAGGGCCAGCGCCGCCAACAGGACGAGACTTTGCTTGTTGAAAAATATCCGGGCCATCATTGCTGTCTGCCTTCGCTGATCGGCTCTGGCGGGGAGCATGAGAGACAGGCGACGGATTTGTCGTTAATCTGGCCACGGGGCTTCGCAAAACCTCTTGCAGTGCTGAAAAATTGGCTATTTTCGTCGCGCCAAATCGAGCGGATTTCGTTAATGTGCCGGTAACGCTCGTGCCGTCTGGTCCGACGGTCCACCGAGCTATCGACCGCCAATCGTGGAACCGGATTGAGACAATGCCGTCGCTCCTCACAGTGTTTTCGAGCGAAGTGGAATCCGGTTCGCATGAAGAGAACGCGTCAAATCAAGAAAATGAAGTCCTTCATCGGTTTTGTGAAACGGTGCAAGGCTCCGATTGCGTCGAGTTCGGGCGATGAAGGCTGCGGCACGTTTCCGCGGCACGATGCGCGTACGGGTGATGCTGGCGTGGGCGCGTCTGCGCGGGCTGATGCGCAACAAGAATTTCCGCGCCGTCAGCGCGGCGGTGGCGACGCTCGTCCTGCTCACTTCGCTACGAGCTTACGATCCGCGCATCGTCACCGAATTGAAGGAGCGCACGTTCGATACCTATCAACGGCTAAAGCCGCGCGCTTATACCGATCAGCCGGTGCGTATCGTCGATATCGACGAGGCCTCGATTGCCGAATACGGACAATGGCCATGGCCGCGGACGCGTCTTGCCGCGTTGACGCGACGGCTTGCCGACCTTGGCTCCGGCGTGATCGCATACGACATCATATTTTCCGAGCCGGATCGCACCACGCCGAGCCGGCTCGCCAGTGACTTGAAGGACTCCGGCGTCCCCGATCTCGACCAGACCATGAAGCTGCTTGCGAACCTGCCTGATCATGATCGGGCGTTCGCAGACGCCATCGGCAAGACAGGGGTCGTGCTCGGTTTTGCCGCAGGCAACACAGCCAACGCCCAGCGCCCGCCGATCCGGGCGGGGCTCGCATTCGTCGGCGTCAATCCAGCCAGGGTGCTGGTGCCGTTTCACGGCACGGTGTCGAGCCTGCCGATCTTCACCGATGCGGCCGCGGGCATCGGCGGCATCAATCTGAGCTCCCACGATCGCGCCGGCATCGTGCGGCGGGTCCCGATGCTGTTTTCCGACGGCGCGAACGTTTATCCCGGCCTCGCGGTCGAGGCGCTGCGAGTCGCTCAGAACCAGAAAAGTATCGTCGTCCGCGGGACCGGATCGAGCGGCGACAGCGATACGGGGCACGCCGCGCTGATCGACATGCGGGTCGGGGCGTTCAAGCTGCCGCTGACCAGCAACGGGGAATCGTGGATCTATTTCAGTCGCGACCAGCCGCAACGCTACGTGTCCGTGAAAGACATTCTCGATCCCGCCAAGGAAGCCGCGGTCAAGCCCCTGATCGATGGCGCCATCGTGCTCGTCGGCGCATCGGCCGCAGGCTTGATGGATGCGCGTGCGACGCCACTCGGCGGGTTGGTTCCGGGCGTCGCAATCCAGGCTCAACTGATCGAACAAATTCTCGCGCAGGACTTCATCGAGCGCCCCGACTGGACCAACGGGCTTGAGATCGTCCTGACCGTTCTGTTCGGCGCGTTGGTCGCGGGGCTTGTGCTGGCGTTTGGCGCCCGGTTTTCATTCTATGCCGGCGTCGTGGTGTTCCTTGCAGGGCTCGCCGGATCATGGATCGCGTTTTCGCATTTCCGTCTGCTGATCGATCCCATCTTCCCGTCGCTTGCGGCGCTGGCGGTTTATATCGCGGTGGAACGCGTGCTCCACGTTGCTTCCGATCACGAGAAGAAATTCGTGCGCCAGGCCTTCGGCCAATATCTCGCGCCGGAACTGCTTGCTCAGCTTGAAAACTCGCCGCAGGCGATGCGCCTTGGCGGTGAGTCCCGCGACATTTCGGTGATGTTCATGGATGTGCGCGGCTTCACGCCGATCTCCGAAGCTCTAACGGCGACGGAGCTGGTCGATTTCATCAATACGCTGCTGGCGCCGCTGTCGGATGCGATCCAGGACGAGATGGGGACGATCGACAAGTACATCGGCGACTCGATCATGGCGTTCTGGAACGCGCCGGTGGAGGTTCCCGATCATGCGAGCCGGGCCTGCCGCGCCGCGCTCAAGATGCGCGCCGCGATCGATGTGCTCAACGATGCCGACGTCTTTGGATTTTCCGCGCGCGGTTTCGCGGATCCTCGCGTCCGTATCGGGGTCGGCATCAACGCCGGGCTGGCCTGCGTCGGCAACATGGGATCGCAAAGGCGATTCAATTATTCCGCCATGGGCGACGTTGTGAACGTCGCAGCCCGGATCGAGTCTGCGAGCAAGGCGCTCAATGTGGACCTTCTGGTCTCGGAAGACGTCGCACAGCGAACGAAAGGGATTGCGCTACTCGAGGCAGGCGAAATCCTGTTGAAGGGCAAATCGCGTCCCACCAAAATCTACACGATCGCGGGAGATGAGGCGGTGGCGGCGTCGCCGGAGTTCGCTGAATGGAAGCGGATGCACGGCGCGTTGCTTGCCGCGATCAAAACCCGTCATCTACAGGAGGCAAATACGGCGTTGGCGCGGTGCCGCGAACTCGCCGGCGACGACATGCAGGATTTCTATCGCCATTTTGCCGAACAGGTCGCGGACCTCGACAGCGCGATGATGCAACGGCATGCCGAGGGACCGGCCGACGAAATGCGCCTGACGAAATAGGGCTGCTGTCACGGCCTCTCAGGTTTGCCCCTCAGAACGTCACGACGCTGCGTATCGACTGGCCCTTGTGCATCAGGTCGAACGCCCGATTGATGTCGTCGAGCGGCATGACGTGGGTGATCATCGGGTCGATCTGGATCTTGCCCTGCATGTACCAGTCGACAATCTTCGGCACATCGGTGCGGCCGCGTGCGCCGCCGAACGCGGTGCCTTTCCAGACCCGGCCGGTGACGAGCTGGAACGGCCGTGTCGCGATTTCAGCGCCGGCTGGCGCAACGCCGATCACGATCGACTGCCCCCAACCGCGATGACAGGCTTCGAGCGCCTGGCGCATCACCTTGACGTTGCCGGTGCAGTCGAAGGTGTAGTCGGCGCCGCCGATCTGGTCGGCGCCGGACTTGGTCATGTCGACGAGGTGAGGGACGAGATCCTTGCCCATGTCCGTCGGGTTGACGAAGTGGGTCATGCCGAAGCGTTCGCCCCACGCCTTGCGGTCGTCGTTGATGTCGACCCCGATGATCATGTCGGCGCCGGCGAGCCGCAACCCTTGCAACACGTTCAATCCAATGCCGCCGAGGCCGAATACGATCGCCTTGGCGCCAGGTTCGACCTTTGCCGTGTTGATGACCGCGCCGATACCGGTGGTGACGCCGCAACCGACATAGCAGACCTTGTCGAACGGCGCGTCCTCTCGGATTTTCGCGACCGCGATCTCCGGAAGCACCGTATAATTGGCGAAGGTCGACGTGCCCATGTAATGGTGGATCTTCTTGCCATCGAGCGAGAAGCGGGACGTGCCGTCCGGCATCAGCCCCTGGCCCTGGGTGGCGCGGATCGCGGTGCAGAGATTGGTCTTGCGCGACAGGCACGACGGACATTGCCGGCATTCCGGCGTGTAGAGCGGAATGACGTGATCGCCTTTTTTCACCGACGTCACGCCCTTGCCGACATCGACGACCACGCCGGCGCCCTCATGACCGAGGATAGCCGGAAACAGCCCTTCCGGATCGGCGCCGGATAGTGTGAATTCGTCGGTATGGCAGACGCCGCTGGCCTTAATTTCGACCATGACTTCGCCGTCGCGCGGTCCATCGAGTTCCACGGTCGTGACTTCCAGCGGCTTGCCGGCGGCAATGGCGACTGCGGCGCGAACGTGCATGGTAATTTTCCGTTCTCTGTCGGCGGGAAGGGCGATATTGCGGGTGTCGCCGCGCAGGCTTGTTTGTCGGCGGACAGCATAGGTTCGCGCACGCATGGCGGCAACCGCGAGCATGCATGAAAAAGGGACGCCGCGGCGTCCCTTTTTGCACTCTTCCAAACGGGGTGACCTAGTCCTTCGGCTGCTCGACGATGCGGAAATACGGCTTCGGCGATTTCCAGCCCTTCGGGAATTTCTTGCGCGCCTCTTCTTCCGACACCGCGGCCGAGAGGAACACGTCGTCGCCCGGCTTCCAGTCCGACGGTGTGGAGACGCTGTGCTTGGCGGTGAGCTGCAGGGAATCGATCGCACGCAGCACTTCCTGCCAGTTGCGGCCGGTGCTCATCGGGTAGACGAACACCAGCTTGATCTGCTTGTCGGGACCGATCACGAAAATGTTGCGCACCGTCTGGTTGTCCGCCGGCGTCCGTTTGTTGACGTCGCCCGAGGTGCTGGCCGGCAGCATGCCGTAGAGCTTGGCGACGTTGAAATCGACGTCGGCGATCAACGGATAGTTCGGCGCGACACCCTGTGTTTCCTCGATGTCCTTGGACCACAGATGATGCTTGTCGGTCGGGTCGACGCTGATGCCGATCAGCTTGACGCCGCGCTTGTCGAACTCCGGCTTGAGCCGCGCGACGGCGCCGAGCTCTGTGGTGCAGACCGGCGTAAAGTCCTTCGGATGAGAGAAGAAAAGTCCCCAGCCGTTGCCGAGCCATTTGTGAAAGCTGATGTGGCCTTCGGTGCTTTCGGCTTCGAAGTCCGGCGCAGGCGAACCAATCGATAAAGTCATCGTCACGTCCTCGTGTCAATTAAACGGCGGGATGCGGCGAATATAGGCGGCGCGGGTGGGAAACGGAACCGGATAATCGAAAAGGATAATATCTTTCTTGGCGCAGGCATTGCGGAGCATCTTCCTGTCGGATCCCGACCGGTCCGACGAATTAACGCCTACGGCTTTGTGATTGAGATGCCGTGATGTTGCCGCGCCCATGCCCCACGCGCGCCGAACCGTATTGCGATCGAGTTGAACCGCGCTCCTTATTGCGGCGACGAACCGGTGGCCGGCAATTCTCAAGCGCGGCGACGGGATGTCGGATTTCTTAACGAACGATTCACCCGCGCGTGAGTGTGCTGGGCAACTCCAGAAGTGAGAATACGCCTATGTCTTCCGACACGTCCGCCGTCGGCCCGATCGACATTTCCGCTATCACCAGCCCGCAAGCGGTGGTCGCCGCGCTCACTACCGTCCGCGACGGCGTCATTACGGGAGAGGGGCCGACCGCGCGCGGCCGAGTTCATTTTTCCCGCGCGCTGGACTCCACCGATGCGTCCTGGTGCGCGCGGCTCCTGACGGCTGTCGCCGTGGATGACCGGCCGGTGAGCCGGGAGGAGGCCGAAGCCCTGTTCGAAATCAACGATGCGGCCGCCGAGCGATCCGACGACGGACAGTTCGACGACCTTTTTACCAAGGCGATCGTGCATCACGCTGCGTCTGCCTCAGGCCTGCCGGTCCCGCCGCGCAGCATCGCCCTGGCGCCCACGACCGCGATCGAAAGCTGGGCGCCGACCAGGGCGGTGGGCGTCAATATCGAAGTGCTGGAATGGATCGCAACCCAGATGCGCGGCAAGCGGCGCAACAACCGTCATTTGATGGCGCTGGTTGCGAGCCTGATCGGCGCGGCGACCCTGCCGCTGCTGCATTTTCCGAACATTTTCGATCTCGGCATGTAGGCCTCGCAAAGCCCCTTGCGCGGGCGTTCCGGCTGAAAAGTCTTTGCTCCTGTTTTCTTTTTTCTGTACGACGGAATGGTTCGCCGCGTTCCAAGGCCAGATCGCGCATACCGTCCGGAAGACTGGACCGCGCCTCAAGGTTGCAGGTCAACAGGCAGATGTTCAAACGGATACTGATCGCCAATCGCGGCGAGATCGCCTGCCGGATCATCAAGTCGGCCCGCCGGATGGGCCTCGAAACCGTAGCCGTGTATTCGGAAGCCGATCGCGACGCCCTTCACGTCGAGATGGCCGATGAGGCCGTTTTGATCGGGCCGCCGCCGGCGGCCGAGAGCTATCTCGTCATCGAGAAGATCGTGGACGCCTGCCGCAGCACCGGCGCGCAGGCCGTGCATCCCGGCTACGGCTTCCTGTCGGAGCGTGAGGCGTTCGCCCGTGCGCTCGCGGACGCCGGCCTGGTTTTCATCGGGCCCAATCCCGCCGCGATCGCCGCGATGGGCGACAAGATCGAATCCAAGAAGACCGCGGCAAAGGCCGGAGTTTCGACGGTTCCGGGCTTTCTTGGCGTGATCGAGGACGACCGGCACGCTATCAGGATCGCGGACGAGATCGGCTATCCCGTGATGATCAAGGCGTCGGCGGGAGGCGGTGGAAAGGGCATGCGCATTGCGCACGCGAGCGCCGAGGTCGCCGAAGGGTTCAATCTCGCGAAGGCGGAGGCGAAGTCGTCATTCGGCGACGACCGGGTCTTCATCGAGAAATTCATCGTCGATCCCCGCCATATCGAAATTCAGGTGCTTGGCGACAAGCATGGCAATGCGATCTACCTCGGCGAGCGCGAGTGCTCGATCCAGCGACGAAATCAGAAGGTCATCGAGGAGGCGCCGTCGCCGCTGCTCGACGAGGCCACGCGTCGCAAGATGGGCGAACAGGCCGTCGCGCTGGCTCGGGCGGTGGACTACGACTCGGCGGGCACGGTCGAGTTCGTCGCCGGCCAGGACAAGAGTTTCTATTTCCTCGAAATGAACACGCGGCTGCAGGTCGAGCATCCCGTCACGGAGTTGATTACGGGCATCGATCTGGTCGAGCAGATGATCCGTATCGCAGCCGGAGAAAAGCTCCCGATCGCGCAGAAGGATGTGACGCTGACGGGATGGGCGGTTGAATCGCGCGTTTATGCGGAAGATCCGTTCCGCGGTTTCCTGCCCTCGGTCGGCCGCCTCGTCAAATATCGTCCGCCGGCAGAAACGAACCGGGATGGTATCGTTGTGCGCAACGATACCGGCGTGTACGAGGGCGGCGAGATTTCCATCCACTATGATCCGATGATCGCGAAGCTCGTGACGCACGGGCCTTCGCGCCGGGCCGCCATCGAGGCGCAGGCTCACGCGCTCGACGCATTTTACATCGACGGCATTCGGCACAACGTTCCTTTTCTGTCGGCTCTGATGCACCATCCGCGCTGGCGCGCCGGCCATCTCTCGACCGGGTTCATCGCCGAGGAATTCCCAAAGGGCTTTACGGCGCGATTGCCGCAAGGTGAGACAGCGTTCAGGCTGGCCGCGGTGGCGGCGGTCATCGATCACGTGCTCGGCGAACGCAAGCGGCGGATTTCCGGCCAGATGCCCGGTCGCGTCGTCAGACGCGAAGGTCGCCGCGCGGTCTGGCTCGGCCGCGATGAAATCCTGCTCGACGTCGCCCGCGAGGGCGATGCCATCGCGATCCGCTTCGTCGGCAAGGATGGAGATGTTGGCGATGCGCATCGGCTGCTCTCGCGCTGGGTGCCGGGCCAACCGGTCTGGCAAGGCACGATCGACGACAATCCGGTCGCGATGCAGGTCAGGCCGATCGCAAACGGATTCCGGCTCGCGCATCAGGGCTTCGAGGTCGCAATTAACGTATTCACCGAAACCGAGGCAGCGGCGGCGCGGCTGATGCCGGCGGCAACGGCGGCCGATAACGGCAAGAAGCTGCTGTGTCCGATGCCGGGCCTCGTCGTCTCGATCGCCGTGACGGAGGGACAGGAAGTCAAGGCCGGCGAGACGCTGGCGGTGATCGAAGCCATGAAGATGCAGAACGTGCTGCGGGCCGAGCAGGACGGCGTCATCAAGAAGATCGCGGCGGTCCCCGGAGCGACACTGGCGGTCGATGCGTTGGTCCTCGAATTTGCGTGAGATGGCGGTGTTCGCCAGCGCCTTAAAGCTCTGCCCGCCCGCGGTGTGGAGTTGCCGGAAATGAAACGCTAATGGACGATGTGGTTCGTCAGATCGTGATCCGCGGCCGCGTCCAGGGCGTCGGCTTCCGCTACTGGACGATGATCGAAGCTATCCGTCTTGGCGTTGCCGGCTGGGTACGCAACCGCCGGGACGGCAGCGTCGAGGCCTTGTTCGCGGGACAGGCCGAAGCCGTCGCCGACATGGTGGCGCGCTGCCGGAACGGACCGGAATTCGCGCGCGTCGATGCGATCGAGGATCAGCCGGTGATGGCGAACGCCTTGCAATTGATCCGGCCCGGCGAGCGCTTCTCACAGCTTCCGACGGTGTAAGCGGACCATAGCGCCACGGCCTGCGACCACGCGTTTCGTACCGGCAACGCGAAAGTCAGGCGTCTTTTTCCGTTATGCGCAGCGAAGGCCCGAACACCTCGGCGAACGCGCGCCGCAACGCGATGTCGACATCCGCCAGTCCGACGCGAAGGCCGAGATCGACGAGGCTGGTGACGCCGTAGCGCGGGTCGGTGACGCCGCAGGGTACGATGGCGTCGAAATGGCTGAGGTCGGGATCGACATTGAGCGAGACGCCGTGGAACGATACCCAGCGGCGCAGCCGCACGCCGATCGCCGCGATCTTGTCCTCGCGGCCTGGTCCCTTGTCCGGGCGCGCCACCCAGACGCCGACCCGATCCTGCCGCCGTTCGCCCTTGACGTCGAAAGTGCCGAGCGTACGGATGATCCATTCCTCCAGCCCGGCGACGAACGCCCGCACGTCGGGGCGACGGCGCTTCAAGTCGAGCATGACATAGGCCACGCGCTGGCCGGGGCCATGATAGGTCACCTGACCACCGCGGCCGGTCGAAAACAGCGGAAAGCGGGTCTGCAGCAGATCGCCTTCGCGTCCGCTGGTGCCGGAGGTGTAGAGCGGAGGGTGCTCCAGCAGCCAGACCAGTTCCGGCGCTTCGCCCGAGGCGATCGCGGCCGCCCGCGCTTCCATGACGGCAACGGCCTCCGGATAGGGCACCGGCGCATCGGACGAGACCCAGTCGACCCGACTGCCGGGCGAGGCTGCAAATGGCTTCAAATCGAGAAGCTGGCGGTCGTTAACCATTGTCTAACCATAACGTGGTGGTCTTGAACCGTATCAATTTTGCATGGTCCGTGAGTCCGTATTCGTGGCGACGCTCGATAAAGTATCCGTTGATCTCATGGTGGTCCTGGGGACCACGTCGATGCCCGTTCATCAGGTCATGAGGCTCAGCCGCGGCGCGATCATCGAACTGGATGCCACCGAGCAGGACGAGGTCAAGATCCTCGCCAACAACATGCCGGTCGCCAGCGGGGTGGTGATGGTCAATCGCAACCGCATCGCGGTTGAGGTCAAGCAGATGCTGCCGCGAACTCCCGATCGCAGGTAGGCGGACTTGGGGTCCGCAGCGTTCGGTCTCAACATAGCTGGCGGATCAAGAGCAGGCCCGAAACCGCTGATTCCAGTATCGTTACGGCTCCCAGGCGATGCTTGTTTCGGATCGCTTTAGCCCGGGAAGAACGTTCCGCCGGGCCTTGTCCCCCCACCGTTGTTTTGTTACATCGGCGCCGTTGATCCGGTCGGGGCGCGAGCCTCGGCTCCGATCCAAAAGCGCTCGTGGCGGAATTGGTAGACGCGCTGCCTTGAGGTGGCAGTGAGTAACATCGTGGGGGTTCGAGTCCCTCCGAGCGCACCACCTCACAAAATCGATCCGGAGGCCGCGTTAAGTCGTTGCGGAGCCTAGCTGACCCTCAGCGCCGCGACTGGAGAAACTGTTTTCCCTTCTCGGTCACGGTCCAGGCGATGTGATTGGTAAATCCCGCGATGATCGAGCGGGATCTGATCAGGCCCATGGCTTCCAGCCTGTCCCGGATGACGGTCGCGCTCTTTTCGCCAAGTTCCCAATAGTCCGACATGCGAAATGTCTGCCGGTACCAATATCCGACAAGCTCTCGAACGTAGGCTTCCGACGGGCTCTTGAGGAGCTGCGCATATATTCCGACAAAAACGTCGCCCAGTGAAATCGACTTTGAGACGGTATCCGGTGCCCCTTCTTCGGATCGATAGACAAGGAATTCTACGGTAACCGAATCGACCGACCCCGCGAGAACCAGCTCCGTCGAGCCGCGATTGAGATTGGCCAGCTTCTGGTGAAAGTCCGCATTCTCGATGCGGAGTCTTTCCAGCTCCTGGAGGACCTTCGGATCGACGGCTTGGTCGCCTCGTATCCAGCCGGCTCTCGGCTTCAAGTTTACCGCGGTTGCGACGGCCATAACGGCCTTCATGCAAAGGTCGCTTTCGTTGGTCCAGGATTCGACGATGCCAGCGGCACTCAAACGAGCTTTGAAAGCGTCCAGCTTTTCTTTCAGTCCGGCGTCCGGTTCGGGAATTTCAGAAAGGAACGCAAGTATCGGAACGTCTTTCGATCGCGCGTACTCAAATGCTCCTTCGCTAAAGTTCAGACCGTCGTGCGAGAGCGAACCGTAACGGCTGCCGACGATCGCGACATAATAGTCGCTTCGATCAATGATCCGCTTGATGTAATCCAGCTGCGTTTGATCGGTAGCCGGCAGCACCTCCAGACCAGCAGGCATGTATCCTGCTTTTGCCAACGTGTTGCTGACGGCCTGTCGTTCGTCCCTCAAATCATTGTAGGTCGAACTGATGAAAACCTGAAAAACCCGATTCACGTGATTTCCACATGCGGCTGATATCGTAGGCAACTGAAGCGCGGAATAGGGCGCGGGATTTCGTTAAGGTGGCATTGCTGAATCGGCAATTTCGGCGCATCGGACGGGCGTCGGATCGTTAAGCACAGATTCCCACCAGCCGTCATCCGTTTCGGCCGGCTGGCCGACTCCTGGAACGTAGAGAGAACATTCGAGGAAGGACGCGCTGCTTTTGGAGCTATGCGGACCGGTGGCGCAAGGCTTAGGCCTCAGGAGGGTTTCGAAAGGTCTGCAATGAAGTCCTGCTTCGGAACGAGTGGAGGGATTATTAACGTTTTATTTACCATACGATTCCAGCATTCACTCATGAGGATCTCGCGCACCACTCATAACGATTTGCTGTCGCTCGAAGCCGCCGCGACGGTCGCACGTAGCGGCTTTGCCTGCATCTTTTCATCTTCCGACGAATACGAACGGGCCCTCATTACAGAGCGCCGTGCCCAGGGCCGCTATACCGGCCGCCAAAATAGTTGGATGGTGACGGCGCTCATTGCGCTGGCGCTCGCGTTCGCCGGGGTGATTATTTATTGGGTGTGACCAGCCCAGCCTCGTGAATCGGCAACGGCGAAGATGCTCACCCGTGAAGCGAGTGCATCAGGATTGAAGCCGCGCGCGGCCGCGTGGCTCCAGCGCCGAAGATACGAGTGCGAAAGAACCTGCTTCGCCGTACCGTCCTGTTTCATGTCGCTCTTCGTTTTCGATCCCTTCGACATGCCGACAGTCCTGTGTTTGGACGTCTTGCCTTTGGCTGTCTTGCCCTGGGACATGACGTGCGGGAATGTGGACGGACTGTTCGGCGTAGTATCCTGAGCCGGCGCACCATAAGTCTGTGCCGCAGCGGTGCCGATGCCCATCAGTGCTGCGCAGCAGACTGGCCATAAGCAGGATCTGGTTCCTGATGAAACCGGAAACCCTATCTTAACCGTTACGGCATGGCACTGTGGCGGACTGCGATTCGATCGCTAGATTTAAGGAATGGTCCAGCTTGTCACAGTTGCATCCGTGATATCCGCCTACCAGAAACCAGAGGCTACGGTGGATACCAGTAACCAGGCCCAGACCGATCTCTGGGCGAGCCGGCTGAATGTCTCGCGCCAGACGTTGTTGGAAGCGGCCGAACAGGTCGGACCATCGGTCGCCGCGCTGCGCCGCTACCTTTCCAGATAAAACACTTCTCTGTTCATGCCTCGCCGGCCGATGGGCTGACCCACGCCTTGCGGCGCCGGTTCCATTTTGTGACCCGTGTCATTGAAGCCCGTTCGCACGTGAGTCACATCACGGATCGATCGGGCTTTGTCATGCATCGTGGTCGCATCGTCAAACCGACGATGTGTCAATCAGCGAGGAGAACCACGATGAACAGGACTTCCACGACCGGTGACATCCGTGCGCTCACGGGTGATGAGCTCAACAGCGTATCGGGCGGCATGAAAGCCGTAGTGTTCGTCGATCGTATGTTCATGACGATCGAGGCCGACGCCAATCATTACGGCGTCGTCGTCCGGCCAGGCTTCGAACACACCTGCGTCAGCTTCGGCGGCGACGGCTGCTGAAACTGACGTCAACCAAATGCAACATCATTTCAGGAGATTGCAATGTCCCAACAGACCAGAAACAACGAGACTCGTGTTCTGACGCCGGACGAACTGGATGCCGTGTCCGGCGGCGCCAAATCGCTCCACAACGAGTTTTCGGTCGGCGGCTATAAGATGACCATCGACGCGGACGCCGTGCACTACACCGTGGTTGTCACGGAGAAATAACTTGCGGACCCGGTGAGCCGGTCAGCCGCCCGAAGGAGGGGAGTTGACCGGCGTGTTCCGCGGATCGGTCCGGCCGTGCCGGGGTTCGGCGGAAGCCTTCCGTGGGCGGGGGAGGCGGGTTGCCTTCGATCTTTCACAATCTCCTGCGTCCACCATATATTGCTCAAACGTCAGGGTGCGGGCGCAACACCTTGGCCGTCCCAAACCAATGTGCTATTTGGCTGGCGCCGCTTCGATCGCCGTTACTGCTGCTCGCACCCGGTCTAACCGGTTGCGCCGCCAAGGATATTCTGTAGATGGATTCGACCGCCAAAACCGCCTCCGCACCTGATTCCTTCTTTGCGGCCAACCTGACCGAGGCCGATCCCGAAATCGCTGCCGCGATCAAGGGCGAATTGGGTCGTCAGCGCCACGAGATCGAACTGATCGCGTCCGAAAACATCGTCAGCCGCGCGGTTTTGGAGGCGCAGGGCTCGGTATTGACCAACAAATACGCCGAGGGTTATCCGGGCGCGCGCTATTATGGTGGGTGCGAGTGGGTCGACGTCGTGGAAACGCTGGCGATCGAACGGGCCAAGAAACTGTTCGGCGCCCAGTTTGCCAACGTCCAGCCGAACTCAGGCAGCCAGATGAACCAGGCGGTGTTCCTGGCGCTGCTGCAACCCGGCGACACCTTCATGGGGCTCGACCTTGCGGCTGGTGGTCACCTGACCCACGGTGCGCCGGTCAACATGTCAGGCAAATGGTTCAAGGCCGCGCACTACACGGTGCGGCGGGACGATCATTTGATCGACATGGACGAGGTCGCGCGCCGGGCCGAGGAGGTCAAGCCGAAGCTGATCATCGCCGGCGGTTCGGCCTATTCGCGGCCGTGGGACTTCAAACGCTTTCGCGAGATCGCCGACAGCGTCGGGGCCTATCTGATGGTGGACATGGCGCACTTTGCCGGTCTTGTCGCGGGGGGCGTGCATGCTTCCCCGGTGCCGCACGCGCATGTGACCACGACCACCACCCACAAGTCGCTGCGCGGTCCGCGTGGCGGCCTGATCCTGTGCAATGACGAGGCGCTCGCCAAGAAGTTCAATTCGGCGATCTTTCCGGGCCTGCAGGGCGGACCGCTGATGCATGTCATCGCGGCCAAGGCCGTGGCATTCGGCGAAGCGCTGCGACCGGACTTCAAGCTTTACGCGAAGAACGTTGTCGAAAACGCCAAGGCGTTGGCCGAAAGCCTGCGTGGCCATGGCTTCGATATCGTCTCCGGCGGCACCGACAACCACCTGATGCTGGTTGACCTGCGACCCAAGGGGCTGAGAGGCAACGTCTCGGAAAAGGCGCTGGTCCGGGCGGCGATCACCTGCAACAAGAACGGCATTCCTTTCGATCCGGAAAAGCCGTTCGTGACCTCCGGTCTTCGTCTCGGCACGCCGGCCGCCACCACGCGGGGCTTCGGGGTTGCCGAATTCAGACAGGTCGGCGGCCTGATCGCGGAAGTGCTCAATGCCATCGCGCAGGCCGAGGACGGCAAGGCTCCGCTGGTCGAGGCGGCGGTGAAGGAGAAGGTCAAGGCGCTGACCGACCGTTTTCCAGTCTATCCAGACAGTTGAACCCATGAAGTCAGGAAGCATCACGATCGTTTCTGCTTCATGCACGGAATTAATCCGCGCGTTCATCGTATTGAAAACAATGGATTGCTGCTCGATAGTACGCGAGCGAGAGAATGCCGTTCTTCGCGCGATTGCGGCCAGCATGGTGGGGTGAGCGATGCGCTGCCCGAGTTGCAACAGTTTGGATACCCAGGTGAAAGATTCGCGGCCGACGGAAGACTCGGCTGTGATCCGGCGGCGGCGCGTCTGCATGGCCTGCAATTTCCGCTTCACCACCTTCGAGCGCGTGCAGTTGCGTGAACTGACGGTCATCAAGCGCAATGGGCGGCGGGTGCCGTTCGACCGCGACAAACTGGTTCGCTCGCTGCAGATATCGTTGCGCAAGCGGCCGGTCGATGCCGAGCGCGTCGAGACCATGGTGTCAGCCATCGTCCGCGAACTGGAGAGCGGCGGCGAGGCGGAAATTTCGTCCGAGACCATCGGCGAAATCGTGATGGAGCATTTGAGGAGTCTCGACGACGTCGCCTATGTGCGCTTTGCCTCGGTGTACCGCAATTTCCGGGAGGCCAAGGATTTCGAGGCGGTGCTGGGTGAGCTTTCCAGCGAGGACGACGCGCGGCAGGTGCCGCTGCGCAAATGATCTTCCGCGTTCTGGAAGAGCAATACGGCGAGAAGCTCCGGACGGCCAAGGCCGCTGATTTGCATTTCATGCAACTGGCGCTGGCGCTGGGGCGCCGCGGCCTGGGCGCGAGCGCGCCCAATCCGGCGGTGGGCGCGGTCATCGTGAGGGACGGTGTGATCGTCGGCCGCGGCTGGACCCAGCCGGGAGGCCGTCCGCATGCCGAGGTCGAGGCGCTGCGGCGCGCGGGGGAGGCGGTGCGCGGCGCGACGCTGTATGTCACGCTTGAGCCATGTTCGCATGTCGGAAAAACGCCGCCCTGCGCCGATGCCGTGATCGCAGCCGGCATCACGCGTGTGGTGTCCGCTATCGAGGATCCCACTCCCGAAGTCGCGGGGCAGGGCCACGCCCGGTTGCGGGCCGCCGGAATATCGGTCGAAGTCGGGCTTTGCGCGGTCGAGGCGGCGCACCATCATGCCGGCCATTTCCGGCGGGTCCGGGACAAGCGCCCGCACGTCATCCTTAAACTCGCCACGTCCAGCGACGGAAAAATCGCAGCCGCCGGAGGCACGCCGGTCGCCATTACGGGCGAGGCGGCCAGAGCGCGGGTGCATCTGCTGCGTGCGCAGTGCAACGGCATCCTGGTCGGCATCGGCACCGTGCTGGCCGACGATCCTCTCCTGACATGCCGGCTTCCGGGCATGGAAACGCGCTCGCCGCTGCGCGTGGTGCTGGATCACGCACTGCGCATTCCGCATGAGAGCCGGCTGGTGCGGTCCGCGCGCGAGACCCCGCTTTGGGTGATGGCCTCGGACCCTATTGAAGCGTCCACGGCCACGACACTCGGTACGGCCGGCGTGCAGGTCGTGCGCGTTCCGGTCGCGGCCGGCGCGCCCGGGCTTGATCTGGCGGCGGTTCTCCGTGCCCTGTCCGAGAGGGGTGTCACGCGCCTGATGGTGGAAGGCGGGGCGCGTGTTGCAGCGTCCTTCATCGCGGCCGGTCTGGTCGATGAAGCGTGGCTGCTGCGTGGTCCCGATCCGATCGGCGACGAGGGGTTGCCGGCGCTTGGCCCCTTGCCGCTCGATGCCATCACCCGATCGTCTCAATTCAAGGTTCGTGCGAGCGAGAGGCTGGATCAGGACATCCTCACGATTTACGAGCGCGCCTAGAGCCTTTCACCGTTTCATGGAAACGATGAAAGACTCCAGCTTCTTGATTTGGCGCGTTTTCTTCACGCGAACCGGATTCCACTTCGCTCGAAAACGCTCTTAGAGCCTTTCCGCTTCGCTCGAAAACGATATAAATCGGGATAGTTTGAATTCGAAAGCGTTTCGGCCGCTGCGGAAGGTTCTGATGTTCACCGGCATAGTGAGCGACATCGGCGAGATCGAAAGTCTGACGCCGACGGCGCAGAACCGGCTGCATCGGCTGCGCGTCCTCAGCCGTTACGATCGCAGTACAATCGCCGACGGCGCGTCGATTGCCTGCAATGGGGTTTGCCTGACTGTTGTCGCCTCGGGCGTCAATGGCGGGCGAACCTGGTTCGACGTCGATGTCGGGGCTGAGACGCTCGATGTCACGACGGCAAAGAATTGGTCGGTGGGGGCGCGGCTCAATCTCGAACGCGCGTTGAAAATCGGCGACGAACTCGGCGGCCACATCGTCGCAGGCCACGTCGACGGAATCGCCACCGTGGTTGCGCGCGACGATCTGCATGGTATGGCGCGTTTTGAATTGCGCACAGCCCGGGATCTGGCGCGCTTCATCGCAGCCAAGGGTTCGGTGACGCTGGACGGGGTATCGCTGACGGTGAACACGGTTCGGGACGAGGCGTTTTCGGTGCTTATCATTCCGCGAACGCTCGACGTCACGACGCTGGGGGATTGGCGCGCGGGCGGGCAGGTTAATATCGAGGTGGACCTGATGGCGCGTTACGCGGCGCGGCTGAGCGAGATGAAGTAGGCTTTCGATAAATGCATCATGTGCGGGCTTGACCCGCGCATTCTTCCTCTTAACAAGATGGATTGCCGGGATCATAGGCGAGCGAAGCGGCGCGGTTCTTCGATCGCCTATTCCCGGCGATGGCTAACCGGAGCAGGGTATGGCAGAGGCAAGGCGCGCAGCGCCTCAGGATCAGGCCGACGTCTCGGGCGCGCGCGCCCTGATTGTCGAGGCGCGGTTCTACGACGACATTCAGAATGCGCTGCTCGAAGGCGCGGTCGCGGAACTGAGATCGGCCGGCGTCGGTTATGAGGTCGTCACCGTTCCCGGAGCTCTGGAAATCCCGGCGGCGATTGCCATCGCGCTCGATGCGGCCGAGCGGAATGGCAAACCCTACGATGCGGTGGTCGCGCTCGGCTGCGTGGTGCGGGGCGATACCATCCATTTCGAGATCGTCTCGACGGAATCCTGCCGCGCGCTGATGGACTTGTCGGTGCAGCGCCGCGTGCCTCTCGGTAACGGCATCATCACCGTCAACACCGATGCGCAGGCGTGGGCGAGGGCGCGCGCGAGCGAATTGAACAAGGGCGGCCACGCGGCGCAGGCGGCGCTGACAATGCTGCGGATCAAGCGCCGATTGGCGAAGGCGTAACGGCACGATGTCGGATATCAAGCAAAGCGTCGACAGGAAGGCCAACCGGCGCGGTGCGGCGCGGCTCGCCGCGGTGCAGGCGCTGTATCAGATGGAGATCGGTGGCGCAGGGATCAACGACGTCTTCGCGGAGTTCGATAGCCACTGGCTCGGCAGCGAAGTCGAAGGCGACAGATACCTTCCCGCCGAGGCTGCCTTCTTTCGAGATGTGGTGGCGGGCGTGGTTCGTGATCAGGTCAGGATCGACCCCTTGATCGACGATGCGCTGTCCAGGGGCTGGCCGCTGAAACGGATCGACGCGATCCTGCGTGCGGTGCTGCGTGCCGGATCGTACGAACTGGAACATCGCAAGGATGTTCCGGCTCGGGTCGTGGTGTCCGAATATGTGGATGTCGCGCACGCCTTCGTCGAGAAGCAGGAGGCCGGCATGGTCAACGCGGTGCTCGATCAGATCGCGCGCCGCTTCCGCGCCGGCGAGTTCGCGGGCTGAGCGCTGCTGCTCGACGGCGTTGTCGCGAACTCGCATTCACGAGGATCGAAGCATGCCGTCCGGTGAAGACGATCTGATTGGGCGCTATTTCAAGCCGATCGCGACCGACCCGGGTGCGCTCGGGCTTGCCGACGACGCCGCCATCCTGAAAGGTGACCGCGACGATCTCGTGATCACGACCGACGCCATTGTGGAAGATGTGCATTTCCTGAGCGGCGATCCGCCGGAAACGGTCGCCCGGAAAGCCTTGCGGGTCAATCTTTCCGATCTTGCCGCCAAGGGAGCAACACCTGCCGGCTTCGTCATGAGTCTCGCCTTGCGCAACGCCGACGAGGGTTGGCTCGCGTCATTCGCGCGTGGACTCGATGACGACGCAACCACGTTCGGTTGTCCGTTGCTTGGCGGTGACACCGTTGCAACGCCGGGGCCGCTGACGATTTCCGTCACCGCCTTTGGCCGCGTGCCGCCCGGTGAAATGATCTTGCGCAGCGGTGCGGAGCCGGGCGACCGCATCGTCGTTTCCGGCACCATTGGCGACGCGGCACTGGGGCTTGCTATCCTTACGGAAAAAATGACCGTCGGCGATGTCGCGATCCGCGAGTCGCTGCTCAACCGCTACCGGATTCCGCAGCCGCGCATCGGCCTCGCCGGCGCGGTGCGGCGCTACGCGCGTGCCGCTATGGATGTTTCCGACGGTCTGGCCGGCGATCTCGCGAAACTGTGCGCGGCGTCGGGAGTTTCGGCTGTGATCGATGCCGTATCCGTTCCGCTGTCGGACGCCGCACGCGGACTGCTGGAACAGGGCCGGACGTGTCTTGAATCGGTGGTGAGCGGCGGCGACGATTACGAGATCCTGTGCACGATCGCTGAGAATCGTTTCGGGGATTTCGCCCGCACGGCGCTCAGCGTCGGCGTCGCGGTAACATCGATCGGAACAATCGTTGCGGGCGACACGGCTCCGAAGTGGCTCGGTGCCGAAGGCAAGGAGATCGCGCTCTCGCGGCTTTCCTACAGCCATTTCTGACGATCAATCCCCAGCCCCTAGAGCCTTTCCGCTTCTGACGGAATCAGAAGCGTACCTTTATGATTTTGATTCGATGCGTTTTCCTCACGCGAACCGGTTTCCGCCCCTCTTGAAAACGCTCTATTGGGTCTCGCGCGACCCTGTGTAAAAACAACGCCCGGCCGAGGCCGGGCGTTGCGCATTCGAGAAGAGATCGCTTCAGGTGCCGCTGCCGAACCGGCGCGACCACCATCCCGCACGGCGCGGACGATCTTCGTTCGATGCTTCCGGAGGCTGTTGCTGCTCGGGTGAAGTTTCTTCCGGCTGGCTTTGAATCGTAGGCGCTACCGGCGGCGCCTCATCCGAAGTGAAACTCACTTTCTCGCGCACCGTCGAGCGCCGGCGACCGGCTTTTTCGGATTCTGGTATGGCCTGATCCTTGGCGTCATCCGGAGGGCTCGCGACGTCCGGCTGTTCCGCAGGATTCTGCGGCTGAGCCTCGATATCGGGCGAAGCGGCCTGCGGCTCAGGGGCGATCGGTGCCGAGTCGAAGTCTGCGACGGCTTCCATGACTTCCGGGGTCGAGGTCGGACCGAGTTCGTCGGAAATCGAGCCGGCGAGGCCTGTGCCGGCACCACCGCGGCGCCGACGACCGCCACGTCGTCCGCGACGACGCGGGCGCCGTTCTCCGTCCGGAGACTGATCGGCCCGCGCTTCGGGGTCCTGCACTCCGGCGTCGTCTCCATCAGTGTCGACGTCGCCGGTCATGAAGCGCGCCGCAGCGAAATCAGCGGGGATCAGGACATTGTCGGTATCGTCGTCAGGCACGGCTTGGTCGTCGCGGATTTCTACGGATCGTTCGCGCCGGGACCGGCGGCGCTTCCGCTTGCGGCCGTCGCCTTCTTCGCTAGCAGTTTGTTCGTCGGCACGGGCTTCGGTCTCGCCGGTTTCGGCCTCGATATCGAGCGGCTGCTCATCCTCATGGATTTCTTCCGCCTGTGAAGGAACCGCGGCAAGTTGCGCGGCCAACACCGCTTTCGCGGCTTCCAGCGTATGCACCTGCTCACCGCGATCAATGATGAACGATTGCTGGCCGGCGATCGCAGGGTCGGCGACCACGGAGAGACCGACCTTGAAGCTGTGTTCGAGGTCGCGCAGATGACCACGCTTCTGGTTGAGCACATACAGCGCGACGTTGGTGCGGGTCCGCACGATAAGATTGTGCGTCGCACCTTTCATCAGGGTTTCCTCAAGGCTGCGCAGCAACTGCAACGCCACCGACGGAACCGAGCGCACGTGACCGGTGCCGCCGCAGTGCGGGCAGGGCTCGGTCGAGCTTTCCAGCATGCTGGCGCGAATGCGCTGGCGCGACATTTCCAGAAGGCCGAAGTGCGAGATGCGCCCGACCTGGATGCGCGCTCGGTCGTGGCGCAGACAATCGCTGAGCTTGCGCTCCACCGCACGGTTGTTGCGCTTCTCGTCCATGTCGATGAAGTCGATGACGATCAGGCCGGCGAGATCGCGCAAGCGCAACTGTCTGGCGACTTCCTCCGCGGCCTCGAGGTTGGTTTTGAGCGCCGTATCCTTGATGTGATGCTCGCGGGTCGAGCGGCCCGAGTTGACGTCGATCGACACCAGCGCCTCGGTCTGGTTGATCACGATGTATCCTCCGGAGCGAAGCTGCACCGTCGGCGAGAACATCGCATCGAGCTGGCTTTCCACGCCCATGCGCGAGAATAGCGGTTGATAATCGTGATATGGCTTCACCGCGCGAACGTTGGACGGCATCAGCATCTTCATGAAATCGCGTGCCTCCCGGTAGCCGGCTTCACCGGCCACCTGGATTTCGTCGATTTCCTTGTTGTAGAGATCGCGCAGCGAACGCTTGATCAGCGAGCCTTCTTCATACACGAGCGTCGGCGCCTGCGACCGCAAGGTCACGTCGCGCACGGTTTCCCACATGCGGATCAGATATTCGAAATCGCGTTTGATCTCCGGCTTGGTGCGCGAGGCGCCGGCGGTGCGCAGGATAACGCCCATGCCTTCGGGCACGTCGAGATCCTGCACCACTTCCTTCAGCCGCGAACGGTCCTGCGCCGAGGTGATCTTGCGGCTGATGCCGCCGCCGCGCGCGGTATTGGGCATCAACACGGCATAGCGACCGGCCAGCGAAAGATAGGTCGTCAGCGCCGCGCCCTTGTTGCCGCGCTCTTCCTTGACCACCTGCACCAGCATCACCTGGCGGCGCTTGATGACTTCCTGAATCTTGTACTGACGCCGCGGCCGGTAGGCGCGTTCGGGCACTTCCTCCAGTGCATCGTCGCCGCCGACGGATTCGACCTGCTGGTCTTCCTCGGTCTCGCCTTCGTCCTCGTCCTCCTCGGTGGGGATCACCTCGCTGGGGGATTCGGACTCAAAAGGCTGACCGTCCTGTTCATGCACCTCGTGATCGTGAGTTTCATGTTCCTCGGTGGCATCATGAAGAACGGCCGGTTCTGCATGATCGTCTTGAGCGTCGCGGGCAGGCGGCTCGAAATCGGCCTCATGCTGATTCGACACGGAGACGGGAACGTCGGCGTCGGCACCTTGCGCCTCGTCGGGATGTTCGAAGACGGCGTCGCTCGAATCCGGCGCGAAAGCGAGGTCTTGCGGTTCGTGCGGATGGCCGGCATCGGTTTCGTGGAAATCGCCATGCTCCGCGTCGTCATGCGCCTGCTCATGGAACTGGTCGTGATTCGCGTCGTCCTCATGTGGATGATCGTGATCCTGAATCTCGTGTTGTTCCTGGAGATGATTGTCCGGCGTCAATTCATCGTGAGGCTGACCGAACTGCGAGGCATCCGCCGCCGAGTCGTCATGGTCGGCGTCTTCGACGATGGCGCTCTGCACGCGTTCGCCGTGATCGCGCCGGCGCGAACTGCGATTCCGCGAGCGGCGGCGGCTGGAGCGATCTTCCGATTCTTCCTCCGCCTCGCGATGCGCACGCTCGTCGGCTTCGATCAGCGCCTGACGGTCGGCGACCGGAATTTGATAGTAGTCAGGATGGATTTCGCTGAATGCGAGGAAGCCGTGGCGGTTTCCGCCGTACTCGATGAACGCGGCCTGCAGCGAAGGTTCGACGCGAGTGACCTTGGCCAGATAAATATTGCCGCGCAGCTGTTTGCGCTGGGCGGATTCGAAATCAAATTCCTCGACGCGATTGCCGCGAACGACGACCACCCGGGTTTCTTCCGGGTGGGTGGCGTCGATCAACATCTTGTTGGGTTTGTTGGACATGTTGGAGCTCTTGGCGGCGGAGGGCGCATGGCACGGCGCGCGCGTTTCGCGCGGCCGGGTGACGCAACGGTCCACCTGATTCGGGGGTGAGGGGAAGGCCGCGATGCGATCCTGGGCGCCTTGCCGATCCCGTTCCCGGCGCGGTGCGGCGCGCGAAGCTCTTGCCTCGCGTCGGCGCGGCCTTTGCGGGAAATTTGGTCGGCTCTTCAGTCTGGCGCATCAGGCGTCGGCCCGTCTGAACAGGTTGGCGGCAAAAGCACCGCCGTGTATCTCGCTGCCGGACCGACGCGGCGCCAAAGTGCCTGTCGGCTGTCGTACCTCGTGGCCGCAGGGCCGGGACAATCGGTCATTACCTTCTGAAACCGTCCCCGGCGCAAAAAACCTGGTACCGGACACCTCTCGGGCTTGAAACCGCCGCTCCAAATCGACCGCGCCGATGCGCTGGCTGTGGAGGGTTGGGAAACGCGGACACTTCGAACTACTTGAAGTCTAGCGCTGCACCGGGAGGCTGAACGCGACACAACCGGGAGTTTAACCGTCAGCATAGACTTACATACGTGGATTGTTTGTCGCTTGCAAGGGACAGCGTCGCCCGTCGGCAACACCGCCGGTATTTGTCGTCGACGGGTTAAGGCCCGATTAACCCTGCGGTCCTATTGCGGTAAAAGGCAGCTCGGAGGCATGGGTTCGTTGGCGAGCCGCGCAAATCTGGGAATCATCTGGCTCTTTGCCGTTGCGCTGTTTCTTTCCGGCGCAGCTTCACTCGCCGCCGGGAACGAGCCTGATCGCCCCGGGGTTGCGGGGGATTTTCCCGTCGCCTCGGAAGTCCGGCTCGCGGGCGATGAGAAACAAACCCGCTTCATTCTGGATCTGGACAAAAAAATCGATGTCCACGCCTTTCTGCTGGCCAATCCTTACCGGGCCGTCATTGACATCCCACAGGTGAGCTTCCGCCTGGCGCCCGATGCCGGCGGCATGGGACGCGGCCTGATCAAGGCGTTCCGCTACGGGCTGGTGATGCCCGGCGGATCACGGATCGTGTTCGATCTCGCAGGTCCCGCAAAGATCGAAAAGGCCTACGTGCTCGATGCCGCAAATGGTCAGCCGCCTCGTCTGGTGGTCGAACTGGAGGCCGTCGACCGGGCTGCATTCAATCGCCTGTTGGCGACGTCAAACAGTTCCGAAGGGTTGAGGGGCGCGGTTTCCCCCGAATCAACTGTCGATGCGACCGGTTCGACCGGGGCAGCGACGCCGTCGGACACGCGTCCCGTGGTCGTGATCGATCCGGGCCATGGCGGGATCGACAACGGAACCGAGGCCTCGACGGGAGAGACGGAAAAGGATCTGGTGCTCGCCTTTGCCCTGGCTTTGCGCGACCGCATCGAGCAGGACGGCAAATATCACGTTGTTATGACCCGGACCGATGACACCTTCATCCCGCTGGCCGAGCGTGTGCGTGTCGCCCGAACCAACGGCGCCGCGCTGTTCGTGTCCATTCATGCGGATGCCCTGCCGCGCCGCGAGGGCGATGCCCGGGGTGCAACGATCTATACACTGTCGGACAAGGCATCAGACGCCGAAGCGGAGCGGTTGGCTGAAGCCGAAAACAAGGCCGACGCGATCGGAGGCGTCAACCTGACGGAGGAGCCGACCGAAGTCGCCGATATCTTGATCGACCTCGCGCAGCGGGAAACGCGCACGTTTTCAAACCGCTTCGCCCGGCTGTTGATGAGTGAGATGCAAACGACCATGCGGATGCACAAGCACCCGCTGAAATCGGCCGGGTTCAGGGTCCTCAAGGCGCCCGATGTGCCGTCGGTGTTGATCGAACTGGGGTTCGTCTCGAACAAGGCGGACCTCCGCCAAATGGTATCTAGCGACTGGCGCTCCAGGACGGTTCGTTCGGTCGCGAATGCGGTTGAGGCGTTCCTCGCGAAAAGAGTGGTTTCGGCCGGGCCGGCCCATTGAAGCCCTAGTTTGGCCACAGCCGCCGCTCTATAGAAAAGTTGTCGCAAGTTCGCAGAATCGGCCACAACCGGAGTTCCTGTCCGGCGGATGCTTCGACGAACGAACGCATCAACCGACGAAGAATAAAGCTCGCGGACTCGCCGCCCTGTCGCCCGGCGGCCGGTAACGAAACGGACATTCGATAATGCGCTTGCTGCTGCGGTTCGTCGGTTTTCTGTTTGCAGCGGGAACGATCCTGTTTCTGGTCGGCGTCGCGGCTGCGGCGGGACTGATCTGGCATTTTTCCAAGGACCTGCCGGACTACTCTCAGCTTCAGAATTATGAGCCGCCGGTGATGACGCGCGTCCATGCGTCCGACGGTTCGCTGCTCGGCGAATACGCGAAGGAACGCAGGCTTTATCTGCCGATACAGGCGGTGCCGAAGCTGGTCATCAACGCGTTCCTGGCCGCAGAGGACAAGAATTTCTACGAGCACGGCGGCATCGATTATTCCGGCATGCTTCGCGCGGCCCTGCTGTACGCCCAGAATTACGGATCCAACAAGCGGCCGCAGGGTGCCTCTACGATCACCCAGCAGGTTGCCAAGAACTTCCTGCTGACCAATGAAGTTTCCTTCACCCGCAAGATCAAGGAAGCCCTGCTCGCGATGCGGATCGAGCGGGCTTATTCGAAGGACAAGATCCTCGAACTGTACCTGAACGAAATCTATCTCGGCCTCGGCGCTTACGGCATCGCGGCCGCATCGCTCGTGTATTTCGATAAGTCGGTCAATGAATTGACCGTCGCCGAGGCTGCATATCTCGCGGCCTTGCCCAAGGCGCCTTCGACCCTGCATCCGGTCAAGAATCATGACCGCGCGGTCGAACGGCGTGATTATGTCATCGACCGGTTGCTGGAGAATGGCTGGATCAAGCAGGCTGATGCCGATAAGGCCCGCAAGGATCCGCTGATCGTCACCAGCCGCGCCAACGGGGCGCACACCTTTGCCGGCGAATATTTTGCCGAGGAAGTCAGGCGCGACCTGTTTGAACGCTACGGCGAAAAGAAGCTCTACGAAGGCGGACTGTCGGTCCGCACCACGCTCGACCCGAAACTGCAGGCAGTCGCCCGCAAGACCATGGCCAACGGCCTCGTCAACTATGATGAGGCCCAGGGTTGGCGCGGCGCCATGAGCACGCTCGATATCTCGGGCGACTGGGGCGTGAAACTCGCCGATGTGAAATCGCTGTCGGACATCGCGCCGTGGCGGATGGCAGTCGTGCTCGAATCCGATGACAAGTCCGCTCGGATCGGATTTCAACCCGGCCGCGAACTCGGCGGCGCCGTGAGCAGAGAGCGGCAAACCGGCCTGATTTCGCTCGATGGGGTGAAATGGGCCAAAGCCGCGTCGGGAGCTGCGCGTGGCCGTACGCCAACGAAGGTATCGCAAGTGCTTTCGCCTGGCGACGTGATCTATGCCGATCCCCTGATCGGCAAGGACGGCAAGATCGTCGAAGGCGAGTACCGGTTGCGACAACTGCCGCAAGTGTCCGGTGCGATGGTGGCGATGGAGCCGCGGACCGGCCGCGTGCTGGCGATGGTCGGCGGATTCTCGTTTGATCAGAGCCAGTTCAATCGCGCGACGCAGGCCTACCGGCAGCCGGGCTCCTCGTTCAAGCCTATCGTCTATTCCTCAGCGCTCGACAATGGCTATACGCCGTCGACCGTCGTCGTCGATGCGCCGATCGAGATCGATCAGGGGCAGGGCTCCGGCGTCTGGCGCCCGGAAAACTATTCGAAGGAAAAATACTATGGCCCGCAAACGCTCCGAAATGCGCTGCGGCTTTCGCTCAACACCGTGACGGTCCGGTTGGCGCAAGACATCGGCATGCCCTTGATCGGCGAATATGCCAAACGCTTCGGAGTTTACGATGAACTGCCGAATTATCTTTCCTATGCGCTGGGGGCCGGCGAGACCACCGTGCTGCGGATGGTGACTGCGTATTCGATGTTCGACAATGGCGGCAGGCGCGTGAAGCCGACCCTGATCGACCGCATTCAGGATCGCTATGGCCACACCATCTACAAGCACGACACCCGCGAATGCCGCGGGTGCGATGCGCCGGAGGGCTGGAAAAATCAGCCCGAGCCCCAATTGATCGATCACCGCGAGCGGGTGCTGGATTCGATGACCGCCTACCAGATCACCTCGATGATGGAGGGCGTGGTGCAGGCGGGCACCGCCACCGTCATGCGCGATGTCGGTAAGCCGATTGCCGGCAAGACCGGCACCACGAACGACCAGAAGGATGCCTGGTTCATCGGATTCTCTCCCGATCTCGTCGTCGGCGTCTACATTGGCTACGACAAGCCGCGCAATCTCGGCCGTACCGCAACCGGCGGACACCTCGCGGCACCGATCGCGCGCGATTTCATGAAGATCGCGCTCGCCGACAAGCCGGCCACCCCGTTCTCTCCCCCTCCCGGTATCAAGCTGGTTCGCGTCGACGCCAAGACCGGCATGCGCGCCGGTCCCGGCGACACCGGCAAGACCATCCTCGAAGCTTTCAAGCCCGGTACCGCGCCGCCCGACAATTATTCGGTGATCGGTGTGGCGGATCCGGATGGTCGTCAGCCGCAACCGCTTCCTGACGCCGACCGCAGCCTGTTCCGGCCCGGAACGGGTGGGCTTTACTAGAGCATGATCGCGGAGGTGGAAGCCGGCTTTCGGATAGGATCACGCTCGATCGATGCGATTGCGCTTTGCAGCCTTCGCGGCTAAATCACCTGCCATTGTTGAACGACGGCGCGAGCCGCAGATTAGAGAAGCCATGCGTGCTGAAATCGAAAGACTTGTTGAAGAGATCAAGCAGTCGGTCGGGCTGCTGAGGAGGCATCTTTGACGTCGACACCTCGACCGCGCGTCTGGCGGAATTAAACAAGCTCGCCGAGGATCCAGATCTCTGGAACGATCCCCAGAAGGCACAGAAATTGATGCAGGAGCGGACCTCGCTGGAGGATTCGCTGACCGGTATCGGCAAGGTCGAGGGCGAACTCGAGGACCAGATCGGCATGATCGAACTCGGCGAGGCCGAGAAAGATCAGGCCGTCGTCGACGAAGCTGAAGCCGCCCTGAAGGCTCTCAAAAAGGAGGTCGGGCGCCGTGAACTCGAGGCGCTGCTCTCGGGAGAGGCGGATCGCTTCAACACCTACCTTGAGGTTCATGCCGGCGCCGGAGGCACCGAAAGCCAGGACTGGGCCTCGATGCTATTGCGCATGTATACGCGCTGGGCGGAGAATCACGGTTTCAAGATCGAGTATCTGGAAGAAACGCCCGGCGAAGAAGCCGGCATCAAGTCTGCGACGATTCAGGTCAGCGGCCACAACGCCTATGGTTGGCTCAAGACCGAGGCGGGTGTGCACCGTCTCGTCAGAATTTCGCCGTTTGATTCCAACGCACGTCGCCATACGTCATTTTCCAGCGTGGCGATCTTTCCGGTGGTGGACGACAGCATCAAGATCGACATCAAGGAATCCGACGTTCGCACCGATACCATGCGCTCCGGCGGCGCCGGAGGACAGCACGTCAACAAGACCGAATCGGCGGTGCGGCTGACACACATTCCGACCGGCGTCGCAGTCGTTTGTCAGGCCGGGCGTTCGCAGCACAAGAATCGGGCGCAGGCCTGGGATATGTTGCGGGCGAGGCTTTATGAAATCGAGCTCAAGAAACGGGAAGAACAGGCAGCCGTGGATCAGGCGGCCAAGACCGACATCGGCTGGGGCCATCAGATCAGGTCCTACGTCCTGCAACCCTACCAGATGGTGAAGGACCTCCGGACCGGGGTGCAGACATCGGATACGTCCGGCGTGCTCGATGGCGACCTGGATGAATTCATGGCGGCAACGCTGGCGCAGAAAGCCTTCGGCATCTCGCCCGGGGCCGTCGAAGACGTGGATTAGCCGATGTCAGAAGCGGTTTCATCGGGTTGGGACGCCAGGGCGGGAGCATCACCGGGCAAAAATAGTGCGTGGCTCATTATTCCGTTGCCGTCTGAAGTTAAGCCATGGGATGAACGTCTGACCTATCAGATTTTTCAGCACAAAATATAATGAAATCAAATTTTTGACTTCATTTCTTTTAGTTTTTGACGTGCGTGGAGTTCGATCGGGATCATCGAAAAAGAGTAGGGATCTTGAATGAAACGCCGTTGGTCTAATTCGGCCACAGTTGCAGTCCAGTGCAGCAGGTGTGGCCGGGATGCCCCAGCTAGAGAGTTTCGTTCGGGATCGCCCGGAAGGGGTTCCGTCTCGCTTTGACGGCGAATATGCTTGTATGGGGACAAGTTGACTCGAGGGGTCCGGCGCTCAGGCACAGTCTTGGCGCTCGGAAAAGAGATGGAACTCCGCGGATGGGTGGTGTGAGACTGCTGACCGGGACTGCCGTACTGGTTCTAATGACGGCATGGTCGGGGGTGACGACACCGGTCCTCGCCGATACGATCGAGGCCGCGCTAGTGCGCGCCTATCAGACCAATCCCCAGCTCAACGCGCAGCGCGCCTCGGTCCGGGCCACCGACGAAAACGTGCCGCAGGCTCTCTCCGGCTACCGGCCCAAGGTCGCCATAACAGCGAGCGGCGGTTACCAGTATACGGATGCCACGCAGGGCGTACCGGGAGGCCCTGGGCAGGCGCTTCACGGCGCACAGGCTCCGGTGGCTGTCGGCGCGACGGTGTCGCAGACCCTCTTCGACGGCTTCCAGACGTCCAACAAGACCCGAGCGGCGGAAGGCCAGGTCTCGGCCTCGCGCGAGGGTCTGAGGGTGCTCGAACAGACCGTGCTGCTCGCTGCGGCAACCATCTACATGGACTATTTGCGCGACGCCGCCATCGTGGAAGTCCAGCGCAGCAACGTCCGTGTGCTTGAGGAGACGCTCAAGCAGACGCGCGATCGGTTCAACGTCGGCGAAGTCACCCGCACCGACGTTGCGCAGTCGCAAGCTCAGCTTGCCGCCGGTCGCACCCAGCTCATGACCGCCCAATCCACCCTGACGACGACGCGGTCGAATTTTCGCCGCATCGTCGGCAACGAACCGGGCCAGTTGGCGCCGGGTTCGCCGGTTGATCGTTTTCTGCCGGCATCGCTCGCTGGCGCCGTGGATCTTGGTCTGACCCAGAATCCCAATGTCACCGCGGCGATGTACGGCATCGACGTCAGCCACCTGCAGGTCAAGGTGGCCGAGGGCGCACTGTTCCCGACCGTGAGCCTTCAGGCCAACGTCCAGCAGGGCTATCAGCAGCAACTCACGGTCCAGAAGCAGTTCTTTGCATCGGCGATCGCGCAGGTGTCGGTGCCGATCTATCAGGGCGGCGCGGAATATTCACTGATCCGCCAGTCCAAGGAAACACTGGCGCAACAACGTCTCACGCTTGAGCAGGTTCGCGATCAGACGCGCGCCAGCGTGGTGCAGGCCTGGGGCCAACTCGTCGCGGGCAAGTCGCAGGTGGTATCGGCGCAGGCGCAGGTCGAGGCGTCCGAGGTCGCGCTCAACGGCATTCGCGAAGAGGCCAAGGCCGGACAGCGCACCACGTTCGACGTGTTGAACGCGCAGCAGACGCTCGTCAATGCGCGCGTGGCGCTGGTGACGGCTCAACACGATCGCGTCGTCGCGTCCTACGCCGTGTTGAATGCCATCGGGCGGCTGTCGCCTCAGGTGTTGAAGCTAAACACGACTGTTTACGATCCGAGTGTTCATTATCACCAGGTTCGCGACAGTTGGGCTGGTGTGCGTACGCCGGACGGACAGTGATCGCGCGCTGACGAAGGCTGTGTCCACAGCCCTTTGCTTGCAATCAATTGTTGCCATGCCATACCTTTGCAGGAGGCCGCGAAGCGATTCGTGCGATATCCGCGTGCTGATCGGCTTGCTGCAGAAGTCCGGGGCGGAGAATCGATGCTGGCATCGATTCGCGGTGCCCGATCCGGGAACAGATCGGGATGGCGATCGAAATCCAATCCCGCGTCTGGGACCCGAGAATCCTCTATCGCTTGCCGCCAGAATGCTGGCGGGGGCCGCGAAGATGTGGAGTTGGACATGACGCAACCTGCAAAGGTCCAGGAACCCTCGATGGAGGAGATTCTGGCGTCGATCCGCCGCATCATCGCCGACGACGAAAAGCCGGGGGCGGCGGGAAAAACAGCGGCCGTGGACGCGGCGGTTGCGAAATCCCAGCCGGCTACGCCGGCCTCCAAGCCATCCACGCCCGGGAAGTCGGCTGCCATGACCGCAATTCCTCCGGTTACGATCGCGCCGAAGCCAGCCGCCGACAACAGTCAGGATGACATCGACGCGCTGCTCGCGAACCTCGATGCCGCAACCACCCAGGAGGAGGTTCGAGCGGCCCCGGCCGAAGAGGTCTTCGAACTGACGGACGAGATGGCCGTGTCGTCGCCCGAAGAGACCGCTTTTCAGAAAGTCGAACCGCACGACGATCTGGAATTCACCGAGACTGCGCCGGCCACCGCCGCCCGGCCGTCTCCTGCGGCCGCCCAGCGGCAAGCCGCTCCGAATGCCACGCCGGCGGCACAAATATTGTCACAGTCGACGGTTTCGGCGGTCGAGACCGCATTCAACTCGCTCGCCACCACTGTTTTAAGCAACAATGCCCGCACCCTTGAGGACCTCGTCAAGGAGATGCTGCGCCCGATGCTGAAGTCCTGGCTCGACGACAACCTGCCGGGATTGGTCGAGCGCATCGTCAAGACCGAAATCGAACGGGTATCGCGGGGCCGCCCGTAATCTGTTCCTGGAACCGCCATTTGGCGGTGACCTGCCTGACCTTGACGCCGGCATCCGCCCACCAAGGCCGGTTTATTCGGCGGTCGTGTTGACTTGGCGCGCGCTGAGAGGCTTTTAGCGGTCAGACGCTCTTCATTTCTGCAAATTTGCCCGAGACGGCACCCCAGTGTGATTGCATTGCCATGATCGAAAAGACCTACCAGCCCGCCGATATCGAAAGCCGCATGTCCCGCCTCTGGGAAGAAGCCGACGCATTCAAGGCCGGACGGGCCGATCGCCGCGACGCTGAACCGTTCACGATCGTCATCCCGCCGCCGAACGTCACCGGCTCGTTGCACATGGGTCACGCCCTCAACAATACGTTGCAGGACGTGCTGTGCCGCTTCGAGCGCATGCGCGGCCGGGACGTGCTGTGGCAACCCGGGACAGATCACGCCGGCATTGCGACGCAGATGGTAGTCGAGCGGCAGCTGACGGAGAGGAAGGAACCCGGCCGCCGTGAGATGGGCCGCGCCCGGTTTCTCGAACGGGTTTGGCAATGGAAGGCGGAAAGCGGCGGCGTCATCATCAATCAGTTGAAACGGTTAGGGGCCTCCTGCGACTGGTCGCGCGAGCGGTTCACCATGGACGAGGGCCTGTCGCGCGCGGTCGCCAAGGTGTTTGTCGAACTGCACCGCGCCGGCCTGATCTACAAGGACAAGCGGCTGGTCAACTGGGACCCGAAGTTGCTCACTGCGATTTCCGACCTCGAGGTCAAGCAGGTCGAGGTCAAGGGCAGCCTCTGGCATCTGCGCTACCCGATCGAGGGTAAGAGCTTCAATCCGGACGATCGTTCGACCTATATCGTCGTCGCCACCACGCGGCCCGAGACCATGCTGGGCGACACCGCCGTCGCCGTTCATCCGGAGAACGAGAAGCTCGAGCACCTGATCGGCAGCAACGTCGTGCTGCCGCTGGTCGGCCGTATCATCCCGATCGTCGGCGACGACTATGCCGATCCGGAAAAAGGCACCGGCGCAGTCAAGATTACACCAGCCCACGACTTCAACGACTTCGAGGTCGGCAAGCGCCACCGCCTGCCGCAGATCGGCGTGCTCGATCGCGAGGGCCGGCTGGCGCTATCCGACAACGAGGATTATCTGCGCGGTCTGCCCGAAGGCGCGCTGATGCTGGCGGAAGAATTTGATGGCATGGATCGCTTCGCCGCGCGCAAGGCGATCGTCGCGCGCCTCGAAGATTTCGGCTTCCTCGACAAGGTCGAGCCGCACGCGCACATGGTGCCGCACGGCGACCGCTCCGGCGCGGTCATCGAACCCTATCTGACGGATCAATGGTACGTCGACGCCAAGCAATTGGCGCAGCCGGCGATTGCGGCCGTGCGTCTGGGCGAAACCACGTTCGTGCCGAAGAACTGGGAGAAGACCTACTTCGAGTGGATGGAAAACATCCAGCCGTGGTGCATCTCGCGCCAGCTCTGGTGGGGTCACCAGATTCCGGCCTGGTACGGTCCGGACGGCAAGGTGTTCGTCGCGGAGACAGAGGACGAAGCGGTCGGCCATGCACTCGGTTATTATGTCGAGCAGGGCGTCATCACCGCGGAGCAGGGCGCTGAAATGGCGAGCGATCCGGCAAAGCGCGATGGCTTCATCTTACGCGACGAGGATGTGCTCGACACCTGGTTCTCTTCGGCGCTCTGGCCGTTCTCGACGCTCGGCTGGCCGGACGCGACGCCGGAGCTGAAACGCTACTATCCGACCAACGTGCTGGTCACGGGTTTCGACATCATCTTCTTCTGGGTCGCCCGGATGATGATGATGGGTTTCCACTTCATGAAGGAAGCGCCATTCCCGAAGGTCTATATTCACGCGCTCGTCCGCGACGAGAGCGGTGCAAAGATGTCGAAGTCGAAGGGCAACGTCATCGATCCCCTGCATCTGATCGACAAATACGGCGCCGATGCGCTGCGCTTCACGCTCGCGGCGATGGCAGCGCAAGGCCGTGACATCAAGCTGTCGTCGCAACGGGTCGAAGGTTATCGCAATTTTGCGACCAAGCTCTGGAACGCCTGCCGCTTTGCGGAAATGAACGAATGCGCCGTTCCCGCCCAGTTCGATCCGACCGCCGCGAAGGAAACGCTCAACCGATGGATCGTTCACGAGACCGCGCGCGCTACGAGCGAGATCACCGCGGCCATCGAATCCTATCGTTTCAATGACGCCGCCGGCGAAATCTACCGTTTCGTCTGGAACGTCTACTGCGATTGGTATCTGGAGCTCGCAAAGCCCGTTCTGATTGGCGAGGACGGGCCCGCCAAGTCCGAGACCCGCGCCATGGTCGCGTGGGCGCGCGATGAAATCCTGAAAGTTTTGCATCCGTTCATGCCGTTCATCACCGAGGAATTGTGGGCGGTGACATCGGCACGGACGCAACTGCTGACCCTGTCTCCATGGCCGGTCAAGGCCGAACTCACCGACCAGCAGCAGGCGCTGCTCGAGGCGGTCGCCTGCGATCCCTATTCCGCGCCTGAGCCGCTTGCCAATCCGTCGAAACCCTATTTCCGCGACGAGGCGGCCGAGGCCGAGATCGGCTGGGTGGTCGATCTCGTCACCGCCATCCGCTCGGTCCGCGCCGAAATGAATATTCCACCCGCAACGCTGACGCCGCTGGTGCTTGCAGGCGCATCTGCCGAGAGCAAGGCGCGCGCGGAGCGCTGGAGCGACGTCGTCAAACGAATGTCCCGGCTCGCGGACATCTCGTTCGCAGACCATCCGCCGGCAGGCGCTGTGCAACTGCTGATCCGCGGTGAAGTCGCTGCGTTGCCGCTGAAGGGCATCATCGATCTCGCCGCCGAGCGGGCACGGCTGGAGAAGGAAATCGCCAAGGCCGATGCTGACATCATGCGGGTCGACCTGAAGCTCAGCAATGAGGATTTCCTCGCCAACGCGCCCGAAGACATCGTCGTGGACGAAAAGGAAAAGCGCGAAGCTGCGGTTGCGCGCAAGACGAAGTTCGTCGAGGCGCTGGAGCGTCTGAAGGCTGCTGAGTGAGCGCAACGCAGTCGTCGTCGCTGCGCCCGTTGAGCTTGCTCTGGCTTAGCGGCGTTGGACTGCGGCTTACGATCCTTGCGGTGCCGGCGGTGCTGGCGGCCATCATTTCGGATCTTGCGCTGTCCGGAACCGAGGTCGGCATTCTCAACGCCATTCCGGTCAGCCTGTTCGCGCTGATCGCGGTCCCTGGCTCGCTGCTGATCGCCCGCGTCGGCGCCATCAAGGCCCTGGTGGTCGGCCTCCTGGTCGCCAGCGCAGGGTCGGCGCTGCGCGGTTTCGCCATCGATGCGATGACGCTGTTCGCCGCAACCGCGGTGATGGCGGCTGGCGTGGCGCTGATGCAGCCGGCGCTGCCGCCGCTGGTGCGGCAATGGGTGCCTCACCGGATCGGTTTCGCCACCGCCGTCTACACCAACGGCTTGCTGTGCGGAGAAATCTTTCCGGTTATTTTCGCGGCGATCGTCGTCCCCTTGCTGGGAGGCGGGTGGCGCGCGAGCCTCGAACTCTGGTCGTTTGCTTCGGCGGCGATCGCACTGGTCGTCTTCATCGCACGCCCGGGCGGGGAGGGCGTGGCGGCCCGGCACGACCGCTGGATGCCGGACTGGCGCGATCCGCTGCTCTGGAAGGTCGGCCTCGTCGCCAGCGCGAACAATCAGCTTTATTTCTGCACGAATGCTTTCCTGCCCGGCCTGCTGCTGCAAACGGGCCATACCGATCTGATCCAGCCGGCGCTGTCGGCGCTCAACCTCGGACAGTTGCCGGGATCGATCCTCCTCATGGTCATCGCAGGTCGGCTGGAGCGGCGGAGATGGCCACTCATCCTGACCGGCGTCTTCGGCCTGATTGGCGCTGCGGGCGTCGCAACCATCACGAACTTATGGGGGATCGTAGGCGCGGCAGCGTTGGTCGGATGCACCTGCGCCGTGGGCCTGACTCTTGTGCTGACGTTGCCGGCACTGCTCGTTGCGCCAGAGGACGTGCCCCGCCTGTCCGCGGGAATGTTCACGATCGGTTACGGCATCGCGATGCTGATCTCGATCGTCAGCGGGATGGTCTGGGATATCACGGGGAACGCCGCTTTCGCATTCGTGCCGATCGGCCTTGCCATCGTGCCGATGGTCGTGTTCCCGCTGATGATCGATCTCAGGGCACAACGTTCCTGAACGGCTTGCTCAGGAATTTCGAGCCCTTCAATCCGTATCGCCATGGCAGGTCGGCGGCCTTGGTGATGCCGATGCGCACGCCGGTCACAACTTCAAGCTCGGCTGTGCGCTGGTAGACCGCGATCGGCGGCGCGTCGAGCGGCAGCGCGTTGTGCGCAATCGATATCCCGAGCGCCTCGCACAGTTTTCCCGGTCCCGAACACAGCAGGCGCTCGTCGTGCAGCCCGCGCCGCCGCCGCATCGCTGGAATGCCATGGGTCGGTTGCAGGGCGCGGATCAGAACGGCGGCCGCGGAGCCGTTCTTTTCACACACGAAGTTCACGCACCAATGGATGCCGTAGGAGCGATAGACATAGGCGACGCCGGGCGGACCGAACATCACCATATTCCGCGGCGTCGGCCCCCGATGAGAATGGGCCGCCGCCTCCGTATGGTGATAGGCCTCCACCTCGACGATGAGACCACCGATCCCGTCCACCAGCAGCGTTGCGCCGATCAACTCGGGCGCGACCTCATGCACGCTGCGCCCGAAAAACGAGCGATGGAGCGGCTTGCCAAGAGCAGGCGGGTCCGGAGTGTCGGGTGTCAGGCTTGGAATCATTTTCATGCGGGGGGCGGGTGGGACGCTTTGGGATATGTTACATATTAGACCGATCTGGCGAAGCGGGTTGCAGTGCTCCGCCAGGCGGATTACCTAAAGTTTCCTGCAAAGCGGATCATTCATGGTTGTCGTCCTCGATACTGTTTCCGCCAATCCCGTCAGGCCGCGCCATCCGGAAAAGGTCAACCGGCCCGATGCGGTGTCGCCGCCGAAGCCGGACTGGATTCGCGTGCGTGCGCCGAACACGCGCGGCTATGCGGATACGCGCCGGATCGTCAAGGAGAATGGCCTTGTCACGGTCTGCGAGGAGGCGGGCTGTCCGAATATCGGCGAGTGCTGGGACAAGAAGCACGCCACCTTCATGATCATGGGCGACACCTGCACGCGCGCCTGCGCTTTCTGCAACGTCAAGACCGGAATGCCCGGCGCGCTCGAATCGTCCGAACCCGAATATGTGGCCGAAGCGACGCGCAAGCTTGGGCTGGCGCACGTCGTCGTCACATCGGTCGATCGCGACGACCTCGATGACGGCGGCGCGGAACATTTCGCGCAGACCATTCGCGCGATCCGCGAGCGCTGCCCTGCGACGACCATCGAAATCCTGACGCCGGATTTTTTGCGCAAGGACGGAGCGCTTGAGAAAGTCGTGGCGGCGAAGCCGGACGTCTTCAACCACAACCTCGAAACCGTGCCGTCGCGCTACCTGACGGTGCGGCCGGGAGCGCGCTATTTTCACTCCATCCGCCTCTTGCAGCGGGTGAAGGAGATCGATCCGACGATCTTCACCAAGTCGGGAATCATGGTCGGGCTCGGCGAGGAGCGTCACGAAGTCTTGCAGGTGATGGACGATCTGCGCTCGGCCGATGTCGATTTTCTCACCGTCGGGCAGTACCTGCAGCCGACCCGCAAACATCATGCCGTGATGCGCTATGTGACGCCGGAAGAGTTTTCCGGCTACGAGACCGTCGCTTACACCAAGGGCTTCCTGATGGTGTCGGCGAGCCCGCTGACGCGCTCGTCGCATCACGCCGGCGAGGATTTCGCCAAGCTGCAGGCCGCGCGCGCCGCGCTGGTGCGCTAGTCGCGCGTTTTATGCAGCGCATCCTCGTCATGGGATCGTCAGGGGCCGGCAAATCCACGTTCGCGCGCAAACTCGCGGCGATCACGGGTATTCCCGCGATCTCTCTGGACGCCCTGTACTGGAAGCCCGGATGGATGCCGTCCGAGGCCGCCGAATTCGATGCGCGCGTGACCGATGCGGCGAATGCGCCGCGCTGGATCATGGACGGCAACTATCTCTCGCATGCCGGCAGCTTGCGGCGGGATCTCGCCGACACGACGATCTGGTTCGATCTGCCGTGCAGGACCTGTATGATTGGCGTCATGATCAGAATCACGACCAGCTACGGACGAGGGAGGCCGGAGATGGCGCCGGCATGTCCGGAAAGATTTGATGCCAGATTCCTCCATTATGTCTGGACCTTTCGTCGGAAACAGCGGCCGCGGCTGGCAGATTTTCTTGAAGGCTTACGCTCCGATCAGACTCTGATGCGATTCACGCACCGGTCTGATGCGGATCGTTATCTGCATGATCTTTCCGCATCAGGGAGCGTTCACTGATGCCGACGTTCTCCAGCAAGCGCCGTGTGGGATACAGTTCGGAACAGATGTTCGATCTTGTCGCCGATGTCGAACGCTATCCGGAGTTCGTGCCGCTGTGTCAGTCGCTGAAGGTGCGGCAGCGCACGCCCGCGGCCGACGGCACGGAAGTTGTGGTTGCCGATATGACCGTATCGTTCAAGCTGGTGCGCGAGACTTTCACAAGCAAGGTGACGCTCGATCGGCCGAACCTCAAAATCCTTGTCGAATATCTCCGGGGGCCGTTCAGCCATATGGAAAACCGCTGGACCTTCGATCCGAAGGCGGATCAGGCCTGTGACGTCGGGTTCTTCATCAGCTACGATTTCAAAAGCCGGATGCTGGCGATGCTGATGGGTGCGATGTTCGATGCTGCGTTCCAGCGCTTCGCGTCGGCATTTGAAAAGCGTGCGCATGTCATTTACGGCGCACCGCATGTCGCGAAATAAAGGGCGTCGTCTCAGGTTTTCTTTGGAGAAGGCTTCAGCGGCCGTGTAGTCCGGCGCCGCTCGGCCGCGCGACGCAGCGGCGCTCGCGCCGCCCGCGGCCGCAAGCGGCTCGCGCTTTCGCGCCGGACTTTTGTGGGTGGCTTCGGACCACGCGCCAGTTCCATCAACATCCGCAGAGCTTCAACGACTGAACGTTGCCGCACCGAACTGCGGCCGATCGCGCCGAAGCGGCATTCGCGATGAGTCAGGCGACCGTCCCGTGCCGCGGCCGCGAAATGAACAAGGCCCACGGGCTTGCCCGGCGTCGCGCCTCCTGGCCCTGCAATTCCGGTGATGGCGACGGCGAGATCGGTGCCGGCGCGCTCAAGCGCGCCGATCGCCATGGCGGTTGCGGTTTCCTTGCTGACCGCGCCAAAACTGTCGAGCGTGCTGGCCTTGACGCCCAGCATCGCGCGCTTGGCGTCGTTGGAATAAGTGACGAAACCTCGATCGATCACGTCGGAGGAGCCGGGAATCTCGGTCAGCGCGCCGGAAACCAATCCGCCGGTGCAGGATTCGGCCGTTGCGATGGTGAGCTTGCGCATCCGGCAAAGATCAAGCAGCGAACGCGACATGGCGCGAATGTCGCTGCCGCTCATGTCAGGCGCTCCCGCTTTTTTCGTTCCAGGGCAGGCGAATGGTCGCGCTGGCGGTCGCAGCGATTCCTTCTTCGCGACCGGTGAAACCAAGACGTTCGCTGGTGGTCGCCTTCACGGCGACTCGCGACATCGCCACACCTGTAATTTCCGAAATGCGCGCGCGCATCGTCTCGCGCAAGGGGCCGATCTTGGGTCGCTCGCAGATCATCGTGACTTCGAGATGAGCGACGCGGCCGCCGCGCGCCACGACGCGCTCGATGGCGTACTTGAGAAATTTGTCGGAAGCTGCGCCTTTCCACTGCGGATCGCTCGGAGGGAAATGCGAGCCGATGTCGCCATCCGCGAGCGCGCCGAGAATGGCATCGACCAACGCGTGCAGGCCGACGTCGCCATCGGAGTGAGCGAGAAAGCCGCGATTATGCGGCACCTTCACACCGCACAGCATGAGATGGTCGCCGTCGCCGAAGGCGTGGACGTCGTAGCCGGTGCCGGTCCTGATGTCGCCGAGCGCCGCTGCGAGGCGCGCTTCCTCGCGCACGAAATCTTCCGGAGTCGTCAGTTTCATGTTGGCAGCATCACCTTCAAATGTCGCAACCGTCAATCCCACCCATTCTGCCAGCGCGGCGTCGTCGGTGAAATCGTCGCGACCATCGCGCGCCGCGCGGCGATGCGCGTCGAGAATCACATCGAAACGGAACGCCTGCGGCGTCTGCGCTATCCGCAACATTGCGCGATCCGGCGTCGCGTTGACGGCGCCGGACGCGTCGACCTGCTTGATGGTGTCGGTCACGGGAATGACGGGCACCGCCGCGCCGGTGATGTTGGCGGCGTCGATCGCGCGCCTGATAAGCGCCTGCGTCGCGAATGGCCGGGCGGCATCGTGAATCAGCACGATGTCCGGCGCGTCGGCGGCCAGCGCCTCGAGGCCGGCATGGACGGACGCCTGGCGCGTGGCGCCGCCATTCGCCGGGGGCCGGTAGCGAAACCCGGCGACGGCCTGATTGAACATTTCGATATCATCGGGGTTCAGCACCGGCTGGACCGCGAAGACGTCCGGGTGATCGCAGAACGCCTCCATGGCTCGCGAAATCACGGTCCGTCCGCCGACGGTCCGGTATTGCTTGGGGCCGCCGGCACCGGCGCGAAGTCCGCGCCCTGCTGCAACAATGATGGCGGCCGTTCGTTGTGAGGTCGGCATTGAATTGACGAGCACGAAGAGGGTTATGAGGAGGACAGGAATCCGTTCAAGGTCACTGCCCTTACCATGCTCGGAACAAAATCAGCAGATTCCTCAAGGGGTCGTCACCGAATATTTGTGTTGCATTGCACTTGCAACATGCGAGGAATTGGCTAAACTGTAGGCATTAGATATCTTTGCCCAAATAATCGACAGTTTGAGGGCGGCTGCGACGGCTCCAAGAGCTTATGACATCCAACCCGACCCGCCCCGCACCAGATCAAAAGCCGCTCAGGATCGGAACTATCCCGATCGCAACCCGGGTTCTTCTCGCGCCGATGTCGGGCATTACCGACCGGCCGTTTCGACGTCTTGCGGAATCGCTCGGAGCGGGCCTCGTCGTCTCCGAGATGACCGCCAGCGACGATCTCGTTCGCGGGCGCCCCATGTCTGTGCTCCGCTGCGAAGCAACCGGCGGCGGACCGCACGTCGTTCAGCTCGCGGGCTGCGAGACGCACTGGATGGCGGAAGGCGCGCGGATCGCCGAGGCGGCGGGCGCCGATATCATCGACATCAACATGGGTTGTCCCGCCCGCCACGTAACAGGCGGCCAGTCGGGTTCGGCGCTGATGCGCGATCTCGATCATGCCTTGCGGTTGATCGAGGCGACGGTCGGCGCTGTGAAAGTGCCGGTCACGCTCAAGATGCGGCTCGGGTGGGACGATCGCTCGCTCAATGCGCCGGCGCTCGCACACCGCGCCGAATCCGCCGGCGTGCAGATGATTACGGTTCACGGCCGCACGCGGTGCCAGTTCTACAAGGGTTGCGCCGACTGGCAGGCGGTGCGGGCGGTGAAACAGGCGGTTCGCATTCCCGTCGTGGTCAACGGTGACATTACCTCGTTCGAAGCAGCCGTCGCAGCGCTGGAGGAATCGAGCGCCGATGCCGTGATGGTGGGGCGCGGCGCGCAGGGCCAGCCATGGATGCCGGGCCAGATCGGACGCCGGCTCGAAACAGGTATCGCCGAACCGCAGCCGTCGCTCGCCAACCAGTTGGCGTATATCCGCGCGCTTTATGACGATCTGCTTCGGCACTACGGCCTTCGCATCGGGCTTCGTCATGCGCGAAAACATCTCGGCTGGGCGCTCGGGATCGCGGCCGCAAGTGGAAACGTTTCCACATCCGTCCTCAAGACGTGGCGCGGAAAAATTTTAACGGCCGACGATCCGGCTGGCGTGCAACGCTCTCTTGTGGATGCATTCGAGGATTTTGCATGGAGCGCCGCAGCATGACGTCGCTTGCGGAACGCGCGCGGACGGCGCCATCCGACGGCGAGGCTGTTCTCAACGCGCTCCCAAATCCGGTGCTGCTGGTCGCGCCTGACGACCGGATCGTCGAAGCCAACGCGGCCGCGGAGTCTTTCTTCGAAATGTCGGCGCAGTTCCTGCAGCGGCAGCCGCTGAAGGAGGTCGTCCCGTTCGGCAGTCCGCTGCTTCCGCTGATCGATCAGGTGCGGAACGCCGGTTCGCCAGTGAACGAATTCAGGGTCGATCTCGGCACGCCGCGGATCGGCCGCGACCGCCAGGTCGACCTGCACGTCGCGCCGCTGACGGAACGGCCCGGCTACGTCGTGGTGATGATTCAGGAACGCACCATGGCCGACAAGATGGATCGGCAGTTGACCCATCGCAGCGCGGCGCGTTCGGTGACGGCGCTCGCGGCCATGCTCGCGCACGAAATCAAGAATCCACTGTCCGGCATTCGCGGAGCTGCGCAGCTTCTCGAGCAGGGAGCATCGTCGGAAGACCGGATGCTGACCCGCCTGATCTGCGACGAAGCCGACCGCATCGTGACGCTCGTCGACAGCATGGAAGTGTTCGGCGACGAACGGCCGGTGACGCGAGGTCCGGTCAACATCCACTCGGTGCTGGATCATGTCAAACGGCTCGCGCAGTCCGGGTTTGCGCGGAACGTCAGGTTTATCGTGGACTACGATCCGTCGCTGCCGCCGGTTCTCGCCGATCGGGATCAACTGATTCAGGTCTTTCTGAATCTCGTCAAGAATGCCGCCGAAGCCGTCGCCGATCTCGGAGGCGATGGAGAGATCCAGTTCACGACCGCGTTCCGTCCCGGCCTCCGTCTGTCGGTGCCCGGCAACAAGTCACGTGTGTCGCTTCCGTTGGAGTTTTGTGTCAAGGACAACGGCGTCGGCGTAGCCGAGGACCTGTTGCCCAACCTGTTTGATCCATTTGTAACCACGAAGCCGGCCGGCAGCGGGCTCGGACTCGCGCTGGTCGCCAAGATCGTCCGCGATCACGGTGGCATCGTCGAGTGCGATTCCCAGCCTCGCAAAACCACCTTCCGCATCCTGCTTCCGATGTTCGACAAAAGCCCAAAACACCGGCCAGTCGCCGCCGACGCGCCGGAAATGCCATCAAACGCCTCACGCGATCCAGGATGAGGACGAAACATGCCCGCAGCCCACATACTGGTGGCAGACGATGACGCGGCCATCCGCACCGTGCTCAATCAGGCCTTGTCGCGCGCTGGATATGAAGTGCGCCTCACGGGCAACGCGGCGACGCTGTGGCGGTGGGTCAGCCAGGGCGAGGGGGATATCGTCATCACTGACGTCGTGATGCCGGACGAGAACGCCTTCGACCTGCTTCCGCGCATCAAGAAGATGCGGCCGAACCTGCCGGTCATTGTGATGAGCGCGCAAAACACGTTCATGACTGCGATCCGTGCCTCCGAGCGTGGTGCCTATGAATATCTTCCGAAGCCTTTCGACCTCAAGGAACTGGTCGCGATCGTCGGCCGCGCGCTCGCCGAGCCCAAGGAGCGCGCCGCCAGCCGCAGCAGCGAGAATGAATTCGAATCCATTCCGCTGATCGGACGTTCGCCGGCCATGCAGGAGATCTATCGCGTGCTGGCGAGGCTAATGCAGACCGACCTGACGGTCATGATTTCCGGCGAGTCCGGCACCGGCAAGGAACTGGTGGCGCGCGCGCTTCACGAATACGGCAAGCGGCGCAATGGTCCGTTCGTCGCCGTCAACATGGCGGCGATTCCCCGCGACCTCATCGAATCGGAGTTGTTCGGCCACGAGCGCGGCGCCTTCACGGGCGCCAATACCCGCGCCTCCGGTCGTTTCGAACAGGCCGAAGGAGGGACCCTGTTCCTGGATGAAATCGGCGATATGCCGATGGAGGCGCAGACGCGTCTACTGCGCGTGCTGCAGCAGGGAGAATACACCGCTGTCGGCGGACGCACTGCGATCAAGACCGATGTCCGCATCGTCGCAGCCAGCAACAAGGATCTTCGTGTCCTGATCCAGCAGGGCCTGTTTCGCGAGGACCTGTTCTTCCGCCTCAATGTGGTGCCGCTGCGCTTGCCTCCATTGCGCGAACGCATCGATGACCTGCCGGATCTGATCCGGCACTTCTTCGCCCTGGCCGAAAAGGATGGCCTGCCGCCCAAGAAGCTCGATGCCCTTGCGCTGGAGCGCCTGAAGCGCCATCGCTGGCCCGGCAACGTCCGCGAACTGGAAAATCTGGCGCGCAGGCTCGCGGCGCTCTATCCGCAGGATGTCATTACCGGCGCCGTGATCGATGGCGAACTTGCGTCGCCTCCCGTTGTCTCGGGAAGCAGTGGGCGACAGGGCGTCGACAGCCTCGGCGGGGCCGTCGAGATGTACTTGTCATCCCATTTCTCGGGTTTCCCGAACGGCGTTCCGCCGCCGGGCCTGTATCATCGCGTCTTGCGGGAAATCGAGGTCCCGCTCCTCACTGCGGCTCTGGCGGCGACCCGCGGCAATCAGATTCGGGCGGCCGACCTTTTGGGTTTGAACCGCAATACGCTGCGCAAGAAAATCCGCGATCTGGATATCCAAGTTTACCGGACCGGCGGGTAGCAGCGCCCGCATTCGGCCGATTTTCGCTTATGATTCAGGTCGAATCGGCGCTTATCCAAAGCTTATCCACCCGGCGCGAAGAAATGCGCCGCGGAAATGTCTCAATTGCGCAACATTGTTGTAGGATTGCATCAGGTTCGCTCTCGGGTATCGGCCGGATTAGCCAGCGATCCTTCGAACGCTCAAACCTTTTCCCAGGATGACTAGCGCAGACACGCGGGGCCCATCCCACGATCCGTCATTTGCCGAGCCGCGCGGCTGGACCCCGCGTCGGCTGCTGGCCGCGGTTGCGATCGGCCTCGCGCTATTGTCTGCTTTCCTGACCTTCGTGGTTCTGGTCGGCCTCACGCCGATCGAGCCGACCCACCGGGTCGTCGTCACCTTTCTGCTGATCGACGCCGGCGCCATTCTTCTGCTCGTCGTCATCATCGCCCGCGAAGTCTGGCAGGTGGTTCAGGCGCGCCGGCGCGGTCGCGCCGCAGCGAAGCTTCATATCCAGATTGTCAGCCTGTTCTCGGTGATCGCCGTGTTGCCGGCGGTCCTGGTCTCGGTGGTGGCCAACATCACCATCGATCGCGGCCTCGATCGTCTGTTTTCGGGTCCGACCAAGGAGGTCATCCAGAACTCGCTGATTGTCGCCAATGCCTATCTGCACGAGCACGCTCAGCTCATCCGTGGCGATATCATCGGCATGGCCAACGATATCTCGAACGCGCGGCCGTTGTACGATCAGGACCGAGCGACATTCATGCAGCTCCTGACCTCGAACGCGAAGGCCCGCAACCTGCCGGGCGCGATGCTCATTGACAAGGACGGGAATGCGCTGGTGTCTGCGCAAACCGGCATCGAGCGGACCTACACCACGCCCAATCCGGATTTCCTCAAGGACGTCGGGGAGGACGAACCGCAGATCGCGGTCTTTCCGGAGGCGAACTATGTCGCCGCCGTCATCCGGCTTCGTGCGTTCGACGATAAATTTCTTTATGTGGCGCGCCTGCTCGATCCTCATGTCGTCGCGCAGCTGAAACAGACCGAGGCGAGCGTGGCCGAATACGCCACGATCGAGGCCCGGCGCCTCGGCATCCAGGTGGCGTTCGCACTGATGTTCGCGGTGATCGCGCTGACGATCCTGATGGCGTCGGTTCTGCTGGGCCTGAATTTTGCCGACCGCTTCGTCGCGCCCGTCCGTCGCTTGATGAATGCAGCCAATGTCGTGTCCACCGGCGACCTGAACGTACAGGTGCCCGTCCTCAAATCTGAAGGAGATCTCGCCCGGCTCGGCGAAACCTTCAACAAGATGACGGCCGAGCTGCGCACTCAACGCGACGAACTCGTCAGTGCGAGCGGCCTGATCGACAGCCGGCGGCGCTTCATAGAGGCCGTGCTGTCGTCGGCAAGCGCTGGCATCATCGGCGTTGACGGCGCCAACACCATTGGCGTCCTCAACCGTTCGGCGGAGAAATTGATCGGCCATTCCGAATCGGAAACGCTGGGGCACCCGCTGTCCGAAGTGATTCCGGAGCTGAACGATCTCATGCGCTCGGCGAGGGAAGGGACCCAGCAGCTGGTGCAGGGCCAGATCACCATCAACCGGGACGGTAACGAGCGCAACATTTCGGTGCGTGTCAGCGCCGAGCAAACCGGTCAATCGCGCGACAGCTATATCGTCACGCTGGACGACATCACCGAACTCGTGACCGCGCAGCGCACGTCAGCATGGGGCGACGTGGCCCGCCGGATCGCGCATGAGATCAAGAATCCGTTGACCCCGATCCAGCTTTCCGCCGAGCGCATCCGCCGCAAATTCGGCAAGGTGATCACCGACGACAAGCCGATCTTCGAGCAGTGCACCGATACGATCGTGCGCCAGGTCGAGGACATCAGGCGGATGGTCGACGAGTTCTCGCGTTTTGCGCGGATGCCGAAACCGGTGATGGAAGGAGAAGACGTCGCCGATACGGTACGTCAGGCGGTGTTCCTCATGCGAGTCGGGCATCCCGAAATCGACATCGAGGCCGACATCAAACACGATCCGATGCGCGCCCAGTTTGACCGGCGACTGATCTCTCAGGCGCTGACCAACATCATCAAGAACGCGGCCGAGGCCATCGACGCGGTCCCCCCGGAAATACTGGGAAAAGGACGGATCGACGTTATTGCCGCGCAGGAGGGCGATGACGTCGTTATCGACGTCATCGATAACGGCATCGGCCTGCCGAAAGTTGCACGCGCGCGGTTGCTGGAGCCCTACGTCACCACGCGCGAGAAGGGCACCGGTCTCGGCCTCGCGATCGTGGGGCGCGTGCTGGAAGATCACGGTGGAAAACTCGAACTCAACGACGCCTCCGCCATAAGACCGGGAGCACGCGGAGCCTGGATGCGATTGCGGTTTGCGGTGTCCGGACGCGCGAAAGGTGAAACCAACGAGGGCGACGGAGCGACTAGCGCCGATACGTCGACCGGCGATGAAACGAAAGCAGAGGTTGCAAGCGGCAACTGACGAGGCGGATCCAATCCATGGCACACGATATTCTGATAGTGGACGACGAGGCGGATATTCGCGATCTCGTTGCAGGCATCCTGGAAGACGAGGGTTTCACGACCCGAACCGCGCGCAACAGCGATGAGGCGCTTGCAGAGGTTTCAAGCCGGCGTCCGCACATGGTGTTCCTCGATATCTGGCTGCAAGGAAGCAAGCTCGACGGACTGCAACTGCTCGAAATGATCAAGCAGGACAGTCCCGACATGCCGGTGGTCATGATCTCCGGCCACGGCAACATTGAAACGGCCGTCGCGGCGATCAAGCGCGGCGCCTATGATTTTATCGAAAAGCCGTTCAAGTCCGATCGTTTGATTCTGGTGGCGACGCGTGCGCTCGAAACCTCGCGCCTCAAGCGCGAGGTCAGGGAATTGAAGCAGCTCGCACCGGCGGCCGGTACGCTTATCGGCCGTTCGCCTTGCATGAACCAGCTTCGGCAGACTATCGAGCGTGCAGCGAAGGCCAACAGCCGGATCTTGATCGTCGGTCCCTCTGGGTCCGGCAAGGAACTGGCTGCGCGAACGCTTCACAATCAGTCGAGCCGCTCGGAGGGACCGTTCGTCGTCATCAACGCGGCGGCGATTACGCCGGAGCGAATGGAATTCGAACTGTTCGGCATCGAACAGACCGACGGCCAGCAGCCTCGCAAGACAGGAGCGCTGGAAGAAGCGCACGGCGGGACGCTGTTCATCGACGAAATCGGCGATATGCCGCGCGAGACTCAAAACAAGATCATGCGCGTTCTGGTCGATCAGACTTTCCAGCGCTCCGGTGGGGTGAACAAGATCAAGGTCGATGTCCGCATCATTTCGTCGACGGCGCGAAATCTGGAGGAGGAGATCGCCGCGGGACATTTCCGCGAGGATCTCTATCATCGTCTGTCGGTCGTGCCGATCCGGGTTCCGCCGCTCTCCGAGCGTCGCGAGGACATTCCCGAGCTGATCGAATTTTTCATGGATCATATCTCTACCGCGAGCGGGCTGCCCAAGCGCAGGATCGGCGACGACGCGATGGCCGTACTGCAATCCCACATCTGGCCTGGCAATGTCCGGCAGCTTCGGAACAACGTCGAGCGCGTGATGATCCTGGCCGGCGGCGGACCGGAAGTGATCATCACCGCGGATATGCTGCCTCAGGATGTCGGCTCGATGGTTCCGGCGATGCCGACCGGCATCAACGGCGAGCACATCATGGGTCTGCCGCTGCGGGAGGCTCGCGAGGTGTTCGAGCGCGACTATCTGATCGCCCAGATCAGCCGCTTCTCCAACAATATCTCGCGGACAGCGGAGTTCGTCGGCATGGAGCGCTCGGCGCTGCATCGCAAGCTCAAGGCGCTCGGCGTCAGCTAGATGTCGCGAATTGCTTACGTCAACGGCCGCTATCGCAATCTGCGCGACGCCTGCGTCAACGTCGAGGATCGCGGCTATCAGTTCGCGGATGGCGTTTATGAAGTCTGCGAAGTGCGCGGACGAAAGCTGGTGGATTTTCCCCGGCACATGGCGCGGTTGCAGCGATCGTTGCGCGAATTGCGGATCGCCGAGCCGATGCCCCTGTCGGCGCTCGGCATCGTCATGCGCGAGGTCGTGCGACGCAACCGCGTGATCTACGGGCTGGTCTATCTGCAGGTGACCCGTGGCGTGGCGCGGCGCGATCATGCGTTTCCGCCGACTACGGTAAAGCCGAGCATCGTCGTAACGGCGCGGCCGCTCAACTACGCGAAGAACCAGCAAACCGCTGCTAACGGCATCAAGGTCGTCACCGTGCCCGAAAATCGCTGGCCCCGGGTGGACATCAAATCGGTATCGCTGCTGCCCAATGTGCTGGCAAAGCAGGAAGCGCGTGAAAAGGGGGCTTACGAGGCCTGGTACGTCGGGAGCGACGGATTCATCACCGAGGGCGCCTCGAGCAACGCCTGGATCGTGACGAAAGATGGCCGGGTCGTCACCCGTTCCGCCGAGAGCGGCATTCTGGCGGGCATCACCCGGGCCGTCCTCATGGAGGTCATGGAAGCACTTCAGATCAGGCTGGAGGAGCGTCCGTTCACGCCGGCGGAAGCGCGCGAGGCCGCGGAGGCCTTCGTCACCTCGGCCTCACAGATCGTCATGCCCGTCGTGGCGATCGACGGTCAGATCGTGGGAAATGGCCGCCCGGGCGCCGTTGCCAGGCGGCTGCGGGAAGAATTTCACCGCTTTTCAGCATTTTCCTGATTGTTTTTGCCCATCCGGGCGAACCCGCGGCCCGAACCGGCTTGCCTAACCTCATGCTCTGCCTTCTAATCAAAAGCGCCGGGTCTCACGAGGAGGATCTCAGAGGGGTCCTGGCGGCCAGGAGACGCTCCGGGGAGAGCTGTGTCCGGTTCCAAAAGAACAAAACGAAACTGCGGGATAATAAAAATGGCGATAGACCGCGCACAAAACCTTCAGGACACCTTCCTCAACCACGTTCGAAAGACCAAGACGCCCTTGACCATCTTTCTGGTGAACGGAGTCAAGCTGCAGGGAATTGTCACCTGGTTCGACAATTTCTGCCTGTTGCTCAGGCGGGACGGTCATTCGCAGCTTGTTTACAAACACGCAATTTCGACCATCATGCCGGGCGCTCCGATCCAGTTATTCGAAGGCGGCGAGGACGCTCCGCTTTGAGCAATATGAAAGTTTCCTGATTGGAACCCCGGCATCCCGAGGGGGGCATCGACCGTTCAGGGCCGATGCAGGGCAAACCGACCGGGCGGGCGATTGTTATCGGCCCTTATCTGCGGATGCGGCGCACTGATGCCGACGTGCCGCAGGGAGGACATGCCCTGCGCGATACCGCTGCCCGGCTGGATGAGGCTGCCGGCCTCGCGCGCGCGATCGATCTCGAGGTTGCCAAGGCGATCATCGCGCCGGTCAACCAGATCAGACCCGCGACATATCTCGGCAAGGGCAAGGTCGAGGAATTCACCGGCCTGATCACCGCCGAAGGCGCCGATCTCGTGGTGATGGATTGCGCGCTGTCGCCGATCCAGCAGCGCAATCTGGAAAAAGCCTGGAGCACGAAGGTGCTCGACCGGACCGGCCTGATCCTCGAAATTTTCGGGCGCCGAGCCAAGACGAAGGAGGGCGCGCTGCAGGTCGAACTTGCCCACCTCAATTACCAGCGCAGCCGCCTGGTGCGGTCCTGGACCCATCTCGAACGGCAGCGCGGCGGTTTCGGCTTCATGGGGGGACCCGGCGAAACCCAGATCGAGGCCGACCGCCGCCTGATCGGCGACCGCATCACGCGGCTGGAGAACGAACTGAAGAAGGTGCAGGCGACGCGGCGGCTGCATCGCGCCGGGCGGAAGCGCGTGCCTTATCGCGTGGTCGCGCTGGTCGGTTATACCAATGCCGGGAAGTCGACGCTGTTCAACCGGATGACGCGCGCAGACGTCCAGGCCGCCGACATGCTGTTCGCGACCCTCGATCCGACGCTACGTGCGCTGACGCTGCCGCATGGCGGCAAGGCCATGCTGTCGGACACCGTCGGCTTCATATCCAATCTGCCGACCCAGCTTGTCGCTGCGTTTCGCGCGACGCTGGAAGAGGTGATGGAGGCGGATGTTATTCTCCATGTTCGCGACATTTCGCACGAAGACGCGGAGGCGCAGCAGCACGATGTCGAGGCTGTGCTGCGTCAGCTCGGCATCGATCCGGAACACGGAGTCCGTATTCTCGAAGTCTGGAACAAGATCGATCGCTTCGACGCGGATCAGCGCAAAAATCTGCAAAACATCGTGGCGCGCCGCTCGACCGAAGTGCCGTGCTTCCTCGTCTCCGCCGCAACCGGCGAGGGACTCGATAAGCTGCTGGCGGCGATCGAGGACCGTCTCGCGGCGACCCGAACCACGCTGGACCTGTCGGTCGATGCTTCCGACGGTGCGGCGATCAGTTGGCTGCACCGCAATTCCGAGGTACTCGCCAAGGAACTGCGCGACGGCCGTTACGACATGACCGTCCGCGTCGATGAGACCAAGCGCGACATTCTCGTCAACCGCTACGCCGCGATACCGCACCCGCTTGGATGAGATGCGTAGTCCCGCCGCTCCCGCAAGGCCGGCCCGCGCTGGACGGACTTGACCGGCAAGGTGGCGCATTATTCGATGCGATCTAAATCATCGCAGGAAACTCCCAGGAGATGCCCGTGAGCTATCAGAACACATCGCTGCTGATCGACGGCAAATGGCGTCCCGGTGCATCCGGAAAAACCCTCGCCGTGCTCAACCCTGCTACCGAGGAACAGATCGGCACGGTAGCTCACGCCGATCGCTCTGATCTCGATGAGGCTCTCGCCGCAGCCGAGAAGGGCTTCAAGGTCTGGCGAGCGGTCGCGCCTTTCGAGCGCGGCAAGATCATGCGAAAGGCGGCCGGCTTGCTGCGCGAGCGCGCCGACAGCATCGCAACGCTGATGACGATGGAACAGGGCAAGGTTTTCGCCGAGGCCAGAATCGAGACGCTGGTGGCGGCCGACGTTATCGAATGGTTCGCAGAAGAGTCCCGTCGTGCCTATGGCCGGGTGATTCCGGCGCGCGGTCCCGGCATCTACCAGATCGCGATCAAGGAGCCGGTCGGACCGGTTGCTGCCTTCACGCCGTGGAATTTCCCGATCAATCAGGTCTGCCGCAAGCTGTCGGCCGCGCTTGCTGCCGGCTGCTCGATCATCGTCAAGGCTCCAGAGGAGACGCCGGCGTCTCCGGCCGAACTGCTGCGGGCGTTCGTCGATGCAGGCGTGCCTGATGGAGTCATCAATCTCGTGTTCGGCGTGCCAGCCGAAATCTCCGAATATCTGATCCCGCATCCGGTCATCAGGAAGATGTCCTTCACCGGCTCGACAGCGGTCGGCAAGCAACTCGCCGCGCTCGCCGGTCAGCACATGAAGCGCGCGACGATGGAGCTTGGCGGCCATGCGCCGGCCATCGTGTTCAACGATGCCGATATCGCAGGCGCGGTGAAGATCATCGCCGGTGCCAAGTTCCGCAACGCCGGCCAGGTCTGCATCGCGCCGACACGGCTTCTGGTGCAGGACAAGGTCTACAAGGATTTTGTCGGCAAGTTCACGGAGGCCGCCAAGGCGATCAAGGTCGGCAACGGACTCGACGCCGATTCAAAGATGGGCTCGTTGGCGAACGCGCGTCGCGTCGCCGCAGTCGAGGGCTTTGTGCAGGACGCGATCGGCAAGGGCGGCCAACTCGCTGCCGGCGGACATCGCATCGGCAACAAGGGTTACTTTTTCGAGCCGACGGTCGTGACCGACGTGCCAAAGGATGCCCGCGCCATGAACGAGGAGCCCTTCGGCCCGCTGGCGTTGATCTCGCCCTTCTCGACCTTCGACGAAGCCGCAGAGGAGGCGAACCGCCTGCCGTATGGGCTCGCGTCCTACGCCTTCACAAGTTCGACCAGGACCGCGACCGCGATTGGCGCAGAGATCGAGAGCGGCATGGTGGCTATAAATAACGTCGGTCTGGCTTTGCCGGAAAACCCGTTCGGAGGCGTCAAGGATTCCGGCTACGGCTCCGAGGGTGGCATCGAGGCCATGGAGGCTTACCTCATCACCAAGTTCATCAGCCAGACGGGAGTGTGAGCGAGGCCCGTCACTCTGAATGCTTAAACCTGTTCCCGGGCTTTGGCCTCATTCCATAATGCGTCCATCTCGGCGAGAGACGCATCCTCCAGCGAGCGGCCCTTCGCGATAAGGGTCTGTTCGATATAGGCGAAGCGCCGCTCGAATTTCGTGTTCGCTCCGCGCAGCGCCATTTCAGGATCGGCGTCGACATGACGCGCGAGATTGACCAGCGCGAACATCAGATCGCCGGTCTCAGACGCGATGTCGGCTTTGTCGCCGCGATCCAGCGCAGCTTCGATCTCGTCGGCTTCCTCGCGGATTTTGGCGAGCACGGCGCGGGGATCGTTCCAGTCGAACCCGACGGTTGAAGCCTTCCACTGCAAGGCTATTGCGCGCGCCAACGCGGGCTGTCCGGCCTTGATGCCCGCGAGCAGGCCAGAGGCGAGCGCTTCTTTCATCGGTTTGCGCGCGGCGCGTTCAGCCTTTTCTTCCGCCTTGATGCGTTCCCATGTTCCCTTCACGTCCGATGGTGCGATGACGCCTGAACTGTCGGGAAAGACATGCGGGTGCCGCCGGATCATCTTGCGTGTGATGGCTTCGACCACATCGCCGAATGAAAAAGCATCCTGCTCCTCCGCCATGCGCGCGTGAAAGACCACCTGCAACAGCAGATCGCCGAGTTCGTCGCAGAGATCGACCAGATCATTACGCGCGATCGCCTCCGCGACCTCATAGGATTCTTCGATGGTGTAGGGCGCGATGGTTGCGAACGTCTGTTCCAGATCCCACGGGCAGCCGGTGCCGGGCGTTCTCAGTTGCGCCATGATTTCGATCAGGCGTGAAATATCGCGGGAAGGGGACATCGGCTCACCGGTATCGAGGAGGTTCGCTTTCTCTATGCCGCAAGCCGCGGCGCGCTCCCAGCAAAAATCGTATTATGAGGCAGGCAATCCCCACTGATTGGCGCGTAAAGGCGATGGGTGCTATTGACGTCGTCATGATCCAACAGTCGGACTCTCGAACCGCATTAGTGCTGTTTTCCGGAGGACAGGACTCCGCGACCTGCCTCGCCTGGGCGCTGCGCCGTTTCGCGCGGGTCGAGACGCTGGGTTTCGACTACGGCCAGCGCCACGTCATCGAACTCCAGTGCCGCGATAACCTGCTCGCGGGCATAAGGTCGTTGCATCCGGACTGGACCGGGAAGCTCGGCGAAAACCATACGCTTGCCGTTCCGACGCTCGCGGAGATTTCCGACACGGCGCTGACCCGCAACGTCGCGATCGAAATGGGCGAGGACGGACTGCCCAATACATTCGTGCCCGGCCGCAATCTCGTGTTCCTGACTTTCGCGGCGGCGCTGGCCTACCGGCGCGGTATCTCCGATATCGTCGGCGGCATGTGCGAGACCGATTACTCCGGCTATCCGGATTGCCGCGACGACACCATCAAGGCGCTGCAAACCGCGCTTAATCTCGGGATGGGCAAACAGTTCGAACTGCACACACCCCTGATGTGGCTCGACAAGGCAGCGACCTGGTCGCTTGCGCATGAACTTGGCGGTTCAGGACTTATTGATCTGATCCGCGAGCACTCGCATACCTGTTATCTCGGCGAACGCGGCGTGCGACACGACTGGGGCTATGGCTGCGGCGAGTGCCCGGCGTGCCGCCTGCGCGCAAAAGGCTGGCGCGAATATGCGGCGCGGACGGCTTGAGAAAACTCTTCTGGCGGACATGGCGGCAGCTCATTTTCCCGCGCAGCGACCAGCCTATCCTCCTCGCGACCCGTCGGACGTGTTATAGTGTTGCAGTCGACTCGAGAGGCGCGGGCGTGTTAGACAAACATCGCTGGCTTGGGACGAAGTAGGCCATTGACCTTCACTTCTATCAACGATCGATCTGTTCGCCTGTGCGCCGCGCGCAGCAGGATCGCGGTCATGTTTCTGATCGTGGCTTATTTGTTGTCCGGCGCCCTGCATCGATGCTTCGACATCGACGTGACCGCTCCCGGGGGCCGGATCGTCGTCGCGATGACGCCGGACCATACGGATACGAGTGGCCCCGGAATGGTCGCGGAACACCACTGTCACGGTTGCTTTCCTGTTTCGTTACCCAGTCCGCCGTTGCTCGCCGTCACAATTGCACCTGAGGTTGCTGGGCTTCCACGGGTTCTTTCTCGTGCCTCCGATCTCGTGCCCGGCATCGACACTCCGCCACCAAAACGCCTGACCTGAACGTGTTCGCGGGCGCATTGACGCCCTGATTCCGCCGTTCGTCAGGATCTTCCATGCTATCGAAATCCGCCGCGCGTCTTGCGGGAGCGATTGCACTGCTGGTCAGCCCGTGGCTGACGGCAACGTCGCACTCGCAAACGCTCACATTGAAGACCGCGCTTCAACGCGCGCTCGCCGCCAACCCGCGTCTGACCGCCGCCGAGCGCGATGTCGGAATCGCAACCGGCCAGCGCATTCAGGCGGGCGCGCTGATCAATCCCGAACTGTCCTATGAGCAGGACAATTCGTTCGGCTCCGGGCGTTATCGCGGGACGAAATCGGCAGAAACAACGCTGCAGATCAGCCAGCTCTTCGAGCTTTTCGGAAAGCGCGATGCACGAATTGCCGTCGGGCAGGCCGGCGTCGAGGCCGCCGCCATCCAGCGCAAGGCGGTGCGCCTCGAGGTTCTGTCGGAGACGGCCGTCGCCTTTCTGAATGTCCTTGGCGCGCAACGCCGGATCCGAATTCTGGACGAGCAGATCGCCGCGATCGACAAGCTGGCGCCATTGCTGCACCGGCGGGTGGACGCCGGCGCTTCGTCACCGGCCGAAATCGGCCGGGCGGAAGTCGCGTCCGCACTGGTGAAAGCGGATCGCGAGCGAGTCAGTTCGACGCTCGCCAGCGCACGGCGCGAACTGGCGGTGCTGATGGGTGACGCCGCTGCGAAATTTTCGGCGGTTGCAGGGCGACTGGATGATCTGGGGAGACCTCCATCTTTTCGAGCTGTCGTGACGGCGATCGATTCAAATCCGCAACTGATGCGCTGGACTGCCGTCTACGCGCAGCGCAACGCCGAACTGCTGATCGCCCGGTTGAAGCCCTATCCGGACGTTCGCGTTAGCGCCGGCTGGCGTCATTACGACGCGACCGGCGATGACGCGGTCAGGCTCTCATTGTCCGTTCCCATTCCGGTTTTCGACCAGAACCAGGGCAACATCCTGTCCGCTCAGGAAAGCCTCGCGAAAACGAGGGCGGAGCGCGAAACCAATCGCAACACGCTGATCGTGCTTGCCGGCCGCGCCTACGATTCGCTGCAGGGCTCGTTGCGCGAGTTGAAAGTGCTGCGCGATGTGGCGATCCCGAAATCGCGGCAGGCAGCCGACGCCATCTTCGAGGGATACGGGCAGGGACGCTTCACGCTGCTCGAAGTGCTCGATGCGCAGGCAAGCGTCGCGCAGGCGCGCCTGCGCGAACAGGAGGCCCAGCAGAATTTTCATGTTGCCGTCGCCACCATCGAGGGATTGGTGGGGAATCCGTTTGCGCTGGCGCGGGAGAGCGCAAGATGAGAACGCTTCCGATCGTTATTGCGGTTGCCGCGGCTCTCGCGATCACAGCCATCGTCTATTGCACGATGGGATCGACGAAACCTACTGCGCCGGTTGCGCGAATAAACCATCAGAGCGAGAGAGCTGCAAATGGCCATGTCGAACAGGACGAGCATGGCGCCGACCGCATTCTGATCAGCGACGTCAAGCTCGCGGCCGCCGGTGCGGTGCTCGCCGAAGCGGGTAAGGCAACGCTCAGCGACACACTGTCCTTCAACGGCGTGCTGCGCGCCAACCAGGAGGCGGTGGTTCAGGTGACGCCGCGTTTTCCGGGCATCGTCCGCTCGATCAGCAAACGGATCGGTGACACCGTCGCCAAGAATGATCAGCTTGCATCGATCGAAAGCAACCAGAGCCTTACCGTCTACGATCTGAAGGCGCCGATCAGCGGCACCGTGATCGACCGCCAGATCTCGCTCGGCGAATATGCTTCGGAACAGAAGCCGTCCTTCGTCGTCGCTGACCTGTCGACGATCTGGGTCGATCTGTCGATCTATCGTCAGGATCTGAATCGCGTCCGGACCAGCGACGAAGTGTTGATCGATCCGGACGACGGTGGCGCTGACATCAAGGGCCGCATCTCTTACGTCGCGCCGGTCGGATCGAGCGACACTCAGACGGCGATCGCCCGGATCGTTCTGACAAATTCCGATGGACGCCTGCGCCCAGGACTGTTCGTCACCGCACGGCTTGTGCTGGCGAAACGCGACGTGCCGGTTGCCGTTCGCGTGGGTGCGATACAGACGCTGGAAAACAAGACCGTCGTGTTTGTGCGGGAAGGCGGGGACAAGATCGAGGCTCGTCCGGTCGAACTTGGAGAATCCGATGCGAAGTTCGTAGAGATCCGTGCGGGGCTTTCGGCGGGAGAACCCTATGTCGCGGAAAACAGCTTCGTCGTGAAAGCGGAGATGGGTAAAGGCGAGGCCCAGCATGATTGATGCCGTCCTTGGCTTTTCAATCCGTCAACGCTGGCTGGTGATCCTGTTTGCCCTGGGCGTCGGAGCGGTCGGAGCCTGGAATTTCACCCGGCTGCCGATCGATGCCGTGCCGGACATCACCAACGTCCAGGTGCAGATCAATACGCGCGCGCCGGGCTACTCCCCGTTGGAAACCGAACAGCGCATCACGTTTCCGGTCGAGACGGCGATGGCCGGTCTTCCGAAGCTTGATTATACGCGATCGAGTTCGCGCTACGGCTTGAGCCAGGTCACGGTCGTCTTTCTCGATGGCACCGACATCTATTTCGCACGGCAGCTTGTCAACGAGCGCATCCAGCAGGTGAAGGACCAGTTGCCTCCCGGCGTCGAGGTCGCGATGGGGCCGGTGTCGACCGGGCTCGGTGAGATATTCATGTACACCGTTGAGGCTCGGCAGGGTGCGAGAGCGCCCGGCGGTAGTGAATACACGCCGAGCGAGCTGCGCACGATTCAGGACTGGATCATCAAGCCGCAGCTGCGCACCGTTCCCGGCATAATCGAGGTCAACACCATCGGCGGATACGAACGCCAGTTTCATGTGTTGCCGGATCCGGGTCGGCTGATGGCCTACAATCTGGGATTCCGCGACGTGATGACGGCTCTCGCGGCCAATAACGCTAACGTTGGCGCGGGCTATATCGAGCGCAACGGCGAACAATATCTCGTTCGCACGCCGGGGCAGGTCGCCAATATCACCGAGATCCAGGACATCGTCATCGGTTCGCGCGCAGGCATTCCCGTCCGCATCCGCGACGTGGCCGACGTGCGGGAGGGCAAGGACCTGCGGACAGGAGCCGCCACGCTGGACGGCAAGGAGACCGTCTTAGGCACGGCGATGCTGCTGATTGGCGAGAACAGCCGTGCGGTTGCAAACCGCGTCGCGGCCAAGCTCGGCGAGATCGCACGATCACTTCCCGACGGTGTGATCGCGCGAACCGTTTATGACCGGACCGACCTGGTCGATGCGACCATTAGAACCGTGCAGAAGAACCTGATCGAGGGGGCGCTTCTCGTCATTGCCGTGCTGTTTCTCATCCTCGGCAACATCCGAGCGGCAATCGTGACGGCGTGCGTGATTCCTCTTGCCATGCTTTTCACCATCACCGGGATGGTCGAGGCGAGAGTCAGCGCAAACCTGATGAGTCTCGGCGCTATCGATTTCGGCATCATCGTCGACGGCGCTGTCATCATCGTCGAGAATTGCCTGCGGCTTCTTGCCGAGGAGCAGCGCAGGGCGGGGCGGGTTCTGTCGCTCAACGAACGTCTGCGGACGATTCTCGACGGGTCCCGCGAGGTGATCAAGCCGAGCCTGTTCGGCACCATGATCATCGCGGTCGTGTACCTGCCGGTGCTGACGCTCACCGGCGTCGAAGGCAAGATGTTCACGCCGATGGCGCTGACCGTGCTGATGGCATTGCTGGGCGCCGCAATTTTCTCCGTCACTTTCGTTCCCGCGGCCGTTGCGATTGTGATGACCGGCAAAGTCTCGGGGAAGGAAAACCTCTTCATGCGCGGGGCGAAGCGAGCCTACGTGCCGCTGCTCGATGGTGCGATCCGGCATCGGAGTCTGGTCGTATCGGGCGCTGTCGTCATCGTGCTGGCAAGCGGCATGGCCGCGATGCGCATGGGCGGCGAATTCATTCCGTCGCTTGACGAGGGAGATATCGCCATTGCGGCGATCCGGATACCCGGGACCAGCCTGACCCAGTCGCTCGACCTCCAGATGGCGCTGGAAAACCGGATCAGGAAAATTCCGGAAGTGAAGGATTTTTTCACGCGGACAGGTACCGCGGAGATCGCTACCGATGCGATGCCGCCATCGATGTCCGACGGCTACGTCATGCTGAAGCCACGCGAGGAGTGGCCCAACCCGTCGAAGCCTAAATCCGAACTGGTGGAGGAAATCGAGAAAGCCGCGAACGAGATTCCCGGGAGCGCCTACGAAATCTCGCAGCCGATCCAGCTACGGGTCAATGAACTGATTTCGGGTGTACGCAGCGATGTCGGCATTAAGATCTTCGGTGACGATTTGGATATTCTCCAGGGCGCGGCGAAACAGGTGCAATCCGCGATCACGAGCGTTCCCGGCGCAACCGACGTCAAGGTCGAGCAAGTAGCCGGGCTTCCAATTCTGACGGTCAGGCTCGACCGCCGTGCATTGTCGCGCTACGGCCTCAGCACTGCCGATGTCCAGAACGTCGTGGAGATTGCGATCGGCGGCAAAAGCGTCGGCAAGCTGTTCGAGGGCGACCGACGTTTCGACATCGTGGTCCGTCTTCCCGAAAATCTTCGAGGCCGTCTGGAGTCGATCCGCGCCATCTCCATTCCCTTGCCTCCGGCCGAGAATCCAGCGGTGAAGAGATCGAAGGTCGCATTGGCGGCATCGTCTGCGCTTCAGATGCGGTACGTGCCGCTGTCATCGGTGGCAACCGTCGAGGTCACGCCGGGCCCGAACCAGATCAGCCGTGAAAACGGCAAGCGTCGCATCGTTGTCACCGCCAACGTTCGCGAACGCGACCTCGGATCGTTCGTGGCCGATGCGCAGCGGGCGGTTGCGGAGAAAGTCAAGCTGCCGCCGGGCTATTGGATCGGCTGGGGAGGGCAGTTCGAACAACTCGTGTCAGCAACCAAACGCTTGACGATTGTGGTGCCGGTCGCGCTGACGCTCGTGCTGCTGCTGTTGTTCATGAGCTTCGGATCGCTCGCCGATGCGCTGCTGGTATTCAGCGGCGTGCCGTTGGCCCTTACGGGTGGCGTTCTGGCGCTGCTGCTGCGCGGCATCCCGCTGTCCATCAGCGCCGGCATCGGCTTCATCGCGCTGTCCGGCGTTGCAGTGCTGAACGGCATCGTCATCATCGCTTTCATCGAACGGTTGCGGCGGGAGGGACTGCCGGTGTTCGATGCGGTCCATCAGGGCGCCTCGACCCGGCTGCGGCCGGTCCTGATGACGGCGCTGGTCGCATCCCTTGGGTTCGTTCCAATGGCCATCGCGACCGGTGCTGGCGCCGAAGTACAGCGACCCTTGGCGACCGTCGTGATCGGCGGCATCATCTCATCGACGATCCTGACGCTGCTGGTGTTGCCCGCGCTGTATGTTCTGTTCCGCAAAGACCCTGAGCCGGCGCCGGCGTCCGATCTGTCCGCAGCCGCGCCATCGTCAGGGGTTGCAGGCTAGTCGGTTGGAGTACAACTGAAACAATGCGTCGTCCTCGAAATGTCCAACAAAGGGAACCGTCGGCAATCGGACCGCTAACTGGCTTTCTGTCCTGCAGCCAAACTCGCCTGTAATTCGCATAAGGTATATTATGGAATATTTATTGTATAAGAGATCGCAGTGACTTAGCTGACTTTTATACGAACTGCGCTGAGATCAACGTTTCAATTCGGTGCTGGAAATGAGCCCTTGCAGAATAAGCGCCGCACGGAGATCTTGGCCTGCGATTGCGCGAAGAGCTTGACCTAAAAACCGCGAAGTGATGACCAAGCGCGGCACGTCGTATCGTGAGTTGGGTGCTGGCCAACAACAAACATCAGGAGACGGTTCAGATGGGCCTTTCGCGTCGTACAATGCTGAAGGCGTCGGCGGCGACGATTATCCAGGGCGGCGTCGGAGCGCCATTCGTGGCGCGCGCCCAGAAAGCCGAGTTTTCTTACAAGTACGCCAACAATCTGCCGGAGTCGCATCCGCTGAACATCCGCGCCAAGGAAATGGCGGCGGCGATCAGGACCGAGACCGACGGACGGGTCGATTTGCAGATTTTTCCCAGCAACCAGCTCGGTTCCGATACCGACGCGCTCAGCCAGATCCGTTCCGGCGGCGTTGAGTTTTTCACCTTGTCGGGCCTGATCCTGGCGGCGCTGGTGCCGGCAGCGTCGATCAACGGCATCGGCTTCGCGTTTCCAGATTATGCGACGGTCTGGAAGGCGATGGATGGCGAACTCGGCACATATATCCGCGGCGAAATCACCAAGTCCAATCTCGTCGTGATGGAGAAGATCTGGGACAACGGATTCCGGCAGACCACGTCGTCGATCAGGCCGATCAACGGGCCGGGCGACTTCAAGGGATTCAAGATACGCGTGCCGGTTTCGCCGCTCTGGACCTCGATGTTCAAGGCGTTCGATGCTTCGCCCGCCTCGATCAATTTCAACGAGGTCTATTCGGCCTTGCAGACAAAGATCGTCGAAGGTCAGGAAAATCCGCTCGCGCTGATCGCGGCCGCCAAGCTGTATGAGGTGCAAAAATACTGCTCGCTGACCAATCATATGTGGGACGGCTTCTGGTTCCTGGCCAATCGCCGCGCCTGGGAAGCGCTGCCGGTCGACATCCGCGCTATCGTCGCGAGGAACATCAATGCAGCGGCGGTCAAGGAACGCGAGGACATCGAGAAGCTGAATACGACGGTCCGTGCCGACCTCACCGCCAAGGGGCTGATCTTCAATCAGCCTGAACTCGGCCCGTTCCGCGACAAGCTGCAATCCGCCGGTTTCTATTCCGAATGGAAGGGAAAATACGGCGAACAGGCGTGGTCGCTGCTGGAAAAATCGGTAGGCAAGCTCGTATAAAGCCGGCCTCGGACGCAAAGGAGTCGCGATGGCTCGCGCCGAAGGCACGGAAGCGACGGCGGACCTGGAAACACCGAATTTCGCGCGCCTGCGCTCGCTGGCCGCGTCGCTCGACGCATGTCTCGGATATCTCGTCGAAGTGCCGGTCGCCGCGCTTGTCGTTACGGAAATCGTCGTATTGTTCGCGGGCGTGGTTTCTCGTTACCTGCTTCACCGGCCCCTGATCTGGTCCGATGAACTGGCGTCGATCCTGTTCCTGTGGCTGGCGATGCTGGGCGCGGTCACCGCATTCCGTCGTGGCGAGCACATGCGCATGACGGCGCTGGTCGCGCAGGCTCGCCCCGCACAACGCGCCTTCCTTGATACGGTCGGGATCTGCGCGGCCCTCGCCTTTTTGATCCTTATAGTCGGGCCATCGTGGAATTATGCCTATGAGGAAAGCTTCATCACCACGCCGGCGTTACAGATTTCCAACGTGTGGCGCGCGGCGGCGCTGCCGGTGGGCATCGGCCTGATGGCCGTCTTTGCACTGCTGCGGCTCGTGCGCAGCGGCAATATGCGGACCGTGCTGGGCGCCGCCGCGACTGTTGCAGTTGTAATTTTCGCATTCCGGCTGATGCAGCCGTGGCTGCTGCCGTTGGGCAACGTGAACCTCGTGATCTTTTTCGTCGGCGTGGCCGGACTCTGCGTATTCGCGGGCGTGCCGATCGCTTTCGGATTTGGCCTTGCGATCTACGGATATCTGGCGCTGACCACGCGGACGCCGCTGATGGTGCTGGTCGGGCGGATGGACGAGGGCATGAGCCATCTCATCCTGCTCGCCGTTCCGCTGTTCGTTTTCCTCGGCCTGCTGATCGAAATGACCGGGATGGCACGCGCCATGGTGGCCTTCCTTGCCAGCCTGCTCGGCCACGTTCGCGGCGGTCTGCATTACGTGCTGGTGGGTGCGATGTATCTGGTGTCAGGTATTTCCGGGGCCAAGGCGGCCGACATGGCGGCCGTGGCTCCCGTGCTGTTTCCGGAGATGAAGAAGCGCGGAGCCGAACCTGGCGATCTTGTCGCCCTGCTCGCGGCGACCGGAGCCCAGACGGAAACCATTCCGCCGAGCCTGGTGCTGATCACGATCGGCTCGGTGACCGGCGTATCGATCGCGGCCCTGTTCACCGGCGGATTGCTTCCGGGCGCCGTGCTGGCGATTGCGTTGTCCGCGCTGGTGTGGTGGCGGCACCGCGGCGACGACCTGAGCCACATCGAAAAGGCCGGGGCCGGCGAGATCGCCCGGACGTTCGTCGTCGCCCTGCCCGCGCTGGCGCTGCCGTTCGTGATCCGCGCTGCCGTCGTCGAGGGAATTGCGACCGCGACGGAGGTGTCGACCATCGGCATCGTCTATGCCGTTCTCGCCGGCCTGTTGCTCTATCGTCGTTTCGACTGGCGCAGGTTGCTGCCGATGCTGATCGAAACCGCCTCGCTGTCGGGTGCGATCCTGCTCATCATCGGAACGGCAACCGGCATGGCCTGGGGACTGACCCAGTCCGGCTTTGCCCGGACGCTGGCGGCCACGATGACCGACCTGCCCGGCGGCGGCGTCACCTTCATCGCCGTTTCGATCGTCGCCTTCACCGTTCTGGGCAGCGTGCTCGAAGGTATTCCGGCGGTCGTGCTGTTCGGCCCGCTGCTGTTTCCCATCGCCAGGGCTGTCGGGATTCACGAGGTCCACTACGCAATGGTCATTATCCTGGCCATGGGCATGGGGCTGTTCGCGCCGCCTTTCGGCGTAGGTTATTATGCCGCCTGCGCCATCGGTCGCGTCGATCCTGCCGAGGGGATCAGGCCGATCTGGAATTACATGCTGGCGCTGTTGATCGGCTTGATCGCCGTGGCGGCGTTCCCATGGATTTCGATTGGATTTCTGAAATAAATAACAGAGAGTTGGTCAGCCTTTCGTCTCCATTTTTTGATATAGATAGAGCGGAAAATAAAAAATCCTTCGCAAGATATTGAAGGGTAAAAGATATGGTCGAAAATCAATACGATACTGGTCTGGACAAAAATCCCGCCAACTTCGTGCCGCTGTCGCCGCTGAGCTTCCTTGAGCGAAGCGCGGCGGTATATCCCGGCCTGCCGAGCACGGTCTACGAGGGACGCACCTTCACCTGGGCTGAGACCTATGCCCGCTGCCGGCGCTTTGCATCGTATCTCGCAGGACGTGGAATCGGGCGCGGCGATACCGTGGCGGTGATGTTGCCGAACATCCCCGCGATGAACGAGGTCCATTTCGCGGTGCCGATGACCGGCGCCATACTCAACACGCTCAACATTCGCCTCGAGGCGGCCTCCCTCGCCTTCATGCTGGACCATGGCGGCGCCAAGGTCATTCTGGTCGATCCGGAGTTCTCCGCCGTCATCGCCGCGGCGCTGGCGCTGATGACCGGCCCAAAACCCTTCGTCATTGACGTCGACGACGCGGCTTTTTCGGGCGGCGAGCGCATTGGCGAAATCGAATATGAGGCGGCGGTCGCCGCGGGCGATCCGGGTTTCGTCACCGTGCCGCCGCATGACGAGTGGGACGCGATCGCGCTGAGCTACACCTCCGGCACCACGGGCAATCCGAAAGGCGTGGTTACGCACCATCGCGGCGCATACCTCAATGCCGTCAGCAATATTCTGGCTGGCGGACTGGGGCAGCACCCGTCCTATCTCTGGACCCTGCCCATGTTCCACTGCAATGGCTGGTGCTTCACGTGGAGCGTTGCCGCAGCGGCTGGCGTGAACGTCTGCTTGCGCAAGGTTGACCCCGCCAGGATTTTCGAACTGATTCCGAAGCACGGCGTCACCCACATGTGCGGCGCGCCGATCGTCTACAACACCCTGATCAACGCGCCCGGCGCGCCCAAGGGCAAAGCCGCCCGGCCGGTCGTCGGCCTGATCGCCGGCGCTGCGCCGCCGGTCGCCGTGCTCGAGGGCGCGGAAAGCATCGGTATCAAACTCACTCATGTCTACGGGCTGACGGAGACCTACGGTCCCGCCGCGGTCTGCGCCGAACAGCCCGGTTGGGACGACCTCCCCGGCGATCAGCGCGCCCAACTCAAGCGACGGCAGGGTGTTCCTTACCCGCTCGAGGAAGCCATCACCGTCCTTGACCCGGAGACGATGCGCGAGGTGCCGCGCGACGGCGAAACCGTCGGCGAGGTCATGTTCCGCGGCAACATCGTGATGAAGGGGTACCTCAAGAACGAGAAGGCAACGAGAGAAGCTTTCGCCGGCGGATGGTTTCATACCGGCGATCTCGGGGTGCTCGATGAGGACGGCTACGTCATCATCAAGGATCGCTCCAAGGACATCATCATTTCCGGCGGCGAGAACGTCTCCTCGCTCGAGGTCGAGGACGTTCTCTACAAGCACCCTGCCGTGCTGTTCGCCGCCGTGGTCGCCAAACCGGATGCCAAGTGGGGCGAAGTGCCTTGCGCTTTCATCGAACTGAAGGACGGCGCGCGCGCGACCGAAGCGGAGATCATCGCCTTTTGCCGCGAGCACATACCGGGGTTCAAGACGCCGAAGGCCGTGGTGTTCGGGACGATTCCGAAGACCTCGACCGGAAAGATCCAGAAGTTCCTGCTGAGAAGTCAGGTCAATTCGGCGAAGGCGATCTCGGCTTAAGCCGTTTCCTGTCCGCCCCGCTATTCGAGCGTCGAGATAGGGCCGGGATCGCCGATCTGAAGCCGCATCCCGTCATAGGCCGGCACGACATTTGCCGGCAGCTCGTGGCGCAGCACCTCGTAATCCAGATCGGCGTGCATGTTGGTGATGACGGCGCGCTTCGGCTTGAAGCGGTCGATCCACGATAGCGCGTCTGCGACGCTGAAATGGCTGGGATGCTGCGCGTATCGCAGTGCATCGATGATCCACAGATCGAGACCTTGCAGCGCCTGCCAGCTTTCATGCGGAATGTCATGCACGTCCGGGGTATAGGCAGCGTTGCCGATCCGGTAACCGAGCGACGGAATGTTGCCGTGCTGCACGAGAAAGGCCAACAGCGTGAGGGGACCGCCCTTACCATCGATTTCCTGGCTTTCGCCCGCTTCGATGGAGAGGCTGTCCAGGATCGGCGGATAGCCGCTGCCCTCGGGTGATACGAAACAGTAAGAGAAGCGCGCCAGTATTTCCTTGGATGTCGACTGATTGAGATACACCGGAATCCGCTGGCCTTGATGCAGCACGATGGAACGCAGGTCGTCGATTCCGTGCGTCTGGTCGGCGTGTTCGTGCGTGAGAAACACCGCATCGATGCGATCGACGTTGACGTCGATCAACTGCTCCCGCAGGTCCGGCGACGTATCGATCAGGACACGTGTGGTCCCCTGCTCCGACGCGCGCTCCACCAACAGCGAGCAGCGGCGGCGGCGGTTCCTCGGATTGGTGGGATCGCAGGCACCCCAGCCCAGCGCAGGACGCGGTACGCCGGCCGACGATCCGCAGCCGAGAATGGTCAGCGTCACCGTCATGCGATTACCTCCCCGCGCGGCACTTTGGAGAACAGCCGGAAGAAATTCTCCGTGGTCTGCCGCGACATTTCCTCGAGCGAAACGCCGCGCACATCGGCCAGCACCCTGGCGGTCTCCACGACATAGGAGGGTTCGTTGCGCTTGCCGCGAAACTTGCCGGGCGCAAGATATGGCGCATCGGTCTCGACCAGAATGCGATCTTCGGGCAATTCGGCAGCGAGCGCACGCAGCGTATCGGATTTCTTGAACGTCAGAATTCCGGTGAAACCGATATATAGCCCGAGCGCGACAGCCTTCATCGCGAGTTCGCGGCCGCCAGTATAGCAATGCAGCACGGCGCGAAACGACCCCTTCGCCATTTCATCATCGAGAATGCGTCCGCAATCCTCATCCGCCTCGCGGGTGTGAATCACCAACGGCAGACCGGTGGTGCGGGCAGCGGCGATGTGAGCGCGGAATCCCCGCGCTTGCGCCTTGGGCGAGCCGTTTTCGTAGAAATAATCGAGCCCCGCCTCCCCCAGCGCCACGACTTTCGGATGCCGCGTCTGCGCGGCGAGTTCGTCCGACGTGATGCCGTCCTCTTCATCGGCGTGATGCGGATGTGTGCCGACCGAGCAGTAGACATTTGAAAACCGCTCGGCGATCGCGAGCAGTTTGGTTTGCTCCCTCACGCGAGTGGAAATAGTCACCATGCGCTCCACCCCCGCCGCCTCCGCACGCGCAACAACGGCGTCGAGTTCATCGGCGAAATCGGGAAAATCAAGATGGCAATGGCTGTCGACAAGCATCTGATTTTGCGGTCAGGTCACGGATGGTTCGACATAGCGCGGAAACACAGGGGCCGGCGGAGGCAAAGTCATGCCCGGCTTGATGCGGACGTGACCGCCAAGCATTGCGAAATTCCGTTCGTCCGGGGGAACGCCAAGAATGTCGAGCATCTTGGCGCATGCGGCCGGCATCGCGGGCTGCGCTAGGATCGCGATCTGGCGCACCACCTCGGCGGTAACGTACAGCACCGTCTTCTGTCGCTCAGGATCGGTCTTGGCCAGCACCCAGGGCGCCTCGCCTGCGAAATAGCGGTTGGCTTCGGCGACGACGGCCCAGACAGCGTTGAGCGCCTGATGAATCTGCTGCGCATTCATCGCCTCGCGCGCAAGCACGATCATTCCGTCGGCCTGCGCAAGAATCGCCTTGTCGGCGTCGCTGAAATCGCCGGGCTCGGGCAGTACGCCCTCGTGCTGCTTGGCGATCATCGACAAGGAGCGTTGCGCAAGATTGCCGAAGTCGTTGGCGAGATCGGCATTGATGCGCGCAACGATGGCCTCGTGATTGTAGCTGCCGTCCTGTCCGAACGGTACTTCGCGCAAAAAGAAATAGCGCACCTGATCGACGCCGTATTGCGCGGCGAGGTTGAAGGGATCGACGACGTTGCCGACCGACTTCGACATCTTCTCTCCGCGATTGAACAGAAAGCCGTGCGCATAGACACGCTTCTGCAACGGGATGCCCGCCGACATCAGGAAGGCAGGCCAGTACACGGCGTGGAAGCGGATGATGTCCTTGCCGATGATGTGAACGTCGGCCGGCCAGTAGCGCCAGTTCCCGTCGTTCTCGTCTGGAAAACCGACGCCGGTGATGTAGTTCGTCAGCGCATCGACCCAGACATACATGACGTGCTCGGGATCGTCCGGCACCTTGATGCCCCAGTCGAAAGTGGTGCGCGAGATCGAGAGATCCTTCAACCCGCCTTTCACGAAGCTGACGACTTCGTTGCGGCGGGAATCCGGACCTATGAAATCCGGCTGGCTTTCGTAAAGCGCGAGCAGTTTGTCCTGATAGGACGACAGCTTGAAGAAATAACTTTTTTCCTCCACCCACTCGACGGGCGTGCCCTGCGGACCGCGCCGCACGTTGTCTTCGCCGACGACCGTCTCGTCCTCGGCGTAATAGGCTTCGTCGCGTACCGAATACCAGCCGGCGTAGTTCGACAGATAGATGTCGCCGTTTGCCGCCATGCGCTTCCAGATTTCCTGCACCGAGCGATGATGCGCGGATTCCGAGGTGCGGATAAACCGATCGAACGAGATGTCCAGCGTCTCGTCGAGCTTGCGCAGCAATTCGGCGTTCCGTGTGGCGAGTTCAAGCGCCGATATGTTTTCCCGCTGCGCGGTTTGCACCATCTTCTGGCCGTGCTCGTCGGTGCCGGTCAGAAAGAAGACGTCCTTGCCGTCGAGCCTCTGGAAACGCGCCAGCGCGTCGGTGGCAATCGCCTCATAAGCATGACCGATATGCGGCGCGCCGTTCGGATACACGATGGCTGTCGTGATATAAAACGTATTGGCATGCGCCGTTTTCGTACTCAGAGGCGCCGTGGCCACTGCCGCATCAGACCGGGCCGGCGTCGCGGGCTTTGCGGCCCTCGCCGGACGCTTCGTCGCCGGCCGTTTTGCCACGGGCTGTTTTACTGCTGATTTTTTTGTCACGGCTCGTTTCGGAGTTTTGTTTTTTGCCGCTGCTTTTTTTGGGGCTTTTGCCGCCGATTGCTTTTTGGCCGTTCGCTTGACCGTCTTTTTCTTTGCCGCCTTTTTGGCCTTCTTCGGCGCGCGCGCTTTCGTCGTCGCTTTCGCGCCCGTCTTTCTGCGTTTGCTGATCTTCCTAGCGCCAGCCTTCTTGCTGCGCGCTTTGGTGGCAACGACGCGGCGCTGTTTGCGCGGCTTCACGCGGGCTTTTTTTACCGTTTTTTTCTTAGCGGGAGCCACCACAAATTCCTTATGAGTCTCAGGCGAGGTTTTGAAAAACGATCATGGGCGGAGCGTTATTATCGCGTTGCTTCTGCCAGAAGCCCGAACACCGAAAAAACCAGCGGCTTTCGCTCGAGATTATAGGTCTCCGTCTCGCGCGCGGCGTTGTTGATCTTTTCCCATACCTCCGCGAGCCGTGCAAGACGAGGAAGATCGGCGTTGGCATCGCCGACACGGAGGCGTTCGCCGATCCAGCGGTCGACACTGTCGACGAAGGCGCCGAGCGCGGCGCGGTCGCTGCCCCCGAGTGCATCGCCCAGCGTGTGCAGTTCGCGCGGGTCGACCTGTGGAAGGTTGTCCAGCAACATGGTCGTCCGCTGATGGAGCTTCAGCGCGCCGCCCCCCATTAGCGTCAGCGCCCGCGCCACGCTTCCCTCCGCCGCGTCAGCGGCCTCCCGCAACGATGTATCGTCCGGCGCGATCAGCGCCGCTTCGGCTCCCGCCCGAATCACATCGGCGGTCGCGAGCGGCCGTAGCATCAGCTTGCGGCAGCGCGATTGGACCGTCGGCAGCAGTCGGGCCGGCGCGTGACTGACCAGAAAGAACAGCGATTGCCGGGGCGGTTCCTCGAGCACCTTGAGCAGCGCATTGGCGGCGTTGGGATTGAGTTCATCGACGGTATCGACGATGCACACCCGCCAGCCGCCGACGGCCGCGGTCGAGCCGAAAAAGGCGATGGTCTCCCGCGTCTGCTCCACACTGATCACCGTGCGCATTACGCCCTTATCGTTGGGCGTTCGCTCAAGGATCAGGAGGCCGCCATGCGTGTCGGCCGCGACATGGCGGGCAACCGGATGCGTCGGGTCAAGTTCGAGTGTCTGCGCCGATTGCACGTCGGACAGTGTGGAATCGCCATGTGCAAGCACAAATCGCGCCATACGGTAGGCTAGCGTCGCCTTGCCGATCCCGGGCGCGCCCCCGATCAGCCACGCGTGCGGAATACGACCGCCACGATAGGCATCGAGCAACGTTCGCTCCGCCTCACGGTGGCCGAAAAGCGCGGTCGTCTCGCGCGGATGCTTGACAGACATCTCGGCGGCAGTGGAGCGGACGATCATGCGCGTGTGACTTCTTTGGCGGGATTCGCAGTCAGCACGCGATCGCGCAGCGCCGTCCACACGGCGGCGGCGACGGTCGCGACGTCGGCATTGGCATCGATCACCACGCAGCGCTGCGGGTCGCTGGCGGCGATGTCCCGATAGGCGTCGCGAAGTTGCCGGTGAAACGCAACGTCCTCGGCCTCGAAGCGATCCGGCGCGCAACCGCCGCGGCGCGCTGCGGCGCGCTGCATCCCGATCTCCACCGGGATGTCGAGGATCACGGTCAGGTCGGGCTTGAGATCGCCGATCGTGACGCGCTCCATCGCGTTCAGCACGCCGGGCAGCACGTTTCCCAGCCGTCCCTGATAGGCGCGCGTCGAGTCCGCAAACCGGTCGCAGAGCACCCAGACGCCCTGCTCCAGCGCGGGCTTGATGACAGTATGAACATGATCGTCGCGCGCGGCCGCAAACAGCAAGGTTTCGGCATCAGTACCGAGCAGCTTTCCCATGCCGGACAGCACGAGGTGACGAATGATTTCAGCGCCCGGCGAGCCCCCGGGCTCCCGCGTCACGATGGTGTGCAGCTTCGCAGCGTTCAGGCGTTCCGCGAGGATCTTGATCTGCGTCGATTTGCCGGATCCCTCGCCGCCTTCGAAGGTGATGAAGCGCCCGCGCACCGGGCCCGCATTGGCCGCGGCCTCGATCATCAGAGTCTCTCGGCGCCCGAGCGCACCATTCCGATGACAAGCTCGATCGCGCCGTCCATCGCGCGGCGCATCGTCGAGCCGACGCCCACGGCGTTCGTGGTATGAACTGGCGTTTCAACCGCGACTTCCTTGCCGCGCCATATCTTGATCAGGCCGATGGATTGCCCCGGCGCGACCGGCGCATGGACCGGTCCCTTATAGACGATGCGCGCGAGCAGTTTGTCGTTGCCATTCTTCTGGACCATGACCTGGACCGGCTCTGACGCGGCGACCCCGACAGTGCCGCTCTCGCCGCCGAATACCTTGGCGTAGCCGATCGGCTGTTCCGCGGCGAACAGGGTTCGGACCTCGAAATTCCGAAACCCCCATTCCAGCAATTTCTTGGCTGCGGACGCGCGGTCATCAGCGCTCTCAAGACCGTTCACCACGACGATCAGCCGCGTGCCGTTCTGAACGGCCGAACCGACCATGCCGTAGCCCCCCTCCTTGGTGTAGCCGGTCTTGAATCCGTCCGCTCCGTCCATCGTGGTCAAAAGCGGGTTGCGGTTGAACTGGCGAATCTTGTTCCAGGTGAATTCACGTTCGCCGAACAGCTTGTAGAATTCCGGGTACGTCAGGATGATGTGGCGCGCCAGAATCGCAAGCTCGCGAACCGACATCTTGTTGCCGGGATCCGGGAGACCGTTGGAATTGGCGAAAGTCGAGCGGGTCATGCCCAATTCACGCGCCCGCGCCGTCATCTTTTCCGCGAATGCGCTCTCATTATTTGCGATGCCCTCCGCCAGCGCCATGCAGGAGTCGTTGCCGCTCTGGATAATCGCACCGTGCAGGAGATCATCGACCGAGACACGGCTGTTGATCGCCGCGAACATGGTTGATCCCCCGGCGGGCGCCCCGCCCTTGCGCCAGGTGTTCTCGCTGATGAGGAACTCGTCGGTGAGCTTGATCTGCCCTTTCTTGATGGCGTCAAACACCACCTCCACCGTCATCAGCTTCATCATGCTGGACGGCGCCCGCAGTTCGTCGGCGTTCTTTTCGAACAGCACGCTGCCGCTATTGGCTTCGATCAAAATCGCGGTCGGGGCGCCGGTCTCAAAGACGTCTTCCTTTCTGGCACCCTGCACGCTGTTGTTGGCGGCAAGCGCAACGCCACCAATCCCGATCGCGAGGATGACGACGGCCGTCAGACCGAGCCACGCAAATCCCCGGCGTCTGCCATTCGTGAAAGCTCTGGTTGTCATGCGCCGCGTTCCGAACAGGTCGTTCCGGAGTCTTTTCCACTTGTGACGGACTCAGAAGCAGGATGACTGCGGTTTTGATTAACGCGCTTTGTCCGCGAGAACCGGTATCCATCCTCAGGTCAAGCCCGAGGACATGCTTCGCTCGAAAACGCTATAACAGTCGGCAGCATCCTGAACAACACATGCGCCGCCCGGCAGCACCACGGAACGTCAGGACCGCTGGTTGCATGCAGGCGAACAGCGTCTAGTAGAGTCCACGTCCCGAAAGCAGTTCGCTCGGTCCACGCGGATCGACGGGCGCATAGGCTGAAACCGGCCGGCTTTCCGTCCCGTCGTCGCCGCTGGCGTAAGAGACCGCCCGCGGATTATCCCGCACCTGTGGGTGTGACCGGACGCGGCCAGACGCCGACATTTCGGATGTCGCGTTGATCGAGGCGACGTCCATCGAGGTATGTCCGAGCGTATAAGGCCGCCCGTTCGGCGTCGGGACGTCGCCGCGAATCGCGCGTCCGGATGGTTCGAGATCAGGTACGAACGGCCGCGCCGATGCGATCCTGACTGTGGATGGCGACGGAGCCGGTTCGCCGGTTCGCAGGGTCGCCATCAATTGCCGATCGTCCGAACCTTCAAGAGGCGCCCGCCCGACGTATTCGACCTTCACTCGCGCGACGCCGTTCCGTTTGAATTCCAGCAACTCCGCGGCTTTGTTGGAGACGTCGATCAACCGGTTACCGTGATATGGCCCGCGGTCGTTGACGCGAACAATGAGAGATTTGCCATTGCCGAGGTTGGTCACCCGCGCGTAACACGGCAAAGGCAGCGTCGGATGTGCGGCGGAGAGCGAGGTCATGTCGAAAACCTCGCCGTTCGCGGTCAGACGGCCGTGGAAATCGTCGCCATACCAGGAAGCGAGCCCTTCGGCACGGTAATGGGTATTTTCCTCGGGGACGTAGACGCGCCCGGCGACCGTGTAAGGTTTGCCGACCCGGTAAGTTCCGCCGCCCTTCGGCACCGGTTCGCCGAAAGCGACGACACGGGGGCTGCTGGAAACTCCATATTTGGGATCGATCCGGCTCAATTTGCCCGATGAGCTGCAGTTGGCCAGCATCAGGCACGCACTTGCGGCCGCTACAGCGCCTACAGCACGTCGAATCCTGTCTGAATCTGCTGTCCCCATCCGTCCCCAAGGCCCGTTCCCGAGCGCCATCCCCCGTATCCGGGCGCCGGTCGGCATGATACGGCCCATGCCCGCATCAAGCCAGCGAGCATATCTCCGCGCAAAGACGGCGGAAATGGGGAGAGCCAGCGGCAGACCAAATCCGTGGTAAATCAAGGCTTGCCGCCGGGCACGACCGGGCCGCCCTCCGGACCGGACTGATCGAAGGCAACTCCGACCCGGTTCTTCTTGATCCAAATCACCCGACAGCGACGAATCACGCGATCCTTCTCGGTCATGAGCTGGAAATCCGATGGGATAAAAGTCGGATCCGGGACTTCGAGCGCAGCCCCCTCGGCGGATACATTCAACAGCCGGCACCGCATGCTCAACCCGCCTGCGGAAATATAAGCCTGTTCGTCGATCTCGACGCGCGGATGTTTGCGGCGATCTTCCATCAGTGTTTTCATCGTCTGTAGAAATGCATCGCGTTCGAATCCACGCATGACCATGACGGGGCGCGGCCTTAATATTCCGGCAAAATTAATTCTATCGCGGCCAGCCTAACGAAACGCAAATGCTCACGACCTTCAGGCTGCGCCGGTTTGCACTTTCATCGCCCGCAAAAGCGCCGTCCGCGCCTCGACGGTGATGCTCCCAGCCGAACGTCTCGGCGGTGAGAGAAATGCAGAAATCGAGCATGGCAGCTCATCAAGACAAAACTTAGAACTGTTATGCATGTCACTGTAAAATCTTCTATTTATGCGTGTAAAAGGAATATCAATATTGGAAGAGGAATCTCGGAGGGCGTTTGGTTCTGGTGAAGCGCACTGATTTTCGAGCTGTTCCGTCCGCGTCGCCGAACAGAGTGTCGTAACTTCCGCAGCCATCCGGCGTTGCAGAAACCCATCCGCATTGCGCTCCGACGGGGCGTGCGCTAAGCGATCCCATCTCACGGGACGGAAGGGTGGCCGAGTGGTTTAAGGCACCGGTCTTGAAAACCGGCGTGCCCGCAAGGGTACCGTGGGTTCGAATCCCACCCCTTCCGCCAGCGTCGGACACCGGCGAAATGGCAGGCCGGTCTTGTGTACGGGCACTCGGCGGCATGCCTTCCTGGCCCATGTTTCCTTGCTCCGGCCGCGACCGCCAACTCCGATATTGCTCTTTCCGCCTTCCGCGATCTAGAGTTCTGTCAGAAAGATCACCCTTCATGGCAGGCGCGATCTTTTGTTTCGCGGTTGGAGGCACGATAGCACCATGCCCCTCTTGATATTTGGCGCGATCATTGGTTGCGGCCTGCTCTTTTATGCCAGCTATCGTTACGTGCGATCTCACCCGACGCGCAAAGAGGAAGAGGCGCCGAGAGAGATTGCGAGAGAGGTCGCGAAAGACGATGAGCAGCCGCGCATCTGAGGACGCGGTCGAAGATCATTCGCGTTTTTGACTGAGGGAAACGCGACAATCTTCGGGAACGAATTTTTCCCTGTTCAAGCCCCTGTTCAAGCGGCTTCCGATGAGAACCGGTATCCACTTCGCTCGAAAACGCCGTGGTGGTGCGTGAAACCGATTCGTCCCCATCAATGTACGGTGCCGACGAACCGCGCCCTCGCAAAGACAAAAAACCGCCCATTTGAGTCTGGATACATGCACCGGGATACGCATGGGGACGGACGGTCAGCAATTTGCCGGCTCGCGGCCGTGCCGCCCCCATTTCAATTGGGGAGATAGCGGGTGAGCGCAAGCGATCAGACCGATGTTCTCGAAGCGGTTGCAACCCTCAGCGACAAGCCGGAAATTTCCGATGAGCGCGATGCCGGTTACGCATCCGAATCAGAAACGACAGACCAGCCTGAATTTAGTGCGGTCGAAGAAATACTGCCGACGTCGCCGGTCGCGCCCGAGGCTTCATCCAGTGTCGATGTCCCACAAGACGACGCCTATACGAAGTTCGGGCCCGGCCCGCTGACTGCCGTGCGCTTCAAGTGGACGACGCGCCGCGATGACAACGGCGACTATTTCGTTCACGAAACGATCGGAGAAAGTTCGTACCCGCTCGTCAGCGGACCAATGACAAAAGAAGCCGCGATCGAGTTTGTCGACGACCGCGAGCGCGAGGCCCGCCGGCGGTTTGAAGAGCTACGAAGCGAGATGGCCGGCGGAGAAATCGGCCGGCGCGCCGACGAATAGCGCCCTCCCAACTGACGAGATAATGCTTTTCGAACGGGCACTATTTCCGCTCGCGAGCGCGCGCGCTCCTCGTCATGAATGGCAGGCTACGATAACGGTTGATCGCAGAGTGATGTGAATCACACTCCAGTGACCTCGGCGCGGATAAGGTCGGCACGACAATCCGAACCCGACTGGAGGTCCCATGAAAAAGCTCGCCGTCGCCGCTGCGTTGCTGCTGACCGTCTCGACTGCCCAGGCCGGTCAAAACTATTCTTTTGAGATCGGCGGGCGCACGGTGCGAATCCACGCGCCGCGCGGCTGCGATTCCCCCTCTTGCATCTCGATCTCGATCCCGGGCCTCTACGACTCCGGGCGCAGGAATTTTGTCGATGACGCGTCTGATGTGCGGGATCCGGCTCGGTCAGGTGCACCATCAACTCCTGCGCAAGCCGCCACGCCGGCGATTCCTCCTCCCGCAACCTCTAACGCGGATGCCCCCGCCGTCGCGACGCCGGCGCCCGTTCCACAGACCGCAACACCGGCGGCACCTCCTGCCGCGGCTGGCGCCATCGTTCCGGCCCAGTCCAACCCGACAACGCCGCCAGCCAGGGAGCAGGTGAACACGACTGTCGTCGCCGCCACCGCCCCCGCCACGGAACCGGTTCAAGCGCCCCCGCCCCCGGTTGCCGAACCTGTCGGACCGCTCGGTGTATGGCTTACCGAGAAAAAGGAAGGGCAGGTCCGGATCGAACAGTGCGGGACAAACCTCTGCGGATATTCGGTGGATTCCCGCACCGGCCGGAACAAGGAAAAGATTTTGATCAACATGAAGCCCGCCGGCTCCAGGTGGAGCGGGAAGATCTACGATCCGAAAAGCGGCAGCACCTACAGCTCCACCGTGGCGATGAAGGGCAAGGACGGCTTGCGCGTCCAGGGCTGCGCATTCGGTGGGATGTTCTGCGGCGGCCAGACCTGGACCCGGTTGAATTGATCGATCAGGCTGCCGCGTAGCGACGACGATGAGAGCCCTGCCCGCGTTGGCGGGACCGCTTTTCGTCAGCCGGTTTTGCCGTTGTATTGCGCGTCGGTGACCTGTTCCATCCAGGTGACGGCGCTTCCGTCAAGACACTCATGCACCGCGATATGCGTCATGGCGGTGTTCGGCGCCGCGCCGTGCCAATGCTTTTCACCCGGCGGAATCCACACAGTGTCGCCGACACGTATCTCGCGGACCGGCCCACCCTCGGTTTGCACCAACCCGATGCCGGATATGACATACAGGGTCTGGCCGAGCGGGTGGGTATGCCATGCAGTGCGTGCGCCGGGATCGAACGCGACGCTCGCGGCGAGGACGCGGGAGGGCGCATTCGCGGTAGCGATGATCGGCTCGACCATGACCGTGCCTGAAAAATATTCCTTCGGCCCAGGTTTCGCCGGCCGCGAACCTGCTTGATGGATATCCATATTGACCTCCTGAGTTGCCGCGCGAGATACAACGGCGCACTGTTGGTTCTACTCCTGCGAGGAGCCTCGCACGTTTCCGCCGATTACAACATCCTGTGAACTCGCCATCAATAATTCATTGGATGTGCCTACACTGTTCCCACGATGTCACCCTGTTGCTGATGAAACCATCGATCGGTCATGACCGCGCCTTTGCCCCCGCCCCGCCTTCTGCCAAGCGGCGATGCCGCCATCACGGTGGAGTTTGGCCGCGCAATCGACGAGTGGGCGAACCGTCGCGTGCTCGCACTCGATCGCGCGCTTGCGGATACGCCGATCGACGGCGTCACGGAAACCGTGCCGACCTACCGATCGCTGCTCGTTCACTACGATCCGGTTCGGATCGGTTTCGATGAACTTGGCGAACGCCTGACGGCCCTCGCCCGGTTGCCCATACAGCCGACAACCGAAGTCCGGCGTTGGCGTATCCCCGTTGTTTACGGCGGCGAGTATGGCATCGATCTCGAAGACCTCGCCAGGACGTTGAACTCCACGCCTGACGACATCGTCGCGCGTCATGTCGCCGGCGACTATCGCGTCGCCATGATCGGATTTACGCCGGGCTTTTCTTATCTGAGCGGCCTCGACGATTCCCTCCAAATGCCACGACGACAGAACCCGCGCTTGCTCACGCCTTCCGGCGCAATCTCGATTGGCGGCCGTCAGACCGGCATCCAGTGCCTTGCCGGACCCAGCGGTTGGCATCTGATCGGCCGGACCGCCGTGCGCACTTACCAGCTTCACCGCGATCCCGTTTTCCTGCTCGAACCCGGAGACGCCGTCACGTTTCATGCGGTCGACAGCAGGCAGTTTATCGAACAGGATCGCGCCGCCGCGCGGGGCGAGTTCGTCGCAAAACTGGTGACGCCATGAGCAAGCTCCTCGTCACCTCCGTCGGACCTGCGACGTCGGTACAGGATGACGGACGCTACGGTGCGCAGCGTTACGGCCTGACGCCGAGCGGTGCGGTGGATCGTCTTGCACTGACTGTGGCCAATAGTCTGGTCGGCAATCCGCCCTTTGCGGCTGCGATCGAAATCGGACCGTTCGGCGCCGTCTTTGTTGCCCGCGAAGGCAAGGTGCGCGTTGCGCTCTCCGGCGCCGAGAGGAACGCCGAGGTTGCGGGCCGACCGGTGTCGTTCAATGAATCCTGCACGCTCGGCGACGGCGACACCCTGACGCTCGGCATCGCGCGCGGCGGCACCTTTAGCTATCTTGCCATAGAGGGCGGAGTGAGGGGCGAGCCGATGTTCGGCAGCCTCGCCGTCAATGCGCGCGCCAGCCTCGGCAGTCCGTTTCCGCGGCCGTTGCAGGACGGCGATGCTCTCGATGTCGATGCGGCAAAGGCGGGGGCCGAGCGGCGGATCGACCTTCCCGCCATAGCCGTCGATCCGATCCGCGTGGTGATGGGTCCGCAGGACGACGAATTCGGTGAAGCGACCGATCAGTTTCTTGCGAGCGAATGGAAGATTTCAGCAATGAGCGACCGCATGGGCTATCGCCTTGAAGGTCCGACCATCGCGCATCTGCACGGCCACAACATCGTCTCCGATGGCACCGTGAACGGCAGCATTCAGGTTCCCGGCAATGGGCAGCCGATCGTGCTGATGCCGGATCGCGGCACCAGCGGCGGCTATCCCAAAATCGCAACCGTCATCTCGGCCGATCTGGGCCGTTTCGCGCAAATCCCCGCCGGCCGCAACTTCCGCTTCCGGGCAGTCACGGTCGCGGAGGCGCAGGCCGAGGCGCGCGCGATGGCGGAGTTGTTGCGATCATTGCCGGACCGGGTGCGGGAGGTGCGCGATGCCGACATGACCGACGCGCTGCAAAACGCCAATATCGCCGGCTCTGCGGTGAATGCATTCGACAGCGGAACGTGACAAACTTGGCCACCTGCGAAATCCGTAGCAATCCGCTCTACATCGGAACAGAAACTCATGACGATCGACCTCAACTGCGATCTCGGCGAAGGCTTCGGCGTCTGGCCGATGGGGAACGATGCCGCGATGCTTGACCTCGCGACCTCCGTCAATATCGCCTGCGGCTTTCACGCCGGAGACGCCGACACGATGAAGAAGACGGTCGATCTCGCCAAGGCACGCGGCGTCAGCATCGGCGCACATCCCGGATATCGCGACCTCCACGGTTTCGGGCGGCGGCCGATCCTCGGTCTCACGTCGTCGGAAATCGAGAACCTGGTCGCCTACCAGATCGGCGCCTTGCAGGCGATCGCCACCATGGCCGGGCACCGGGTCACGCATGTGAAGGCGCACGGCGCGCTCTCCAACGCCGCTTGCGAGGACGACATGACCGCGCGTGCGATCGCCTCCGCGATCAGGGCGGTCGATCCCGATCTGGTCTTCGTGGTGCTCGCGAATTCCCGCCTCGTTGCCGCCGGCGAAGCCTTTGGCCTGCCGATGGTGCACGAGGTGTTCGCCGATCGCGCTTATGAGGACGACGGATCGCTGGTGTCGCGCGCTAAATCCGGCGCCGTCCTTCACGACGCCGACGCTATCGCCCAACGCGTCGTGAAAATGATTCAATCGGAAGAAATAATCTCGATCTCCGGCAAGGCGATCAGGATGAGAATGGATACCGTCTGTATCCACGGCGACACGCCGGGCGCGGTCGACATAGCGCGGGTGCTGTGCAAGGCGCTCAGAGAAAACGACATCGCGATTGCGCCATTCAAGACGGCGAAATAACCCGCTTCGATCAAAACGGATGGATCGACAGCGAGCCGAATACCACGGCAGCGATCAGCGCCAGCGAGCCATATAACGCAAGGGTTTGGAGGCGCAACATCGTGCGTTCGGCCACACTACGAGCGGCCACGTTAATGCGGGTCTCGTCGGATGGTTGGTACATTCTCGGTCTCCGGCTCAACACGCGCTACAATGAACGACGGTTCCCGCCGGCGGCAAGATCGGCGACGAAATAACGATGGGATTGTTCAAAACCGCTGATTTGCGGACGGAAATTCTCCACCAGGCATGTCCGTGAAAAATTCTGTTCGCGAGCATTCCGTCCCGTTTCGGCTACTGCGGCTTGAGGATCGCGGCTCCCGTTGTCAGGCGGCCTTCAAGGTCGGCATGCGCTTTCGCCGCATCTTTCAGGGCGTAGGCGCGATTGATCGGAACGTGAAGCGTTCCGTTGATGACGGCGGCGAACAGCGTATCGGCTCCTTCAAGCAGTTCTCTGCGCGTCGCCACATAGTCGTTCAGCTTCGGCCGCGTCGCGAACAGCGATCCGTGATTGTTAAGTTCAGCCAGCGCGAACGGCGGCACCGGCCCGGAGGCATTACCGAAGCTGACGAACAGGCCGCGCGGCCGGAGACAGGACAACGAACCGGGAAACGTGGTCTTGCCGACGCCGTCATAAACCACGTCGCACAATTCGTTGCGGCTGATCTGCTTCACGCGCGCGACGAAATCCTCTTCCTTGTAAAGGATGACGTGATCGCAACCATTGGCCTGAGCGAGATCCGCCTTGGCCTTCGAGCCGACAGTGCCGATGACGTTTGCGCCGAGCGCCTTTGCCCACTGACAAGCCAATAGGCCGATCCCGCCGGCTGCCGCATGAATCAGCACGCGATGACCGTGCTCGACCTTGAAGGTCTTGTGCAGAAGATACCACACCGTCAGCCCCTTGAGCATGAGCACCGCGCCCTGCTCGTAGGTGATGTGGTCCGGCAGCTTCACCAGCTTGTCGGCCGGAATGTTTCGCTCGGTCGCATAACCGCCGAGATTGAAATAGTATGCGACGCGATCGCCGGGATGAAAGTCGGTGACGCCGGGCCCCACAGCTACGACCTCGCCCGCGGCCTCGTTGCCGACGACGAACGGCTTCGACGGCGCCTTGTAGAGGCCGGTGCGATAATAGACATCGATGAAATTCAACCCAGCGGCATGTTGCAGAATGCGAACTTCGCCCTGCCCCGGCGCCGGTACGTCCACGGCTTCATAGACGAGCGCCTCGGGGCCGCCCACCTGATGAACGCGCACCGCCTTGGCCATCGGTCTCTCCCTGCCGCTTCCGCGCTACCGGAAGCGAAAGGCATTGAACCTGCGTTGTCAACATGACCGCCGGAAAAAACTCAGCGGCCGGGCTTGCTGCGGTTGCGCCGGGCGAGCACGTTGAACAGTTCGACCAACGCGGAGAACGCGATCGCGAAGTAAATATAAGCACGCGGTATGTGGAAGTGGAAACCGTCCGCCACGAGCGCGACGCCGATCAGCACCAGGAACGCCAGCGCCAGCATCTTGGTCGTCGGATGCTCGACGACGAAACGCGCCACCGGGCCCGACGATACGTACATGATGTAACATGCGATGATAACAGCGGCGATCATGATCTCGAGATCCTTCGCCATGCCGATCGCGGTGATGATCGAGTCGAGAGAGAACACCAGGTCGATGATGATGATCTGCACGATGATCCAGAAAAATGCGCTCGTTTTCGATGTGCTCGTCTCTTCGGGTTCTCGCGCCTCGACCTCGCCGTGAATCTCGTGCGTTGCCTTGGCGATCAGGAACAGTCCGCCGCCGATCAGGATGACGTCGCGCCAGGAGAATGCAAATTCCTTCACCGTAAAGACTGGCGTGGTCAGTCCGATCAGCCAGACCAGTATGCTCAGCAGAAGAATGCGAAAGATCAGCGCCAGCGCCAGGCCGATCTGGCGCGCCCTCTTCGCTTGCGCCGGCGGTATCCGCGATACGATCACGGACAGGAAGATGACGTTGTCGATTCCCAGCACGATCTCGAGCGCCGTCAGCGTCAACAGCGCAGCCCATGCTTCCGGACTGGACAGCAGTTCGATCATCGATTTTCCCACCTCAGGAGACGGATCGTGGCATCGCCGCAGACAACATAAAGTGCAATGGCGCACAGCGCTGCGGTGACCGGCATCGCCACATCGAAATCCCTTGCGACGGTCACGATAGCCAGCGCCGCCCATACAGCGATCAGAGACAGGTTGAGGCCACGCAGCCGCTTCACCCGCACAGGATGCAGCACCTTGATGGGTACGAACGTCAAAACGATGAGCGCGGCGATACCAAGCGTCGATATCGCTGGCGGCGGGTGCAGCAGGAACAGGTAGAATGCGGCTGCGTTCCACAGCGCCGGAAAACCGCGAAAGTGATTGTCAGCCGTCTTCATTCGGCGGTCGGCGAAATAAAGCGCGCCGCTGATGACGATGCCTACGCCCAGCAAGGGCGCCGCGATCGGCAGCAGCAGGCCGCTCGCGATAACGGCGTAGGCGGGAACGAAAACGTAGGTCACGAAATCGACAACGAGGTCCAGCACCTCCCCCGACCAGTTCGGCTGCACGGCCTCGACGTTCAGCCGCCGCGCGATCGGTCCGTCCAGGCCATCGATCACGAGCGCAACACCGAGCCAGGCGAACATGGCTGCCCAGTGCTCCCGCACGGCCTCAAGCAGCGCAAGCAGTGCAATCCCCCCGCCCGCCGCCGTAAAAACATGAACGCAGAACGCAGCGGTGCGCGACGTTCGGGGTCTGGGTAGCGGATCGTGCCGGTTTGGCTGGCTCATTGACCCATCTTGCTATCAGGAATCGCGCCGGTTTGCATAACGGGTCTTGCGGCGTTACGCCGCTTGAATGACAGGGAACATGACCGGCCAACGTTAACAATGTTCGCCGGCGGGCTTGAAAATGTCGCTCCGAATGCCGATTGTCGATTGATGAACGAGAGCACGAAGACGGATGCCGTTTACGACGTCGCGGTGGTTGGCGGCGGGCCTGCCGGATTGGCGGCGGCGATCGCGCTATCCGATGCAGGCGCCCGCACGGCGCTGATCGCCAGGCACGTCGCCTACGGCGATAACCGGACAACGGCGCTGCTCGGTGGATCGGTCGACTTCTTACGGCAGCTGGACGTATGGGCTCGTTGCGAAGCTGATGCTGCGGCTCTCCGCGTCATGCGGCTCGTCGACGATACCGGACGTCTTATCCGGGCCCCTGAGGTGCGCTTTTCGGCCGACGAGATCGGACTCGATGCATTCGGCTACAACATCGAAAACCGCGCGCTGATGGCGGCCATGGAGGCACGCGCCGCGGAAGCCGGCAACCTCACGCGGATCGACGGCGAGGCCGAGCATGTGACGCCGGGCGATGCTGCGGTCACCATCACGACGCGGCAGGGAGAGACGTTGATCGCACATCTCGTCGTCGGAGCCGACGGGCGGCAGTCGCTTTGCCGCAAAGCCGCCGGTATCGACGTCACGCGCCGCGCACTCGATCAGGCTGCATTGACGTTCAACGTCGCTCATGCCCGGCCGCACAAGAATGTCTCGACCGAATTTCACACGCCGCATGGCCCCTGCGTTTTTGTGCCATTGCCGGGGGACCGTTCCAGCGTCGTGTGGGTCACCTCTCCCAAGGAGGCGGCGCGGCTCAAGGAACTCAGCGACGATGACCTGGCCGAAACCGCCGAACGGCAATTGCATTCGATTCTGGGACGGCTCAGTGTCGAACCGGGCCGGAATCTGTTTCCCCTCGCGATAGAGCGACCTGCGCGCTTCGCAGACAACCGCATCGTGCTGGTCGGTGAATCCGCCCATGTTCTGCCGCCGTTCGGCGCTCAGGGTCTGAACATGGGTCTGCGTGATGCTGCTGATATCGCAAATGTCGTCCGCGGCGCACTGTCATCCGGCGAGGACCCCGGCTCGCCTCGCACCCTCGCACGATTCGAAACGGCGCGGCGCAGCGACGTGCTGAGCCGGACGCTGGCGATCGACCTGGCCAACCGGTCGCTGCTGAGCGAGTTCCTGCCGCTTCAAACCGCGCGCGCGCTTGGGTTGCACCTGATCGGGGGGATCGGCCCGCTCCGGCGTCTTGCCATGCGCGAGGGTCTCGCGCCGTCGTGGCGGCAACCTCCCTACAGCGAAACGCGATCCGGCCGGTCCTGAACAGCCGTGCCGGTCGTCCGTACGGATTACCGATGCGACACGGCCAGTGTACCCCGAACGGGAAGCCCGATTCCTCAAGCTTGCCTCTAGCTTCGGCCGCAATCCTAGTCTATTCGACGAGGATGGGAAAAGCGCGCACAGCCAGGTTTCAAATCGGCCAGATCGTTCGCCACCGGGTTTTTTCATTCCGGGGCGTGATTTTCGATATCGATCCGGTCTTCAACAACACCGAGGAATGGTGGCTCTCGATCCCTGAAAGCGTCCGACCACACAAGGACCAGCCGTTCTACCATCTGCTCGCCGAGAATGCGGATTCCGAATACGTGGCCTACGTGTCCGAGCAGAACCTGTTGCCCGACGATTCCGGCAAGCCGATCCGCCACTCGCAGGTGGCGGAGATTTTCGTCAAGGACAAATCCGGCAGCTATCGTCCCCGCAATCCGTCGTTCAACTGAAGCGGTTTTCATCCGCTACGGATCGACAAAAAAGGCGCTCCATCGAGCGCCTTTTCCGTTTGCCTTCCCAAATGCTGTTATTGCTTGGCGGCAGGGGTTGAGCCTGCGTTCTGCTGGGTGGCCTCGAGCTTCGCGCGCGCTTCGGCGGCCCGCTTTTGCAGCTCTTCCTGCAGCTTCTTCTGGGTCTCCTCGAAGACCTTCGGGTCGGTCGGCGGACCGTCGTAAGCCTTGGCGAATTCGGCCAGCGGCAGCGGCAGCGTCAGCGGCGCGCCGTTGGAATTGATCGCCTGAACGATCAGGTTCTGGCCCTTCTTGAGGTTCGCGAGCATGTCCGCTGTCAGTTCGTAATCGGACATGCAACCGTTGGCGAAGCAGATCACGTAAGGGCTCTGCTGCGGCGGATTGTTGTCGATGATGATGCGTGTGCCGTGAACGAGCTGCATGCCCAGCGGCAGCGTGACTCGCAGGATCTTCTTCGGCTCGCCTTCGGGCTCGATGATGACCGCCGCGATCACCGGCTGGCCGGATTCGATTCGTCCGTCCTTGCCTGTGAAGCAGACCTGCTTGGCCTTTGCGTCCTGGCCCTTCAGGCAGAACTTGGTCCATGGCGCATAAATCAGTTGCACCTGCTGGTCGGCCGGGGCTGCCTTTGGCGGCGCGGCGGTTTTGCCCTTGGGTGAATTCTGGGCGAGAGCGTCAGACATGAAAGGTGCAGCCGCCAGCGTCGCTGCGGCCAACAGGGCAAAGGCCCGTCCGCGCGGCAGGGCCGTCGCAGCCAAGAGGCGAGAATTCATTGCGGAAACCCTTTCTGAACGATGGCGCCCGAACGCCGCGACGCAGGCACCGACACTCCGATCGTTGGCGGCTGTCTCTTAGCGAAATGAGGCGGTTACGTGACAGATGGCCCTATCACGTTCAATTGCCCGCATTCAATACGAGGGCAGTTGAAAAGAGCAATGATAACAGATGTTTTTGGTCTTTTCCGTGCCCCGGCAACGGCTGTGGTAAGATTCGGCTGTGCGCCAGGCCGAATCAAACCGGATCCCACCACTGAAACCCATGCCGCACCGCCGCGACGTGATCGGGCTTTGCCTGAACGTAGCGGTCATGCTTTTTTCCACGGGATGGTCCGGCGCGGGCTCGGCAAATCCGAGCTATGCTATCGCAATGCACGGCAAACCGGCCTTGCCGGCCGATTTCAGCCAGATGCCCTATGCCAATCCGGATGCGCCCAAGGGCGGCCGGCTGGTGCAGGGAGTTTCGGGTAGCTTCGACAGTCTCAATCCCTTCATCGTCAAAGGCCTCGCTCTCCAGCAAATACGCGGATTCGTTGTCGAGAGCCTGATGGCGAGAGGCAACGATGAACCCTTCACGCTTTACGGCCTCCTGGCGGACAGCATCGACACGGACGAGGCACGAACCTACGCCACCTTCCACCTCAACCCGCTGGCGCGTTTTTCCGACGGACAACCGGTCCATGCCGACGATGTGCTGTTTTCCTGGCAACTCCTGCGCGACAAAGGTCGTCCCAATCATCGCCAGTACTATTCGAAGGTTGCAACGGCGGAAGCGATCAACGAGCGAACGGTGCGCTTCGATTTCGGAGGAGCCCGAGATCGCGAACTTCCGCTGATCCTCGGCCTGATGCCGATCTTGCCGAAACACGCGATCGACGCCGCGACGTTCGAGCAAACCTCGATGACGGCGCCGCTGGGTTCCGGGCCGTATCGCGTAACCGCGGTGAAGCCCGGAGCGAGTGTCACCCTGACGCGCAATCCGGACTACTGGGGACGCGCCCTTCCGGTCAATCGCGGTTTGTGGAATTTCGACGAGATCAGGTTCGACTTCTATCGCGAAGCCAACAGTCAGTTCGAAGCCTTCAAGCGTGGACTGTACGATTTCCGCGTCGAGACCGAACCGCTGCGTTGGCACGCGGGGTACGACTTTCCCGCCGCCCGCAACGGTCGGCTTATTCGCGAATCCATCAAGACCGGCCTGCCCGCGCCGTCGGAATATCTGGTGTTCAATACGCGACGTCCGGTGTTCTCCGACATCCACGTCCGCGAAGCGCTGACGCTTCTGTTCGATTTCGAGTGGATCAATCGCAACTATTTCTTCGGACTTTACAGCCGCGCCGGCGGCTTCTTCGCGGGATCGGAACTGTCAGCCTATGCACGCCCCGCCGACGAACGGGAACGCGCGCTGCTGAAGCCGTTCGGCTCGGCCTTGCGGCAGGATATTCTCGACGGCAGCTATCGTTTGCCGGTGACGGACGGTTCGGGCCGCGACCGCAAGGCGCTGCGCGCTGCCCTCGCCCTGCTGTCACAAGCCGGTTACGAGCTTGATGGGACGGTTCTGCGCGACCGCTCGACAGGGGTGCCCCTCGCCTTCGAGATCCTGGTGACGACGCGCGACCAGGAACGAATCGCGCTCACCTATGCGCGCGATCTCAAGCGGGCCGGGATCGAAGTCACCGTGCGTTCGGTCGATGCCGTCCAGTTCGACCAGCGGCGGCTCGCTTTCGATTTCGACATGATCCAGAACCGCTGGGATCAATCGTTGTCGCCGGGCAATGAGCAGTCGTTTTACTGGGGCAGCGAGGCCACCGACATCCAGGGAACGCGAAATTACATGGGCGCGAAGAATCCGGCGGTCGACGCCATGATCGCGGCCCTGCTCGAGGCCCGGAGCCGGCCTGATTTCGTGGATGCGGTTCGCGCGCTCGACCGGGCCCTGATGTCCGGCTTCTACGTAATTCCGGTCTACAACGTTCGAGAGCAATGGATTGCACGCTGGAATCGGATAGAACGACCGGAAGCGACCGCGTTGACCGGATACCTCCCCGAAACATGGTGGCAAAGGCCGCCGAAGCCGAGCCAGTGACGCCGTGCTCCAGAACAACACATCGCCCACGCTGGATGAACTCTTCGGCCGCATCCTCGCCCGGCAGCCGGATCAACCGGCGCTGATCGATCCGCCCGACAAGTTGCGGGTGACCGGACAACCGCCGCGGCGACTGACTTTCGCGCAGGCCGACCAGGCCGTCTCGGCATTGGCGGGCCATTTTATCGAAGCGGGCCTGCCGCCCAATTCGGTGATCGCGGTTCAACTACCCAACACCGTCGAACTGGCGCTGACCGTGCTCGCCGCATTTCGCGCGGGCCTGATCGTCGCGCTGCTGCCCCAGCTTTGGCGACAGGCTGAACTGACCGTCGCGCTCAACCGTACCGGCGCACGCGCGATCGTCGCCATGGGCCGCATCGATGGCGTCGATCATGCCGATCTCGCGATGAACGCTGCCGCCGAAGCGTTCTCCATACGCCATGTCTGCGGCTTCGGCAGTGATCTGCCGGAAGGCATGGTTCCGCTGGATATGATCGCCAGCAACTTGAGTGCCGACAGTTTTCGGCTCGCGGTTCAGGATTCGCGCCGTCCTGCGCTGGTGACGTTCGAAGCATCGGGCTCGGGTTTCCTCTCCGTGCCGCGAACCCACGTCAACCTGATCGCCGCCGGCCTCGCTATATTCCTCGAGAGCGGATTGCCTCAGGGAGCAACCATTCTCTCGGCGCTCGCGCCGTCGTCATTCGCCGGCCTGGCCTCCTCGTTCGTGATGTGGTTGCTCAGCGGCGGCACGCTGGCGATGCATCATCCCTTTGATGAGACCACGATGACGCGGCAGATCGAGACCGAACGGTGCGACACGCTGGTTGCGCCGGCGGCGCTGGCCCTGCGGATGGCGGAAGCCGAGGTTCTGTCATCGATGCGCAGCCTGCGTCACGTCGTCGGTCTATGGCGGACTCCGGAGCAGGTCGGCTCAAGCACGCTCTGGCCCCAAAACGGCATCCGGATGACGGACGTCTATCTGTTCGGCGAAGCCGGCCTTTTCGGTATCCGGCGCGCGGACGACGGATCGCCTGCTCCGGTTATGCCCGGACCTTATCGGGCGCCGCCCGAGGTCCCAGCTTCATCGACAGCAGGCGAGGTCATTCTGACGTCCAAGGGAACGCTCGGGCTGCGTGGGCCAATGGTTCCAGTCGCGGCTTACGCCGTCACGGACCGTCCGGTCGATCCCCTCGCCTCGCTCACTCCGCCGGACTATGTCGATACCGGTTACGCGGCGCGGATCGATCGCACCACGGGCGGTATCGCCATCACGGCCCCGCCCTCCGGCGTCCTCGCTGTCGGCGGCTACCGGTTTCTTGCGGATGATTTGCAGGAATGGGCGCGGCGACTGGGAGAGAACGCGATGCTAACGGCGCTTCCCGACCGCCTCAGCGGCCATCGGCTCGCCGGGCGGGCCGGCGATAACGCGCGCGCCCGCGAAGCATTGACAGAACTTGGGTTGAACCCGTTGATGGTAGAGGCCTTTCGCGACCGGCCCGTGACCAGCTGATCGAATTCGGCGGCATTCATTGACGCGACATTAACAGCGGCAAACTAGGATCGCCCACGTTGGCGAAATCCGAGTTTCGTAAGAATGTCCCAAGGTCCGCTCATCGTCGTCTCCTCCCGGCGTCACCAGCCGTTCGCAGCGTCCCTTTCCGACCTGAAAATCCTTCCCGTCATTGAAACGGACTGGTCCGAGGTTTCCAGCGCGGTTTCCCGGCTTCATCCTGCTGCTGTATTTGTCGGCACGATAGAAGGCGCAGGCGAGGCATTCGATGGTCTTGCGAGCCAGGTGGCTGCAATGCAGCCTTACGTGCCGTTGATCGTCGCCGATTCCGTCATGTCACGGCCTGACAACGCACTTCCTTACTCATCCGCGATCGGCGATTTCAACCGGCTTGGCGCGCGTCTCAACGCAGCTCTGCGCGTGCGGACCTTGCACGCGACCGTGCTTCGGCGGCTCGCGAGCAATCCGGCCGCACCGATACGTCAACCGGCCGATGACCCGATTCATGACGCAACCGTTCTCCTGATCGGGCGCGGCGCCACCTATCCGGCGCTGTCGGTTGTTTTTGGCGAACAAGTCGGGGTCGTCGGCGCGCTCAGCATCGAGGCGGCGGCGAAGCATCTCAATGCGCGCAGCATGGACGGCATCATTATCGGAGAAGGATTCACCGCGCGTGTCGTCGAGGCGCTTCTCACCGTGCTGGCGGAAGACACCCGCTTTCGCAATCTGCCGATCGCCGTCACGTCCGGAAATCTTGCGGCCGCGTATGACCTTCCCAATCTCGAACTGATGTCCGGCGAGCCGGCTCAAATTGCAAGCACATTCCTGCCGCTGGTTCGGCAACACGCCTTCGAGGCGCGTCTCTGTCGCACGCTTAAATCGCTCGATGCGGGGGGAGTGCTGGATCCACGCACCGGCCTTCTCACCGTCGATGCCTTTCACCGCGAACTCGACACGGCGATCGATCAGACAAAATCCGATGGAGGGCGGCTTTCGGTCGCGCGGTTCTCGCTCGACCAGAAGCTGGAGCGCCAGCTCTTCGATGCGGCGCGTATCCTCAGCCGGCTGATGCGGCGGATGGATTTCGGCACGCTCGAAGATGACGGATCGATCATTGTGGCTTTCTCCGACGTCGATCCGCGCAACGCCCACACCATCGCGCGGCGGCTTTCCAGTGTGATGAAGCATACGGCGCACAGCAGCAAACGAGCCCTGCGGGTCGATCCCCGCGTCGCCTTGACGGCATCCCAACCCCACGACTCCGCAAAATCGCTTCTCGCCCGATTGAGCGACGCGGCGCATCGCGCGGCGTCGTAACAGCGTTACGCCGCCTTGCGGTCTTCCGCGAGATTGGCCAGTTGGCGCATGATTTCGGTGGTGCCTATCAGGCGCTCCTCCGGCGTTTCCCAGTTCTGGAAGAACACGACCTTCATGTCGGGGCGAACTCTCGCCGCCCGCCCGTGCTGGCGAATGAAATAGACCAGCCGATCGGGTTGCGCGAACTTGTTGTCGCGGAAGGAGATCACGGCGCCCTTCGGCCCGGTGTCCACCTTCTCGACATTGGCGCGACGGCAATAGGCCTTGATCGCCGCGACCTTGAACAGGTAGCGGACTTCATCCGGCAGCGGGCCGAACCGGTCGCGCAACTCCGCCGCGAAATTGTCGATTTCATCATCAGTGTCGAGGTCGGCCAGTCGGCGATACAGCGACAGCCTCACCGCGAGATCGGCGACGTAGTCTTCCGGGATCAGGACCGGCATGCCGATGGTGATCTGCGGCGACCACCGATCGTCGTCGGCAGATTCCGTCATGCCGGTTTTCAGGTTCTGGATCGTCTCTTCCAGCATCGACTGGTAGAGCTCGAAGCCGACCTCCTTGATGTGGCCTGACTGCTCCTCGCCGAGCAGGTTTCCAGCCCCACGAATGTCGAGATCGTGCGATGCAAGCTGGAAGCCTGCCCCGAGCGTTTCAAGCGATTGCAGCACCTTGAGGCGGCGCTCGGCCTGCGCCGTGATCTTGTGCGTCGAGGGCAGCGTGAACAGCGCGTAGGCGCGCAGCTTCGAGCGACCCACCCGGCCGCGCAACTGATAGAGTTGCGCCAGTCCGAACATGTCGGCGCGATGCACGATCAGGGTATTGGCGGACGGAATGTCGAGGCCAGACTCCACGATGGTGGTGGAGAGCAGGACATCATACTTGCCGTCGTAGAAGGCCGACATGATGTCCTCGATCACCGTCGGCGCCATCTGCCCGTGGGCGACGGCGACCTTCATCTCCGGCACGTGCTTGTCGAGAAACTCCTTCACCTCGGCCAGATCGTCGATGCGCGGCACCACGTAGAAGGCCTGGCCGCCGCGATAGCGTTCGCGCAACAGCGCCTCGCGGATCATCAAGGGGTCGTGTGGCGCCACGAAGGTGCGCACCGCGAGTCGATCGACCGGCGGCGAGGCAATGATCGAGAGATCGCGCACGCCGGTCAGCGCCAGTTGCAGGGTGCGCGGAATCGGAGTGGCGCTCAGCGTCAGCACGTGGACCTGGGCACGCAACTGCTTCAGCCGCTCCTTGTGGCTGACGCCGAAGTGCTGTTCCTCGTCCACCACGAGAAGTCCGAGATCCCTGAACTTGATCGACTTTCCGAGCAGCGCGTGGGTCCCCACCACGATATCGACCGAGCCGTCGGCAAGCCCCTTCTTGACCTGTGTCAGCTCCTTCGGCGACACCAGCCGCGACGCCTGCGCGACGTTGACCGGAAAACCGCGAAACCGCTCGGTGAATGTCCTGGCATGCTGGCGCGCCAACAACGTCGTCGGCACCACGACGGCGACCTGCTTGCCGTCCAGTGCGACGGCGAAGGCCGCCCGCAACGCCACCTCGGTCTTGCCGAAACCGACGTCGCCGCACACCAGCCGATCCATCGGCCGACCGCTCTCCAGATCTTTCAGCGACGCGTCGATCGCACTCAGTTGATCTTCGGTTTCCTCGTAAGGGAAGCGCGCGCAGAACTCGTCATAAAGGCCGGATTGCACTGGCAGCTTCGGCGCTTCATGCAACTGCCGCGCCGCCGCAATCTTGATCAATTCGCCGGCGATCTCGCGAATGCGGTTTTTCAGCTTGGCCTTGCGGGCCTGCCAGCCGCCGCCTCCGAGCCGATCAAGTTCGACATTCGCCTGATCGGACCCGTAGCGCGACAACAGTTCAATGTTCTCGACCGGCAGGAACAGCTTGGTCTCGTTGGCGTAACGCAGTTCAAGGCAATCGTGCGGCGCGCCGCTCACTTCAAGCGTCTGCAAACCGGCGAAACGCCCGATGCCGTGTTCGACATGCACGACGAGATCGCCGGCCGCGAGGCTGGTCGCTTCCGAGATGAAATTCTCAAGCTTGCGGCTCGCCTTGCGCGGCCGCACCAGACGATCGCCGAGAATATCCTGTTCGCTGATGACGGCGACGGCCTCGGTTTCGAATCCCGATTCCATACCGACGACAGCGAGCATCACCTCATTGCGCGGCGTGGCCTGAACCGTGCGCCATACATTGACGCTCGTCAGGTTGAGCAGCTTGTGGTCCCGCAGCATGCTCGCCATGCGATCGCGCGAACCCTCGCTCCACAATGCAACGACGACTTTCTTCCGCGCGGCTTGCAATGCCTGAATGTGGGATACGACGGCTTCGAAAACGTTGACGGTGGCATCCGCCCGCTCGGGCACGAAATTCCGTCCCTGCCGCGCGCCGGCATCGATGATATTGACGGCCTCGTCGGGCACCGCGAAGGGCGTCAGCCGCACCAGTGCGGTTTCGTTGATGCGCTTCGTCCATTCGTCCGCCGTCAGATAAAGCCGGTCGGGCGGAAGCGGTTTGTAGACGGCACCCCCGCCGGGGTGCTCGACCGCCTCGCGCCGCGCCTCGTAGTAATCCGCGATCTGCTTGAAACGCTCGTTCGCTGCGTCCTCGCCCTGTGGCTCAACGGCAATCGTCGCGCCATCGAGATAATCGAACAGCGTGTCCATGCGTTCGTGAAACAGCGGCAGCCAGTGCTCCATGCCGGGATACCGCCGTCCCTCGCTGACGGCCTCGTACAACAGGTCGTCCGGTCCGGGCGCTCCGAACGCGGCGACATATCCCATCCGGAAACGTCGGATGGTTTCGGTGACGAACTGAAATTCGGAAATCGGAACCAGGTCGAGCGAACGCACGTCGAGCAGCGTGCGCTGGGTTTCCGCATCGAACGACCGGATCGATTCCAGGGAGTCGCCGAAGAAATCGAACCGGACGGGCTGGTCGAGACTGGAGGGAAACAGATCGAGGATGCCGCCGCGCACGGCGTATTCGCCGGGCTCGCGAACCGTCGAGGAGCGATTGTAGCCGTTGTGCTCCAGCCATGCGACGATCGAGTCCATCGGCACCACGTGGCCCGGCGCGACCGACAGGGCCTGAGACGCGACGATCTCACGCGCGGGCACCCGCTGCACAATGGCGTTGACGGTCGTGAGCAGGATCAGGGGCGCCTCGCTGCCGGCCAGACGGGACAGCCGCGCCAGCGTCGTGAGCCGCTGGGCAAGGACGCCGCCGTGCGGCGAGACCCGATCGTAGGGCTGGCAGTCCCATGCCGGGAACTGCATCACCGAAATATCGGGCGCGAAGAATTCCAGCGCGCGCGCCAGTTGCTGCATGCGCGGACCGTCCCGGCAGACAACGGCGAGGCTGACGGCCGAAGCCTGCCGTCCTGCCTTGGCCTTGATGGCGCGTGCGAGATCCGAGGCGACAAGCCCCTCCGCGCCTTCCGCGACATTGGCGAGCGTCAGCGGGCGGCCGGCCGACAGCGAGTCCGCCGGCGATCGTGCGGTCGTCTTCATGCGTCCCGCCCAGCCGGCGAAAACGACCTGATACGATCGAATAGAGCCGTGCGATACTCAGAGGCCAGCGGAGCGCCGCCGCTCAACGCGGCGTACAGGTCGGGGTCCGGAACCTCGATCAGGCTTTCGAGATCGATCAACTCCGCATCGGTCAACGACCCGATTTCCGCATCGGCAAAACGGCCGAGGATCAGGTCCATCTCGCGCATGCCGCGATGCCAGCAGCGGAACAAGAGCCGTTTGCGGCGGTCGTCAAGGCCGCCGCTCGATCGTGTCGATCCCGTCATCAATCCCATCCGAACGCCGAAAGCCCGGACGAGCCGGGCCGGCATCATATAGCGGCGGCGAACGGGGATGTCAGCACCCGTTCACGCATTGCATAATTCGAAAATTGCATTCAAGGCTTCCAGCCTACCGGCCCCACCTCGCCATTCGTCGAGTCGCGCGATGCGCCCTGCACTGCTCAATCCCCTCTTTGCATTGGTGACCAGCCTGCCCGGCGTTGGGCCGAAGCAGGACAAGCTGTTCCGGTATCTGCTTGGGCGCGACCAAACCCCGCGCCTGATCGATCTGCTGTTTCACCTGCCCGCAAGCGTCATCGACCGCAGGGCGCGACCCAAAATCCGCGACGCCGTTCCCGGCACCGTGGTGACGCTTGAAGTGACCGTCGAGCGTCATCGCCCCGCGCCGCCGGGACGCTCGCGCGCGCCGCATCTGGTCTACGCCAGCGACGAGACCGGAGACGTCGTGCTGACCTACTTCCGCGGCAAGCCGGACTACGTCGAAAAGCTGCTTCCCGTCGGAGCCAGGCGCTATGTGTCCGGCACCGCGCAGATGTTCGACGGCACCTTGCAGATCGTCCATCCCGACCGCGTTGTCGATGAAGCGGGACTGGCAAAACTCTCGGGCATCGACCCGGTCTATCCTCTCACCGAGGGCCTGGCGCTGGGCACGTTGCGGCGCGCGATCGCGATGGCCCTGCAAAGGCTCCCGGCGCTGCCCGAATGGATCAGCCCGGAGATCCTGCGGCGCTGCAGCTTTCCACCGATGGCGGAGGCGCTTCAGCGCGTTCACGTGCCATTGGAATTGACCGATATCCTGCCGGGAGGCCCGTTCTGGTCACGCCTTGCCTTCGACGAGTTGCTCGCCGGACAACTCGCGCTGGCGCTGGTGCGCGCGCAACTTCGACGGCCGGCCGGAACCCGACACGCCGGCGACGGGCACCTGCGCAACAGGATCATCGACGCGCTGCCCTATGCCTTGACCGCATCTCAACAACAGGCGGTAGCCGCGATCATTGACGACCTGCGGAAACCCGTGCGGATGTTACGGCTGCTGCAAGGCGACGTCGGCTCCGGCAAGACGGTCGTCGCGCTGCTCGCCGCCGCCGCGGCGGCCGAAGCCGGCAAGCAGACCGCGCTGATGGCGCCAACCGAAATCCTTGCACGCCAGCATATCAAGACCATCGCGCCGCTGGCCGAACAGGCGGGCTTGCGCGTCGCTATCCTCACCGGCCGCGAGAAAGGCAAGGAACGGCGCGAGATCATCACAGGCTTGGCCAACGGCGATATCGATTTGCTGGTCGGCACCCATGCGCTGATCCAGGATGACGTTGCATTCCAGGCGCTGGCGCTGGCGGTCGTCGACGAACAACACCGTTTCGGCGTGCGCGAGCGTCTTGCATTGACCGCCAAGGGCGAGGCCGTCGATGTGCTGGTGCTGAGCGCGACACCGATTCCGCGCACGCTGGTTCTCACCTATTTCGGCGACATGGACGTCTCCGAACTGCGCGAAAAGCCCGCCGGCCGGCAGCCGATCGATACCCGCGCCATCTCCGACAGCCGCCTGGACGAGGTGATCGACGCGGTCGGCCGCGCCGTGAAGGCCGGCAAGCTGGTCTACTGGATCTGCCCGCTGGTCGAAGAATCCGAGACCGTGAACCTCACCGATGCCGAGCAACGGTTCGACATTCTCAAGGCGCGCTTCGGCGACAAGGTCGGTCTCGTCCACGGCAGGATGCGCGGCTCCGAAAAAGATCGCGTGATGGCGCAGTTCGCGGCGGCCGAAATCAATCTGCTGGTCGCGACAACCGTGGTCGAGGTCGGTGTTGACGTTCCGGCGGCGACCATCATGGTCATCGAGAACGCCGAGCGTTTCGGCCTGGCACAACTCCACCAGCTCCGAGGACGGATCGGCCGCGGCTCCGAGCCTTCGACCTGCCTGCTGCTCTACCGCGAACCGTTGGGCGAGATGTCCGATGCGCGGCTGCGGGTGATCCGGGAAACCACCGACGGCTTCCGCATCGCCGAAGAAGACCTGAAGCTGCGCGGCGAAGGCGACGTGCTCGGCACTCGTCAAAGCGGCCTGCCCGGCTATCGCATTGCGCGCTCCGATGTTCACGCACAGCTCATCGCGCAGGCCCGCGACGAAGCCTTGCGCATCATGGAGCAGAACCCGACGCTGTCCGGGGCGCACGGTGAAGCGTTGCGATGCCTGCTGTATCTGTTTGAGCGGGACGAAGCCCTGCTCCTGATCGGTGCGGGCTAGAATCGGACCACCAGGCGTCAGTCGGCCTTCGCAGTCTCGGGAGTAAGGGCAGAATCATTCGCGGCGCGGGCGGTATTGGCCATGTCCGCAAGAGCCGCGAGCTTCTTCTGCTGATCGGAGTTCGGTTGAACGACGCCCGCGGACATGATGAGGGTTGCCGCTTCCTCAGTGCTCATGTCGACCTCGACGACCTTGCTCTTCGGTACATAAAAGAAAAAGCCCGTGGTCGGGTTGGGCGCACAAGGCAGGAAGACCGAAATGTGCTCCTCCTGACCGGGAAGCCGCTCTGCGACATTCGCACTTGGGACCTGCGAAATGAGAACGATCGACCACATTCCGGGCGACGGAAACTCAACCAGACCGACCTTGCGCAGGCTTGATCCGGATCCGGAAAAAAGAGTCTCAAAAACCTGCTTGAGTCCGCGGTAGATCGCCCGCACCACCGGCATCCGGCCGAGGATCTTTTCGCCAAAATCGACCAGCGTCCGGCCGATCAGGTTGGCCGTGAGGAAGCCGAGCATCGTGAGCGCGAATACCGCGACGATCAAACCCGATCCCGGCACTCCGAAAGGCAGGTATGTTTCCGGCCGATACGTAATGGGGACGAACGGCCGCACCAGGTTGTCAACCCAGTTCACGAACCACCAGGTCAGGTAAAGCGTTATCGCAACCGGGCCTGCGACAATCAGACCAGTCAGAAAGTAATTCCGGAATCGCGCGATGACGCCGCGGGGCACCTCCGGGTGAGGGTCGCCTGGCGGGCCGCTCGAAGAATTGTTACGGGTCATCGTGGTTCCAGATCAGGATTTCAATAGGCAGTGTCTGCTCATATAGGCATTCCAGCAGACTTTGCATGCGGCGCTTTGGACCGCCCTGCGACGACCCCCAGTCTTATTCGACTGTGACGGATTTTGCCAGATTGCGCGGCTGGTCGACGTCGGTGCCCATGACGACGGCGGTATGGTAGGCCAGCAACTGCACCGGAACCGCATAGATCAGAGGAGCAAACGTCGCCGCCATATCGGGCAGGATAATCGTCTCCAGCGAGCTGACGGTCGCCTCAGCGGCTCCTTTTGCGTCGGTCATGAGAATGATGTTACCGCCTCGCGCGGCCACCTCCTGCATGTTGGAGACGGTCTTTTCAAAAACGCGATCGTAAGGCGCGATAACCACCACCGGCATGTTCTCGTCGATCAGCGCGATCGGTCCATGCTTGAGTTCGCCCGCAGCGTAGCCTTCCGCATGGATATAGGAAATTTCCTTGAGTTTGAGCGCGCCCTCCAGGGCGAGAGGATAGCTGGTGCCTCGTCCGAGATACAGGACGTCCCTCGATTTGGCGATGTCGCGCGCGAGCTTGTCGATCTGCGGTTCGGTGGCAAGCGCTTCCGACATCAGCCGCGGAACCTCGATCAGGCCGTGCACGAGCTTGGCCTCGTCTTCCTCGGATAATTCCCCCCGCGCCTTGCCGGCTGCGATCGCGAGCGCGGCAAGCACCATCAACTGGCAGGTGAATGCCTTTGTCGAAGCGACACCGATCTCCGGCCCCGCCAGGGTCTGCAACATCGACTCGCTTTCGCGCGCGATCGTCGACGTCGTGACGTTGACGACCGAGAGCGTGTGCAATCCCTGCTCCTTCGCGTAGCGAAGCGCCGCGAGCGTGTCGGCGGTCTCGCCGGATTGCGAAATGAAGATGGCGAGATCGCCCTTGCCGAGCGGCGCCTCGCGGTAGCGAAATTCCGATGCGATATCGATGTCGACGGACAGACGGGCCAGACGCTCCAGCCAGTATTTACCGATGTAACCGGCGTAGTTTGCGGTCCCGCAGGCCACGATCGAGACCCGCCTGATATCGCGAAAATCGAACGGGAGGTCGGTCGGAAGCAACACGCGCTCCGTCGCCATGTCGACGTAACGGGCGAGCGTATGTCCGACAACTTCGGGCTGTTCGTGGATTTCCTTGGCCATGAAGTGACGAAAGTTGGCCTTGTCCACCAGAGAGGTCGAGGCGCTGTGCTTGATGCGGTCGCGCTGAACGATGGCGTTCCGGTGATCGTAGACTGTTGTGCCCTTGCGGGTCAAAACCGCCCAGTCTCCGTCCTCGAGATAGCTGATGGTATCGGTCAACGGCCCGAGCGCGATGGCGTCCGATCCCAGATACATTTCGCCGTCGCCATATCCGATAGCCAGCGGCGGTCCGTTACGCGCGCCGATCAGAATGTTGTCGTCGGATGCGAAGATAAAGCCGAGGGCGAAGGCGCCGCGAAGCTGCGACAACGTGGCCTTGACCGCTTCGACGGGATCGACGCCGGCGGCGAGATGACCGTCGACGAGATGCAGGACGGTCTCCGTATCGGTGTCGGTCTGGAAGACCGCTCCTTTTTTCTGAAGCTCGTCGCGGAGCTCGCGGAAATTTTCGATGATGCCGTTGTGGACGACGGCGACTCGTTCGGTCGCGTGGGGATGAGCGTTGTTCTCCGTCGGCTTGCCGTGCGTCGCCCAGCGCGTATGTCCGATCCCGACGTGTCCCGCCAGCGGTTCAGCGCGCAAACGAGCTTCCAGATTCCGCAGCTTTCCCTCGGCGCGACGGCGCGCCAGACGCGATCCCTCCAGAGTCGCGATCCCGGCGGAATCGTAGCCGCGGTATTCGAGGCGCTTCAACGAATCGACCAACTGATCTGCGACGGGACCACGTCCCAGAATTCCGACAATGCCGCACATGCAGGTCAATTTCTCCGATCGCAGAAAAACTGCGAAAAAACGCCGATGCCCTCTTAACGAATACCCCGGAGCGCAAGGAAACAATAATTATTGCCGATTGCGACAGGGTTAAACCGATCCGATCGCGATCGTATTGCAAACATTTCAGCATTCTCTCCACGGGAGTCGTCACCGCGATCAAGGCTCGCAATGTGCCGGCTGGTCGCCTGCTCCCTGATTAACAGTGCGGTAACCTTGGACGCCCGGTTCGATAATCCCGCGCGTCAAGCGCAATGCCCTGAGTTCCCGATATGCCGGCGCTCGAGAAATTTCACGAGCGATTGAAACAATTTTAGCGATTCCTTCAACGGGAGCCCAAGCCCTTTTTGGCAGTGTGTGCGCAAGAAACAAGAAAAGTGAGGCGCACATGAGTGAAGCCGAGTTTGAACGGTTGCTGAGCGCGGTGAGCGCCGCGGTCGCTCCGCGCATCGAAGAGGCCATGCTGAACGACCTGTCGGACCTTGACGACCAGCATTTCGGCGCCCCCCCGCAGGCTGCCAACGACAACGAGGTCGTCTGGCCGTTCTTCCCTTTTCCCGACGGCTGGAACGGTGCCTGCTGAATGATTCCGCCGGGCGGCATGCCGCCTCTGGTGAGCTTGACGTTTCAGCAAATTATCAACATAAGCCATTGATTATGTTGATTGATGTTGCGCGCGGAATTGAGCCGTCGGTTTTGCAATTTTGACAAGGCCGTCCAGGCACTCCAAGACACACAAGCCCCCACGCCCACCTTGTGGAAATCAGGCCCGGAGAGGGAAACGAGCCCTCCTGCGAGTATTGTGGAAAGTGGCAATGTCAGGTCTGCACCTGATTTATAAATCCGTACCCTTTCGGAGACGGATAGTTTTGCCTAAAATTGGGAGAAAGTTGGAGGATCGATGCTCGTTCTTATCGCCGGGGCATTTGTTGCGGCCTTTTTGATATCTCGTCTGATTTGGCTGGTCACGAAGAGATGGTCGAACTCCATCGGCAAGGCCGTCCTTGTCAATGCCGTGAGCGCCGTGATTATCGTGATCGCAGCGGCTTACAGCTCGGCAGACGGTGGTCCCCCAAAATTCTATTTGGCGTTTTTGATATTCGGCGGCGCGCAACTGATCGTGCTGACCTTCGATATCGTCGGCTCGATCCGGTTCAAGCCGTCAACTGAACCACATTAGCGTCTTGGCCCGCGCCAATCGAGTGATTGCTGCCGCGGCCCGTTACTGGTCCGTGTTTCGACACCATGCCAACGATTTTGTCGCTTGCTTTTTGGCGGGCGCCTTCGCGCCGCACCGTCAAAAGCAGCAGACAGACGCCTTCCGGCGCGCGCCAAGGCCGAGTGGCAATAAATAAATAATATCAGAGGCTTGGGAATGGAGGCCACGTCCGGAATTGAACCGGAGTACACGGTTTTGCAGACCGTTGCGTAACCACTCCGCCACGTGGCCCCTTGGGCCGGGGTTATTATAGAGTGTCGGCCAGTTAGGCAACCTCGCTCGAGCCGATCAATATGAATTCTGAAACCGCGCTCCGCCGGGCTTCTGGAATGGCCGGTCAGGCCCGCCTGCGGCGCCGATAATCCCTCTTCGGCTTAGGCCGGGGTGCAAGTTCGGGCATGGTCGCCTGGACCTCACGATATTTCGCCAGCATCCGCTCGAAACTGGCGAGCAAAGTGGTCTCGATGTCCGGGCGATTTTCCAGGCCGGCGAGCATCATCGCGGCGGCCTCGATCGTGGCGAGACCGTCCCGGCGAGGCTCCTTGCGGAGCTTGCCGTAACGCGAGGGCTGACGCGGACCCAGAATGATGCGCTGGCACTTGAGCATCCACGCGTTGCGCCACCACAGCGCCTTGGCCTGGCTCCAGGTACCATCCAGCAGCACCAAACCCTCGATATTGGCGAGAATGCCGCGTTGATCGTCTTCCATCTCGCCCTTGCGGTCGATGGCCACGATGGCGCGGTCGGTGCCGAAAGCATCGGCCTTGGCCGAACCGAGATAAAGCACCGCCCAACGCGAAGGATCATCCACCGGCCGGCCGAGCGCCTTCGACAGGCTCGGCCACGACAACCCGATCTTCAGGACGGCATCCCGGAAATGTAACGCAGTCAGCCCGGCGGTTCCGAGAGCCCTGTCCTGCTCTTGCGGATGCTGCAGGATCAGGAGCGACGTTCTGCTCGTGATCGGCTCAACGCTGTCGCAAATGCAGAGCGCCAACGGCTTGCGACATCGCGGACAATCCTCTGCCGCATCCGGCTTTTTATCGGTGGCGGCTCTGGGGTTTTGGGACATGGCCCGCTATACGCCGCGTCCACCGCGCCGGCAAGAAACCGGTCGCTGCTCGCCTACTCGGCCGGTGCGACAGCCGGAGCAATGCCGCCTCGCCGCCGCAACCGGTCTATCAGGAGATAGATCACGGGCGTCGTGTAAAGCGTCAGGATCTGCGAAACGAGCAACCCGCCAATGATGGTGATCCCGAGCGGGCGACGCAGCTCCGTGCCCGGACCGGTCGCAAGCACCAACGGGATCGCGGCGAAAATCGCAGCCATGGTGGTCATGAGAATGGGCCGGAAGCGCACGCTGCATGCCTCGAAGATGGCGTCCGCGGACGACAGACCGCGGTGGCGCTCTGCATCCAGAGCAAAGTCGACGATCATGATGCCGTTTTTCTTGACGATGCCGATGAGAAGAATGATTCCGACGAATGCGATGATCGTCAAAGACGTGCTGGTGATCTGCAACGCCAGCAGCGCTCCCAGCCCAGCGGAAGGCAAAGTCGAGATGATGGTGAGCGGGTGCGCGAGGCTTTCGTAAAGCACGCCGAGCACAATATAGACGGCAGCGAATGCGCCCAGGATCAGTAGCGGCTGCCGTCCCGACGTTTTACGGAAATCGGCCGCGTTGCCCTGGAAACTTCCGCGTATGCCCTCGGGCATGTGCAATTCATCGACCGCGCGCTGAATAGCGGCCGTCGCATGATCCAGTTCCACGCCGGGCAACGTATTGAAGGACACCGTCACCGACGGGAACGACTGCGAATGATAGACGGCGAGCGGAGAGAGATCGCGCCGATAACGGACGACGGCGGATAGCGGTATCTGCACTCCGTTGGCGCCCGCGACGAAGATGCGATCAAGGTTGGACGGGTCCTGCTGGAATTGCGGGTCTATTTCCAGGATGACCTGATACTGATTGCGTTGGGTGTAGACGGTCGAAATCTGCCGCTGTGAAAACGCGTTGTTGAGCGCGTTGTCGATGTCCTGAACCTTGACGCCGAGGCTGGATGCCTTCTGCCGGTCGATTGACAAGGTCAGTTGCAGGCCACCTGACTCGCGGTCGCTGGAAACGTCCGTGATGCCCTCCACCGTTTCCATGCGCTTGGCGACAAGAGGAGCCCACTTCTGCAGCAAGTCGAGATCGGTGCTGGTGAGCGTATACTGGTAGTTGGAATCGCTTTGCCGGCCGCCGCTGCGGATGTCCTGCGCAGCGAACATGAATAGCTTGATGCCCGGCACACCCTCCAGATTTCGGCGCATCCGGTCGATGACCTGCTGGGTCGACAGCCCACCCCTTTCGGCCGGCGGCTTCAGCGTGATGTACATGAAGCCGCGATTTGCGCCGCCGCGTCCCCCACCGCCGCCGATCGAGGAACCTATCCCCCGCACGGCGGAATCCGCCATCACGATATCCATAACCCGCTGTTGAAGCCCGAGCATGGATTGAAAGGAAACGTCGGCCGACGCACGCGTCGAACCGATCACAAAACCACTGTCATCGATCGGGAAGTAGCCCTTCGGTGTCTTGATATACAGCGTCACGGTCAAGGCGATCGTAGCAAAAAACACCAGCAACGTCAGGATAGGAAAGCCGAGCACGACGCGTAGCGTCCGCGTATAGAAAGTCACGATCCGCGACAGCAGACTTTCAACGAGCCGATCGAAGCGGGTCGCATCGGATGACATCCCCTGCTTGATGTAGTGGGCGCAGATCATGGGCGTCACCGTCAACGACACAATGGTGGACACCACAATCGCGAAAGTCAGGGTCAGCGAAAATTCCCGCAGCAATCGGCCGACGATGCCATCCATGAAGATCAGCGGCGTGAATGCGGCAACCAGCGACAGGCTGATCGACAGCACCGTAAAGCCGATTTGTCGCGCTCCTTTGAGCGCAGCCTGATAAGGCGGCAGGCCGCGCTCGAGGTTGCGGTACATGTTCTCGATCATGACGATGGCGTCGTCGACCACGAAACCGACGGAGATGGCCAGCGCCATCAGGGAGAGGTTGTCGATAGAGAATCCTGCGAGCCACATGCCCGCGCATGTCCCCGCCAGCGCCAGCGGAACCGACACGCCGGCCGCGATCGTCGGCGTGAGGCGGCGGAGAAACGCATAAACCACCACCATCACCAGAAAGGCAGTCGCCAACAGCGTCCACTGCATATCGTCGACGCTGGCACGGATCGTTCCCGTGCGATCGACGATGGTCGATATCTCGACGCCGGCCGGAATCCATTGCTTGAGTCCCGGAAGCATTGCCTTCACCCGATCGACCGTATCGATGACGTTGGCGTCGCCTTGCTTGGTGATCTGGATCAGCACCGCCGGTTGCTTGTTGAACCACGCCATCGAGCGGCTGTTACGCGTGGCGTCCTTGACGTCGGCCACGTCCGACAAACGGACAAAATTTCCTCCGGAACTTTTGATGACGATGTCGCGAAATTCGGCCGCAGTCCGCATCTGCCGATTAGTGGAAAGTGTTTCGCTCTGGCGGCCACCATTGAATATGCCGACCGGGCCGAGCGGGTTGGCATTCACGATCGCGGTCCGGACATCGTCGGTCGCGATGCCCGCGTTCGAGAGCGCCACCGGGTTGAGCGCAATGCGAACGGCCGGCTGGTCCGCGCCGCTCACCGACACCTCGCCGACTCCCGGAACCTGCGAGATGCGCTGGACGATGACGGTATCGGCCACATCATAGATTGCGCTGGTCGACATGGTTTTCGAGGTCAGCGCCAGAACGAAGACCGGCGCGGCGGCGGGATTGGCCTTGCGGAATGCCGGCAGCGTGGGCAGGTCGCTCGGCAAATCCGCGAGCGACGCGTTGATTGCCGCTTGCACGTCGCGCGCGGCGTGGTCGATGTCCCGCCCGATGGCGAACTGCAACTGGATGCTGGTCGAACCGAGCGTGCTTGAGGACGTGATCTGATCGATGCCCGCGATCTCGCCGAGCCTGCGCTCCAGCGGAGCGGCGACGGTCGCCGCCATGATTGAGGGGGCCGCTCCCGGCCGGCTGGCCGAGACCCTGATCATCGGGAAATCGACATTCGGCACCGACGCCACCGGGAGAAACCCGTAAGCGACCAGGCCGATCAGAAACAGGCCGATCGCCAGAAGCGTGGTACCGACCGGCCTTCGGATGAATGGCTCGGAAATCGAGACCACTACTGCATTCCCTCGGTCATGCCCGCGATCGGCGGTGGCTGCGGACCGCCGGTCGGCACAGCCTGTTCGATGCGCTTGTTCAGCCGGTCCAGAGCCAGGTAGATCACGGGCGTGGTGTAGAGCGTGAGCAACTGGCTCAGCAGCAGGCCTCCGATGATCGAGATACCGAGGGGAAATCTCAGTTCCGCGCCGGTGCCGCTCTCGACAGCCAGCGGCAACGCGCCGAACAGCGCAGCCAGCGTGGTCATCATGATGGGTCTGAACCGAAGCAGGCATGCCTGCACGATCGCTTCGGTCGCCGACATGCCCTGATGGCGCTCAGCCTCGAGCGCGAAGTCGATCATCATGATCGCGTTCTTCTTCACGATTCCCATGAGGAGAATGATGCCGATCAGGCCGATGACGGACAGATCCTGCCCGAACAGCATCAGCGCGAGAATGGCGCCGACACCCGCCGACGGCAGCGTCGAGAGAATCGTGATGGGATGAATGTAGCTCTCGTACAGAACGCCGAGCACGATGTAGATCGTGACCAGCGCCGCCAGGATCAGCCAGGGTTGACCGGCCAGCGATTTCGAGAACTCTGCCGCGTCGCCGGAGAACACGCCGACGATACTTGCCGGCATGCCTATGCGGCTCTCGATGGTCTTGACCCGCTCGACCGCATCGCCAAGCGATTCTCCCGGAGCAAGATTGAAACTGAGCGACGCCGCCGGAAATTGCGCGCGATGCGAGATCGCCAGCGGCGCCGTGGTTCGGGTCAGCGTCGCAACGGCGGAGAGCGGCACCTGCGCGCCGGCGAGCCCCGGCAGATACAGCTTGGAAAGGATCGAGGGATCGCGCTGATACTGCGGCAGGGCCTCCAGCACCACGCGATATTGATTGGCCTGCCCGTAAACGGTCGAGATCTGACGTTGCGCGAACGCGTCGTTCAATGTGTCGTTGACGCCCTGGATGCTGACGCCGAGTTGACCCGCGCGCGCCCGATCGATATTCAGCGCGGCTCGCAGACCTCCCTCCTGCACTTCCGACGAGACATCCTGAAACAACGGATCGCGACCAAGTTCCGTAACCAGCTTGCGGGTCCATTCCGAAACGTCCGCAGCATCGGTCCCCGTCAGGGTATATTGGTATTGCGAGCGGCTCGACTGCGTACTGATCTGGACGTCCTGCACCGGTTGAAAATAAACCGTCATGCCCGGAATCGAGGCTACGCGCTCCTTCAGGCGCGCAACGACGACGGCAACATCGTCGCGACGGTCGCCCCGCGGTTTTAGCGTCATCATAAGGCGCCCGACATTCGTCGTCGGGTTCACGGAACCGGCGCCGATCACGGATATGACGCCCGTCACGTCCGGATCTTCCTTTATTGCGTTGGCCGCCTCGGTCTGTCGGCTTTGCATTTCGGCAAACGATACATGCGGTCCGGCCTCGGTGACCGCGGTGATGGAGGCCGTATCCTGCAGCGGCAGGAATCCCTTCGGCACGACGACATAGAGGATCAGCGTCGCAGCGATGGTTGCGAAGGTCACGACCAGCGTCGCAGGCTGGTGCGCAAGCACCCAAAGCAGGCTCCGACGGTAGAGTTCGACCATCCGATCGATATTGCCGCTGATCCACGCCAATCCCGGAAGGGCGCGCTTGTCGTCGGAGTGCTTCAGAAGACGCGAGCACATCATCGGCGTCAAAGTCAGCGATACGACGGCCGATGTGACGACCGCGATGGTCAGCGTCATGGCAAATTCGCGGAACATCCTCCCGACCAGTCCGGACATGAACAAAAGCGGGATGAACACCGCGATCAGCGAGACCGTCAGCGAAATGACGGTGAAGCCGATCTCGCTCGCGCCTCGCAGCGAGGCATCCATGACGCTCTCGCCGTTCTCGATGTGACGGACGATATTCTCGATCATGACGATCGCATCATCGACCACGAATCCGGTTCCGATCGTCAACGCCATCAGCGACAGGTTGTCGAGGCTGAAGCCGGCGAAATACATGATGCCGAAGCTGGTGATCAGCGACAATGGAAGCGCCACGCCCGCAATCAACGTCGCGCGCAGCGAGCGCAGGAACAGCAGGACGACAAGCGTCACGAGCACGGCGCTGAGGATCAGCGTGAACTGCACGTCGTGGACGGAGGCGCGGATGGTCACGGTGCGATCGCTGACCACCGTCAATTTGATGCCGGCCGGAATCATGCGTTGCAGGGCCGGAATTGCCTTCCGGATCTGCCGGACGACCTCGATCACATTGGCGCCGGGCTGGCGCTGGATGTCGATGACGACGGCTGGCGTTCCGTTATACCAGCCGCCGGTGCGATCGTTTTCCAGTCCATCGACGATCCGGGCGACATCGCCGATCGTGACCGGAGAGCCGTTGCGATAGGCGATGATGATCGGCTTGTACGCATCCGCAGCCGCGATCTGATCGTTGGCTGCGATGGTGTAGGCCTGTTGCGCGCCGTCCAGCGACCCCTTCGGGCCTGACACATTGGCGCCGGCAATCGCGGTCCGCAGGTCTTCCATCGAAATGCCGTAAGCGGCCAGACGCGCGAGATCGGCCTGCACTCGCACCGCCGGCTTCAGACCGCCGAGCACGGACACGCGGCCCACGCCCGAAATCTGACTGAGGCGCGGGGTCAGGATGGTATCTGCAAGATCGCTCATGGCGCGCAGCGAAACGGTGTCCGACGTCAGCGCGAGCGTCATCACCGGCGCGGCGGCGGGATTCACCTTGGCGTAAGTCGGCGGATATGGAAGGTTTTTCGGCAGAATCCCGGCTGCGGCGTTGATAGCCGCCTGCACGTCTTGCGTTGCGCCGTCGATATCGCGGTTGAGATCGAATTGCAGGGAAATCTGACTGACACCGAACGAGCTTGTCGATGTCATCGACGACAACGAGGGAATCTGTCCGAGCTGGCGTTCCAGCGGCGCGGTCAGTAGCGACGCCACCACGTCGGGACTCGCGCCAGGCAACCGCGTGCTGACCTGCACGGTCGGAAAGTCGACCTGCGGCAGCGCGGAGACCGGCAACGCCCAATAGCCGAGCGCGCCTCCGATCATCAGCGCGATACCGAGCAAGGAGGTTGCGATCGGACGGCGAATAAATGGTTCGGAGACGCCCATGTCTGTCAACTCGTCTGTCAGCCCGCTACCACGGACTCGGTGCTCGGCGCCCTGCCTCGGGGATCACGGTTGAGCCTTTGTGTTGCCGTTCGACTGCCCGTTCTCCTGCGAGCCGCCCGACCGCCTTTGACCTCCCTCGCCCCGCCTGCCCCGGCGTTCGCCGTTGCCGGCATCTTGACGATTGCCGCGTCTGCCTTGCCGTTTCTGTGGCGCGAGATGAGCCGTCGGCGGCTGATTGTTCTCGCTCACGCTTACTTTCGCGCCGTCGGACAGATTGGCAAAACCCGTGGTAACCACCCGATCCGTGGGAGCAATGCCCTTGGCGATCACCGCGTCCTGCTCGTCCTGCTGCGTCACCGTCACCGGCTTCGCGGTCACGATATCGTCGTTTCCGATCACATAGGCGAAGGTTCCGAGCGGGCCGCGCTGAACCGCCGACGTCGGTATCACCGTCGCCTGCGACAGCGTTTCCACCTTGAGGCGGACGTTGACGAACTGGCCCGGCCAGAGCTGGAAGTGTCCGTTCGGAAATTCAGCCTTCAGCTTCAATGTGCCGGTCGTCGGATCGACCTGATTGTCGATGCCGATCAGTTTGCCGGTGTCGGCAACCGTCGTTCCGTCGTTTCCGAAGACATCGACTTCGAGAGCGCCCTTCGCCACGGCCGCGTTCACACGCGTAATCAGTTGCTGCGGAAGGCTGAACTGCACAGAGATCGGTTGAAGCTGCGTAAGGATGACAAGTCCGATCGCATCGGACGCGTGGATGATGTTGCCTTGATCGACCTGGCGCAGGCCCGCCCGGCCCGAAATCGGCGCGATAATCTTGGTGTAACCGAGCATCGCCTGGGCATTGTCGATCGCCGCCTGATCGGCCTTGACGAGCGCCTCCTGCTGCGCGACGACGGCCAGCTGCGTATCGGCCTGCTGCTTCGAGCCGGCATTGGAGGCGGCCAGTTGCTGATAGCGCTTCAGATCGAGGCGCATGTTGGCGAGCTGCGCTTCATCCTGGGCTTTCTTCGCGACCGCCTGATCGTACTGCGCCTGATAGATGACGGGATCGATCTCGCCCAGCACGTCGCCTTTCCTGACATCCTGTCCTTCGATGAAATTGACAGCTATCAGCTTGCCGTCGACCTGCGGGCGCACGATGACCGTATTCAGGGCCCGGACGGCTCCTACGCCATCGAGGTAGACCGGCACGTCCTGGACGCGCGGCATTGCGGCGAGCACCGGAACTGCGAGATCAGGCCGCATCCTTCCGTTGCGGTTCTTCTGCTCGAACGCGCTCCAGCCGAGATAGGCCAGTCCTACGGCGATCAGAAGCGCGATCACAATCCACGTCGTGCGCCCACGACCGCGGCCCGACGCGTTGCCGGGCGCTCCGTGGCCGGCCGTTTTCGCACTGTCGTCCAGACCCGGCTTAAAGAGCATTGCCTGCCCTCTCCATCCTTGGCTCCCAGCCGCCGCCCAGGGCCTGATAAAGGCTCACGATGGCAAGCAGCCGCGCAAGCTGCGCCTGCGACAATGCATCCTCCGCCTGGAACAACGTCAGCTGGGTATTCAGCACCGTCACGATGTCGGCGGTGCCGGCCCGAAGCTGCTGCTCGGACAGTTCGAACGCCCTGCGCGAAGCGGAGAGAACCTCCCGCTGAAGGCGCAGCTTCTCGGTGGTCTGGCGGATCGCGATCAACGCGTTGTCGACGTCGGCGAACGCCGAAACCACCGTCTTGCGATAAGTCTGCAGCAGTTCATCCTGTCTCGCCCTGGTATATTCGAAGTTGCCGAGAATCCGGCCGCCGTCGAAAATCGGCTGCGTCAGACCGCCGGCAAGACTGAAAAATGCGGCGTGAGGCTGAAACAGCGCGACCAGGGCCGAACTCTGATAACCGCCCTGCCCGGTCAACTGAATGCTCGGAAAAAATTGCGCGCGGGCACTGCCGACATTGGCGGTTGCCGATGCGAGTTGCGCCTCCTGACGGCGGATATCAGGACGCTGCGTCAGCAGTTCCGAGGGCAGACCCGGAGTAACCCTCGGGACGGCAATCCGGTTGAGCGAACCGCCCTTGACCTTCACGCTTTCAGGCGGACGAGCCACCAGCGTCGCGAGCGCGTTGATGTTTTGTCCCAGAATCTCACGAAGCGGCGGAACGGCGGCGCGCTGATTTGCCAGCACGCTTTCCTGTTGCGCCACATCGAGATCGCTCCCCGTGCCGGCATTCAGCCGCTGCTTGATCGCCTCGAGGACGCGCGCGGCGCTGGCGATGTTGCGCTCGGCGGTTCGAATGCGATCCTGCGACGCGAGCACCTGAAAATAGGCATTGGCGACACTCGAGAGCGTCGTCAGCGCAACCACGTCCCGGTCAAAGCGGTTCGCGTTCGCAGTTTCCTCCGCAGCCCGAGCGGCGTCGCGATTTTTGCCCCAGAAATCGATCTCATAGCTGGCGGCGCTCAGGGTGGATGAATAGTTCACCACTTCCCGGCCGCCAATGCTGAGGCCGCTGGAGCTGGAGCCCGAGATGCGGGAATAGGTTTCCTGTCCGCCGACACTGATGCTCGGCAACAACGCCGCGCCAGCGATCCGGGCTTGCTGATCGGCCTGAATGATCCGCGACGTCGCAGCGGCGATGTCCAGGTTGACGGTCTGGGCCTCCTCCATCAGGTCGGTCAGTTCCGAGGAGCGAAAGCCGCGCCACCAGTCGAGCGTCGGCGGAGCATCGGGCGTAGCCGGCCGTGTCGCCTTGTATCCGGCCGGTATGTCCAGCGCCGGATCAGGAAGATCCGTGGTCAAGATGCAGCCGGCCGACGCTGCGACGGCTGCCAATCCCAACAGAAACATGGCGGGACGCCAAACCCAGTTCGCAACCCTTTGTGGATCGATCGACGCCTTCGCAGAAGAATCACTCACGCCGGCCCCCAAGGGGGACCAAAAGCGACGACAGGTATTCGCGTGAGGCCGCAGCGCCCACGTTCAGCCCCTATCCGACATAAAAAACGACCTAGCCACCGGCAATCATGCTTTCTCTTGGAACCGCTCTATCCTATAGCGGTCTGGTGAGTGGACGGACAGTCCTGCTCGGCCTAGAACATTAGATACGTTCTATTGGCATCAGGGCCCTGCGGCTCACCTGATTCATCAAGAAGCCTCGATTTTACAGGCTTTCCTAAGTCGCGGATCGCGAGTTGTCTCGCCAATCTTACGAAGATTTCATGCGACGTTTCGGCCCGGCACGCCACGCTGCAGCGGATTCAGGGCCAATGCGGACGAATCGAACGTGCACGCGCCCGCGCGGGTAGTTTGCGGCTGGACATCCTGACAGGCTCAGGAGGCATCAGCGGCGGCGTATCGCAAAAGCAGCGAACTGAACGCCCGTCCCATCATGCGGATCGGCCGCCTTCGTTCCCTCCCTTGTAGCGCCCCCGCCTCTCAACTAGGGTTGCCGCATTCCTCCAACGGACCGACAAGATCAAGCATCCCATGAGAATCAATAACGACGTCGTCGAAGCGATCGGCAACACACCGCTTATCAAGTTGAAGCACGCCTCGGAAACGACGGGATGCACCATTCTCGGCAAGGCCGAGTTCATGAATCCGGGTCAGTCGGTCAAGGATCGCGCCGGCAAACAGATGATTTTGGAAGCGGAAAAGCGAGGCGATCTCAAGCCCGGCGGACTCGTGGTCGAAGGCACGGCCGGCAATACCGGCATCGGCCTCGCGGTTGTCGCCAGCGCGCGCGGATACCGCACAATGATCGTCATCCCGGAGACGCAAAGCCAGGAAAAGAAGGACATGCTTCGGCTGTGCGGAGCCGAACTGGTCGAGGTCCCGGCGCTCCCCTATAGCAATCCGAACAATTATCAGCATATCGCGAGGCGGCTCGCCGACGAATTGCGTAAATCCGAACCGAACGGCGTGCTGTTTGCCGATCAATGGAACAATCTCGACAATCCCAAGGCTCACTACGTTTCAACCGGCCCCGAAATCTGGGAGCAGACCGGCGGCAAGGTCGATGGCTTCATCTGTTCGATCGGGACCGGCGGCACGCTGGCCGGGACCGGCGCATTCCTGCGGGAGAAAAAGAAGGACATCGTCATCGGCGTTGCCGACCCCCGTGGAGCCGCCATGTACGAATTGTTCAAAAACGGCGTGGCCAAGGCGACCCCGGGAGGATCGATCACCGAGGGAATCGGACTTGGCCGGGTGACGCCGGTCATCGCCAACGCCAAGGTCGACGAGGCCTATCTCATTCCCGACGAGGAAGCCGTTCCGGTGATCTACGATCTGCTTGAACACGAGGGGCTCTGCCTCGGCGGCTCGACCGGCATCAACGTCGCCGGCGCAATTCGTCTCGCAAACCAATTGGGGCCCGGCCACACGATCGTGACGATCCTCTGCGACTCCGGCAACCGCTATCAGTCGAAGCTGTTCAATCCCGACTTCATGCGCTCCAAAAACCTTCCCGTGCCGCAATGGCTCGAGAAGCGAACCACGGTGAAAATTCCTCTCGCTCCGGCCTAACGCAGGATCTGGCTGAGAAAAAGCTGCGTTCGCGGGTGTCGCGGATTGGCGAAAAAATTCGCAGGCGTGTCGGATTCGATGATCTGCCCCTCATCCATGAACACCATCCGGTTCGCCACCTCCTTGGCGAATCCCATTTCATGCGTGACCACGAGCATGGTCATGCCTTCCCTGGCGAGGTCGACCATCGTGTCGAGCACTTCCTTGACCATCTCGGGATCGAGCGCCGAAGTCGGCTCGTCGAACAGCATGACCTTCGGATTCATCGTGAGCGCGCGCGCAATCGCCACGCGTTGCTGCTGGCCACCCGACATCTGGCCGGGATATTTGTTGGCCTGATGCGGGATTTTGACGCGCTCGAGAAATTTCATCGCGGCCGCCTCGGCGTCTTTCTTCGGGATATTGCGAACCCAGATCGGAGCGAGCGTACAGTTTTCAAGCACCGTCAGATGCGGAAACAAATTGAAGCTCTGGAAGACCATTCCGACCTCGCGCCGCACTTCCTCGACGCGTCGCAGATTGGGGCCCAGTTCGATTCCATCGACGATGATCCGGCCTTCCTGAAATTCCTCGAGCGCGTTGATGCAACGGATCAGCGTCGATTTTCCCGAACCTGACGGACCGCAGATGACGATACGCTCGCCGCGCGCCACGTCGAGGTCGATGTCCCGCAGCACATGGAAGCTGCCGAACCACTTATTGAGACCTGCAATGGAAACGATGGCATTTTCGTCTGTCATGACCCGTCCCAGCTTCAGCTTTGCCTGTCCGGATTCAACCGATGTTCGACGAACAGCGAATATCGGGACATGCCGAAGCAGAACACGAAGTAGATGATGCCGGTGAAGGCAAACCCGGTGAACAGCGTGGTCGGCGTCGCCCATGTCGGATCCGCGAAGGTGGCTCGCAAGCTCCCGAGCAGATCGAACAGCGCGACGATCGAGACCAGCGACGTGTCCTTGAACAATGCGATAAAGCTGTTCACCAGTCCGGGAATGACATGCCGCAACGCCTGTGGCATCACGATCAGTCCCGTCGTCTTCCAGTACGACAGGCCAAGCGCATTGGCGGCTTCCGCCTGCCCGCGCGGTATCGCAGCCAGGCCGCCGCGAATAACCTCGGCGTTATAGGCTCCAGCGAACAGCGCGATTCCGATCAGAACCCGGACCAGGCCATCCACGGTGAAATCTCCGGGAAGAAAAAGCGGAAGCATATAGGTTGCGAAAAACAACACCGTAATGAGCGGAACGCCACGCCAGAACTCGATGAAGGCGACCGAGAAAATCCGGATCAGTGGAATGGTGGCGCGCCGTCCCAGCGCCAGCGCGATTCCGACCGGTATCGACGATACGATGCCGGTCACCGACACCACGAGCGTGACCAGCAGGCCGCCCCAGAGACGGGTATCGACGACCGGAAGTCCGCCACGATCGAGGTGCATCACCGCCATCACCGCGCCGGCGCAGAGGAACGCCATCAGGCTCGTCAGCAGCGTGCGCCAGCCCGTTCGGAAGGCGCCGTTCAAAAGAAAGAGCAGCAGCGAGACGCTCACGGCGGTACATGCAAAGTCGTACCAGACCGGCTGATCGGAATTTTGCAGCCCATCGCGGAGCCGGACCAGCGGCCATGCCAGAAAATTCACCACGTCGCCGATCCATGCAACGGCATGTCCCGTAAGCTGCAAAACCGGACCGACTCCGCTCCCCTCTCCTGATGTCGCGAGTTGCTGTCCGACGTTGCCGAGGCCGTCGGCGAAACTCGACAGGAAACCAGCGGTCCACTTTACGCCGAACCCGCTCACGCCTCCGCCATGCAGCAGAAAAAAAGCCACGACGGGAAATGCAATGAAGAACACGCCCGCATTGAGACCCTTCGCGGGCAGCCGCGGCACCAGAAGCGGCAGCAGCAAAACGGCGGCCAGCAGGAACGTCAGATTTACCCGCCACCGTTCAGGTTCCGGATAGAAGCCGTAAATGAATTGCGTGATCTTCGCCTGAACAAAGGGCCAGCACGCCCCGATCGACTGTCCCGCATCCGCAGCCAGACACGATGTTCGATCCGTGCCTTCCCAGACCGCGTCCACGAGGAGAAACCTGATCGTCGGGACGATGATGAACCACAACAGCACGACACCGACGACCGTCAGAAGCACGTTGCCCGGAGAATTGAGCAGGCGGGTCCGCAGGAATGCGAAAAAGCCTGTCGTTGTGATCGGGGCCGGTCGCTCCGGAACCAGATCGGTACGAACGAACGACTGTGCGGGATGATCGGTCATCCGCCCATGCTCCTCGCGACGCGCCAACCGTAGAAGCTCATGATCGCGCTGGTGACCAGCGAGATCATGAGATAAACGCCCATCGTGATCGCGATGATTTCGATGGCCTGTCCGGTCTGGCTCAGCGTCGTGCCGGCAAACACCGAAAACAGATCGGGGTATCCGATGCCGACGGCCAGCGACGAATTCTTGATGAGGTTGAGATACTGATTGGTCAGCGGCGGCAGGATGACGCGCATGGCTTGCGGCACCACGATCAATCGCAGTGTCGATCCGCGCGAGAGCCCGAGCGAGGCTCCCGCCTCCATCTGTCCCTTGTGAACCGAGAGAATTCCGGCGCGCACGACTTCCGCGATGAATGCCGCCGTATATGTCGAAAGCGCGACCGCGAGCGCGACGAATTCCGGGGTCACGCGCGTTCCACCGGAAAAATTGAATCCCCTGAGAGCAGGGATCTCGAATGTGACGGGAACGCCGAAGACGAGCATCGCGAGGAGCGGAACGCCGAGCAGTAGCGCGAGAACATAGGGCCAGACGACAACGACTCGTCCGCGTTGAAAAAGTGCCCGGCGCGAATAGCTGCGCAGCCACAGACAGCCGATGACGGCAGCCGCAACCGAGACGGCGAAGGCCACAAGCCCCTCGTGCCCGACCGGCTTCGGAATGACGAGGCCGCGATTGCTGAGAAAGAATGCGTCGAAGATCGAAATGCTTTCCCTCGGACTCGGAAGCGCGCTCAGCACCGCAAGATACCAGAAGAGAATCTGGAACAGCAGCGGCAGGTTGCGAACCAACTCCACATAGCCGCCGGAAATGCGCGATATCAGCCAATTCGGCGACAGTCGGCCGAGCGCCACGACAAAGCCGATGATCGTCGCGAAGACAATGCCGACGACGGACACCAGCAGCGTATTGAGAAGGCCGACCAGAAACACGCGGGTATAACTGTCGGTCTCGGAATACGGAATCAGGGTCTGGCTGACGCCGAAACCGGCGGTTTGCGACATGAAACCGAAGCCGGACGCGATGTGCTGCGTCTCAAGGTTTCCCCTTGCATTACCTACGATCTCGTAGCCGATCCAGACCAGAACGGCGACGAACAACCCTTGCAGTGCGAGCCCGCCCCAACCGGCTTTTCCGCCGAGCGCGCGTCGCAGTTTCAGGAAGAACTGCAGCGGCGGTTTTCGAGGCTCGGCGGCCATCGCCGGTTCAGTCGTTGACGCTAGCGGATCGGCGGTGCGTACTGAATGCCGCCCTGGTTCCAGAGCTTGTTAAGTCCGCGCGCGATTCCAAGCCGCGAACCAGCGCCGACGTTGCGATCGAACGACTCTCCATAATTGCCAACCGCCTTGATGATGCGCGTCACCCAGTCCTTGGTGAGGCCAAGCTGTTCACCGAAATTGCCATCGGTCCCGAAGACGCGCTTCAGTTCCGGCCTGTCCGATTTCGCCATCTCGTCGACGTTCTTCTGCGTGATTCCAAGTTCTTCGGCGTTGATCATCGCAAACAGCGTCCACTTGACGAGATCGAACCATTGATCGTCGCCGTGGCGCACCATCGGCCCAAGCGGCTCCTTCGAGATCACCTCCGGCAACACCGCATGATCGGCGGGATTGGAGAGTTTCAGCCGCTCGGCATAGAGTTGCGAAATATCTGAGGTAAACACATCGCATCGGCCTGATTCATAAGCCTTGATGGTTTCGTCGGCCGTGCTGAAAGCGATGACCTCGTACTTCATCTTGTTGCTCTTGAAGTAATCGGCGAGATTCTGTTCGTTCGTGGTGCCGGTCTGGACACAGACCGACGCGCTGTTCAATTCCAGCGCCGAATTGACCTTGAGCGATTTCCTGACCAGAAAACCCTGACCGTCGTAATAAGTCACGCCTGTGAAGTTTCCGCCAAGCGATGTATCGCGCGAGAGCGTCCACGTCGTATTGCGCGACAGAACATCTATTTCGCCGGACTGCAGGGCAATAAACCGGTCTTTGGCGGATAACGGAACGAACTTGACCTTGCTTGGGTCGTTAAATACGGCGGCCGCGATCGCGCGGCAGACGTCCACGTCGAGCCCTGTCCAGTTGCCTTTGTCGTCGGGGGCGGAAAATCCCGGCAATCCCTGGCTCACGCCGCAGGACAGCATGCCCCGCGCCCTGATCGTCTCGAGCGTAGTCTTCGCCTTCGCCGATTCCTGCGCGGATGCCGATTGCAGCGAAAGACCGGCGGCGAAAGCGAAAACGACAGCAAGTACGCATTTCATGGCAATGCCTTTCAAGGACATCAATGGATTGTCAATTTGTCGCCGTTCAGACGCCAGGTCGAATCCGGTCGGTCGATTTGTTTCCTCCGCCAATCGGGCCAAAGATGGACGTTGTCGATCAACCGAGAGCGAGAACAGGTCGAAACGTGGTAAGCCTCTCAACACCCGGCCAACAGCGGGTTCAGGGATACCGGGCGGATCGGATATCAAATTCACTCTACTGGCGGGCAGGGTCAAGGGGTTGACGAGGGTCTTCCCCTTCCTGTTACTAACGCAATCACTCCGAAAACACGATTCAACAAGTATCGAGGCGAACCCCGCGTCAGCGGCAAAACGCCTCCTTTGCAGCGGCAGGCAGATGACCTTCTCAAAGGGCGGCGAACCCACAGATTCGCTTCGAGCGGAAACCAGACTGGTCGTTTCGGGCCGCGACACCGAGGCTCAAAAAGGATTCATCAATCCTCCCGTCGTTCGCGGCTCGACCGTACTCTATCCGACAGCGAATGACCTGCACGTCCATCGCGGAGAATTCCATTACGGACGGCACGGCACTCCCACCACCCGCGCCCTGCAGGATGCATTGGCGGCGCTGGAAGGCCCTCAATGTGCAGGTGTTGGCCTCGTTCCATCGGGCGTGTCGGCGATCTCCACCGCTCTGCTGTCGATCCTGAAGACCGGCGATCACATCCTCGTCTGCGATAATGTCTACCGTCCCACGCGGAATTTCTGCGACGGGATCCTGGCGCGCTTTGGAGTCGAGACCGATTATTTCGATCCGCTGATCGGTTCGGATATCGCTGCGTTGTTCCGGCCCAACACCCGCGCCGTCATGGTCGAGGCTCCCGGTTCCCAATCCCTGGAGATGCCGGATGTTCCGGCGATCGCCGCGGTTGCGCATGCGCGTGGAGCGCTCGTAGTCGACGACAATACATGGGCGACCCCGCTGTTTCGCCGCGCGCTCGAACAGGGTGTCGACATCAGCATCCAGGCGGCGACCAAATACATCGGCGGGCATTCCGACATCATGTTCGGAACCATATCCGCCAACGCCCAGGCCTGGCCCGCGCTCACGGAAGCCATACGGCTGCTCGGCGTTTGCGCCGGTCCCGACGATGTGTTTCTGGCGTTGCGTGGATTGCGCACGCTTGCCGTAAGGCTGCGGTATCATCAGCAAGCCGCGATCGATGTCGCGCAGTGGCTCGCGAAACGGCCCGAAGTTGCGAGGATTCTGCATCCCGCCTTCCCCGATGATCCCGGCCACGCGATCTGGAAGCGCGACTTCACCGGTGCATCGGGGCTGTTCAGCATCGTCCTCAAACCCGCGCCGCCACAGGCCGTCGATGCATTGCTCGACTCCGTGAAACTGTTTGGCATGGGTTACTCCTGGGGCGGTTACGAGAGCCTCATCATTCCTTTCGATTGCGCCGCGTATCGCACTGTGACGCGTTGGGCACCGGGAGGGCCGACGCTGCGGCTGCACATCGGGCTGGAAAACGTCGACGATCTCAAGGCTGATCTCGAGCGGGGATTTGAGGCCTTCAACGCCCGGCAGTGAGTGTGGCCTCGAACCAAATTTTTCGCCTGCCAAATTTACTCCAGTCGGCCGAAATAAATGAATTGATCCATCGCTAATTGCCGATAGCCTGACCCTTCGACCCGAATTTGTTGACGGGGAACCCATGGGAAGCCTCGTTCTTCTCGATCTGATGGGGGGCATCGCGCTTTTGCTCTGGGGCCTGCATATGGTCCGGAGCGGAATCCTGCGCGCCTTCGGGCCGGACCTCCGCCGGTTTCTGGGCAAGGCGCTTCGCAATCGCTTTGCCGCCTTCGGCGCCGGCCTCGGTCTCACCGCCCTGCTCCAGAGCAGCACCGCCACCGGCCTGCTTACGAGTTCGTTCGCGGCGGAAGGCCTTGTAGGCCTTGTTCCGGCACTCGCGATCATGCTCGGCGCGAACGTCGGAACCACGCTGATCGTTCAGGTGCTGTCGTTCAACATCTCTGCGGCCGCGCCGATCTTTTTCGTGATCGGACTGGTGGCGTTCCGCAGCGGCGCCCGCTCCCGCGTCAAGGATGTCGGCCGTGTCTTCATCGGTCTTGGCCTGATGCTGCTGGCGCTCCACATTTTGCTGACGACGCTTGCCCCGGCTGAAAACGCACCGGCCGCGAGGGTTTTTCTGAACGCCATCACCGGCGATTCTGTCCTGTGCATTATCATCGGGGCCGTTACGACATGGGCCGTACATTCCAGCGTCGCAAGCGTGCTTCTGGTCATGTCGCTCGCCTATTCGCAATTCGTTTCACCACATGCGGCCTTCGCGCTGGTGCTCGGCGCCAATATCGGCAGCGCCGTCAATCCGGTCTTCGAAGGTGTCCGGCGCGATAATCCCGCGAGCTATCGGCTCCCGCTCGGCAACATGCTCAACCGGCTCGTTGGAGTGCTGCTGGTCACACCATTTCTGCACCCGATCGTGGATGTCATGCTGGCATGGCAGCCGAACCTCGCCAAGGCTACCGCCACGTTCCACATTGCGTTCAACGTCATGACCGCGATCCTTTTTATCGGCCTGCTCGACGGTGTAGCGCGCATGCTCGTGCGGCTCCTTCCCGACAAGCCGCCTGAGACAGATCCGTCGCGGCCTCGTTATCTCGACGAAAGCGCGCTGGAAACACCGTCACTCGCCCTCGCCGATGCGGCGCGCGAAACGCTGCGCATGGGCGACCTCGTGGAGGGCATGCTGCGCAGGGTGATGGACGCGATGATGACCAATGACAAATCCCTGGTCGATCAGGTCTCGCGGATGGATGACGGCGTCGACGGTCTCGATGAAGCGATCAAGTTGTACGTGACCAAGCTGACCCGCGGCAGCCTCGATGAGCGAGAGGGTCATCGCGCAATGGAGATCATCGCATTCGCCATCAACCTCGAACATATCGGCGACATTATCGACAAGAACCTGAGCGAACTCGCCACCAAGAAAATCAAGCGCCGCTTTCAGTTCTCTCCCGAAGGCGCAAGCGAGCTTTCAGCGTTTCACAAGCGGATCATGGATTCGCTTCGAATCGCCTTCGGTATCTTCATGTCGGGCAATGTCGATGAGGCTCGCGGGCTGATCGCCGAGAAAGTCGCGCTGCGCAACTTCGAACTCGCTGCGACCGAGCGGCATCTTGATCGGCTCCGCGAGGGACGCCTCGAAACGATCGAGACGACGTCGCTGCACCTCGATGTGCTGCGCGATCTGCGGCGGATCCATTCGCACATTTGCTCGGTCGCCTATCCGGTTCTCGACGCGGCAGGTCAGCTTCCCGCCTTACGGCCAAGCGAAACCGATCTGTTGGGGATTTCCACGCCGGCGGATATGTCTCCGCGCTGACCGGATACGACTTCACGTCGACGATTGGCGTCCGTTGAGGATGATGAAGTAGACGTTCCGGAAATACACAACCAGCCCCAGGGCCTGGCCGGCGATGAACACCGGGTCGCGCCGGTAAAGCGCGTAAGCCAGAAGAAGCGTCCCCCCTCCGATCGAGAAAAACCAGAACGCAACCGGGATCACGCTTTTTCGTGCGCGCTCGGAGGCGATCCACTGCACGACAAACCGCATCGTGAAGAGCGCCTGCGCCACGAAGCCGAGAACGACCCAGCCGTCGAACTTGGTGACGAACACATCGTAGAGATAGCTGGACAGCATACCGACCGTATCAGTCATGGCGCACAATCTCGGTTGCAACGGGCGTGGATTTCTTTCGCCGGATCAGCCACCACACACCGGCAAGGTCCATGATTCCGATCCACAGGCGATCGAAGAAGCCATAGTTCGACACGCCCGAACGTCGCGGCCGGTCGATTACGTCGACATAGGCGATGTCATAGCCTTCCCGCCGCACCAGCGCCGGCAGAAACCGGTGCAGGCCATCGAAGTAAGGCAGTGACAGGAACACTTCTCGCCGCAAGGCTTTCAATCCGCAGCCGGTGTCGCGCGTGCCGTCGCTCAGAACCCGGCTTCGTACGCCGTTGGCGATCCGCGACTGGAATTTCTTGAATCCGGTATCCTTGCGTCCGACGCGCTGGCCGGCGGCAAGACCGACGCGCGTGCCGCCGTTCTCGATTGCGGTTATCAGGTCGGGCAGGAACGCCGGATTGTTCTGGCCGTCGCCATCCAGCGTCGCAACGATCGCGCCGCGCGCCGCGCGCACCCCGGTCCGCACCGCCGCCGATTGCCCTGATGACTTATCGTGGCGGATCTGACGCACGTTCCCGCGCCGGGCCATGATCGCCGCCAGCCGCTCACCGGTCGCATCGGAGGAACCATCGTCAACGTAGACGATTTCGTAATTCCATCGTCCGTCGAGCGCCGTGGCGATCTCCTCGACGAGAGGCGCGACATTCTCCGCCTCGTTACGCACGGGCACAATAATGGACACTGTCGGCGCAGGCGTGCTGCTAGGCATGTCGTCGTTCATCGTCCCGATTGGTCCGCTGGTCAGAACCCCGCGCCAAACTGGTCTGGCCGCGCCCGCTTCTTATGGCGCGCAAGCGCCGTGGGCAACTCTTTTGAGATGCTCCGCCCGGGCGCGCGGAAACGTGTTGATAGCTGCGGCAATTGCGCGATCGATTTCCTTTCGGATGGATACACAAGCGCCGCATATCGCTAGGGACTTGACTATTCTAACGCGTTCCCTCCGAGCGGAAGATGGCGATCGAAATCGTCTTGCCCTGCGAGAAGTTATAGCCGTCGATGCGCGTCGCAACGTTGTAGCGCAATCCGATCGCTTCGGCGCGCTGCGCGAAGGCCCGCTCGGAACGGGATTCGACGAGCGCGAACCGGCAGCTTCCGTGACCGAGGAAATCGGCTGCGCCGGGGCCGTCGGTCAATAATGTCGACGTTCCGGTCATGAAGACCAGGCTTGGCTCGTGGTAACCTGCGGCGGCGACCTTCGGCCCTATGCACTCGACATTTCGTAGCGCGCGCGCGACTTCGGGACTCGGAAACAGCGGCGTCAGCGCCGCGACAATGATCCCGTAGACCGACGCGCTCAGAAAAAGCGCCGCCATGACCGCGTTCAGCAGAGAGCGTTCGGCATTGCCGTCGTCATAGAGCCACCATGCGAACAATCCGGAGATCAGGGCCGCAGCCGCAAAAGGCCACGCCAGAAACACGGGTTGACGCGTCAGGGTAATGGTCGCGATGACCGCAAGCACCAGGGTGATCGCCGGAATGGCGAACCACCACGCCGTGCCTTTCCTGAGCCACGATATGGACAGCAAACGGTGCTCCAGCGCCCAAATCGACAAGACCGCGATCGCCGGATACAGCGGCAGCACGTAATGCGGCAGCTTGGTCAAGACCAGTTCGAACACGATCCATGATGGAATCACCCATGCCAGCAGGAATCGCACTTCCGGCTCGCGACGCATCCGCCAGACGGCGGGCGCCGCCAGCCCCGCCAGGGGCGCGCCGGGCCAGAACGTGATCCAGAACAGCAGGAAGTAGGTTCCGGGCGGCGCTCCGTGTGACTCCTGCGCCGCGAGCTTGCTCAGCATGTCGCCGCCGATCGAGTCCGTAAAAAACGTATCTCCGGCGCGCAGGAAAATCGCGACGAACCACGGCATGACGAGGACCAGCATCCACATCAGCCCCCATACGGGCTGCAGACGCCTCAGCCACGACGCCGAACGATCGAGAACGGCGACGGTCCCGATCGTCAATCCCACAAACATCAGGATCAACGGACCCTTGAGCAAAATTCCCCCGGCGAGCGCGGTCCAGAAGATCGCCGGATATCTCCAGGACGGCCGCTCGAGGTTTCCGTCCCTCTGCCATGATAAATAAATCCGCGCGAGCGCACCCATCGCGGCAACGACGGTCAGCAGCAGCATGGCGTCGGTCTTTGCGAGCCGCGCTTCCACTCCGAGCAACACCGAACTGCACATCATCAGCCCGGCAAGAACGGCGCCGCGCCGCGACACGAAGGCGAGCGCCGTCCAGTACGTCAGAAGCACCGCGCCGATCGCGCCGATCAGGGATGGAACGCGGTACAGCCAGATGCGGATCTGCGCGCGCGGCAGCCCGAGCGACGACGCCGTTTCGACAGCGGCGGCCTGCAACCAGTAAATGCCGACCGGTTTCTTGTAACGCACCTCGTCCTGGAAGCGGATGTCGACGAAATCGCCGGTCTCGACCATCTGTTTGGTCGCCTGAGCGAAACGGGGCTCGTCGCGGTCGATCGGCGGGATGTTGAAGAAGCCGGGCAGAAAGAACAGCAGGCCGACGATGATCAGAAAGAGCACCGACCTGACGTGACGGGCAGCGACGAAGTCGATCGCAAGTGCCAGCCCACGTCCCGGATTCACCGGGGTTTTCGGTTCGCGCGCTTGTCCAAACCGGGGACGGGAAAGGGTCTCAGCCATGGGGGTTCCGCATACGCTGAACCCACCGCAGGGACAACCGCTTAACCTGTCACTATTGAATTCTGATCGTAACTGTGTCCGCCGCGCCAGCAGCATCCATAACCGTCAGCCGGACAAAGCCGGGTCCCGGCGGTTCGACCATCCGCTGACGCCGGCTTTCGATCTCTCCGACTACTTTTCCGTTGACCAGCATCGTCATCGGAAAGACACCGCCTGCGACTTTCACCGGCAGCGCGGACAGCTTTATGCCGTTCCCTCCTCCTCCGGCATCGATTCGCGAGCCGTTCAGCGGAAACTGGATACGAAGCGTGTGCTCGTTGCCGGTCCGGATCAGTTCACCCGCGGGACGAAATCGCCGCAGCGGAAGCGGCAGTTTTGCATTGCTGGCGATCAGCGTTCCGCGCGGAGCTTTCGGCAACGCTACCAATAGCTTGCCGGTGCGAGCGAAAGCATCGAACAAAACCGGCGCGGCTGCCACGCGCCCGATCAGGCCGGGCACCGGCGCGCCGTCCGGACGCCCGACCCAGACGCCGACCGTCATGCGGCCGTCGAAGCCGACGGACCACGCATCGCGATAGCCGTAGCTGGTCCCGGTCTTGAAAGCGATCCGGTTCCGCACCGCATTTTCGGGCGGCGGCGTCCCCAGAAGGACGTTGCCAACCTGCCACGCCGCGACCGCATCCATCAGCCGCAAAGGCTCTCGGTCGGCCCCGCTGTCGCGCACGATTTCACGCAACGGCAACACGCTGCCCAGCCTGGGAATGCCGGAATAGGCCTGCACCAGGTCATGCAACGTCACCCCGACGCCGCCAAGTCCCATCGCCAGGCCCGGAACTTCATCCTTCGGCAGCACCAGGTCTGCGCCCGCCTGTTTCAGCCGCGATGACAACCGACTGGCGCCGACGCGGTCGAGCAGTTCGATCGCCGGAACGTTGAGAGACAATTGCAGGGCGCGGCGCACCGCGACCGTGCCCTGAAACGTCATGTCGAAGTTTTCCGGCGCATAGCTGCCGAACCGGACCGGACGATCGTCGATCAGGCTGTCCGGGTGAACGAACCCGTCTTCGAACGCCAGCCCATAGATAAACGGCTTCAGCGTCGATCCCGGCGAGCGCACGGCCTGCGTCATGTCCACCTGCCCGGCGCGCCGTTCGTCAAAATAGTCGGCGGAGCCGACATGGGCCAGCACGTCGCCAGTGGCGTTGTCGACTGCGATAATTCCGATGGAAATGTCGGACCCGAGCGCGGCCGCGCGATCCCGCGCCAGCGCTTCGAGCGTTCGCTGCAATCCGGATTCGAGCGTGAGTCGGATGATGGTGGAATTCCTGACCGTCGCCAGCGCCCGATCGGTCGAATGCGGCGCCAACATCGGAAACGGGTTGCGCATGCGTCTGACCGGCACTGTCTTGGCCTGGGCGGCATCTTCCGCCGAGATGCGCGATTCCTCGACCATGCGTTCAAGCACGCGATCGCGGGCTGCGCGCGCGGCGGCCGGGTGCCGGTCGAGACGACGCCTTTCCGGCGATTGCGGCAGGGCCACGAGCAGCGCCGACTCCGCAAGCGACAACCGCTTCGGCTCCTTTCCGAAATAGGCGATCGAGGCCGCGCGGATCCCTTCGAGATTTCCGCCGAACGGCGCAAGCGTCAGATAAAGGTTGAGGATCTCATCCTTGGAGAGTTCGTGCTCGAGCTGGAACGCGCGCACGATCTGACGCAGCTTGGCGTGAATCGACCGTCGACGCCGCGGTTCGATCAGCCGGGCAAGCTGCATGGTGATGGTGGACCCGCCCGAAACGATGTGGCCGCGCGTCAGGAGTTGCAGCGCGGCTCGGCCGAGCGCGAGCGGATCGACGCCCGCGTGCGAATAGAAACGCTGGTCTTCATAACCCAGCAGCAGCTTGAGATATCCCGGATCGACCTCGGTCCTGGCATCGACCGGCAGCCGCCACCGCCCGTCGGCCATGGCGAAGGCGCGCAGCAATTTGCCGTTGCGGTCGAGCACCGTCGTCGAGACCTCGCGCGCCTCCGCCAGCGGCAAGGGCCCCAGCGAGACGATCCAGCCAGCCGCCGCAGCCGCGGTCACGGCCACGATAACCGCCATGACCACAGCCGCCAGCTTCACCCGCTGCCAGCGGCGCGGCGGTGTCGTCGTTGCTGCGGTGTCGGATGCGGTCATTTCGCGGCACGCACCTCGACGCGGCCGGTGCCGGTGCGCCCGTAGCGCGAGGGATTGTACATGTCCTCGACATAGGCTTGCGGCAATACATATTTGCCAGGCGACACCGCCCGCACGACATACGCGACGGTGAACACCGCCTTGTCGTTACCGGCGCGATCGAAGGCCGCGGTGAACCGGTCGTCGCGGAATTCCGTGTTGACCGGCTGCTGACCATCCTCGATCCAGTCGAGAGTGCCGGTGTCGCCGGACGAGACCAGGTGGGGATTGTCGATCTCGAATCCTGCCGGAAGATAGTCGGCCACCATGATGTGACCGTAAGCCGGCTTGGCCTCCGTAATCTTGAGAACGACGGCGAACCGGTCGTTCTGTCTGGCTTGAGCCGGATCCGCAGGCGTTCCGTCGAGGGTGAAATAGTTTCGTTCGATCGCAAAGCCGTTCGATTTCGCCGGTTCCGGACTTACCGGTGCGCCGGCCACGGAAATCACCGCCTGTACCGGGGCGTCGCCGGTGTTGGTGATCTTGATCGGCTTGCCCGCCACCTCATCCGCCTTATAGCTGCGATAGAGCGCGGTCTTGACCGGGGCGCCGGCGACGTCGAGCGACATGGTTTCCTTCGCAAGCGCCCTTGCCGCCAGAACCAGCCACGCATTCTCTTGCGTGGAGGTGTAGGGCGTCAGTCCGCGCGCCGCCTCGACCCGCTGCACCGCCTGCGTCACCGTAGCACGCGGTGCGTTACCCTCGCCCGCCAGCGACACCAGCGCGGCTGCATCGCGCAAAGCCGAGCCGTAGTCGGCCCGACCGAACTCGATGGCGGGTTTCGGCGCGAGACTTTGGGCCGCCGCCGCATACACGCGTTCCGCCCGCGCCCGGTCTCCCACAAGCGCGAGCGCCGCAGCCAATTGCGCCTTGGCGATCGGCGTCGCCAGATTGTCCAGCTTGGTATCGGCCAGATAGCGCAGGTCTCCGATCGGCGCGGTCCCGTTTCTGGCGAGAACGTAAAGTCCGTAAGCCAGATCGCGGCCGCCGTCCTTCTCCGGCTCCGCTGCATTCACGACCGAGTTGCGGATGCGATCGAGCGCGCTCTTGAACAGGAGATCGGGAACCGTAAATCCCTTTTCGCGAGCGCGCGTCAGGAAATCGGTGACATAGGCATCGAGCCACGGATCGTCACCGCCGGACGACCACAAGCCGAACGAGCCGTTCGAGCCTTGCCGAGCCAGCAGACGGTCGATCGAGGTCTTGATCCGGTCGTCGACGCCGGTGTCCATCGCGAGATGCGCGCCGGCCGCAAGATCGTTGACATAGAGCAGCGGCATTGCGCGGCTGGTAATCTGCTCGGAGCAACCGAAAGGATAGCGGTCGAGAGCCTTGAGGACGGTTGCGGCGTCCAGTGCGGACGACAGGCCAACGGACATCGACACCCCGCCCGTTCCCGCCACGAGATCGGAGAACATGTCCGAGGTCAGCGTCAGGCTCTCGCCTTTCGACAGCGTGCGAACCGAGCGGCGCGCCAGGATCTGGGTCGCGGGCTTGACGTCGAGATCATAATGCCGCGCCAGCGTCAGGCCGTTCGGTCCCTTGATGTCGACGTCGAATTGCGCGGTGCCGGCGGCCCCGCCGGCATTGAGCGCCAGCGCCATCGAGCCGCGCTGCTTGGCCGCGAGCTTGATGGTGGTCGCGGGATTGCCCGCCATTTTGACAGGTCCGGAGGTTTTTACGTTCACGGTGTAGTCGCCCGGCGCGCCCTCGACGTTGTCGAGGTCGAAGCTCATGGTCCCCTGATCGCCGGTCAGCAGGAAGCGCGGCAAGGTCGCCGTCAGCACGACCGGATCGCGCACGGTGACGTCAACCGTCGCGCGCCCGAGCTTGGTGGCGCTCCAGGCGACCGCCATCACGCGCGCGGTGCCGGCGAATTCCGGAATATCGAAGCTGATCTCGGCGGTGCCGTCCGCCGTCACCGTCACGATGCCGGAATAAAGCGCAAGCGGCTTCTGCGTCGGCGGGCTGCCCTGCAACTCGGCTCCCGCCGCATCGCCGCCGGTCCTGAGCTGACCGCGCGTGCCCTGCATGCCATCGATCAGTTGCCCATAGAGATCACGGATTTCCGAGGTCATGCGGCGCTGGCCGAGATAATAGTCGTCCGGCGCGGGAGGCTTGTAGTTGGTGAGATTGAGAATGCCGACATCGACGGCGGCAACGACGATCTTCGCGTCTTCACCCGGGCTTAGACCGCCGATCTTCACAGGTAGCTTCAGCGTCGTCGACGGCCGCACCAAGGTCGGCGGCGACAGGCTGACCGAAAGCGTACGCGCCGTCTTGTCGATGCCGAACCATTTGATGCCGATCGCGCGGCCCGGCATCCGCTGGGCGGCGACGTCAAGCGGACGCCGCAGCGTCACCACCACATAGGCGCCGGTGCCCCAATCCTTGCCGATCGGGATTTTGACCTGCGAGGTGCCTTCCTTGGCGTCCGTGGTCTGGGTGGTCAGCAGCCGATCACCGAGAACGTTGATCGTGAGTTTACCGGCGGTCCGGGCGTTGACCGACACGGTCATGGTATCGCCTGACAGGTAGTCCGGTTTGTCGATCGAGGTTTCCAAAAGATCGGGCGTGTCGGCGCTGCCGTCGGAATACCAGCCGACATCGAACTGAACCGAGGTCAGCGGACCGTTCGGATCGGCCGATTTGACATCGAGCCGGTAGCGTCCGGGCTGGGGAGAAAATTCGATCCGCGCGGGCTTGTTCGCGGCAATGGAGAGGTCGCCGTCCGCGACGCGTCTGGTCGACTTCACCGGCTCGTACTCCCAGAACGAATTCTGGCGGTACCACTGATAGCGGCTCTCGAGCTTGAGCAGTTCGTAGCGCAGGCCGCTGCGTGCGAGCGAGGTGCCGTCTGGGGCGACGAACGCGACATCGAATCCGGCCTTGTCGCCTTCGGCAACGTTCCTGTCGGCAAACAACGGCTTCACACCGATCATGGCGGCGGCCGGCGCGACCGGAAGCACGATCTTCCGCTCGACCGCGCGCCCGCCGGCTTCCGCCATGCGAATGAAAATCTGCGCTTCCTGCGGGCGGGTCGATGACGGCGGCGCGGCAAGGCTGACCGGAAACGTCGCGACCCCGTTTGCATCGGCTTCGGGCAGGCTCTCGATCGGCGTTCGCTCGTTGCTGGCGCTCTCCTCGTCGTCGGCGACGCCGAACTGATAGCCTGCATAACCCGCGCGGCTTTCGGCAGGAGAGACCAGAATATCGCCTTCGAGCTGCAGGCCGGATGCCGGCGCGCCGTAGAGGAAATGGCCGTCGACCTTAAGTTCGACCGGAGCTTCAGCAGTGATCTGCTTCTCCTTGGATGTTAAGTCGAATTCGATCCTGTCCGGCACATAATCTTCGACCATGAAAGTGGTTTCGCCCACCGATCGCCCCTTCGGGTCGGTAAAGGCGCGAACCCGCCACGTCCCGGTGGGGACCGCCGAATTGAGCGGCAGGCTCAGGCTGCGTCCGCCGGCGCCCTGATCGGGCAGCACGGCGCGGCGGAATTCGACGCCGTCGGGCCGTTCGACCACGAGCGTCAGCGGCCCGCCGGTCACGGCATTGCCCTGCCCGTCGCGCAACAGCGCCGTGAGGAAGACCGTTTCCCCCGAGCGATAGACTCCCCGCTCCGCGTAAACGAAAGCGTCGGCGCCTTCGGGCACCGTTCGGCCCGAGACGCCGCGGTCGGTCAGATCGAACGCGTTCGATTTCAGGCTGAGGAATGCATAGTCGGCCTTGTCGGCGCTCACCGTCAGCAACGCCGGCGACAGTCCGCCCTCGCCTCGGGCGAGGCCCGGCTCGAACAGCGCGTGGCCGGACTCGTCGGTCTTGCGGGTCGCCAGAATCTCGTTGTTACGAGCGATCAGACGGACTTCCGCCTTGCCCACGGCATCGGTCGTCGCCAGCGAATTGACGAACACGTGGATGCCGTCATTGCCGGAATAGGCAGTCAGGCCCAGATCGGAGACGATGAACCACTGGGTCGCCAGCGAGCCGGACTCGTCGTCGCCAGCCGAACCCGGTCCTTTGGGCGCGGCCGTCATCACATAGACGCCGGGCTGCAGGTTCCCGAGCGCCTCGTCGACGGGGAACGCGGTCGTCACATCGGCGTTCAGCGTGGAAGCCGTCGTGACCTCGCCCGACCAGACCTTGACCCCGCGTTCGTTGCCGAGGTCCGACAATTGATAGCCGCTGAGCGTCTTCTGGAAGTCGCTGTCGATCACGGTGTTGATGAGATTGCGGTCGCCGATCCGGAACACCTGCACCGACACGGCTTGCGTGTTCACGCTGACCAGCGGAATGCCCCGCTGCCCGGTGCGCGGCAGCACGTAAGCGCGGCCGGTGAAGCGGACGAACGGCTTGCGGTCCCGCACATAGACGTTGAATTCAGCGGATTTGGGCAGGCTTTCCTTGACGGTCGACGGCAGGCCAGCGCGCAGATTGATGTTGTAACGCTCGCCGTGCTTGAGACCCTCGACGCAGAGTTGCTTGTCTTCCGACGACAGCGCCGGACGGTCGGCGCCGGCAAGCGTCACGAACGGCGAAAAGTCGGTCCGCTTGGCAAGGTCCTCCGAGAACTGGAAGCAGATCCGCGGCGAGGCCGAGTCCGAATCCACGGTGTAATCAAGCAGCCGGAAGCCGTGGTCGTCGCGCATCTTTTCGTACTGCTCGCGAACGTCAGCCACCTCGCGCAGATCGAGCGACAGCCGCAACGTGTCGAGCGCCGGACGCCACAGCTTGCGTTCCGAGAAAGTGCGACCGAGAACGGCCAGCGCGTCGGCCTCGGCGCCAGGATCATGCGCCCGCTGATAGGCGATATAGGCGGCGGTGGAAGCCCGCTCCAGCAGGAAGGTCTGCTCCTGACTCGTGGTCGGTTTGATCTGGAAAATCGTCCGCGCCAGGCGTAGCCAGTTGCCGCTGTCGTCGGGTGCGACGGTCGCGATCTGGCCGAGAATCTGAAGGCCGCTGCGAAAATCGGATCGCCTGAAGGCGGCGTCAGCGTCGGTCCGCAGCGTCGGAGCCGATTTGGTGATGGTCCCGGCTTCGCTCTTGATCTGGGCCTCAAGCTTGATCGCCGCGTCTGCGAGATCGTCGCGCTTGAAAGCCTTATCCGCCGCCTGCGCCGAAACAAGCCCAATCGCCAGCGCTGCACAGAGGATTACGGCGCGAACCAAACCGGTCATGAAAAGCTCCCTGTGCGGACGAGTGCCGCCTGGTGTCTCGACCAAGTCTGCCTCGCCTAGATCCGTAGCGAAATCCAGACTCGAAAGGATATCGACAAACTTGTGATTTTCGTGTGGTTTGGCTTCAGAATTTCGCTCGAAGGATACTCGGAAGAATTGCAGCCAGCTTCAGGCATCCTCCGCAGGTTCGTCGCCCGATCAATCAGAATGGTTCGGATCGGGGCTTGGCGCGAGGCCTGATTTTTCATATTGCGGTGATGTGACTGGCCTTACGGTCCCGTAGCTCAACTGGATAGAGTAGCGGATTTCTACTCCGCGGGTTGCAGGTTCGAATCCTGCCGGGATCGCCACCAGTTCAGGGACAATCGACAAATAACTACAGTGGGATGAATTTGATTCGCCGGGGTCGCGACCGTCCGAACTCACCCCCGGAATGCCGAATTCACTCCCTGTAGCGATTTCGAGCGAAGCATGTCCTCGGGCTCGATCGGCGGATGGATACCGCGTGAAGAAAACCGCGTCAAAACAACAATCTGGAGCTCGCTTCTGATTCAATCAGAAGCGAGTTCTAGAACGGGATATCGTCATCCATGTCGCCGCGGCGGGCGCCAGCCGCAACGGCGCGGCGCTGGCCGCCAGATGGACTCCCCGACCCGAAATCGCCTCCGGAATCATCCGATCCGAAATTACCTCCGCCGCTGTTGCGGCCATCGAGCATCGTCAGCGTCGAGTTGAAATTCTGCAGCACGACCTCGGTGGAGTATTTTTCGACGCCGTTCTGATCGGTCCATTTGCGGGTCTGCAACTGGCCCTCGATGTAAACCTTGGCACCTTTTTTCAGGTATTGCTCAGCGATCTTGCAGAGACCCTCGTTGAAGATCACGACCCGATGCCACTCGGTTTTCTCCTTGCGCTCGCCGCTGGTCCTGTCGCGCCAGCTTTCAGAGGTGGCGATTCGCAAATTGGCGATCGGCCGGCCGTCCTGGGTCCGCTTGATTTCGGGATCGGCGCCGAGGTTGCCGATCAGAATGACCTTGTTCACGCTACCCGCCATCGCCGTTCTCCAATCTCGTCCCGATTTGCCAATTCGAATGGAGGCCGCCGGTGCAATGCCGGCCCCGCCTTCGCGGCAATGGTTGCGACCCTACACTCCCGTCATCTTGCCGAGACGGTCAATTCGCCGGTTATCCACCGGTCCAATATATAATGTTCCATATTTGTTCTCAAGAGGCGACGGAAAATTGGCGGTGGATCCGATTGGAAAGATGTCAGGAGGCCACGGAAGCCACGGGCGGGTTTTGGCAGCGATAGGGGGATCAATTTGGCCGAAGTGTTGCATTTGAGAGACGGCTTTTTTTAACGGCGGGCGATATACAAGCATCTAACGAATTCAGGCTGCTACAGACGCTCGCGTCCAGACGAACTTGAAATTCCCGGGGATTTGAAATGAACAAGCTACTGATTGGCGCTGTGGGTGCTCTCGCAATTGGTCTCAGCGCCGCGCCCGCCGCTGCGGCCGACCTCGCCCCGCGTCGCTACACCAAGGCTCCTCCGATGGTTGCCGCGATCTATGATTGGAGCGGCTTCTACATCGGCGCGAACGGCGGCTGGGGATCGAGCAGGAATTGCTGGGACCTGACCTTTCCGGCCGTAGCCAACGAAGGTTGCCATGATGCGACCGGCGGAACGGCTGGCGGCCAGATCGGCTATCGCATGCAGTCCAATGCGTGGGTGTTTGGCCTTGAAGCCCAGGGCAACTGGGCGGACCTGAACGGCCGCAACCTCAGCGCATTTAATCCGCTATACACCAACGAGACCCGCGTGGACGCGTTCGGCCTGTTCACCGGTCAGATCGGTTACGCCTGGGATGCTGCTTTGCTTTACGTGAAGGGCGGCGCGGCGGTGACGTCCAACCGCTATCGGAGCCTCGTGACCGCAACCGGAATTCCGGCGGCCAGCAGCGCCAGTGACACCCGTTGGGGTGGCGTGATCGGCGTCGGTCTCGAATATGGCTTCGCGCCGAACTGGTCGCTCGGCTTCGAGTACGATCATATCTTCACGAACAGCGCCAGCCACGACTTCCTCAACAATGCTGGCGGGTTGTTCGCAACTGACAACATCCATCAGGATGGGGTGGACCTCGTCACCGCGCGCATCAACTACCGCTGGGGTGGCCCGGCCGTGGCGCGGTACTGATCACATCTGATCCGAACATCTTTTGGAAAATGACGAAGGGCCGGCTTTTTGCCGGCCTTTTTGTTTGAATGCGGCCAGCGCCTCCGGGTTCGGAAAGAGCAGACGGGCAGCCGTGTCGATGCGGCCGGACTATCCGCACGGCGAAATCGTTGATGATCGCTGCCGCCTCTGGAAATATCCCATCGTTCTATCTACGTTCCAGAGATAAGCCACACACGGCGCTAGTGTCCCGACTCCGAAGTTCGCATGTCCTTGCAGCAACCCTTCGATGCGAGTGTCGGAATCAATGGGACACCGGCAACCTTATGATTCTAGTGTGGTTTGGGTTCAGAAATTCGCTTGAGGGGCTCGCCGAGACAATGAAGCGGACCTCCGAACCACCACACTAGCCGGGGATTTCGCCCGGTGCGGCGCACCCCAACGCGGCGCGACTTTCGCGCCCGGAAAAGCCTGTCATGGACGAAGTCATCAAGGCGAAGCGGCAACAACCAGGTTCCGCCACGCGCGCCATCACGATCCGCGGCGCGCGCGAACACAACCTCAAGAATGTCGACCTGGAAATTCCGCGCGACAAGCTGGTGGTGTTCACCGGCCTTTCCGGCTCCGGCAAGTCGTCGCTGGCGTTCGATACCATCTATGCCGAGGGCCAGCGCCGCTACGTCGAGTCGCTGTCGGCCTATGCGCGCCAGTTCCTGGAGATGATGCAGAAGCCGGACGTCGACCAGATCGACGGGCTGTCGCCGGCGATCTCGATCGAACAAAAGACCACCTCCAAGAACCCGCGCTCCACCGTCGGCACCGTTACCGAGATCTACGACTACATGCGGCTGTTGTGGGCGCGCGTCGGCGTGCCCTATTCGCCCGCAACCGGACTGCCGATCGAAAGCCAGACGGTGTCGCAAATGGTCGACCGGGTGCTGGCGCTGCCCGAAGGCACCCGGCTCTATCTGCTGGCGCCGGTCGTGCGCGGACGCAAGGGCGAATACCGCAAGGAGATGGCGGATTATCTGAAGAAGGGCTTTCAGCGCGTCAAGATCGACGGCGCGTTTCACGAACTCGCCGACGCCCCGGCGCTCGACAAGAAATTTCCGCACGACATCGACGTCGTAGTGGACCGCATCGTGGTGCGGCCCGACATCGGCCAACGGCTGGCGGAAAGTTTCGAGACAGCGCTCAAACTGGCCGAGGGGCTTGCGGTGATTGAATATGCCGATGCGCCACCAGCAGCCACGGACGAAAAGAAGTCCGACAAGAAGACTGCGAAGATTCACGACAAAAGCGGGCCCGAACGCATTCTGTTCTCGGAAAAGTTCGCCTGCCCGGTCTCCGGCTTCACCCTTCCCGAGATCGAGCCGCGGCTGTTTTCGTTCAACAACCCATACGGCGCCTGCCCGAAATGCGGCGGCCTCGGCGTCGAGCAGCATGTCGATGAAGACCTCGTCATTCCCGACAAGGAACTGACCCTGCGCAAGGGCGCGATCGCGCCGTGGGCAAAATCGTCGTCGCCATATTATCTGCAGACGCTGACCGCGCTCGGAAAATTCTACAAGTTCACGCTGGATACCAAATGGAAGGACCTGCCGAAAAAGACGCAGGCCGCGCTGCTGCACGGCTCGGGCGACGCCGAGATCAAGTTCTCATATGAAGACGGCGTGCGCTCCTACGATACCAAAAAGCCGTTCGAGGGCGTTATCACCAACATCGAGCGCCGCTTCCGCGAGACCGAGAGCGAATGGGCGCGCGAAGAGCTCGGCAAGTATTTTTCCGACGTGCCATGCGACGCCTGCAAGGGTTATCGGCTGAAGCCCGAAGCGTTGTGCGTCAGGATCGGCGGCAAGCACATCGGCGAAATCAGCCAATTGTCGGTGCGTCATGCCGGCGAATGGTTCGAGACCGTTCCGAAAATGCTGTCGCCGCAACAGAACGAGATCGCCGGCCGCGTGCTCAAGGAGATACGCGAGCGGCTGTCGTTCCTGCTCGACGTCGGCCTCAACTATCTGACGCTGTCGCGAGCGTCCGGCACGCTGTCCGGCGGCGAGAGCCAGCGCATCCGGCTGGCTTCGCAGATCGGCTCGGGCCTGACGGGCGTGCTCTATGTGCTGGATGAGCCCTCCATCGGCCTGCACCAGCGCGACAACGCGCGCCTGCTCGACACCCTGAAGCGGCTGCGCGACCTCGGCAACACCGTGATCGTCGTCGAGCACGACGAGGACGCCATCCGTCTCGCCGATCATGTGCTCGACATCGGTCCCGGAGCCGGAATGCACGGCGGGCACATTGTGGCGCAGGGCACGCCAGCAGATATCATGAAGAATCCGCAGTCGCTGACCGGCAAATATCTCACCGGCGAACTGGCGGTCGATGTGCCAGAGCGGCGGCCGCCGAACCATCGTCGCACGATCAAGGTGGTCAACGCGCGCGGCAACAATCTCAAGAATGTCACCGCCGAAGTTCCGCTCGGCCTGTTCACCTGCATTACCGGCGTCTCCGGCGGCGGCAAATCGACGCTGCTGATCGACACGCTTTACAAGGCGATCGCGCGCAAGCTCAACAATGCGAGCGAAGCCGCCGCACCGCATGATCGCATCGAAGGACTGGAGCATATCGACAAGATCATCGACATCGATCAGTCGCCGATCGGCCGCACGCCGCGCTCCAATCCCGCGACCTATACCGGCGCCTTCACGCCGATCCGCGAATGGTTTGCCGGCCTGCCGGAATCCAAGGCGCGCGGCTACGAGCCTGGCCGCTTCTCGTTCAACGTCAAGGGCGGACGCTGCGAAGCCTGCCAGGGCGACGGAGTCATCAAGATCGAGATGCACTTCCTGCCCGACGTTTACGTCACCTGCGACACCTGCAAGGGCAAGCGTTACAACCGCGAGACGCTGGAGGTGTTGTTCAAGGGCAAGTCGATCTCGGACGTGCTCGACATGACGGTCGAAGAAGCCGCCGAATTTTTCAAGGCGGTGCCGCGCGTTCGCGAAACTTTCAAGACGCTGCACCGCGTTGGCCTCGACTACATTCATGTGGGCCAGCAAGCCACCACGCTATCGGGCGGCGAAGCGCAGCGCGTCAAGCTCGCCAAGGAGCTGTCGAAGCGCGCGACGGGACGCACGCTCTACATTCTCGACGAGCCCACCACGGGCCTGCATTTCCATGACGTGAAGAAGCTTCTTGATGTGCTGCACGAGCTGGTGGCGCAGGGCAACTCCGTCGTGGTAATCGAACACAATCTGGAGGTCATCAAAACCGCCGACTGGGTGATCGACCTCGGCCCCGAAGGCGGCGACGGCGGCGGCGAGATCGTCGCCTGGGGACCGCCGGAAGACATCGTGAAAGCGCCGCGCAGCTATACCGGACAATTTCTGAAGCCGGTGCTGGAGAAAGCAGGAAAGCCGAAGCGACGGGATGCGAGCGAGGCGGCGGAATAACGCGATCAAACCCTGTCGATCCATCAGGGTTCATCAATAGTATCTTGGCCGTCTGTCATCCATCGCGGATGCTGGCTGCGATGGAGAGTCGCAGCACAAGAGAGCCGGATGACAATTCCGTAACTCCGAATTGCGGAACTTGCTTTGCATTGCCACGTTGGAATTCAAGGCTCGATACACCGGAATCACGATACGGAGTTGAAAATATGTTGAGTTTCAAACCAGTATTAGCCGCGGCTGTCATTGCGCTCGCAGTGCCGCTGGCCACGACCTCGCCGAGCTTCGCCCAGACCAAGGCCCAAGCACCCGGCGGCGCCGGTTTCCATATGGGCGGCCACGGGGGCGGCGGGCATATGGGTCATGGTGGCGGCGGGGGTGGTCACATGGGCATGCGACCGGGCGGTGGTGGCGGCCGACATTGGGCTGGCGGCGGCGGCTGGCAGGGTGGACACTGGCATGGCGGCCACCGCTGGCGCGGGGGCGGCTACTATGGCGGCGGCTTCTTTCCGGGCTTCGTCGTGGGCTCGGCGATCGGCAGTTCGTTCGCCAGTCCGTATTACTACGATGACTCCTATGGGTACTATGATGACGGCCCAACCTATGAAGTCGCTCCGAGCGGCGATGTCGCGTATTGCCAGCAGCGGTTCAAATCATACGACGTGCGTTCGGGCACCTATCTCGGCTACGACGGTCTGCGTCATCCCTGTCCCTAACGCAACTTAGAGTCCGTGGGTCGTTACCCTACCCTTCATCCAATCCAGAAGCGGTGCCTTGGCACCGCTTCTTTTTTGATTCGCATAAGGGCGATGCGCGATGATTCGAATCGGCTCCAGCCAGCCCGGACATGGGGGAAAGTCGTGCGGAATCGATCGCCAGAATGGCGTTATTGCCCTTCCCTGGAAGGAAGCTTGCCCGCTCCTGAGCGAGGAGCTCCGAGTCGCTGGAACGCAACCCCTCACGATCAATAAATAGTTGTCCTTGTGAACAGCGTGAGAAGCTCTGCTCTACAGGCCCGTCGCGGATTCTTTCGTTTGGGAATCCTTGAGGACTCACCGATACTTGACCTTGTCCCAAGGCGAGCCAACCCTTGGTTTTCCTCTCTTTCCACCATATTTAGTATTTCATTGAGAAATGAATACTAATCCTTGACGGATCGGAGGGGATTGCCTTAGCTTTTGATCCGCTCGGCGTGCATGTATCCGGGTTACGCCGAGGCTCCCTCAAGGGTTTCATATTGACCACTCCGTCGCCGGTTCAGCGGACGGGGCGCAGGGATGTCTGCCTTGGCGACAAGACGTTTGGGGACGTCAAAAACGGGCCGAAACGGCTCGAGTCGCAGCGTGAGGCGTTAGGAGTATGATCGGCCGCGGAGCCAACTCCGCCCTGCTCATGCCCCGGAGGCCAAACGGCCGGGATCACGCGGCCGAACTGCGGACCAAGTCCGCGAATGGAAATCGCCGATGCCGCTGAAACGGCGCGGTCAGTTACGGGGCAAGGGACATGAAATTCGAACGGCGCTACACCAGGGACGACCGATCACCCTATGCGGAGATCGATTTCCGGCTGACGACGAGCGAGATCCGCAATCCGGACGGCTCGGTGGTGTTTCGCCTCGAGAACGTCGAGGTGCCGGAATTCTGGTCGCAGGTCGCCTCCGATGTGCTCGCGCAAAAGTATTTCCGGAAAGCGGGCGTTGCGGCGCGCCTGAAGAAAATCGAGGAAGAGACGGTCCCCTCATGGCTGTGGCGTTCGGTGCCCGACACGGAGGCACTCGCCGCCCTCCCCGAGGCCGAGCGTTTCGGCGGCGAAACATCATCCAAGCAGGTGTTCGATCGGCTTGCCGGCTGCTGGACCTATTGGGGCTGGAAAGGCGGCTACTTCAGTTCGGAAGATGACGCGCGCGCCTTCAATGACGAACTGCGCTACATGCTGGCGCGCCAGATGGTCGCGCCGAACTCGCCGCAGTGGTTCAACACCGGCCTGCACTGGGCCTATGGCATCGACGGCCCCGGCCAGGGCCACTACTACGTCGACTTCAAGACCGGCAAGCTGACCAAGTCGAAATCCTCCTACGAGCATCCGCAGCCGCACGCCTGCTTCATCCAGGGCATCGAGGACGACCTCGTCAACGAAGGCGGCATCATGGACCTGTGGGTGCGCGAGGCGCGCCTGTTCAAATACGGTTCAGGCACCGGCTCGAACTTCTCGCGGTTGCGCGGCGAAGGCGAACGTCTCTCGGGCGGTGGCCGCTCCAGCGGACTGATGAGCTTCCTCAAGATCGGCGACCGCGCGGCGGGCGCGATCAAGAGCGGCGGCACCACGCGCCGCGCCGCCAAGATGGTGGTGGTCGACGCCGATCATCCCGACATCGAGCAGTACATCGATTGGAAAGTGCGCGAGGAGCAGAAGGTCGCGGCGCTGGTCACCGGCTCCAGGATCAACCAGAAGCACCTCAAGGCGGTGATGCGCGCCTGCGTCAACTGCGAGGGCTCGGGCGACGACTGCTTCGTGCCGGAGAAGAACCCCGCATTGCGCCGCGAGATCAAGCTCGCCCGCCGCGCGCTGGTGCCCGACAACTACATCAAGCGCGTCATTCAGTTCGCCAAGCAAGGCTACAAGGATATCGACTTCCCGGTCTACGATACCGACTGGGACTCCGAAGCCTATCTCACCGTCTCCGGCCAGAACTCCAACAACTCTGTGTCGCTGAGGGACGACTTCCTGCGCGCGGTCGAGACCGACGGCAATTGGAATCTGATCGGCCGCACCAACAAGAAGGTGACGAAGACGCTCAAGGCGCGCGAACTGTGGGAAAAGATCGGCTACGCCGCCTGGGCCTCGGCCGATCCCGGCCTGCACTTCAACACCACGATGAACGACTGGCATACCTGCAAGGCGTCAGGCGATATCCGCGCGTCGAATCCGTGTTCGGAATATATGTTCCTCGACGACACCGCCTGCAATCTCGCCTCCGCCAATCTGCTGACGTTTTACGATGTCGCCACGAAGCGATTCGACGTCGAGGCGTACGAGCATCTGAGCCGGCTGTGGACCGTCGTGCTGGAAATCTCGGTGCTGATGGCGCAGTTCCCGTCCAAGGCGATCGCGGAGCTGTCTTACGAATTCCGTACGCTGGGCCTCGGCTTCGCCAATATCGGCGGCCTCTTGATGACCATGGGCCTGTCCTATGACTCCAAGGAAGGCCGCGCGCTGTGCGGCGCGCTGACCGCGATCATGACAGGCATCGCCTACAAGACCTCCGCCGAGATGGCCGGCGAACTTGGCGCCTTCCCCGGCCACAGGAAGAACGCAAGCCACATGCTGCGCGTGATCCGAAACCATCGCCGCGCCGCGCTTGGTCAGGCCTCCGGCTACGAGGCGCTCGCCGTCAATCCGGTGCCGCTCGATCATGCCTCCTGCCCGCAGCCCGAACTCGTCGCCCATGCGACCAAGGCGTGGGACGATGCGCTCGCGCTCGGCGAGCAGCACGGCTATCGCAATGCGCAGGTGACGGTGGTGGCGCCGACCGGCACCATCGGCCTGGTGATGGACTGCGACACCACCGGCATCGAGCCCGACTTCGCACTGGTGAAATTCAAGAAGCTCGCCGGCGGCGGCTACTGGAAGATCATCAACCGCGCCGTGCCGGAAGCTCTGCGCGCGCTCGGCTACCGCGAAAGCGAGATCGCCGAGATCGAGGCTTACGCGGTCGGTCACGGCTCGCTGTCCAACGCACCGGGCATTAACATGTCCACGCTGAAGGCCAAAGGTTTCACCGACGACGCCATCGCGAAGGTAGAGAAGGCGCTCCCGACCGCATTCGACATCAAGTTCGCCTTCAACAAATGGACCTTCGGCGAAGATTTCATCCGCGACACGCTCGGTATCGACGCCGAGGCGCTGGCCTCACCGGCCTTCGACCTGCTTGCCGCCGTCGGCTTCACCAAGCGCGAGATCGAGGCCGCCAACGTGCACATCTGCGGCGCAATGACGGTGGAAGGCGCGCCGCATCTCAAGGCCGAACACTATGCGGTGTTCGACTGCGCCAATCCCTGCGGCAAGATCGGCAAGCGCTATCTCTCGGTGGAGAGCCACATCCGCATGATGGCGGCGGCGCAGCCGTTCATCTCGGGCGCGATCTCCAAAACCATCAACATGCCGAACGACGCCACGGTGGAGGACTGCAAGTCCGCCTACCTGCTCTCCTGGAAATTGGCGCTGAAGGCCAACGCGCTCTATCGCGACGGCTCCAAACTGTCGCAGCCGCTCAACTCGCAGCTCATCGCCGACGACGATGACGACGACGATGCCATCGAGGCGCTGCTGGAGAAGCCGATGGCCGCGCGCGCCGCCGCCGTTTCCGAGAAGGTGGTGGAACGGCTGGTCGAGCGCATCGTGGTAATGCGTGAGCGCGAGAAGATGCCGGACCGGCGCAAGGGCTACACTCAGAAGGCTGTCGTCGGCGGACATAAGGTTTATCTCCGCACCGGCGAATACGACGACGGGCGCCTGGGCGAGATCTTCATCGACATGCACAAGGAAGGCGCGGCGCTGCGCTCCTTCATCAACAACTTCGCCATTGCTGTTTCATTGGGCCTGCAATACGGCGTGCCGCTGGAGGAATATGTCGACGCCTTCACCTTCACCCGCTTCGAGCCCGCGGGGCCCGTGCAGGGCAACGACTCGATCAAGTACGCGACCTCGATCCTCGACTATGTGTTCCGCGAACTCGCGGTCAGCTACATGTCGCGCTTCGATCTCGCGCATGTCGATCCCTCGGAGTCCGGCTTCGACGCCATCGGCAAGGGCGTCGCGGAAGGCAAGGAGCCGGAAGGCCAGCAGGCGACCCGCTACGTCTCCAAAGGCCTGACCCGCTCGCGCACCGACAACCTCGTCGTCATGCGCGGCGGCGGCGAGGCGCGCGGATCGTCTCCCTCTTCCGCTGCCAGCGAAGGCGGCGCAAGAAGCGGGTTTTCCTCTCCCTCGACGCTCGCCGGAGAGGGTCGGAGCGGAGGCTCAAAGGTCACCGCCCTCTCCTCCTCGCACGCGGGCGACGCGACGGAAGGCGCGGTCGCGCTGAAGCAGGAGACCGAGCAACACGACCTCTCGCCGACCGAGCGGCTGGAGCACCAACAGAAAAGCAAGACGGCCGCGCACTCGACCGCGCCGACCAAGGCCGAGCGCCGCGCCGAAGCGAAAGCAAGAGGCTATGAAGGCGAGATGTGCTCGGAGTGCGGCAACTTCACGCTGGTGCGCAACGGCACCTGCATGAAGTGCGATACGTGCGGCAGCACGACCGGGTGTTCGTGAGTTAGCTCGATGAGCGAGTGTGAGTGGAATCATAGTTTTTCCGCACTGACCCAATGCACTTCCGCAAATGGAAGGAAAGCATTGCCGTAGTAAGGAATGAGTGCCGTCCAACGACCGAACGGGCCCGCATTGGGCTATGCGAGTCCGTTTCTTTTAGGGCTCGCTGATTGGGAAGCTAACTTTTCTACGGGATTATCGCAGATTGTCTGAGGTGTAACGTAGCGCGCGATTGCAGCCATTCGTCGCCTAGCTCGACGTCGCGGCACTGAGTGAAAACAAGAAAGATTGGGGGGCGAGCTTCGGCTCGTCCCCCAATCTGGCGCAACGAACGAACCATGAATCAACTTTGAGACGCACAGTGACGGGCATGGTGAGACCAGAGAGGATGGGCAATCGTCGGAGGAGTCGCGCACCGCGCGGCGCCGGAGATCTGCTCACCGATCAGCAGATTGTTGCAGCCGGCGTACTGGCAACGGCCGGCGGCTCGCCCCCCACAGCACGTTCTGGACTTTGTTCGGGATGGACTTGCTCGGAACCTTCTTCGCTGCCGATCGGCGCGCCGTGCTCGGCTGCGGATCGGTCGGCGCGCCGGTCGCGCACGCTCTCGCCCGATCCGGTGCGCCCAGGGACGTCGCATCCCCATCGTCTACGGCTGGACAGAGCCTCACGCGGCGGCCGGCCACGCGATCGCGATCTCCGCCCCGGGCGACAGTCTTCGTGCAGGCCTCGACACCTCTACGGCAGTCCCCATCTGGTCGCCGTGAGATGGGCGCAGGATCCTCGCCGGCACGAACCGGCGTGCAGAGCGGCATTCGCCAGGCGCGCAGTGGTGGAAGCCGCCGGCGGCACATGGAGCGACGAACTGCGTGCTATCGCGCCTAACGTGCTCGATGGCGCCACGATCGTCGAGAGGCGTTGGGGCCGCAGCGCGAGGGTTCTCGCGGCGTGATCTCGTTCAACATCGGCTGGGTCCGGGCAACGGCTTCCGTTCGACGAGGCGGTGCTCGCGCATTTAAATCGGCATATTCGGAATAGACATACTTAATATGTGGCGAAAGACGATAGCTGCCTTTTAACCCCTTTTGCACGCGCAAGTGGAACACGAGATATGCCGCTTCCCGCCAATGTCGAGTGCAAGCTCGACGTTTTTCTCCAGCAATTCTGTCCGGATCCGACCGCGATCCAGAACGCACTCGAGCGAACGCACCTCGCCACGGTTCTCGACGCCATTCCGGATGAATTGATCTGCAGACGTGGCGATCGCGTTCGAGGATGTTGGCTCGTCATCAGCGGTCAGGTCGAGGTCCGCGCCGACGACCAGATGGTGGCGTTCCGCGCTGCCGGCGAGCTCGTCGGCGAGCAAGGCTTAGTCCATGTGCTGTCGGGCAAAGCCGGCACCCGGACCGCCGACGTCAAGGCCATCGGACCGGTCAAACTTCTCTGCATCGACGCCTCGTTCCAGGAACGCTTGGAGAGCCACGAAAAGGTCATCTGGACGCTGACCCTCGCGAGCGTCATCAACCACAAGCTCGAACAGGCCACCGGCGCGCGCTCGGAATTGCGCAGCCTCGCCTCCGAACACGAACGCCTCCTCCGCCGCTTTTCGGACGGTGACGCACTGGGCCTCGTCAAGATGGCGACCCGGGGCGAGCGGCCTTCGATCCAAGATCGGCGCGCAATCATCTTCTTCAGCGACATCGCCGGCTTCAGCACCTGGTCGGCCTCAAAGTCCTCGAAGGAGGTCGCCGCCCATCTCAGCGAACTCGCCGCCATCCAGATCAATGCGGTGAGAGTTGGCGGCGGCCAGATCGATAAGCTGATGGGCGACGGAGCGATGGCGTACTGGTTCATCGACTCGGGGGACCGCGAAAAATGCGAACCGGCCGCCGTGCTCGCCTGCGTACGCAAGGTAGCTTCGGAGTGCAGAACCTACTTCGAGAAGCACGGCCTGCCCCTGGGTCTGCGCATCGGTCTGCATGCTGGCGATGTCGCGTTCGGCGACTTTGGCGCGGAGAACAGAATCGCCGTCACGCTCCTCGGGGCGGCCGTCAACATCGCGGCCAGGTACGAACAGGCCAAGTTGCCCGAACTCCGCGAGATCAGAATCAGCCCGACGCTGCGCGACCTAATGGTCGCTTCGGGCGCAGACCCCGACACCTTCCGCGGCCCGATGAAGGTGGAAGTGAAGCACGGCGTCGAACTCGACGTCTATTCCATCTGAGGAGAAGGTAATGTCCTGGAATCAAGATCGCGCGAAATCGAGGATTCGCGAACATTTGAAAACCGTGCCCGAAGTCGATCGGCGCGTGGCGCTCGACAGCGCGGTTCTGTCCAAGCGCGGACTATTGAGCCGCATGCCGCTCAGTGAAGCCTTCGTGGTCGAGGGCGCCCATCTCTACGGCCAGCTCCTCGACTTCGAGGATTTGGTGACTGAGCAGGGGCAGGAGACCGAGGCCGCGCATCGCCGTCTACTGCGCTTCCTCGATATGCATTACCGGGTATGGGATTCTCTCGTCGACGGCGACGACGGCGACCGCATCGACTATCACGGTGCTCGCCTGCATGCCGTCGTCGCCTCCCCGGTCGGCGACCCCGCTGCGCAGATCGAGCGAGCTGTGGCGCTTGCCCGCAAGCTCACGGAAGCCGCACAGAAGGTCGGCGAGGCTCACGGCTTCCCTTCCCGCATCCGCTTCGGCATTGATCACGGCAAGTGCCTTGCGATGACTACGGGACGCGGCGCGCATGAAAAGGACACTCTCTTCCTGGGGCGGCCCGCGAACCACGCGGCGAAGCTCGTCGCTTCCGGAGCCGAGCAAGGCATCTTCCTCACCGAAACGGCTCAGAAGCGTGTCGCCGCCGAGGCGATCCGCAAGCATGCAGGCGGCTTGACGCTCGATGAAGCCTACATCGCGACCGCGGTGAGGAAGTACGCCTTCGACAGCCTCGACCGTACGGCTTCCGCCGTCGCGTCCGACCTCTCGGCGCCGATGTTCCGCTTCGAGCGCCCCGACTTACCGCTGTCCTCGGTCAAGTTCGGCGAACTCTCCCCGGCGAACTCGATCCGGATGGGGATGGCTTCGATCTTCGCGGATATCGACGGGTTCACCAATTTCGTCGATCAGTCGATTCAAGGAGGTTCGGAAGCGATCCGCGAGGCGGTCAAGATCGTTCACGTCATCCGCGAAGAACTTAACTCCGTTCTAAAGGAGGATTTCGGCGGCAAACGCGTGCGCTTCATCGGGGACTGCATCCACGGCTGCGTAGCCGAGGGCGAACGTGCCGATGACGCTGCCGGAAGCGTGCGGGAAGCAGCGTTGTGCGCCTCGGCCATGAGGTCGTCCTTCGATCTCTGCCTGGAAGCCGTCCAATCTGACGCCGCCATCGATCTCGCTGTCGGCATCGAATACGGCCCGACGCCCATGACCCGGCTGGGTCACCGCGGCGACGATAGCGTCCGTTGCGCGGCCAGCCGCGCCACGGTCGACGCCGAACGCACCCAGCAGGCCATCGAACGCGGCGGCGTCCGCCTCGGCGCCGTCGCGACCGGCATCGCCGACCCGACCATCCGCAAGCATTTCTCGTCCGGGCGACTGATGTCCTTCGATTCGGCGTCAGACCTGCTGATGACGGCACAGGCTCCGGCGGTGCAGATCCTGCGCAGCGAACCGGCGGCACGATCTCACGCGGCGTCGCCAACGCCGACGCGGGGATGATCGGCCATCATGTCGCTCGATGCGCTCGCACGATGCTGCCCGAATTGGGCCGAGTTCCGGTCGATCCACGCCCGTGAGGCGGAGATCGACGCCGTCGCGGTGCGGAGCAGCAAGGCCTTCACCAGGGTTTTTCAGCTCCGAGCCATCTCCATCGGCAACGAGATCAGAGTGTCCGAACGATTGGTTGGAAGCACGCTGCCGGCGTGCTGCCCCGAGCGGCACATCAATCCGGGCGGATCCTTCTGCATCGGCCTGCGCGCTGGCGAAGGCATCACAGACGAGACCGCGCCGGCGTGGTGGAAGAAGCTGCACGCCTTCGCTCTGTGGCAGGAGACCGCGGAGGAGACGGGATTTTGGCCCAGCGAGGCGCAACTTTCACATGGCGAGGCCGGTGAGGTGGAGCTCGCGGCCGAGAATGCCGCCGATCAGCTTGGGCTGCGCGCCGTCTATCGCGAGGCGGTCGCATTCGACACCGGCTTCATCGCCGCCGGCGTGGGCCGGATCAACGCGAAGACAGGAATGCTCCGCAACGGGCGAAGCGCCTGCATCTGCGGACGCACCGATCGAGGGGGACGCACTCTGCTCCGGAGAGATTGCCACGGCAACGGGCTCGGCTGTCCGATCATTCTCGAACATCGAAGGCGCGCGATGGTCGGCGAATATTGGCGGGGTCTTCGTGGACACGTGACCTGCTGCGGCACCATGCACGAATGCCCACTGAGGGCAATTGATTCCAAACCATCGACATGACGGATCGACCATGATTTCGAACAACCCGCGACGGACCGACGACAGTCGGAAGGAGAACCAAATGAAGCGTGTCTGAAGATTGCTGAAAGGATCGTCGGCTATGCGACGGACCTGCTGCCCCAGGCACCGCTCCAATGGATCATGAAGAAGGCTCAGTCCCAGGGACTCGCGTTCCGCGACGAGGTCGATCTGGACGGCAGCGCGTTGAGTAAATCGACCAAGGCGCCGATAGCAGCAGCCTAAAGACAAGATGTCGCCTACCGCTTCCATAAGCTTCTTCGATCGTAGGTTTCCCGCCGGCTGGCGCGTTTTGGGGGGCGGCTGGACGGCGGCGCTGTCCACCACCTCGCATCGCGGCATCGTTGACAGTTGCCGATTTTCAGCTCCCACCTAAGGAGCAGCTGGGCGTATCCGCCAGAAAACCCGGAGGTTAGTATGCTGTACATCTTTGATAGAACGAACATTTCTGCTCTCTTGAAACCTCATGACGTGCGGCACTCAAGATGGCCCCTTGCAGGAGATCTCCGAAGGTCTGGCTTCCAACAGAGGCAGGTGGCTGTTTCCGAAACTGCGACGCGCCTCGAACGATGCTCTTGCGGACGCCAAGGAAGTCCCCGAGGAGATCGTCAAGACTTGGCGCAACCAGATTATCCTCAAAGCTCGCGCACTGGAGCACGTCCGACAAGCCCGCCACCATCGTCATGCCGACCGGCACCGGCAAGACAGAGAGCGCGAAACGAATAGATGAATTGGGCGTCGTCGCCGACGACCGTGAGTCCGTGGCCGCCGGGCTTCAACGCCAGCAGGATTGAGGATTGAAGGCGGTTGGTGTCTGATCGCATCCATGAAGACGCGATGACCCGCCGTGCCGACTTGATCCAGCTCGAGCAGATCGCGGCAGGCTATCCGTCGCGGGAGCGTTTCCTCACCGAACTGACGCTCGACCCACCGGACGCGACCAGCGACCAGGCCGGCGTTCCCTTGCTCGACGAGGACTATTTGATCCTGTCGACCATTCATTCCGCCAAGGGCCAGGAGTGGAAACCTGTGTTTGTGCTCAATGTCGTTGATGGCTGCATTGCATCGGATCTTGGCGCTGGTACGACCGCAGAGATCGAGGAGGAGCGCCGGCTGCTTTACGTCGCGATGACGCGCGCCAAGGACGACCTCCACCTCTTGGTGCCGCAGCGATTCTTTACACATCAGCAATCCGCGCATGGCGATCGTCAGTCTACGCGTCGCGGACACGCTTCATTCCACAGAATATCCTGCCCTACTTCGCAGCCGCGGCGTGGCCCGTCGCAAGCTCGGAATCGATCGCACGGGCGCGGGCGCCGCCGGTTTACAGCATCGCACGGAGAATTCCATGCAACGCGATCGCGCTCAACCCAGCCGGAGACATGGAATCACGCCGATTCCGCCAAATCAAATTGCAAGGAAATCGATATCGACATCCCCAAAACCAGCAATATCGAATACTTCCAAAACCCGCGAAATCATTCCGCCAGGACGGCTTCTGCATTTTTCACGGGCGATGAAATACTGTGTGGCACGACGAACGAGGCACGACCGCGGTAGAATTTGCCATCGTGGCGCCGGTCTTTATCGCGTTGCTCATCGGCACGTTCGCATTGTGCATTGCACTATTCCTGGTGGGGAGCCTTCACTACGCCGTAGCCATTACTTTGGTCCGAGCGTGTCACCCACGTTCACCTATGCTGCCGCAACCTGCGGTTCCGTGAGCGCATCGATCAACTATTCTATGAACGTGGGATTCGGGACGTTCACTGTTCCGATCAATGCTACGGCGTGCTTTCCTTAAGGCACGGACGCATTAGCACGCAGCCAGTCGCGCCTCGCTTCAACATATCCTGAAATGTCGAGCGCTGCCGAACACCGGCAGGAACTGCTTCGGGCTTTTCTAACAATTCAGTGTTTTAGCGGCGTCGACGCGGGACCGGCTGACGCTGATCAGGTTGTTCGAAGGACTTCGCAGCCTGGGCTATACCGGCGGCTATGATGCGGTTCATCATTATTCCCGCCAGCTCCGATAAGGCAATAGGCGATCACTTCGCGGCTTTCCGGAAGTTCGCCCAGCGGCGAGAACCGTGGTATTCCTCAGATCAGAAGTCTTTTTCGGTTATTCGCTTTAGCCCGGCAGCAACAATGTCTGCATCAGACGACGATGTCCGCGATCTCAAAGAGAACCGGCGCCGTAAACGCCGGAACTCGTTGCTACAGCTTCTCCTCGCCGGACTGCTGGTGTTCGCCGCCGCCACGGGCGGACTGTATTACGCCTTGCGGCCGGTCACGCTTCGGATTGCGGTTGGTCCGCCCGGAAGCAACGATCAGAAGCTGATCCAGGCGATGGCGGAAACCTTCGACCGCGGTCGAAATGCAGTGAGGCTGTCTCCCATCGTTACCGAGGGAGCGGCGCAAAGCTTGGCCCTTCTCGGCGCCTCCACGGCAGATCTCGCGGTTGCGCGCGGCGATCTGGACATGCCCGGCGAAGCCGAAGCGGTCGTCATCGTGCGCAACGACGTGGCCGTGCTGTGGTGGCCTTCCGGTCTTCCTGGCAGAGTATCGAAAAAACGAAGGGCGCCGAAAATCAAGGCCATCGACGAACTCGAGGGCCATCGGCTCGGCGTGATCGGCACGACGCCGGCGAATATCGCCTTGCTACGGATGATCCTGACTGAATCTGGCGTTGCCCCTGACAAGGTCGCGGTCACGCAGTTCGGTACCGACCAGATCGAAGAGCTGGCGCGAGACCCGAACCTCGACGCCTTTATGACGGTCGGCCCGGTGGACAGCAAGATCACCGCCGATGCGATTGCCGCGACGACGCGCGCCAGAGGCGAGCCGAAATTTCTCCCGATCGACGTCTCGGAAGCGATCGCCCTGAAGCATCCGCTCTATGAATCCGCGGAAATCCCGGGCAGCGCCTTCAATGCGAACCCGGCATGGCCGGATGACAAGGTTGAAACCGTCGGCGTGAGCCACCTGATCGTAGCGCGAAAATCTTTGTCAGAGACCACGGTCGCCACCCTCACCCGGCAGGCGCTTGCTGCTCGCCATAGGCTGGCCAGGGAAGTGCCGGGCGGCCCCCACATCAAGAAGCCGGACACCGACAAGGACGCCGCACTGCCCGTGCATCGCGGAGCGGCGGCCTATATCGATGGCACTGAACGCACCTTCCTGGATCGGTACGGCGATTACTTCTGGTTCGCTCTCCTGCTGCTCTCCGGCATTGGCTCGGCCGGCGCTTGGTTGCGTCAATATCTGAAGCGCGATGAGCGGGAAGAAATCACTGAACTCCGCAACAAGATCATGGCGATGATCTCGAAGTTGAGCACCGCGCAATCGGTCGAGGCATTGCTGGTGATGCAGCGCGACTTCGACGCGATCATACGCGAAACGCTCGAGTGCCATGATGATGGCGCCATCGACGAAGAAGACCTCGCAGCCTTTGGCCTAGCACTCGAACTGTTCGATCATGCAGTCGCCGACCGCCGCGCAGCATTGGAAGCGGGGCCACCCGAATCGACTCGCCTGCGCGCGCGTTGAGGTAATCAAGCACTATGGGAAAGCTTTTCGCGTCGAGCGCGAGCGATTGTTCAGGACCTATTAAATTCTTGCGGGCCGATTGCCGCCGAACCTCGGGGAAATGTTAGAGCCGAGCGGACATATGCTATGGCATGCCAGCTCACGGCAGTGCGCGGCGCTCAAGAGCATCAACGCGTCTGCCGAGAACGTGGTGCGTGGTGTCATGGCCGACGTGGCGCTCAAGGTGGGTCGCACGAGGGGCGACTGCTGACGCAGTTCTTCACGGTGCGGACATTTGGCGCTGCCACGCTCGACACGTTCCGCGCCGCTGGCGTGCGTCAGGTGGGCACGCGACGCGAGGCGCGGCCCGCGCGCCTGACGACCGACGCCAAGAAGCGCAAGGCTCCGAGTGGCAAGGCCCTGAGCAAGATATTCAAGGCCGAGCGCAAGATACAGGCGCTGGGCGAGTAGCACCAACAGAACCCGATATCGCGAACCATCGGCTGGTCAGTAATCAGGCCTCACTCCCTGGCGTGATTTTCGTCCTGGGCCTCGAACACGCGCTGCGCATAACTCTCAAGCAATGCTTCGCAATCCTGCAACTTCTTCTCCGCCTCCGTGGCGAGGGGGGCGCCGTAAAAATCGAGTTTCTTGATTTTCCCGAGCCACCCCTGAAGCTTTTTGAGATCAGTATCCTCCTCCTCGAGTTCGGCATACGTGAACTTGTTGATGGAGAACTCCTTCGCGATCTCTTTCTCAAAGCCTGCGCAGCGCCCGAGGAATTCACGGTACTGATCGTCCCGGTCGGCGTTGAATCGATCGATGACTTTCCCCTCCTGGCCTTTGTCGAGCGCAACCGTCTCCAGAATGACCGCCTCGCCACCCATCTCGGCGACTTCGTTCTCGACCATCTTCAACTGCCGAACATGCGTGTCCGTCTTCGGCAGCAGGCAGACACCGTTCTGAAGATAAACCGCACCCATGCCTTTCAGGCGACGCCATAGCGCGACCCGCCTGGCGCCCGGCTCCGCGGGCACTTTGTACGTCAGAAGCAGCCAATTAAGTTGTGACATAGCTACAATGTAATGATACGACTGTTACAAATCAAGCGGAACGACTTCGACATGCATCCCTCCTCCAGCGTCGTTTACTGCCGCGGTCTAATGAAAGGGTTCGGCTCAGGCCCAACCGCCGTCCGCGCGCTGCGAGGAGTCGATCTCGACGTCAGAGGTGGTGAGATATTGATGATTATGGGGCCGTCGGGATGCGGAAAGACCACTCTGCTCTCCGTGATCTCGACCCTGCTCGACCCCGATTCCGGGACCTGCGTGGTACTGGGACGGGATCTTGCGCGAATGACACCGCTCGAGCGTGCACGCTTTCGGTGTGCAACGGTCGGGTTCGTCTTTCAAAGATTCAATCTGCTACCGGGCGTCTCGATCCTCGACAACGTCACCGTCCCTCTTCTGATCGGCGGACACTCCCGCAACCACGCCGAAAGCAGGGCCGTCAAGATTCTGGACGAACTGGGTCTCCGCGATCGCACCTCGGCGTCACCGAACGAGCTGAGCGGAGGCCAACAGCAGCGGGTAGCCATCGCCCGCGCCCTCGTCCACAACCCGAAACTCATCGTATGCGACGAGCCGACGAGCGCGCTGGATCAAACGACAGGACAGATGGTGATGGAAACGTTGCACGCCCAGGCCCGACAGACCGATCGCGCGGTGATCGTCGTGACTCACGACGCACGCATCATGAACTACGCGGATCGGATCGTGCGGATGGAAGATGGAGCCATCATCAGCTGCAACGATGCGGTCGAACTGGAGATGCCGTCATGATCGGCAAGTATGTGTTGCCCGCGCTGGCGGTCATGGGCCTTATTGCCGCCGCCTTCGAAATCCTCACCGGTGAACATCAGCCCGCCTATTCGGCACCGGCTGCACGCTCGGTTGAAGCTCCCTTCGCCTCGAACGTGGCGGGTACGGGCATTGTCGAAGCCAGCACCGAGAACATTGCGATCGGGACGCCAGTCTCAGGCGTTGTTGCAAGCGTGCTGGTGAGGCCTGGCAGTCACGTCCGTGCGGGGGAGGTCCTCTTCAAAATCGATGATCGGGAATTGACAGCCCAATTGCTACCGGCGACTGCCCAGGTTGGTGAAGCAGAGGCGACGCTTGCCAGGGACAAGGATGTCCTCGATCGCGGAGAGGCTCTGTCAAAGGCCAACAGGGATGCCATTACTGTCGAGGAGTTGCGACGGCGGCGCTTCGTGGTCGCGATCGATCAGGCAACATTGGATCGCACAAAGGCCGACGTCGAGCGCCTCAAGATCCTGTTGTCGAGATACACTATCACCGCGCCGGTGAACGGACTCGTGATGCAGGTAAAGATCCGCACCGGCGAATTCGCAACGACCGGCGTACTTGATCCCCCGTTGATGGTCCTGGGCGGCGATGCGCGGCTCCATGTTCGTGTGGACATCGACGAACAACAAGCCTGGCGGGTCAAGCAGGGAGCGCCCGCAGTCGCCTTCGTCCGGGGAAACCCGGATCTCAAGACATCGTTGAAGTTCGAGCGGCTGGAGCCGATGGCGGTACGCAAGGCATCCCTGACAGGCGAGAGCATCGAGCGGACCGACACGAGGGTACTGCAAGTAATCTACAGCTTTGATCCCACCGCGCTGCCGGTCTACGTGGGGCAGCAACTGGACGTGTTCATCGACGCATCCCCGGACGAGGTTCTCGCAGGTGGAGTTCGATAGGTGCTGCGCCTGGGCATGCGGATGCTGATCGCCGACCGGGCCAGATACCTCGCCCTGCTGTTCGGCATTGCCTTCACCGCCTTTCTGGTCTCCTTCGCCGCCTCCTTTTTCTGCGGGTTCATGACGCGCAGCTTTGCCCTGATCGCGGAGAATCCTGCCGCGGACGTATGGGTCATGGACCCCGCGATCGTGACGCCCGAGCAGACCGTGAACATGCCTGGCGCTACCCTGAACAGAATCCGCAGCGTTGACGGCGTGTCGTCCGCGAGGCCGCTGGCGCTCGGCGCTTCGGCCGTCCGGTTCGGCAACGGAGGGATCCAGGTTTTCCAGATCATTGGCGTCGATGACGCGACGCTGGCTGGAGCGCCTTCGCTTGAAGATGGCCTTTCGCAGACGGTGCTTCATCATCCTGACGCCGCTGTGCCCGCAGCGGGTGGCACTGAGGGCAAGCTGGAGACTCCGGCGCGACCAAGCGACCTCTGGCCGACTGATGGCCCCCATCTTGACGTACCGACACGGCAGGTCACGGCCGGGGACGACGTCGTGGTGAACGGGCACCGCGTCAAGATCGAAGGCGTCGCATCAGCCTTGCCGCGTTTCCCGCCCCGGCCGCTCCTCTACATGACGTTTGCCAACGCCTCTCGCGTCCTGCCGCCCGAGCGGCGCATCCTGACCTTTGCACTGGTCAAGGCCAAACTTGGCATCGATTCACATGAACTTGCTGCGCGCATCGAGGCCTCGACCGGTCTGCGCGCACGGACCGCGCAGGAGTTCCGGTCCGACACCGTCTGGTGGTTCCTGATGAACTCCGAGGACGTCGGCGATGTCGCCTCAATGCTGGTGCTGGCCATGGCCGTCGGCTTCGGGGTCACGGGTGTGATGCTCTACATGTTCACCCACGCAAGCCTTGGTCAGTATGCTGTCCTGAAGGCGATGGGCGCGACGTCGAAGATGTTGATATCGATTGTCTGCGTCCAGGCTGGGTTTTGTGCGCTCGTCGGAACCGGTCTCGGACTTGGCATGTGTGCGATCGCAGGCCGTTTGACAGATTCTCAAGGACTCCCGTTCCGGATGATGTGGTTCACTCCGCTGGTCGGCGCCGCAGCGGTTCTTGTGGTTAGCCTGGCCGCCGCCCTGATTTCCTTCCGCCCGGTCGTGAAACTTCAGCCAGCGACCGTGTTTTCAATGAATTGAATACTGAGTTGCGGCCAGCCTCGTAGTTACGGCCGCTTCAACCAACCTGTGCGCGCGGCGGTGGCGCTACAGAGTTTGCGCCCGGAACGTCATTCCGCGCCCGGGCAAACGTGACGGCAGCTATCGGGCCAGCGAAACCAAATATGAGTTCGAGTTCACGCCGTCGCAGTTCATCCAGATCGAGTTCGGCGCGCTAGGGTCCACGCAGGATATCCGCAACGTGCCGGATCTGGACGACCGAAGGCGGCTGGTCCTCAGCGGCGGATTCGCCGAATTCCGCTATCTCGCGCTCGAGCGCACGTCGAGCAATCCGCTCGCGGTGACGCTGGCGGTCGAGCCGACATTCCGCCGTATCGATGAAACCGGCGGCGAGCGTATCCGCAACTACGAACTCGAAACAACCATCAATGCCGATCTCGAGTTGGTCAAAAACCGGTTGTTTGCTGGCTTCAATTTCCTTTACGAGCCGGAGGTTACCCTTACCGCGCTCGACGAAACCGTGCGCGAAGCCAAGCTCGGCGGTTCGGCCGCGCTATCATGGCGAGTAACGCCGGACGTGGTGATCGGCGGCGAGGTCTGGTACCTGCGGCACTACGACAGCTTCGGTCTGCACGACTTCACCGGCGACGCGGTGATGCTCGGACCCACGCTCTATGTCCGCTTTGCGCCGAAGATGTTCATGACCGCAGCCTGGAACACCCAGGTTTGGGGCCGCGAGATCGGCAATCCGGTTTCGCTCAATCTCGCCGAATTTCAGCGCAATCGCGCGCGGCTCAAGTTCGCCGTCGAATTCTGACGTCCAGCACCGGAGATATCTTCATGTCATTTGCACGCACTGTTCTCCTCGTCGCGGCTGCCGCGGCCCTTAGCCTCGCCATGCCGCTGCTAGTCGCCCACGCCCAGCAGGCGGCGAGCCTCACGGTAACCTATAGCAACGGCCAGTTTCAGCCCTCGGCCTTGCATGCGCCGGCCAACACGCCGCTGGCGCTGACGGTCAAGAACCTCGATCCCAAGTCGATGGAATTCGAGAGCAACTCCCTGCGCGTCGAAACAGTCATCGCCGCCAAGAGCGAAGGCGTCATCAAGCTGCGGCCGCTCCAGCCGGGAAAGTATGATTTCTACGACGACTTCGGTGGCAAGGCGGACGGCACCCTGACGGTCCAGTAACTGGCTTTGGCTCAATCTTCTGGCTTCACCGGCCAGGTCGCAATACGGTCGATGCCATTGGCAACAACGACGGTGCATTCACAGGGGCGTATACATTCAAGTAATGCTCGACACACAAAACCCGACCGCTCCCGACGCGCTCGTCGGTTTGTTGGAGTCGGATTGAAGACCGAGTACGTCCGCGGCTTACGGCTGACCGAGGGCGCATTATTCATCGACCATCATTCATTCGCCATACATTTTGCGGTATATTACGCCAATTCTATCATCCAACAGGACACGGCTGTGAAAAAGCTCCTTCCGCTTGCATTTGTTGCACTCTGTCTCGTTCCCACCGCTTCTCAGGCACACGATGGCCAAATTGCTGCCGGGGTTGCCGGTGGGCTTCTTGGTGGGATGCTGCTAGGCGGTGCATTAGCCCCCCGCCCGTACTATGCGCCCGCTCCGGTCTATGTTGAGCCTGAGCCCGTCTATGAGAGACGCTGCTACTGGTCCCGTGGGGAAGCCTATTGGGATGACTGGCGCGAGCGTTGGGTGCGCCCGCGAGTGCGGGTTTGTGATTGACACCAAGGCCGCCGACTAGGGCGGCCTTCTTATTTTATGTAGGAATGGACGGACTTGCGAGACATCCTTTTGTCTTGAGGCTCAAAGGCAGGAAGGATGATCGGGACACACGTTCAGGCGCTCTCCGAATGGGAGCAGTTCTACAACCTCTCCCGACCTCACGGCGCATTCAACGCAAAGGCACCTTACGAAGGTCCTCCGCGAACGACTATGATTGACAAGCAGGCGTCTCATAAGCGCGTCCTCAATACAGCGACGCCGCCAGTTAAGAACGGTCTCATGATCTCGCACAGGCCATACGCCCACTGCGCGCTCCGTCGGCCGCCGGATCGTCCCAGATCGAAATCGAGAAGCAGTCATAACAGGCATCTCTGTTCACTTAAGGCGTATCGCTGTTCGTAACGCGCGAGAATACGCCGCCAACCTACTGAAAGATGACGAGCGACAAGCGAACCGATTGGCGTGGTTGCGTAGCGCACAAGCAACAGATCAATCACCTCGTCGGCTATTTCGTGCATGAATTGCTCTTTCCAGTAGGCGGCCACGCGGAAAGATGCTGTCGCCGGCGGATTGAATCTGAAGATATGAATATTCCCCGTCAGCACCCGTGAGACAAACTGAGGGTTTGGCGCATGGGATGGGATGCTCTCGATAGCGAAGGCAATCCACATAGTCACCTTATCCGTGTTGATTAAACGCTCACAACCCGTGGCGGCCGACCGTCACCACGGGGTGCATGACTGCAATCTTTGTAATCTTTGTGTAAGTCACGCCTGATAAATCATGAACACCGGCTCCGGGTAGCGCTGAAGAGGTAAAAAACAATTGTCCGGATTTTGATGTTGGTTTTTCGGCGGATTTGCTGACGGCGACGATCGGCCAATGAGACGGGAACTGTGCGCGCGGATTGTCGAGGTTTTGAAGCAGGCGGAGCTGGGCCTTCCGGTGGCGGATCTAATCATGAAGGTAGGGATATCAGAGCAGACCTTTTACCTGTGGAAGACGCAATACGCCGGACTGGGATCGGACCAGGTCCGGGAGTTCACGCAGCTGTTTGAGGAAAATGCGCGGCTGAAGAAGCTTTTGGTAGATCTTAGCCTGGACAATGCGGTGCTGCAGGACGATCTGTCAAAAAAGCTTCCCAGCACGCGCTGATGAAGCAAGGTTGTCGCCTACCGGCTGCAGGCCGCTTAGACTCTACCTTCCGACGACGACCTCTCTTCTCGGATTTCCTCCGATCATTTCCGGTTCTGGGCTGATCGCTCATGGCGCACAGGGGTTAATGTTGACGGCAATAGCCATAAGCGGGCCGTTCGCCGCGATCTGGAACGGCCGCCTGGTGCAGGCGAGCGCCGATTTCGTGCGGCGGAGTAGCGGCGCCCGGCTGTTGGGCATCACGCTGGCGGCCTATTCTTTGCTGTGGTTGCTGTATTTCTCGATCTCGCACGCGACAGTGGATATCCATTCCGACGTCAGTGAGGCGTCAGTGTGGGCGCGAACATTTTCGCTCGGTTATAAGCATCCGCCGATGATGGCATGGATTTTCCGTGCCTGGTTAGCGGTATTTCCGCGCACCGACTGGGCCGCCTATCTTCTGGCTGTCGTCAATCTAGCCGCGACACTGTCAATAACCTGGGCGATCCTGCGCGATCATCTTGATAAGGAGCGGGCGCTTGTCGGTGTGGCGGCACTGATCCTCATTCCGTTCTATACGTTTCTGGCGTCGCGCCTTAATGCCAACACGGTGATGATGCCGTTCTGGGCGGCGACCGTGCTGTTCTATCTTCGCGCTCGCCGCAATGTTCGATGGACCAATGCGGTTTTTACGGGTGTGTTCGCCGGCCTGACATTTCTTGGAAAATACTGGGGCGTCTACCTGATCGCAGGCATCGCGGTTGCGTCTTTTGCGGGCGAGGACCTCAAGCGTTTCTGGCGATCTGGCGCGCCGTTCCTGATGGCCGCCGCCGCCCTGGTCGTGCTTGGGCCGCACATCCACTGGTTGATCACCGAACGCGATCACCCCGTAGAGAATTACCTGACGACAAGCGTGATGGTCTCTGAATCGTTTGGTTCGGCGCTGAAGACCTCTGCATTCTATCTCGGTGGCATCCTCAGCTATGTCGTGATGCCTCTCGTTTTTTTCGTAATGCTGAAGCCGGATCGCGCGGCTTGGCGGGGTGCGATCTGGCCCGCCGACCCCGGGCGTCGTCAGGCGCTGCTCCTGCTCGTTGTCCCGCTGGTATTGCCAGCTTTGGTCAATCTCGCGTGGCCCCACCGTTTGACGCCGGTGTGGGCGTTTCCAAACTGGGCGTTGTTGCCGGTGGTGTTGTTCGGCTCACCGCGACTTAACGTGCCGACAATCGCCGCGGCTCGCGCCTGCATGATGGCACTCGCGGTGTCGATTGCGAGCGTGATGGTTTCACCACTAGTCGCGCGTGCACATCTCAGCCCGCGACAGACCGCTCATGATGCGCATTACCGCCAGATCGCCACGGAAATCGTGCGCCTTGCCAACTCGGAGGCGGTGCTGATTGGTGGCAGCGAGGAGATCGTTCGGGGTTTGTTTTACTATCTGCCCGCGGCGTGGCCCATGGGCAATCCGCCGAAAAATAGAGACGTTCAGCTCTCAATCGCCGCCCGGGTCATGGTCTGCAGCAAGGACGACGCGTCGTGCCACGCCGCGGCCCGTTTGCTTACTGGAAGCTCCGGCAGCGTATCGGACATCACATTTTCCAAGACATACCTTGGCTATTCGGCACCGCCGCAGACGTATCTAATCGCGGTGGCGCCTATCATGAGCCGACTCCGGCGTAGCACTCATTGAGCTGAGGTACAGGCGCAAGAGCGATATGGTTCAACGCCCACATTTCTCCTGCTCAATTAAATCGGCGCAGACACACGATAGCTTGCAGCCGGAAATGCGGTAGCGTCCTAATTTGAATTTGGCGGCTCATACAATCCGGTCACGACGATGCCGGGGTATCTCCCGTCGCTGGGCTTCAGCTACCGCAGTAACTACTGTTTCCATGTTAATGATGGTCGCGAGCGAGACAGTTAGTGAGAAAGAAGAGAAAGGACGCGACCTTTGAGTGGGACTCAAGCATCGACACCACCTGCCACGATGCGACCAACGCCACAGGGGCGGTTGCCTTTATTGGGCCTGTCAGCGCTCGGCATCGTATTCGGAGACATCGGAACGAGCCCACTCTATACATTCAAAACGATCCTGAGCACTGCTGGAAAATCTCCCGATGCCGCGTCCGTCCTGGGCGCACTTTCACTCGTGTTCTGGACGCTCTTCATCATTACTACTGTCAAATACGTTTTGGTCGCTATGCGCGTCGACAATGACGGCGAAGGCGGCATTTTGGCGTTGATGGCACTTTTGGGCCTGAAGAAGCAGCACCGACCGACCATCGTCGCGGTCGGCCTCTTCGGCGCTGCGCTGATTTATGGTGATGGCGCAATCACGCCAGCAATCTCGGTCCTTTCCGCACTCGAAGGGCTCGAAATGGCGACTCCTGCGTTGCAGCCCTACGTGGTCCCCGCGGCTGTGGTCATCTTGTTCCTGCTGTTTGCGATCCAGTCGCAGGGCAGCGCTAAGATCGGCCATCTGTTCGGCCCTGTGATGCTGGTTTGGTTCGTTGTCATGGCGGTGCTGGGACTTGTCGGCATCGCCAGACATCCCGGCGTATTGGCTGGGCTTAACCCGCTCTATGGCCTTTCTTATTTGTTCTCAAGCGGAGTTACCGGATTTCTGGTGCTGGGCGCTGTCTTTCTTTGCGTCACTGGCGCCGAAGCGCTTTATGCCGACATGGGGCATTTCGGCGCCGGCCCCATCAAAGCGGCTTGGTTCGCGATCGTGTTTCCTAGTCTGATCCTGAACTATGCCGGTCAAGCGGCCCTCGTGCTGGAGGGAACGCCAACCGACGGCAACATCTTTTACCGGTTGTGCCCGGACACGTTGCTGCTGCCACTGATCGTACTCGCGACGGTCGCCACCATCATCGCCAGTCAATCAATCATCACCGGAGCTTTCTCGATGACGCGGCAGGCGATCCAGCTCGGCTGGCTGCCGCGGCTGCAAATCAAGCAGACTTCCTCGGAGGGCTACGGACAAATTTACGTCGGCGTGGTCAATTGGCTTTTGATGATCGTGACACTCGGGCTGACCATCGGCTTCGCCAAATCTGACAATCTGGCATCCGCCTACGGCATCGCAGTTTCGTTGACAATGCTGATGACCTCGGCCCTGCTGTTCATCGCGATGAGAGAAATCTGGCGGTGGAGTCTTGTTGCCGCAGGCGTGGTCACTGCTTGCTTTTTCGCCGTCGACGCCGCCTTCTTTCTGGCCAATCTAACAAAGGTGGCAGAGGGGGGATATGTGCCGCTGATCCTGGCTGTATCCGTCTATGGTGTCATGTGGATATGGCATCGCGGGGCGACCGCTGTCTCTGCGCGGCTCCGCGAGGCGCTGATCCCGATCCCACAATTTATGGCGGAGGTTGCCAAAAATAATATACCCCGAGTGCCTGGTACTGCCGTATTTCTCACCCGAACCGAGCACGGCACGCCGCCAGTCATGGTCTGGCATGTCAAGCATAACCGCGCCTTGCACGAACACCTCTTCGTCCTACGGGTGGAGATCCTCTCGGTGCCGTGGGTTGATCCGAGCAATCGGATAACGCTTGAAGAAGTCGCGCATAATTTCTGGCGGGCTGAGGCGCGGTTCGGCTTTATGGAGCGTCCCCATATCCCGCAGCTGCTCGCCCAAAGCAAATCGCTGGGATGTGCCATCGATATCGCCGACGTGACCTATTATGTGGGCCACGAGACCGTGATCCGACGTGAGGATGGCATGGGGCTCACGGGCTGGCAGGAGCGTCTGTTCGCGACAATGGAGCGGAACGCGCTACATGTCAGCGATTTCTTCAGTCTTCCCCACGACCAAGTGGTAGAGATCGGACGACAGGTGGCAATCTAGATCCTTTTTTCCTTGGTGTGGCACTACCGTAGTTCGGGCGACGACTTGAGCCGCACAATCCGGACCACATCAAAAGTCAGCACAATCAATTGCGCGCCACCGTAATCAACAACGCTAAATAGGCCGGCTACCGTCTGCTACGGAGCCGCACGCTGCCGTGGATTCAAGTCGAAGGATCGATGCTCGTTCTTATCGCCGGGGCTTTCTATGTCGCTAAATGCGACGAACGATACTACCGAGGTGATCATCGCTGGCCTGTTGGTTGCCGGCCTAATTGGTTCTCTCTATGAGGTCTCGCAGTGCGCATCCAAGTCATACGTCACTGTAGCAAGCGGCGAACCAAGGATAGAATTTTCTAATTATTACAATTGCTTGCAATCATTAGAAGAGCTCCAGCAAAGCTGGAGCGACGTACTTAGCTCCCGATCCCTCGGCTACTTAAAGCTGGAATACCAGTTTACGGATCGGTTGCAGTCCGCGATCGAAACCTCGCCATAATTTAGGGCGCTTTCGTTCAGACGCCATTCACGGCATCTTCGATGAAATGCACACTCACTATCGCCATTGCTGGGGCAACACTCATGCGTTTCTTGGCCTGCATTACACTCGCGCTTGTCGCGGTCACATCGCTATCCCCAGTCAACGCGCAACAAGCGGAAAAGCGTGTCGCCCTGGTGATCGGCAACGCCGCCTATCAGCCAGAAGCATTACCTACACCGGCGAACGATGCCGGCCTGATTGCTCAGACATTGCAGGCCGCCGGCTTTGACGTGGTCGGGGCGCGTGATCTCGACCAGGACACGCTGCGCCGCACGTTTCGTGAGTTTCTCGACAAGGTCAGCGCATCGGGACCAGACAGCGTTGCCGTCATCTATCTCGGTGGCTACGGCGTGCAACTCGAAGGCGAGAATTACTTCGTACCGGTCGATGCGAAGCTCGCGCGCGATACCGATGTGCCGCTCGAAACGCTACGGCTATCCGACTATATCCGGCCGCTGGCAGCGCTGAAGATCAAAGCGGGGATTGTCATCCTCGATGCGGCACGCGCGAATCCGTTCGCCAGATCGGACCAGCCGTTGGCCAGCGGCCTCGCGCTGGTGGAGCCCGAACCGCATATGTTGATCGCCTTTAATGCGGCTCCCGGTACGGTGGCGCCGCAGGAGGCGGGGCCGTACGGCGCTTATGCGCAGGCGCTCGCCGAAATGATCCGCACTGGCGGCCTGCCGCTCGCCGAGGTGTTCGACCGAACCCGTCTGCGCGTCAATGAAATGACCAAGGGTGGCGAAGTGCCTTGGAGTGCATCGAAGATCGAGGCGCCTTTTATGTTCTTCGACCGTGCGCCTGACGCTCCACCACCGACCGCATCAAATGAACAAATTGCCGCGATGCGTGCGAGACCCATCCGCGATCTCGACGCGCAGGAAGCGTATGTCGCTGCACTGGAACGCGATACGTTACGAGGGTATCTCGATTTTCTCGCCGCCTATCCGAACGATCCGATGGCGAGGCGTGTCCGCGCAATTGTCGCCGCGCGCCGGGAAGCGATCACTTGGCGGCACACACGCAGTATCGACACGCCACAGGCCTACTGGTCGTATCTGCGCCGCTATCCGCGCGGACCGCACGTCGCCGACGCCCATCGCCGCCTCGCCTATCTCGCCGCTGCGTTTGAGCCGCCCCCGATGTTCACCGCGATCGACTATGACGTCCCGCCGCCGCCCGAAGACGAGGTCGTGTATTTCCGTCGGCCGGTGCTGGTCTTTGACGATCCGGACTATGGATTCGCACCGCCGCCACCGCCGCCGGTGTTCTTCCTGCCGCCGCCACCACCGGATTTCGTTGTGCTGGCGCCGCCGCCGCCCGTATTCGCGGCGTTTGTGCTGCCGGTCCCAGATTATGTGCCGATGCCGGCATATTATAGCCCGCCGCCCTACGTGGCGCCGCCGCCGCCGAACGTCATCTACAACAACATTCACAATACGGTGGTGGTCAACAACACGACCAATATGGTCACGATCACCAGGCCGGGTGGCCAGGCGCAGACGGTAACGCCGGCGCAGGCGCTCGCACCGCAACCGGTATCCGCAACTCCGGCAGCAACGCCAAGCGCCACACAGCAACCTGCCGCGCAGCAGCCTGCTACGTCTGCCTCGGGCACGCCTAGCACGCCGACCGCTCCCGGTATCGCAGCTACATCGCCGCACGGCGTGTCTCCCGGCGTCGCTGCCGCCGGAGCAGCCGTCGCTGGCGCCGCTCTCCTCGCACCGGCATTGCCGAAAACGGTGGCGAAAAAAGCGGCGGTCACCGCACCGCACCAGAGCCCGCAAGTACCGGTGCAACAGACCAAGCCTCCGGCACCGGGCTCACAACCCGCGGCCACGCAGCCTGACCACACGCCCACCTCGCCTGACCGCAAATCGACAACTGCGCCGCTACCGGGCACGCCTGGTGGGCAGCCGCTGCCTTCGGTGAACGGCAGATCGCAGGAGATCCCGCACCAGCCTTTACATCCAGCAACACAAACTGCGCCGGTGCAATCGGGCGGCAAGGCGATTGCCCAACCCGGGCCGAGTCCAAGTAGCCAGCGAAGTCCGCCGGCACAGCCAGCGAAGCAGGACACTGGCGTAAAACCTGCTGTCACTTCGCCGCAGACACCGGCATCCCCCGGTCATAAGTCAGCCTTGCAACCATTGCCTGGCGCGCCCGGTGCGCAATCGCTGCCTTCGGTGAACGGCAAGCCGCCGATTCTCGGTCAGCCCCAACATCCGACGACCACGCCAGCTTCGCCCACGCCGTCAGGCAAAGCGGCAGTGCAGCCTCTACCAGGTCCCGGCGGTCAGCCGGGCTCACCGACACAACCTCCGAAGCAGGACGCCGGCGCAAAACCTGCTGTCGTCACTCCGCCGCTGTCACCGGCATCACCCGGTCAAAAGTCAGCTGTGCAACCATTGCCCGGTGTGCCCAGTGCACAATCGCCGCCTTCGGTGAATGGCAAGCCGCCGATTCCTGGCCAGCCCCAGCATCCGCAAATGCAGCAACATACGCCGGCGCCACCGCCTGTGTCGCCTGCGCAATCGGGCGGCAAAGCTGCTCTGCATCCGTTGCCGAGCCCACATAACCAAAGCAGTCGACCGGTTTCGCCCGTGCAGGCACCGCAACAAAAGCCGATTACCTCACACCCTCCGGCACCAGCCGCGTCGCCGCAGATCGTACGCCCGAGTCCGCCACCGGCTGCACACTCAGCCCCTCCACCGGCCATGCGGCCAGTTCCTCCACCGCCTCAAATCGCGCATCCAGCTCCGCCCGCCGCACGCGCTGCCCCACCCGCAGCCGCAGTTGCGCGGCCAGCGCCTCCAGCGATGGCCCGACCCGCTCCTCCGCCACCACCTCAAATGGCGTGGCCGGCTCCCCCACCAGTTGCTCGTCCGGCTCCGCCACCCGCAGCCCGTCCGGCACCGCAAGCTGCCAAACCTTGCATCGAATCAAACGGACAGCCTTGTAAAAAGTAAGTGCCATAAGCGTGCGCCCCCTTGGCGTGGTCACCGTACAATTCAAACCAAGCAGCCCCAAACATGATGGTCGGCAAGATGGAGACCGAGTTGGCACCACAGGCCCGAGTTGTGTTCTCCGCCAGCCTGCACGGCTATTCCTTGACTGCCAGATATACGGTCGAATGAGTGGCTCGTCGGTGCGAGGGACAGTCGCCTTGAAAGCCGACGCGGCTGTCTCCCATTTCCGCGACCTCGGATAAAAGCAAGGTATTCAGCAACATGACGGCAAGGCCGACGCGCTGCGAATCCATCTTTGGAGATGACACATGTTGGCGATCCTTGCCAACCGTACCTATCGGCACCTTTTCGCGGCGCAGGTCATCGCCCTGATCGGCACGGGCCTGATGACCGTGGCACTCGGGCTTCTGGCTTCGAGATCGCAGGCGACAGGGCGGGAGCCGTGCTCGGCATCGCCCTTGCGATCAAGATGATCGCCTATGTCGGTTTCGCGCCGACCGCCGGAAGCCTGCGGGGCATGTCCCGCGTCGTTCGTTTCTCGTGACCATGGACTTGATCCGCGCACCGGTTGCGATCGCACTGCCGTTCGTGACACAGGTCTGGCAGATTTACCTTTTGATCTTTCTGCTCCAAGCGGCCTCCGCGGCATTCACGCCGACGTTCCAGGGTACCATCCCGGACGTGCTTCCAGATGAAGGCGATTACACCCGCGCCCTGTCCTTGTCTCGCTTGGCCTACGATCTCGAAAACCTTCTCAGTCCGGCGCTGGCCGCCGTGCTGCCGGATCGCTCGGTAATGGTTTCCGCCGCAGGCTTGCTGACCGCTCTTCTCGTCATCCTCGGCATCACATTGCGGAGCACGGCCCCCGATCTGATTTGGCCGATGTTGCTCGGATTATGGGTGCTGGCGGGGATCGGCTACAGCGCAGTGCAGACTCCGACCGGACGGCTGCTCCGACGCTCGGCACACGCTTCTGACCGACCCGCAGTATTCGCCGCCCAGTTCGCGCTGTCCCACGGGTGCTGGCTCCTGACCTATCCGTTGGCGGGCTGGCTGGGCGAAACGGCTGGTTTGTCCGTCACGACGCTTGTGCTCGCGGCTGTTACCCTCGCCGGCGTCGCAGGAGCGTTGCTGATGTGGCCCACGAAAGACCCGGAGGTCATCGAACATGACCATCCCGATCTCTCCCCCGACGATTCGCATCTTGTCGATGCCTCCCGGAACCGGCACGCGCACGCATTTGTCATTGATGACCTTCACACGCGCTGGCCCAACGATGCCTGACGGTTCCAAATATTGCTTCTGATTGCCCTATCGTTGACCTTGAATCCGCGCCCGCGAGTGATTTAGTCTCGCTGCATCGGGGACAGGCAGACTCCCCGCCAGACGGCTACCGTCCAAGCTCTGCGCAGCGCTCGATTTATCGAGGGAGTTGCGCATGGACGGAAACAGGCTCTCCATATCCCCGCATGATCTCTCTGCTGGCCTCGGCTCCGGGACGGCGCCGTTCGTCGTTGATGTTCGAAGTGACGCTGACTTCACCAACTCAAGCCGACTGCTAGGCCCCGCGGTTCACCACTCCCCCGATAACGTTGGGCAATGGCGACGTGACCTGCCGGGCGGACGGCAGGTTGTCACCTATTGCCTTCGCGGAGACCAGTTAAGCCAGGGCGTTGCCATCGCCCTGCGCGCCATGGGCGTTGGCGCATACTTCCTTGAAGGCGGCGTCGAGGGTTGGACCGCACTCGGATTCCCGACCCGCCGCAACATCGGAACGCACCGGGGGAAATGGGTCACACGCGAGCATCCGAAGATCGATCGCATCGCCTGTCCGTGGCTGATCTTGCGCTTCATTGATCCTGACGCCGAATTTTTCTACGTACCGCGAGATCAGGTTCTAACGGTCGCGAAGCAAACCGGCGCGACGCCTTATGACATTGATGGCGTGAAGTTCACGCATGAAGGCGATCGTTGCTCGTTCGACGCCATCATACGGGTCTACGACATCAAAGATCCAGCTCTTGATCGACTGGCAACCATCGTTCGGGGTGCCGACACGTCTCGGCCGGACCTTGCTCCCCAATGCGAGGGGCTTCTCGCGATTTCCCGCGGCTTGTCAGCCAACTTCCCGGCCGATCACGAGATGCTTGGGCACGGCCTTGTCATCTACGACGCACTGTACAAATGGTGCCGTCTTGAGGTCGAGAAACAGGACCTCGGCTCCGAGCCGCACGCCGGGATACACACATGACGGCGTCAACCACCATCGGAAACCTTCGCCAGCTGCCGAAACACGGCGTCTCCCTCCATGAGGCGCTCCTGGTGTGGGTCCGCGTGGCTCTACTCAGTTTCGGCGGACCGGCGGGGCAGATCGCGGTCATGCATCGCATCCTCGTCGAGGAGAAGCGATGGATTTCCGAGGAACGTTTTCTGCATGCGCTGAACTACTGCATGCTGCTACCGAGGCCCGAGGCACAGCAACTGGCGACGTATATCGGTTGGCTGATGCATCGGACGCTTGGAGGCCTCATCGCCGGCAGCCTGTTCATCATACCGGGCATCATCTCGATTATGGCCTTGAGCTATGTGTACGCCGCATTCGGCAACGTTCCGACCTTCGTTGCACTGTTCTTCGGATTAAAGGCCGCCGTTCTGGCGATCGTCATTGAGGCGGTGGTCCGGATCGGCAAGAAATCCTTGAAGAACCACGTCATGAAGGCACTCGCCGCGGTGGCGTTCGTCGGCATCTTCCTCTTCAACGTGCCATTCCCGATCATTGTTTTCGGTGCTGCATTGATCGGGCTTTTTGGAGCAACTGCCGGTATCAAGGGATTTCAGGGAACGGTTGACCACGGACCGAGCGGCAACCCAGGCAACGATGCCCTCGTCGACAGCCTGCTCGGCGAAAGCCAGCCGGAGCATACCCGGCCAACCCTTCCGCGCTTCCTGCGCGTGGCCACCATCTGGTTGGCGCTCTGGCTCCTTCCCGTGATCGCGCTGGCCGCGATGCTCGGCACCGAGAACGTTTTCAGCCAGATCGCCGTCTTCTTCAGCAAAATGGCGATGGTAACGTTCGGCGGCGCCTATGCCGTGCTTGCCTACGTCGCCCAACAAGCTGTCGATCATTACGGTTGGTTGAATCCCGGCGAGATGCTGGATGGTCTCGGCATGGCGGAAACCACGCCAGGCCCCCTCATCATGGTCTTGCAATTCGTGGGGTTCATGGCGGCCTATCGTGATCCGGGCGCACTTTCGCCGCTGCTGGCAGGCGCGCTGGGAGGACTGCTCGCCACATGGGTCACGTTTACCCCGTGCTTCCTCTGGATATTTGTCGGCGCGCCGTTCATCGAGATTTTCCGGGGCAACAAAGCGCTCGCGTCCGCGCTCCGCGCCATCACGGCCGCAGTCGTCGGTGTGGTGCTCAACCTTGCGGTTTGGTTCGCCATCCACACCATCTTCCGGGAAACTATTCCGGTTCGCCGATTGCTGATCGACTTCGATGCACCGAAACTGCTGAGCGTCGATCCATGGGCGCTCGCGCTTTCGGTTGCGGCGGCAGTTGCGATCTTCCGGTTCAAGGTCGGCATGATCCCGACGCTTGCCGCCTGCTGTGTCGTCGGCCTATTTCTCCACGTCACCGGACTGTTGGGGATGATGCGATGAGACCGTCAGCGCCTCTTGCCCTGTTGTTCGCAATGTCACTACTGACGTCCGCTGCCCACGCACAACACGTGGCATTCGGCGACGTCGAGCGTGGCACAGCGTCTAAGGACTTCGTCCCTGCGTTGACCGGCGGCGACAGACAGGGCGAGTGGAAACTCGTCGATGACGCTACGGCCGATCGCGGTAAGGCGCTTGCGCAAGTGGATGCTGACCCAACCGACTATCGATTTCCCCTCGCGATATACATGCCGACCGTTCAGAGCGATATCGAAGCCACCATCCACTTCAGGCCCATCTCCGGAAAGGTCGATCAGGCAGCTGGCGTCGCTGTCCGTCTCGTCAATCGCAACAATTACTATGTCGCGCGCGCCAACGCGCTCGAGAACAACGTGCGGTTCTATCGAGTGATCGCCGGACGACGCGAGCAAATTGCCACCGCGAACGTCCCTGTCGATTCCGGGAAATGGCATACCCTCGGCCTACGCGCTGAAGGACCGCGATTTACCGTGTCGCTTGACGGAAAGGCACTGCATACCTCGATCGACACAACATTCCCTGCTCCCGGAAAGATCGCGCTGTGGACCAAGGCGGACAGCCTGATCCATTTCGATTGGTTGGATATCAAGCCGGTCAAATAGGAGTTCCCATGCCATATGTGATGAAACCTCTCACCTGTGATCCAATGCACCTCAGGGGCATGTCCGAACGCCTGATCGTCAGCCACTACGAGAACAACTACGGCGGTGCGGTCAAGCGTCTCAACCTCATCGAGGAGAAACTTGCAGAAATCGAGTTTGCGACGGCGCCAGGCTTCATTCTGAACGGGCTGAAGCGCGAACAGCTTGTCGCGATGAACTCGAAGATCCTCCATGAGAACTTCTTTGATGCATTGGGGGATGATGGCAAACCAGGTACAGCCATGCGCCAGGCCATAACGCGCGACTTTGGCTCATACGAGCGATGGCGCTCGCAGTTCATTGCCATGGGCAAGGCGCTCGGCGGGGGATCCGGCTGGGTTCTTCTGTCCTGGTCGCACCGCGACGGCAAGCTCGTGAATCAATGGGCTCCGGATCACTGTCATACCCTTGCGGATGGCAGAGCAATCCTTGCGCTCGATATGTATGAACACTCCTACCACATCGATTTCGGTGCCAAAGCGGCGACCTACGTGGACACGTTCATGGACGCCATTCGCTGGAAAAACGTCGAACATCGCCTGACCGAGGCGACAACCCAAGGACGCCTGGGCGCACAATAAACGTCAGCTCACCTCACAAGGAGGATCAACATGTCCAAAATTTCACCATTTCTATTCGGTGGCCTTATCGCGATATTGGCCACGCTCGCCAATGCACAGGAAATCGATTGGCAGAAGGTCGATACGACGCTCGGCCGCAAGCCCGCCGTATCCGGCGACGTCCATCGCTACGGCTTCCCGCGGAGCGACCTCAGGGTCACGCTGGACGGGGTTACGATCGCGCCGGCGCTCGCACTCGGCGGCTGGGTCGCCCTAAAGCCCATGCCCGACGGCGTGATGGCCATGGGCGATTTGGTCCTGCTCGAATCCGAGATCAATCCGGTCATGTCCAAACTGATCGAGGGTGGCCTCGAAGTCACGGCGGTCCACAACCACTTGCTTCGCGCGACGCCTGCAACCTTCTATCTCCATGTCGGCGGACATGGCGACGCCGTAAAACTCGCGTCTGCAATTCATGATGCCCTTGCCGTGAGCAACACCCCTCTCACCACGCCACCAGCAACATCCTCGAACGTAGCGATCGACCTCGACACGGCTCGGATCGATCAGATCATCGGTGCAAAGGGACATGCAAACGGGGCCGTCTATCAGATCGGCGTTGCTCGCCGCGACGACGTAACGATGGACGGCATGGCGATCTCGCCTGCGGGCCCAATGGGCGTGGCGACGGGCATCAACTTCCAGCCGACCGGTGCCGGTAAGGCAGCGATAACCGGTGATTTCGTGCTGATTGGCAGCGAGGTCAATCCAGTCGTAAGCGCTTTGCGCGCGAACGGCATCGAGGTAACGGCGGTTCACAGCCACATGTTGGATGAGCAGCCCCGGCTCTTCTTCCTGCATTTCTGGGCAAATGGTGACGCCATCAAGCTCGCTCAAGGGCTCCGATCCGCGCTCGACAAGATCGCCGTCGTGAACAAGTAGCGTATCCGAACGACAACGAGGTCACGTGGAGATGGGAGAGGATGGCATGTCGCAAGCTGCGAACCTCGGTGACCGACGACGGGGTTGGCCGATCCGTCATTGGGCCTGGCTCGTTTGGACAACGGTGTTGGTCGTACTGAGCCCGCTCGGTTTGCACGTGGCTGCGGCTGAGGACAAAGTGGAGCCTCCATTGCAGCTTGAGGCCAAGATTCCTCTCGGCGACGTGCGAGGCCGCATTGATCACATGGCGATTGACCTGAAGCGCCAACGCCTGTTCGTCGCCGAACTGGAGAATGACAGCGTAGGGGTTATCGACCTTGCCAACCATCGGGTCATTCGCACCCTTACCGATTTGCGGCAACCGCAAGGCATCGCTTATCTGGCCACAACCGACGTTTGGTACGTTGCAAACGCGGGTGACGGATCGGTCCGTTTGTTTCGCGGGAGTGACTATTCGCCGATCGGGCGGATCGAGTTGGGCGAAGATGCCGACAATATTCGCGTAAATGCTGCTGGCACCCGTGTGATGATCGGTCATGGCAACGGGTCTCTGGCCGTTCTGGATCCATCCAGCCGCGTGAAGGTTGGCGATGTGCCGCTCAAGGCCCACCCGGAAGGATTTCAGATTGACGACAGTTCCGGCCGCGTCGTTATCAATCTTCCAGACGATCATTCGATCGTGGTGGTCGATGATGCCTCCCTGAAGCAAATTGCCCGATGGTCCACCAGGGACCTAGCGGCGAATTTTCCGATGGCTTTGGATCAGGACCGCCGAAACGTACTTGTTGCCTTTCGTCGCCCCGCCAGGCTTGGTGCCTTTTCAGTGGAGGATGGATCCGTTGTTGCCACGACGCCAATTTGCGGCGATGCTGACGACGTTTTCGTCGACCAGAAACGGCGACGAGCCTACGTGAGTTGTGGCGAAGGCTTCATCGATATTCTGGATCTCCGGAGCGCGGCATATCCTCGCATTGCCCGCATTCCAACGATTTCGGGAGCCCGCACATCGCTCTTCGTGCCTGCACTTGACCTATTTCTCCTCGCCGCCCGGACCCATGCGGGACAGCCAGCAGGCGTATGGATATTTCGCCCAGTTTCCGAATAGCTGGACTCCCTGAGGCTCAGCCATGGTTACAAGGCCTCAATTCGCTGTACCACGAAGCTCCAAAAACCTGGTTGGAGCAATGCTCGTTGCCCTCCCCCTTGCGGTATGGCCCCGTTCGGCAGCGGCGTATCGTCCGTTTGACGGGACCGACGCTGCGGTAGCCGATCCGGGCGAAGTGGAGCTGGAATGGCAATCTGCCGGTGCGCGACGGGAAAGCTCGCAGACAACGCTGATAGCGCCTGCGACGGTCGTGAACATCGGCTTGGCACCAGATTGGGAGGCCGTGTTCGAGGGCCAGTTGGAAACCCCACTTTCTTCCTCCATCACCCCCACAAGCCTGACCGCGGCCGGAACTTTCCTCAAGCATGTCCTGCGGCCAGGCAGCCTCCAAAATAAGGAAGGACCGAGCATTGCCACGGAATTCGGAGTGCTGCTTCCGGATAGTCGGGCGATTCCGGAATGGGGGCAAGCCTTGCGGGGATCGTATCCCAGCGATGGGACTGGGGGACGGTCCATCTGAATGGCGAGGCGGTCCTCACGCGCAACCACGACGCCGATCTGTTCCTCGGCGCCATCATTGAGGGGCCAGCGGACTGGTCCATCCGGCCCGTTGCTGAGGTCTTCTACGAGAACGAGTTCGGGCGATCGGAGACAGTGTCAGGGTTAATCGGCGCGATCTGGAAGGCGACCGACAAACTATCGTTTGACGTCGCATTCCGCCACGCACTGACAAACGGCCACGCGGTCAATGAACTACGCGCTGGATTGACGTTCGGATTTCCTTTGCCGCCGCTCAGCACCTCTGCCCGCAAGTAGGTCTTGATCATGGCAGATTCTCCGTACTCATCCGAGACTGGATCGTCGCCTTCGCCACAAGAGCAATCGCATTCCAATCTCTTGCTTCTGTACGTGGCCCGAGGCGTACGCGGTCTCGGCGACGGATTCACCGTCATTCTCCTGCCTGCATATCTCTCAGCGATCGGTTTGAGTCCTGCTCAAATCGGGATCATCGCGACTGCTTCACTCCTTGGGACAGCCGCCCTGACACTCGGGATTGGGTGGATCGCACCGCGTCACGATCTCCGCAGTCTGCTTCTGATTGGCGCGTTCCTGATGACATGCACAGGACTTGCCTTTGCGACCATTGAGTATTTTCCGTTCATCGTGATCGCGGCGTTCGTCGGCACGATCAATCCGTCGAGCAGCGACATCGGCATGCTTGTACCTTTGGAGCATGCCATGCTGGCGCGCGGCGCTTCGGACAGGGACCGGACCAGTGCTTTCGCTCGCTATAGCCTCGTCGGCGCCCTTTCGATGGCCGCGGGTTCGCTCGCGGCAGCCATTCCCGATCTTATGGTCTCTTTCGGGTTCGAAAGACTGAACGCGTTCGCGTTGATGTTTTACCTGTATGCGTGTCTCGCGGTGGTGGCGACCGCTCTCTACCGACACCTGCCCCGCTCGCATACTGAGGTCGCCAAAACTCAACCTCCCCTCGGTCCCTCGCGCGCAATCGTCTTTAAGCTTGCTGCGTTGTTCAGCATCGATGCCTTTGCGGGCGGGTTCGTCGTTCAATCGTTGATGGCGCTCTGGCTGTTTGTGCGATTCGACTTATCGCTCACACAAGCAAGCTTGTTTTTCTTTTTGTCCAGTCTTCTGTCCGCATTCTCGTACCCGATCGCGGCACGTCTTGCACAGCGATTTGGCCTCGTGAACACCATGGTGTTCACGCATATCCCATCGAGCCTTTGCCTGATCGCGGCTGCTATCGCGCCAGATCTGACGGCGGTACTGATACTGTTGCTGGTCCGCTCCGCGCTGTCGCAAATGGACGTGCCCACGCGTACATCCTACGTGATGGCTGTGGTAACACCAGAAGAACAGCCCACAGCCGCAAGCGTTACGGCGGTTCCTCGGACACTCGCCGCATCCGTCAGCCCCATTTTTTCCGGCGCCCTGCTCGCAACCGCGTTTCCGGGGTTACCGCTCATAATCTGCGGCACGCTCAAGGTCGGTTACGATCTGGCCCTTCTATATTCATTTCGCCACATCAAGCCGCCGGAAGAAAATTCCAGATCCGTTCATTAAACAAAACGCCAGTCCGTTCAGAATCGGCGAAGCAAGGCACGGGCCTCCAGCCAGGATTTGCGTGCATTAGCACGATGCCTTTTCCCTGAGCTTTCGCACCAACTTTTTCTGGGCAGAATCGCGAGGCTACAGATAGCTGGCTATCGTGAAACAGTTAGCGCTTTGGTTGCCAGGTCGCGGCGTCAAGCCAGCCCTCGAGCGGTCCGGTCTGTCGCTCCGCAAGCTGCAGAAGATCATCGCCGCGACGCTCGAGGCCCGCAACGCCACCGCGGTGAAGCACTGATGTCGCTCGCGCAAGACCATCTCGACCGGCTGTTGAGGTGGCGCTCCCGTCACGACGCCACCGCTCGTCTGGCTGATCGCAACGGGACGTGGATGAGGACGAGGAACGGACTCTATCGGCTCGGTCATCGGGCCTCATGAGCCCGTAATACCATGAGCTGCCAATGAAAAAGGATCGCCAGATCGGGAAGCACTGAGCATGTCGACGAACGACGATGACGAGAACGGCGCCTCTTGATCGCAACCGCAACTGGGCGCGGAGCTGGAATCGCCTTTACCGGCTTGGCCGGCCGGCCGGCGACGGAACTGATCCCAGAGAAAGCGAAGAGAGTGCGGCGTGAACAAGAAGCAAGGGTGGAAGCCATGATCAAGGTCACCATCACCCAGGACGGCGAACGGCTCGACGCGACCGAATTCGGCGCGGACAACGTTATCGCGAGCGCGGGCGGCCTAAGCGTCGTCTTTCGCGACGCGATGCAGGATTGCCCCGCCAACGGGCTCTGGCACCGGGTCACGCATGCGGCCGGTACCGTCGCCGGGCGTAGCTATCTCCGCGGAGCCGATAAACCGCCCGAGGCCGTGATCGACGCGCCGCTGTCCATCGGCGAGGCGCCGGACCTTCCGCCGCATCCCCACGATGACGTCGAACAGGCCACCGGCGCCCACGCCGATGACGATCTCTACATCTCGACCGCGATCCGGACGAGACAGATGAGGAGTATCGCGAGCGCTGCAAGATGCTCGGTTGCGACGAGAGCGGCCACATCCGGCTGCTGCGGCGGCGGCCAGCCGCGTGCCGGGTCCCCTGCAAATCATAAAGACGGATCCACCGAATTCTGGCGAAAAGGCTTGAGGGCCATTTGAGGTTTGCGCCGAGCGGTGCAGCAGCTTCTTCCCGATCGCCTGATCGATCGGAAAACGATTTTTGCATCCCCGACACAGACGGCTCAGACAATTGAGGTCAGTTTCGCGGGACCCGATTGCTCAGGCGGAATGTTCTTCCGAATCCTTCAACATTCGAAGATCGACGTCATCGAACCATGTACGATAGCCGCCCCCGATATCGGCATGCACGCCTGAAAACCACACCTGTGATTTTTCATGGAATGAGGACCTGTTTAAGGGGTGATTTTCCTCCAAACGGGCCCCCTTAACGATGGGGTCATCAGGATGCCTCCGACGGCGGACGCTACGTCCGGTACATATACTCAGATCGCGGAAGCCATACGTCAGCACTCCGACGATCCTAAGCGCGACCTCAGAGAACTCTTCAACCGCATTGGATTTACGATCCTCGTCGCAAACGTTGACGATCACCTCAAAAACCATGGCTTTCTTTACGCGGGCAACCGTCGATGGCGATTGTCCCACATGTTCGACGTCAACCCTGCGCCCGAGCGGCATCGTGAGTTAAAGACCCCAATTTCCGAGACATCAGGTGCAGAGGCCAGTATTGAGACCCTCTTCGAGCACGCATCCTTCTTCGATATTTCGTCGGATGAAGCGGCGGGTACCATCGGCAACATGGCGGCTACAATATCCGAGAATTGGGAACCGATGGCACAAGCGTACGGATTGGATCGCGCGAGCCTGAACATCTATCGGCCAGCGTTCGAGCACGATGACATGAAGGTCGCGTTGGCGCTCGGACAACCAAAGGTGCTCGTCAGCTGACGCAGCGCGCGTTGTGGCCCGAGCAAAAGCCCGAACTTTGCAAGGCAATTCTGCAAGGAAGCCTTGCACAATTGCTGAAGGCCAAACAAGCTAGTCTAAAGCGATGATGTGCCCACCCGGACGCCAATCCTGAATATCCGGCCGCAAGTCTGCGCGCGCCTGACATGTTTTTTTCAAGTGCGTTCAGCCATACCAAGCGCACTTCCGTGAATTTAGCCGCCCTCACCTTTCTTGAGTCTAGTGATCGCCACTCATTTGATGACACGGGTATATTGGAATCAATGGGTGTGCCCGCAAAGCTGAATCGAGTCATTTTAAGCGAACTTGGAGTCGGTTGGCCGCTCGCGTGACGGCGATTGATCCCGGATCCGTTCAGAGCAAAAACGAAATAGCCGCCTCGCAGCGGTCTTGGATTTTCTGGGTCAGCAGACCGTGGCGCGCGTGCCGCTCAAGAGCCTTGGCCATGGAGACCTGACCTCGCGAAACGCTTCGGTGCTCGCTCGTCGCGGAAGTATTCTCATCGAACCCCGGAAATGAGCGCCAAGCGTGGCATTACACCGTCTAGTTCTCCATCTAAAAACTTGTGGGAAGCTAAGCCTCTTTTGCTTCCTCCAGCTGCTGTTTACAGCCTGATCCAGAACGTCATGGCGATGCCCAGGCCCAGCTGCTCCAATTCGCCGTAAGCCGGCTTTCAGGCATGGCGCAGTTGTCCGTACGTCAGGCGCGCCGAGATTGTCAGTAATGACCTTAAGATTGAGCGCAATGTGTTTGATAGCGTTTGATAAAAATGTTCGGTTGCGGTTTTTCGACGGATATCGCTGAGAAGCCGGTTAAGGTGCTTGCGACAAATCGACCCTCGATTTGCACGAAGGCACCCCTTTGTCGTTCGCGTCACTGAGGGCTTCGGTTGATCTTGTCACCGGCTCTATTCATCCGATTGACCTTTCAGTGCGCCAGCAGCTCTTGCGGCCTCCGCGCCCTAGCGGTTCCCCTGCTGTTCCGAGACTTCAGTTCGTTGGCCCTTGCGAACAAAACGAGAAACAGGGATCGTCCGTTCTTGGAATTAGGGAATGATTCGTGTCCGCAGCCTACCTCGCCACACTCAATCCGGAACAACGGCGGGCCGTTGAACATGGGATTCAGGCGGGCAATGCCTCGCCGGCGCCTCCCTTGCTTGTAATCGCGGGGGCCGGCTCCGGAAAGACCAACACCCTCGCTCACCGGGTGGCACATCTGATCGTCGAGGGCGCTGATCCGCGGCGCGTCCTGCTTCTAACATTTTCGCGACGGGCCGCCGCCGAGATGAAGCGGCGCGTTGAGCGGATTTCCTCCCAGGTGATCGGGCAGAACGCAGGGATCATGACCGATGCCTTGACATGGGCTGGTACATTTCACGGCATCGGCGCGCGGCTCCTGCGGGAATACGCCGACCAGATCGGTCTCGATCGCGCTTTCACGATTCATGATCGCGAGGATTCCGCAGACCTGATGAACCTGATGAGACACGAATGCGGGTTCTCCAAAACGGAAGCTCGGTTTCCGACCAAGGGCACTTGCCTTGCCATTTACTCGCGATGCGTCAATGCGGAGATGCAGATCGATGACGTGCTGCGGTTGTCATTTCCGTGGTGCGCTGGATGGGTGTCCGAGTTGCGTCAACTTTTTGCGGCCTATGTTGAGGCCAAGCAGCGCCACAACGTACTCGACTACGATGACTTGCTGCTCTACTGGGCGCAGATGGTGAGCGATCCGGCGCTCGCTGACGACATCGGCGGCCGCTTCGAGCACGTCCTAGTCGACGAATATCAGGACACCAACCGCCTTCAATCCTCAATCCTGCTGGCGTTGAAGCCCGGCGGCCACGGACTCACGGTCGTCGGAGACGACGCCCAATCCATCTATTCGTTTCGCGCCGCTACCGTGCGCAATATTCTCGACTTTCCGGCGCAGTTCAGCCCTGCGGCCGAAATTATCACGCTCGACAGAAACTACCGTTCGACGCAGCCGATCCTGTCGGCGGCGAATGCTGTCATCGATCTTGCGGCCGAGCGGTTTACCAAGAACCTCTGGACCGATCGGACCTCCGCCGAACGACCACAGCTTGTGAACGTGCGCGATGAGACCGACCAAGCGCGTTTTATTGTCGAGCGCGTGTTGGAGAACCGCGAAACCGGCACCACCTTAAAGCAGCAGGCCGTGCTGTTTCGCGCATCGCACCACAGCGGTCCGCTGGAGGTCGAACTCACGCGCCGCAATATTCCGTTCGTGAAATTTGGCGGGCTCAAGTTTCTCGACACCGCCCATGTCAAGGACGTGCTGGCGCTTCTGCGCTTCGTGCAAAATCCGAAAGACCGTGTTGCAGGGTTCCGGGTGATGCAGCTCCTGGCCGGCGTCGGACCAACATCAGCGCAACGGACCCTCGATCACATGCTATCGGACCCCGATCCGATCGGGGCATTGGCCAATGCGCCCGTCCCCCCGCGCGCAGGCGATGATTGGCTTTCGTTTGTTGCGACAGTCCAGCACATCCGATCCGGTGCGGCGGGCTGGCCTGCTGAACTTGAGGCGGCCCGGCTCTGGTACGAGCCTCAGCTCGATCGCATCCATGAAGACGCGATGACCCGCCGCGCCGACTTGATCCAGCTCGAGCAGATCGCGGCAGGCTATCCGTCGCGGGAGCGTTTCCTCACCGAACTGACGCTCGACCCACCGGACGCGACCAGCGACCAGGCCGGCGTTCCCTTGCTCGACGAGGACTATTTGATCCTGTCGACCATTCATTCCGCCAAGGGCCAGGAGTGGAAACCTGTGTTTGTGCTCAATGTCGTTGATGGCTGCATTGCATCGGATCTTGGCGCTGGTACGACCGCAGAGATCGAGGAGGAGCGCCGGCTGCTTTACGTCGCGATGACGCGCGCCAAGGACGACCTCCACCTCTTGGTGCCGCAGCGATTCTTTACACATCAGCAAACCGCGCACGGCGATCGTCACGTCTACGCGTCGCGGACACGCTTCATTCCACAGAATATCCTGCCCTACTTCGCAGCCGCGGCGTGGCCCGTCGCAAGCTCGGAATCGATCGCACGGGCGCGGGCGCCGGTAACGCGCGTCGACATCGGCGCCCGCATGCGCGGGATGTGGCGGTAGCTAACGAAACTATCGGCGCACACGCGATTTGTGGGTCTCCATCTTCGTCTGATGCTACAGGGCGCTGTATGGCTTCGACAGCGGCGCAGCATATCCCAGGGAAGGCCCCTGGATCGTCCAGCGGCCATAGGTGTGAATCGGCACAGGGGTCAGATCGCTGCAGGTGCCGGCAGTAACGCCATAAAGACAATCGAAAAAAGCTAATCGGCGTGGGGTCATGATCGGCGCCGATCGTGACCCCGCGCCGATTAGATTCCGTTACTTGTCGCAAGGGGTTAGCGCCGTAGCTTCAAGGGGCTTTGTTCAACGCCAGTTTACAGCGATCAGCTCGGATTTGAACACGTCGAAGCCCTTGCGATATGGGTCGATCGCAACGATCGCGTCGCGGGCCTTTTCGGTCAGGAATTCGGGGTCGATCATCACCTGGTTGCCTAGCCGGTTCACGTTGACGACTGTGTCGACCACTTCCATGAACACGTGATGCTTTCCGCGAAGTTCTGCAGCGAGCTTGTCCGCGAATGATCTAACGCCTTTGCTAGGCATCTGCTATGGCTTCTCTGAGCCGGCTTCAGGAGGCTTGCACGGCGAGCTCGAAACGCTGTCGTGTGGGCATCGCGAGCCGCGCCAAGCCGAAGTGATCCTTCATGGCGCGGACGATCTCCTCACTGTCATCGAGCCCCTTAGTGCGCAAGACGTCGACGAGACCAGCGAGCTCGAGCAGAGGGATGTCGCTGTGATCGCGTCCCATGGTGCCGCGGTATGGGATCTTCTCGACGATTGCCTCTCTCGGCCAAATGACTTCACGATCAACGTCCTTCGACGATGGATAGCGATGCCGACCCAGAGCGGACTTGATAATCCGCTGTACCGTCTCACCGGAGCGCTGGAAGCCGTGAGCGCGGGCGATGCGCTCAACAATGACGTCGAAGTAGATCGGCCCTTCGCATTGAACGAGCTGGTCGACCATCTGCCTGAGATGCTTGCGATAATCTGGCTCGTAGAACCGATCCCGGTCTGGCCGATACAGATCGGAAAAATCGACCGTCGCATCCGCTCCATTTCTGTCCGAAAGCTCCTGCTTTCGCAAATCTAAGGCTGGATCGTCTAATCTTGTGGTGACCTCGATCTGCTCGGGTCCACGGGCATATTGACGGGCCTTCTCACGCTCCGGACGGGCATCGCTGGCCGGAACGGGAGGATAGGGTTCGGGCGCGGATTCTGCCTCTTTCGGCTCACTAGTCGCCGGGAAATCTTCGGTCGTCCCGATTTCCCCACCCGAGCCAGTGGCCTGCCGTGATGCCCGGTCAGCTTCCAGATCCGCCATCAGGCGTTCGTGCAGCTTCTGGGCGGCTGCATCCGGATCCATCCACCAATCGGTGCTCCAGACGCGCCGGATACACCAGCCGAGGCCGGTGAGCACCATCTCCCGCAGACGGTCGCGATCGCGTGCCGTGGCCGAGCGGTGATAGGCGGCGCCATCGCATTCGACGCCCGCGAGGTATCGCCCCGGAAAATCGGGATGCACAATGCCAAGGTCGATCCTGAAGAATGAGACCCCGACCTGCGGGTGGACCTCCCATAGCTCATTTTCCAGCTTGCGCTTGACTGCGTCCTCGAACGGGGAGTCGGTGCTTCGTCCGGTCGGTGAGAAAGCTTCCGCGATGGCACAGGCGCCGTTCTGGGCGAATTCCAGGAAGTGTTTGAAATCGACGACGCCTTTGGCGTTCGTGCGCCCGAGATCGATCTGCTCGGGCCTCAAGGTCGCGAATACGAGCAGCTCCCGTCGCGCGCGAGTGATAGCGACGTTCAGGCGCCGGTGACCGCCCTCTCCGTTCAATGACGAGATCTGGGCGGTCACCCTGCCGGTGCTATCGGGTCCGACCGCGACGGAAAAGATGATCACGTCGCGTTCGTCGCCCTGCACGTTTTCGATGTTCTTGACGAGGATCGGCTCTCTGGTCTGATTGCGATCGAAATGCGCTTCCAGCGCGGGATCGGCCCGCCTTGCCTGGTCGAGCAGGTTTTCGATCAGGCGCTGCTGTTCGCCATTGAACGTCACGACGCCGATCGACTGGTCCGACGAGCGCATGCGCCGCACCACCTCCGCCACGACGGTTTCGGCTTCCTTGCGGTTCACCTTGGCTCCGCCGCGTTCGTAGATGCCACCTTCGACGTTGACGTAGCGGACGGCCGTATCGCGGGTGACCGGCGACGGGAATGTCGTCAGTTCACCGCGATAGTATTTGGCGTTCGAGAACGCGATCAGGCTCTCGTGGCGGCTCCTATAGTGCCACGTCAGGCGCATGCTCGGGATGTTTGATGCCAGGCACTCGTCAAGGATGCTTTGCTGGCTCTGGACCGTGGAGCCGTCGTCGTCCTCGTCGACCCCACGCTGGCCAACGTTCGTCGGCGGCAACTGCTCCGGATCGCCTACGATCACCACCTGGCTGCCGCGGGCAATGGCGCCGATGGCGTCCCAAACCGGAATCTGGGAGGCCTCGTCGAAGATCACCACATCGAATGGCTTGGCCTCGGCGGGTAGGTACTGCGCGATCGAGAGCGGGCTCATCATCACGCAGGGCGCAAGCTGGGTGAGCACGTTCGGGATTCGCCCGAAAAGCTGGCGCAGCGGCATGTGCCGCGCTTTTTTGTTGATCTCGCGCGCGAGACACCCCCACTCGACGTCCTTGCCGAAATTAGTCTGGGTGGGGACCGCGGCGCCGATCCGCGCCTTCACGATCTGCCTTGCAAGGTCAGACACCGTCCGGTCGGCGGCGACGAAGGCCTCGATCGCGGCTTCGTGTTTCACCGCCAGGAAGCCGCTGAGAACCTCGTCCTCGTTGACGATCGTCTCGGCAACCCACTTTGCATAAGCGTATTCGAAAGCGCGCGAGAGATTGTGCGCGTCGATACTGCCTACTTCCGCGGACTCGATCAGCGGCGCCAGCCCCCTAGATGCCGCGGAATGCGCAGTTTCTCGCCACGCCGCCCATTGCGGGGCCTTTATGACGTTTGCCTTCCAGCGCGCCGTGCGCTCACGCAAATCGTCGATCCAGCTTCGCTCGATGCTGATGAGGTCGTCCGGATCTTCCAGTCCGATGCAGGCGCCGAGCTCTTTTGCGGTGGCGTGCATCCTCGGGAAGCCTTGCTGCATGCTGTCGAAAGCCCGCTTGACCTGGCCGCCCGGCCGGAAGCGCTGCGGCTCACGCTCGAGCAGCGTCGCGACGTGAGCAAGCAGCCGGTCGGAGGACATGCCTTCCAACGGAAGCGCTTCCACCGCGTCCCGCATGCGGGCCGCCCATCCGATCAGGCCCTCAACGTGAGCAACGTCGGTTTCGTGACCGCGCCAAAGGCGTTCTAGGCCGCCGAAACGCCGCTTCAGTTCCTTGAGCTCGTGCAGGAGGCTGGAGATGTCCTGCAGCACGACGAGATCGCGGCCGATGTCGTCCGGGACGTTGCCCTGACAGTAGTCTTTAAGAGCAAGTCTGATTTTCTTCTTCCGGCCGCTTCGCACCAGAACGTTCGACGCGCAGGCCTTCGTCCAATCCGTCTGCAGGGCGCGCAAATCGAGCGTGGCGGCCTTGATATCGTAGCGAACCGAAAGCTCCGTGATCTTGCCGTTCAGCCGGCTAACCGCGTCGGCAAGATCCCGAAGAGCTCGGACGCGCTCCGGAGCCTCTGCCGTAAGTAACAGGGCGCCATCGGGCGCGTCAGCGTGCAGCATCAGGGACGCGACCTTGACCATCTGCGGCATTAAGCCGTCATCGCATTCCGCGAGACCGATGGAGGAAGCCAGCTCCTCGCTTGCGGCTCTCACCGCGTCGAGTTCTGCGTGCAGGCGATCAATCAATTGCAGGAACGATTGCGTCCAGGCGGGGCTCCATCTCGTCTGTTCGATGCCACGAAGCGGGTGCTCGGACGGGTCTCCGACGGCTTCCAGGGCGGTGCGGATGTCAGCGCAAATCTCTCGCATGCGCGCAAGGTTTTCAGCCGAATGGACCGTTCCGGCGGGCCAGGTCAACTCTACCTCTAGCACCTCGTCACGGTCGGCGATCACGCGTCCGAACGCCTCGTAGGCGGTCATGCCGTTGGACCGCCGGCGGTGCAGCGCGGATACCAGCTTGTTGAGCTGGTCGCGACGGCGCTTCAGTTCGCCGGCGGCCGCATCCCAGTGCTCCTCGGTGACCAGATTGCGCTCGCGCCAGGCGGTTGCGAGCTGCTCCAGGACGTTCGATTTCTGCGCCTTCGTGGAGTGGACCTCGAGACAATAGTTGCCGAGACCGATGGTCTGCATGCGCTGTCTCACCACCTCCAGCGCCGCAGTCTTCTGCGAGACGAACAGAACGGTCCTACCATGCGCCAGACAATTTGTGATCATGTTCGCGATGGTCTGGCTCTTGCCGGTACCGGGCGGCCCGAACAGGACAAAGTCACCGCCGCGCTGGGCAGCCAGCACAGCCGAAACCTGGGAGGAATCGGCCGAAAGAGGCGTGAAAAGTTCGGCCGGATCGACTGTGTGGTCGATGTTTTCGGCGGCCACGAAAGCCCCGTCAGTGCCCTCGTATGTGTGTGTCGGCGTGTCGATTAGATGCCGGACCACCGGATTGCGCTTGAGGAGGTCCGTCCTGTCGACCAAGTCCTTCCACATGAGGTATTTGGTGAACGAAAGGGTGGCGAGCACGACCTGCTCGGTTACCTCCCAGCCCTTGATGTTCTTCACGTGTCGACGGATCGTGCGCCAAATCCCGGCGACATCGATACCGTCTACGTCCTGCGGCAGTTCACCCTCAAGCTCTGGCAGCGAGAGGTCGAAATCCTGCTTGAGCATTTGCAGGAGCGTGGGATTAAAGCGGGTCTCATCCTCGTGCAGCGCAAGGCGGAAGCCCGAACGCACACTCTTCCGCTCAAGCTGCACCGGGATCAAAATCAGCGGGGCGCGATAGGGACCGGCGCCATCTTGCGGGGTCCACTTCAGGAACCCGAGGACTAGGTACAAAATGTTGGCCCCACCCTCCTCGAACGCCAGCCTGGAAGCCCGATAGAGCTCGGTCAGCCGTCCTTCGATGTCCGTATCAGCAACGGTCGTATGCAGATCGCCCCGTCCCATTGCCTCTTTGAGGAAATCCTTGCGGGCATCCTCGTCCTGCCGTTGGGCCATAAGCGTGGTATCCCGCCCATCGCTGCCGTCGAGCACAGTCGCTCTGCCTAGCAGCTTGAACCGGCCGCCCTCGGCGAGCCCGCCCTCGAGCATTGCGGCATCCGGGCATTCAATGCCGATGGTCGACTTGGTATCCTTGAAGTTCAACAGCCTGTTCCTCAGACTCAGGTCGAGGAGGTTGCGTTTCCAGGTCTCAAGCCGATCTAGCGTCTTCTCGCTCGCCGGCTCGCGGCGCTTGTCGAGCTCCTCCTCGAATAGCGGTACTTCGCCAACCTCCTGGGCCGTCGCCGGCTGTGTCGCCGGCGTGATCGCTGGATCCGCGGCGCCGCTGAGGTCGAGCGGCTTGATCTTGGCGGCCCTAGCCCGCCTCACGTCGATGGCCAGCTCGAAAGGCGATGAGGCGTCCTCCGCGATTAGTTTGCGCCCGCTCTCAACGGCCTGCCGGAAACGCCCGGGATGTACGCCCGTTAGCAGCGTCGTCTCGACCATCACCATCTCTTCCAGCTGCACGCGCTTGCGCAGCATCTGGGGGTCGTCGACGGCGAGGCTCGAGAAGTCTTCGTCCACCAGCCACAGGCCGACGAAGGCATGGCCCTCGGTGAGCGCCAGGACAGGGTTGAGCCCCGCCTGCTCGAGACAGGAAGCGTATAGCAGCGTCAGATCGAGACAGGTCCCGACCTTGCGGGTCAGGATGTCGCTGGGGCTGCGAATTTGCTGGCCTGAACGTTCGAAGCTCTTCGGTGGAAGCACGTACGCGATGGAATGCGACACCAGCGCCGTCCATATCGCGTCCGCCATCTCCCAGGCGCGTGCTTTCCTCTTTTTCCGATAGCCGTCCATGGCGTCGTCGCGTCCGGCGGCCGCAAGCTTTCCGGAAGCCTCGCGGAGGATCACGTCGACGCTCGGGTCTGTCGGCCTGACAAAAGCGGCCAGCAACTCCGGAGCCGCATTGACGCCCCCCCAATGGGAGGGCGGCAGCAGGTTGACCTCTACGGTGAGTTTGGCCGCTGTCTGCCCCTTGACGTCTACCTGCATGCGGATGTCCGCACGCCTGGAGGCGTTGACAGCAGCTAGGAACGTCGAATCCAGCTTCAGGTCGAGGCTACGGATATGGTGGGTAGCCCCTCCGGCAATGCTTTGGATGCGCCAGACACCCGGCGTGACGAATGCCGGCTCGGAGGCAAGATGCACCGAAATTTCGCTGACTTCGCCCTCTCCATCGTTTTCGATAGCGAGCTCGCGAATGATCGGGACCGCATTTTGGTAGAAGGCGATGTTGACATTGTCAGCCGCCGTACACGTGATTTTCACCGACAATGCCCCCCGGCTGTCGCGGTTGTTTCCTTTGGATGACGGTCAGATCTCTCGATTCCGGTATCGAGTTTAGCAATTTTGGGATCGTCGGCCCAGCCCGCGCGCGGCGAACGAGCGGTTTTGCAAATCCGCACCGCCGCCCCAATCGCGCTCGTTCCCACGGCTCGACTGTCCGCAGATCAGTAGCGCCGTCGCGATGAATGAACCGTCCGCCAGCGGCTTGGCGAGGGCATCAGCTCTGTGGATGGGGAAGGATACGATTTCGAATCGAGGTGCGATCCGGACGCTGCAGTGCTAGGCGACCTCGGTGCACTAAAGGCCGGCGCGACCCGCGAATGCGAGGAGCACGGCTGGATGATCGATCCCGGCGATCCGCACGCCTGGGAATGCGCCCTCGCCGCCCGGCAGGATTCGCCCGCCCGGCGTTTCTCCCGAAGACACGGCCGCAGCCGAGAATCCCGGCGAATCCGGGCGATGTTCTGTTTCAGTCGGGCTTGATTGGTATCCATGATATAAGGACAAATCGTGAACATCTTTCAAGCCCAGAATGAAGGGGAGCCACAGAGAATGTCCCGTCTGCCCGAACAACTGACCATGAGCCCGAGTCAGGCCCTGACCCTTCGAACACTTGCCTTCGAAGCCTATCAGGAACGGATGTTCGAACCCTGCCTCACCCATGAGGAGGCCGAGCGCCGCATTGAGGAGCTTAAAAAAGAAATCGCCCTCGCCGATTCCTTCTAGTGAAAGCCAACTCCCGAGGCGACAGCTCCGGTTCGTTCAGCGCCAGCTCGATGATCTGATCGCGCATCTTATCGGGAATGCGGTTCCAAACCCGGCTCGCCGGGGCTTGCAATCTTCCAGAGCGTCGATTCTGGCGCCCGAGCGCGAGCGCGAAGGAGTCGAGGGGGTCTTTTTCGACTTAGCGCGATGTCAAATGCGCCTCGCCCCCCAATAAGAGTGGTGCCCTTCGCGGACTTCTTCGCCGGTGATTTGCCGAACGGCTTCGTCCTAGGAGTCACCAATCCGCGCGCCTTCAGATGAGCAATCGCCGTATCAATCGGCTCATACGCTCCGAAATAGTTTCGCAACATCGGGACGCGGCGGAGATCCGGCTCTTCATCGTCGAAGATCCGGCGAATGCGCCATCGCTCGGCTGGCTCTGGATGCACGAACGCGGAACTTATGTGAGGCTGACGCAATCCGGTGTCGACCTCTTCGCATGACCAACTGGTCGCCCCGCTTCGACGATCCGATTACTTTGCCAGATGGCCGCAAGCTGCGCACGTTGCGCAAGGCCGGCGCTGGCACCTCCGGCAGCACCGGCGTCACCCAGCTATAGGACACGGTTAGCTATTCATTTCCGATAACCGTGAGGTTTTGACGTCCATTTTCATCGAGTTCAAAGAAGTCTGCAGCAAATGCATCCACATGGATGATCGCCGTTCAGAACCACGTCTGCGCATCTTCAAGGCCGGAACGATCGAGTTCGGCGGCGGTGGAATTGATTGCACCGTGCGCAACATAACTGCCGCTGGTGCCTCTATCTAGGTCGCGAGCCCACTCGGCATTTCTCACGAAATCGTGCTGAGGATACCGACCCGCCAAGTCTGTCGTCACGGTTACGTCGTATGGCGCCAAGAAAGATGGATCTATCGATCGCGATGATCAATGCTCTGCTGCGTGAGTTACCCAATCTCGGGACAGATGCGGTGCTCGCGCCCGAAGCGTCAACGAGGGCTCGCCTGCCCCTCGTACATGAAGGTCATAGGCTTCAGCCCATTCATATATCCGGTACGCAGCTCTTCGATGCAAAAGCCGTTCCTGGTCAGGACGTCAGCAATGTCCCGATTGAGATGACAACCGCCCGAGATGCGCTTCCACGCGGGGGTCAGGCGGTCCTTCCACCAGCGAACGCCCGGTTCGGGCGCGCGGCCGTGCTCGACGAAGATTAGCTTTCCGCCCGGTCTCAGCACCCGCCGCGCCTCCATCATGGCGCGATCGACATCCGGGATGCTGCACATGGTCCAGGTCGTCACGACCGTGTCGATGCTGCGGCCCTCGAGCGGAATCGCCTCGGCCGAAGCTTCAAAAAACTCAACAGAAGTTTCCGGATGTGGAGCGTGCCGCGCCATCTCGAGAAGCTTTGGACCGGGTTCAAGCCCCACAACCTGCTTCACCGTGGCCCCGTAGAACGGCAGGTTGCGACCGGATCCGATGCCGATCTCGAGCACCCGGCCCCTTGCCGCACGGGTCGCGCGCTCCCGGTAGGGCGCAAGTTCCTTGTTGCGCATCGCAAGGTCGCAAAGGCGCGGAAGAATGACGTCGTTGTAGAATCCCATGTGCACATCTCCTAGCATCGTGCTTCGATCATCTTGCTGATCTCCGCGGGCTCGGCAAAGATCACATCCGCCCGGTCGCCCATCATGCCAGCAGGTAGCAATGCCGGCGTACCGCTTTGCGGACCGTCTTTGCTGGAATCCGTCTTCAGCCGCAGATTGCGCTCCCAGAAGTGACGGGTCTTGCCGTCGGCCGTGGTCACGCGATAGGTGTCCCGGCAGTGGGTGATGCCAGTCACGTGCTGCGCGGGATCCGGATTCTTCAGATTGGGGATGCGACCGCCACCCATCATGCCGCTCTTCCCGTTCATGCGGTTTTCGGCGGTTCGCTTCGGCACAGCCCCCGGCTTGGTGGTCTCCTTGAGGAATGCCAACAGATCCGCGCGAACGCGTGAGTCCTTGATCCCCTGAAGGGCATCTCGTTGTGCGGCACCATGCGGGCAGGATCGGTCAACCAGGCATCGAGCGAGCGGTCGTCCCAAATGACGCCTGAAGCTTTCAGCGCATCGGAATAGCGCTCGAAGCTCGGCAAGCTTCCGGCCTTCCTCCCCCAGAGGTTTGCAAGACTTGGCCCCGTCAGGTTGCGGTCGGGCTCGACCGAGTGACATGCTGCACAGACGCGAACATTCTGCTCCATGCGAGCTCCACTGTCCTGCTGCGCGCGCGCCGAGGAAGCGAGGCGGACAGTCCAGCGCCGCAAGTAGAATGCGATGCATGCTCAATCTCCTCGCCCTGAGAAGAACAGGTATTTGATTAAAGCTGCGGCCCCCAGGACCAGAACGATGACGACCAGAACCGCGATCAGCCCCATGCGCCCATCATTCCTGAGATCATGTCCTGCATCATGGCTCACCTCATTCGGCCGGCTCCGGGATTCGGAGTTTCGTTATAGTTGCCTTGGCCGTGGAGAGCGGTTGTGGTCTAGCGGCGGGCGGCAACCTAAAGCCCTTGACCAGCCCGAAGATCGCCGGGATCACGATCAAGGTAAGCAATGTCGAGGAAATCATGCCGCCGATCATCGGCACCGCGATGCGCTGCATGATCTCGGACCCGGTGCCGGTGCTCCACATAATCGGCAGCAGTCCGGCCAGGATGGCGACGACCGTCATCATCTTCGGCCGGACGCGCTCGACCGCACCCTCCATTATAGCATCCCGCAGATCCTCACGGGTCAGCATCCGCCTCTCGGCGGCGCGGCGCTCCCTGATCTCCGCAAGCGCCTGGTTGAGATAGATCAGCATCACGACGCCGGTCTCGGCGGCGACGCCGGCGAGCGCGATGAAGCCGACGGCAACGGCGACCGAGAGATTGAAGTTGAGCCACCACATCAGCCAGAGCCCGCCGAGCAGCGCGAACGGCAGCGACAGCATGACGATCATGGTCTCGGTGACTGACCTGAAATTGAGGTACAATAAGAGGAAGATGATCAGCAGCGTCGCCGGCACAACGATTTTCAGACGGGCTTCGGCCCGCTGCAGATACTCGTACTGGCCGCTCCAGACCACGTAGTAGCCGGACGGAAACTGGATGCTGGCCTGCACCGCCCGCTGCGCATCGGCGACGTAGCCGCCAAGGTCGCGGTCGCGGATATCGACGTAGACGTAGTTCGCAAGCTGCCCGTTTTCGGTTCGGATCGTGTTCGGCCCGCGCGTCAACTCGACCGTGGCGACCTCGCCGAGCGGCACGGCCCCGCCCGCCGGCATGGAAACAAGAATATCGCTCGCGATGTTCTTCGGGCTATCCCTGAGATCGCGTGGATAGCGCATGTTGACCGTGAAGCGCTGGCGGCCCTCGACCGTCGTCGTCACCGTCTGTCCGCCAAGCGCGGCCGCAATCGTGTCCTGGACGTCCTGGACCATGATGCCGTAGCGCGCGAGCGCGGCCCGGTCGGGCGTGATTTCGAGATAATAGCCGCCGAGAGTCCGCTCAGCGTAAGCCGACGATGTGCCCGGGACGGATTTCAGCACGCGTTCGATCTGCTTGGACAGCCGGTCGATTTCGACGAGGTCGGTCCCAATCACCTTGACACCGACCGGCGTGCGGATGCCGGTCGAGAGCATATCGATGCGCGCCTTGATCGGCATGGTCCAGGCATTGGAGACCCCTGGAAATTGCAGCTCCTTGTCCATCTCCGCGATCAAACTGTCGATGGTGACACCGGGCCGCCACTGCTGCTTCGGCTTGAGGTTGACTATGGTCTCGAACATTTCCGTCGGCGCCGGATCGGTTGCCGTCGAGGCCCGACCAGCTTTGCCATAGACGGACGCCACTTCCGGAAAAGACTTGATGATCCGGTCCTGCATCTGCATCAACTCGGCGGCCTTGGTCACGGATATGCCGGGCAGCGTTGTCGGCATATAGAGCAATGTGCCTTCATTCAGGTTCGGCATAAATTCGGTGCCAAGCTGTCGCGCTGGCCAGATGGTGGCAGCGAGCGCAGCGATTGCGAGCAGGATGACGAGTCTCTTCGCCTGCAAAACGCCCTTGATAACGGGACGGTAGATCCAAATCAGGAACCGATTGATGGGATTTCTGTGCTCCGGAACGATACGCCCACGGACAAAGATCACCATCAGCGCCGGCACCAGCGTGACCGACAGCAGCGCCGCCGCCGCCATCGCGAACGTCTTGGTGAAGGCGAGCGGGCTGAACAGACGACCTTCCTGCGATTCCAGCGTGAAGATCGGCATGAAGGAGACCGTGATGATCAAGAGGCTGAAGAACAGCGCCGGTCCGACCTCGGAGGCGGCGTCGATCAAGATTGCAATCCGCGATTTGCCTGGGCCCGCGCGCTCAAGGCGCTTGTGAGCGTTCTCGATCATGACGATCGCAGCGTCCACCATGGCGCCGATCGCGATGGCGATACCGCCGAGGCTCATGATATTGGAGCCGATCCCCAGCAGCTTCATCGCGCCGAACGCCATCAACACGCCGACCGGCAGCATCAGGATAGCGACGAGTGCGCTGCGGACGTGCAGCAGGAAGATGACGCAGACCAGTGCGACGACAAGGCTTTCCTCGACCAGCGTGTGTCTTAGGGTATCGATGGCGGCGTAAATCAGGCTTGACCGGTCATAGACCGGCACGATTTCGACCGATTTGGGCAGACTAGACGCAATCTCTTCGAAACGCTTCTTGACGTTCTCAATTACATCCAGCGCGTTGAGCCCGAAACGTTGCAGGACAACGCCGCCCGCGACTTCTCCCTCTCCGTTAAGCTCAGTGATGCCGCGCCGCTCGTCCGGCCCAAGTTCGACCCTGGCGACGTCCTGCAGCAAGACCGGTGTGCCGCCGTCATTCTTGAGGACGATATTGCCGAGGTCGTTGATGCTCTTCAGATAGCCCTTGCCGCGGATGACGTACTCGAACTCGGACAGCTCGACTGTGCGCCCGCCGACGTCGGCGTTGCTGGCGCGGACAGCATCCCGAATCTTCGCTGTGGTGATACCGAGATTGCGCATCCGCTGCGGATCGAGAATGACGTTGTATTGCTTGACAAAGCCGCCGACGCTGGCGACTTCCGCGACGCCTTCGGCCTTCGCCAACGCGAACTTGAGGTTCCAGTCCTGGATCGTCCGCGTGTCGGCCAGGTTCAGCTTCTTAGAGACCACTGCGTATTGGTAGACCCAGCCGACGCCGGTCGCGTCCGGACCGATGGTCGGCGCCACGCCCGCAGGCAGCCGTGACGAAGCGCTGTTCAGGAATTCGAGGACCCGCGAACGCGCCCAGTAGATATCGGTGCCGTCCTCGAAAATCACATAGACGAACGAGACGCCGAAGAACGAGAAGCCGCGTACCACCTTGGATTTCGGCACCGTGAGCATGGCGGTCGCGAGCGGATAGGTAACTTGATCCTCGATCACCTGCGGCGCCTGCCCCGGGTCCTCGGTATAGATGATGACCTGCGTGTCGGAGAGATCGGGGATGGCATCGAGCGGCAGATGGATCAGCGCGTAGATTCCGGCCGCAGTTGCAAAGCCAGCGCCGAACAGAACCAGCAGCAGGTTGCGTGCAGACCAGGCGATGACACGGGAAATCATCGGTGTTCTCCCATGTTCTTCGCAACGCCCGATGTCGCTGCCGGCGGCAGCGCGTCCAACTCCCCAAAGCCCTGCAATGCCGCCTTCAGATTGCTCTCGGCATCGATCAGGAAGTTGGCCGACGTGACGACCGCTTCTCCTTCTCTGACGCCGTCGGTGATCTCGATGTAGCCGCCGCCATGACGGCCGAGTTTGACCTGGCGCGGCTCGAAACGGCCTTCGCCCTTATCGACCAAGACAGCCTGATGCGTACCGTCGTTGAGAACGGCGCTCTCCGGCATGGCCAGCACCGGCTCCGGCGGGCCGGTTTCGATTTCCGTGTCGACGTACATCTCCGGCCGCAGCACTTCGTCCGGATTGGCAAGCTCGACGCGGATGCGCGCCGTGCGGGTCTGGGCGTTCAGGTGCGGGTAGATGAGCGCCACGGTCCCCGTAAAAGTCCTGCCGCCCAAACCCCGAGGTTTGATCGTCACCTTCGTTCCGACCGAGACCTGGCTGAGATCGCGCTCCGCGATATCAATGAGGACCCAGACGACACGGTGATCGGAAATCCTGAACAGCACGTCGCCGGGAGCCGCCCGCATCCCGTTCACTGCATTGCGTTCGACGATGTCACCATCCTGCGGCGCGAGCCAGGGAATGGAGAGCGAGATTTCGCGGGTGCGCTCAAGTTCCCTGATGGCCGGATCGGGAGCATCCAGGTTCTCCAATCTCCGACGAGCGCCCTTCCACTCCTTTCCCGTTACGCCTGCCTTGATGGCGGAAAGATAATCCGCGGCGGCATTGGAGAGTGCCGGACTATACACGTTCATCAGCACCTGCCCTTTGTGAACGTGATCCCCGGTCGTGACGTTGGCCACGCTCTCGACAAATCCCTCAAAGCGCAGCGCGACCACCGAGACGCGCCGCTCGTCCTCCTGGATCGTGCCGGGTGCTCGGATCAGCGATGTGATGGACCGCCTCACCACGGGCTCAGTTCTGACACCCGTGCGTTGGATCTTGCCCGGCGAGAGCTTGACGGAGCCGTCGTCGGTATCCTCGCCTTCGTAGACGGGGACGTAGTCCATCCCCATCGAATCCTTTTTCGGCACCGGCGAGGTGTCCGGCAGGCCCATCGGATTCCGGTAGTATTTGATCTTGCGCTCGGCCGTGGCGTCGGCGGCTTTGGTCTGCGCCGCGGACTCCTCGGATTCGTCGAAACTGAGGTCCGCGTTGGCCGGCACCGCGCGCCAGGCGCGTCCGTCCGGCGTTCTCTTCGGCGTCAGCGAGTAGAACGGTTTCCCGTCCGGATCCTGGTAGTAGATCGTCGCGCCACCCTCCGATGCGCCGGCCGACGACGTGGCCGTTCCAGCGAACGGCTTTGCCCACGGGGGTGCCCTCTCAAGCAAAGCGGCGCCGGCCGCTGCGCAAATCGCAGCGGCCGCGCCCATGGCGACGGCGCGTTTCATTGCTGCGCCGTGACGACGAGCTTGCTTTCGACGCTGCCGGTCTCACCCTGCACTTTGGCGCCGAGCGACAACTGCCAACGACCCGCCATGCCGAAGTTGGCCTTGAAGCGGTAAGTCCCCCGCTCCGTGCTCGGCACCGAGGTCACCTTGGTGACCATCTCCTGCATGCCGTCCGGAGCCATATCCAAGCGGCTCGCGAAGATGACAGCGTCTGACACGGGCTTACCGGTCTTCTTGTTCATCAGCCTGACCGTAACGATCCTGTCGGCGCCGGCCTGGACGGTCGGCTCGACGAGCTGGAATTCGTAGTCATTGATATCGGCGAATGCGAGCTTCGGTGCCCCCATGACCGAAACGCCGATCAGCGCGGCGGCGACCGCACGCGCGGCAGTGCTAGTCTTCATGATTTCTTTTCCTCGAAATGTCTGATGCACCGCGGTAGCGGCATACGACGACGCGCCCAGCCTCGACAGCCGCGCGTCAACGTTCCGACGCCCGAGCGCCGGTCAGACGATGGTTCGAGGCGGGTGATCCGGAGGATGTTCACCGAGCCCATCGATCAGCAGATCGTCAGGCAGCGCGAATGCGCTACGTACGAAATCGCGATCGAGCAGCGCGGCGGCGCCGTGTGGAGTCGGCATGGTGACCGTTAGCATGCAGAGTGCGATGAATGGACACGAGCCGCAGTCCATGGCCTTGTGGTCCTGCGCGTCGGCGCAGCACGGCATATCGTTCAGCATGCCTTGCGCGTCTGCCATCTGCATCGCGCCCATCGAATGTCCCGTCGCCGCCGGTGTCACCAGCGGCGCGACCGTCAGTCCCGCGGTCACAAGGACCGCGAGCAGGAACCTGAGGAATCGGCGAGCATTCATGGCATCACACTCTCACAGGGACGGAATGCTGGAAAGTGCCCCGGTTCACAAATGCGCGAGCCGGGCGCCGGATGGTTAACTTTCCAAAACGGTCAGCCGATTGCTTCCTTGCCCGCCCGCACCGCCTACGCCGGTACGTGTCCCTCAAGAACGTAGCCGCCCACCACTGTATGGCACGCGGCCAGATCGGCCGCGGCGCCCGGTGAAGGAGATTGACGGCGGCACGAAGAAAGAACCACTCTCGCTATTTGGAGGAACCGTGCGTCAGCAACCGCAAAGCGTTCGCCGTCACGAGCACCGTCGCTCCCGTATCAGCTAAGATCGCCATCCAGAGTGGTGTCGCGCCGAACAGTGTGGTGATGAGAAAAACGCTTTTGAGCCCGATCGCCAGCGCGATGTTCTGCCAGATGTTGAAAAGGGTCGCCCGCGATAGCACGATCAGTTCGGCGACGCCGCCGACGCGGTTCTTCAGCAGGGCTGCATCCGCGGTCTCCAATGCGATATCCGTACCGCTCCCCATGGCAACACCTACCGACGAAGCCGCAAGAGCAGGCGCGTCGTTGATGCCGTCTCCCACCATGGCGATCGGACCGTCGTTCTGATAAGCTGCAATCGCGGCGAGCTTGGCGTAAGGCAGCAGATCGGCCCTAGTCTCAAGCCCCAGGGCACCACCGATTGCAGCCGCAGTCCGAGCGTTATCACCCGTCAGCATCACAGCACGAACGCCGAGCGTGCGTAGCTTCGCAAGGCCATCAGCGGCGTCAGGACGCGGCTCGTCGCGCAGCGCGATCAGTCCAATCAGATGCTGACTCTCGCAAACCACAACGACGGTCTTCCCTTGGCCTTCGAGGACTTCGATCTGGTTCTTTACATCCTTCGGCACCGCGCCTTGCTCTGCGGCATGGCGGGGCGACTCGACCGAAACGAAGCCGGACTTGAGGCGGGCCATCATCGCCTTGCCGGGGGTCGCGATCCCGCCGCCGAAGGCTTTGGGGATCTCGAGACCCTGCTTTTCGGCCTCGGCGACGATGGCTATCCCGAGCGGATGGCTAGAGCTGCGCTCAACGGCAGCGGATTTTGCCAGGACGTCATCTTTGCTCCCCTCGACCGCAATGACGTCGGTGACCTGAGGTCGGCCGACCGTCAGCGTGCCGGTCTTGTCGAAAGCAACAGTTCTGACCTTGCCGAGCATCTCTAAAGCAGCGCCCCCTTTGACGAGGAGGCCGCGCCGCGCGCCGCTTGCCAAGCCAGACGCGATTGCGGCCGGAGTGGAGATCACCAACGCGCAGGGACAGGCGATCAACAGCACTGCCAATCCGCGGTAGATCCAGGTGAACCAGTCAGCGCCAGTCAGCAGCGGAGGGACGAGGACGACGAGCGCCGATACGGCCATGGCCGCCGGCGTGTACCACTGGCTGAAGCGATCGATGAAGCGAGCTATCGGTGCCTTCGAACCCTGTGCCTCCTCCACCATATGCACGATGCGGGCAATCGTGTTGTCGGCGGCCGTCCGCGTGATCTCGACGCGCAGCCCGCCATTGGCATTGATGCTACCGGCGTAGATCGTCGCGCCTGGCCCCTTGCTGACCGGGACCGATTCACCGGTCACTGGCGCCTCGTTGACCTCCGATGTGCCTTGGATCACTGTTCCGTCCGAGGGCACACGATCACCGGGACGCACAATCACGGTGTCGCCGATGACCAGATCTCCCACGGGCACCGTCTCGACATTCGAGCCGCTTTGGCGGAGCGCCGTGCGCGGCACGAGATCGATCATGGATTCGATGCCAGCACGCACGCGGCCGGCCGCGACACCCTCCAGCAACTCGCCCACCGCAAACAGGAACACGACGACAGCAGCCTCGCCTGCTTGGCCGATCACGACAGCACCGATCGTGGCGATCGACATCAGCATCTCAATGCTAAACAGCGTGCCCGACAACGCGCCGACGATCGCGCGCCGGCTGATCGGGACCAAGCCGACCAGCGCCGCAGCGATGTAGGCACCGTGTGACCAGCTCGGTTCGACATACGACACGGCAAAAGCAAGTATCAGCAAGGCGCCGGTGCCGATTACCAGCCGCCCTATCGACGACGACCACCAGGTGAGATTCGTCGCCTCACGAACATCAATGTGCGGCCCGGAAGTGGCCGACTTAGACGGATCCAATAGTGCGTATCCAAGCGCCCTGATCTTGGCTTCGATCGCTTGCCGAGAGGTGCGGTCTTCATCGACCACCAGCGAAAGCGACTGCAGGCTGTAGTTGACGTCGATATCGCTGACACCCGGCAGGCGCGTCATCGCGGTCTCGATTTTTAGGGCACAGGCGCCGCAATCCATGCCTTCAACACGCAATTTCAAAGAGATGGTAGAAGCCATGGGCATCACCTCGACAGGTCCGACGTGACCACCCATATGGACCCTGTAGTAACTACAGGGTCAAGGCTATGACGGGCGATTACCTGGCGATCGGCGAGTTGGGGCGAAGAACGGGCACCAAGGTCGAGACCATCCGCTATTACGAGCGGATCGGGCTGTTTGCTGCGCCGGGCCGGACAGCCGGCAACTACCGCGCTTACGGCCCGGCGCACGTAAATCGGCTGAGCTTCATCCGGCGCTCACGAGACCTCGGGTTTTCGCTCGATCAAATTCGTGCATTGCTCGATTTGGCCGACCAGCGCGACCGATCTTGCGACGCCGTCGATGTCATCGCCAGAGAGCACCTGGCCGAGGTCGACCGAAAGATCGCTGACTTGCGAGCACTACGTCGCGAACTCGACAGCATGATCGCTCAATGCCGCTGTGGGACAGTCGCCGACTGTCGGATCATCGAAGCTCTGTCGCCGCAAAGCTAGGCCTTAGCCGCAGCGGGTCTGCCAGCCCGACACGCCAGCGTCGCCGCGCTTCGTCTCTTCAGCCAGCACGGTTCCACGACGGCGATCCCGCTCTTCCGTCTATCGCTAGGCATCAATTTTTGGAGTCGTGATCGGCTGTAAATAGAAGACGTGCCTTGCCCAGCATCCGGCAGGAAGAACGCCAAACCCGGAATCTCACACAAACGATTTCAATGTGTTGCTGCAGCGGTGAGCGACGTACTTTGCCCGGCGCCGCTTCGTTGCAGGGCAACAGCCTTTACCTAGACCGCTTCCTCCAGACGCATGCGCTCAGCGAGTTTCGCGGAAGCTCCTCGCTGTACCGGTTGGTAAGATAAGCAGAAAACCCTCGCGTGAGCAGTGTGAACTTCACCAACTCCTCCGCGACGTCCACGATCCGGTCGTAATAGGCCGAAGGCTTCATCCGGCCATTGTCGTCGAACTGCTCATAGGCCTTCGCGACCGATGATTGGTTCGGAATCGTGATCATGCGCATCCAGCGCCCGAGCACGCGGAGTTGGTTCACCGCGTTGAACGACTGCGAGCCGCCGCTGACCTGCATCACAGCCAACGTCTTGCCTTGCGTGGGACGAACGGCTCCGACCGGCGGCGGTTAAGCTCACCCGCCTTGCGGACTTTTCTTGCTATTACAGATCTGTGGGGGCTGTCGGAAGAACAGCGTCTCTTGGTGCTCGGGTATCCGTCCCGATCCACCTATCATCGCTGGTGTAAGAAAGCTCGCGGACACGACATTTTTACGCTCAGCGTAGATGTCCTTACGCGGATCTCGGCGGTGTTCGGATCCATCAAGGTCTCGGAGTTCTCTTTCCCACAGAGCCACTTGGCGCCGAGTGGCTGCGGACTCCGCACAAAGCTGTCGTGTTCGGCGGAAAGCCGCCGCTCGACGTTGTGACCAACGGCTCCCAGGACGGATTGCTTACGGTTCGCCGCTTCCTCGACAGCGCGCGAGGCGGCCTTTACATGCAGCCCGACTCGATCGATGAGGCCTTTAGATCTTATGACGATATAGAAATCATCTTTCGGTGACGGACGCTTTCACTACTTCGTCTAATCCCATAGCGAGCGCAGCCGGCCCCCACCAGACACCTGTTCGGATCCACGCTTATTCTGCTGGCGACGTGGCCTGCGAGGCATGGCGACCCCCAGGTGGTGGTAGCAGGAGCAGTGCCGCCTGATGCCACGATCAGAAGTCGATACTCGAATGCCTTCCGTGCGTGACGGCTAATTGCAAAAAGCAAGTTCACATCCCAGCGCGCCTGGACAAGTCTCATTCTTTCGGGTCGAGGTCACTTACCTCAATACCCGTTCCTCTCATCTTGAAAAAAAGAAACTTTAATCCAGCTGCTTCTAACGCAGTTCTTAGACGTGCAGCGGTTTCTTTGTGTGGTTGGGACGAACCCGACTCGGCGCGTACGACCGCACGCTTTGACACGCCAGCCTGCTTCGCCAGAAATTCCTGGGACCAGCCCAACCACGCCCTCGCCGCCCTAACTTGGGGTGCAGAAATTTCAGGCTGGGCATTAACCATAAATCGAACCCATAAGTGACGAACTCAATAGAATGTGCTAAGAAATTATTAAGCGATGAGGGTTGCGTAGAAACGCAAAAGATCCCGCGCAGAGTCTTAGATCAGCAGACAGTACGTTTGAATCCTTGCCAGGTTTTTACCTCGGCGACGGATTTCGTTCGACAGAGCAAGGCCCTGTCGAAGCAACGCCAAGGAATCGATTTTCCGTCGTCCATTACGAAGCTGCGACCGCCCTGCTGCTCGAACGCTCGAAATTACCTTCCTACAAACATCGATCTACACGCTCAGTTCTTGTGGTTTGTTGAGGCATTTCCGGGGGAGGAATCCATGCCAGCAAGATCCGAACACCGTCGAAACGATCGTTCATCTGGACCAAGCGTTCAATCGCTTCATGCTCCCCTACATCCACCCGTCTTGCATTGGTGGCGAACCTGCAAACCACACCATCTCGGCCGACACCACGTGAAAGCGATTCGTGCGGCCCTTCTGGGTATCCGAATCCCAGGCGAGTCGGATTGGCTACCGGCCGTCACGGGCGATCAGGCCATGGCAATCGGAATAGCCGTTCGGCAGTTGCAGGCCTACGGCATGACTTCTCCCCTCGTCGATGCCGCTGTATCTGCCGCCTTTTGTATCGCCATTGAAGGAGACCCTGCTGCGCGGACCGTAGTGGTGTCGGCGCTACGCCGGCGGCGGAAAATTGATCCATTGTGCGCAGAACTCATCATGTCATGGCGTGTGGCCCGCTTCTGACAGCCGACGTATTGCCGGGCTGCTTTAGGCAGGCCCTCAAAACATTTCGGCGCTCGTCACGGACGCTGCGTGCCCATGCAACTCGTTAGGTGGGTCGTCATGCTGCTATGGATTTTGTCCGATCTCCACTTGGACTCCAGCCGTGGATGGGACCTGCCCGCTATCGACACGCGCCCGCCGTTTGATGTCCTCGTAATTGCAGGAGATCTGACTACGCGGATGGAACGGGGAGTCGGATGGCTGCGCGAGCGCATCACGGACCAGCCTGTCATTTATATCAGCGGCAACCACGAAGGCTACGGGACCGATTGGAAAATCACAATCAATAAGGCTCGCAATGCTGCCGCCGACAGCAACATCCATGTTCTACAAAATGACACGCTAGTCATCGGCGACGTTACTTTCGCCGGTGCGACGCTCTGGGCTGACTTCAGCCTCTTCGGCAACCAAAAGCGCGCAATGGCCCATGCCGGCCAAGTGAAGAACGACTACCGGAAGATAAGAACTCGAGATTACCGGTACCGCCTGCGTCCGCAAGACGCGCTCGCAGCCAACAAGCAATCACGAGATTTTTTTACGAACGTCGTTCGAACCAAAACGACAAACAAGATCTGCGCAGTCAGTCACCATGGTCCAGCTCCGGCGACGGCGGCACCTGGCATCGAAAATGATCTCATCTCCGCCGCCTACGTCAACGACGAACATGCAGATCTCATGAAAGGCATTCACACTTGGATCTACGGTCACACTCACGAGACACGCGACTTCATGATCGGTGAAACACGGGTGGTTACAAACGCGAAAGGCTATGGACCGACGCGATTTTCCACGACTTGGGAGAACCGGAATTTCGACCCAGCATTTACAATCGAAATCTAAATAAACGTATGTAGCGCGGGCGCCCCCGAAACTATCAACGTATCTTACCCGTCCCCACCGCCTGTTCCGACAAACGACACCACGAACTGGCTCAGCCAACGCACGCCCAATAATCTTCAGTCATTACGCAGATCGCCCCGCCGTCGAACTCGACTCCAGTGTCCCGCCTCGGCTCTAGCATTCTCGCCGATACGCAATCGCCAACTCCATTCCACGAACTCTTTGGTGAATAGCATGTCACAATACAACGCCGCAAAGCGCGATCTGCTCGCGCGCGCTTATCTAGATATGCTCGCCGCAGAAGCCGGCACGAACAACAGTCCCCTCCTTCGCAGCGGGAACCCGGACGACCCTGTTGAAATGCTCATCGATGAATTGTCGTCCGCTCCCCAATCGGAAGGAAGGACATCAATTCGAGCCGATCTAGCCGCAGCAGCTATCATGGTTGCACGTGCAATCGAAGGAGTAGACGGTCTCACCCGCGATTTACGGCGTGATCGACCTGTCGTAACCCTAGCCACCCATGCCGCTGACGTTGTTTCGTTAGTTACGCAAGTGCTTCAGACGTGCGCGTTCGGACCGGAGGCAAAGCCTTTCGACAGTGGACGATTTTCCTCGGCTTCGCGCAATTTTCTCCTGTTGGAGCGAGATGGAACGGCGAGTGATCACAAACCAGAACGCGGCAACGACGCAATCTCGAACGCTCTTCATGCCGGTGTCCCGATCGTTGGTGTCGCACCTGATCCTCGACGCCATCTTCCTAGAGATCTACTCCGCGCGGCTGAACATCACTTGGCGCTCGGCCAGCTTGACGATTCGGCGATCAAGCTCGTCATTGAGGCGGTGACAGGCACGCGTCCGACAGCGGCAATAGACGCTCAAACCGTGCGAGCCGCAGATATCTCAGATTTCGTCCTGGCGATCCGCGCCGATCGCACGGCTGATGATTGCGTATCGCGCCTTGATCAAGTCGTCGCAACGAAAGGTATTTTTGATCACAGCGGTCCCGCGCTCGAGGAACTGGCAGGCTATGGAGCCGCTCGCGAGTGGGGTCTCAATTTGGTTGAGGATCTGCGCGAATACCGAGCAGGACGTCTAGATTGGGAATGTATCGAGAAGGGATTATTGCTTGTCGGCCTGCCAGGCGTTGGTAAGACTCAGTTTGCCAAGGCATTAGCGAAATCAGCAAACGTACCTTTGGTGACTACTTCGGTCGCAGACTGGAATGCCTCGGCCTATCTTTCCGGCACCTTGACTGCCATCAAGTCGTGCTTCGCGCAGGCGCGTAAGTTATCCCCCTGCATCCTATTTATCGATGAGCTCGATGGTATTAGTGATCGCGCGACTTTGTCCGAGTATCGTGAATACTGGACGCAGATTGTAAATCTTCTCCTAGAACAGCTCGCCGGCGTGGAGGATCGGCCTGGTGTTGTCGTCATCGGCGCGACCAACCATGTCGATCACATCGACGCGGCGATACGGCGTGCTGGGCGGCTTGATCGTACAGTCGAAATCGAATTGCCAGATGCCGATACTCTCGCGAAGATATTTCGGTATCATCTGGGCAAACTTCTGCCTGATATCGACTTAATGCCGGCTGCCCTCGCCGCAGCCGGCCGGACAGGCGCTGACGTAGAGGCATGGGTCCGACGGGCCAAGAGCCATGCTCGCCGCCAGAGGCGGGAACTCTCGCTGGATGATCTACTTCGGGAAATCAGGTCGGGTCGGGAAGGTTTACCGGCTAACTTGCGGCGAGTTTGCGCAGTCCATGAAGCCGGACATCTTGTCGTTGGCGCCGCTCTGGGCGTCTTCAAGGCCAAGGCACTGACAATTATGGACGATGGAGGAGCCACGCGCGTTGAATTCACGCGAGCCCATTCGCAGACCAAGGGTGGAATTGAGAATCAAATCACAGCGCTTCTAGGTGGTCGCGCGGCTGAGGAGATTTTGCTCGGCGAGGCAACTGTCGGAGCGGGTGTTGGTGAGCAAAGCGATTTTTCACGGGCGACGAATGCTGCAATTGATCTCGAGTTGCGGTTCGGCTTTGGCTCGATCGGCGTCGCCCACTTTTCAGAGCGCGCCACCGAACTGTTATTACACGACCCATCAATCGTTGCTTTGATCAAGAAGCGCCTCGATCGCTGCCACTCCGTTGCCCGGAATTTGATCGCCAAAAACCGGGTCACTTTGGAAGCTGTAGCGCGTCGCCTTGAGAAGACGGGTTATCTGGACCAAGCTGCGATTGACGAACTGCTTAAAATGCATCCGGTTTCGATGGACGGTCATTCGACAGCATTGCGTCATGAGACCGAGTTCGCGCAGTAGACGTGAGCCCAGCTACAGCCAAATCAACAATCAACCATGAGCAATGGAGGCAGCATGCTTGATATACGCATCGACCTCGTCCCTGGCGGCTCCGAACCGCTCCGTCGAACCATCGCGACAATGAGAATCGCGAACCGCTCGAATCTGGCGGACCTTTCCAACTATAGCATCGATGCAACCGAAGGCCGTAACGTGGCTGGACTTCCAGCGCGCAGGGTAAGCATCACGATCCAGAACCATGACCGTCGGCAGAGCGTTTGGCGTCTCATTGAAAAAGCAGCGGCGGCTACAGCGCAAGCGGAAGGTGATCAGCTTTGACTAACAAGCCCGCTTCTCGGGCGCGCCTCACAACTTCGGCTTGCAAAACGGGCTTTCTCCGCAAACAACGATCTTTCCCAAGGAGAGTCTGTCCAGAGTAACAGAAATACCGAAATCGGCAGGAGACCGCGCTTGCGCGGTGGGCCAGTCCGGGATGCCGATTCATCAATCGACCGCACGCCCGGGTGACGAGAGATCGCGATCCACAATTCAATGAACATGTCGACTCAGACTCTCAAGAAACCCCGCCAACCGATTCTGCAGACTCGACTTTTTTGCCCGGACCTTGCCGGCCCCTCTTCATAATGAATGGTGCGTAGTCGAAGCAGGATTCACGCAGCAGCACGGGAGGCGGACATGCAGATTGAGGACATATAGGACCGAAAAAAACGCACAACCCGCACCCACGGGCCGTGCGTCCATGAGGATCAGCCGAGTAGCACAATCCTGTCCTGTCGCACAGGTGAAGAAACGCACGCACGTACGCAACGCGCAAGCGGCAATCTTTGCTGCTCACCGATCTCCGAAACCGCGATCGCAATCGATGCGGACCGTTCCGCCCACTCGGAGAACCAGAATATACGCTCCATTGACGATGATGCGCCTCGTCCGCGCCGATGGACTTGTCGTCAACGGATGACGCAGCGAGTCCGCGGATCTTCAGAACTTTCGCCCGGTCGGTCAAAGTTCGGATCGATCCAAGCAATCAAGTGTTCGCATGGAATGGATCGGATCCGTGCTCAGCTTAAATTCGACCGAGACCTCGCCGCAGAAAGCTCGCGCATCGCACGGCAAGTCGCCACGTCTTGGGATTGAAGAGGTCTATGCCGCGCGCATCGAGGACGACCACACGTGAGCCTCTCCGGATGCCGGCCCGTTCGACCGGAGCGACGCGCGTGTTGCCGGCCCCATGAACGCGCGCCCTAGCCGACGCCGGATTCAATCTTTTGATTCAATGGCTTGGGCTAAGTCACTGATGCAGAGTCATTTTTTTGGATTTTCTGCATTTTCTTCGACGACATTTGCAGCTTTTCGCGGGATTGTTCGACGAGAGGCAACGACACCGAGAAAGAATGCCGATGACCAAGCACCCATGAATGAATACAGGCGGCTCCGTTAGCGCGGAAGCCGCCTGCTCCACTGGCCGAAAGTGAGACCAGACCACACACACCCTGTACGGCGCGTGGTCTGAGTCTTGCTCAAAGATTCGCAGCACGCAAGCGCGTTTTTGCGCCGACTCCGGCGTTCGGCTCCCTTTCACACCGGCCTATCAGGCGCCGAGCGATTTCGGCGAACGGTAGCCCTTGGCCGAAAGCCCCCGACCGTGACGATGACGCTTGAAGACAATCAGCACCCTGCCCCACAGCCCGCACAGGTCTCGCCCTACTGGAGACCGCCAGGCCCCTCGGTCGCGACACGAATCCCATCACGTCGGTCGCGCTTCTCGTCACGTAGTTCGATCGTCGGCGGTGCCGAGCCGCGCCGCATCTATTGCGAGGGCGGCTTGGAGGAGAAGGCCGCGTACATCTTCACTACCCACCGTGACGTCGCCGACGTCCACGAGCAGCCTGCCCCGGTTCGCTACACAGACGAGAACGGCAAGGCCCGTCAGCACACGTTCGACTTTCTGCTCATGCTCAAGGACGGCCGCAAGATCGCGGCCCAGATCAAACCGGCCAAGTACGAGGCAAAGTGGCGGCCGATCATTTGGCTGATCGCGCAGCAGATGTCGCGCCAGTTCGCCGACGCGGCTGTGCTGCTGACCGAGAAAGATCTGCATCCGGACCTAGTCCATAACGCGATGCTGATCCACGCGGTGCGGCGAGACCCGCCGGGCGTCCATGACGAACGCATGCGTGACCTGGTCAGTAAACTCAAGGGAAGCGTCCGCATCGGCGATCTGGTTGAGCACAGTGGCCTCACAGGACGTGGTTTCCGCGCCATCGTACGTCTGATCGCGGATGGGGAACTCGACATCGCCGGTGGACGGATCGGTTACGACACGCAGGTCTTCCGGGCGGCCGCGGGAGCTTTGCGATGATCCCTGCTGTTCAGCCGCCACCGCCGCCGCCCTCGCCAACCATCTTGCACGTGCGCATCGGGCCATTCGACCGTGTCACCCTAGGCGGCATTCGTTACGGCAATGCGAAGCTGATCGATGGCCTCGGCTATTCGCTCAGTCGTCTAGATGTGACCCCGCCGCTCTCAGAAACCTTCAGCTTCGAGCAACTGAAGCTCGAGCGTGACAAGCCTGGCTACGCGTTCGACCGCAACTGGTTTACTTCCGAGAAGGCCGCGACGCGCGAGCGAACCAGCATCGAGCGGCTCGCAGATCTCAACGACGACGAACTACCCAAGATCATGTGGAAACTCGAGTGGGTCACACGCTTCCTCAAACGCGAAGCTAACGATGAGGTCAGCCGCTCTGATGACGCGATGGAGGCACTAATCTCACAGATCCAAACTGAGATCATTGGGCTCGATATTGCAAAGACCCGAGCGCCTCAGAGCAAAAACAAACGTCGGGCCGGCACCACCACGGTACTCCGCGAGGCGCCCTGCGTCCGCACCTGGCGGGATTGGATCGTCGACTACGAACGCGCCGGCCTCGATCCCTGTGCGCTCCGCGACGACACCCATAACAGCGGCAACCGCAACAGCAAGATTGACGCCAAGATTGCAGTGCTGATGTGGAAGCACGCAGTCCGGTACGCCTCGCCCAACCGGCCCAAGAAGAAGCACCTATACAGGGATTTGTGCGGCGAGATCGACACGCTGCCTGAGAACATGGAAGCGACTACTGAAGAGAAGCCGCTGCCGTATCCGAGCTATAAGGCCTTCTCCAAGGTTATTGGCAAGCTCGATAAGTACGACGTCTACGCCGGCCGCTACGGCGTGCTCGCTGCCAAGCGCAAGTTCGTCATGGTCGCCGCAGGCCTCGACGTCACGCGGCCGGGACAGCGCGTCGAGATCGACGAATGGGAAGTCAGCCTCAAGGTCCTGCTCATCGACACCGGACTGTGGGAACACTTGAGTCCCGAGCAGCAGGAGAAGGTTGAACGGGTCCGCATGTGGATCTGCGCCGCCATCGACTGCGCCACACGTTGCATCCTCGGCATGCGGCTTGCTCGTACGGCATCCTCCGGTAACGCCATTGCTGTCCTGCGTATGATTGTCAGCGATAAGAGTGGCTACGCCTCTGCGGTCGGGGCCATCACGCCATGGGACATGCATTTGTCGCCAGAAGCGATCGCTTCCGACAGCGGCACATCCTTTATCGCCGACGTCACGCAGGCGGCCATCATCGACCTCACCGGCGCGCCCAAGATTCCTCCCATCGGTCTTCCCCACCTCCGCTCCCGCGTCGAACGGCTATTCGGGACAGTTCACACGGCGCTGATCTCGCGTTTTCACGGTCGCACGTTTGAGAACACTGTCGCACTTGGCGACTACGAACCTGGGCCGATGGCCAACCTCAACGTCGACGAACTCGCGTGGGTGATGGTCCGCTTCGTGGTCGACGCTTACCACAACATGCCTCATGCAGGACTCGGCGGCGAGACGCCGCGAAACGCGTGGCTGCGCCTCACCAAGCTGTTCCACGTCAACGAACCACCCGATCGCAACAAGATGCGCGCCATCTTCGGCATCAGAATAAAGCGCAAGATCCGTGCCGGCGGCATTTGGGTACTCGGCCTCAACTACAACTCCGAGAATCTCGAAACCCACCGCAGGCGCGTCGGCGACGGCGTCGAAGTCGAAGTCCGCGTCGACGCCGAAGACATCGGCGCCATCTCGGTTCGCCTTGAAAAAGACTGGCTCACCGTCCCCTGCGTCCACACAGGCTTCGATCGCGTCACTGTCCGCATCTGGACAGCCACGCTCGCAGACCTCGGTCGTCGCTTCGCGCGCGAAGCCAAGGTGGAAGAGCCGGTTGTCCGGGAGGCCATTCGCGCCATTCAGCAAGTATCGGCCAACGCCATCGCCCGTTCCGGGATCGGCGCGCTTATCGATACCCCTGAGGACATCGATCGGGCCGAGCGCGACCTCGCCATCAGCTTCTCTTGGGCCAAGCCGAGTCCCGACGTCTCCAGCACCGGCGGCGGTCTGTTCGCCAATGCCTTCCCAGGGGGTGGCGACGCCCCGGCGCCGGCAGAGCCCACCCACGAGCCGCCGCTGACGGACGACAAGCACACCCCCGCACGCAAACACCGGATGGAGGACTGACCGTGGCCGGAGAAGTCATCGACAATGATCCGCTCGCACGTATCCGTGCACTGCAGAGCCCAGAAACTCGGACTCGGCAGGACCTTATGGAGCGTATCAAAGCGCGCTTTCTCCACATGGACCGTGACGACCAAATCGAGATGGTGTTCCAGGACCTACTCGACGACCTCACACTGCGCGCAGATCCCAAACTCCCGGAAAGCGAAGGTAACCGCCGTGAAGGCGGCGCCCTCGTGCTGGTCGGGGAGTCCGGCGCCGGAAAGTCGCTGTCACTCAAGCGGCTCGTGGGCCGTCACCCGGCATTCCCCGGATATATGGTGCCACGATCGGGGTGCGCCGCTGTTTACGTTCGCATACCCTCTTTCTGCACTCCCAAAGCGCTCGGACGCATAACCCTTCGGCAGCTGGGATTGCCAATCAAAGGCAACCCCCCGAGTCACATCATCTGGGAGATGGTCTATGAGCGCATCGAAAAATTGAAAAAGGTCGCGCTGCACTTCGACGAAATGCATAACGTCACGAGATATGCGACCGATGATGAAATCGACGACATTCGCAACATGATCAAGACCTTGGTCGTGTCGCCCACCTGGCCGATCATCCTTCTCATCAGCGGTCTACCCGAAATCGTCGATCTCACGCAACCAATCACCGAAATCCGGCGGCGTTGTCGGCCCGTGGAATTTCGACCGCTCATCCTGCCGGACGGGGTCAGCGAAATCGAGACCGCAATCGAAGACCTCGCCAAAACCGCGAACCTAATATGGAACAACCCAATCCACGATGCGCTCCCTGCCCGACTTATCCACGCCGCCCTCTATCAGATCGGCACCTCGATCGAGGTGACGCAGGATGCAATCCGCATCGCGCTGAAGGCCGGCTCTGAGGGGCTGACCCGCGAACACTTCGCGGAAGCCTATACGGTTCGATCGGGCTGCCTACCCAGTGAAAATCCCTTTGTTGTGCCGAACTGGGCTGAGGTTGACTGCACAGCGGTGCTCGGACGGCGCAAAGTGGAAGGCGCCGAAGACGATGACCATGACGAAGGCTCAACTCGGACGGGCAGAAGCCGAAAGAAGCAAAGGGGGCGCCGGTGAATTTCCTCGATCCCGTCCTGCCAATTGCCGGGGACGAATGCCCCGCCAGTTACGTGTCGCGCCTCGCGCGCGCCAACTTCATTAAGTCCGCTCACCAATTCTGCCAGCTCATTGGGCTTCCATTCCAGGGCATCATCAGGGGCTGCACCGATACCTTCAACGCACTCAGCAAGCTCACGGGCATCCCCAGCGACGACCTCGCCCGAAACGCTGTTCGAACGGACACGACCGGCAGCACGCTGCGGAACGAGAGGTTGCTCCGTCCTAATATCAGGCGCTCTCAAGTTTTCGTGTGCGCCGAATGTCTGAAGGGCGATATTGCCTATTCAAGGCTCCAGCCTGAACAAGCCGCTTACGGTCGCATCATCTGGCGGCTCGCCGGCGTCCATACCTGCCCAAAGCACAGCATCGCGCTGACCGAAGTGGCACGTGCCGACACCGGCACAATGTACGACTTTGCTACTCTGGTCTCGCCCAAGCTGAACGACCTCCCGAAACTCGTCCTCGAAGCGGAGCGCAGGCCCGCCAGTGGGCTCGAAAGCTACATCGCCGACAGGCTCGAGGGCACGTCGGGTCGATCGGAATTTCTCGACAACCTCGACCTGTTCGCCGCGGTCAAAACTTGCGAGGTTTTTGGTGCTGCCGCCCTGTTCGGCCGCAAGCACAACCTCAAAACGCTCTCACCCGAGCAATGGCGGATCTGTGGCGGCAAGGGCTTTGATATCGCCCGGACCGGAGAGCCCGCTATCCGCGCGTTCCTCGCCGAGATGAACGCATCGTACCTGGCATCGCGAGTACCCAACGAGGGGCCTCATGCGAGGTTCGGCAAGCTGTACGAATGGATCGCCGCCGTCGGTGAACAGCCTAGCTACGGGCCCGTCCGCGATCTCATCCGGCGCAGCATCATCGAAACTGTACCGATCGGTCCGCCCGCTAAGCTGTTCGGAACGGTGATCGAGGAGCGCCGCGTCCACTCCATCCGAACCGCTTCGCTGGAAACCGGCATGCACGCAATGGGCCTTCGGAAAGCTCTGCAGGCCACCGGCATCGTCGGCGGCGATCAAAGCAAGTTGCAGGACCACCGTGTGCTGTTCGACGCCCAAAAGGCACAGCCCATCCTGAAAAAGCTCAAAGGTGCAATGTCACTCAAAGAGGCCGAAGCTTACACAAACGCCGGACGCGTCCATACGAAACTACTGTTTGAACACGGCTTCATCAAACCAGTGTTGGGCGACGTTGCCAAGAAACTGAAGACCCTTTTATTCGCGCCGGCGGACCTCGATGGCTTCTTGGAAAAACTCCTGATTGGAGCCGAGCCCGTTGTCGAGCCGGCCGTCGGCATGACGGGCATCGCAAAAGCCGCAAAATTCGCCAACTGCAGTGCGATGCTGATTGTCCGTGCAATACTTGAGGGTAAGCTTAGTAAACGTGCGCGGCTCGTTGGCGAACGTGGTTACGCAGCGCTGTTGGTTGACGTGGCCGAAGTCCGCCAGCACGTCAGCAAGCCCGCACTGGAAGGGCTCACCCTCGAAGCCGTGATGACTGAAATGGGCACCTTCCATGCCGTGGTCCGGGCGCTGATCGACAACGGTAAACTGCGGACCTACCGCGCCGCCCACCCGGTCAACAATCAGTCTCTCACACTCGTGTCGCGCGCCGAGCTCGACGCGTTCAGAACGAAGTATGTCTCGCTCGCCGAACTGGCCAAACGCGAACACAAACATCCACGCGCCGTGCGCGCCGCACTTGAACAGATCGGGATAGTTCCCACGCCTGAACTCGACAAAGCGACCTATCGGATCATTTTCTATAGACGCGAAGACATATCGCCCTAGCCGGTTGAGATAAGTCCAAAAAAAAAGCCCGCGCGGATTCGCGAGGGCTTTTTTTGTGGTTCGGTGAACTCTTTCTCGTTTGCGGCAACGCTTTGCTTCCATTTGCGGAAATAATGGCGGCACCGTCTGACGAAATGCCAATAAAATCAATAGGGTCAGAACCCGAATACGGAAGAACTATGGGTCGCCTCACAGCGAGGCAGCTGACTCTAAATCAGCTGCGTAGTGCCGTGGCCGGGTTTGGCGCGGCTATGAGAGAAAGAGACGATGAGCGTTTCGCCAACCAGCGTTCGTTTTGACGAACAAACCATGTGGGTCGAATTGTCCGACGGCCGTACGCTCGGCGTACCGCTGGCATGGTTTCCGCGCCTTCAGAAGGCCACCCCGGAGCAACGCGCTAACGTCGAGATCAGTCTCGTTGGTCTACACTGGGATGAAATTGACGAGGCCGTTTCGCTTGCCGGGCTTCTGGCCGGACGGTGATGTCAGCATCGCGCGGGCAAGGGGCTAATGCGTGGTCCGTTTTTAATTTCAGTCAGATATCAGTTACAGGAAATAAATTCTTTATTCTTTTTACCATCTGACTTTGCGGATTCCACTTCACGCTGCTGCTTAATCCAACTCGCCAAATATTCATGATGCTGACGAATCAACTCTTGATCGGCTTTCTCGATTTCTTCAACCGAACGTCTGACTGGTTTTAAGCCGGCCATGATTTCCTCCGCACCGTACACATTAATAGCAGAAAGCTGATGACCGGTTAATCCATGGCAGATTCTATCCAAAAGATAAAACAGCCTGAATTGTTATTTGGTTTTGTTTGTCCGATTGGCGCTGACATGACGCCGGCGATACAGTCCTTCCGCCGACACTTTAGTCGACGGGGCTACAAAGTAGTCGAAATCAAAGTCACGGACGTATTCAAAGTTCTGCAGAAATATTTTGCACCGGAAGACCCGCTCGACAAATCAACCCTTCACCGTCGGTATGTGACGTATATCGGCTACGGAAATCAAATCAGAGGCAAATTTGGAGACTCAATCCTTGCGTCCCTGGCGATTAGGAGGGTTATGGCAAAACGCGTGAAGCTCTCCAACTCAGATGAGAAGTTTAGTAAGATTGTATATTTAGTTCACCAGTTCAAGCGCAAAGAAGAAATCGACCTTCTTCGCTCGGTCTATGGCAAACTTTTCTTCCAGATATCTATCTATTCAAGACGTGGGGCAAGGGTCGACTATCTATCTCGAAAGTTTGCCAATAGCCACAATGCAACTGGCCCACTTAAGTACCGTCATCTTGCCGAATCCCTTGTACAGGATGACGAAAACGAAGTTGGGAAAGTCCACGGTCAGCGCGTAGCGAAAATATTTCACGACGCCGATTTCATCGCCAACTTAGACGTTGATTTAAACATTGACGTCCAAATTGATCGTTTTTGTGAACTTCTATTTGGCTCCAACAGAATTTCTCCAACTCATCGCGAGTATGGGCTTTTTCTTGCAAAGGCTGCCGCCCTTAGAAGCCTTGATCTGTCTCGCCAAGTTGGCGCGGCCATTTTCTCTCAGCATGGCGAAATAATCTCCTTGGGTTCAAATGAGGTACCGAAGGCTGGAGGTGGTACATATTGGGCTGACGATCCTTACGACGACCGTGATTTTAAACGAAAGTACGACTCCAATTTCGTGAGAAAGAAGGAAATTCTCGCAGAACTAGTGGGCTTAATTTCTCCGGGAAGAAATTCCGATGACCTGATGAACGATCCCAGGATTCGCGATTCTCAATTGATGGATGCGCTTGAGTATGGCCGAATGGTTCATGCAGAAATGTCAGCATTGTCCGATGCAGCCAGAACTGGTCACCCGGTAATTGGCGGAACGCTTTACTGCACGACATTTCCTTGTCACATGTGCGCAAAGCATATTGTCGCTTCGGGCATCAAGAACGTCGTTTTTCTTGAACCGTATCCCAAAAGTTTGGCCGCAGACCTTCACGCTGATTCTATCAAAATTGAAGGAAGCGACCGCGGCCACTATCAAATGTTCCCTGCCGTCGATTTTGAACACTTTTACGGGGTAACACCTCGACGATACCGTGAAATCTTCGAACGGGGGTCCCGGAAAGACGAGGCGAACGGAGCCTTCATCGAGTATCAAAACGAAGAAGCATTACCTATCGTTGATGTAAAATATCCTTTCTATTCTAAACTCGAAGAATATCTCACCCAAGATGCAATCGCAGCACTGAAACAGATTGTCACCGAGGCCGAGCTAACAGACGTCGACACATAGCATCCAAGAGCGTGGCACACGTCGCTTCGACGCAATCAGATTTGCCTATACGAACAACGTTCAGTACCTACCCACCCCTGACCCGCATCCACACCGATCCGATCGGGGATCTGCGTCCAACACAGGCCGATGCTGCCGCCGTTGTAGCGGCCGCGGTAGAATCCGGGACGGCCGGGACAGCGCCACTCGCCGTCGTAAAAATTGAAATACTGCACGTTCGGATGAACCAATGCCGCCGCTGTTGGGTACGCATCCGGCCAGCACCCCGTACAGGTATGCTGCGCTGGTCTGCGGGAGCGCTCAGGCAGCGACCGCTTTGGATTGTTGGGTCACTTTCCAATTCCACGGGAGCAACTCGGCGACGCTATTGGC